>Ga0213875_10000009_pt1 | contig 451129 bp, 435 predicted proteins | sample BarmaccomBMRX_R8_FD_160105 | JGI IMG/M metagenome (GOLD analysis project Ga0213875, IMG submission 160105) | Root-associated microbial communities from Barbacenia macrantha in rupestrian grasslands, the National Park of Serra do Cipo, Brazil - RX_R8 | ecosystem: Host-associated > Plants >...
CAGCGGCTCCGCAACCGCGACATCGATGTGATTCTTCGCTGTATCCAGTCCGACGTAGAGGGTATGCTCGTCCATGAGCGGTCTCCCATGCTTGAGGCTCGGCGCCGGCCCGTCCGGCGCAACCCTCTATCGCATGCGCCGAGGCCGCTCGCTTCTGCTCGCATCGGACATGTAGACTGAGGAGCGCGCCGGAGGCGCGCGTCTCGAAGGGTGGCCAGAAGCACCGAGCCTGCTGCCATCCTTCGAGACGCGCGCCTGCGGCGCGCTCCTCAGGATGACGTTTGTGTTTGTTGCGCGATCGCTCCAGTTGGCCGGCCTATTCGAAGGGGCCGACGTGAAGACTTGCCAGGCGGCGGATCGCCTCCGGCAGATACGGTTGCGGGTCGATGAAAAAGCGGCCGAGCGAGTCGCCCGAGAGATCGCCGCCCAGAAGGTCATGGCGGGCCTGTTCCATCGAGGCGAAATACTGGCGCCAGTCGTCCTCATACACGGGCCGGTTTGCAACGAATGTCAGGGTGCAGGCGACCAACGCCATCGCCGGCGTGAACCGATCGCCGGCCATGCGCCAGGCCGCCGCCATTGTGGCCAGCCAGAAGACGACGGCCGCGGTGGCGTAGCGGGCGCCCACGCCGTATTCGAACCGCGTGTAAGCGACGACGGCGGCCTCGATCAGAGCGAAAGCCGCCACTCCAAGCAGCGCCGCGGCGCGGCCGTCACGGGCGCCGGCGGCGGATCGCCTGACGGCGAGTGTCAGCATGGCCGCAAAAGCGAGCAGGCCTACCGCGCCCGCAGTCGCCGCGCCGCCGAACGGCAATCCGATGCATTCGAGCATCAGCGTCAAGGAACGCAGCGGCGCAAACCCATAGATCTCATCGCTCGCCGGCCACGCTCCACCCAAATAAATGATCGTCAGTGCGAGATGAAACAGGGCGAGCGGAACGAAACCGCGATAGCTGCGGTTGAGCACAGCGACGAGCCCCAGCGGAAAGATCAAAAAAATCCCGCTGCCGAGACTGAACACGGCCAGAAAATCAGCCACGGCCGCGATGCAGAGCGCGACGGTCGATCCGGCGCTCAGTCCGGCGAGCGCCACCAGCGCAAACAGATGCACGAAGCTCATCTGCACCTGGAACGCGGAAGCGAGATTGGGCCATTGGGACGTCGACCAGGCGAAGCCCAGCGCCGCGAGGAAGACGATGACCGCGCGGCGCCCGGTGTCGGCGCAAAGAGCGGCGATGCCGGCCGCCGTCAGCGCCAGCGTCGCGTAGATGAACAAAATCGGCATCACGCCATGCATATGCGAGAAGACCGCATCGGCAAAAAGCACGAGCCGGGTCGTGAAAATGCGATGTTCATTGTGTCGGGCGAAGAGATCGGTCCAGCGGTAGCTGCCGTCGAGATAGCGAAAATAATCGTCGTGGATGAACGTCCACTGATCGAAGTAGGGCAATGGCTCGATCAGCTCCAGGCCGAGCCGGAAGGAGCTGATGGCAAACCAGAGCGAAACGCCGATGGCCGCCGCGACCGTCAGCGCGGGGCCGATGCGCACTGTCGCAAAATCGTCCGGTTGAACGACCCGGCTCCACGCCATTGGTCCCCCCTGGGGCGAGGGGGATATTAGAAATGAAACATGGCCGCCGCACAATAAGATTCGGGCCGTACTCTCACTCGTCATCGCCCGCGAAAGCGGGCGATCCAGTAAACACAGACCTTCAAATAAAAACCGCGGCCGGTGTTTACTGGATGCCCGCTTTCGCGGGCATGACGAGCCGGCGTCTATATCACCACGGCGGCGGCGGTGCGGGCCTGTTCGCGGATTTTGCTCAAGGTCGTCGTCGGCGTGATCGCCTCGGGATCGATCTTGAGGTGAACGATGGCGGGCTTGCCCGACTGCTGCGCGGCCCGGAAGGCGTCGCCGAAATCCGCGGTCTTCTCGACCGTGACGCCGAAGCCGCCGAACGCACGCGCGTAAGCCGCGAAGTCGGGGTTACGCAGCGACGTGCCGGACACGCGGCCGGGATATTCCCGCTCCTGATGCATGCGGATGGTGCCGTAAATGCCGTTGTCGCAGACGACGACGACGATCGGCAGGTCGTACATCACGGCAGTGGCGAACTCCTGGCCGTTCATGAGGAAATCGCCGTCGCCGTTGACCGAGATGACGGTCCGCTGCGGATAGAGGCGTTTCATCGCCACCGCGGACGGCATGCCGTAGCCCATCGACGCGGAGGTAGGCGCGATATGCGCGGCAAACCGGCGGAAGCGATAGAACCGATGGATCCAGGCGGCGTAGTTGCCGGCGCCGTTGCACAGGATGGTGTCGGCCGGAAGGTTCTCCCGCAGCCACACCATCACGGCGCCCAGATTGACCTCGCCGGGCTGATCGGTCGGCGCGTCGGTCCATTGCAAAAACTCGGCATGGGCGGCGCGCGTCTCCTCGCGCCAGGGCAGCGCCGCGGGCGGGGTGAGCGCCGCGGCCATGGTGGCGAAGGGGTTGGGGCTGGCATGAATGGCGAGGTGCGGCCGGTAGAGCCGCCCGAGTTCCTCCGCGCCCGGATGCACGTGCACGAGCTTGGTGCGGGGCGTCGGAATATCAAACAGCGCATAGCCCTGCGACGGAATCTCGCCGAGCCGGCCGCCCACGAGCACGACGAGGTCGCAGGCTTTGATGCGCGCGAGAAGCTTCGGGTTGGGCCCGATGCCGAGGTCGCCGGCGTAGCAGGGGTGCAGCGGATCAAAGAGCGGGCCGCGCCGATAGCTGGTGACGACCGGCAGCGCGAAGTTTTCCGCAAACGTCCGGATCGCGCCGCACGCCGCTTCCGTCCAGCGGCTGCCGCCGAGAATGAGCAGCGGGCGTTCGGCGGCGGCGATCAGCCGCGCAAGCTCGGCCATATCCGGCGCGCCCGGCCAGGTCTCCACCGGTTCGGACGGCAACGGCGCCGGCGAGGTGACGCGTTCGGTGAGCATGTCCTGCGGCAACCCGATCACCACCGGGCCGGGGCGGCCGCTGGTGGCGGTGTAGAACGCGCGCGAGACGATTTCCGTGAGACGTGACGCGTCATCGATCTCGGTTGCCCATTTGGCGATGCTGCCGAAGGTGCCGCGCACGTCGATTTCCTGAAACGCCTCCCGCTCGCGCGTGTCGCGCGCGACCTGGCCGACGAACAGGATCATCGGCGTCGAATCCTGGCGCGCGACGTGAATGCCGGGCGAGGCATTTGTGGCACCGGGGCCGCGCGTGACGAAACAAATGCCGGGCCGGCCGGTCGCCTTGCCGACCGCCTCCGCCATCATGGCGGCGCCACCCTCCTGCCGGGACACGGTGAGCGCGATGTCGCGATCGCACATGGCATCGAGCACGGCGAGGTAGCTCTCGCCCGGAACGCAGAAGGCGTGGCGCACGCCGTTCGCGACAAGCTGGTCGACCAGCGCTTCGGCCGCGGTTCGTGTGTTTGTCTGGTCGCGCATGAAGCCTCCTCACATGCCGAACATGGCGATTTCGGTGTAGGCGAGATCGCCCAGGCGCGGCCCGTGCGGCCCGCGGAAATATCTCGGCATCTTGTCGACGAAATATTTGCCGATCAGGCCGGGCACCGGGCGGTTGGCGTCTATGAGCAGCAACGGTCGTCCGCGCGAGGTCAGATACCGCGCCAAGGGTCCGGCGAACCGCGCGCAGTCCTCGACGTCGCGGCAATAGATGAGCTGCGCGCAGGGAATGCCCTTGATCGTGCGCGAGCGGAACACGAACGGATAGGCGCGCTCCTCGGTCTCGCACCACAGCGCCGTGCATCCGTAGCCGGCGTGATCGCGCACAACCTGGCGCTCGAACGACGTGAAGGATGCCCGCGGCGTCGCGCCGGCCGGCAGGATGCGCGCCCACGGCCCGCGCGCGATCATCAGCGGGAGCGCGGCAACGAACGTGTCGCGCGCAAAGCAGGTATAGCCCTGGGCGTCGAGGATCGGACGCGTATGCGGCAGCGACGTCAGATTAAGATATGTGACGTCTTTGCGGCTGATCGCCTGCGAGATCAGCATGCTCGCGTAGGTGCGGAAGTCCGGCTCGACGTACCAGCTCGACGCGTTGCAGCGCACCTCCCCGCTCGGCATCGTCGACGATATCAGGAGGATGACGCCGACCGGCGCGCTGCCGTCGTCCAGCATGTAGCCGAAGCGCGGAGCCTCCGGTGGCGTCGCATGCGCGCCAAGGCGCGCCATCACCTCTTGCCAGAACGCACGGCTCCGGCGCGGCGCAAAGCCGCGGGTGAGAAGTTCCACCACATCGTTAACGTCGGAATCCGCGATCTGCCGAAAGCGTACGCGCGGGAGCGTCTTGGGAGAATCGTGCATTGACCATAAACACGCTGCGAACTTGAACACGATCGCCACGCGAGTATACCCGCGCATGTGAGGAAACATAGGTGCGGTGCGATGACAGTGAAATTAACGATAATGTCGGAGATGCAGCAGATCGCGCAGGAGCAGGAGAAAGAGCTTGCTCCGTTGTCCGACGATCTAGTGCTGCTCGACTCCGGTTTTGATTCGCTCTGCTTCGCGGTGCTGGTGGCGCGGCTCGAAGACAAGCTCGGCATCGATCCGTTCACGCAGTCCGAAGACAGCACGTTCCCGGTGACGCTCGGCGATCTCGTGCGGACTTACGAAAATGCCGCAGCGGTCGTTGCGTGATTGGCTCTACGAGACGGCGAACGGCGGCGAGCGTTTTCTGCACGGGCGCAGCGCGAGCGTCGCACTCGCGGATCTGATCGACGGATCGAGTCTGGGCGGCGACCTCGCGGCGCTCGACGGCGCTTGCGTGCTCGTGCTCACCCGCGACCAGCTCACCGCCGCGCTCGCGCTCATCGAACTCGACGGCGTCGCGCGCCGGATGATACTCTGCCCGGCGGATTTCGCCCGCGAGCATCTGCCCGTGGTGATCGCCAAGGCCAGCGTCGACGCGATCGTGTCCGACGAAGATGCGCCCGACCTGCGCGCGCTCAACGTGCCGCTGCACGTCACCTGCACGCCGGCGATCGCGCCCGACGCGGCGACGCAGCCGGGCCGCCGGCCAACCGAATGGATTTTGTTCACCTCCGGCACGACCGGCATCCCCAAGATGGTCGTGCACACGCTGGCAAGCCTCACCTCGGCGATCAAACCGCGCCCGCGGACCGACGCCCGTCTGGTATGGGCAACTTTTTACGACATCCGTCGCTATGGCGGGCTGCAGATCCTGCTGCGCGCGGTGCTCGACGGCGGCTCGCTCGTTCTCTCCGACGCACAGGAGCCGATCGGTGAGCATCTGGCGCGGCTGGGCCGCCACGGCGCGACCCACGTGACCGGTACGCCGTCGCATTGGCGCCGCGTGCTCATGAGCCCGGCCGCGCACGCGATGGCGCCCGGCTACGTGCGCCTGTCGGGGGAAATCGCCGACCAGGCGGTGCTCGATAATCTGCGCGCGCTCTATCCGCAGGCGCGGGTCGTGCACGCCTTTGCATCGACCGAGGCCGGCGTCGGGTTCGAGGTCGCCGATGCACGCGAAGGCGTGCCGGCGAGCACGATTGCGGATCCCGGCAACGGCGCGAAGCTCAAAATCGACGATGGCTCGCTGCGTATTTCCTCGCCCGGCAACGCCGCCCGCTATCTCGGCGACGGCGACCTGGCGCTCGCCGGGCTCGACGGTTTCGTCGACACCAACGACATGATGGAGCTGCGCGACGGCCGTTACTATTTCGTCGGCCGGCGCGGCCGCATCGTCAACGTGGGCGGCCTCAAGGTTCATCCGGAGGAAGTCGAGGCGGTGATCAACCGGCATCCGGCGGTAAGGATTTCGCTGGTGCACCCGCGCCGCAACCCGATCACCGGGTCGGTCGTGGTTGCCGACGTGGTACTGCGTGACGATCCTGAGACAAGCGATGGCCCGCAGGCCGACAAGCTGCGAGGCGAAATCGTCGAGCTGTGCCGCGGCCAACTCGCGCGCCACAAGGTACCGGCCGCGGTCCGCTTCGTCCCGTCACTGACGTTCTCGGCGAGCGGCAAGCTGGCGCGCACCTATGCGTAACGTCATCGTCACCGGCGGCAGCCGCGGTCTCGGCCTCGGCATCGCGAAGAAGCTCACGAGCGAGGGCTATCGCGCCATCGCCATCGCGCGCAAGACGAACGATCAACTCACCGCCGCGATGGAAGAGACAAAGTGCGCGCGCACGGGCGCGCTCGATTTCGTGCCGTTCGATTTTGGCGACCTCGAAGACATCCCGGCGCTGGTGAAGAACCTGCGCCGCGCGTTCGGCCCGATTTACGGCCTCGTCAACAACGCCGCGCTCGGCTTCGACGGCGTGCTCGCCAATATGCACAACGCGCGCATCGAGGAGCTGGTGCGGGTCAACACGGTGGCGCCGATTGTGCTCACCAAATACGTGGTGCGCGCGATGATGTCGGAGCGGTGCGGGCGCGTGGTGAACGTCGCCTCGATCATCGGCTTCACCGGCTACAGCGGGCTCTCGGTCTACGGCGCCACCAAGGCGTCGATGATCGGCTTCACCCGCTCGCTGGCGCGCGAAGTCGGCCAGCTCGGCGTCAACGTCAACGCGGTGGCGCCCGGCTTCATCAGCACCGACATGACGCAGAGCCTCGACGACGACCAGCGCGCCCGGGTGGCGCGGCGCAGCGCGCTGCGCCGGCTGCCCGAAGTCGAGGACGTCGCCGGCACCGTCGCGTTCCTGCTCGGCGACGGCGCGAAGAACATCACCGGCACGGTGATGACGGTGGACGCGGGGAGCACGGCGTAATCTTTGGCAATTACCCGGACGTCATTCCGGGGCGCGCCGAAGGCGCGAGCCCGGAACCCATGAACACAAGTCGGCCAAAATGGGCTCGGTCCGTGTTCATGGGTTCCGGGCTCCCTCGCTTCGCTCGGGCCCCGGAATGACGATCCCGAGCGGTGTTTAGTCCTACAAACGCAGCTCGCCGCTACAGATACGCTGGTAGCGTTCCGTATCCAAACGAACGAAGGCGTCGCGGTCGGGATCGTTGAAATAAATGGGGTCGGGATTACTCTCAGGATCGTAACTGAGGCCGGCGGCCTTCTTGTGCTTGAAGGTGCTGGTGATATCGAGTTCGCGGCGGATGGTCACAAACAACGGGCGCGCGTAGGACGGCAGCCGCTCGGCGAGATGCCGGTGAAGCGCCGTGAGATCGAGTGGACCATCGGCGACCAGCACGGCCATGCCGGCCTTGCCGTCACAGCCGGGAATTTGCACGCCGGTGACCGCCGCATCGACGATGCCATCGAACGCGCAAAGCGCCGCCGCGACTTCGGAGGTCGCGACGTTTTCCCCTTTCCAGCGGAAGGTGTCGCCGATGCGATCGACGAAATAAAAGAAGCCTTTGTCGTCGCGGCGCATCAGGTCGCCGGTGCGGAACCAGGCGTCGCCCGGCTCGAACACGTCACGCAGGATCTTCTTCTCGGTTTCCGCGGCGCTGGTGTAGCCGTTGAAGCGGCGGCCGATGTCGCCGCTGCCGCTGCCGATGCGGCCGAGCGCCTCGCCCGGTTCGTTCACCGCGCATTTCACGCACAAGCCGCCCGCGTCGCGCAATGGCGCGCCGGTCGCGACGTCGAATTTCACCAGCACCGCCGGGAGCCGATGCGCCAGGAACGACGGCGCGCGGCCGATCGCGCCCGGCTTGCCCTCGACGTTGAACAGGGTGACGTTGCCTTCGGTCGACGCGTAGAACTCGAGGATGCGCGGAATGCGAAAGCGCGCCGCGAAATCCTCCCACACGTCGAGGCGCAGTCCGTTGCCGCAGGCGAGGCGCAGCTGGTGCGCGCGCTCGAGCGGGTGCGGCGCGGCCTTAACGAGATAACGGCACAGCTCGCCGATATACTGGAACAGGGTGCAGTCCCAGCGCACCACGTCGTCCCAGAATTGCCGTGCGGAAAATTTGTCGCGCACGAACACCGAGCCGCCGGCGACCAGCACCGCGCCGATCGCGGCGACGCCGCCGATGCTGTGATACATCGGCAGGCAGTTGTACATGCGGTCGTCCGGCCGCGTGTTCATCAGCCCGGCGAACCAATAGCTCCACATGAGCAGGCGGCCATGGTCGATGTTGGCCGCCTTCGGCAGGCCGGTAGTGCCGGACGTGTAGATCAGCAGCGCGAGGTCATCGATCGTGACTAGCGCGTGGCGATCGGCTGACGGCGGCTCGGCCGGCAACCGTTCGAGGACTTCATCGATGCGCGACCAACCGTGCGTGCCGGCGCCGCGCGCCCAAATTTTCGCCCCCTCAGCGAGATGCGGCTGCGCGGACGCAAAGGCATCCGTGAGGCTCGCGGCCACGATCACGTGCTTGGGATTGACGATGTTGATGCAGTGGGCGAGCGCCGGGCCGGTCAAATGGGTGTTGAGGAGCGCGACGACCCCGCCGATACGGCTGATGCCGAGCCAGATCGCCAAGTAGTCGGGACAATTGGGCATCAGCAGCGCGACGACGTCCCCCTTGGCGATGTTCTCGCCCAGCGCCCAATGGGCGTAGCGAGCGGCGCGGCCGGCGAGCGTGCGATAATCGAAACAGGTATCGTGCGAGAGCAGCGCGGGCGCGCCGCCATTCCGCTGCGCCATCTCATCGACGATATGCGTGAGCGTGTGCGTCGGGCGCGCGGCGATCTTGCCGGTCAATTCCAGCGCGCGCAGCCAGTCCTTGGCAACGCTGGCGCCGGCAGGCGCCGGCCTGGCGTCGGTTTTGGTATCCATCGATCAGGTCTGCCGCGCGTCCGTTCGAACAGCAAATAACGAGTGGCCGCATGGTAAATGCGCGGCCCCACCACATCTCCCGTATTAAGGTTATTGCGCGGGAACTCCGCCGTTTTGTTGAAGACGCGCCGGCCGACGCTTAGGACAAGCGCAGCGGCACAGGCTTTGCAGCGGCCTTCTCGGACAAGCGTGCTGTCCCATTTCGCCGCCCCGTCAAAGCAGGTGCCCGATGAAACCCGAGACGATCGCAATCCACGGCGGATATGAGGTCGAGCCGACCACGCGCGCCGTGGCGGTTCCGATTTATCAGACCGTCGCCTACGCGTTCGACAGCGCCGATCACGGCGCCGCCCTGTTCAATCTCGAAGTCGAAGGCCACCGCTACAGCCGCATCAGCAACCCGACCACCACGGTGCTCGAAGAGCGCGTTGCCGCGCTCGAAGGCGGCGTCGAGGCGCTCGCCACCAGCACCGGCCAGGCGGCGCTCTATTACTCCATCCTCAACGTCGCCCGCCGCGGCGCCAACATCGTCTCGGTGCCGCAGCTCTACGGCACGACGCACACGCTGTTCGCGCACATCCTGCCGCAGCAGGGGCTCGCCGTGCGGTTTGCCGCCTCCGACAGTCCCGACGCGATCGAGAGCCTGATCGACGACGACACGCAGGCGGTGTTCTGCGAGAGCGTCGGCAATCCGGCCGGCAACATCTGCGATCTCGCCGCGCTCGCCGAGGTCGCGCACCGGCACGGCATCCCGCTGATCGTCGACAATACCGTGGCGACGCCGATCCTGCTGCGCCCGTTCGAGCACGGCGCCGACGTGGTCGTGCATTCGCTCACCAAATTCATGGGCGGGCATGGGACGACGCTGGGCGGCATCGTCGTCGACAGCGGCAACTTCCCGTGGCGGGCGCACAAGCGCCGCTTCCCGATGTTCAACGAACCGGACGCATCCTATCACGGCCTCATCTATGTCGATCATTTCGGCGATGCCGCTTACGCCGCGCGATGCCGCAGCGTGTTTCAGCGTACCACCGGGGCGGTGCTCTCGCCGCTGAGCGCCTTCCTGCTGCTGCAAGGCATCGAGACCGTGGCGCTGCGGGTCGAACGCCACGTCGAGAACGCGTCCAAGGCGGCCGCGTTCCTGCGCAACGATCCGCGCGTCGCCTGGGTCAATTATTCCGGCTTCGCCGACAGCCCGTACCACGCGCTGGCGCACAAGTATCTCGGCGGCCGCGCCTGCTCGCTGTTCACCTTCGGCATGCGCGGCGGCTTTACGGCGGGCAAACAATTCTACGACGCGCTCAAGGTGATCAAGCGGCTGGTCAACATGGGCGACGCCAAGTCGCTCGCCTGCCATCCCGCCTCCACCACGCACCGGCAGATGTCGGCGGAGGAGCAGCTCAAGGCCGGCGTGAAGCCGGAGATGATCCGGCTGAGCATCGGCATCGAGCACATCGACGACATCATCGGCGACCTCGACCAGGCGCTGGCGGCGGCGGAGCAGCGAACGATGGTGGCGGCGGAATAGGGCTTCCTCATGCGTGTATCGCTGGACGAGACTCCATCGCGTTCGGGAATTCCTACCGTTGCGCAGCGGCGCACGCGGGGTGCCCTCACGCGACCGCGCATGGCCCAGCCAGACGCCATCGACATCGGCCTCGTCAACAACATGCCGGACGCGGCGCTGGAGCAGACGGAACGGCAATTCATCGGACTGCTCAAGGCGGCAGCAGGCGAGCGTCGCGTCCGCGTGAAACTATTTTATGTGCCCGAGATCGCACGCGCCGGCGCGGCGCGCGAGCGCGTCGAGTTGCAATATGCACCGATCGACGAATTGTGGGAGAGCCGCCTCGACGGCCTGATCGTCACCGGCAACGAGCCGCGCACGCCCGATCTGCGCGCCGAGCCGTATTGGCGCACGCTTGCCAGAATCGCCGATTGGGCGGACACGAACACGCGCTCGACCATCTGGTCGTGTCTCGCCGCCCACGCGGCGGTGCTCCACATGGACGGCATCGCGCGCCACGCGCTCGCGGAAAAATCCTTCGGGGTCTTCACCTCCACTGTGACCGCGGACCACCCGCTCATGCGGGGCCTTCCCGCGCGCGTTGAGATTCCTCATTCGCGCTGGAACGAATTGCGCGAGCAAGAGCTGCGCGCGGCCGGATACACCATTCTCACGCGTTCCGATGCGGCCGGGGTGGACATGTTCGCCCGGCAAAGCAACAGCCTGTTCGTGTTCTTTCACGGCCATCCGGAATACGAGGCGCGCACGCTGATGAGCGAATACCGGCGCGACGTGCGGCGCTTCCTGCGCGGCGAGCGGGAGACGTATCCGGCGATGCCGCACGATTATTTCGATGAAGGCACGGCGCGGCGGCTGGCGGACTTTCGCGTACGGGCGCTCACCGACCGGCGCGAGGCGCTGATCGAGGCGTTCCCGCATTGCGCGGAAGAGACGATGCACGCCCGCTGGCGCCCGGCCGCCGAGCGCCTGATGGCGAATTGGCTGGGGCAGCTCTTTGTGCGCACATCGTCGCCCGTGCTGGCGGCGGCGAAATAAATTCCCGTGCCGGCTTGATTTCGTAACGCGGTGGGGTATCCGGCTGCGATGATTAAAAAGCATGACGACCAGCTTGTCACCGCGAAACTGAACGAAATCTATGCTCCCGAGAGAGAAGATTCCTCGCTTGATCTAGTTTTAGCGGAGCTTCAGCGACGCACGCTGAGGAGAGAGATAGCTAAGTCATTGCGAGGAGCCCGAAAGGCGACGAAGCAATCGAGGGCGTGACGTACTGCCTGGATTGCTTCGCTTCGCTCGCAATGACGAGGGCGCGCCCTACTCCAGCCCAAGGGCGCTCAGCGTGGCCGGGTCGATTTCCGGGCTGCCCGCGTGCTTCACCAAAGAAAAACCGATGCTGCCGCTGTGGACCCAGGCGGCCCAAGGGAAGCCGTGCGCCTCGGCCTCCCGGCGGACATCGGCGATCCAGCGCAACCGCTCGTCCTGGCGCGTCGCGAGCGCGCGCTGCGCGTTGTTCATGGCCCCGAACTCGCCCAGGATCACGCGCTGCATCGGCACGGAATGGCCGCGCGCCCAGCGCGCCATTTTGTCGAAGTCATCCGCGATCACCGCACGGTCGAAGGACGAAGCGCGGTAGCTTTCCAGCGCCCGCCGCGCCGCTGCCTCCGCCTGTTGCCTCTGCGCCGGCGCCAGAGTGGCGCGCGCAATGGTGGCTGCGGTCGCCGCGACGCTTTCCCCGATCGGGCGCGCGCGGGCCGGATACGGCACGTCAGTGAGATATTGCGCGGCATGGCCGGCGAGGCCCTGATGGGTGAACTGCCACGACCGATAGTAATGAAACGAGAACAGAATGTTCGGGTCGCCCTCGAACCCGTCGAGTTGCATGGTACCGTCGAGGTTGCCGTCCTCGCCGCCGTCGAGCACCAGCAACAGGCTGGGAGCGCTTTGGCGGACGGTCGAGTAAGCCGCGTCGAGCATCGGCCGCCACACGCGCTCACGCGGCGGCGGCTCGTTCATGATCTCGAGCGCCACGCGCGGAGACTTGAGCGCGTCGAGCGAAGCGGCGGTGCGCGCCAGCCGGCGCAAATATTCCTTGAACAACGGCGCGTCCGGCCCGGCGGCGATCTTGTCGCCGAGATAATCCGGATGCATGTCGCTCGGGTGAAAGTCCACGATGACCGAAAGGCCGCAGGAGAGGATCTGCCGCGCCCGGTCGATCAGCATGCGATCGAGAAAATCCCGCCGCGCATCGTGCCACTGGAGAAACGGACCGGGATCGACTGCGAAGCGGACAAAATCGAAGCCGGCGCGGTGCAGTTCGGTCAGTTCGGCGATAAAGGTGGCGTCAGGATATGAAAACGGCGGAAACACGAAGTTTTTCGATGGGGCCGGCTCCAGGGACGCCCACGCCATCACATGGCTCATGCCCATCCCGCGGTGAAAGCCGCTCGGGACGGCATCCTGGGCCTTAGCCGCATGTAACTGAATCAAGGCGACGGCGAGCGCGGCGGCAACAAAAACGAAATGCCGGCCGGCCCGCATGACATTTGCCGTCACAGACGGGACACTTGCGGCTTGCGGACGATGATTTCGACGGTCTGAAACATCATCACCGGCAGCTCGACAGCGAACTTTCGCAGCGCCGACGGCAGCACGGCGAGGCGCCGCAGCGCCGGATGCTCGGCCGAAACGGGCGTGACGACAAAGCCCACTTTGCTGAAGCTGTGACGCACCTCGCGGAACGTGCGATAGAACGTCTCGTTCATCACGAAATCATAATACGCCTGCGCCTTGCTGCCGAAGCCGGCGGCCGCGAGCCAGCCCCAGCGCGGTTCGATCCCGCAGGCGAGGCAGGCGGCGATCGCCCACTTGCGCGTCGGATTTTTCGGCAGCCAATGCACGAACGGCATGAACAGATGCGGCTCGATCGGCCGCAGCTTGCCGGGATAGACGTGGAAACCACAGCCGCCCGGCGCGGTCACGCGCGCGATCTCTTTCGTCACCGCGTCGATGTCGGCGACGTGTTCGAGGACATAGTGGGTGAAAACGAAATGGAAGAAATCCGCCGGCAGGTCGGTCTCGCCGGTGGCCGGAATGGTCGTGATCACGCGCGCGTAGTCGTGGCCGCGCGCCTCGAGCAATTCCTTGCCGCGGTCGGCGGCCTCCTGGCGGATTTCCGCGCCGAAGGCGTTGTAGCCCGCATCACGCAGCCACGCGACATATTCCCCGCGCCCGCTGCCCCAATCGAGCACGTTCATCTGGTCGCGCCGCAGCCCCAGACGCTCGCGCGTCAGCTCGAGATACCGCACCACCTCGGCGTTCGGCCGGAACGCGGCAAAATCGGTTTGCGTGAGCGGGTCGTCGTAACTCACAGGGGCGCCTCGTGGGAGACCAAGGAACAACAAAATCTTTGCCGGAAAGGCGCGCGGGGTCGAATGAAATCCGCCGTTAACCTAACCGCCCAATGGATTCGACGGGTTCGCGTTAGCTGCGACGAAATGCGCGGCCCGGAGCGTCTGTTAACCTTACTCGTTCATGAAAGTTTTTGTTTCCAATTAGCCGCAATGGACCTGCCGTGCTCGCTGTGGCCTTATGGGTCAGGCTTTGCCGCCGGCTGGCGCAGACGCCGCGCGGCAATGTCTCCTCCGTTCGCGGACCCTCTGCAAAACGAGCGTGCAATGTTTATTAATCCGAAGCCCAAAGAGCAGAGCAACATCATCCGGGCCGTCCCGACACCGCCGCCGCTCTCCGTCACGGAACGCGACAACCCGGTGCGTGCGCTGCTCGACGAGACCTGGACATTCCTGCGACGGAACAAGAGATATGTCCTGGGCGGGATGCTCGCGGCGCTGTTTGCCGCCGCAGCGGTGGAGGTAGCCGTCACACCGCATTACCGCGCCACCATTCAGATCCTGATCGGACCGACCGATCTCAAGCTCGTCGAGAAATCGGTGCTGCCGGCGGCGCAGACGCCCGACGCCAACGTTATGCAGGTCGAAACAGAAACCCGCGTCCTCATCTCCGATCGGGTTCTTCGTCGCGTCGTGCGCAGCGAGCATCTCACCGACGACCCGGAGTTTCAGCACGCCGGGTTGAACCTCCCCGGTTTTGTTGCGGCATTGCGCGCGGCCGTGGGGGCGCAGGCGGGCCAGAGCTTGACCGTCGATCCCGAGATCAACGTCATTCGGCAATTGCAGCGAAACATAACGGCGAAGCGCACCGAGCGGACGTATGTCGTCGACCTCACGGTCGAAACCTCCGACCCGGAAAAGTCCGCGCGGATCGCCAATGGGATCGGCGCCGCCTATCTCGACGAGCAGGCGGACGCGCGCGCGGAGGCGGCACGGCGAGCAACCGACTCGCTCGGCGCGCGCCTGAACGAACAGCGGGAACGCCTCACCCAGGCCGAGGAGCAGGTCGAGCAGTACAAGGCGCAACACAACATCGTCAACGCGAGCGGGCGCCTCGTCGACGACCAGCAGCTCACCGAGCTGAACAATCAGCTGATCACGGCGCGGGCGCGGGCGGCCGAAGCCAAGGCGAAGTATGAGCAGGTGCTGGCGTTGCGGCGCGGCAAGCTCGATCAAGGCGGCATTCCCGAAGCGGTCCAGTCCACGACGCTCGGGCTGCTGCGCGATCAATACGGCACGATCGCGCGACAGGAGGCGAACCTCACGGCGGAGCTTGGGCCGCGTCATCCGCGCGTGATCGAGGCGCGCGCGCAACTCGCGCGGGCGCAACAGCAAATCGGCGACGAGATCGCACGGATCGCCGAGGCGAGCCGCATCGACTACGAGCGGTCGCTCGCCAATGAGACGGCGCTGGCAACCAATCTCGCGACGCTCAAACAACGGGCCATGGACACCGGCCTCGCCTTCGTCAAATTGCGCGAGCTCGAGCGCGAGGCCGAAGCGAGCCGGGCGGTCTACGAGTCGTTCCTCGTGCGCACGCGGGAAATTCGCGAGCAGGAGCGCCTCGACACGGCGAACGTGCGGCTTCTCTCCGACGCCGAGCCGCCGCAGGGCCGCAGCTGGCCGCCGCGCCGGATGGTGCTGCTGCCGACACTGCTGCTGCTCGGCATGCTGGGCGGCATCGGGCTTGCTTATCTGGTCGAGCTGCTCCGCCGCCCGCGGCTGCCAACCGCCGTGCCGATTCCGAGCGAGGTGTGACGACCGGCGCCACACTCTCACTCGTCATGCCCCGCGAAAGCGGGGCATCCAGTAACCACGACTCTCCCGCTTTGCGATGGAGTGTTGATTACTGGATCGCCCGCTTTCGCGGGCGATGACGACAGTGAATCAGAAACAAACCATGCCTCCTCTTGTCAGAACGGCAGTCTCGGTCGGCGCGCACTTCAGCGGATTGAGCCGCCTCGTTGCCGCGCGCTACGGCGGGCGCGGCATGATCTTCGCGCTGCACAGCGTGGTCGATGACGACGCGTTCTATCCCGATTACACGCTACGCTGCTCCACGGACCGGCTGGAATGGGCGTTGGGGTGGCTGCGCGATGAAGGGCTGGACTTTGTCAGTTTGGACGAGGCGGTCCGGCGGCTCGGCGAGAACGATCCGCGCCCGTTCGCCTGTTTCACCCTCGACGACGGTTACGCCGACAACCTGACGCGCGCGCTCCCGGTCATGGAGCGGTTCGGCGCTCCGTTCGCCGTCTTCGTAACGACGGGAATGGTCACCCGCGAAATCGATGGCTGGTGGTTCGGCCTCGCCGCCCTGGTGCGTTCCTACGATCGGATCGAACTGCCCGCGTCCAGTCTGAGCTTCGACTGCCCCGACCTGCCCCGCAAGCGGCTCGCGTTCAGAACGATCGAGGCGATGGTTCACAAGGATTTCAGCTTGCTGACGCAACTGCGCGAAGCAATCGCCAAAAGCAGGATCGATTGCCGCGCGCTGGTGGATCGCGAAGCGCTGAGCGAAGCGCAGCTGCGCCGCCTCGCGCGTCACCCGCTGGTGACCATCGGCGGACACACCACGACGCACCGCAACCTGGCGGAGGCGCCAGCGCCGGCGGTCGAATGGGAAATGGCGGAGAACCGCCGATTTCTGCAGGAGATCACCGGACAGCCGATCGACCACTTCGCCTATCCGTTCGGCCACGCGCGGGCCTGCGGCGAGCGCGAAGCGCGGATTTGCCGCGAGGTCGGCTTCCGCACCGCGGTCACGACGCGCGCCGGCACACTGTTTGCTGAGCACGCGCACGAGCTTCATGCGCTGCCCCGCCTGCATCTTGCCGGCGACGACACGCCCTCGACGCTGCGCTGCAAGGTGGACGGCGTTTATCGCGCGATCCAGTCGCGCTTCGGAGATCCGGTCGCCCGCATGTGAGCGGCCATGGAATACAGGTGAGGCCATTGATGCTGCAGACCGACACTTCGCAGGCTCGCGAGAACGGAGCGCACACGCGCGATGTCGATCGCGCGCAGCAGCGGCCGCTGGTGAGCATCATTATCAAGGCGCTCAACGAAGAGCGGCACATCGCGACGGCGATCGAAAGCTCGCTTGCCGCGCTCGGTGAAATCGACGGCGAGGTGATTCTTGCCGATGCCGGCTCGACCGACCGCACGATGGAGATCGCGCGGCAATATCCGATCGTCATCGTCCGGCTCGACCGAATTGAAGATCGATCGTGCGGGGCCGGCCCTCAGCTCGGTTTTCAGTACAGCCGGGGCGAATATCTGCTGCTGATCGACGGCGACATGCGGCTCTATCCGCAGTTCCTCCCCGTCGCCCTCGAAACCTTGCGGCAAAATCCACGGCTCGCCGGCGTGGGCGGCGCGGTCTACGATCGCGAAGTCGACAATGAGGAATACGAACAGCGCGTCAAACGGCATGATTCCGACCGGCGCGTCGGCTTTGTCACGCGACTGAACAGCAGCGGGCTTTATCGTCGCAGCGCGATCGAATCGATCGGCTATTTGACCGATCGAAACTTGCATGGCGCCGAGGAATTCGATCTCGGCGCGCGCCTGCATGCCGCCGGCTGGACGCTGACCAAGGTCGATCTTCCGATCGTCGATCATTATCCGCACACCGGCAGCGCGTATCGCCTCCTGTTGCGCCGCGTCTCCAACCGCAACGCCTTCGCGCTCGGCGAACTGCTGCGGGCAGCAATCGGGCGAAGGCACTTCTGGTTCATCCTCGGCAAAGATCGCCAGTGCCTGATGTGGCTGCTTGTGACCGGCTGGTGGATTGCGTTTGGGTCCGCCCTGGTCGCGTTGAGCGGGTGGCCTGCCGGGCTGGCTGCCGGCGCGATTCTGCTGCTTCCGTTCGCCGTCATGTGGCTGCGCTGGCGCTCGCTGCGTCTCGCCCTCTATTCCGTTTCGGCATGGAACGTATTCTCTTTCTGCTCCTGGCTCGGAATACTGCGGCCGCGGATCGAGCCCGCAACCTGGATTGCGAGCAGCGTCCTGCAGGCGCCGCACCTCGAGCAAGCTCCACCTGCGCACGCGGCACCGCCGCGGTCCACGTCGCACCGATGACCAGCGTCCCGCTCGACGATTGGGGTTCTCGCGCGCTCGACGCCGCGGGAAACGAGCGCCTCGTTCGCACCGTCTTGTTTATGGCGGTGTTTTTTCAGCTTTGGCTGACCGCACACCCATTTCCCGACCTGTCCGACCCGAGCGCGCTTCAGCCGGAGGCCGAGGGAAACCTGATCAGCCAGGTCCTCGCGGTAATCACGACGGGCACGCTGGCCGGCTTCGCATTCGCGAAAAGGCTGCGCCTGGTTCTCAAGGCGATCACCCCGATCCTGGTGCTGACTTTCGTATGGTTCGCCTGCTCCGCAATCCTTTCGGCGCATCCCGGGTTAGCGGCGCGCCGGGTGGTGCTCGCAAGTTTCGTGATCTTCCAGGCAGCCATGTTTTTGCTGCTGCCGCAGGACCGAACCCACTTCGTGCGGATGCTGACGTTCGGCTCGCTTGTTGTTCTGATCCTTTGCTATGCCGGCGTGATTTTCGCCCCCGGCCTCTCGATCCACCAGGCGACCGACATCGCCGAACCCCAGCTTGCCGGAAATTGGCGCGGCTTCTTCGCCCACAAGAACGGCGCCGGCGCCGGCATGAGCATTTTCGTCATCTCGGGGATCTATATCTTCCGCACTTTCAGTCGCGTGCTCGGGTCGCTCATCGTCGCGCTCGCCGCCGTCTTCCTCTTTTTTACCGAGTCGAAGTCGCCGATCATGCTGTTGCCGCTGGCTCTGCTTTTCAGCGTCATCATGGTGAAGCTGCGCAGTCCGACCCTGAAATTCATCATCGCCATCAGCGTTCCGGTGATGATCTGCCTGCTGACCATCGGATCCGTCGCTTCGGACGCGATCTATGCGGTGGTCGAGAAGCTGATCTCGGACCCGACGTTTACCGGCCGCAACGACATTTGGGAATTCGCGCTCGACCATATCGCGCAGCGCCCCCTGGTCGGCTTCGGCTACCAGGCCTTCTGGGGCACGAGCGAGCTGGTGAACTCCTGGACGTGGACGGAATCCTGGGGGTATCGGGCGAGCGACGCGCACAACGGATATGTCAATATCGCGGTGATGACCGGCCTCGTCGGCCTGGCGCTGGCACTCGGCTGGGCGTTCGTCCAGCCGTTCATCGATCACCTGCGCACGCCGGCGCAAGGGATCGACCGGGCGCTCAACATGATGTTCGTTCAGATATGGCTGTTCGGGCTTTACCTGTCCGGCTTCGAGTCCGAGCTTTTCAACAACGGCAGCGTCGTATGGTTCATGACGGCGGCGGCGGTCATCGGACTGCGCTTTCAAACTGCCGCGGAATATCCCGGGGAGACCGCCTGATGCCGTCTCAGCCCTGCCTGCTCTCGATCAATAATTATTTCTATCCGCGCGGCGGGGCCGAGGTGGTCTTTCTCGAGCAGAACCGCCTGTTCGAGGGCGCCGGCTGGCAGGTCGTTCCCTTCGCGATGCGTCATCCGCAGAATCTGCCGACGCCGTGGGCCGATTACTTTCCCGACGAGATCGAGTTCGGCCGCAGCTACGGCCTGGGAACCAAGCTGCTGCATGCCCAGCGGGTGATCTTCTCGCTGCAGGCGCGCAAGCGGATGCGCGCGTTGCTCGGGCAGGTACGCCCGCACATCGCGCATGCGCACAACATCTATCATCACCTCTCGCCGTCGATCCTGCCGAGCCTGCGCGAAGCCGGCATTCCGGTGGTCATGACGGTGCACGATCTCAAGCTTGCCTGCCCGGCCTATACCATGATGGCCGCGAACGGGCCGTGCGAGCGCTGCCGCGGCGGGCGCATTCACAACGTCGCGGTTCATCGCTGCATCAAAGACTCGCTCGCGCTCAGCAGCCTGATCATGGTCGAGACCTTCGTGCACCGCCTGCTGCGGCTCTATGACGGCAACGTCAACCGCTTCGTGGTGCCGAGCCGGTTCGTGCTCGACAAACTGGTGCAATGGGGCTGGGCGCGCGAGCGCTTCGTCCACATTCCAAACTTCGTCAATGTCGAACAGTTTCGCCCCGACCAGCCGATCGGCAAGCGCTTCGTCTATTGCGGGCGGCTGCAAGGCAACAAAGGTGTCGAAACGCTGGTGCGGGCGGCCGCGCGCGCGAAGCAGCCGCTGACGATCGCCGGCACCGGCCCGGAAGACCAACGTTTGCGCAGACTGAGCGCGGAGCTTAAGGCCGATGTCGCATTCCTCGGACATCTCCCGAAGCACGCCCTCCCCGCCATTATCCAATCGGCGCGCGCAATCGTGGTCCCGTCCGAGGTCAATGAGAATGCGCCGCTCGCGCTGCTCGAAGGCTATGCGGCCGGTCGGCCGGTGATCGGCGCGCGGATCGCGGGCATTCCCGAACTGGTGCGCGAGGAGGAAACCGGCGCGCTGTTTCCCTCGGGCGATGTCGAGGCGCTCGCGGCCACGCTCGATCGGTTCGGCACCTTGCCCGACGCGCGGCTCGCCGAGATGGGCGCCGCGGGGCGGCGCTGGGTCGAGCAGGATTTCACCGCGGAGCGTTATCGCGATCGACTGCTCGCGCTCTACGCCTCGCTCGGCGGCGGAAACGAACGACCGGGGCAACTGCAATGACGGCGATCGAAGAAGCTGGCGACACCGTCGCACGTTCGCAGCGGCCGTTGCGCGTTACCCTGCTCGGCATCCGCGGCTTTCCCAACGTGCAGGGCGGCGCGGAAAATCACGCCGAACACTTGGCGACCGAATTGGTCGCGTTGGGATGCGAGGTCGAGGCCATCGTCCGCACCCCCTATGTTGCGAAAGGGACCAGTCACTCAGTGCGCGGCATCAAGCTTGCGCGCGTATGGTCGCCGCGCCGGACCGGGGTCGAGGCATTCGTGCACACCTTCCTCGGCGTGCTGCGCGCGGCCTGCACACGGCCCGACATCCTGCACATCCATTCGGTCGGGCCGGCGTTGTTCACGCCGCTTGCGCGTTTCTTCGGGTTGAAGGTGGTCGTGACACATCACCTGCCGAACTATGAAGCCAAGAAATGGGGCGCGTTGGCGCGCGCGATCCTGCGGCTTGGCGAGCGCCTCGGAATGCGCTTCGCCAACGGACGCATCGCGGTGTCCGCCGGATTGGCGAGCCGCATGAAGCGCACCTACGGGGTTCCGGTGGCCGTGATCCCCAACGGAATCGCCGCGCCGAGCCGTCCCCAATCGACCTCGCTGCTGCATACCTTCGGGCTCGAGCCGCGGCGCTACATTCTCACGGTGGCGCGTATCGACGAGCAGAAACGTCAGCTTGATCTCATCGACGCGTTCGGCAAGCTCGGCGAGAGCGGATGGAAGCTCGCCATCGTCGGCGACAGCGATTACGCGACCGAATACGCGCGCCGCGTCAGGCAGGCGGCCGCGCAGACGCCCGGCGTCGTGCTGCTCGGATATCAGGCGAGCGACGCGCTCGCGGAACTCTACACGCACGCGGGCTTCTTCGTTTTGCCGTCGAGCCACGAGGGCCAGCCGATTGCCGCGCTCGAGGCGATCAGCTTCCGCTGCCCGACCGTCCTGAGCGATATTCCGGCGCACCGGGAAATCGGCACTTCGGTTACGCAATTTGTCCGCGTCGGCGATGTGGCCGCGCTGGCACGAAGCCTGCGGGCAAAGTCGGCGGCCGCCGCCTATCGCGACCCCGGCGTGATCGAGCACGAGTATTTCATGAAGAACCACGATTGGCGCGAAATCGCCGCGCGGACTCTCAAAGTCTATATGTCAGCGCTTTCACAAGACAAAAGACTGGCTCAGGGCCTAGTGTCCCGATTCCGAAGTTCGCCCCAGCTTGCAGCACGCTCAGAGGCGAACTTCGGAATCGAAGGACACTAGCAAATCTATGATTCTAGTGCCGCTTTGAACCCGAAGTTCGCAATCGGACTCGCGGCCATTATGGTGCGAACTTCGGGTTCGCGGCACTAGTTCGCCGGATTGCCGAAGCGCAACAATAAAGAGCGATCGTGGCGAGAGCCGCAATGCTCGCTACGCCTGCCGCCATGGCGCCGGTGAACGCGTAGGCGGCGAGCGCGAGGACCCCGGCCGCCATCATAGCGACGTCGCGGATATGAATCGTCGTAAGGCCGAAGATAGTCTTCACGCGCGTCGCCACCAGCGGATTGAACAAAAGTTTCGAGGCGATCATCGCGGCCGGAATTGCCGTCGGACCGATCAAGGGCGCGACGAGGAACGGCGTGACGCCCAATACCGCAAATGACGCCGCAGTGGCCGCGAGCGGTACATTGGGCTGACCGGCAATGACGAGCAGCCGATCCGAAGTATCATAAAACGACTGAATAAAAGTCGGGATCGCGAGCCAGATCATGAAGATGCCGGCGCCCGCGAAGTTCCCGAACAGCGGCAGCCCGAACGGCGCGACGCACAAAATCCCGGCGATGGTGAGCGCGCCGCAGCCGATGATCAGCTTGCGGCAGAACGTGAATTCCTGCCGCAGGGCGCCGGCGTCTTTTGCTTCGATCAGGTGCGCGGCGCGCGGGGCAAAGCGTTTGAGCATGACGAGCTGGAAGAACGAGTAGAGCGCCGCGATCCGCGCGGCGAGCGCGTAATCGGCGACGATTTCCGACGGGAACAGAACGCCGGCGACCAGAATGTCGACGGCCCCGAGCTGATTGGCAAACAGCGTCGCGGCGACGAACTTGCCGCAGTAGCTCAAGTCCCATGCGGTCCACGGCCGCCAGCCGCGCACCGAGCGATCCCACAAACGCCGGCCGGACCACAGCCCCGGAAGGAGCACCGAGAGCGTCATCGCGTGAGCGACATAGGCCTCCGGCAGGGCAAGCCAGGCGATCGCCGGCAACAGCACGATCCGCACCGCGTTGGGCGCCACCTCGGCAACCGCGATCGATTCGGAAATGCGCGAGCGTCCCTCGAGCGCGCCGGTCGAGGTCGTGAGCAAGGTGCTGAAAATCGCAAACGGCGCGAGCAGCCGAAACCAGGCCGCCAAGCCCGGCTTGTCCAGCGCGTGCGCGATCGGATCGGCCAGGACGAAACCCGCCAGCGCGATGAGCGCGGCGATGGCGGCCGCGAGCGCCGCCGAATAGCGGTGCAGCCTGACCTCGGCCGCGCGGTCATCGGGCTTGCGCGACACATGATAAAGCAGCACGAGCGAGGCGCCGACCCCGAGCGCCGCCGAGCCGACCCGGTAAAAGCCGAAGGCGGTCATCAGATCGCCGAAGCTGCCCTTCGACAGCATGCGGCTGAGGATGATCAGCACGACGAATTGCGACGCGAGCCCGAACACGCGGGCGCCGGAGCCGACCGCGAGCACCGTAAGGTAAACGCCGAGACGGCCGCCGCGGCCTGACGCGCGCAGGGAGCTTGCTGACGATTGGGCGATTTGCATGGAGACCGGCCTCGCGCGGCAATCTAATCGTTTCGCGAAGCAAACGATGCGCCGCGCCCGAGCCGCGCGAGGATTCTTCCCGTTTACCCTAATTTGGAGAGATGCGTGCCACGCGCGCGGTGCGCGTAGTTGGCCCTCTCCCCTTGCGGGAGAGGGCCTCTCGGTGGCTCAGCAATGTATGTCGGGTGAGGGGGCGGGGCCTGACCCCTCACCCAATACAGTTTGTTGACATGTCGAGCAGCCCTCTCCCGCAAGGGGCTAGCTTGGGCACACAACGCACACATCTTGGGGCAGTTGGACACTGATCAAAAGTGCCAGAAAGCTCGATGGGTCTTGGATTTCTTACGAGTCGCGCCATACAGAAACCGTCCCAAACCATGGCTTTGCTAAGTCCTTGAAATGACTCGTATTTGCAAAGATGTGTGCCCAAGCTAGCCCGCAAGGGGAGAGGGCGCCGTAACAAGCACCGCGTTTGCTGCGCTTGAGCCGCGTTTACCAAATAATCGATGCGGCGCGCCCAGCGCAGCGGCCGGCACGGATTTGGCGAGGTAGCCGGCGGAAATCGAAGCGCTGTCCCAGTCCGGGACGGCGGAAAGCGGGCATGCCATGAACATAATGCCCAAATACCTGCCGGTCATCGCGAGCCCGCCGCGCTGGTGGATCGCGATCGGCCGGCGCATGGTCAGCGCGGCTTCCGTCCTCGCCGACGCGCTCGTGATCGTCACGGTCTCGTGCGTGACCGGCGCGATCTATCATGAACTCTTCTACGACACCCCCGGCTCGCTTGCCGACTTCGCCGAGGTCGGGTTTGCGGCGGCGGCCATTTTCGTGCTGCCGGGCATCGTCCACGGCGAATACGAAGTCTCGCACTACCTTTCCTTCAAGGCGCACGTCAGCCGCGTGATCACGCTGTGGAATATCACGCTGCTCTGCCTGCTGATGCTGGGCTTCCTGATCAAGACCACCGGCGGCTATTCGCGCGGCGCCATCATCCTGTTTTACGTGACCGGCCTGCCCGCGATCCTGCTGATGCGCTACGCGGTCGTGCGCACCGTGGTGCTCGGCAGCAAGATCGGGCTGGTGGCGGCGCTGCGCATCTTCCTGATCGGCCGCGACGAGGACATCGACGCGTTCCTGCGGCGCTATCAGCCGTGGGACCTCGGGCTCCAGACCGTCGGCGCGGCGCGGCTGAGCCCGCTGCCGCCCGATGCGACCGCGACGGACCGGCGGCGGGCGCTCGAGGCCGATCTCAAGCGGGCGATCGAAACCGCGCGCATGGTCGCCCCGGAATCCGTATTCGTGATCGCGCCGTGGTCCGACATCGTGACTATCGACCGCTGCGTCGAGGAATTGCTCACGGTCCCGGTGGAGATCCACCTCGGCCCCGAGCGCATCCTCGACCGCTTCGACAAGGTGCGGATTTCCAAATTCGGCGCGATGGCGACGCTGCAGCTCACGCGCGCGCCACTGTCCTCGCTCGAGGTGCTGCAGAAGCGCGTGTTCGACGTGATCCTCGCCGGGACTGCCCTGGTGGCGCTGGCGCCCGTGCTCGTCTTGATCGCGCTGTTGATCCGGCTCGACAGCCCGGGACCGGTGTTCTTCCGGCAGCGGCGCTACGGTTTCAACCAGCAAATGTTCCGCATCATCAAGTTCCGCACGATGACCACGCTCGACGACGGCGACATTGTCCGCCAAGCCTGCCGCAACGACCACCGCATCACCGCGCTCGGCCGCTGGTTGCGGCGGTGGAACATCGACGAGCTGCCGCAACTCATCAACGTGCTGCGCGGCGACATGTCCCTCGTCGGCCCGCGCCCGCATGCGCTCAGCCACGATCGCGAGTATGAGCAGCGCATCGCGCTCTACGCGCGGCGACACAACGTCAAGCCCGGCATCACCGGCTGGGCGCAGGTCAACGGCCTGCGTGGCGAGATCGACAGCGAGGAGAAACTGCGGCGGCGGATCGATTGCGATCTCTACTACATCGACAACTGGTCGCTGCTGTTCGACCTGAAAATCCTGCTCTACACGGTGTTTTCCCGCCGCGCCTACCGCAACGCGGTCTAATTACCAGGAATCAGGTATCAGAAATCAGGCATCAGAACTGCAAGTCCTGATCCCTGATCCCTGATTCCTGATTCCTGTTTCCTGATTCCTGATCCCCGATCCCTGAACTACTTAGTGCACATGAACGAACTGATTTGATCGTCCCAGTTCTGCCCAAGGTCGCGATAGGTCCCCGGCTCGAGCCGCATGGCGTCGCCATTGAACTGCGGCTCGGTCGAGAAGTCCCACGTCCCGGCGATGACGTTGATCGACGAGATCTGCTTGTCCCACTTGTCGTTCAGCAGGGGCTGATCGTCCGTCGTCTTGAACGAGTCGCCCTGCAAGTTCTTGTCGGAGAACACCTGCACCTCGCATCCCTTGCGCTGTCCCGCTGCCAGCGGGGCGGGAGCGAGGGCGGCTCCTTGCGGGGGGCCGCGGCGAGAGCGCGGACAGAACTGGACGCACTGCGGGATCGTCCCGCCGTCGTCAGTCGCAACATCCTGCCAGCGCAATGCGCAGCCGTCCTCGGTATACCCGGTGCACACGGGCTGGGGGTATGCGAGGTAGCCCTCGGGCAAGTAGTCGGTGCCGTCGAGCACCCAGGGGCTGAGCAAGCCGATGCCGATCAGGGTGTACCAACGATTGCGCCACCAGAACCGGCGTCCGGTAAAGGTGGTAACGCGCCGGTTGCCAATGCGGGTGACTCCACCTGTCCGACCGCCGCCGACCCGTCCGCCACCAACCCGCGGGCCGCCGACCCGTCCGCCGCCAACCCGCCCGCCGCCGACTCGCCCGCCGCCGACCCGCCCGCCGCCGACACGCGTTCCGCCGGTCCGCCCGGCGCCCGTTTGGGTGCCGCCGATCCGTCCGGTGCCGGGGCCGGTGCGGCTACCGCCCGTGTGCGTACCGCCGGTGCGAGTACGGCCGGTGTGCGTGCCGCCCGTGCGTGAACCGCCCGTCCGGCCGGTGCGGCCACCGCCGGTTCGGCCACTCACACGCCCACCGATGTGACCGCCGCCCATGCGGCTACCACCGCCCATGCGGCCACCGCCCATGTGGCCACCGCCACCGCCCATGCGACCGCCGCCGCCACCCATGTGGCCGCCGCCACCGCCGCCGCGGCCGCCGCCCCGGGCCGACGAGAAATCGGTCGGCGTATTAACCGTTGTGTCGAACGAAGAATCCGGCGCTGCGCCGGAGAGCGGCGCCGCGCGAGCGCCAATCGTCGTCATAGAAAGAAGCGGCAATGAAACCGCCAGCAAGCCGGCCGCAAAAACCCCACACGTGGTCCTGCACATTATTCCTCATTCCTCTCCCTGTTTGGCCGTGCGCCTCGCCGCATCCCCGAGCGCCGTGCCAGCTGACGTTACGACATTACCGGACTTCCGGAGAGCCGGAAAGGCATGACGGGCGGCTGACTTAACAGCGGTGAGTGGTGAATAGTGACGGTGAGTAGTGAAGGTGAGTAGTAAATTGGAAGAACACTTACCACTCGGCATTTCACCGTTCGTTACTGCTTGCCTGGACTTCCATCGCCCGGACAGATACGGAATGTTCACGCGGGCGCCGTACCGTTGCCGCAAATGGGGGCGACACGGAATGGCAGCGGGTGCCGCTTGTTCACGTCAGAGTGATGACCGCCGGGGCTCGGGGGACGGTAGGTTTAAAGTACGGCAATGCGGGGGATCAGCTTGATCGAACAGACTGACGAACCGGCGACGTCCGGCCGGCGCCGCGTCGCGGCGCGAACTGCGCGCGTGGCGGTCATTGTGGCCGTTGTTGCGCTGCTTACCGGCGGTGCCGAAGCCGTACCGGTACAGAAGAAGCATCGGCACGGCGAGGCCGCCAATCACGCGCAGGCCGAGAAGCCGCCGGCCGGCCCCCTGATGATTATCGTGTCGATCGGCAGCCAGCACGTTTCGCTTTATTCCGACGGCGCCTTCGTCGCGCGCGGCCCGGTGTCGACCGGCATGCACGGGCATCCGACGCCAGTCGGCGTGTTCACCGTCATCCAGAAAGACCGCTACCACCGCTCCAACATCTACAGCGCCGCGCCGATGCCCTACATGCAGCGCATCACCTGGTCGGGCGTGGCGATCCACCAGGGAGTCCTGCCCGGCTACCCGGCCTCGCACGGCTGCATCCGCACCTCGACCGACTTTGCCGTCCGGCTGTGGGGTATCACCAAGCTCGGCGTGCGCGTGATCGTTTCGCGCAACGACGTGACGCCGGCATCGATCGCAAACCCGCATCTGTTCGCATTGCGCTCCGAACCGACGCCCGAATTCAAGCCCGAGCCGGCCGTCATGCGTGCCGACACCCCGCCCGGCGGCGTCGTGCCCGCGGTCGCGCGGGTGGTTTCCGATGCCGACCCGTCGAACAATCCGCTCGGGCTTCGCGGCAGCAATTCCGGAACCTCGTCGGCAGCCGCCGAGCCGACCGCGGTAGCGCCGGCACCGACTCCGGTGGCCGACCCCGGTAGCACACCGGCTCCGACTGCGGCGGCAGATCCGCCCGGCCCGGCGCCGATCGACGCCGCCAAGGCGGCGGCCGATGCCGCCATGCTGGCCGAGGCACCGCGCAAACCCGGGACGGTCTCGGTGTTCGTGAGCCGCAAGACCGGCCGGCTCTACGTCCGGCAGAATTATCAGCCGCTGTTCGATGTGCCGGTGGAAATCCGCGACCCGGACCGTCCGCTCGGCACCCACGTGTTCACCGCGCTCGACGTCGATAAGGACGGCAAGACCCTGCGCTGGTCGGTGGTGACCATGCCGGGCGAGGCGGCGCCGCGGGCCGAAGTCCAGACGCGTCATGGCAGGAAGGCGCATCACGAGCGCGAGGAGATCGTCGAGCAGCGGGCCTTGCCGAGCGCCGGCGACGCGCTCAATCGCGTCAACATGCCGGCGGAAGCGGTCGACCGGATTTCAGAAATGATGAGCCCGGGGTCTTCGCTGATCATCTCCGATCAGCCGATGAGCGGCGAGACCGGCCGCGACACGGATTTCATCATCCTGACGCATTGAGGCGGGGACTAAACTCCGATTTCGTCATGCCCCGCGAAAGCGGGGCATCCAGTAACCACGGGCCGTCGTTTGTTTGAAAGGTCTGTGGTTACTGGATCGCCCGCTTTCGCGGGCGATGACGAGCAGTGAGCTTTTATTTGATACCTGCGCAATCGTCGATGCAGACTCAGTCCAGCCCGAATTTATAGGACGCCTGGGCGTAGACGCCGTAGCGGTCGGTGTAGAAAGTCCCCGGGTTCGGCACCGCGCCGGCAAACAGCGCCGCATCCTCGACATCGATGGTGCCCTTCGCCGTCAGGCGCCAATAGCGCGCGCCCACGCCGACGCTGAATGCCGGGTTGAAGTTGTAGGTGGCGAACGCCTCGAACTGAGCGCCGCTGCCCTGTGCCGACTCGTAGATCGGACTGAAGAAGTCGGGGCGCAGCCAATGGGTATCGAACGAGCGCAGGTAGGTCCGCGGGACCCAGGCAGCGTCGCCACCGATCTTGATGCAATCGAACAGCAGCGTATCGGCGGCGAGCCCGAGGCGGATCGATTGCCACCGGGAATTCTCGGTTATGCCGAGCACCGAGTGCGGGATCGTGGGAACGCAAACGAACGGATTGCTCTGCGTCTGCGTACAGCCGTAGGCATTCTCGGATTCATTGAAGATGTTGTAGCCGACAAACGCGCCGACGCGATACATCGGCGTGAGCAAAAAGTTATATCCGTAATCGAGCGTGAAGTAGGAAAGTTTACCGTTCTGCTGATCGCTGAGCGTGTTGGAATAGGGGGAGAGGCCGGGCGGAAAGTCCTCGTCGTGCAGCGTGCCGGCGCTGATCGAGCCAAGTGCGGCGTAGCCTTTGAGGAAAAAGCCGCTGACGTGATCGACGCGGCCGAACATCTCGTAGGAGCGTCCGCTCAACGCGCCGTAGGTCAGGCGCGAGAGAAGGTCGTTGGAAAACCGCGGGTCGCCGTAGAGGTCCTTGGAAAACGTGCCGGTCGAGTACCAGAACCGCCCACCGACATCGACCCAGATTTCGCGGACCGCAGGGGCGACCGGCTGAAACACCGGCGCCTTGACCGGCATGTCGTCTTCGAGCGGATAGTACGGCGCATCGGCGGCGTAAACCGGCGCGCCCCGCGCCGGGGCCTCGAACCCGCTCGATCCCCGCAGCGTCGCGTCGTCGAGACCGTCGGCGAAGGCGGCGGTGCCAGTAAGCGACATGAAAACAAAAAGGAACGCCAACCGACGCATGATCCACGCTTTTTGCTGGAGCATGATCTTTTCCCGAAAACCGGCACCCACTTTTCGGGATCATGCTCTAACGCCCGGGATGTGAGCCCGGTGCGTGAAATCATCAACTATTAACCTTAACAAACCATTGCGGCCTGTCTTAACAAATTATTGCAACCTCACTTCGTTTCAGCGACCACGCTGTTGCGCAGTACGCCAATCTTGGAAATCTCCACCTCGACCACGTCGCCGGGCTTGAGCCACAGCGGCGGCTTGCGCGCCATGCCGACGCCGGGCGGCGTGCCGGTCGATATCACGTCGCCGGGGACGAGCGGCGTGAACGCGGAAACGTAGGAAATGATTTGCGGAACGGAAAAGATCATGTCCGCTGTCTCGCCGCGCTGCACTTCGGTGCCGTTGAGGCGGGTCGTCAGCGTCAGCTCGCCCGGATCGGGAATTTCGTCGCGCGTCACGAGCCACGGCCCGAAGCCGCCGGTGGCGAGAAAATTCTTGCCGACCGCGACCGAATGCTGGCGCTGATAATCGCGCAGCGAGCCGTCGTTGAAACAGGCGTAGCCGGCGACGTGATCGAGCGCCTGGTTCGCCGCGATGTGGCGCCCTCCCCGCCCGATGACGACTGCGAGTTCGCCCTCGTAGTCCATGTCCGACGACACCGACGGGCGCACCAGCGCGCCGCCGTGCGGCACGAGCGTATTGGTGAGCCGCAGGAACAGACTCGGGTGATCGGGCACCTTGAGCCCGGCTTCCGCCGCGTGCGCCCGATAGTTGAGCCCGATGCACACGATCTTGTCGGGCGCCGGAACGGGCGGCAGCAGGCGCACGTCGGAGAGGCGCACGTCGGGTTTGGCGTCGGCGGATGCGGCGGCGATTTCACCGAGCGCGTCGGCGGCAAGCACGGCGCGCAACGTGGGATGGCGCGTGCCTGAGCGCGCGCCGATATCGATCACGCCGTCGCCCACGACAACACCGTAGGAGGCGCGGCCTTTGACCTCGAAGCTGGCGAGTTTCATGGGCGCGAGCGTATCAGCGGCGGGGCGAGGCGCCAATGCGCACCGCGCGCGGCCAATATAGCCATGGACTTGCCACCTCGGATGGCGTATATACATCTACGTATATACCGATACAGGAGGCACAATATGGCGACCGCTCGGGTATTTCGTTCCGGCAACAGCCAAGCCGTGCGGCTGCCGAAAGAGTTCCAGGTTAAGAGCAAGGAACTCGAAATCTTCCGGCGTGGCGAGGAAATCGTCCTGCGTGAGAAGCAGAAGGGGCTGGGGCGAGCATTCGACATCATCGCCAATCTGCCCGAGGACTTCCTATCGGAGGGTCGAAAAGACACGCCTCCTCAGAAGCGGGACGGGCTCTAAATGGAGTCGCGTTTCCTGCTCGACACGAATGTCTTCATTCACATTCGTCAGCGGCGGCCTCCCGAGGTTTTGGCGCGATTCAATCGGCTCAAACCGGGGGAGGCGGCGATTTCGGTCGTCAGCTACGGCGAACTATTGTACGGACTCGAAAAGAGTCAATTCCGAGAGCAAGCTTTCAGGCAACTGACCGAGCTCGTCAGCTTGCTGCCAGTGCTCGCTCTCCCGACGCAAGCAGGCGCATCCTACGGCGCAATCCGCGCAGCGCTGGAGGCCAAAGGTGAGATTATTGGCAACAACGATCTATGGATTGCTGCGCACGCAATTGCGGCCGGACTCATTCTCGTGACGAACAATGAACAGGAGTTTCGACGTATTCCGGGCTTGAAGATGCAAAACTGGGTCGACTAGCGGAGGGCGCGTTGGAACTTGGGACCTTGGCCCGCCGGGTTATTTGCGCTACCGCTGGCGCGGGCGCCGGTAGCTCAGCTGGATAGAGCACCAGACTTCGAATCTGGGGGTCAGGGGTTCGAATCCCTTCCGGCGCGCCAGGAAACTATTGGAATAGGTTATCAATTTTTGCCGGTCCCTCCGGTTCGGCATATGACCGTTGGCCAAAGGAACCATCGCGGGACCACTGCAGAAGCCACGCTTAGTGCTCAGTGAGTTGACCTGGATGGCAAGGGATCGACCCCCGCTCACTTCCGGATCGACTTAACAATGGCCGCAGTCGTCTGCCGCGGCTGTTCTTCCATGACCCAATGTCCCGAGTCCGTAATGATGCCACCGGTCACATCGCCGGCGACCAGGCGCATGATTTCAGCCATCTGCATCCCAAAAGAATGATCGCCACCTAACGCAAAGATAGGCATAGGCAGTTTGCCCTTCTCCATAAGCCGTTTATTGTCAGCGGCATCCTGCGTGAACGCCGCGAACTGATTGAACGCCGAATGCATGGCGCCCGGACGTGCGTAGAGCCGCGCATAGTGACGCCGCGTCGCCTCGTTAATGGCCTTGGGGTTGGCGGAGAGCTCATTCCAGAACCGGTCCAGATAGATGCGTTCACGGCCCTTGACCAGCCGCTCGACGTCGGGCCCGCGGAAATTGAAGTGCCATAATGCCGGGCTGCGGATTATTTCGTCCCAAGGACCGATTCCAGGCAGCGGAGCGTCGATAACGACCCAGCGCGTCACACGCGCCGGAAACTGCGCAGCAAGCGCATAGCCAACCATGTTGCCGATGTCATGCGTGACCAGAGCGGCATTCGCGATCTTCAGCGTGTCCATCACCTGCGCGATGTCGTGGGCCTGCGTTTTCTTGTCATATCCGCCCTGAGGATGTGACGAGAGACCCATGCCTCGGAGATCGGGCACCACCACAGTATGGTCCTCGACCAAGATCGCCGCCACGGGCGCCCACATGTCACCGGTGTCGCCAAAGCCATGCAGCATGACAACCACCGGCCCCCGACCGCCGACGCGAACATGGATCGTCGCGCCGTTGGCTTTGATGTTCCGATTTCGAAAGCTTGGGGGAAATGATCCCACTTTCGTAGAGACCGACGACCGCACTGCAAGCCCTCCGATTGTGCTGCCGCAGGATATCGCATCGGCAGGGATCAGTCAGGGCGGCAACGAAATGCTGGGACGAAGGCGTCGGGAGTCGTGTTCAATCATCCGCTTCCTGTTCGTCGATCTCGCGGGCCGGCTCGTCGTAACCCATACGGCTGCTGTAGAAGAGCAGCGCCATCAACCCAAAGCCGACGAGGAGCGAAAGGCCGACGCCGAACGCGAGGGCCGCCCATGCCCAGGTCGGCATCTCGATGTCGACAAGGCTCCACAGGCGATAGGCGATCCAGACGGCCAGCGCGAGCAGCCCGAGCAGCGCCGCGACGGTCAACCATTGGCCTATCGACAGTGACCCAAACGCCTTCTTCACCCGCTTCGGCGTCATCGGCGTCTCGCGCAGCAAGCGGCAAAGCGCCGCTGCTTGATCGTTGCTGCCGGCCATCGGGCTATCCTCGGCAGTTCGAGCGCACGACACCCTCCGCCGGCTCAATACAGCGAAGAGCGCCGAACGTCTTTTGTCTTATTGCGCGTATTCGTGGATTCTTGCCAGTCAGGCCCTTGTCTTAGCCGCAAAAGCGGCTGACCATCGGGTGAGCGTCGCGCAACGTCGCTCTAAACAAATCAACATCGCGAAAGAATTTCCGGGTTACTTGACTACATACAGGGCGCTGATCGCTTCTGACTCATCACGGCCCGTCAATCAGACGGGGCCAAGGGGAGAGAAACCGATGCTCCAGATCCATGTCGCATTAAGCCTGATCGGTATCGTGTCCGGCTTCGTTGTCTTGTACGGTCTCGTGAGCGGACGACCGTCAGGCGCGTGGACTGCGATATTCCTGGTCACGACGATCTTGACCAGCCTTACCGGATTTCCGCTGGCGCCGTACGGCTTCGACGCCGCGCGCGCCATCGGCGTGATCTCGCTGGTGCTCCTGGCGGCGGCAGTTGCCGGCTTTTATGTTTTCCATCTCGCTGGTCCCTGGCGCTGGATCTACATCGTCACCGCGGCTACGGCGCTCTATTTGAACGTCTTCGTCGGCGTAGTCCAGTCGTTCCAAAAGCTGCCGTTCCTGCAGCCGCTGGCCCCGACGCAATCAGAGCCTCCTTTTGTCGTCGCTCAACTCGTTGTGCTCGTCGCGTTTATTGCCGTCGGCGTGCTTGCCGTGATGAGATTTCATCCGAAACCGAGAATGTCAGCTTGAGCTGGAATTTGGTGGAGCATTGATCCCGAAAAGCCTGCCCCGCAGTTAATGCGGGGCGTCTCCTGGTTTCCCACGCGCCGAAGCCCCGTCACCTGACGAGGACGTCCTCACCTATGAATCTTTGAGGCACACTGCGTAAAAACTCTTGACTTATTGTTCCTGTTTTGTTCTTATCTGAAAAAGAAGTCATCCTTCAATGGGGTGTGTTGTGGCGTACACTTTCGATAGTTTGGGATATGCAAAAAAGCTGCGCGACGGCGGCGTGCCCCAAGACCAAGCCGAGGTTCATGCGGAAGCGGCTCGAGATTTCATCATGGTAGAGCTTGCAACCAAAGCCGATCTACTGGCGACGGAGCAGAGGCTTCAGACCAGCGTCCGCGATCTTGATACCAAGATCGATACACAAACCCTGCGGCTCACGGTGCGGCTTGGCGCCATGCAGATCGTACTGATCGGGGCTCTCGCTGCCATCCTGAAGCTCGGCTGAGGCGCTACAACGCGCCGGTCAGATTTGTTTCCTCGCGCACGGCGACCGATCAGAGCCGGAATTCCAACCGCGCTATTCAGCTGCAGCCTTGGCAAGGGCGCGTAGACCTGCGGAAATCGTCTCGACCGCGCCCTGTATCTGCGGCCCGAGGGCGTGGCGTTGCGCGACCCACGCCGGCTCGTTATAGGAGAGCCAGGTCTTTCCCTGGGCGTCCTGCCAGACCAGCGCCTTGAGCGGCAAGTCGATGCCGGCCGTTTGATTGGCCTGCATCAGCCCGGTGCCGGCCTTTGCCGCCCCGAATATCAGAACCGCGGTCGGGCGCAGCGTGAGCCCGACTTCCGCCGCTCCCGCCGCATGGTCGATCCGCGCAAAGACACTCATCCCTTTTGCCTTGGCCCCGGCTTCGAGACGGTCCATCGTTTCCTTCGGCCCGTGACTGCTGGGAATGGTCGTCAATCCTTCTGCGCTCATGCCAACCCCTCCCATTCCCATAACGATGGCGCCGACGATGAGCCCAATCAAAGGTCGGGTCATCTGCAGCACGGTGGTGTCTAGTGCCCCGATTCCGAAGTTCGCATCATTTGGCGGCACGTTCGTTTGCGAACTTCGGAATCGAAGGGCCCTAGCAACTCTATGATTCTAGTGCCGCTTTGAATCCGAAGTTCGCAATCGGACTCGCGGCAATTATGATGCGAACTTCGGATTCGCGGCACTAGAGCGTGATGACTTATGTTCGAATCATCATCACGCTCTAACTTCTTCTTGGAGCATGATGTTTTCCGAAAACCGCTACCCACTTTTCGGCATCATGCTCTAGCTTTCGGTGCGACGCCCCGCCTCGTAGAGGAACCACACGCGCCGCTCCGCCTCGTCGATCCAATTCTCGATCAAGCTCGCGCTCGCTACGTCGCGGTGCTCGTCGCACACGTCGTGGGTCTCGCGCAGGCGCGCGGTCAGCTGCTTGTTGTCCTCGCGCAATTCGGCCAGCATATCGGCCGGAGTCACGAACTCGGCATCGTTGTCGAGGACGCGCTGCAGCTTGGCGACATGGCCGATCGAGCGCAGCGTGGTGCCGCCGATTTTGCGCACCCGTTCGGCAATGTCGTCGGTGGTCGCGAAAATCTGCTCGGCGTGCTCGTCGAGCAGCAGATGATAGTCGCGGAAATGCGGTCCCGACATGTGCCAATGGAAGTTCTTGGTTTTCAGATAGAGCGCGAACATGTCAGCAAGCATCGCATTGAGTGCCGCGGCCAAGTCCCTGACCGCATTCGGCCCGAGATCGGTCGGCGTTTCGAGAGAGGCCGTGCGCTGGTGCCTCGTGGCAGTGGCAGTCATTTGTCGTCTCCCTGGTGTGGTGGGCAATCCGTATTAGAGCGTGATGACTTTTCTTCGAATCGTCATCACGCTCTAACTTCTTCCTGGAGCATGATCTTTTCCGAAAACCGGTGTCCACTTTTCGGGATCATGCTCTAGCCGCGGACGAAAGCGAGGAGGTCCGGGTTGATCACGTCAGAGTAGGTGGTGAGCATGCCGTGGGGGAAGCCGGGGTAGAGCTTCATCGTCGCATTCTTGATGAGCTTGGCTTGGAGCAGGGCGGCGCCTTTGTACGGAACGACCTGGTCGTCGTCCCCCTGCATTATCAACGTCGGCACTTCGATGCGCTTCAGGTCCTCCGTAAGGTCCGTTTCGGAGAACGCCTTGATGCCGTCATAGTGGGCCTTGGCCCCTCCCATCATGCCCTGGCGCCACCAGTTCTCGATCACGCCATCGAGCGGCTTCGCGCCCGGCCGGTTGAACCCGTAGAAGGGTTTGCTGGCGAAATCGCGATAAAACTCGGCGCGGTTGGCGGCTAAGCTTTTCCGCAAGCCATCGAGCACCTCGATTGCCAGGCCGCCCGGATTATTCGGCGATTTCACCATGATCGGCGGTACGGCGGCCACCAGCACCATCTTGGCCACGCGGCCCTTGCCGTGCTGCGCGACATAGCGGGTGGCTTCGCCGCCGCCGGTGGAATGGCCGATATGGATGGTGTTACGGAGATCCAGATGCTCGACGACCGCGGCCGCGTCGGCAGCATAGTGATCCATGTCATGGCCGTCCGAGACCTGGCTCGAGCGCCCGTGGCCGCGCCGATCGATTCCCACCACGCGATAACCGTTGTGGAGGAAGAACAGCATCTGGGTATCCCAATCGTCGCTACTCAGCGGCCAGCCGTGGTGGAAGACGATCGGTTGGCCCCGGCCCCAATCTTTGTAGAAGATCTCGACGCCGTCCTTGGTTGTGATCGTGCTCATGGCCTGTATCCTCCGGATTTGACGATCGGCGATGCACGGCTCCCGCGAACCGCAAGAGCACGCGTGCTTCATCAGCCGGTCAGGATCTGCACGTCGCCGGCGGATTGCGCGGCGCTTCCCCCGGCGGCGTAAAGCAACGCCGCCACCAGCGATGCTGCGATCGCAATGGCGATGACCAGGATGGTAAGCCATTTCATCGGCTATCCTTTCATGCTCGTTGTGGGGCGACAGCCCAAACGAACGCGGCCGTGCCGGACGCAGACCGGCGATACGGCATTCATCAGATTGCCGCCACGACCGCCTGCGGCCACCGAAGTGCGGTCAGCTCGCACCTTTGACACAGGTCCTGGTCGGGGCCGCGCGCTGACATTCTTCGAGCGTAGGGAAGCAAATGTTTACGCCTACATCCGCGCACCATCCGACATCAGCGGTTGCGATGCGAGCACTGACGATCAGAGTCGCCAGCGACAGCGCTCCGCTGAAGACCGCAAGACCGATAAGCCGGGTTATGCTCGAGACATTCAAGCGCATTGGAGCCTCCTGTTAGTGCGATGGTTGTTGAGTATTTGCATCAGCATCACGAACGACAGAACCTCGCATGCGGATCGATTTCGCCGGCAGAGCGCAGGCCAACGCCACGCCGGATGCCATGACCGGCAGCGACCATGCCCAATCTCTCAGCACGGAGAGGGCGGCGGCTGCCAGGACACAACCGACGAGAAAGCCGCAGAGGAGTTGCAAGGATCTTTTCAAACGGCGCGCATCGTCCGCCAGCAAAGGGCGCCTCGAGAGCAAATCCATCGACGACAACACGGCATTGGTCAGATTGCCGGTCATGACCGCGGTCGAGACTGCTCCGGGTATCGCGAGGCGAAGGAGGGCGAATTGGCAGGCCATCGCCGCGACAGCGATCATCACGGCAATGCCAGCCATAAAGCCCATGGGGTCGGCGGACGGCCTGGTCAAGACACTGAAAACCAAGACGGCCGCCAGCAGCAGAAAATGAATCGAAAGCAGCAACCGTGCCAGGCTTGCACCGTGCAGGCGCGAAGCGTGCGCGATGAGCCAAACGAGTGCCAGCGCGAGCATGAACACAGGAATGGCGAGCACCTGGGCCGAGTTGACCGGGCCGCCATTGACCGCGGCGGCTGCCGCCACCACGAGGTTGCCGGTAACGTGCGCGGTGAACACGTGCCCGAGGCTGAAGAAGCCCGTGAGGTCCACCGTTCCGGCGACCACGCTGAGCAATGGCGGCAGCCACGCCTCGATGCGCGACAGCACCGCCGCGTCATCCGCGGGCTTTCGCAGCGCGACGGAGCTTTCAGCGAGCGCTGACATGTTCCGGCGCTCCCATGAGCTTTGTCTGCACCGATCGGTTGCCGAGGTAGTCGATGATCATCTTTGGAATGATGAGGCCGAGGCTCATCGCCAGGATGATGATCGCGGCAATCATCCCGTCGGCGATCGTGCCTTGTAGCAGCGACGGGGTCGTCGGCGCGCCTGCGGCGATCTCGACAAGTCCGCTCAGCATCCTGAACAGATAGACTCCGGGAATCATCGACACGACGGAGGCGAAGCCGATCGCCGCAAACGGCATGTGCGAGCGGCGCGAGACCGGGGTGAGTACCAGTCCGACGAGGAAGCAGGCGACCAGCGCGCCGGTGGCAACGCCGAAACCAAATACCGAGAGGGCAACCCATCGCAGTGCATGGGCCAGCATGCCCACGACGACCGGCCAGGACAGCATGTTCAGCGGGGTCGAGAAAAAGATGCTGTAGCACGCGACCGCGACGCCGGCGGCAATCACGTCCTGCCAAAGCGGGGCGCTGCGTCCGGGCGGATCGACCGGCAGCGAGACGCCCAGAAGGGCGAGACCAAGCAGCAATCCGGTCGAGATAGCGACGACGATCAGGGTGGCATAGAAAAAGCGAGCGGCGCCGAGGTGGATGCGGCCACCGATGAGGTCCAAGGCGCTGTTGAGGAAGTGTGGCCCCGGCATCAGCACCATGCATGGGCACACCGCGACCAGGCGCAGCGACGAGCTGAGATCGTAGCGAACCGCAAGGGCCCCGATGATGCCGGCGAGAAGCGCGGCGCAGAACGGCTGAATGAAGTCGTTCGTGCTGACCTGGGCGAGCGCGCGGCGCAGGAAGCCGCCCAAACCGGCACTCACGAATATCAGCAGCACGGGAACGAGATGACCGACCCCGAAGATCACGGAGAGCGCGGCGGCGCATGCTCCCGCCGCCAGTGCGAACAGCCATGCCGGCGCCGGCGGCGCATGCGAGGCCGCCTCGATCGCCTTTGCTGCCGCCGCCGCTGTAAGCCCTGCGGCGGCGACGTCGTCGATCGCCCGCATGACCGACGCGACGCGATCCATATTCACCCCAGCGGGATCCGCGGCCACCTGGGCGATGACCGTGCCGTCCTTCTCGTCGGATTCAAGCTCGAGTTCTCCCCAGCGCGCCGTGAGATTTGCGTGCAAGCCCAGCGCGCGGCCGAGACGCTCGGCCGCGGCTACGGTCTGATCGGTCGCTTGTCCGTTGACGAACAGCGTCCGCGCGGCGGCGAGGACGAGAGTGGAACGTGCATCAGACGTCATGGAAGTTTCTCCCGATCCGTTCGCTCGGGCCTAGGGCGGAGCCGCCCGAATATCTCGCGACGGCTCCACCCTTTTTTCCGCATGATCTTTCGAAGGCGGTACCCACTCTTCGGGATCATGCGCGCGGCGTGCCCCTGTTCAGGCGGCGTGCGCCGGTGTACTCGCGGCTGCGACGTACGGCTTCACCATCTTGCGCGGATCGACGACGCGGTCGAATTCCGCCTCGCTGACAAAGCCCAATTTCAACGCCGCCTCCTTGAGCGTCAGATCGTGGTCGTTGGCGTAGTGGGCGATCTTCGACGCTTTGTCGTAGCCGATAACCGGCGAGAGCGCCGTCACCAGCATCAACGACCGTTCGACGTATTCGTTGATCTTCTTCAGGTTGGGCTTGGTTCCCTCGATCAGGAACTTGCGGAAGTTCACGCAGCCGTCGGCCATGATGGTGGTCGAGTGGGTAATGTTGAAGATGATCAGCGGCTTGTAGACGTTCATTTCGAGGTAGCCGCCGGCGCCGCCGAAGCCCACCGCGACGTCGTCGGCCATCACCTGCACCGAAATCATCGCCAGCGCCTCGCATTGGGTCGGATTGACCTTGCCCGGCATGATCGAGGAGCCCGGCTCGTTCTCCGGAATCTTGAGTTCCGCAAAGCCGGCGCGCGGGCCGCACGACATGAGCCGGATGTCGTTCGCGATCTTATAGAGCGACACTGCGAGCGTGCGCAGCGTTCCGGACAGCTGGACCAACGCGTCGTGGGCGCCTTGCACCGTGAATTTGTTGGGCGCGGTGACGAAAGGAAGGCCGGTCAGCTTGGCGATCTCCGCGGCGGCCGCTTCGGCAAATCCCGGCGCCGAGTTGATACCGGTGCCGACGGCAGTTCCACCCAAAGCCAACCGATAGACGCCCGACAGCGCTGTTTCGATCCGCGCGAGATCGTCCGACAGCATGCCGGCGTAGCCGGACCACTCCTGGCCCAACGTCAGCGGAGTGGCGTCCTGCATGTGCGTGCGGCCGATCTTGATGATGTCGTCCCACTCGCGGGGTTTCGCGGCGATCGCGTCACGCAGAGCGGTGACGGCCGGAACGAGCCGTTCCTTCACGCCCACCGCCGCGGCGATGTACATGGCCGAAGGAAACGAGTCGTTCGACGACTGCGCCATGTTGACGTGGTCGTTGGGATGGACCGGCGCGTGGCTCCCGAGCGGCGTTCCGGCGAGCTGGCAGCAGCGGTTGGAGATCACCTCGTTCACGTTCATGTTGAACTGGGTGCCGCTGCCGGTCATCCAGACATGCAGGGGAAACATATCGTGATGCTTGCCGGCGAGGATTTCATCGCAGGTCTGGACGATCAACTTGTAGCGCTGGTCGTCGAGCCGCTTTCCGGCATGGTTGGCGATGGCGGCGGCCTTTTTCAGGATGGCGTAGGACGTGATCATTTCCCGCGGGATCAAGTCCTTGCCGATGCTGAAGTGCTCGAGCGAGCGCTGCGTCTGCGCGCCCCACAGCTTGTCGACGGCTACCTCGACGACGCCGAGGCTGTCGGTCTCTTTTCTCGTGGCGGTCATTTGCTTCTCCTGCCTCTGTGATGTGTTGCATCAGATGGGTGCGCGTCATCATTTGTCGATGACGCCCGGGACTCAATACCGCTCAACTTTCAGCGGCGAGGTCGACGATCGCTTCGGCAAAGGCCTGCGGCGCTTCCTGCGGCAGGTTGTGGCCGATGCCGCCGGTGATGTCGCGGTGCTCATATTTGCCGGTGAACATCTTGCGGTAGGCGCTCGGCGGCGCGTGCGGCGCACCATTGTCGTCGCCTTCCATGCTGATGGTCGGAACGCCGATGGTGGGAGCGGTCGCCAGTCGCTTCTCGATGTCGGCGTACTTCGCCTCGCCCTCGGCGAGGTCCTGCCGCCAGCGGTAATTATGGATCGAGATAGCGACGTGATCAGGATTGTCGAACGCCGCGGCGCTGCGGTTGAACGTGGCGTCGTCGAATTTCCACTGTGGCGAAGCTTGGTGCCAAATGAGCTTGGCAAAGTCGTGCGTGTACTTTTCATACCCGGCACGACCGCGCTCGGTGGCGAAATAGAACTGGTACCACCACTGCAGCTCGGCCGCGGGCGGCAACGGAACCTTGCCGGATGCTTGGCTGCCGAGGAAGTAGCCGCTGACGGAGACCATGGCCTTGCAGCGTTCGGGCCACAGCGCCGCGATGACGTTAGCGGTACGCGCGCCCCAATCGAATCCGCCGATGATCGGCTTTTCGACCTTGAGCGCATCCATGAGGGCGAGGATATCGAGAGCGACGGCGGCGGGCTCGCCATTGCGGAAGGTGTCGGCGGAAAGAAATCGCGTGCTGCCGTAGCCGCGCAGATAAGGGACGATCACGCGGTGACCGGCGGAGGCCAAAAGGGGAGCGACGTCGACAAAGCTGTAGATGTCGTAGGGCCAGCCGTGCAGCAGAACGACCGGCGCGCCGCCTGCGGGCCCGACCTCGGCGTAGCCGACGTTGAGAAGGCCGGCGTCGACCTGCTTGAGTGCCGCGAAAGAGGTGTGCGTTCCCGGCTTGACGCCGGGCAGCTTGGCCTTGCTCGCCTGCGCGTGCGCCAAACCGGTCATGCCGAGCTGAGCGGCGGCGATGGTTGCAGCTGCGGCGCCGAAGAACCGGCGGCGGTCGTGATCGATTGTGTCCAACGTCTTGGCCTTGTTCATGGAGACCTCCTGGCTTTGACGACCGGCGGGATGGGCGGTCGAGCGGCTGAGCGTTCGCTTCCTGCTGGAAACTGTCGGCCTAATTTGCGGGCTTCTTGCCTGTCTCAGCTATGCCGCACCGCGCATGTTCGGCTGATACCTACGTATAATCGCGAGTCGGGAGGCCTACCCGAACGTGAACACGTAGGCGCGCACGCCTGGGTCGAGGAACTCGATCTCGAAAGTGCGATCCACGATCGGGCGCGCTTGCCGGACAAGCTGATAAAGGCGCGGCTCCTGCACGGTGCCGGACCCGTCGGCGTTCACGTCGGTCCCGTGATCGGCCGCGGGAGAAGCGCCGTCGATCTTCACGCGGAAGCGAGCAGATTTGCCCTCGGGAGCGGCCAATACGAGATTCACGTCGCGCGCGTGAAAGCGGTAAGTAATGGTTCCCGACTTATCGCTGAGCGTGGCAAACTCGCCGCCGACCGTCCAAACGCCCGACAGGCCCCAGCTGTTGAGCGGCAGCATCGCCGGCGGACGATAGAGGCTCGGAATATCCTCGCGAATGCCGCCCGTGGACCTGAACCCTCTCGCTTTCGCATAGCCCACGTAGCTTTCCGGAGATTCCAGGTCTTCTTCGTCCGCAGCCACCGACGGTCCTTCCGGAGTGACGGCAACGAGGCCGCCCGGAACCGGCGCGCCGCCGGCTTCGGACAACAGTTCCTGGATCCACCGCTCGGCTTTGTCGTAACTGCCCTCGCCGAGAATGCGATGACGCACCCGCCCGCCGGAATCGACGAAATAGGACGCCGGCCACGCGTAATTATCGAACGCCCGCCAGATGGCGTAGTCGTTGTCGGTCGCGACGGGGTAACGGACGCCGAGCGAGGCGGCCGCGCGCGTTACATTGGCGAAGTCTTTTTCGACGTTGAACTCGGGTGTGTGTACGCCGACAACGACGAGGCCGCGATCTTTGTATTTGTCGGCCCAGGCGCGCACGTAGGGCAGCGTGCGGAGCCAGTTGACGCAGGTAAAGGTCCAGAAATCGACGAGGACGACCTTTCCCCGGAGGTCTTCCGGACGCAGCGGCTGCGTGTTGAGCCAGTTCTGCGCGGTCAATAGTGACGACAGCGGCGCAGACAACGGAGCGCCCTGCTTAGGACCCATGGTCATCATTGGCTTGTCGGTGCCGGCGGAGGACGAGCGCATGGGAGCCTCCAAATAAACTCCGAGCGAGATGACCGCGGCGCCGAGCAACAGCGCGAACGCGACGCGCTTTGTGGGTGGCATCTTGGGCTCCTCGGTCTTGCGCGGTCCGATACCGGGCGCGCTGCGCGGGAAAAGGGGCAAGTGCGAGAAAGAGTGTAGATGAAAAAGAGGGGTCGTTACTTTTGAGAGGTTGCGCCGATCGGAGCGATATTTGCAAGAGCGCGTCAGAAAAGCGGCGAAACCATCGCATCAATTCCGGATGATCTGCGCCTTGCTGCGCTACAAGACATTCCCTTCAGCAAGAGGACTTTGCGTCACAACGGCAGCTTCTCACCGGCCTGCTCCGCCACCATGTAGGCGACGTACCAATCCGCCCGACCCTCGTCGCGCCGGCCCGTGCGCTTCTCTTGCCCGCCGTGCGCGGCCTCGGCTCGCCGCATCGCGCCCGCCAAATCGGCCGCGCTGAATCCCATTGAAACTCCTGTTCATGGTGACGTGTGCGACTGACGACACTATTCAAGAGCGGCGGGTTCTCTTGGCCCAGATTGCCGCGATTGAACGATTCTTGCTATCGTTTGCCCTCGGGCGCTCTCCGTTCGAACGGAGTCCGGCAGCGGGCGAGGTCGGGGGTAAGCACTCATGGTCGCGAGAGTTGTAGCCAACGTGATGTCTTTTGGAGCAGTCATTGCCGCGTGCACAGCCGCATGCCTAAATGCGCAAACAATTTCCCCGTCGGATTATCCCACTCGTCAAATCACGTTCGTGGTGCCGTACGCACCAGGTGGCGGAACAGACACGGTAACACGCATCATTGCGCCAAAGCTTTCCGACAGCTGGAAGCAGACTATCGTTATTGAAAACCGGGCGGGTGCCGGTGGAATCGTCGGCAATAATCTGGTTGCGCGGGCCTCGCCCGATGGATACACGGTTTTGATTGGCATCACCCAACTCGTTCAGGCGCCTGCTTTGCACATGAGGTTGCCATACGACGTTTTCAAGGATTTCGCTCCGGTATCACAACTGACAGTGCAACCTAACTTCTTTTTGGTGCCAAGTGCCGCAGGCATAACTTCCCTGGAGCAGTTTGTTGCCCGGGCCAAAGCGAATGCCGGCAAGCACAGTTTTGGCTCATACGGCGCCGGCACAACCTCGCATCTTTACGTTGAGCTTCTAAAGAAGCTAGCGGGCATCGAACTTGTTCATGTCCCGTACAAGGGAGCGGCACCGCTCTTGAGTGACGTGCTTGCTTCGCATGTCAATTGCGGGCTTATCGATCCTCTGACTGCTGGCGCGCAAATTCGGGCCGGCGCAGTTAAACCGCTTGCCGTAACTGGCCCGGCGCGTTCCAAATTATTTCCGGATGTACCTACATTTGCGGAACTCGGTTACTCAGGATTCGAGTCGCTTGGTTGGACAGCAGCGTTTGTTCCGGCAGGAACGCCAAAGACGGTCATTGCTAAAATTTCAGAGGACATGGGTAGAGTTATACGCCTGCCTGATATTACCGCACGTATATACGGTTTGGGTTCCGAACCTGTTGGCAATACGTCAGAGGAGTTCGCTGTGATCCTGAAGGCCGATTATGACCGCTGGGCGAAGATCGCGAGTGATGCCAACATCAGATTAGATTGATCACCGGCCGTCCGAAAACGGAAGACCCGCGCACGGATGTCGCCTATTGGCACATCCCGGCCCCCCCGGATGTCCCCGATGAGGTCGTCGCAAGGAGTGCACTAGCGGCACGAAGGTCGGCCGCATGAAATCCCTCGAGAAAGCGATTGTACACGGGGCCCAGAATTTGCTGCGCATCCTCCGGCCTATCTTGGCGGATTCGCCAGCGAGCGAAACTGAGGGCAGCACGCAATTCAAGGAGCAGGGCGCCTTGTTGGCGGGCGACTTGGAGGGCGGTGTGGAAGCAGTCATCAATAGCCGCGCCCTCCTGTCCATCTGTTTCTGCAAGTAAGAACTCTCCTTTAAGGCGAAGGAGTTCGGAAAAATAACAGCGCTCGCCTCCTTGATCAGCTTTTTCGAGGGCCTGGTCAACCGCGGCAAGGGCTTTGGGGAACTGCCCAAGGCCGGCCAATCCTTCGGCGAGAGCGCCCAGGAATTCCGGGTACCAGTGCGTCCATCCTGTTCTCTCGCAAGCGTCGAGCTCGGAGCGCAGCAGGGCTGATCCGGCTGAGAAATCGCCGCGCATGATCAGCAGCTTGCCCTCGAGGCACCGCCCACCGTTTCGCCAGAACGGCACGTTAAACTCCGTCGCGAGACCGACGAGCTTTGTAATGTCCTGTTCGGCGGTTTCCAGATCGCCGGTCAAGAGCGCAACCGGAGCGGCGCAGAAAAAAAGGACATAACAGACGGTAAGTCCTTGCCGGGTGGCGACCGCCTCCTCAAGAGTCGTCCGGGCCAGTTTTGCTGCCTGATCCAAAAAGCCTTGAAGCAGAAGCGTGCGTGCCAGCATGGCGTGGGCGAATATCCGCTGGTCCATCTGAACGTAAAAGAAGTTCTCCCGTCCCGCCGGAGCCACGGCCCGTTTAATGGCGCGCTCCAGGTAGTCGTGAGCCACGGTTTGGTCGCCCTGATGGTGCAGCGAATTGCCCATCAGCCGATCCGCCATGATGAGGGGGAAAGCGGTGCCCATACGCCGCGCGACAGCCGAGGCGCGCTGCGCAAGAGAAAGCGCCTCTCGAATTTCTCCGCGATAAGCGCTCACCATCCAAAGAACCCAGATTGCCCACAACTGGGCGTCCATGTCGTTCAGCTCTTCGGCGATAGCGGCCCCGGCGAGGGTGATCATTCTAATTTTTTCGAGCGGCGACATCGACCGCATCGCGGCGAACGCGTACGCCATATGCAGTCGCAACCGCATCTGTCCGCTGATCATTGTATCGGGGCGAAGACTGTCCAGTGCGAGCTCGGCGCGCTGGCGACACTTCACTATTAATGCCAAATGATTCCAGACCGGGGCGAAGGTGGCGGTCAGAGCAATACCGATCGCGGGCTCGCCATCAGCAGAAAACGACCAGTCGAGCGCGGCGCGGACGTTGTCAATCTCCCAGGCATGATCGGCCATCCATTCCCCCGCAGGCCGGGCCGGCTCCTTTTCCGCGAGTTCGAATAGGTCGCGATAATACGTGGCGTGGCTGCGCGCGACGGGGTTGCGCTCACCTCGCTCGTCGAGCTTCTCGATGGCGTAAGCGTGGGTCGTCCCGAGCAGCCGGAAACGCGGTTCGGCGCCGCTGACATCCGCGACGACCAGCGATTTCGTCACCAGACCGGCGAGGCGGTCCAGCGCATTAATCCCTACCTCAGCGCCATCCATCGCCACGGCTGCGGCGGCCTCGACCGTGAAGCCGCCAGAGAAGATGCCAAGGGCGCGGAAGAACCGCTGCTCGTTTTCGTCCAGCAAACCATAGCTCCAATCGATCACGGCCCGCATCGTCCGATGTCGCGGTGTTGCAATGCGCCGTCGCGTTCCCAGCAGCGGCAGGCTGTCATCCAGGCGCGTGGCAAGTCCTTCGATCCCAAGCACCTCAATGCGGGGCGCGGCGAACTCGATCGCCAGTGGCAAGCCGTCGAGCCTTCGGCAAATCTCGCCGACCAGCACGGCGTTCGCATCGGTCAGGGTGAAGTCTTCGACAATCGCGGCCGCACGCTCGACAAAGAGCTGCACGGCGGGATACTTGCCTGCTTCGGCGGCCGTCAGTTGAGTCGACGGTCGTGGACTGCCGAGCGGTCCGAGGTGGTATTCGTGCTCGCCCGCGATCCCGAGCGGCTCGCGGCTGGTCGCCAGGACATTGACGCCTGGCGCCCCGCTGAGGATCGCTGCCATCAAGCTGGCCGCTGCATCAATGACATGCTCACAATTGTCGAACAGCAGCAGCATCCGCTTGTCTCTCAACCCGGCAATCAGGCCGTGCAGCGGATGCTCGGCCCGGATGCTGAGGCCGAGCGCCGTTGCCACCGTGCTCGGCACCAGGTGCGGGTCGCTTAGCGGGGCCAGATCGATCAGCCAGACGCCGTGTTCATAATCGGCGATCATGCGCTCCGCCAACGCAACGGCAAGCGTCGTCTTGCCGATGCCCCCCGGTCCGACGATCGTCGTCATTCGCTCGCGCGATAGTCGCGAGATGAGCCCCGCGACCGCCTCCTCGCGGCCGATCATTCGCGTGACTGCGAGCGGCAGATTGTGCATCGCCGTCGGTGTCGCGGCCGGCGACGGCAGTGGGCCGCGCGCGTGTTCGTCGCGGCGCACCGGGGCGACGAAGTTGTAGCCGCGTCCCGGCACAGTGACGACGTAGCGACGGCCGTCTTGGCCATCGCCGAGAGCCCTCCGCAAAGCGGCGACCTGGATCTTCAGGTTGGCTTCTTCAACGAATCTTTTCGGCCAGGCGCGCGCGATCAGTTCTTCCTTGCCGACCACATCACCGGCGCGCTCGACCAGGAAGACGAGAATGTCGAGGGCGCGGCTGCCGAGCCGCACCTCCCGGTCGCCCTCGAGCAGAAGCCGCTGCTCTGGGAGCAGCGAGAACGGATCGAATGAGATCGCGCGCCCGTGCATGGAAGGGAGCCCTTGGTTCCCTACTACTACCCCTTTTTACCCATTTTTACTCGTCAGGGCAGGGCGACAGTGGCCAAATGCTTAAGCCATGAGCGGATGCCCGATCGGTGAACGGATGCAGCCGCACAACGTGGAGAATGACCATGCCCCGGTTGAGTTGCGCTGCAGACACGGCGGCCAGAACCTCCATTCATGTGAACGATCGGGCCACCGTCCACGTGATCGATGACGACATATCGCCCCGCGAGGCGCTCGATCTGCTGTTTTCATCCATCGGACTTGACGTACGCACCTACCCATCGGTTCAAGAATTCCTCAACGCGGGTCCGCATGACCGCCTCGGCTGCATCGTTCTGGACGTGCGCCTGCCCGGCATGAACGGGCTCGATTTTCAAGCGCGGCGCGACGGGTTGGGGATTCATCTTCCTATCGTGTTGATGACCGGATACGGCGACGTCCCGATGTCGGTTCGCGCGATGAAGGCCGGTGCGGTGGATTTCCTGCCGAAACCGTTCCGCGACCAGGACATGATCGACGCGGTCGCGGCCGCGATCGAGCGCGATCGGCAGCGGCGCGCCACCGAAAAGGCCTCAGCCGAGATCCGCGAACGCTACGCCGGCCTGACGCCGCGCCAAAGGCAGGTGATGATGCTGGTGACCGCCGGCAAAATGAACAAGCAGGTCGCGTTTGACCTCGGCCTGAGTGAGATCACGGTCAAGACCTATCGCGGAGTGGTGATGCAAAAGATGGGTGCGCGGAACTTCGCGAATCTCGTACGTATAGCGGAGTCGCTCGCAGGAATGGGCATGCCGTGATGTCACTTGTCTAAAGCGTGATGGCTTTTCTTCGAATCGCCATTCCGTTTTTAGGTTACTGCTGGAGCAGGAGGTTCTCCGAAAACCGGTACCCACTTTTCGGCATCATGCTCTAGCGGCCGCCACTGGGCCGACAACAACTTCGCACTGGGCGGAACACGGTTTACGTTTGCTCCGCCGGTAACCGAGGTAGCGGAAGTAATGCCGAATCCGACCTCGCAATCGATCACAACGGCGGCTTCTCGTCGGCCTGCTCCGCCACCATGTAGGCGGCGTACCAGTCCGCCCAGGCCTCATCGCGCCGGCCCGTGCGCTTCTCGTGCTCGCCGTGCGGTCCGCTTGGCTTGGCCGCGGGGTTGATGCCTCCTTCGATGACTTCATAGATCAACTCACTCGAATTCACGCGCTCATCACTGCGGCTTAGCCGTAAGCAACGCCCGGGTTGCTTTGCCCGACTTCTATAATATAGCCATCAGGGTCGCGAATATAGCAGCGCGTCTCGCCGTACTTGGGCTTCGGCTCCGTGATGAACTGGGCTCCTCGACTCCGCCAAAGTTCATAACATGCTTGAATATCCGCAACGCGGATATTCATAAAGCTGTTGACCGAATCGGGGTCGGCGGGGACGCTGAGCGTCACCGACGGTTTGTCGGGTGTCGGACCGCCCCCGACGTTGACAATGAGCCACGTGTTCGCAATCTGGATGTACCCTGGCGCGCCGCTGCTGTCGCCTCTGCTCAGAACGCGGCCTCCGAAGACCGTTTCGTAAAATCGAGCTGATCGTTCGATGTCAGCGACGGTGATAAAGTGTGCGACGGTAAAGCCCTCCTGCGGCGGCATGTGAAAGGTTTTCTGCTCGACTTGTACCTGGTTCATTGACGCCTCCTGTTAGGATCTGGCATTTCTCTGTTCGCCAGGCTCATGGCACAACGGCACCGCGCAACACGTCGATCGAATATTTCCCCGGACCCGTAATCAACAACAGCAAGAAGCCTCCCATAATGGCGAGGTTCTTATAAAAGCCGTCCATGCTGTCGACTCGATCCGTACCTTTTAATGTCCAATAGCGATGCCCAATAAGCGCAGTTCCCAGCGTGTAAAAAAACATAAGCAAAGCCGAAGGCCGCGCGAACGCGCCAACAGCGACGGCGAACGCAACCGGAAGCTCCATAAAGGTCGCTATGGCAGCAGCCAGTACCGGCATCGGAAGGCCAAGCTGCGCCATTTGTTTTACCGTGCCTGAATAATCCCTCAGCTTTCTCCAGCCGAAAATCAGAAAGAGTGTCGCGAGAAGAAGACGAGCCGCAAGAATGAGCTCATTGTTGATGCCGTTTATCATTGGTTATTCATCAGACCCAGGACCAGGGCGTCGAGGCTGTACGGTCCGGCGCCAGCCGAGACGACTATGATCAGCATGAAGGCATAAAGCGTCTCAGGTAAATAGAGCCAATCGTCGATGCGATCCGCTTCATCGATCGGCTTGTAAAGCTTGATTCTCTGGCGTCCGGACGTGGCGATGGCGACGAGGATGATGGCAAGCAGGCCAAGTGCCGCGAGTGGCGCCAACAGCCCGATAAGGACGCCGCCGCCAGCGGTGAACTCGACCGACGGCACCCACCATTGATTGAAACCCACCGCATGAACGCCGAGACCCTTAAGTTCATCCGCGAATAAACGGTGGCGCTCCGCGTTGAACAGCTTGTGATATCCCGACAGCATGAAGAACGCCCCGACCGCGATCCGGTTCAGGGTGAGCGCGAGATCGGTCCACCCGACACCAGCGAACAGCACATCCATCATGGTTGACCTCGTTACAGCTGCGAGGCGATCGAATTCCCCGAAGCCACCGGCTGGGCGGCTTCAAATTCGTAGCGAACACTTCAGCGCATCGACTCGACCCATTGAGCGCGCGAGGGTCCCGGCGCGAAAGGATCGCCGAAGTACTGGGTCTCGCGAGCGACCTTCCCGTCCGTGAATTCCATGATGCTCACGGTGTAAGACGGCAAGCCGTCGTACGTCAGGACGAATTCAGTCACCCAAAGGTCGGCCGCACCGAGTATGCGCCGCACCGCAAAGCGTTTCTTGTTCGGCTGCGCAGAGCGAGACGCCTGGATATGGCGCCGACCGCGGATCCGCTCCCCGGACTGCGGATACTCGAGCACTGCATCGTCGCGATAAATCTCGTGCTCTGCTTCGAAATCATTCGCGTCGGAAGCGGCCCAGTGGCGATCCAAAGCCGCTCGAATGGTCGAGATATCGGACGGACTCATGTTTGCACCTCGCGATCGAACGTCGCGTTCATGGGGCTATGACTTCAACTCTTGCCCGGCTGGAGCTGCCGCGGATCGTCCGCGCGTCGAGATAAGTTTGTCACGATCGGCGCCGGCCTTGCTCACGCCGGCTGCTTCAACGCAGCCGGATCGACCGGCATCTTGCGCAAGCGCTTGCCGGTGGCCGCGAACACCGCGTTGGCGATCGCCGGCACGATCGCCGATGTTCCGGTCTCGCCCATTCCGCCCGGCGGCTCCGAACTTTTGACGATGTGGACGTCGATCGGCGGCGCCGCGTCCATGCGCAGCATCTGGTAAGTGTCGAAGTTTGTCTGCTCGACGCGGCCGTTCTTGAGCGTAATCTCGCCATAGAGCGCGGCGGTGGCGCCGAAGATGATGCCGCTCTGGATCTGCGCCTGCACCGTGTCGGGGTTGACGACGGTGCCGCAATCGACCGCACAGGTGACGCGGTGAACGCGGACGGTGCCGTCCTTCGCGATTTCGACCTCGGCGACATGCGCCATCAAGCTGCCGAACGCGTTCTGCAGCGAGACGCCGCGGCCGCGCCCTTTCGGCAACGGCTGTCCCCAGCCGGCCTTCTCCGCCACGAGATCGAGCACGGCCTTGGCGCGCGGCGTTTTGTCGAGCAACGCGCGCCGATAGGCGACCGCGTCTTGCTTCGCCGCCGCCGCCAACTCGTCGATGAAGCTTTCGATGACGAACACGTTGTGCGAGGGGCCGACGCTGCGCCAGAAGGCGGTCGGAATACCCGGAGGTTCGACCCGCACAAACTCGACGTGGAAATTCGGCAGATCGTAGACGAGATCGGTCGCACCCTCGGTACTGTCGGGATCGAGCCCGTCTTTGAACCCGGGCGGCAGCCAGCGCGCAACGACCGAAGAACCGGCGAAGCGATGGTTCCAGGCGATCGGCTTGCCGTCCTGGTCGAGGCCGGCCGTGAGGCGGTCGAACCAATACGGCCGGTACATGTCGTGCTGGATGTCCTCTTCGCGCGTCCACACGACCTTGACCGGACCCTCGACCTGCTGCGCGATCTGGACGGCCCGCTCGGCGCCGTCGCTCTCCAGTCGCCGCCCGAATCCTCCACCGATCAGATGATTGTGGACGATGACCTTTTCGGGCGGCAGGCCGGCGACCTTCGCGGCCCGCGCCTGCACCCGCGCCAGCGCCTGATTGCCGATCCAGATTTCGCATTCGTCCTTGCGAAAGTGCACCGTGCAGTTCATCGGCTCCATGGTGGCGTGCGCCAGGAACGGAACCTGATAAATCGCTTCGACTTTAGTGACGGCGCCGGCCAGGGCCTTGTCGACGTCGCCGATCGTCTGCGCAACGGCGCCCGGCTTGAGCGTCGCCTGCTCCAGCTCGGCGGCGACATCGCCGGTCGTGAGCTTGGCGTGCGGCCCGTCATCCCAGTCGATCTTGAGCGCCGCGAGCCCTTTCTTCGCCGCGCCCATATGGTCGGCGACGACCGCGACGGCGTCGTCGAGCCGCACGATCTGGCGCACGCCTTTGACCGCCTTCGCCGCCGTATCGGCCACGCTCTTCACGCGTCCGCCGAACGTCGGCGATTGCGCCAAGGTCGCGATCTTCACGCCCGGCGGCCGCACGTCGATGCCGTAAACGGCGGAGCCGTTGACCTTCGCCGGCGTGTCGAGCCGCTTCGCCGGCGTGCCGATGAGCTTGAAGTCGCGCGGGTCCTTGAGCAGCACGTTCGGCGGCACCGGCAGTTGCGCCGCCTCCGCAGCCAAATCGCCATACTTTTCGGTTCGGCCGCTCGCTTGATGAACGACTTCGCCATGCTGCGCGCGGCATGATGCGGGGTCCACGTCCCATTTTTTTGCCGCCGCGGCGACCAGCATGGTTCGGGCCGCCGCCCCGGCCTGGCGCAGCGGCTTCCACGCGCCGCGCATCGCATTCGAATTGCCGGTCGCCTGTACGCCCAGCAACGGATTGGCGTATAGCTTCTCGTTCGGCGGCGCATGCTCCAGCCGGACTTGTTTGAGGTCGACCTCCAGCTCTTCCGCGATCAGCATCGGGACCGACGTATAGGTGCCCTGCCCCATTTCGACGTAAGGCATGGTGAGAACGACCTGACCGTCGCTCCCGATGCGAATGAAAGCATTGGGGGCGAAGTCGTCCGCAGCCGCCGCTTGCGCCGCATCGCGGGCGAACGGCAGGTGCAGGCCGAGCAACAGGGCGCCGCCCGCGGCGGTGCCGGTCTGAAGAAATCGGCGCCGGGAGAATCCGTTGGCCGGTGCATCCGATCGAGACGCGCGATGATCGTGATTCATCGTCAGCCTCCCTGCGCCGCTTGTTTGATCGCTTCGCGAATGCGCAAATACGTTCCGCAGCGGCAGATATTGCCCGACATGGCATCGTCGATATCGGTATCGGTGGGATGCGGATTTTCGGCGACGAGCGCGGCGGCGGACATGATCTGGCCGGATTGGCAATAGCCGCACTGCGGGACCTCGCGGTCGAGCCAGGCCTTCTGGATTTTGGCGCCGGCGGGCGTCGCACCGATCGCCTCGATGGTGGTGATCGCCGAATTGCCGATACTGTCGATCGTGGTGATGCACGAGCGCGTCGCCTGCCCGTCGATGTGCACCGTGCAGGCGCCGCACAGCGCCATGCCGCAGCCAAACTTGGTGCCGGTCATGCCGAGCACGTCGCGCAGCACCCACAACAGCGGCGTATCGCCGTCGACATCGACCTCATGGGGCGTGCCGTTGATCTTTAATGTGAAAGCCATGGATGCCTCTCTGTGGCCGGGCTGATGGGCGCGTGTCCCTACGGACGAATGCGGATGAGTGTCTTCCCCCGGCGCCGCTCGGTCGGATTGAAAGCGGCGACGGCATCGCCGAGGGTCGCGACGGTGCCGATGTTCGTCCGCAGTCGTCCGTCACGCACCCGCTGGACGATCTCGCTCAGTTGGGCACGATCGGACTCGACGACGAAGTCGACCGCCAGGCCCTCGGCGGGCCATGCCTCGGTCGGCCCGACGATGGACACCAGTGTTCCGCCGGCTCGGATCAGGCCTGCGGATCGCTTACCGATGTCGCCGCCGATGACATCGAACACGAGATCGACGCCGCCGCCGATGTCTTCCAGGGCATCGTTGTCGAGGTCGACGAATTCCTTCGCGCCGAAGTCGAGCGCCGTCTGACGGTCGGCAGCGCGGCCGGTGCCGATGACGTAAGCACCGAACTCTCGTGCGAGCTGCGTCACCATCGAACCGACTGCGCCGGCCGCGCCGTGCACGAGTACGCTCTGCCCCGCCTGAAGGCGGCCGTGCTGGAACAGTCCCTGCCACGCGGTGAGGCCCGAGATTGGCAGACTCGCGCCCACCGTGAAGTCGACGTCGCCCGGGAGCGGCGCGAGGTTGCGTGCCTCCATCGCTACATATTCGGCCAGCGTGCCGTCGCGATACCAGTCCGCGAGGCCAAACACCCGCTGTCCCACCGACAGACCCGTCGTGCCATATCCGAGGGCGGTGACCACTCCGGCGAGCTCGTGCCCGGGGATCGACGGTGTTCGGTCACGGTCGAGGCGATCGGTCCAGGTCGACGGCCACGTCAGTTCAGTCGGCACGAATCCCGACGCATGAATCTGAACGACCACGTCGTTTATCGCCGCCTGCGGCTGGGGCCGGTCCGCCAGCTTCATCCCGGCCATTCCCGCGGCCTGATCCGTTACCACGATTGCCTTCATGGTAATTTTCTCTTCGTCGCGGCCTACCGTATAGCCGGCTGTCACGGGATGTAGGTCGAGTACACGTAATCTTGGTCCGTCTTCGGCTGGTGACATTCGAAGCACTGTTTGACGGCATTCATGACCAATGGCTTGGTGGGGTCGCCTTTTGCCCAGAGCTGCCATATCCAGCCGCCGGTCGATGTTTGTTTGTCATCCTTGATCATGATCGCGATGGCTTTGCGGGGTCCTTCCGCGTAGGAGCCGTCGGAAACGACGACTTCGTGCAGATCTGTCAGGAAGATGGATCCGTCGGGATAGGGTCCGCCTTTCTTGAGCGCCGCCTCTCCGGTCGAATTGACGTAAACATTGTGCATCCCGCCGAGCGCATCGTAGAGCGGGCTGGCCTTGTCGATGACCAGCGTGTTGACGTGAAACCAGCTTCGATAACCGGTCGGGATCTTCACGTCGCCGGCGGATTGCGCGGCGCTCCCTCCGGCGGCGTAAAGCAACGCCGCCAGAACCGATGCGACGAGCGCGATCGCGATCACCAGAATCGTGACCCATTTCATGCGGTGGCCTTTCTTGCTCAACGTTGCGTCCAAGCGGGCGTCCGCACGGCCGGTGCCACTCAGCTTTCGGCCGCGAGGTCGAGGATTGCTTCAGCGAACGCCTGCGGGGCTTCCTGCGGCAGGTTGTGGCCGATGCCGCCGGTGAGGTCCCGGTGCTCATATTTGCCGGTGAACTTTTTGGCGTAAACGCTGGGATCGACGTGAAATGCGCCGTTAGCGTCGCCTTCCATGGTGATCGTCGGCACGGCGATGGTTGGCGCCGCCGCCAAGCGTTTCTCGATGTCGTCGTACTTCGTCTCGCCTTTGGCCAAGTCCTGGCGCCAGCGGTAATTATGGATCGTAATCGCGACGTGATCCGGATTGTCGAAGGCCGCGGCGCTGCGGTCGAACGTGGCGTCATCGAATTTCCACAGCGGCGAAGCCTGGTGCCAAATGAGCTTGTTGAACTCGTGCCGGTTTTTGTCGTAGCCGGCGCGGCCGCGTTCGGTGGCAAAATAGAATTGGTACCACCAGTCGAGCTCGGCCTGGGGCGGCAACGGCAGCTTGCCGGCCTCCTGGCTGCCGATGAGATAGCCGCTCACCGAGACCTGCGCCTTGCACCGCTCGGGCCACAGCGCCGCGATGATGTTGGCCGTGCGCGCGCCCCAGTCGAAGCCGCCGATGATCGGCTTCTCGATCTTGAGCGCATCCATCAATGCGATGATATCGAGCGCGACAGCGGCCGGCTGGGCGTTGCGGAAGGTGTCGGCGGAGAGGAAACGGGTGCTGCCGTAACCGCGCAGATAAGGGATGATCACGCGGTGTCCGGCCGAGGCCAACAGCGGAGCGACATCGACAAAGCTGTGGATGTCGTAAGGCCATCCGTGCAGCAGAACGACGGGCGCGCCCTCAGCTGGCCCGGCCTGGGCGTAGCCGACATTGAGCAGGCCGGCGTCGATCTGCTTGATCGCGGCGAATGAGGTGTGCGTCCCCGGCGTGGTCGCTGGCAGTTTGGCCGCCTGCGCTTGCGCGAAGCCGGTCATGCCGAGCTGAGCGGCGGCGAGGGTCCCGGCCGCGGCGGCAAGGAACCGGCGACGATCACGATCTATTGCGTGCGACATATGGGTCTGGTCCATGGCGGGCTCCTCGGTTGGGCGGCTGGCGGGGTCGACGGTCCGAGCGAGCGAAATAGCGGTTGGGTTCGGAGCGCTACTGCGGAAGCTTCCGGCTTCTTGCCTGCCAGAGCTATTCAGCACTACGCATGGCCGCCGCATACTTACGTATAAACGGGGGCTCTATCCGAACGTGAACACGTAAGCGCGCACGCCAGGATCGAGGAACTCGTTCAGCGCAGCGTCCGGAACGCCGTGCGCAGCTCGGCCGAGAAGAGTTCCGGCTGTTCCCACGCCGCAAAGTGCCCGCCCTTGTCGACCTCGTTGAAATAAATGAGGTTGCGATAGGCGCGCTGGGTCCAGCTTTTTGGGGCGCGGTAGATCTCGCCCGGAAACACCGTCACCGCTACGGGTAGCGAGATTTCTTGGGTTTTCTGCCCGGCGGCGCTCAGGACCGAGCCTTGGCTTTCCCAGTAGAGCCGCCCGGAAGAAGCTGCGGTGTTGGTCAGCCAATAAAGGGTGATGTCGTCGAGGACGGCGTCGCGGGTGAGCCCGCCGACCGGGTGTCCGTCGAAAGCCTGCGCGATTTGCCCCAAGCTATGGGCGTCGTGATCGAGCATGAAGGCTGCGAGCGCCACGGGCGAGTCGGTCAGTTCGTAACCCACGGTTTGCGGGCGCGTCGCCAAGATCACGGCATAGCCGCGCCCCTTGGCAAAGAAGGTGGCGATCGCATCGAACGCGGCCTTCTCCTCGGGCGAGAGCCCGGCCGGCGCCGGATCGCCGGACGCAATGGCCTTTCCGATCTCCGGCGGAAGCGTCGCCGGCAGGTTGAGATGAATGCCGAGCAGTCCCGCAGCGTTCTGACGCGCCATTGCGCTCGAGACGGGCGCGCCCCAGTCGCCGCCCTGGGCGACGTAGCGGGTGTAGCCAAGACGCTTCATCAGCTCGGCCCAGGCGCGCGCGATGCGATCGGGATTCCAGCCGAGGTCGCGCGGCCGTTGCGAAAAACCGTAACCCGGCATCGACGGAAGAACGAGATGGAATGCGTCCTCCGCGCGTCCGCCATGGGCGGTCGGGTCGGTCAGCGGATCGACCACGTTCAACAGCTCGATGATCGAGCCCGGCCAGCCGTGCGTCATGATCAGCGGCAGGGCATTCGCATGTTTGGAACGAACGTGAATGAAATGAATATCGAGCCCGTCGATCCTGGTCATGAACTGCGGCAGGCCGTTGAGCCGAGACTCCACCTTGCGCCAGTCGTACCCGTGCTGCCAGTAGTCCACGAGTTTTTGCATGGTCGCGAGCTGCACGCCTTGCGATTGATCCTCAACGGTCTCTTTGTCGGGCCAGCGCGTCACCGCCAATCGCCGCTGCAGATCGGCGAGCGCCGCTTCCGGGATTTCGATCCGGAACGGGCGGATGGCGTTGTCCTGCGCTCCTTCGGTGGCCTGTGCGGGATCGGGCCCGGCGCCACGCGCCGTCGAGGTAAGGCCGAGCGCTCCGGCGGCGGCCGCGCCGGCGAGAAACGCGCGCCGATTGGGTTCGAGCAGCTTATTCATTGCGTCAGTCGACCGATTTCGCGCCCTTCAATGCGCGCCAGACTGGGTCTGCGGGACCGTGAACGTCACCGTCTGCCTGCACTCCGCGCACCCAGCGAATACGTGGTGGTTGGCGTCGACCAACTCGATAAGCATCTTGTGCTGACCGGGCGGCAAACCCGCCACGCTGATTGTATTATCGTCACTCGATTCCACCCAACCCCAAGGCAGGTCGTCGAGGTGTACGTGCAGATGCCCGAGTCGTGGAGATACGTTGAGCGCGCTTGCATTGAACACCGATACGATATGCACGTTCTCCGCACGATATTGGATCCAGATGAGACCGTGGCCCACTCCTGCGGCAAGCGGCGTGGGGTTCACAATCAGTTTGGGTGAGGGCTCGTTCTCGATGGCAACATACGGTGAGGCGGCGATCTCCCTCGCGCTCTGGGCGACGGCATTTGCCGCGAGCAGCAGTCCTCCCGCGGCTGCCGCCAGAACGAGCCGGCACACCGGCATAAGACGGACCTTGAATCGCATACCCATCGTGAACCCCCATTGAATTGCGTGTTTCATGGATCACTGGGCGTTGGCCGCGTCTTCGATGACTTTAGCCACCGCATCGGCGTGCGAGATCATCACGACATGGGACGCTCCGGGAACGACCGTGGTCGCGCGCGGGTGGGCGCGCTCGGCCATGAAATCGTGCAACTTCGGAACAATCGCGGTGTCGTGGTCGCCGTATACGAACCAGGACGGGATGGTCTTCCAGGCGGGCTCGGTCGCCGGTTCACCGAACGCGATGTCGGTGACGGGCCGCTGCGCCGCCGCCGCCAATTTCGCGGCGTCCGCCGGCAGGTCCGGTGCGAACGCATCGTGGAATTTTTCCTGCTGAACATAGAGATCGTGCCCGCCGCCGGGGAGCGGCACCGGCGGCGCCAGTGCCGGACCGACCAGGCTGCCGGGAAACTTCTTGCCCAGGCCGTCGGCGCTTTCTCCGGCTTCCGGCGCGAAGGCCGCGACATAGACAAGCGATTTCACATTCGCCTGACCGTTCGCCGCGTTGCTGATCACCATGCCGCCATAGGAATGCCCGACCAGCACGACCGGCGTGTTGATGCTGGCGACAAGGGCGCGCGCGATGTCGGCGTCGCCCTTCACGCTGCGCAGCGGATTGGCTGAGGCGATGACCGGATAACCGTCTTTCTGAAGAATCGCGATGACGCCATACCAACTCGATGAGTCGGCGAACGCTCCATGCACGAGAACGACGGTCGGTTTGGTGGGCTGTGCCGTTGCCGCGGCTCCTGTGAGCAAGAGGCCGACGGATGTCAGAATCGCCGCAAAGGTCTTCATCTTTAGTCTCCTCTTCCTGCATTCAGCCAACGACCGAGCGATGCGGGCGTCCTGCGATCAAAGCGCCCGGATTGCGTCATCACAGCGCTGCTGCCGACGGCCCGTCCCGAAGCCTCGCAACGGTCGCCTGCATCTGCTCGAGCGCCCCGACGGGTGGGGCTGATAGGGGCAGGCGGACGCAGCTAACCTAGATGAACAGAGGGATCGCTACTTTTAAGAAATTGCGCCGATCGGGACGATGTTTGCACGAGCGGGGCGAGGTGGCGTTATGGCAGGCCCGCTCTTTATCTATTGCGCGTCGACCTTGGTACCGGCCGACACACCCGCGATTTAACGCTTCTCGTATGGGTGGAAGATGTGGTCCTTCGCCTTCACGGCCACATGGCACGTGTGCCCGCAATCCGCAGGGCTGGGGTCGGCCGTGAACTTGTCGGATGCAGGGTCGTAGTTGAACAACGCGTATCCCCATCCGCCGCTGTTGGGAAACCGCTTGCTGTCCTTTTCCATCACGAAATTCTGCGTGAACACGTCCGGCACGTCCACCACGAAGGGAGCCTCCGTACTCTTCTTTGGCTTCCACTGAAGCTTAGCGATCTTGGAGCCGTCCGGAAAAGGCTGGCCGTTGCCGGGGATGCCGGACTTGAAAGCCTCGATCATGACCGGGTTGGCGACGATCACCTTGAGCACCTCGTCGGTCCGGGCGGAAGAGACCATCGCCCAGTCCTCGTATCCCTTGAAATCGGAGAACGCGATTCCGGCCGGCGATTGCAGCGCGTACTTATCCTGCGCGTAAACGGCCGCACCTCCCAGGACGGCGGCCACCGTCGCCGCTACGACAATCGCGAGCAAGTTCTTGCGCTTCATGGCTTGTCCTCCTTGGTTGTCGCGTAGCCCGATCACCTTGCGGCGTCGATGATGGCCTGGGCAAAAGCTTGCGGCGCTTCCTGCGGTAGATTGTGCCCGATGCCGCCCTTGATGTTTCGGTGCTCGTATTTGCCCGAGAACTTGTTGGCGTAGGCGCTCGGTTCCGAATGCGGCGCGCCGTTGGCATCTCCCTCCATGGTGATGGTGGGCACGCTGATGACCGGAGCCTGGGCCAGCCGCTTTTCCAAATCGTCGTATTTCGCCTCGCCGTCGGCGAGTCCGATCCGCCAGCGATAATTATCAATTACGATGGCGACGTGATCCGGGTTGTCGAAGGCGGTTGCGCTGCGATCGAACGTGGCGTCGTCAAAATTCCACTGCGGCGACGCGATCCGCCAGATGAGCTTCGAAAACTCCCGGCGATATTTGTCATAGCCTTGTCGACCCCGTTCGGTGGCGAAGTAAAACAGATACCACCACTGCAGCTCGGCGCTTGGCGGCAACGGCGCCTTGCCGGCCTCCTGGTTGCCGATGAGATAACCGCTCACCGAAACCAACGCCTTGCAGCGCTCCGGCCACAGCGCGGCCATGATGTTGGCAGACCGCCCGCCCCAGTCGAAGCCGCCGATGACCGCTTTCTCGATCTTGAGCGCGTCCATCAAGGCGATGGCGTCGACGGCAAGCACCGCCTGCTGGCCGTTGCGGGGCGTCTCGTTCGACAGAAAGCGCGTTGTGCCGTAGCCGCGCACAAAGGGCACGATCACGCGGTAGCCCGCCGCGGCGAGCAATGGCGCGACCTCGACGAAGCTGTAAATATCGTATGGCCAGCCGTGCAGCAGAATGACCGGAGAACCGTCGGCGGGCCCGGCTTCGGCGTAGCCGATATTCAGCACACCGGCGTCGATCTGTTTGAGCGGACCGAACGAAGTGTTGGTGCCTGTCTTGATCGTGGGCAGCGGAGCGGATTTCGGCGCGTTGGATTGGGCGTACGTCAGACCGTTCATGCCGAGCTGGGTGGCGGCAAATGTCAGAGCCGCGGCGCCGAAGAAATGCCGGCGACGATGGTCGATTCCTCCCGACTCGTGAAACGTATCCATGACGGATCTCCTCAGCGGGCGGTCTGGCCTCGCAGATCGGCCACGTCCTTCGCCGTGAGCTTGGACGCGGCACTGCCAAACCGGCCAGTGACGTAGTTGGCGACCGCCGCGATCTCAGAATCCGTATAAGTGCTGCCAAACGCCGGCATCGACATCGCGCCGGGGCTGAAGCGTTGCGTGCCGGAAATGACGATCTGCGCGACATTGGTCGCGGTCGGGTCGTTGACCGCGCGGCTGCCGGAGATCGTGGCGACGGGCGAGAGTGCGCTGACGCCGGTCCAGCTGTGGCAGCTGGCGCAGGCCTGCGCGAACACCCTGCGGCCGAGCGCGTCGGCGACTGCGCCGCCCTCTTTCGGCGATGTCGGCGCCGGCGCTGCGATCGTTGCGGGCTCGGATGACGCAACCGCGGGAATGCTGCGCAAATAAGTCACGAGCGCCCGGATGTCCGCCGGCGCCATCTGGCTGAAGCTGCGATCGACCGCCTCGCCCATCGGCCCGGACGCCGTGCCGCGGCCCATGGCGTGACCTTTGGCGAGATAGGCGAAGATCTCATCATCGCTCCATGCACCGATGCCCGTGGCCTTGTCAGCGGTGATGTTATAGGCGCGCCAACCGGCGGCGACGGCGCCGCTGAATTTCCGACGGTTGTCGAGCGCAAAGGCGAGATTGCGCGGGGTGTGGCAGTCGCCGCAATGCGCGAGCGCCTCGGCGATATAAGCGCCCCGATTCCACTCCGCGCACTTTGCGGTGTTCGGCGCAAAGCGCGTGTTGGGATTGAACGCCCACGACCAGAAGATCATCCCCCAGCGCTGATTAAAGGGGAATAGCAGCGTGTCGTCTTGGTTCGGCCTATGCACGGCTGGCAGGCTGAACAAATAGGCCTTGATCGCGAGCGCGTCGGCATCGGTCATGAACGTATACGATGTGTAGGTCATGGCCGGATAAAGCCGCGCGCCATCCTTGCGGATCCCTCGCTGCACGGCGTTGAGGAAATCCTGATCGGTGTAATTGCCGATGCCGGTTTCTTTGTCGGATGTGATGTTGGTCGAATAGAGCGTGCCGAACGGCAGCGGGAAAGCGAGGCCGCCGGCATAAGCCTCGCCGCCGGGCGTGGTGTGACAGACCATGCAGTCGGCGGCCTTGGCGAGATATTCGCCGCGCCTGATGGCGTCGGCCTTGGCGAGATCGGCCGGAACGCCGGTCGGGTTGGCTTCGTGATAGTCGGCAAGCGCAACGGTCGAATTGCCGGCGAACGCGAGCGGGCCGGGGCCAAAGACGAGCCAAGCGGCGACGCCGATGGCAACGATGGCGACAGCGGCGACGACAATAATGGCGACGCGACGCGCGGGGGACATATGACGCATGGCGGCTAAGCCTTCTTGCTTGCAATAGCGGAACGATCGATCGGCAGACGGCGTAGGGGCACGCCGGTTGCCGCGTAGATCGCGTTGCGCAAGGCGGGCGGACCGGCGGTGGCGCCTGTCTCGCCGATGCCGCCGGGGTGCTCGCCGCTCTTGATCACGTGCACGTCGATCGGCGGCGTCTCGTCGATGCGCAGCATTCTGTAATTGTTGAAATTCGACTGCTGCACGCGGCCTTTCTCGATCGTGACCTCGCCCCACAGCGCCGCGGTCAGGCCGAAGATCAATCCGCCCTGGAGTTGCGCCATGATGGTGTCGGGATTGACGGCGATGCCGGTATCGACCGCGCAGGTGACGCGCCGCAGATGCACCTCGCCCATATCGTCGACCTCGGCCTCGACCACGGTGGCGATGAAGCTGCCGAACGACGGCTGCACACTGACCCCGCGGCCGACGCGGGGCGGCAGCGGTGAGCCCCAGCCGGATTTCTCGGCGACCAGCTTGAGCGCGGCTTTGAGCCGCGGCGTGCCGTCGAGCATCCCGAGGCGGAAGGCGACCGGGTCCATGTTCGCCTTGCGGGCCAGCTCGTCCATGAAGCTTTCGATCGCGAATACATTGTTGTTTGGTCCGACGCCGCGCCAGAAGCCCGTCGTCACTGCCGGCGTCTCGGCCCGCACGTACTCGACGCGCTTGTTCGGGATGTCGTAGGGCATGTCGACGGCGCTATCGACCGCGTCGCCGTCGAGTCCGTTCTTGAATGCGACCGGAAACCAACGGGCCAACACTGACGAGCCGGTGACCTTGTATTTCCAGCCGACGATCTTGCCGTTCGACAGGGAAGCCGAAATGGTGTCGCGATAGGCGGGGCGGTAGACGTCGTGCTGCATGTCCTCTTCACGCGTCCACACGACCTTGATCGGCGCCGAAACCTCCTTGGCGATGCGCACCGCGCTCGCGACCATGTCAGCTTCGAGCCGCCGGCCGAAACCGCCGCCGATGTAGTGGTTGTAGACTTTCACCTTGTCGATCGGCAGGCCGGCAGCCTTGGCCGCATATTGCTGCGCGCGCGACTGCACCTGCGAGCCGGTCCAAATCTCGCAGCCATCCGGCGAGAGCCGTACCGTGCAGTTCATCGGCTCCATGGTGGCATGGGCAAGGAACGGCAGCTCGTAGGCGGCATCGAAACTTTCGCCCTGCGCGAGGCCCTTGTTGACGTCCCCTTCGGATTTGGCAACGACCCCGTCCTTTTGGCTTGCCGCACGCAGCTCGTTCCAGATATCGGCGGAATTGATCTTTGCGTTCTGCCCTTCGTCCCAAGTCACTTTAAGCGCGTTGAGCCCCTGCCAAGCGGCCCACATATGATCGCCGACGACGGCGACGAGATCGTCGAGCACGACCACCTGCCGCACGCCCGGCAGGTTTTTTGCCGCGCTGTCGTCGGCATGCTTCACCTTGCCGCCGAGCACCGGGCACTGGACAAGCGTCGCAAACTTCATGTCCGGCACCATGGCGTCGATGCCGTAGATGGTCTTGCCGTCGGATTTGTTTGGCGTGTCGGAGCGCTTCAGCGGCTTGCCGATCAGCGTGAAGTCTCTCGGATCCTTGAGCTTCGGCTTCTCCGGCACCGGCAATTTCGCGGCGGCATCCGCCACCTCGCCGTAAGTCAGTGAGCGGTTGCTGGAGGCATGGGTGACCTTGCCATTCGCCGCGGTGCAACTTGCCGCATCGACCTGCCATTGCGCGGCTGCGGCCGCAATCAGCATCGTGCGCGCAGCCGCGCCGGCGTTGCGCAGCTTGTCCCAAAACGCACGGATCGAGTTGGAATTGCCGGTGACCTGAACGCCAAACAATGGGTTGCCGTAGAGCTTGTCGCTCGGCGGCCCATGCTCGATCATCACTTGCGCGAAATCGGCGTCGAGCTCCTCGGCGAGGATCATGGCGATTGCGGTGTAGACGCCCTGCCCCATCTCGGCCTGTGGCATCACCAGCGTGGTCTTGCCGGAATTGTCGATGCGGATGAAAGCATTCGGCGCGAACTGCCCGTCGGGATGGTCGGGCGGCTGTTCCGGCTCATTTACCGGCGCTGCGCGCAGCGGCCATGGAAAGGCGAGCACCAGGCCGCCGGCGAGGCCGCTTTGCAGGACACTCCGGCGCGAGAAGATGGCGTGTTTCGATGACATGGCGGCCTCCCTAAGCCTCGCCCGCGGCGCTCTTGATGGCTTCGCGGATGCGGACATAGGTGCCGCATCGACAAATATTGCCGGCCATCGCCGCGTCGATGTCGGCATCGTCGGGATGCGGATTCGCGGCGAGCAAGGCCGCCGCCGACATGATCTGCCCCGATTGGCAGTAGCCGCACTGAATCACTTCACGATCAAGCCAAGCCTTTTGCACCTTGGCGCCCGCTTCGGTCGCGCCGATGCCTTCGATTGTCGTGACGGCGCGACTGCCGATCGTTCCGACGGGAAGCAGACACGAGCGCAAGGGATTGCCGTCCACATGCACGGTGCAGGCGCCGCACTGGGCGATGCCGCAACCGTATTTCGTGCCGGTCATGCCGAGCACATCGCGTAGTACCCACAGCAGCGGCGTGTCGTCAGCGACGTCGACGTCGTGCTTCGTTCCGTTGATGCTAATAGAGAAGGTCATGACGTTCTCTCCTAACCTCTCCTGGTAAGTTTGTCGGCGAGGTCGCTGCGGCTGCGGCCTCATCGGCACATGCGGCGATCGTCTGCACCTGCTTGAGTGCGCGACGGGTCGGACGATTCGCGGCATTCACGCGCGCGAGTTCGAGCGCCCGCTGTCGGTCGTCGCCGCTGCCAGCGTAGAACTCCGCGGCATGGTCGGCGAAAGCGAGCAGGTGTCTTTGGAGAAGGTCTTCAAAACCGGACCGCGCGGCGGCGAGTTGTGTCTCGGCTTCGTCGAACCTGCCTTGCGCGATCAGCACGTCGGCGAGGCGCCAGCGAACTTCCGGATCGCGGCTGGAAAGCGCCGGCAGCAGAAGCGCCGCCGCGTCGCCGGTTCGGTCTTGGCTGGCGCAGATTTCCGCGAGGTGCACGCGCGCCTTCACGTAGCCCGGCACATAAGCAATGGCGCGTCGATACCAGAGCGCGGCAAGCTTCGGGTCCGGGACGGGCACGAGTTCTCCCCACAGCACGCCCAGCTGAAAGCAGACCCAGGCGAACGGGAACGGGGAAACGTCGTCATACGAATAGAGCGCCTGCCGATAGGCAGCATCGGCCTCGGCGAACCGCTCCAGATCGGCAAGCATCGCTCCGAGAGGCACCAGATCTTCGAGCCGACCGCTTTTCGTAGCGATGCGCCGGCGCGCCGCGAGCACCGCATCGAGCTCCACGCCACAGGCCTGATCGATGGCCAATGTTTGGCGCTCGATTGCCTCGCGCGGAGCGCCGATCAGCGCGGCGCGCGCAATGTGGCTCCGTGCATCGGCGAAGCGATGTACCGTTGAGGCAACCTCGGCCTGAACAAGCGCTGCGCGAGACGAGTCGTCCACGCGCGCGAATTGCGATGCCAGCGCTTCCAGCCGGTCGAGTGCGTCCAGATCGCCGAGAAATTGCGCCGCCAGCCGCTCGTGGTCGACGATCGTCTCGGCCACACCCGGCCGGCGCTCATCTTGCGCAAAACGCGCCCATGCTCGACGGCGCGCGCTCTCCAGGTTGATGGCGGCGATCTCCCCGTGGGTCGCCAACGGCAAGCGGCGATTTGCTTCCACGGTCGCGGTCATCTCGCGGCTCCGAAGCGGAGTTTGAGACTCCCGAGACCGGTGTTGATCAACGTGGACACCATGTCCCGCACGACAATGTCGGGCTGCTTGCTGGCCAGGAAATCGACGCGCCAATCGGCGATCGAGCCGCTGCCGTTCGGCTTCACGTCGATCGTGCCGGTGTAACGGGAAGCGGGAACGCCGGCGACCAGCGCGTACCGATACCAACGCTTCGCGCTGTCGATTTCCTCGAGGCGCTCGACGATTTCCCTGCCGTCGATCGTACCAAGCGCGCGGAGCTGACCGATTCCCGTTCCGGTCAATCGGACTCTCGCGACCGCCGGATGCCATTCGAGATTGAACTGCCCGATCACCGACCACACCGCCTCGGGGGCCGCTGCAAGCTCGACGGATCCGGCGACGGTCTGCAATTCCATGTTGGGCGTCGCAAAATAAGGAAACACTTTCATGCCCGGTTTCGTCGCCTGCGTCGCGCCGCCCTGAAGAAACTCGCGATCATGGTTGACGAGCCAGGTGACCAGGATGTCGATCACGTTTGCGTCGACGGTGCGGCCTCCTCCCGTCTGGTAAGAACGGCCGCTGATCGTGCTTTTCTCGATCTCGAGGTGGCTTTGGTCGGTGATCGGCTTGGCCACGTCGAACAGCAAAAAATCGTCGAGGAAGACATTCGCGTTGGCGGCGAGCGCTTCCGGCGTCCAATCGGGCTTGCCGTCGCGCATATCATAGTTTCGAAAGCTGTCCGTGAGCCGTCGCAGGAACATCGGCTGCAGCTCTTTGGCGATGTTGAACGGCGTCTGCTGGTTCCACAGGTCGCGTATGTCGTCGCCCGGTACGCCGGGATTGTTGAGCCGTATGTTCGTCTGCTCGGGGCGTCCGATCCAATCGATGCGCGCGACCGGATGCCCGATGCGACCGGGCGGTTGCGGGAGGGGCACGGTTTCGGCGATCGCCCCGAACAACGAGCCTTTCGCCGGATCGAGCACGCGGCGCGTATCGAAGTCGACGACCATGACGAGCACGTTGTCGTGCTGCAGCAGGTTCGGCACCTTCTTAAGCTCGGCGAAGGTCCAGGCGAGGTAGAACGGGTCGGAACGCAGCCCGGCGAACACGCGCACATCGCCCTCGGGCGTCGACGCGCCGTTTTCGTCATTCACGGTGAGCACCAGCTCGCGGCCGTCCGGCAGTTTGCACACGCCGCGCTGGATCGCTTTCCCGGCGGCATCGCGCTTGAGGACCTCGAAGCGGAAGCTGAAGCGGATTTCCTCGCTTCCGGGCACAAATTTCGCGGCGTTGCCGACGCCCGCAACCGTTACCGGGCGAACGGCAATCGAATGATCGATGACATTTGAGAAAATCGCATCTTCGCCGGCCGAGGGGAAAACGCACGCGGCGAGGACAGTGCGCGCCGGGTTCTCCGGACTGGTGAACGCGAACAGGTCGGTGAGGTCGGCCGTGGGGTCGCCGATCGAGCGCGGACCGTCAACGTGATCGGACATCGCAGGCCTCGTTCAACCGCTCAGGTTCCAAGCCGTTTCAATCCACTTATGCCGGCATCACGCGTTCCAAAAAGCCGCGCGTCAGTGATCCGATCTCTGCACAATGGTCTTCAAGCGCGAAGTGACCGCTGTCGATCGGGTGGAACTCGATGTCCGGCATGTCCGCGGGAGGCTTCATGCTGGTGCCGGGGAAAAGCGGGTCGTTGGCGCCGGTCGCGATCATCACTTGACGCTGATGGGCTTTGAAGAACTGGCGCGCATCGGCGACCGTCTGCCGGTTGTTTTTGATGTCGTAGAGGAGATCGAGCATGATCTCATCGACGCCGGGGCGAGCGAGCAGCGCGCTGTCGATCGTCCAATTGTCGGGGTCGATCAGCGAAGGGTCGCGCGTCCCGGCGACGTACTGATGGCGAACGGCATCGGGCGCCAGCTTGAACCGGACGGCGTCCCGATGCGCCGGCGACCCGTCCTTCCAGTACGCCAGCTCGACCGCCCATAGCGGGCCGTCGGTCGGCTCTCCGAACGTCGGCGTATTCTGAATGACGATGCCCATGACGCGATCGGGATATTTGAGCATCAGGCGGTACCCGATCGGGCCGCCGAAATCCATCACGTACATGGCGAAACGTGCGACCCCGAGCTTCTCGATCAGCGCCTCCACCACCTCGGAAAGGTGGGCGTGCGTATAATGGAAATCAGAACGCGAAGGGACGCCGCTGTGTCCGAATGCCGGGTAGTCGGGGGCGATGACCCGGTACTTGTCTGCGAGCATCGGAATGAGGTTTCGGAACATGCGGGACGATGTCGGGAAGCCGTGCAGCAGCAGTACGACCGGCGCCGCTGCCGGACCGGCCTCGCGATAGAAGATCTCCAACCCACCCACATCGATGGTACGATAACGTGTCTCAGCAAGCGCCGCTCCAGACGCAGGAGCTGCCGACAATCCCGGCGGCGCGGCGCCTCTCGCCGATACTGAAAGCGCGGCTGCAAGAACGCCGCCCCCCAGTCCAGCGAAAGTTCGACGCGAGGCGATAGGCATCGCCGCCCTCATCGTCATGGGCCTCTAACCTCTTCTCGGAGCATGATGTTCTCCGAAAACCGGTATCCGCTTTTCGGCATCATGCTCTGGCCTCGTTCAGCCGCTCAAGCTCGCGACCCACTTCAAGGCGCTGATGCTGGGCATGAAGAAATACTCGCCGCCGCGCAGCACGTTGAACGTTTCGATGCCGTGGACGCGCCGCCTGACCGGTTCCTTCGGAATAGTGAAAACCGCCCCTTCCTCCTGCCGCCCGATGATCGGATCGCGCTCGCTGCCGATGCCGATGAAATTGCCCTCATCGATCCACTCTTGTTGCAGGAATTCCATCGTGGCCATCGCCTTGGCGCTGATGAACAGGAAGATGGCGCCGCGCGGCACTTCATCGTCCTCCTGGGAAAACGCATTCGGATCGTAGGGTTTTCCATAGGTCGTGCCGCGCCGGATGACCCGATGGATGTTGACGTCGGTCAGCCGGGTGAGCTGCGTGTCGCGCGGGTTCATGCGCCGTATATGGGCTCCGAACGGCACCTGCCGGCCGTGCGTGTCGTTCGCATAATTGAAGTCGTTGTTGCGCTTCGGATCGGCACCGAGCGCGGGATTGTCGACGTCCGGCGCGAGCGTGAGCGGCGCGCCGCTGCGCCAACGGCCGACCAGCTTGGCGGCGAGCAATTCCCGTTCTTCCTCGGTGCTTCCATTGGCGCGGAGGAAGCGATTGAACGCGCCGACGCGCGATTGATACTTGCGGTAGCCGACGTAGGTGCCGTTGCGGCCAAGTATGTCCGGCTGCGGCATCGGCAGGGGAACGCCGGCTTCACCCGGATATCCGAGGATGAACTCCCCGGCTTTGATCGGGCGCCCCTGTCCCGGCAGCGGATCGACGCCGCTGCCCTCGATTGGTGGCTGGTCGATGCCGTCTTTGTAACCCAGCGAATTGAGATCGTCCGGCTGGGCGCCGAAGTCCTGCACGTTCACAACGCCGATGCCCGAGAGACTCTGGTATTGCCCGCGGGCCATTTCGACAATGCGCTGCCACTTTTCCTTGGAATCGCTGAAGGCGTTCAGTCCGATGTGGATTTGGCCCTTGCCGAACAGGGGCTCCCAATTCTTTGGATCGTTGACCCCCTCGTCCCTCAGCTCGCGCGAGCGTGCTGCCATCCCCACGCGAAATGCCTCGGGGAAGCTTTGCAGCGAGTCCTGTGGAACGCCGAGTGCCTCCAAACCCGCATAGCTGATCGCAACCGAGAGCCAGGCACTGGCCGGCTTCCACCAGTCCGCGGCGGAATCGACGTGCGGTGTCAGCCGGCGGAGCAACTCGCGGCCCGCTCGAGCATCGTCGACGCGCAACGCCACGTGAGAGCCGAAATAGGGCGCCGGCCGCAGCCGCAACACGGTCGACTGGATCTCGTGCAGCTCGAGCATCGGCTTTTGCGTCGAAGGACTCCCAGCGACGGACTCGCTCACGATCGACATGGCACACCCCTTGGGTCCGGACCCTCGTTCCAGACGCCGAGCGAACAGTCAGCCGCTGTAGCTATCCGATCTTATCGAGCAGTTCGTCGACGGCCGCGCCGACCTTTTCGAGCCGCCGGGTCTCAGCGACAGTCAGGTTTGGGCTGGCGACATACCAGGCGTCGGCCGTGTGCTGGGTATTGACGATATAGTCTTTGACCTTGGGGCTGTGAATCCCGGGCCACCCCTCGCAATTGCAGAACAGGATGTCCATCGAGTTTGGGATCTTGGTCACGAAGTCGTCGATGTAAGCATCCCACTCGCCGTCATAAGTCGTGCAGAACAGAAGCTTGGTGTCGTTGTCCAGCAACACGAAGCGCATGTCGTGCAGCGTGCCGACCAGGTCGGCGCCCCTGAAGTTGCCTTCCAACGCATCGAGCAGGCCACGAATGCGCTTCCCGCCGCCGGTCGCGAGCGGAACGATCGCCGTCAGCTCCGACACCTTGCCCTGGCGTGCGCCGATGCGGCCCGCGCTCTCGCGCCCTGTCGCCGCCGCCAGCTCGTGTTTCAACGCCTCGAGCCCATTCTTCAGCGCGACCCGGCCCACCTCGGGCGCGTCCGCATAAAGCTCCTGCACCTTTTTGATCTTTTCCGCGACCCGATCCGGTGTGCGCGTCTGTTCAAGGATAGCCATAACTGTCCTCCCTTTTTGACGTTGTTCGATTCTTGTTTCGGTCGGTTTCAACCGACCTTGTCGAGGAATTCGTCCACCGCCTTGCCGATGCGCTGGAGCCGGAGAATCTCCGCCACTGTCAGATCCGGATAGGCGACATACCAGCCTTCCGCCGTGATCTGGTGCTTGACGAGGTAATCCTTCGCTCCCGGGCTGCGAATGCCGGGCCACCCGTCCCAGGCGGAGTCGATGACGTCCAGATAATCGGGGATCTTCGCCACGAAGTCGTCGATATAGGTGTCCCAATCGCCGTCATAGGCCGTGGCGAAGAGCAGCCGTGTGTCGTTATCGAAGAACACGAAACGCATCGTGTGCAGAGTGCCGACCTTGTTCGCGCCTTGCGAGAGGTTGCCCCGCAACAGTCTCAGGAAGGCGCGCAGCCGCTTGGCCCCGCCGGGCGCCAACGGCACGATGATCGTCAGCTCCGAAACCTTGCCGAGGCGGGCGCCGACACGGCCAGCGCTTTCTATCGCCGGCGGCAAATCCGAAGTCTGTGACCTGAGCTCATGCAGCGCATTCTCCAGCGCTTTTTTCCCTATCTCCGGCGCATCGGCGAACAGCTCGCGAAACTGTTGAATCTTTTTCTCGACCGAATGATCTTGGCCCGCTCCGGTCGCTGCTTGCGTAGCCATGGTCGCCCTCTCCTCTGGATTCCCCCGCCCGTGATCGCTCGTCCTCATTGACTCTACGTCCGCGACCGGCGCCAGTCGGCCCAGACGTTGTTATGATGGGTCGATACGTTCGTATACGTGGGGCAACGGCAGCAAGCGCTGACTGTTGTGCGCGAGGTCTCCACCATTACCGCCACAACCGAAAGTACGGTGCGACAATACCGCCATCGGATGCCGCAATCATGCCGCCGAACACCGGCGTTCCCACGTAACGCACGACCGCCTGTGGACCTTGCACGAGCTTGATTTGCGCGAGCGCGGGCAGGGGAACGAGGCCGCCGCGCGGGTTGCGCACGTAGATTTTGTCGATGTCGTCGGTGCGCTGGCGAAATGGCGTGTCGGCTTGCACATTGACTTGCCAAGTGTGGCCGAAGACGTTGAAGTTGTTGACGTAGTAGGTGCCGAGCGTCGATTGCAGGGCGTTGAAAATATCGCTGATCTTGACACCGAGCACCTGCGCCTTGTCGCGATCGATGTCGAGATTCTGATAGAGGCGCGGCTCCTGTACGGTGCCGGACCCGTCAGCGCCCACGTCGGTGCCGTGGGCGGCGGCGGGAGGAGCACCGTCGATCTTCACGCGGAAGCGAAAGGATTTTCCCTCGGGCGGCGCCCATACGAGATTCACGTCGCGCGCGTGAAAGCGGTAAGTAATGGTTCCCGACTTATCGCTGAGCGTGGCGAATTCGCCGCCGAACGTCCAAACACCCGACAAGCCCCAGCTGTTGAGCGGCAGCATCGCCGCCGCACGATAGAGGCTCGCACCACAATTGCCCGCGAGTCCAAATTGCGAACTTCGGGTTCAAACCGGCACTGGAATCATAGAGTTGCTAGTGTCCTTCGATTTCGAAGTTCGTTCCCGAGCTATTGGACTTCGATCTCTTCGAAGCTAATCTGGATCTTGCGCCGACTTGGGCGGATGACGAATTAAAAGGATAAAATGGCCAACATCGTCATGCTCGATCTGCTGGGCGGCGTCGCTTTGCTGCTGTGGGGCCTGCACATGGTCCACAGCGGGTTCGTGCGTGCGTTCGGCTCGGACCTGCGGCGTGTCCTTGGCACGGCGCTGCAGAACCGCTTCCGCGCGTTTCTCGCCGGCGCCCTCGTCACCGCCCTGCTGCAGAGCAGCACCGCGACCGCCCTGATGCTGTCCTCCTTCGCCGCCGGAGGTCTCGTCGCGCTGGTGCCGGCGCTGGCCGCCATGCTCGGCGCCAACGTCGGCACCGCACTCATCGTGCAGGTCCTCTCCTTCAACGTGGCGGCTTTCGCGCCGATCTTCCTCCTCGCCGGCGTGGTCGCGTTCCGCCGCGGCGGCCGCACCCGCACGCGCGACCTCGGCCGCGTCTCGGTCGGGCTCGGCCTAATCCTGCTGGCCCTGCACATTCTCGTCGACGGGCTCGCGCCGGCCGAGTCGGCGCCGGAGGCGCGCGCGCTGTTCGCGATCGTCGGCGGCCAGCCCGCGCTCTGCCTGATGATTGCCGCCGCCTTGGCCTGGGCGGCGCATTCAAGCGTCGCCGTCGTGCTCCTGGTCATGTCGCTCGCCTATGCGAACTTCATCACGCCGGTGGCCGCGCTCGCGTTCGTGCTCGGTGCAAACCTCGGCAGCGCAATCAATCCGCTGTTTGAGGGCGGCAGCTTCGCGGATCCCGCGAGCCGCCGCCTGCCGGTCGGCAACTTCATCAACCGCGTGGTTGGGGTTGTCGCAGCCTACCCGTTCCTCGGACCGATCGCCGACGTCCTGGTGCGCTTCGACCCCCATCCGGGGCGGATGACCGCCTATTTCCATCTCGCCTTCAACGTGCTGCTGGCGCTGGCCTTCATCGGCCCGCTCGACGCCGTCGCCGCGCTGCTGGTCCGGCTCCTGCCGGCGCAAAAAGCGAAGAAAGACGCGGGCGCGCCGCTCTACCTCGACGAGACGGCGCTCGCGACCCCGGCGGTCGCGCTCGCCTGCGCGGCGCGCGAGACCCTGCACATGGGCGACATCATCGAAACGATGCTGCGCCAGTCGATGACGGCGCTGATGACCGACGACCGCAAGCTCGTTGCCGAATTGTGCCGCATGGACAACGTGGTCGATCGGCTCGACGAAGCGATCAAGCTCTACGTCACCAGGGTCACGCGCGAGAGCCTCGATGAACGCGACGGCCATCGCGCCATGGAAATCATTTCCTTCACCATCAATCTCGAGCACATCGGCGACATCATCGACAAGAACCTGATGGAACTCGCGGCCAAGAAGATCAAGCACAAATACCAGTTTTCGCGCGAAGGCGCCGCCGAGCTGACCGATTTTCATCAGCGCATCATCGAAAACCTCAAGCTTGCCTTCGGCGTGTTCATGTCGGGCGACGTGAAAGTCGCGCGCAAGCTGATCGAAGAAAAGGCCGGGCTGCGTTCGCTAGAACTGGCCGCCGCCGAAAGCCACTTGACGCGGCTGCGCGAGGGACGGCCGGAAAGCATCGAAACGACGTCGCTGCATCTCGACGTGCTGCGCGATCTCAAGCGCATTCACTCACATATTTGCTCGGTCGCCTATCCGGTGCTCGAATCGGCAGGCGAGCTCGAACCGAGCCGGCTGCGGCGGCTCGAAGCGGCGCCGCCGCCCAATCTGATCGCCTCCGGCGGCTCGGGAGCTTCCGACTGAACCGTATAATAAAGTATCGTGACCGGGAGGGGATAATGGCAGGTAAACAGGCGACGGCCGGACGCACGGTCGGCCGCGCGCGGCAAGACCGTCTCACGCGACGGGCCTTCGTCGCTTCGAGCTTGGCGACTTTGCTCACCGCGCGCGCGAAGGCCGCCGATACCGTGAAGGCCTACTCGATTTGGCCGGAAAATTACGCGCGCCCGATGATGGAAGCGTTCGAGAAGGCGTCGGGCATTCACGTCAACTTCATTCGCTTCTCGTCCGGGGAGGCGCTCGCCCGCGTCGTTGCCGAGAAAAACAATCCGCAGGTCGATGTGCTGTTTGGCGGCCCGGTCGAGACCTTCACCGCGGGCCAGGGCCAGGGCGTCTTCGAAGCCTATAAGCCGGCTGCATGGTCGGAGTTGCCCGCGCGCTTCAAGGATGCGAACGGCCTGTGGACCGCGATCGCCGACGACCCGCTCGTGTTCATGAGCAACACGCAGTTCTTAGCGCAACACAATCTGTACGCCCCGGCTTCGTGGGACGATCTGCTCGACCCGGCCTACAGCGGCATGATCCAGATGGCGGACGCGCGCACCTCCGGCACAGCGGTGACGCGCATCTTCTCGATCCTGCAGGTGCACGACCGCAACGAAGACGAAGCTTTCGCCTACATGAAAAAACTGCGCAAGAACGTGCAGGTCTATACCAAGAGCGGCGGCGGCGGCACCTTGCCGGTCGGGCTTGGTCAGGCGGGCGCTGGGATCTTCTTTATCGTCGATGCGCTTTTCACCCGGCAGAAGGGCTATGACGTGCAGATCAGCTTTCCCAGGGAGGGAATCGGCTCCGCGGCCGAATGCATCGCCCTCATCAAGGGTGCGAAAAATCCCGATGCCGGCAGGAAACTGATCGATTGGGCAACGAGCCCGGCTATGCAGTCGCTACTGGCGCCGAACAAGATCAACTTCATTCCCGCCCATCCCGCCGTGAAACCCGATCCTGCCCTCGCCGCGGTCCTGGCCGGCGCGAAAATCATCGAGATCGACGACACATGGGCCGGCGCCAACCGGCAGCGCATCATCGAACGTTGGATCGCCGAAGTCCTCAACGCCAGCTGATGAAATACGCGGCGATCGGACTAAGACTTCGCGGCGATCCGCTGCGTTGGGTCGTGATCGCCGGCATATGGCTGCTTCTGTTTCTTTTCGTCCTCTACCCGTTGGGATGCCTGATCGCGCGCGCGTTCACCGACCAGGGCGGCGTGACATTCGCCTCGGTCGCGGCCACGCTGACCAACCCGAACCATTTGCGCGCGCTGCGCAACAGCCTGATTCTCGCGACGCTCGTCGGTGCGATCGGGACTTTGGCCGGGTTCCTGTTCGCCTTCACGGCCGAGCGCACCGACCTAACCCACCGCGTGCGGCGGTTGCTCGATTTCGCCGCGCTGCTGCCGCTGATTTCGCCGCCGTTCACCACCTCGATCGCGTTCGTCTTTTCCTTCGGTCCGAAAGGGCTCATCACCCACGATCTGCTCGGCCTGCAGAATGCGCAGGTTTACGGCTGGAACAGCACGGTCGCGGCGGAAGCGTTGACCTATTTTCCGCTCGCGTTCCTGGCCTTGCGTCCGCTGATCGCCTCGATCGGCAACGACCTCGAGGAGGCCGCCTACAGCCTGGGCGGCTCGCGCTGGCAGGTGTTTCGCACCGTCACGTTGCCGCTGTGCCTGCCCGGTATCGCCAACGCTTTCCTGCTGCTGTTTGCTGCCTCGCTCGCTGATTTCGCCACGCCGCTGATCCTCGCCGGTAACAACCTGCCGGTCTTGCCGACCGATGCATTCCTGCAAATAACCGGGATGTTCGACCTCAAGGGTGGCGCCGTGCTCTCGCTGTTGTTGCTGGTGCCGGCGGCGCTCGTCTTTTTCACCCAGCGTTGGCTGACCGGGCGGCGCAGCTATGTGACGATCACCGGCAAGGGCGGCGCGCGTCCGCAGGCCGCCAAGGTCGCTCGCTGGCTTCGCTGTTTGCTGTGGGCAGCGTGCATCGGCCTGGCGGCGTTCATCGGCTATCTCTATGCGCTTCTCGTCTACGCATCGAGTGTGGTCGCCTTCGGGGCCAATTCCGCCCCGACGTTGGAGCACTACCGCGTCATCTTCACCGAAGGCATTCCGGCGATCAAAGATACGCTGATCATCGCGCTCATCAGCATGCCGCTCGGCGGCCTCTACGGTGTCGTCGTCGGCTATCTCGTCGGCCGCATGCGCTTTGCCGGCCGGCAAGCGCTCGAGCTCGTCAGCATGATCAACTACGCGCTTCCCGGCACGATCGTCGGGATCGGCTACCTGATCGCCTTCAACGATGAGCCGCTTGCGATCACCGGAACGGCCGCCATCATCATCGCGTGCTACGTGTTCCGCTACAGCCCGACCGGCACCCGCACCACCGTGGCGTTGCTGGCGCAGGTGGATCGCAGCATTGAAGAGGCGTCGTTCAGTCTCGGCGCCGGCACGCTCACGACGTTTCGCCGCGTGATGCTGCCACTGATCCTGCCGGCCTTCTTCGCCGGGCTCGGCGCCGTTTTCATCCGCGCCATGACCGCCATCAGCGCGACGATCTTTCTGGTTTCGATCAATTGGACTTTAATCACGGTACGCATTCTGGAGAACATGACCGAATTGTCGTTGGGGCCGGCCGCGGCGTTTTCCGTGTTCGTGATTGCCGTCGTGGTCGTCGTTACGAGCGTGCTCGATCTCGTGCTCGGGCGCATGATGGGCGGGACGCTGCAACCCTCCGCGCTGAGGACCTGACCATGCCGGCTGCGACCTCGGTGGCGATCAGCCTGCGCGACGTATCGGCCGCGTTCCGCAGCCCGGAAGGCGCCGACGTGGTCGCCGTGCGCTGCATCGATCTCGAAGTGCGGCCGGGCGAATTGTTGACCTTGCTCGGCCCGTCGGGATGCGGAAAGACCACGACGTTACGGATGATCGCCGGTTTCCAGGAACCGAGCGGCGGCGAAATTCTGATCGGCGACCGCGACGTGACCCGCGTGCCGGCCAATCGGCGCGACATCGGCTTCGTGTTCCAGAGCTATGCGCTGTTTCCGCATCTCACCGTTCACGACAACGTCGGCTACGGGCTGCGGGTGCGCCGGCGGCCGTCCGCGGAAATCCAGGCCGCGGTCGACGAGGTGCTCACCCTCGTCGGCCTCGAAGGAATGGCGAAACGGTTTCCCGGCGAACTGTCGGGCGGCCAGCAGCAAAGGGTGGCGCTCGCCCGCGCAATCGTCATCCGTCCGCGCGTGCTGCTGTTCGACGAACCGTTGTCGAACCTCGATGCCAAGCTGCGCGTCGAAATGCGCACCGAAATACAGCGCCTGCAACGAACGCTCGGCATTACTACGGTCTACGTCACGCACGACCAGGAAGAATCGATGGCGATTTCCGATCGCATCGCGGTGATGAACAAGGGCCGTATCGTTCAGATCGGAACCGCCGAAGACCTCTACCGCCGTCCGGCCAGTGTGTTTGCCGCGAGCTTTCTCGGCCGCGCGAATATTCTCGCGGGGATCGTGCGCGACAGCGACGACGGCGGAGTAACGCTCGACGTACGGGGAATCCCGCTGCGTTTTCTCTGTGACAAGCCGTACCCGGCAGGCACGGCGCTGTGCGCTGTCGTGCGTCCGGAGACTATCGGCATCGGCAAGGATGGGCCGCTGCCAGGCGAAGTCATCAGCCGGATGTATCTCGGCGAGAAGATCGAGTACGTGGTGCACGTCGCCCGCCTGGTGCTGCAGATCGTGCGCTACGGCGCGCCTGAAGACGATGGCTTTTCGCCCGGCGAACGCGTCGGCGTCACGCTGCCCGCGAGCTGCGTGCAGCTGTTCGCAGCAGGCGATTAGAGCGCTTTTCGCGACGCTCCTGTTTATTACCCCGCGGAGACTGGGTTTGCGGGACCGTGAACGTCACCGTCTGCCTGCACTCCGCGCACCCGGCGAATAAGTGGTGTTCAGGATCGACCAGGTCGACAAGCATCTTGTGCTGACCGGGCGACAGACCCGTCAGGTGGTTCCGATCATTTGCTGTTGCGGTGACGCAAGCGTTCCGCGGTGATGAAGAGCAGCGGAATGATGAAGATGCCGAACACGGATGCCGCAATCATGCCGCCGAACACCGGCGTTCCGACGGCGTGGCGGGTCGCTGCCCCGGCGCCCTCGGCGATAACCAAAGGAAACAGCCCGAAGATGAACGCAAAGCTGGTCATGATCACCGGGCGGAAGCGCAGCTTGGCCGCCTCGATCGCGGCGGCGTCGATGTCCTTGCCCAGCGTGCGCTGATCGATCGCGAAAGCGACGATCAGAATTGCGTTCTTGGCGGCAAGCGCAATCAACACGACTAAACCTATCTGGGCATAAACGTCGAAGCTCAGTCCGGCGAGCGCCACCGCGGCGACGGCGCCAAGAACGCCGACGCTGACCGAGAGCAACGCCGGAATCGGGATGTTCCAGCTCTCGTAGAGCGCGACGAGAAACAGATAGGCAAAAAGCAGCGATAGACCGAGCACGATGCCGGTGCGCCCGCTCGCCGCCTTCTCCTGCAGCGCGGTGCCGGTCCATTCGAAAGCATAGCCCGGCGGAAGGGTTGCGCTCGACAGGCGCTCCATGGCGGCGAGCGCCTGCCCGGAACTGTAGCCGGGCTTGGGCGCGCCGTTGACGATGGCGCCGCGGTATCCGTTGTAGCGCACGACCGTTTGCGGACCTTGCACGAGCTTGATCTGCGCGAGCGCGGGCAGGGGAACGAGCCCGCCGCGGGCGTTGCGCACGTAGATTTTGTCGATGTCGTCGGTGCGCTCGCGAAAATTCGTGTCGGCTTGCACATTGACTTGCCAGGTGCGGCCGAAGACATTGAAGTCGTTGACGTAGTAGGTGCCGAGCGTCGATTGCAGGGCGTTGAAAATATCGCTGATCTTGACGCCGAGCACCTGCGCCTTGTCGCGATTGATGTCGAGATAGATCTGCGGCGTATCGGCCGCATAGGTGCTGAAGATGCCGGCAAGCTCGGGCTGCTGATTGGCTTCCACCAGCACGCCGCGCAGCACGGCCGCAACATCGGTCGGCGGCTGGCCTTGCAGCGCTTCCAGCGCGTACTGGAACCCGCCGGTGCTGCCCAGGCCGAGGATGGGCGGAAGGTTGAACGGAAACGCGATGGCTCCTTGGATCGCCGCCATCTGCGGCCGCAGCCGCGTGATGATCGCGCCGGCGCTTTGCGCCGGATCGGTGCGCACCTCATAGGGCTTAAGCCGGATGACAAAAAAAGCCTGGTTCGACGAGGCGACGTAGTCGATGAAATTCAGTCCGACCACCGAGAGGATTCCCTCGACGCCCGGAATTGGCAGGACGAGGTCCTCGATTTGTTTGACCACCGCTTCGGTGCGGTTGATCGAGGCGCCCTCCGGAAGCCGCAACGACGCGAAGATCGCGCCCTGATCCTCGTCGGGCAGGAAGCTCTGCGGCGTGATGCGGAATAATATCGCCGAGAGTGCCAGCGCACCGACCACGACCACGACACCGACAATCGCCACGCGCGCCAGCCGCCGCACCACCGCGACATAGCCGTCGCGCGCCCGGTCGATGGCGCCCAGCACGTAGCGCATCGGCCCGCGGCTCTTCCCCCCCCGCTTGAGCAGCACACCGCACAGGGCCGGGCTGAGAGTGAGTGCGTTGACCGCCGAGATCAGCATCGAGACCGAGACGGCTACCGCGAACTGGCGGAACAATTGGCCGCTGATGCCCGGGATGAAGGCCACCGGGACAAACACCGACAACAGCACGAGCGTGATAGCGAGGATCGGGCCGGTAATCTCGGCCATCGCCTTCTTGCACGCCTCCGGAATGGACAGCGTGGGCTCTTCCTCGATCACCCGCTCGACGTTTTCGACCACGACGATGGCGTCGTCGACGACGATGCCGATGGCGAGCACGAGCGCCAGGAGCGAAATGGTGTTGGCCGAATATCCGATCAGCAGCAGCACCGCAAAGGTGCCGATGATCGACACTGGCACGGCCACGAGCGGGATCAGCGTCGTCCTAACCTTGCCGAGAAAGAGAAAGACCACGATCGCCACCAGGATGATCGCGATGACCAGTGTTTTCAGGACTTCGACGATCGTCGCGGTGACGAACACGGTGGAATCATAGAATACGTTGTAGGCGAGATCGGCGGGGAATCGCGTAGCCAGTGTCGTCATCGCCGCGCGTACCTGCTTGGCGACGTCGACCGCATTGGACCCGGGCGACTGGTAGATGCCGATCGCGGCCGTCGGCGCGCGATTGAAGCGACTGTAACGATCCGGCGCGCGGGCTCCCAATTCGACCCGGGCGACGTCCTTGATCCGCACCACCGAGCCGTCGGGATTGGCGCGCAGGACGATGGCGGCAAATTCGTCCGGGTTGGTGAGCCGGCCCTTGGTCTTGATGTTGATCTGGACTTGCTGTTGCGGGGCGCTCGGCGCGGCGCCGACGCGGCCGAGCGCCGCCTGCACGTTCTGGCTCTGCACCGCGGCGACCACGTCGTTCGGCGTCAGGCCAAGCTCGGTCAAGCGGTCGGGGTCGAGCCAGATGCGCAACGAGTAGTCGAGCGGCCCGAACAAATTGACCTGGCCAACGCCTTTGATTCGCGCCAGCGTGTCGATAACGTTGATGGTCGCATAGTTGCTGAGATAGATGGCGTCGAAGGTGTTCTTCGGCGAATAGATGTTTATGACCTGAAGCAGCGCGGCGGATTTCTTGCGCACCGAGATCCCGACCCGCTGCACCTCCTCGGGGAGTTGCGAAATGGCGAGACTTGCCCGGTTCTGCACATTGACGGTGTTGATGTCCGGATCGGTGCCGAGCGCGAAGGTTACATTGAGGCTATAGCTGCCGTCCGAACCGCTGGCGGACTGATAATAAAGGGCATTGTCGACGCCGTTGACCAGCTCCTCGATCGGCTGGCCCACCGTGGTCTCGACCCCTTCGGAGTCGGCGCCGGGGTAATTTGCCGTCAGCGTGACCTGCGGCGGCACGATGTCCGGGAACTGGCCGATCGGGATCGCGGTGATGGCGATGAGGCCGGCCAGCGTGACCACGATCGCTATGACGATCGCAAACCTCGGCCGATCGATAAAGATGCCGGAGAACATCGGTGTTCAGTTTTCCGGCGCGACGGTCGCCGCCACGACCTGGCCGGGCCGCACCTTCTGGATGCCCTCGACGATGACCATCTCACCTTCTTTGAGGCCGTCCGTCACCACCACGTCCCGGCCCTGCTCGACCCCGGTCGTCACCCGCCGCTGCTCGACCTTTTTCGCCGCGTCGACCACCAGGACGTAGCGGCCGGCCTGGTCGAGCTGGACCGCGGCCAGGGGGACCACCAGCGCCGACGTCGGCGGGCCCCGTTCCGTGATGACCGCGACGACGCCGCCCTGGATCAAAATCCCGTCGGGATTCGGCAGCGTCGCGCGAATCGTTACCGTGTCGGTCGTGGTGTCGACCTTGACATCACTGAAATTGGTGACGCCGGGGTGCGGATACTCGCTGCCGTTGGGCAGCCTCACGTGGATGGTCACGTGCGGATTCTTGCTGGCCGATGCCGCCACCCGGCTTTTGTAAGCGAGGAGGTCGCGCTCGCTCACCTGAAAGGTCACGTAGATCGGATCCTGGCTGACGATCGTCGCCAGCGTTCCCGACGACGGCTGCACCAGGTTGCCCACCGTGAAATTGGCAAGCCCGATGCGGCCGTCGATGGGTGAGCGGATCTCCGTATAGCCGAGGTTGATTTGCGCCTGCTCGAGCTGCGCCTGCGCCTGAAGGATATCGGCCTGCGCGGCGTCCTCGTCGGCGGTGCGCTGGTCGACCGTTGACTGCGGCGTGTCGCGGTTTTTGACCAGCTGCTGGGCGCGCTGCAGCTGCAGTCTGGCGTTGACTTCGGTCGCCTTGGCCCTGGCGACACTGGCCTTTTGCTGGTCGACCGCCGCCTTGTAGGTATCCTGCTCGATGCGGAACAGCAGGTCGCCGGCCTTGACGTTTTGGCCCTCGGTGAAATTGCGTTCCTGGATGAAGCCGACGATCCGGGCGACGACGTCGACCTTGTCCACCGCCGTCACGCGGCCGATGAAGTCGCTCGTTGCCGTGACTTGCCGGCTCGCCACCGGCCGCACGGTGACCGCCGGCGGCGGGACGCCTTGCGCAACCGCAGCGCTGGCGCACGGGAGTGAAACGAGCGCGACGATCGCCGCCGCCGCGGCAAAGGAACGACTGCGAGGAGCCATCACATCACGGGATGTTAAGGACCGGCCAGGAGAAGCGCGGTGATCCTGTCAGGTCTGTTTCATCTTGCTGATCGTCGATTCGGGCACGCCGACAAAATTGTTCGACAGCAGATAATTTGGGCTTGCCCGCACCCAGTGATCGAGGTCGATCTCCTCGAATTTGCCGTTGTCCCAGGTTTGCACGATTTCAAGCGGCTCGTCGCCGACATTCTTGATCGCGTGCCCGTAACCGGCGGGGATATACACGGCGTCGCCCGTCTGCACGTCGGTGAGCTTGCTGCGCCCGCCCGATCCGAAGATAGCGACCTGCCCCTTGCCGCGCAGATAATAATGGAATTCGTTGGCATTGGTGTGCCAATGCAGATTGCGCTGCTTTCCTTTGTCAATAATCATCAAGCCGCCGGTCATGTTGTGGGAGGCCGGGAACTCGTCGACGCTGGCGATGCGGAAGGTGCCGCCGTCGAAGTCGCGTACCGCCCTCGGGTCTTTCAGCAGCCTGAATTTGTGGGTCGACTCCTTCGGCCAGGGCGCCTCGAGGGCTTGCGACACCGGCACGATCGGCCCTGCCTGAATGTAAGTCTCTCCCTTGGGGAAAGCGTCGAACAGGTCCTTCGGTAGATTGAAATTGGCCGCCAGTATGTCTTTCGGCGTCACGTCGATCCAGTCGGTGATCGAAAAGGTGCCGTGCTCGGAGAACGCGCCATTGTTGAAGGACAGGATGAAGTGGCAAGGCTTGTCGCCGATGGTTTGGATCGAATGACCGTGGCCTTTTTCAAAGTACCAAAGATCGCCCGGCTGGAAGTTGTTGATCTCGCTCGCGCCGGAGGGTTCGAGCACCATTGTTTGACACTGGCCGTCGATGACGAAGGCCCACTCGGCCGCGATGGCGTGCCAATGCAGCTCGCGCGATGCGCCCGGGTTGAGGAACATGTGAACGCCCGCGAGCCCGGTGCTTACCGGCAGTTGATGGAGGGTCGATTCCTTTGCCCATCCGCCAGAGGTGATTTTCGGAACGTTGCCATCGAGCGCATATTTGAATTCTGGCATCGCCTGGATGTCTTTGGGGTTGTGGGATGCGACCTTGGCGCCGGGCGGAAGCTGCACCGCATTGCGGCCAACGCCGCCGTCGCCCGGCTTGCCCGCGTCGCTTGCCTCTGCTCCGGCCGCGTTCTGCACCAGCGCCAATCCGGCAGCGCCCATCGCGGCAGCGCCTAAGAGAGCACGTCGAGTTGCGTCCATTTGAGCCTCCTGACGAAATACGCCATTTGGTTTGTCACGTTGCTTCTAAAGCGTAATGGCTTTTTCTTCGAATCTCCATCCCGCTTTGGCATGTTCCCGGAGCATGATGTTTTCCGACCTGCCGAAGCGTCAAGCCCAACGATGAAACCGTGCCCGGGGCTTCGCGCAGGCGGGAAAGCGGTTCCCACCCCGCATCAAGTGCGGGGCAGGCTTTTTGGGCATCATGCTTTATTGCGCGTCGAACCAGTCGTCCGAGCCCGTCACCTTGACTGCCACGTCGGAAAAGAAGAGTCGAAACGGCTTGCCGTCCAGCGTGCCGCTGTGATCGGTCGAGATAAGGAGCGGCCCGGCCTTCTTGTAACCTGCCCACGTCGCGACCAGGAGCTTGGGTCTTTTTTGCAGGCCCGGCGCGCCGCCGTGATAGACCATCTCCTTGACCTGATGCTCGGCGTCGACATAGAGCTCCCAGGTATCGCCGGGGGCATAGCCGCCTTCGGAGGGATATTTCACCACGATCCGTTCGGCCGAGCCCTCTCCCAGCGGCAGTTTTTGCGCGCCCTCGTCGATGACCTTGGCGCTGCCGTCCCAGGAAACATGCAGCGGGAAGAACAACCAATATTCGTCATTGGTGAAAGCGGGCTCGATTTCATTCTTCACCGCATCGGATTCGCTCGCCAACCGCGAACGGTTGTACGTCACCTTCACCGGCTTGCCGTCCTTATCTTTGCCTTCGTAGCTGACCTGGTCGGTCTTGGGTTCGAATTCCCAGCTGCGCGCAAGCTTCGCGCCGGGGAGTTCGGCGTTGAAGGTGAAGCGGATTTTCTCGATTTGACCGAACGAATCGAGCCCGTAGGTCTTCGACAGCCGCACGGCAGCCGTCGGGCGCTCCTGGGCCCAGGAGGTGGTCGCGAGGAGGGGAAGAAATAGCGTGAAGGCGAAGAGACGGATCAAGCGACGACTTGAATTGCTCACAGGGGCTGCTCCTCGGTTAACTGCCGGATTCACCAGTGTCACAGCTTCCTCTGCAACGTGATTTGAGACTATCGGCCGGATTGAGCGTGTACCGCCTCCGTCGCGTTTTCAGCCGAGATCGACGCGACGATCTGACCGGTCGTTACGACCGCATTCGCGTAGTTCGGAATATTGATGTCGAGGGCGGCATGCATCATCTCGTCCGAGTAGTCCGCCGTCGCATCCTTGACGACGGTGACGTCATAGCCGAGTTCGGCGGCAAACCGCACGGTCGCTTCGATGCAGGTATGCGCGATCAGTCCGATGACGATGAGCTTATGGATGCCGTGTCTCTTGAGCTGCACGTCCAAGTCGGTGTTGGCAAAGCCGCTGGAACACCAGTGTTCCTGTGCGACAATCTCACCCGGCGCCGGCAGGAATTCGGCACGGAACTCGCCACCCCATGTGCCGTATTCGAAGCTCTTGTGCTGCCACGCGCCCCGTTGAATGGGCGCGATGTAGGTCCACGTTTCGTAGTCGCCGGGGCGATACCGATGATGCATGGCGTAGAAGACGCGAAGCTTCGCTGCGCGCGCGGCATTGAGGACCTTCAGCATGTTGGGAACGCAATTATTTGCCTCAGCGACGGCTTTGATGCGCGGCCAGATCTTGCCGCCTTCGGAGATAAAGTCATTGTAGGGATCGACCACTACGAGGGCACTGATGCTCTTGTCATATGTCGGGGTGTTCATTGCGGTCACTCCTGCGGTCGTCTGCGGCGCGGTGTGCGCGAACGCGATAGATGACAGAGGCGAGTATGCCGTCGTCGCACGTCGGTGGACGGACTATTCCACGACTGCGCACCGCACGCCCTGAAGCTTCACCACCATTCCAGCAGTGTCGTCTTTCCATTGCGCCAGCGACGGCCCGTTCAGATGCACCGCGAATGCGGGGGCGTCGCGGTACATTTCGTACACGCGGACTTTCGTGTCCTCGTCTTTCGGCAGCAGGATTTCGAATTGCAGGGTGCCCGGTTCATCTTTCAAGCGCGCCTTGTGCGCCAGGAGCTGCGCTACGACCTGATCTCTCCGCCCCGGTTCAACCTCGATGGTGACGACGTTCGCAAATTTTGACATGACGGTTTGCCTCGCAAGGTTAGAGGAAGCCCTCTTCAAGTGGTTCCAACAGACACCATCGTCCGAAAGGTCGCGGCATCCACCCGCGAGGCCGAATGCCTCGCTGGGTCTACCAAAGAGAATGCTTGGTAGGAGGCATTTTGGCGATTGGTCCATTGCGGTCGCCGAGCAGCGACTTTGGTATGGTCCCAATGCAGCCCAACGCGTTGGGTGACGATGCCGAATTTCATGCAGGCACTTTGCTTGTTCCGCGACTGTGACCCGTATCAACCGGCCGCTTCCCGAATCAGATTCGCAATCGTCTCAGGCTGCGATATCAGCGAAACGTGACTCGCCTTGAGTTCGATCGTCTTGGCGCCCATGCGCTTCGCCATGAAGCGCTGGAGATCGGGATTGATGGTCCGATCCTCCGTGGACACGGCGTACCAGCTCGGCTTTGACCGCCATGCCGCGTGCGTGGTTTTGCCGGTGAGCAGGGCCTTATGAAACGGCCACTGCACGGCGAAGAGCGCCCTTGCCTTCGCTGCCGGCAAGTCGCCCGCGAAATCACGCAGGAAAGCCTCCTCGCTCAGACGTCCTTCATCGCCATCGAATACGATGCCGGCTGAAGCCGGCGGCGTGGGAAAAGTCTTCGCCAAGGCCGTGTAGTCCTCGCCGGCGTCCGGCGCGCGCGCCGCCACATAGACGACCGCGGAGACGTTCGGATGCACACCGGCATCGGTGACGATCATCCCTGAAAATGAATGCCCGGCTAGAACCGTCGGGCCATTCTGTCGTTCGACCACGCGCAGCGCCGCATCGACTGCGTCGGGGAGCGTCCTCAGGGGGTTTTGCACAGAGGTCACGCTAAGCCCCGCGGCTTGCAATCGCGGAATCACTTCGGACCAGCTCGAGCCATCGGCAAAAAGACCGTGCACCAGCACGACATTTTTTGCTTTCACTGCGGCCTGTGCGAACGCGGCACGTGCCAGAAGCGAATTTGCCGCCGCCGCAGCCGTCAAACCCACAAAAGCGCGCCTATCCATGTCGCCATCTCCTTAATGTCGTCGATCGCGCGTTTGCGGTAAACGACATAGAACGGCAGTCTGCCGCCCCTCCTACCGTCCGGTGGCGGCGATCACGGCTTCCTTGATCTTCGCAATGGCGTAGTTTTTGGCGAGGCCGAGGTCGAGGTGGGGCATGTTGGGCAACTCGTCGGCCACGACCACGCAATCGACGATCGCGGGTCCGTCGACTGCCAAGGCTTCGGCGATGGCGCCGCGCAACTCGTCCGGATGCCCGGCTTTGAATCCGTGGCCCCCACAGGCGCGAGCCAACGCGGCAAAGTCGGGATTGGGGAATTCGATCGCCTCCCGAAACGCCGGCAGACCCACGCCCTCGGCCTCCAAAAAAATAAGTCCAAGGCGGGAATTGTTGTAGATGATGACTTTCACCGGCAGCTTGTGGTGCACCGCCGTCATGAACTCGCCCATCAACATGTTGAAACCGCCGTCGCCGGTCAGGACGATAACTTGGCGCGAGCGATCGAGCGCCTGGATGCCGTTGGCCTGACCGAGCGACGTCCCGACGGCGGCGTTGTTGAAGGAACCGAGGATCCGCTGCGATCCACTCTGGCGAATCCAGTTGCCGGACCACAGCGTGTTTATGCCTACGTCGATGACGAACACGGCATCTTTTTTGGCGGCGTCGCTCACCGCCCGCGCCACCGCCTGCGGATGGATACGGTCTCGGCTGCGTTGCGGGTCCGCCTGCTTATCCAGCATTTCGTTCCACTTGTGACGTTCGCTTGTCACTCGTTGGAAAAAACCGCCGTCGCTCTTGGCGGCGACCTTATCGAGCAAGAGCTGCACGGTTGGCCGCACCGATCCCCTGACGCCGAGTGCGGTCGGGGTTCGGCGTCCGAGCACGGCCGCCCTTTCGTCGACTTGGATGACAGCGCCCTTGTGCGGCAGAAATTCCGAAAAGGGGTAGTCGGTACCGAGCATCAAGAGCAGGTCACAGTGCATGATGGCGTGGTAGACAGGCTTCGTGCCGATCATGCCGATGCCGCCCATCCAATGCGGGTCGTCAAACGGCATGATGTCCTTGCCTTTGAACGAGTGGATCAAAGGGGCTTTGAGCCGATCCGAGAGCGCCCGCAGCTCGTCTGCGGCGCCGTGGCTTCCGTTGCCGCACATGATGACGACGTTCTCGGCCGCATCGATCCGGCGAGCCATCATGGTGATGTCTTCGGCGCTGGCCGCGAACTCGGGATACGGTCTCAGTGTCGCAACGCTCGAAACGGCGCCTTCGGCCTTGGCAGCCATTACATCGAGCGGTAGCGTCAGGTGTGCGACGCCGCGGCCCGCATAAGCGGCCGCGATCGCCTGATGAATGAGTGCCGGCGCCTGCGCCGCGGAGGTGATGGTTTCGGTATAGAGCGAGACATCGCGGAACAGCAAATCCGGCTCGGTCGCCTGGAAAAAGTCGGTGCCTCGCAGCTTGCTCACCATGTCGCCGGAAAGGGCCAGAACCGGCGCGTGGTCGCGGGCCGCTTCATAAAGGCCGGCGACAAGGTGCGTGCTGCCGGGACCGGTCGTGCCGCAACACACGCCGAGACGGCCAGTCAACTTGGCTTGTCCTGCAGCGGCGAGTGCCCCTCCCTCCTCATGCCGGACCCCGACCCACTCGATGTTGCTGCGGCGAACGGCATCGCCCAACGGGTTGAGGGAATCGCCGATCAGGCCGAAGATCTGCCGAACGCCGATTTGTTCGAGCACGCCGACCAGGACGTCTGCGACCATGTGAGCCATCCGTTGCTCCTTCGCTCCTGAGATGCCTTCCGCCTTAAAACTGGTTTGGCCCAATCGAGTGCTATTCAATTCCCGGCGTAGGGGCGTAGCGCGTGAAGATGTAGTCGCGATCTTTTGCCGGCGCGTGACAGGGAAAGCAGGTCTTGTGCAGCGCCTCATTGCCGGGCTTTCCCTTCGTGAAGTCGGCGTATCCCCAGCCGCCGGACGCGGTGTACTTTTTTGAGTCCTTGATCATGAACTGAGCATTCAGGGCGGGCCCGGCAAAGGAAGATTGAAGGCCGGCGTCGGGAAAACCTGCGGCTAACACTTTGTCGTCTGCGTCTGCCGAAACTTCGGTCCAATGGAGCGCGGCAATCATTGCGCCGTCCGGAAACGGGAGCGTCTTTTCACGAAATGCTTTGATTGCAATGTCGTTGCCCAACTGGGCCCGCAACTGCTTTTGTTTGCCTCCGTCTCCCGTCAGTCGGCGGACTGAGATGACATGCCAGTCGCGGTACCCGGCCGGAATTGTGACGCCGTAGATCGGAGAGGCATTACTCTCCGCCTGTGGCTCGGGGTCCTTGGCGGTCTGTGCCGTGGATTTGGTGACATATAGCGTGCAAACGGCAATGGCGGCGCAAACACCTAGGGCAGCTAGAGCTTGCGCGGTGGCACGAAGTCTCATGATCTCCTCCTCTCGGCAAACGTCTAAGTCTGATCTGGATTGCGGTTGCGGCCAATTGGTACCCGCGACTGCTTTCGCAATACTTTAGTATGAATTGACGTAGCGTCGCCGCATCATTCCGCCGGCGTCGCGGCCGGCGCCAACGCGGGCTCCTGCTTGCGCCCGCGCGCGGCGAGCCAGCGGCAAATGACATAGAACACGGGCGTGAATATCAACCCGAACGTGGTGACGCCGATCATGCCGGCGAAAACCGCGGTGCCGAGCGCCTGGCGCAACTCGGAACCGGCGCCGGTCGCCCAGGCCAGCGGCACGACGCCCAAGATGAAAGCGAACGATGTCATCAGGATCGGGCGCAGGCGCCGTCGCGCCGCTTCCGCCGCCGCGGCCCAGCGGTCGCGGCCCTCGTCCTCGAGCTGCTTGGCGAACTCGACGATGAGGATCGCGTTTTTCGCCGCGAGACCGATCAGCACGACGAAGCCGACCTGGGTGAGGATGTTGTTGTCCTGGCCGCGCAGCAGCACCCCGGTGATCGACGCAACGAGGCACATGGGAACGATCAGGATCACGGCGAGCGGCAGCGTCACGCTCTCGTATTGCGCCGCGAGCACCAGGAATACGAACACCACTGCGAGAGCGAAGGTAAACGCCGCGGTGTTCTCCGCGCGCAGTTGCTGGAAGGCGAGATTGGTCCACTCGTAAGTGAAGCCTGCGGGCAGCGTCCCGGCGGCAAGCCGCTGCATGGCGTCGATGGCTTGGCCCTGCGAGTAGCCCGGCGCCGGAATGCCGTCGACTTCGGCAGCGGGGTAGAGATTGTAGCGCGGCACGCGGTAAGGCCCGGTGGTGTCATTGACGGTCGTGAATGAGCCGAGCGGCACCGTGCCTCCGCTGAGGTTGCGCACCCGAAGCTGAAGCACGTCGCTGGCGTCGAGGCGGAACTCGCTGTCCGCCTGGGCGGTGACCCGGAAGGTGCGTCCCAGCAGGTTGAAGTCGTTGATGTAGTACGAGCCGACGTAGGTCTGAAGCGTGTTGAACACTTCCGGCAAACTGATGCCGAGCCGCTCGGCCTTTTCACGGTCCAGGTCGAGATAAAGCTGCGGCGTCGAGCTTTCGAACAGCGAAAACACCTGCCGCACCGAAGGATCCTTGGCGGCGGCGCCGGTGAGGGCTTGCACCGCCGCCTGCAGCGCCTCGGGTCCGCGGCCGGCGCGATCCTCGACCATCATGCGGAAGCCGCCGGCAGTGCCGATGCCGCGCACCGACGGCGGAACGATGACGAGAACGAGCGCCTCCTGAATAACGGAGAGCTTCTGCAGCAGGGCATTGCGGATCGCCGCGGCCGATTTCTGCGGATCCTTCTTGCGCTGCTCGAACGGTTCGAGCGCCACGAAGGCGGTGCCCGAGTTGGAAGCATTGGTGAAAGTGGCGCCGGAAAATCCCACCAAGCTCACCGCGTTGGTGATCCCGGGCACCTTCTTGGCGATGTCAACCACGCGCCGGTTTACCTCATCGGTGCGCGCCAGCGACGCTCCCGGCGGAAGCTGCGACACGATGATCAGATAACCCTGATCGACCTGCGGGATGAAGCCGACCGGCGTCTTGCGAAATTCGTTAAGGCCAAATGCGATCACGCCGGCGTAGACGGCGAGCATAACGACGGCAAACCGCACGATCCGCGCCGTGAGCCAGCCGTAGCCGCGCGCCATCGCTTCAAACCCGCCGTTGAAGCCGCGGAAGAAAACGTTGATCGGGCGCGTCCACCATCGGTCGCGTTGACGCTGCGCACGTGGTTTGAGCAGCAGCGCGCACATCGCCGGCGAAAGCGTCAGCGAGACCACGAGCGAAATCACCGTCGCGCCAGCGATGGTCAGCGCGAATTGCCGATAGAATTGGCCCGACAGCCCGGTGATGAAGGCGGCGGGAACGAAAACCGCGCACAGGACCAGCGCGATCGCGATCAAGGCGGAACCCACCTCGTCCATGCTGCGATGGGCGGCCTCGCGCGGCTTGAAACCGGCCTCGATGTTGCGCTCCACGTTCTCCACCACGACGATCGCGTCGTCGACGACGATGCCGATCGCGAGCACGAGCCCGAACAGCGACAGATTGTTGATCGAGAACCCGAATACGCCCATGAAGAAAAACGTGCCGACGAGCGATACCGGTATCGCCACGATCGGAATGATGGCGGCGCGCCACGTCTGCAGGAACAGGATGACGACCAGGACGACCAGCACGATCGCCTCGGCGATCGTTTCGACCACGGCATCGACGGACTGCTGGATGAACTCGGTCGGATTATAGACGATCCCGTACTTCAGTCCGGGAGGGAAACTCTGCGACAGCCTCGCCATCGTCTCCTTGATCTTGGCGGCGGCGGCCGTCGCGTTCGACCCCGGGAGCTGATAGACGACAAGCGCGATCGCCGGATCGGAATTGAGATAGGAATTGGTGGTGTAGTCCGAAGCCGCAAGCTCGACCCGGCCGATATCCTGGAGGCGCACCACCGAGGCGGCGCCTTGTTTCACCACGATCTTGCCGAACTCGGCGGGATCGATCAGGCGCCCGAGCGTGCGAACCGCGATCTGGAATGCGCGCCCCTGGTTGACCGGCGGCTGATTGAGCACGCCCGACGCGACCTGCACGTTTTGCCCCTGCAGGGCGCCAACCACGTCGGTGGTGGTCAGGCCTAGCGACTGCAGGCGGTCGGGATCGAGCCAGACGCGCATCGCGTAGTCGCGCGCACCGAATACGGTGATAGATCCGACCCCGTAGATGCGGTTGAGCTCGTCGATAATTTCGACGGTTGCGTAATTCGACATAAACAGAGTGTCGCGCGACTTGTCGGGCGAATACAGGTTGACGACCATCATCACGTCGGGCGAAGCCTTGGCGGTGGTGACGCCGATGTTGCGCACATCTACCGGAATGCGCGGTTGCGCAATCGCAACCCGGTTCTGCACTTGCACCTGGGCGATATCGAGATTGGTGCCAAGGTCGAACGTCACATCGATCTGGAAGCGGCCGTCCCCCGTCGAATTGGAGGTGATATAGAGCATGTTTTCGACGCCGTTGATCTGCTGCTCGAGCGGCGCGACAACGGTATCGGCGACCACGTCGGCGCTGGCGCCGGGATACTGGCCGCTTACGCGCACGACGGGCGGCGCAATGTCGGGATATTGCGCGACCGGGAGCCTTCCGACCGCCACGGCGCCGACAATCACAAACAGGATCGAAATGACTGCGGCAAAAATCGGCCGATCGATGAAGAAATGGGAGAGGCGCACGGCACGCTCCCCGGCGTCAGTTCGCGCTCGGCCGGGCGTCGCCCAGCGCCGCAGTCGTTGCCTTCTGGGCGGCGACCTTCGTGCCCGCGCGCGCCCGCACCAGCCCGTTGACGATGACGTTGTCGTCCGCCGTGAGGCCGCCGGTGATGACGCGCAACCCGTCGACGACCGGCCCGAGCGTGACGTAGCGCGGCCGCGCGACGCTCTCGTCGTCCACCACCAGCACGAATTTGCGCGCCTGCTCGGAGCCGATGGCGCCCTCGGGCACGAGCAACGCAGTCTTCGGCGGCGCCGCGGCCACCTGAACCCGCGCGAACATTCCAGGCAGGAAAATGCCGCCGGGATTGGCGAACACGGCGCGCGCCCGCACGGTGCCGTACGCGCGGTCGACCGTGTTGTCGACAAAATCGATATGGCCTTCGTGCGAAAATGCGGTCTCGTCGATCAGCTTGAGCCGGACCGGCACGGTCAGGCCGCGGTCGGCGGCTGCCGCGCTGCCCTGATAAAGGCGGGCGTAGCGCAGATACGAAGCCTCATCGACGGTGAACTCGAAGCGGATCGGATCAAGCGACTCGATGGTGGCGAGCAAGGTGGTGCTGCCGGAAGTCCCGCCGGTGACGAGATTGCCGATCGACACGCGCCGGTCGCCGACCCGCCCCGACACCGGCGCGCGCAATTCGGTAAACTCGAGATCGAGCGCGGCCTGGCGCACCGCCGCCTCCTGCGCGGCGACGGACGCCCGCGCCGCCCGCTCGGCCTGCGTGCGCTGATCGAAGGTCTGCTGGGTGATCACCGTGCCGATGCCGAGACCCTGGGCACGCGTGAGATCTCTTTGCGCGAACGCCAGGTTGGCTCTCGCCTGTTCGAGCGCCGCTTGCGCCTGCGCGAACGCGATTTCGAACGGCCGGCGGTCGATGGTGAAGAGCAGATCGCCCTGCCTGACCATTTCACCATCGTGAAAGTGAATGGCGTCGAGATAGCCGGATACGCGCGCCCGCGTCTCGACCGATTCGATGGCGACGAAGCGGCCGACATATTCGTCGCGGTCGGCGACGCTTTTGCTGACCGGCTTTGCAATCGTGACCGCGGGCGGCGGGGGCGCCGCGGCCTGCTGCTGCGACTTGCCCTCGCCGCAGCCGGCGAGCGCCGGGGCGAGCGCGACCGTCAAGGCGAGGATCGTCTTTCGCATCTCTCGGCACTCCGCATCTGGCAGAATGAGCGGCCGGCAAGCGAGTTAATTATCAGGCGTCCGGCTTTTGTTTTTTGCGGTTATCTCATGATTGGCCTCAGAGTATATGCGCCCGCGCAGGCGCATATACGTCGAAGGCGGCGATCGGCTCAGAGACCGAACGGGACATCGCCGGGCCGAACGTTCGCCGGGTCGTAGTACCCCGCACCGGCCTGCTGCTGGGTCCAGGACTGCTGATGCTGATGGCTGCTGCGGGCGAAGGCCTGCGTTCCTGCCAGCACCGCGAATGTGGCGAAAACGACTGCGATCTTCTTCATGACACGCTCCTTTGGTTTGCACGGGGTGAGTTGTTATCGACGCACGTTTCCGAAAGGGAGATCACGTTTATTTGCTTGTCTCAGCGTCGTCTGACATGCATGAGGGCCGCTCACCCCGTCGATGCGCACAACTCATGCTGCCAGACCACCTCACTGAATATCGTCTGAATAATTCCCTAAACCTCTGCGAACCATTCCAACTGATGTCTCGCGGCACTGATACCTTCGTCTTGTAACCAGGACGTGCATCGCCGGCGCCGACTTGTGTGGGATGGGAACTTTCCGTCGCGCTGACGGCCGATTACTCGGACGAGACGGTGCACGGCGGGGACCATGGACGCGGAGGGAAGCTAATTTGAGAATCGAACGACCGCTTGCGAGAAATTGCGGCGGTCAGGAGAATATTTGGAAAAGCGTGGGCGGGAAGGGCGCAGCGGGTCAGCCGGCGGAGCCTTCTACCGGGTTTGTCGGCAGGGTGAACTGAAACGTCGCGCCGCGGCCCGGATTGGAACTCGCCCATAAACGACCGCCATGCCCTTCGACGATCCGGCGGCTGATCGAGAGGCCCATGCCGCTGCCCTGCGGCTTGGTGGTAAAGAACGCCTCGAATATGCGCTCGCTTTCCCCGGCAGGAAGGCCAGGACCGGAATCGGTCACCGAGACGAGCAGATGACCAGCCTCGCCCGGCCCCGACGCAACGCTCAGATCGCCCCGGCCGCCTTTCATCGCCTCGATGCCGTTGAGCATGAGGTTCATCAACACCTGTTGCAGCTGAATCCGATCGGCCGTAGCCGCCCGAAGTCCGGGGTCGAGCTTGGTGTGGATTGCAACCGAGCTGCGCATCGCGGTGTCACGCAGAAGCGCGGCGATCTCGCGAACGACTTCATTGACGTCAACGACCTCTCGTTCCGAGGTGCCGCGCCCGTAGAGCGAGCGAACCCGGTCGATGATGTCGGCGGCGCGCGTCACGCTTCTGACCATTGTCGAGGCCGATTTGGAGGCCTCCTTCACGCGCGGCGCCTCGCCTTCCAGATAGCGCACGGTGGAATGCGCACTGAGCACCGCGCCGGTGATCGGCTGCTTTATTTCGTGGGCGAGCGAGGCCGCCAATTCCCCCATCATGCTCACGCGGTTGAGACGCGCGAGGTCCGCTTCCAGCTCGCGTAGTCTCTCGCGCTCCGCCTCGGCATGCTTGCGTTCGGTCACATCGACATGGGTTCCGACCACCTCGACCAGCTCTCCGTTCGGATTGAAGATCGGGCGGGCGACCGCATGGATGTGTCGGACCGTCCCATCCGGCCGCACAATCCTGAACTCTTCGACATAGTCGCCGCCCTCGTGTGCCACCTTGGTGCCGCGTTCGCGCACGCGGTCGCGATCCTCCGCATGGACGCGCTGCAGGATTGTCTCGCGATCCGGGACCGCGTGTTGCGGATCGAACGCCCAAATCCGGAACGTTTCCTCCGACCAGTAGACTTCGCCGGCATTGTTGAGAGTCCAGCTGCCAGTGTGCGTCAACCTCTGCGCTTCCGCGAGGTAATACTCGTTTCGCTGAAGCTTCTCCTCGATGATCTTGCGTTCGATCGCAACGCCCGCGAGATGCGTGATCTGCTCGATGATCTCCTGATCGCGCGGGCTGGGCCGGCGGGGCTCGCGATAGTACATGGCGAATGTCGCTATCACCTTGCCCTGCGAGGAGAAGATCGGCGTCGACCAGCAGGCACGCAGTGAATGCGGCAGGGCGACATCACGATATTCCGCCCACAACGGATCGGTGGCGATATCCTCGACGATGACTTGATCGCCGCGGTAGGCGGCCGTTCCGCACGAGCCCGCGCACGGCCCGATCACGCCGCCATCGATCGCCTCGGTGTAGGCCTTTGGCAGGCTTGGCGCGCCGCCGTGTCGCAAGCGATCGCCGTCGAGCAACAACACCGATGCCAGTGCTCCGCTCGTTTGCTCCTCGACTAGTCGGCACAATTCGGCGAGTATGTCTGACAGCGAATTTCCTCGCGCGAGGAGCTCGAGGATGCGTTTCTCGCCGGCCAACAGCGCTTCCGCGCGGGTGCGCTCCGCGTTTTGTTGCCTTTCGCGCAGCGCCCGATGGACCGCGGGAACGAGTCGCGACAGGCGGGTTTTCAGGACATAATCGGTAGCCCCGATCTTGAGCGCCTCGATCGCCAGTTCCTCGCCGAGGCTGCCGGAGACAAAGATGAAGGGCAGATCGGGGCGCGCGCTCGCGGCGAGGTTCAGTGCGGAGAATCCGTCGAACGAAGGAAGCTTGTGGTCTGCCAGAATGAGGTCGAGCTCGGGATTTTCCAGCGCGGCGACGAACTCGGCCCGCGTTTGCACGCGATCGGCCTCGCACGCGAAGCCGTCCGCTTCAAGGATTCCCTGAATCAGACCGGCATCTGCGGGGTCGTCTTCCAGCAGCAGAACCCGGAGAGGAGACTGCTCGGTCATTTTTTCATGCTACCCGGCGGCGGTTGATTGATCACCGCCCAGAACACGCCCAATTCCTTGACGGCATTCACGAACTCGTGAAAGTCGACCGGCTTTACCACGTAGGCATTCACCCCGAGCTTGTAGCTGCGCATCATGTCCTTTTCTTCGTTGGACGACGTCAGCACAACGACAGGGATCGTCTTCAAATTTTCGTCCGACTTGACTTTCTGCAACACTTCCAATCCATCCACCTTCGGCAGCTTCAGGTCGAGCAGCATGACGGCGGGATTTTCCGGGGATCGGCCGGTGAACTCTCCTCGGCCGTAAAGATAATCGAGCGCCTGCTGCCCATCGCGCGCGACGACGACCTCATTTGCCAGGTGGTATTCCTCCAGCGCCGTCAACGCCAGTTCGACGTCCTTCGGGTCGTCCTCGACCATCAAGATGCGCCCGAACTTTTCCATGAAACAGCTCCCCTTCTGTTAAACTTTCGGCAGCGAGAAATAAAAGATCGCGCCATTATCGACCATTCCCTCGGCGCGGACTTTGCCGCCATGGCGGTGAACGATACGCTGAACTGTAGCCAATCCAATTCCCGTCCCTTCGAACTCTTCGGCCAGGTGCAAACGTTGAAATACGCCGAACAACTTGTTTGCGTGCTGCATGTCGAAGCCGGCTCCGTTGTCACGCACGAATATCTCCACCTCACGCGAGTCCTCGCGCGCACTGCCAATCTCGATTTCCGCTCGGGTTCGTATGCGCGTGAACTTGACCGCGTTCGAGACCAGGTTCACGAGGACCAGTCTCAGCATGGAACGATCTCCGCGGCAGACCGGGAGCGCGCCAATTCGCCAGACGATGTCGCGGCCGCTCGCGTCTTGTCCGAAATCTGCGACCACTTCCCTGGCAAGCTGCCCCAGATTGACCGCCGCCGTTCTCGTCTCGGCACGTCCGATCCGCGAAAAGCCGAGCAGATCGTCGATCAGGTTGCCCATTTTTTTCGCTGATTCCAAAATCAACCTTATGTAGCGTCGACTCTTGTCATCCAGCGAAGAAGACGCGTGCTTCTGCAGCAACTCGGAGAACCCGGCAACGTGGCGCAACGGCGCGCGCAGGTCGTGCGACACCGAATAAGTGAAGGACTCCAACTCCTTGTTGGTCGCTTCGAGTTCCTCGGCGCGGTGCGTAAGCTCCTCGCGGGCGTTACGAAGATGCTCCTCGATGCGACGGCGCACGGCGGCAAAGGAGGCAACGACCACCGCCCAGACCACGAAAATAAGGAAGTACGGGAGATCCTGGAGGTCAATGGCCAGGGAATAGAGCGGCTGGACAAAGAAATAATCGAAGGACAGCATACTCAACAGGACCGTCAGTACCGATGGTCCCATTCCCGCATACCAGGTGACGATGGCGATGGCGAGCGTGAAGAGCGGCAGGCCGACGTCGCGGAAGCCGTAGTATTGCGCCGCCAGCGCCAGCCCCAGCGCGAGCCCAACGCAGACGAGCGACAAGCCGTAGCGCAGCACGGGGGAGCCGTTCTGCAGGTCGACGTTCCAGCGCGCCACGCCTCACTCCGGCAAACGTGTCCCCCCGGCCGTGGTAATATACCACGTGTCGGCGCGTACGGAGTGGAGAACGGTGCAGCGCCGGCCTGCCCCTACGGAATGAGGCCAAACCGGCGCCGCCGTCATGAACTCATCGGGGGCGAGGACTCCGATCGGGTAGACCGCTTCGGGGCACCGCCGCCCGTTTTTCTGATCAGCGCAGCGATTTGAACGAAGCGCGCATCTCGTCCACGAACAGCTTCGGCTGTTCCCAGGCGGCAAAATGGGTGCCCTGGGGGAAACTGTTGTAGTGGATGAGCTTGGGATAGGCCTTCTCAGCCCAGCTCTTCGGCGCCTGGTAAATCTCTTCGGCGAAAGCGCTCACCGCGACCGGGATCTTGATGCCCCGCACGTCGAAAAAGCCGCCTGGCGGAAGATTATGCTGGGTGTCCCAATAGAGCCGTGCCGAGGAGATCGCCGTGTTCGTCAGCCAGTAGAGCGTGACGTTGTCGAGAACGTCGTCTCGCGTCAGTCCTTCCGACTTGCCGTCGAAAGCGCGCGCGATCATCCGATAGCTGCGAATGTCGTGGTCGAGCATCCACGCCGCAAGTCCAACCGGAGAATCGACGATCGCGTACAAGGTCTGCGGACGGTTGTTCATCTCAATGGCGTAACCCAACCCGTTCTTGTAGAAATCGTCGAGCTGATCCCACGCGTGTTTTTCATCAGGCGACAGACCGGCCGGCGGGGGGCCGCCAACCGCCAGCGCCTTCGACACATCGGGGGGAACGGTCGCCGCCATGTTGGTGTGAATGCCGAGCAATCCCGGCGGCTGTTGCAGGGCCATCACCTCGGAAACAGCGTTGCCCCAGTCGCCGCCCTGCGCCACGTATTTTGTGTAGCCGAGGCGGTGCATCAGGGTCGCCCAGGCCTTGGCGATGCTGACCGGATTCCACCCGGGCGCCGTCGGCTTGCCGGAAAAGCCGTAACCCGGCAGCGACGGAATCACGAGGTGGAAGGCGTCCGCCGCACTCCCGCCGTGGGCGGTCGGATTTGTCAGCGGCTCAATGATCTTGAGCTGCTCGATGATGGAGCCGGGCCATCCGTGCGTGACGATCATCGGCAACGCATTTTCGTGTTTCGAACGAGCGTGAATGAAGTGAATATCGAGCCCGTCGATGTTGGTGACGAACTGCGGCAGGGCATTCAGTTTCGCTTCGCACTTGCGCCAATCGTGTTCGCTCGCCCAATAGCGTGCGAGCTTCTGAACGGTCGCCAGCTGCACGCCTTGCGAATCGTCCGCCACGGTTTCCCGCTCGGGCCACTTTGTCGCGTTGATGCGCCGGCGCAGATCGGCGAGCGCCTCTTCGGAAGCCTCGAAGCGGAACGGGCGGATGGCGATGTCTTCCGCCTCTTCGGAAGCGGGCGCGGCCGCGCGCGCGGACGTGGCGGCGGCCAGGCCGAAGGCACCAGCGGCGGTGGCGGCGAGCACGGTGCGGCGGTTCGGTTCAAACATGTCCATGGTCAAGCTCCTCTTTGATGTTTGCCGTCCGGGGCGAATTCACAAAGTTCTAACCCTCGCGCCGGCCGAGCCGCACGCGCACTATTCTTCCTTCGCCGTTGCGCCGCAGACCGACTTTCGATCGGCATCACCGCCGCGCGCGCCGGAAAGACCTCGGGCTCTCGCCAAAGCTCTTTCGGAAGCAGCTGGAAAAGTGGCTTTGATCGCTGAACCCGCTGTCGAGAGCCACCTGACAGAGCGAAAGATCGGTTTCCGCGAGCAGACGCTCCGCCCGATCGAGCCGCCGCTGCATCACATAGGCGTGCGGCGAGGTTCCAACCGACTGTTTGAACGCGCGGGCGAAATGACACCGCGACAGTTCGGCAACCGCCGCCAGCGCGTCGAGGCTGATGCTCTCGGTGAGACGGCCGTCGATGTATTCGCGCACGCGCCGGAGCGCGCCGGGGGCGAGACCGCCGCGCGCCACGGCGGCATCCGGCCGCACGGGGAAACAACCGACCGCATCGAGCCGCGGCCGGGCGTGCAGATCGAGTTGCGCCGGCGTGGGACTCCGTTCCGACGCCGGCGGCGTGACGAGTGCCGGCCAGGGCTCGCCGCTACCGGGGATCGTCAGGGCGACCGGCTTGTCTTCTCCCTGGGAGTGTCTGAAAATTGTCGGGTTCTTTTCAAACAGCAACCAGAACGCGATCGCCGGCGTGTTGGCCGCCGTTTGTAACAAAGTCGTGCGCGCGCGCCGATCGGCGCCGACAACGCGGTGATGACCATCGATCGCGAGGAGGAGGCCGAACTCGGTGCCGTCCGGCGGCGCCAGCGCGACGATCCATTCGCGCGCATACCTTTTCCGGAATGCCCGCTCCTCGATCGCATGCGCGGTGCTGCGCAGCAGTTTTTGCATCAATGCGGCAGCGGGTCCGCCGCACGCGCCGTTCGCCGATGCGAGGTCCAATGAGCCGACGACGCGACCTTCCGCATTGAAGATCGGCGAGGCGAGGGCGCTCGCCCGCGTGCGCTGACCGACCTTCGCCGAGCGAACCTCGTCGCTCTGAGCCTTGCCGTAACGGCCGGCCAGTTCGCCGTTTTCGTCGTAGAACAGGATATCGCATCCCGCTTCGCAGACGAGCCGGTATAAGCGGTTGACGCTTTCCACTTCGTCGAGCAGCAGCCGGTAGAGCGATTGTTCCTGACAATCCGCCGTCACCCGCATTTCCGGCAAGGTCGATCGGATAGCGGTATGCGCGGCGGCCGGGGCGAGATCGAATCTTTTTCGGATATGCGTGTACCGGCCGGAAGAATAGAACGCTGCGGGGGCCGCGCGGGCCGCCGACACATTTGACGGATCAGGCAGGATGTCGTTCGCAACGGCGGAGTCGGAAAACATCGCGTGCATCCTCGACGTTGTGATGGCTCGTTTACGAGAAGCAGCCGAGCGGCGGCCCCTGCTTTACCGCCAGAACATGCCCGCAGCCGCGCGCCTGACCCATTCGTCCATTGGGTCATGCACTACCGACCTTGGTATGGTGCCGCCTGCCAAGTCCGGGAAAATGGTCGGATCCTGGGCTAAAAGAAGAAGCGGCCGGCCTGGGGGACGGAGGCCGACCGCTATGAGCGCGGCCGCGGGGAGGAGAGTCGACCGCTGTTCTTCAAGATAGATCGCCGGGGTGCGGGCGGCTTTCTCCTCATTGCTGCCTTTGCAGGAGATTGCGGACATCGAATGAGACACGGCGCGAATCAATCGATGTGGCGCAATTCCCTCGGGCAGCCGCTCATCTGGCTCATCGCCTCGACGGCGATAACCGGGCCCGCTGCCCCCCTACGCAGCGCGCTGCGATGATGCCGCAGATGTTGCAGCCGTGCGGATCACGTCGAGAACGACGCTCGGCTTCGAGAGCATGGGGACGTGGCTGCTCTCGACCTCGTAAGTGGTCGCGCCCATCCGCTTCGCCACGAAGCGCTCCAGATCGGGATGGACGGTACGGTCCTTAGTGGCCACGATGTACCAGTTCGGCTTCATCTTCCATGCGACCCCTTCGACTTTTTGGTCGAACAGATCTGCCACCGGCAATCCCTGCGTCGCATAGACGAGCTTTTGCTCTGCCTCGGGCAGGTCCCCCGCGAAGCAGGGAACGCCGCTGGGCTTGAGCCACACGCGTCCGTCCGTCACCTCGATGTGCTTGAACACATCGGTCTTGGGGAACTTATTCTGCAGGCTCTGCGAAGTCTCGTCCGCATCGGGCGCGAGGGCGGCGATATAGACGAGTCCGGCCACGCGCGGATCGGTCCCCGCGTGGGTGATGAGTGTGCCGCCATACGAATGCCCGACCAGGATAGCCGGGCTGTTGACGCGGGCCAGACAAGCCTTCACAGCGGCGACGTCGCTCGCGAGCGCGTCGAGGCCGTGCTGGGACGCCATCACCTCGTGGCCCTCAGCCTGCAGCGTCGGGATTAACTTGCCGAAGCATGAGCCGTCGGCCCAGAGTCCGTGAGCGAAAACGATGCTTGGCTTAGTCTGTTTGGGCATGGTGCGCTCCTGGTTTGAAGACGACAACAACTTCGTGGACGGTGCGCTCAACCTGTCGGCGCGTCCTTGAGGCGCTTCGGTTTCCCCCTATTCGCCATCGCGTCGGAGGGACAACCGCGCATCGGCGCAGATAGGCCGATGGCAGAACCGGCTTTGCCCAAATTGCTGTCTTTTGCAGGAACTTGCGGATATCGAATGAGAGGCAGTGTGCCCTAATTCGCCTGAGGCGCGGCTGTGCCGGTTGCTGCGAGGGCCGCTGCGATCGGCAGCGTGAATTGAAAAGCTGCACCGCTCGGCATGTTTGCCGCAGCCCACAATCGCCCGCCATGCGCCTCGATGATCGAGCGACAAATCGACAGCCCCATCCCAAGCCCGCTCGATTTCGTCGTGTAGAAGGCGTCAAAGACTTGTTCGATAGCGGATTCAGAGAACCCCGGACCGGAATCTTTTACCGCAACGACTACGTGATCCGCTTCAATCCCGGTGCTGATCAGCAATTCTCGACGGCCTTCCTTCATCTGGCTCATTGCTTCGACGGCGTTGATAATCAGGTTCAGCATAACCTGTTGAAGCTGTACCCGATCGCCTGGAATCGCCGGCAAGCCTTCCGCCAGCTGGGTCCGAAGTCGAATGCCGTTCTTCAAAATTTCATTGCGTGTCAGTCCTATCACTTCCAAAATCGCTTCATTGATATCCAATTCTTCCGTCTGCGCAGGTGCCTTTCTGACCAATTCACGAATTCGTCCGATGATGTCGGCGGCGCGACTACCATCCTTGACAAGGCGGTCGATCGCCTGCCTCGCCCCCGCGACATTTGGCGGCTGGTGAGCAAGCCTGCGCTGAGCGGTCGCGGCGTTGATAATCACGCCGGCGATGGGCTGGTTGACCTCGTGGGCAATAGACACCGTGAGTTGCCCCATTATTGCGACGCGGCTGGCGTGTGCCAGCTCCAACTGCACTTCCCGGTAACGCTTCTCGCTTTCCCGCGCCGATTCCTCGGCGCGCTTGCGGTCAGTCAGGTCGAGCACGAAGGCAACGCCCTGGTCTTCGGATCCGTCGAAAATGGCGGAACCAACCAGCACAGGTACCCGAGTTCCATCTTTCTTGAAGAACTCTTTCTCGAACGGTTGTACGGTTCCGGTCGTCTTCAGCGCTTCCAAGGCCTGTTCGTCGCGCTCCCGCCATTCGGGCGGCGTGAGATCCGTCCAGCGCACGCGACTACGGCGCAGGTCCTCGCGACGATATCCCACCATCTGGAGAAAGGCCTCATTGGCCTCAAGAACGACGCCTTCGAAATTCCAGATAAAGACGCCCATGATGTTGGCATCGACCAAGCGACGGATCCTCGCTTCACGTTCTTTTAGATCGGCGTAGAGACGGGTATTCTCTAAGTCGGCATTCATGCTGGTGGCGGCGGTCGGATCGTCGGCGGTCACCGCGCCTTGACGGAGCACCACGATCCGGTCACAGACCGCGAATACATCCGACAATCGATGACTGATGAGAATCACCGCGATGCCCCGGCTCTTGAGATTGCGGATCAGATCCAGGACATGCTCGATCTCACGCACCGCCAGCGCGGCGGTCGGCTCGTCCATGATGACGAGCCTGGGATTGAAGGTCAGCGCTCGGGCGATCGCTACCGATTGCTGCTGACCGCGGGAAAGCTGCCCTGCCGCCTGCCTGACCGATTTCACCCGCGCGCCGAGCTTCTCGATCATCTTGCCCGCTTCAATCTCCATGCGTTTGTAGTCGATGAAGTCGACTCCAAGCACATTGCGAGTGATCTCGCGGCCGAGGAAGATGTTGCTCGCGACATCGCGCATCTCGGCGAGCGCGAGGTCCTGATAGATCATTTCGATGCCGAGATCGCGGATGGCGTGCGGATCCTTGTCGGCGAGCGACGCTCCGTCGAAGTGGATTTCACCGCCGTCGGGACGATAGACGCCAGTGATCGTCTTCATCAACGTCGACTTGCCGGCGCCGTTGTCACCGACAAGACCGACCACCGATCCGGCCTCGACGGAGAAGGAGACGCCGCGCAGCACTTCGACAGTCCCGAAATTCTTGCGGACGTCGGCGAGTTCGAGCAGGCTCATCGGCGCCGTCCTTCGCTGCGGTTGAGACGGTTGAGCCAGACCGCAAAAACGAGCACGGCGCCGATGGCGATCTGCTGATAGTACGACGATACGCCTATCAGATTGAGGCCGTTCTGCAGCACGCCCATGATCAGCGCGCCGATGACGGTCCCAAGGATGCTGCCGCGCCCGCCGAATAGATTGGTGCCGCCGACGATGGTCGCGGTGACCGCAGTTAGTTCGTAGCTGCTGCCGGCGGTCGGATCGCCCGCATTGACGCGGGCCGCGAAAATCAGCCCCGCAAATCCCGCAAGTCCACCGGACAGTGCATAGATCAGCACCTTCATTCGTTCGACCCGCACGCCCATGGCGCGGGCCGCGCCTTCGTTGTCGCCGATCACCTGCGCGTAAAGCCCAAACCGGGTATGTATGAGTACGACATGCGCGATAAGCGCAGTCGCAAGAAGAAGGATGACAGGCGCCGGAATACCCCAAGGCCGGCCTTGGCCGAGATAGACGATCGGGTCGGGCAAGCCATAGACCGGCACGCCCTTGGTGAGGACCAGCGCGACGCCGCGCGCGACGCCTAGCATTCCGAGCGTGACGATGAAGGCCGGGATGGCGGCTCTGGCGATGAGAGAGCCATTGACCGCGCCTGCGAGGGCGCCGGCGATAACGCAGGCGAGAATGCCGACGGGCCAAGGCGCGTCGAGATTGTTGACGGCGAGGCAGCCGACGACGCCGGAGAAGGCCATGAGCGAGCCGACTGAAAGATCAATGCCGGCCGACGAGATGACGAAGGTCATGCCGATCGCGATGACGCCGAGCGTCGATGTCGCGAGCAGGATATTGAGGGCGTTGGAGACGGTCAGGAAGTACGGCCAGGCGGCGACCGTCATTACCGCGGTCATCACCGCGAGCGCCAACAGGGACTCGATGCGGAAGGCTGTCGCGCTCGTCAGGCGGACACGCCAGCGCGTCGCGGCGCTTGGCGCGGCTGTCATGACGGCAGGGCCGAACGGTTCCTTGGGAATTGACAAGATAGGCACCGGCTTCCTCTCACACGAGGTCTCTCCCGCAAGCGAGGCCCCGCCGCGTAAAGACCGTCCTACTTCACATATGCCAGCAGCGGGTCCTTCTTGGCCTCGAGCACGGCCTTGGTGAGGACGAGCGTCGGAACGTAAATGTTCTCGTCGACCTTGCCGCCCGCCAGGACCTTCTGGGCGTTCGCGACCGCCTCCTTGCCGACGAGATAGGGAAGCTGCGCGACGGAAGCGTTGAGCCTTCCTGCGAGAACCGACTTGACCGCATCGCTGTTGCCGTCGACGCCGACAACGATCAGCTTGTCCTTGCCCGCGGACCGCGCGGCCTCGACGGCGCCCAGCGCCATACCGTCATTGGCGCAGAAGATCGCGACGAGATCGGGATTGCGCTGCAACGTCTCGTTGGCAATGTTCGCCGCTTTCTGGCGATCCCAGTCGCCGGGCAAAGATGCAACGATGGTGAGGCTTGGCGCGACCTTCTTCAATTCATTGGCGAATCCGCGGGCGCGCTTTTGTCCGGTGATGTTACCCGAGAGGCCTTCGATCACCAGCACCGCGCCTTTGGCGTCCTTGCCGAGCGTTTCAGCGACATAGTCCGCGCCTTTCGCGCCGGCCGCCTCATTCTCGGAGCCGATGTGGAAGGCGACCTCGACGCCCGCCTTCTTGGTGATCTCCGGATCGAGATTGCCGTCGAGATCAATAACCGGAATCTTCAATTCGTTCGCGTGGTTGAGGCAGGGCAAAAGGATCGTCGAATTGATCGCTGCGGTGATCATCACCACCGGCTTTTTCTCGAGCATCGTGTTGCAGGCGTTGAGCTGCGGCTCGGCGGCCTGGTCTGATTCGGCGGCTAACGTGAAATATTCCACGTCCGCCTCCTTGGCCGCGGCGCGCACGCCTTGCTCCACCGCGCCCCAGTAGGGGTTCGACAGCGTCTTCATCAGCACGCCATAGACCGGTTTGTCGGCGGCCAAGGCGCAGCTGGACCCGAGCGCCGCCGCGAGGACGGCAAAGGACGCAGAGGCGGTGATTATTCTGACCATTGCGATTATGTGTCACGCCCCGCGCGGAAGAGTTCAGACCTTCGTATGAGGTCCGCTACGCGGAAGCGCACAGCGCGAGCGCGTCCGCCATGCGCACGAGGTCCGCGAAAGTGCGCGCCGCCATCTTCTGCATCACCGCGCCGCGATAGGTCTTCACGGTGATCTCGCTCAGGCCGAGATCGAAGGCGACCTGCTTGTTCATCTTTCCGGCGGTGACCAGCGCCATCACCTGTTGTTCCCGCGGCGACAGGTTGGCGTAGCGATCGCGAATATCGGCGGCGGCGCTGTCGGCCGCTCGCCGCTCGCGGTCGCGTTCGATCGCCGCGGTGACCGCGTCGATCATGTCCTGGTCGCGAAACGGCTTCGGCAGGAAGTCGACGGCGCCGGCCTTCATGGCGCGGACCGACATCGGGACATCGCTATGGCCGGTCATCAGGACGATGGGGAGATGAACCCCCAACGCGTTGCATCGCGCTTGAAAATCGAGCCCGCTGATGCCGGGCAGGCGCACATCGAGGACGATACAGCCGGGCGCGTCATGGGGACCGGTATCGAGGAATTCCTGCACCGATGCGTAGCTTCGCACGTCGAGCCCGACGCACGGAAGGAGCAGGCCGAGCGAATCGCGCAACGAAACATCGTCATCGATTACATGGACGATGGCCTGATCGTTCGGCACCGTTTCTTGAACGCGAGCCAGTGCGGGCATAGTCATTCTCCCGTGGTAGGGGAAAGTGCACGACGGAGAAACAACGATGCGGATCGCATCCCAACGGGGAGGCGAATGCTATTGCACGAACGTATCGGCGATACCTTGGTATCGGCCGGTGCCAGGTTGCAGGGTACTGTCGTTGAGCGGGGGCAACCCAACACCAAAGTGTCATCGCCTTTCGTCTAGTAGTGACGCATGGTTAGACAACCTCGATGATTACAAACGACCGGGCAATGGAGAGCGAACTGGAGCGCGTCGTCGATGTGCTCCCCGGATTGGTGTGGACGGCGTTGCCCGACGGGCAGATCGACTTTTTGAGTCGACGCTGGTCCGACTACACCGGGCTTGGGACCGGCGAGTCCCTCGGCCACGGCTGGCAGGCTGCCGTGCATCCGCAGGATTTGCCCCGGCTGCTCGCCGGCTGGCGGGGCGATTCCCGGACGAGCGAGCCCGTTGAAGCGCAAGTGCGCCTGCGCCGGCGTGACGGCAAATATCGCTGGTTCCTGTTTCGCGCTCAGCCCTCGGCGGATGCATCCGGGCGGATCGTCAAGTGGTCCGGGTTGGGCAGCGACATCGACGACCGCATCCAAGCCGAGCAAGCGTTGCGCGCGAGCGAGCGCCGCTTTCGCTTGATCGTCGATGGCCTTCCCGTCCTTCTCTCCACCGCGACCCCGGACGGCGAACTGGACCAAGCCAATCGCCACTACCTGGAGTACTTCGGCGCGACGCTGGAGGAGCTGAAGGCGCGGGAAGCGGTGCACGCTTTGCATCCGGACGACCGGGAACGCGTGCTCCCCATCCGCAGAGCGGCGATCGAAGCCGGCCGCCCCTACGAAATCGAGTGCCGGCGCCGGCGGGCCGACGGGGTCTACCGCTGGTTCCACCTGCGCGCCTTCCCCTTGCGCGATGCGGAAGGGAACGTCGCCCTGTGGTACCGGCTGCAAATCGATATTGAGGATCAGAAGAGAGCGGAAGCCCTGCTCACGGGCGAGAAGCGGCTCTTGGAGATGGTCGCGAACGGTCATCCCATGCCGGACATCCTGGAGGCTCTCTGCCGGTTTGTCGAAAGCATGGTGAGCGGTTGTTACTGCAGCATCGTGCTGGTCGACCCGAGCGGCACGAAACTCCAGGAAACGATCGCACCCAGCCTTGCCGCGGAATTCAATGACGCTGTGCGCGGCTGGCCGATCGACCGTCTGGGGGGCCCGTGCCAAACGGTCGCGCGAGACAACGTCCAGGTGATCATGTCGGACGTTGCGTCCGACGACCGCTGGCGCAATTCATGGCGCGGGCTCGCGCAGAAGCATGGTCTGCGCTCCTGCTGGTCGACGCCGATCGTATCGCAGGCCGGAAAAGTGCTCGGAACGTTCGCGCTCTATTGGAGCGAACCCGGGAACCCGAATGCCCTGCAGCTCGAGCTGATCGAGCAATTCACGAATATCGCGAGCATCGCCATCGAACGCGCACAGCGTGATGCCGCGCTGCGCCGCAGCGAGGCGCGCTTGGCGGAGGCAGAACGCGAGCTCCAGCGGACGATCGACGCGCTTCCCATCCTGGTCGCGACGTACCGGCCGGACGGTTCGCGCATTTTCGTCAATCGGACTTGGCAGGACTACACCGGGCTTCCCTTCGATGTTGCCATCGACAGTGAGCGGACCACCATCGTTCACCCGGAGGACGGGGCGCGCATCGCGCAGGAATGGGAGAAGTCGCTCGCGGCGGGTGTGCCGTTCGAGGCCGAGATGCGGCTGCGCCGGGCCGACGGGGAGTATCGTTGGCACGCGGTCCGCCGCGTGCCCGCGCGTGATGAATCGGGGGCCATCGCGCGCTGGTACAGCGTCGGCGCCGATATCGAGGAGCGCAGGCGCGCCGAGCAGGCGCTGCGGCAGAGCGAGGCTCGGCTGTCCGAGGCCGAACGCCAGTTGCGCGTCACCTTGGACACCATCCCGGTGATGGTCTGGCGGGGCGCGGCCAACGGTTACGTTCAGCAGCTCAACCAACGCTGGTTCGAATACACCGGCACGACGCCCGAGCAGATGCGCGGCCGGCGCTGGAAACAATGCGTTCATCCCGACGACCTTGAACGGCATGTTCAGACCGGGACGGATTACGTCGCCGCCGGAATGCCGATCGATTCGGAGGCGCGCCTGCGCCGGTTTGACGGCGAGTATCGCCGGTTCCTGTTTCGGCCGGCAGCGGCGCGCGATGAAAACGGCGACATCGTCGGATGGTATGGAACCATCATCGACATCGAGGACCGCAAGCGCGCCGAGGAGAAGGTCGTCGAAGCCGAGCGCGAGTTGCAGCGGACGATCGACCACATCCCGGTGCTGGTCGCGACCTATCGCCCCGACGGCTCGCGCCTTTACGTCAACCAGCGGGTGCGCGAGTCCACCGATCGCAGCGCCGCGGGGGACTCCCAAACACCCCCAGTATCGATTCATCCGGACGACGCCGAGCTCGCCGAGGGTAAATGGCGCGCATGCGTCGCCAGCGGCGAACCATTCGAAGTCGAGCATCGCATACGCATGGGCGACGGCACGTATCGCTGGCATCTGACCCGCCGGGTGCCGTTGCGCGACGACACCGGCAAGATCATCCGCTGGTACGGCGTCGGCTACGACATCGAGGACCGCAAGCGCGCGGAGGAGCAGCTGCGGCGCAGCGAGGCGCTTCTTGCCAAAGCTCAGCGTCTCAGCCTGACGGGCAGCTTCTCGTTCCATCCGGCGACGAACGACGCGATGTGGTCCGAGGAAGTTTATCGCATTTACGAGGTTGAGCCCGGAACGCGCGCGACGCTCGCGATGATCCGCTCGCGATATCATCCGGAAGACCTGCATTTGCTTGAGGAGCAGATCGCGAAAATGCGCAGCGGCGCTACCGACCTCGATTACGAGCATCGCCTGCTGATGCCGGACGGATCGATCAAACACGTTCACATGGTTGCGCAGGGTCACCGAGGCGAGGGCGGCAGCTCGATCGAGTATATCGGCGCGGTTCAGGATGTTACGCAGCGTCGTGTCGCCGAGGAGGGACTGCGGCGCAGCGAGGCTTTTCTTGCGAAAGCCCAGCGGCTCAGTCTGACTGGCAGCTTCTCCTTTTATTCGGCGACGGGGGAATTTACGTGGTCCGACGAACTCTATCGCATCTTCGAGTTCGAACAGGGCACTCCCATAAGTCTCGAATTGGTCGCTACTCGCTACCATCCCGAAGATAGACATGTGATGGACGAGGTGGCCGAGGGGATACGACGTGAGCTTCCTGATTTTGACTACGAGCATCGCCTGTTGATGCCGAACGGCACCGTCAAGCACATCCGCGTTGTTGCGCACGGTACCGCGGATAACGAGCGCGGAGGGATCGAGTATTTCGGCGCGGTTCAGGATGTAACCCAGCGCCTTGTTGCCGAGGAAGAACTGCGGCGCAGCGAGGCTTATCTGGCGGAAGCGCAGAAGTTGTCCCACACCGGCAGCTGGGTGGTCGACTACGTGAACCGGAAGCCGATCTACTCGTCCGAAGAACACCACCGGCTGTTTGGCTTCGATCCGGCCAATGGGATGCCGCCCTGGCGCGAGTGGATGGACCGCATCGATCCCGAGGACCGCCCCCGGACGAAGGAACTTGTCGAGCGAAGCTCGCGCGAAAAAACCGACCTGGAGATGGATTATCGCATTTGCCACCCCGACGGCACCGTGCGCTACGTCCACGATGTCGGCCATCCCGTTTTGAACGAAGCCGGCGAGGTGGTCGAATTCGTCGGCACGTCGGTCGACGTGACTCAGCGGCGGCTCGCGGAAGACGCGCTCGAAAAGGCCCGGTCGGAGCTTGCGCGCGTCACCCGGGTCATGAGCCTGGGCGCGCTCACGGCATCGATTGCGCACGAGGTCAACCAGCCGCTGTCGGGCATCATCACCAACGCCAGCACGTGTTTGCGGATGCTGGCCGCCGATCCTCCCAACATCGAGGGCGCGCGCATGACCGCGCAACGCACGATCCGCGATGGCAACCGTGCCGCCGACGTGATCACCCGACTGCGCGCCCTGTTCAGCAAGAAAGCCGCGGCCACCGAGACCGTCGACCTGAACGAGGCGACGCGCGAGGTTCTGGCGCTCGTGTTCAGCGACATGCTGCGTAACAAGATATTTCTACGTACAGAGATTGACGACGACCATCCGCTACTCGTCACCGGCGACCGGGTCCAGCTGCAACAGGTCATTCTCAACCTCGTTCGCAACGCGGTGGAGGCGATGAGCGAGGTGGACGACCGGCCCAGGCACTTGCTGGTCAGGGCCGACGCCCAGGACCTTGGGCATGCGCGGCTGCTCGTGAAAGACGCGGGCGTTGGCCTCGATGCCCAGGCGATGGAACGCCTGTTCGACGCCTTCTACACCACGAAGGAAGACGGCATGGGCATCGGCCTATCGGTCAGCCGCTCGATCATCGAGAACCACGGCGGCAGGCTGTGGGCCGAGCCGAACGATGGTCCGGGCGCCACGTTTTCCTTTTCCATTCCCCGGCTGGCCGAGAATGCGACGGCTGAGCGCACTGGCGAAGACGTCTGGCCGCCCAATCTAAACAGTGAGCAACAAGTAATGAGGAATTCATAATGGATAGCCGCCCGCTTATATCGGTCGTCGATGACGACGAGTCGGTCCGCGAATCGCTGCCCGACCTGCTGCAGGAGTTCGGGTTCGCGGTCGCGGCGTTCGCCTCCGCCGAGGAGTTCCTCGCCTTCGATCGTCTCGCCGAGACTCGCTGCTTGATCCTCGACGTCGCCATGCCCGGCATGAGCGGCCCCGATCTCCAGCGCGAACTGTTGCAGCGCCGCCAGCAAGTCCCGATCGTTTTCATCACGGCGCATGCGGATCAATCGGTCTTTCCGCGTCTCATCGAGCTGGGGGCAGTGGCGTGCCTGCGTAAGCCGTTCAGCGACACGCAGTTGCGCGAGGCGGTCGATGCCGCGCTTGACGGGCGTCCGCCGAAAGAAGGATAGATTGCCTCCGCGGGAGCCCACCAGAGGTCATCGTGACGCCGCCAACTCCGATCGTTTTCGTCGTTGACGATGACATTTCGGTACGCGAATCGCTGGAAGCGCTGATCCGGCTCGAAGGCTGGCAGGTGGAGACGTTCGCGTCCGCCGAGGCATTCCTGTCGCGCCCGCGCGTTTTTGCTCCGAGCTGCCTCGTGCTCGACGTTTCTCTGCCGGACCTCAACGGACTCGACCTGCAGAAGCGCCTGGCCGGCCGCAACGACATGCCGATCATCTTCATCACCGGCTACGGCAATGTGCCGATGACGGTCCAGGCCATGAAGGCGGGGGCGGTCGAGTTCCTGATGAAGCCGTTCAACGACGAAACCTTGTTGAACGCGATCCGCCAGGCGATCGAGCGCAGCCGGGCCACCGTCGGTCAGGAGGAGGAGGCGAACAAGCTGCGCGAGCGCTACGCCTCGCTGAGCCGGCGCGAGCAGGAGGTCATGGCCCTGGTCGTTGCCGGCCGGCTCAACAAGCAGGTCGGCTACGAGCTCGGCATCAGCGAAATCACGGTGAAGGCGCACCGCGGACGGGTGATGCGGAAGATGGGGGCCGGCTCGCTCGCCGATCTCGTGAACATGGCCGCGAAACTGCGCCTCGCACCTACCCCGGAACGCTGATACCCCCCACCTGGGCGGTGCCGCCACCCGACCTCCGGCGGTGCGGACTAGACCAAGGTTTGGGTGCGCCCTCCGTGCGTCTTATGGATGCGCCGGCCGGCGGGTCGCATACTCGCTTTCGAATTCATCGGAGGCGGTCATGAAGAAGCTTACGCCCTATCTCGCGAACGGCAGTCCCAAGACCTGCTGGGGCTGCGGCCAGCCTTTCGTCGTCCGTCAAGGTCGCGCCGAAGCGATCGTCGGCGCCGATAAGCGCCTGTATTGCCACCGCACCGGCTGCGAGGAAACAGCCCTCGTTTCACATATTCCCCAGCTGGCGGCTGCAAACACGATCGCGCGGGCGGCCTGAGGCGGGAGAACGGCTGTTTCGCTTATCTGCGCTGACGGAGTTAAACAAATAAAATGGCTCGTCATACCTTGTTCGCGGGCGCGACGAGTCATCACATCTTTACCAGCAAGATCGTCATGTTTGCGCGTGCTGCAAGCCGCCCCTCAACGGATCAAGTCCGGGACAATCTCTCACCGCAAGTTGAGAGAGGTGGCGTGTTGCCCGGTCGCGGCACCGGCTCGTTCAACACGGCGTTACATGCAATTGCGAAACGATAAAACAAACGTGACAAGAAAATCCTGGCGTTTCGCAATCCTTGCTCCATCTCAGCACCGACTCGCGATGAGGCGAGCCGTCAACCGATGGAGATGAAACCATGTTGATCAAAACCATTGCCGCGATGAGTCTCGCGGTTTTGCTCGGCACCACGGCGGCCGCGGTGGCGCAGGGCTGGCAGGGCAGCAACGGCTACTACAGCGATCGGTACGACCTGGGCTACACCAACTCGGCCCGGCACGATCCGCGCAACACCAACGGCTTCTGAGCAACAGGCGGACCTCACGCGCAGGCCGCTTGCCTGCGCGTGGTCGGCCAGGCAACGTTCAAGCCGTAAACGGCCGGAGTATCGTTGAATTTTGATCTTCCCCAACGGGCGTTATCATTCGCCTTGGAAAGGGAACTTAGTTTCGTCGGATGTATTTGAGGGCGCCCGCGGACTGGGCGGTGCGGCCTTCCTTAACGACACAGCTGGCGATCGAACGATCAGGGGGCCGCAAGGCTTGCATGGAACCCGTTCGCGCTCCGACCGCGATTAGACCGTCGACTAAGACGACTATCCTTTGTGGTCATTCGACCAGACGAGCGTTGGATGGAAAACAATAAGGCCGACGGTAGGCTTTCATACGAGACGCGACCGGCGTCTTTGACGAAAGAGGTCCCCATGAGTGCCTATGCTCAAGTCTTGCCGCTGAGTTCCGGCGCAGCTGGAGCGGGGCGTCTCATCGCCGAAACGCGCCGATTTCCCATGCTCGCCGCCGAGGAAGAGTACATGTTGGCCAAACGCTGGCGCGAGCACGGCGACTCGCAAGCCGCGCATCGCCTCGTCACCAGCCATTTGCGGCTCGTCGTCAAGATCGCGATGAGCTACCGCGGTTACGGCCTGCCGATCGCCGAGCTGATCTCGGAGGGAAACTTCGGGCTGATGCAGGCGATCAATCGTTTCGACCCCGATCGGGGTTTTCGGCTGACCACCTACGCCATCTGGTGGATCAGGGCATCGATCCATGAGTTCATCCTGCGCTCGTGGTCGCTGGTGCGAATGGGCACCACTGCGAATCAGAAGAAGCTTTTCTTCAATTTGCGCAAAGCGAAGCACAGGATTTCGGTCGTGGACGAGGGCGACATGCGGCCCGACCAGGTGGAGGCGATTGCGAAACGTCTCGGTGTCGCCGAGCAGGAGGTGATCGAGATGAACCGCCGCCTCGGCGGCGATGCCTCGCTCAACGCGCCGACCCGCGAGGATAGCGCTGCCGGGGAATGGCAGGACTGGCTCGTGGATGACGCACCGAGCGCGGAACGGGCGCTGATGGAGAGCGAGGAGTTCGACGCGCGGCGCAAGGCGCTGGGCGAGGCGCTGAGCGTGCTCAACCCGCGCGAGCGGCGCATTTTCGAGGCTCGCCGGCTGGCCGAAGAGCCGCTCACGCTCGACCAGCTCGCCGATGAGCTCGGAGTTTCGCGCGAGCGCGTGCGCCAGATCGAGACCAGGGCGTTCGAAAAGGTACGCCAGCGCGTAATCCAAGCCGTCGACGTGGGACAAGCATCAGCCGCGGTGGCCGCGCTCGAACCGCCAGCGCTGCACCAAGCGGCCTGAACCGCAGAGCTTGTGGAGACACGCAGGATGAGCACCAAATCTCTCAACTCGGGCGCCGTCGTCCTCGCCGCTTCGTTTGCCGTAACCGTTTTGACCTGGGATCAGGATCCCCTCCGCGGCGGCCTGAGCGACGACTTCACTTCGCCTTGGTGCCTCGCCGGCTCGCTCGAGTCCTGGGAAGGGAGGCCCTGCGTGGTTCCGCTGCGGCCCGGGTCGGCCGACGGAACGGCGGTTCCTCGCCAGCACAAACAACGGAGGCTGTGATGTTGCGCGAGCAGATGATCAACTTCCTCGAAGCCGCGATCGTCTTTCTCCTGGCAACCAATGCGGCCAGCGCACTGGCCGCCCTCTATGCCATGCGGTTGGCTAACGCGGTCTCGCTCGCGCCGCAGGCCAAGAGCGCCATCGCGCGCCGCCTCGAGGCCATGATCCGACGGTTGGATTGACGCCGTGAGAAGAGCTAATTCGCTTTTGGTATGAGATTTCCCGACAAATAGCGCATAAGACGCTACATGCGTCGCAATAGGATACGGCCACGCGGCCACCAAATCTCTCGTTAAAGGCGGGCGCTGCGTTATGCGGCGCCGCTGACGGGAGAGCGCTATGCGCACATCGATGCAGGCGTCGCTGGTTTGCGCGCTGATGGAATCATTTCGGACGTTCAAACGGAGCCTCTGCGGCACCTATCGGCCCGAGTTGCATTACATGCGCGGGCCCGGTCCGAAATGGCGGGAACGGCACAGATTTGGCATCGAGGAGTAGCGAGCATGATACTCCTGTGGGTGCTCTGTCTGCCGGTGGCCGCAGTCATGCTGGCGGCAGCCATCGAGCGGGCGTTCGTCACGAAGGTGGAGCGGCGCCCGATCAACCATGTTCCCGCGCTCGTGCTTCCTTTCGACGTGAGGCGCGCGAGGCGATCCTCCGGTTCGCACGGCTACGCGCGCGAGTGCGCGCAGGTGATCATGCTGCATGAACCTCGTCGGCGATGATCGAGGCCAACCGCATTCCCGAGAGCGCAACGGAGTGTGCCGCAGCCTGCCGCCGTCAAGCAATGAACGCAAAGTCTCGGCACATTCACCAAAGACCCATCGGCGTCGCGGTGGCATATTGGCTCTGGCCCTTGGACAGTGATTCAACGCGGCCGAGCCTTGCCGAACGAAGCAGCACCGACGGGATGAAACAATGATCCATCGGCCGTCATCGTTCGCGCTCGCGATGTTCCTTGTCGCCGGATCGCTCGTCGCCTGCTCCGGGGAGCCGCAGTCACTCGCGAGCTATATCGCCGCTATTTGCTCGACGCCGTTTCGCGCCGCCCTCGAAGCGGAGGCGTCGTATCTCAGCGAGAATGTCGCCGCGATGACGAAAATGATGATCGACATGGGCATTCGGCCGTCAGGCGACGTCGACGCCGATTTCGTCGCGATGATGGTCCCGCACCATCAGGGTGCGATCGAGATGGCGGAGGCAGAGCTGCGTTACGGCCGCAACGAACAGCTCCGCCGCATGGCCCAGGAAATCATCGTGACCCAGCAACAGGAAATCGCCGCCATGCGACTTGCGGTGGGCAAAGCACCCACTCCCGATCAAACTTACGCATCGAAATGAGACCGCCCCATCCTTTTGACGGAGACCGCGTCATGAAACGCACCTGGATGTTGGCTTTGCTGCTCGCCGCGGCGGCTCTCGCCGGCGCGCGCTACGCCTGCGCTGGACAGACTCCGGGGGCGGCGAGCGATCCCGACATACCGATAAGCCATCGCGACCGCGTCTATTCGGCCGAACAATATTCGAACACGGTCTCCGTCACCGATCCGGCCAGCAATACGCTCGTCGGCGCGATCCGCCTCGGCGATCCGCTGCCGGGGAACCTGAGCCCGCTCTACAGGGGCCAATTGCTGGTGCACGGCTTGGGTTTCTCTCCCGACCATCGCACCATTGCGGTTGTGGCGATCGGATCGAATGCGGTGAACTTCATCGATACCGCCACCAATGCGGTCAAGCACGTGACTTACGTCGGCCGCTCGCCGCACGAGGCGTTCTTCACGCCGGACGGCAAGGAAGTCTGGGTCGTGGTACGCGGCGAGAATTACGTGTCGGTGCTCGACGGCACGACCTACCAGGAAAAGACCCGCATCGCTGTTGCCAACGGCCCGGGCATGACGATCTTCTCGCCTGACGGGAAATACGGCTACGTCTGCTCGTCGTTCACGCCCGAGACCGCCGTCATAACCGTTGCCGACCATAAGATCGTCGGCAAGGTGCCGCAGGTGAGCCCGTTCTGCCCGAACATCGCCGCCACGCCCGACGGCAAGCAGGTCTGGTTCACCTTGAAGGACACCGGCAAGACCCAGGTCTTCGACGCGCAGCCGCCCTTCTCGCTCCTGAAAACCCTCGACACCGGCCCGATCACCAATCACGTCAACATCGTGCGCAACGCCAACGGAATGTTTGCCTACGTCACCGTGGGCGGGCTCAACCAGATTCAGGTGTTTCGCACGGACGATTTTTCCAAGGTCGCAACGATCCCGACCGGCAAGCTGCCGCACGGCATCTGGCCATCGGGCGACGGCACACGCGTTTACGTCGGCCTGGAAAACGACGACAAGGTCGCCGTGGTCGACACGCTCGCCAACAAGGTGATCGCGGAGAGTCCGGTCGGCCAGGCCCCACAGGCGCTGGTCTACGTGCCGAACGCAATTCCGCCGGAAAGCGGCGGCGGCAACACGGCAATGACAACGATGCCGGGCGTATCCGACGAAGCTGGGAGGGACAATCTGCAACCACTCGCGCTTGCCGGCAAATCGACACAACTGTGGCTCGCCGCACCGGGGGGCAATGAGCAAACAAAGACCACCAGCGTCTCGCTGTCCGACCAGGGCTTGGTGCAGGTGCTGGAAGCCGCGGTCAGCGGGCTTGAGCCGGGCAAGCCTTACGTGCTGGCGCTGGCGAGCGAGGCGAGCGGCGACGGTACGCTTCAGCCCCTGCAAGGCTTCATGACAAATCCGGCGGGCGCGGCCGTCGTCAACGCGATCGGGCCGATCCGTCAGTTGGTGCGCGGCGAGGACAAGAACCCGCGGCGTTACCTGGTGATCGCCCCCGGAACCGCCGAGCAGCACGGAGCACCGGTCCAAGTGCAGACCGAGTGACGCAGGCTTTCGGAAGCGAAGTTCGCAGCAATCCGAATACCCGAGGGCCCGCGCAGGCTCCATTTCCTGCCGTGGCGGCAAGTCCGCCACGATGGCCGATGGGAAGGATCAGCGACCATGTTCTTATGGGTGCTTTGCTTGCCGATCGCCGCCGTCATGCTGGCGGGGGCCATTGAGTGGGCGACCGCCAAGCGGGTGGAGTGTGCGGCAGAGCGATGCCCAATCAGCCGCGCTCCGGCGCGCGTGCTTGCCTTCGACGTGACGCGAGCAACACACTCGCGCGCTCCGCAGTGCTTCGCTCCTGGGTCGGCAATTGCGGGACCGGCGCAGGTGATCATGCTGCATGAAGCTCGTCGGCGATGGCCGAGGTCGACTACTGAAAGTGCTTGGCGAGCAAATCGATGAACGTGTGCGAGGTGACGTTAGAGCAGTTCGTTGAAGCAAAATGACACAAAACACCCAAGCTGGTCATAGCGCGCGCCGCGCGGGCGAATACTCTCCGCCACGTTCGCGCCGACGACGCCGGGCCGCCACCTGATGGTGACGGAGGAGTTCCCACACTCATCGTGTTTTCTTATAGGCGGCGTCGAGCATTGACGGAGGGCAGGACACATGGTGACAACTGTCGGCTTCTACCTGTCCGGCGTGATCGCGGCGGGCATCATTTTTATCGGCAGCCGATTTCTATGGGCCCCTTCCTCAGCGGCTGCGGGTTATGGCGTACCGGCTGGCACCGAGCCGCATTCGCGGGCATATCTCTCAGCTAAAGGCATTCGTGATATCGTATCGGGCCTGTTCCTCGCCATCCTCATGGTTTTCGGGTCCGCAAACGCCCTTGGTTGGTTCATGCTGGCCGCCACTATCATACCTATCGCTGACGGCATGATTGTGTTGCAGCAGGGTGGGAGCAGGGCCGTGGCGTTCGGCGTACATGGTGGCACGGCCGCTGCTATGCTGATTATCAGTGGATTGCTGCTATTTGGTTGACGACTTTCGAGAGTTCTCGTCACGCAGTGTTTCAAAGCGGAGGCCTTGCGCGTGCACATCAGATGAGTTGCCTGGCCTGTATTTCAATGACGGGGGCCCGCATCACCTCACGCCGCCCTTAGCCCCGCATCTCGTTCCGCGAGCTCGCCAAGCCGCTGGTCGGCGCCCTGCTCCTCCGCGAGGTTCTGCTCGAGGATCGCCGCGCAGTCCTCGCGTTCGAGGCGCTTGGCCCAGGCGATCAGCGAGCCGTAGCGGGTGATCTCGTAATGCTCAAGCGCCTGCGCGGCGGCGATGATCGCGGCGTCGATCGCCTGCGTGTCGGCTTCACCGGTCACATCCGCGGCTTCGGCTATGATGCCGTCGATCGCCGGACACTTGAGATGGCGCGGATCGGTGCCATACAGGCTGAACACGTCCTCGAGCCGGTCGATGTGGTTGATGGTCTCGCCGAGATGATCGTGCAGCCGCTGCTTGAGCTGCGGATCGTGCGCCGTCTCGATCATGTCGGGCAGCGCCTGCATGATCTGGTGCTCGGCATAATAGATGTCGCGCAGTCCATGCACGAAAAGATCGCTGATCGTCTTGATGTCGCGGGTGAAGAAACCCATGGCCGCGCCTCTCCCTCTGCCTCGCTGTCATGAAGGTGCCCGTCGCCGATGCTTCAACGAAGCGGGCAGCCACGCGGTTCCGAAACACCGCCCTTTATAGGAACGAATAACCGTCCCCCGACATTTCCATGAGTGCATTGATACCGTTGCCGCCGGCGGCGCTTGGATTGCGCCGGTACCGGCGAGATATCCATTCACCTCCAATGACGCCGATCTTCACTCTATCCGCGCGCCGCCGCCGGGCCATCGGGCGAATTCCCTTGTTGCATTGGTGACCGAATGCCCGCAGGTATTTGCCCTGTCGGGAGGGAAGACCTTGACCACCACGCTGATCAAGAACGCCGACTGGGCGATCGCCTGGGAGGATGGCGCCAAGCGTCACGTCTACCGCAAGGGCATCGACGTTGCCTTCACCGATGATGCGATTATGCACGTCGGGCCGGGCTTCGCGGGCGCCGCCGACATGACGATCGACGGCCGTGGCCGCATGGTCATGCCCGGGCTCGTGAACATCCATGCCCATCCGAGTCACGAGCCGGTCTATCGCGGCATCCGCGAAGAGCACGGCGTTCCCAACATGTACATGTCGAGCCTCTACGAGCGCAGCCAGGCATTCGACATTTCCGACCCGGGGCTGCGGCGCGCGAGCCTCGAAGTGGCGCTGTGCGAATTGCTCAAGAGCGGCGTCACCGCGGTCTGCGACATTTCCCCGATCTACGACGGCTGGGCCGACGTCTTCGCCAAAAGCGGCATGCGCGGTTTCCTCGCGCCGGGCTACGCCAGCGCGCGCTGGAAGCTTTCCGACGATCGCTCGCTCGGGTTCGACTGGGACGAGGCGCGCGGCCGCAAGGGGATGGAAGCAGCGCTCGCCTTCATCGACGGCCTCGCCAAGCATCCGTCCGGCCTGCTCTCCGGCGTGGTGTCGCCCATGCAGATCGAGAACTGCTCCGACGATTTGTTGCGCGACAGCCTCGCTGCCGCCAACGACCGCAAAATTCCCTTCACCCTGCACGTCGCCCAGGGCGTGCTCGAACATCTCGAGATGGTCAAGCGCCACGGCGTGACCCCGATCCGGCATGCGCGCGACCTCGGCATTCTCGGCCCGACCTCGGTCATCGGCCACGCCATCCTGCCGGATACGCACTCGTGGATCCGCTGGTGGACCAAGGACGACATCCATTCGCTCGCCGACGCGGGCTGCTCGGTCGCGCATTGCCCGACGCCGTTCGCGCGCTACGGCATTCTGATGGAAAGCTTCGGCGACTACGTGCGCGCCGGAATCAACTTGGGCATTGGCACCGACGTGTCGCCGCACAACATGCTCGAGGAAATCCGCAAGGCCGGCACCTTTGCGCGCATCGCTTCGCGCGACATCAACAACGTATCAAGCGGCATGCTGTTTCACGCCGCGACCGCCGCCGGAGCCAAGGCGCTGATGCGCGATGACCTGGGCAAGCTTAAGCCCGGCGCCAAGGCGGACATTGTGCTCGTCGACGTGACGCACCCGGACATGATGCCGGCGCGGGACCCGCTGCGCTCGCTCATCTTCCACGCCGCCGACCGCGCGGTGAAGGACGTGTACGTCGCCGGCCGGCGTATCGTCGCTGACGGCGACGTCACGACGCTCGACCACGCCGGCGCGGCGGCGCGGCTTGCGGAAGCGCAGGCTCGGATGATGGCGGGCACGCCCAGGCGCGACTACCGCGGCCGCAGCGCGGATGAAATTGCGCCGCTGACCTTGCCTATCCTCTGAATCGTCATGCCCGCGAAAGCGGGCATCCAGTAAACACCGGCCGTCGTATTATTTGAAAGCCCGGTGGTTACTGGATCGCCCGGTCAAGCCGGGCGATGACGAGCAGAGCTTGTTGCTCGGAAATCACTTCGCGTTCTCCCCCTCGATGAGCGCCGCAAGCTGCGCCGAGAGGCCGGTGGTGCGCACCGGCGTCGTGGGCGAAAACGAACCGGAGCGCGGCTTGGCGAGCTTGAGCGCGGCCGCCGCTTCCGCCATCTGTACCGCCGCGACGACATTATCGATCAGCGGCACCGGGACCTTGCCGGCGATGCGCTCGGCCATCCCCGCAAAGCCGATGCCGCCGAGGATGACCACGTCGGCGCCGTCGCGCTGCACGGTCTCGGCGCACGCCTGCGTCAGGACATCGAGGGCGGCCTCCGGATTGGCGGCGATCTCGCCGCCCGAGGGCGCCACCGTGCGCACTGCCGCCAGGTTCGCGGTCAGCCCGATGGCGGCGACGAACTCTTCGAGCATCGGGCCCCAGCGATGGCCGCCGGTCACGATCGAAAACTTTCGCCCGAGCGTCGAGGCGAGATGGCACGAGGCTTCCGCCATGCCGACCACCGGCACCGGCGAAATCTCCCGCAAAGCAAACAGTCCGGGATCGCCGAAGCAGGCGAGCAGCACCACGTCGGCCCCCCTGCCCTCGCGCGCGAACACGTCGAGCGCCGCGTGCCCGGCGATCGCGGCGGCCGCGCGGGTGGCGATATAGCGAGCGCCGAACCGGCCGGTCGCCGGCACGATTTCGGTCTCCGGCCGCGCCGCCTTGCGGGCGACCCGCGCGCCCTGCTCGGTGAGATCGGCGCTGGTGTTGGGATTGACGAAGAGAAGGCGCATGGCGCCTGTCTAACATAAATCCGCCGCGGCTGGCGCCACGGCGGATGCAAATCGCGGTCGGTCGTCATTCCGGGGCGCGCCGAAGGCGCGAGCCCGGAACCCATGAACACCGTCCTGCATATTTGCTCAGTCCGTGTTCATGGACCCCAGGCTCCCTCGCTTCGCTCGGGCCCCGGGGTGACGGCTAACGCCGTCAGCTCTTCTTTGCGACCAGCGGGCAGCCGCCCTGGTCGAGCGGGCGCCACGCCTCGTCGGCCGCGATGGTCTTGATCAGCGTGTAGTAATCCCACTGGGCCTTGCTGTCGGCGGGCTTCTTCACCTGCCACAGAAACATCGGATGCATGTGACGGCCGTCCTCGCGCACGCGACCCTCGCCGAAGGTCGCGTCCTTGGTCGGCAGCTCCTTCATTTTCTGCACAACCTTCGCGCCGTCGGTGGTCTGCGCCGCCTCGACGGCTTTGAGATAATGCAGCATGCCGCCGTAGTTGCCGGCATGATTCATGGTCGGATAGAGCCGGCCGTTCATCTTCTCGACGAAGCGCTTGGTCCAGGCGCGGGTGTCGTCGTTCATGTCCCAGTAGAACGCCTCGGTGAATTGCAGACCCTGCGCCACGTCGAGGCCGAGCGAATTCACGTCGGTGATGAACACCAGCAGGCCCGCCATGCGCTGGCCCGCTTTGACGATGCCGAACTCGGACGCCTGTTTGACCGAGTTGATGGTGTCGCCGCCGGCGTTGGCGAGGCCGATCACCTTGGCCTGCGAAGTCTGCGCTTGCAGCAGGTAAGAGGAGAAGTCCGAGGTGTTGAGCGGCACGCGCACGCCGCCGACCACCTTGCCGCCCATCTGCTTAACAACCGCCGCGGTCTGCGCCTCGAGGTCATGGCCGAAGGCGTAGTCTGCGGTGATGAAGAACCAGGTGTCGCCGCCGGTCGCGACCACCGCGCGCCCGGTGCCGTTGGCGAGGGCGAAATTGTCGAACGTCCAGTGCACGGTGTTCGGGCTGCAGGCGTCGCCGGTGAGCCGCGTGGTGCCGGCCGAGCCGTTGACCATCACCTTGTTGAGCTGGCGCGTCACGTCGTTGACGGCGAGCGCGACCGCGGAGTTCGGCACGTCGAGGATCATGTCGACGCCCTCACGCTCGATCCACTGGCGCGCGATGTTGGAGCCGATGTCGGGTTTGTTCTGATGGTCGGCGAAAATAAGCTCGACCTTCAGCTTCGAATTCGGATTGGCCTTCATGTAATCTTCGATCGCCAGGCGGGCGGCGACCACCGAGCCCTGCCCGGTCGCGTCGGCATAGAGGCTCGACTGATCGTTGAGCACGCCGACCTTGACGTGACCGTCGAACGCGGCCTGGCCGAAAGCCGCCGACGTGGTCGCGAGAAACCCGGCGGCAAGCGCCGTCATCAACACACGCATCCATTTCCTCCGTTTCGTTCTTGAGCGGCGACCTTGGTCATCGCCTCGCCCCTTTATAGCCGGGCAAGGCGGCGGGGACACCCGACCAAAGTCGAAGAGTTAACACTGGATCAGCCGATTAGTTGCCCAGCCACCGCCGCGAGCACGACCACCAGCCACGGCGGCACGCGCCATAGGGCGAGCAGCAGAAACGCAGTCACCCCGACCGCAAAGTCGGCCGGGCGCTCGATCGCGCTCGTCCACACCGGTTGGTAGAGCGCGGCGAGCAGCAGCCCGACCACGGCGGCGTTCACGCCGCGCAGCGCGGTCTGTGCGGCCGGACGCTCGCGCAGCTGCGCCCAGAACGGCAGCGCGCCGAACACCAGCAGGAACGACGGCAGGAACACCGCGACGAGGCAGATGATCGCGCCGAGCCACCCGTTGGGCGGCGGCGTCATGGCGGCGCCGAGATAGGCGGAGAACGTAAACAGCGGCCCGGGCACCGCCTGCGCAGCGCCGTAGCCGGCGAGGAACGCGTCGTTGCTGATCCAGCCCGGCGGTACGACGGAGGCTTGCAGCAGCGGCAGCACCACGTGGCCGCCGCCGAACACCAGCGAGCCCGAGCGATAGAAGCTCGCCGCAAGTTCGAGCGCGTGCTCGTGCGTCGTCGCCGCGATGATCGGCAGCCCGATCAGCAAAATAAAAAACACCGCTAGGCACGCGAGCGCGAAGGCGCGCCCGATCGGCACGACCAGATCGCTGCCGTGTGCTGCTACCGTGCGCGGCAGCGCGATCAGCCCGGCGACCGCGCCCAGCAGGATAGCGCCGATCTGGCCCCACGCGGTCGCAAACGTGAGCGCCACGATGGCCGCGAGCACCGCGATGGTGGCACGCGCGCGGTCGGGCGCGAGCGACTGCGCCATGCCCCACACCGCCTGCGCCACCACGGCGACCGCCGCGATCTTGAGCCCATGCAGCCAGCCGCCGCCGGCCGCGCCGTCGAAGCGCTCGACCCCGTAGGCGAACAGCACCATGGCGAGCGCCGACGGCAAGGTGAATCCGGTCCAGGCGGCGAGCGCTCCCGGGACGCCGGCGCGCGTCAGGCCGATGCCGATGCCGACCTGGCTCGATGCGGGACCGGGCAGGAACTGACACAGCGCAACGAGGTCCGCGTAAGCGGGCTCCTGCAACCAGGCTCGGCGGGCGACGAACTCAGCGCGGAAATAGCCGAGGTGCGCGACCGGGCCGCCGAATGACGTGAGCCCCAACTTGAGAAACGCGCGCAGCACCTCGGGCCAACTGCCTGCGGTCTTCTCGGCCATGCCCCTCCTCGCGATTCCGCCGCTTGGGCCGACGCTAGCATGGACCACCCGTGCTTCCCGAGACTTGGGCACAGGTGGAAAATTCCTGTCGCGGGAACCAACGAATGCAGATAGCCTTTCTCCTCCTGACGCATTACTGCCACGCCCCCGCCCCATGGCCGTCGAAACAAGCCTTGCCCAACCTGCCGATGCGTTGCGGCGCGCTTTGCCCGGCGTGGCGCTGGCGGCGGCCGTCGCCGTGGCGGCATACGGAGGCAATCGGGCGATCGGGACGTGGGTACCGATCCCGGCGATGGTGCTCGCGCTGCTGATTGGCATTGCGCTCAATCCGGTCGCTGCGTGGCCGGTGTGCCGGCCCGGACTGGTCTTCTGCGGCAAGGTGCTGCTGCGCTGGGCGGTTGCGTGTCTCGGCCTGCGCGTCGCGCTCGCCGACATCGCCTCGCTCGGCACCGCGGTCGCCGTCCTCCTCATCGTCGCAATGGCGGTGACGATCGTCGTGGGTTTTGCGCTCGCGCGCGCGTTCGGCCAGCCGGCCGGCTATGGCGCGCTTGCCGGTGCCGCGACCGCCGTGTGCGGCGCCTCGGCGACGCTCGCGACCGCGACCGTCGTTCCCCACTATCAGGGCAAGGAGGCGGACGTCGCCTTCGTGGTGGTGGCGGTCAACTCGCTCGCAACCGCCGGCATGCTGCTCTATCCGCTGATCTGCGTGCGGCTCGGATTCGACCCGCAGATGACCGGGGTCATGCTCGGCGGCACCATTCACGATGTGGCGCAGGTGGTGGGCGCGGGCTACGCCGTGAGCGAGCCGGTCGGCAACGTCGCCGTCATCGTGAAACTCTTCCGGGTGTTCCTGCTGCTCCCGGTGGTGCTTGCGATCGGCTGGTACTTCACGCGGCTGGGCACCGCGCAGCGCCACGCCCGCGTCCCGGTGCCGGTGTTCGCGCTGGTGTTTCTGCTGCTGTGCCTCGTCAACAGCGCTGTGCCCTATGTGCCCGTCGCCGCGCCGGTCTACGCGCCGGCCAAGGCAGCGCTCGGCGTCTTCTCCACCTGGGGGTTGTTGCTGGCGATCGCCGCGCTCGGCCTCGACACTTCGCCCGCCGCGGTCGCCCGGCTCGGCTGGCGCCACGTGGCGACGGTGATCGGCACGACGGTGGTCATTCTGATTTTTGTTACCGCGGGGCTGTTTTTTCTGTAGACCGCGTCTTCATCAGCAGCGTAATGGCGCCCGTCTGCACGGTTTCGCCGCGCTGGTTCTCTACCTCGAAGCGCAGCACGAGCACGCCGCGGCCCTGCTTGCGGGTCGGGCGCTTTTCGATCGGCGTAACGCGGGTGCGGATCGTGTCGCCGAGCTTGACCGGTCCCTTGAACTCCCACTTCAAATCGAGGAGCGCGAGCGCGGTGCCATCGATCAGATTGAGCTGCGCCATCAGGCCGATCGCCATGGAGAGCACCAGCGGGCCGTGCGCGATGCGGCCGCCGAACTCGGTCTGCTTGGCAAATTCCTCGTCGACGTGCAGCGGGTTGAAGTCGCCGGCGAGCCCCGCGAACAGGCTCACGTCCGCTTCACCGACGGTGCGGCCGTGGGTGGTAAGCGTGCGGTCGAGGACGAAGTCTTCGAGAAAGAGGCCCATCGCGCTCCGCGCGGCGAATGGCGAATAGCGAATAGCGAATGAAAAGGAAAAGATTCTATTCGCTATTCGCTACTCGCCATTCGCGCCTACTCATATCCCGGCGGCGGAACAAACCCCTGGAACTCGCGTTCGATCAGGCCGGCGAACGCGATGCAGGTGCGGTCGTGATATTGCGGGCCGATGATCTGCACGCCGATCGGCAGGCCTTCCCTGGAAAATCCGATCGGCGCCACGGTCGCCGGCAGAAAGGCGAGCGAGGCGTAGGCGGCCCAGAACAGCTGATCGACTGCGAGCACCGGCTTGCCGTTGACCATGATGGTGCGCTCCCAGCGCTCGCCCTTCTGGTCGTGCGGGCGGGCCGGCGTCGAGGCGGTGGGGCACAGCAGCAGGTCGTAATCCGCAAAGAACGCCGCCCACTTGAGCCGGATGCGGTGGCGCTCCTCGTTATGCGCGAGCCACTCCTTGTGCGGCATCACATTGGCGCGCGTCATGCGGGCGAAATAGCTGTCGTCGTCGGGGCGTAACGTGCGCGCGGTCGCGAGGTTGCGCTCGAATTGCGCCTCGGTCTGGCGGCCGGAGGTCGCGGCGCGCAGCAGCGCCACGTAAATCCGGTGCTGCTGCATGCTGTCGAAGTCGGGCCGCGCGCGCTCGTCGACCTTGACTTTGCTTTTTCTCAGAAAATCGGCGAGCGCCTGCAGGCGGTCATGTACGCTTCGGTCGACTTCCGCGTTCACGTCGTCGAGCAGGAGGGCAACCTTGAACTCGCGCAAGTTCTTCTTTTTCGGCGCCGGCAACGTCAGCCGCAACCCGGCGCTCTCGATATCGTCGGGACCGGCCATGGCGGCGAGCGCGATGTCGAGGTCGTCGGCGCTGCGCGCGAGCGGACCGATGACCGAGATGTCCGCCGCGGCGACGCGGCCGGGCAGCGCGTGCCCGCGCGGCGGGCAGATGCCGTAGGTCGGCTTGTGGCCGAACACGCCGCAGAAATGCGCCGGGTTGCGGATCGAGGAACCGATGTCGCTGCCGGCGTCGATGCCGGTGAGACCAGCCGCAAGCGCCGCCGCCGAGCCGCCCGACGAGCCGCCCGGCGCGCGGCTCACGTCCCACGGATTATTGGTGGTGCCGTAAATCTCGTTGTAGCTCTGCCAGTCGGCGAGCATCAGCGGCACGTTGGTCTTTCCGAACAATACGACGCCGGCGGCAAGCATACGATCGACCGCGAGCGCGTTCTTCGAGGCGATGTTGTGCTTGAGCTCCGGCACGCCCCAGGTCGTCGGCATCCCCACGACGTCGTAGGATTCCTTGATGGTCATGGGCAGGCCGTGCAGCGGGCCCCACGTGTCGCCCTTGGCAAGCGCGCGATCAGCCGAGCGAGCGCGCTTGCGCGCGTTGTCGAAGTCGGTCGCGATGATGGCGTTGAGCCGCGGGTTGAACCGCTCGACCCGCTTGAGATAATGCTCGAGCAGCTCAAGGCAGCCGATCTTGCGGCGGCGCAGGTGGGCGGCGAGCTGCTTCGCTGGCCAGAAGGCGATGTCGTTCACGGGCGGTCATCCTCTGATGGAGGCAGCGAATGGTGAAAGGTGAGTAGTGAATGGTGAGTAGTGAATAGTGGGCCCCGCTCTATTCACCGCTCACCATTCGCCACTCACCATTCGCCACTCGCTTCAGCCTCAATCTAGCACAAGCTCCACCGGCTCGCACTTGAGGCAACGACACCCCTTCTTCCTGATGTGCTGGTCGAAATATTGCTTGCCGTAGTTATAGGTCAGCTCCTCGCCCGGCTCGATGCGCCGGCGCGACTTGATGAAGATGCGCCGGCCGGTGTTCTCCGCCGTGCAGTTGCCCGCGCAGGAATGGTTGAAGTATTTCGCCGCGTTCGACTTGATGGCGCCATCGATCGTCTTCTTCTTCGAAATCTCGAACAGGTACTTGCTGCGGCTGGTGTATTCCTCGCCCGGCTTGAGCGTGCGGCCGGTGTATTCGACGATGCGCACGCCATACTTGATCGGCTCCTCGGCGAAAACGCCGAGGCCGGTGCGCGAACGGCCGACCCTGAGGGCGAAGGGGGAGACGATGCGGCGGCGCTTCTTCTTCTTCGCAGGCTTCTTCATCGCGCCCATCAAACCGCAACCGTGGATTCCTGCAAGGGGCGGCTGTGAATTATCCCCGAGCCGCTGGCCGGCGCCGGAGGGCTCCGCTGGTTGCGCGGCCGATGCGGCCCCACCATAATGGCGCCCACCTTCCCAGATTTATGCGCAAGCACATCCTCTCGTGCGGAGGCCCACATGCGTGCAACCTCGTTCGCGGCCATCATTGCAACCACCGTCGGCCTTGGGCTTCCCGGCGCCCCGGCGCTCGCCCAGGACAATGACCAGCAGCTCGGCACGGTGCATTTCCCGACATCGTGCAACGACACCGCGCAACGGCGCTTCGATCGCGCCATGCGCTATCAGCATTCGTTCTGGTACAAGGCTTCGCGCGAGATTTTCCAGGACACGCTCAAGGCCGATCCCGAATGCGGCATCGCCTATTGGGGCATCGCGCTGAGCCTGTGGAACAACCCGCACTTCGCGCCGCCCGCCCCCAATCTCGCGCCGGCGCTGGCGGCGATCGAGAAGGCCAAGGCGGTCGGCGCCAAAACCGAACGCGAGCGCGACTACATCAACGCGCTTGCCGTGCTCTACACCGACTATGACAAGATCGAGTACCGCACTCGCCTGCAGGCTTATCTCAGGGCGATGGAGGCGCTGGCGGCGAAATATCCCGACGACGACGAGGCGCAGATCTATTACGCCATCACCCTCAACGTCTCCGCTTCCCCCGCCGACAAGACCTACGCGCAGCAGCTCAAGGGCGCGGCGATCCTCGAGCCCATCTTCAGGCGCCAGCCGCATCACCCCGGCGTCGCGCACTATCTGATCCACCTCTACGACTACCCGCCCATCGCCGAGAAAGGGCTCGACGCGGCGCGGAGCTACGCGTCGATCGCGCCGGCCGCGCCGCACGCGCAGCACATGCCGTCGCATATTTTCACGCGCGTCGGCTATTGGAAGGAGTCGATCGCCTCGAACCTCGCCTCGGTGACGGCCGCCAAGGCGGACAAAGAGAGCAACGACCAGCTGCACGCCATGGATTACATGGTCTACGCCTATCTGCAGCTCGGCCGCGACCATGAGGCGCGCGCCGTCATCGACGAAATGGCGCAATCGACCAACTACCGTCCCGACATCCAGGGCGGGCCCTTCGCGCTCGCCGCCTCGCCGGCGCGCTATGCCCTCGAACGCGGCGACTGGAAAAGCGCCGCCGCGCTGGAGGTGCGGCCGACCAAATTCGCTCAGGTCATGGCGATCACGCATTTCGCCCGCGCGCTCGGCGCTGCGCGCTCCGGCAATCGGGAGGCGGCGAAGCCCGACATCGCCAAGCTCGCCGAACTGCGCGACAAGCTGCGCGAGGCCAAGGACGCCTATTGGGCCAATCAGGTCGACATCCAGTACCAGATAGCGACCGCCTGGCTGCTCAACGCGGAAGGCAAATACGACGAGGCGCTCGCGGCGATGAAGGCCGCCGCCGACGCCGAGGACAAGACCGAGAAGGCGCCGGTGACGCCGGGCCCGCTGGCACCCGCGCGCGAACTTTACGGCGACATGCTGCTCGAGCGCGGCAACGCCAAGGAGGCGCTGGCGGCTTATCAGGCGACCATGGCGAAGGAGCCGAACCGCTTCAACGGTTTCCTCGGCGTGGCCCAGGCCGCCGTGGCGCTCGGCGACAAGACGACCGCCAAGGCCGATTATGAGAAGCTGATCGCGCTCACCGCCGACAGCAATTCCGATCGGCCGGCACTCGCCGCCGCGCGCGCGTTCCTCGCCACGAATTAGGCCGTCATGGCCGGGCTTGTCCCGGCCATCCACGTCTTATTAGATACCTTTGCGTGTCAAAGACAGGGATGCCCGGCACAACGCCGGGCATGACGGGTGAGAGTGTCGATGCGAATAAAAGTCCTCGCCATAGCGGCGGCGTTCGTGCTCGGCGGCCTGTGTCCGCTCGGTTGGTTTGCCGCGCGGCCGGACCGTGGACACGCGGTGACGCCGCCCGGCAGGCCGGTATGGAACGAGGTGGCGTGGCCCTTCCTGATGGACCAATGGGGAAAGGGCAAGGCCTTCCAGTGCAAGCCGGCCGACTGCGGCACCGAGGTCAATCTTTATCTGCGCGCCAAGATCGGCTTCTGCAACTGCACCACCGGCGTGTCGGATGATGACGAGCTTTCCCGCGTCGGCGACATCGGCATCATCGGCGGGAACGTGTCGCCGCTCGCGCCCGGGCGCGCCATCACCGTCGCCTCGATGAAGGGACGCAGTCGGCCTTACGTGGTTGCAAAAACTTTCCCCTCGGCGGAGTCCGCGCTGGAGATGGCGCTCAACGAGCATTGCGATGCGGTCGTCGCCACCGTGATCGTCGCGCGCGGCGCGGCGGCGCCGCTCGAGCAGCCGGCGCTCGATTTCCTCGCCAGCGACGTGGCGCTGCGCTGGGCCGAGCGTACGCTGGGGTTGTAGGGCGCCTTAGGCGTTGCCGCACGGGCAACAAACACAACCGTCATCCTGAGGAGCGCGCGCGACTTGTCGCGCGCGCGTCTCGAAGGATGGAAACAAACTCGGAGCATGCTGCCATCCTTCGAGACGCTCGGCGCGAGGACGCGCCGAGCTCCTCAGGATGACGGCAGTGTTTGTTGCTCGGCCGGCCCTGACGCAAATCGGCCAATCACTCCACCCCGATCCCGGCGTCCTTGACCATCTTGCCCCACATGCCGAACTGGACCTTGATGTAGTCGCCCAGTTCCTCCGGCGTGCTGGAAAACCCTTCGAAGCCCACGTTATGAAATTTTTTCTGCACGTCGGGGCTGTCGATGACCTTGCGCAGCGCGCCGTTGAGCTTCGTGACAACTGCCGGCGGTGTTTTGGCCGGCGCCACGAAACCCGCCCAGGTATCGAGGTTGAAGCCGGTCAACCCGGACTCGTCGATGGTCGGCAACTCGGGAAACAGCGAACTGCGCTTGATGCGCGACACCGCGATCGGTCGCACCGTCCCGGCTTGCACGTGCGGCATGGCGGTGGTGAAATCCGCGAGCATCATCGACACCCGACCGGCGATCACGTCCTGCAGTGCCGGGGGCGTGGTCTTGTACGGCACATGCACGATGTCGGTGCCGGCCCAACGGTTGATCGTCGCGACCGCGACGATGCCGGCGGTGTTGCCGCTCGCGAACGACAGCTTGCCGGGATTGGCCTTGGCGTAGCTCAACATCTCGGCGAGCGAATGGATCGGCAGGCTCGGGTTGACGACGAGCATCAAGGTGAAGCTTCCCACCCGCGTGACCGGCGTGAAGTCCTTGATGGGGTCGTAGCTGACCTTGATCAGATGGGGGTCGGCGGAAAGCGGCGAATTGGTCGCCAGCATCAGCGTGTAGCCGTCGGGAGCGGCGCGTGACACGTAGGTTGCGGCGAGCGCCCCGTCGGCGCCGGGCCGTGGTTCGACGATCACGGATTGCTTGAGCTCGTTGCCGAGCGCGTCGCCGATGATGCGGCAGAGCGTGTCGCTGGCGCTGCCGGGGCCGAACACGGCCACGAAGGTGATTGGCCGCGAAGGGAAATCATCGGCGCGCGCGTAGAAAGCAAACAATCCCGCCGTGGCGGCCATGAGAGCAAGCAACAGCTTTTTCATAAATGCTCCCTCGATTCCGTGCAGTTCCACCTCCACCGGTTGCTGCCGGCGTTCTTTTGCCCGTAAGCTAACATGAAAAGCGTCCGATGGGAGGAAACATCATGAGACTGAGCGATAAGCCGGCATCCGCCTGCCATGGCCCGTCCTGCGGGTGCGCGGCGCACCTCTCCCGGCGGCGTTTCATGGCCGGCGCCGCAGCATTGGGTGCGGCGGCGGTGTTGCCCGCCGGCGCGCGCGGCGAGACCGCTCGCCTGATCGATACGCATCATCATTTCTACGCACCCGCCTATCAGAAGGCGTGGCTCGCGTGGGACGAGGCGCACAAGATCACGCCGTTCCCGAGCCAGGTCGTCTGGACCCGCGAGAAGGCGGTCGAGGAGATGGACCGGAACGACATTCGCACCGGCATTCTCTCGCTGCCCTCGACGCCCGGCCTGTGGTTCAACGACGGTCCGGAAGCCGCCGCCCGCATGGCGCGCACCTGCAACGACTTCGGCGCCGAGATGGTGCGCGATTATCCCGGGCGGTTCGGCCTGTTCGCGACGCTCTCGATGCTCGACATCGACGCCACGCTCAAGGAAATCGAATACGTGTTCGACAAGCTGCATGCGGACGGCGTCGGGCTGCAGACCAACTACGGCGACAAGTGGCTGGGCGATCCGGTCTACCGGCCGGTGTTCGACGAACTCAACCGCCGCAAGGCCGTGGTCTACGTGCATCCGCTGGTCGCCGCCTGCTGCGCGAACCTGAGTCCCGGCATTCCGCCGGCGGCCCTCGAAGTGCCGCATGACACCACCCGCACGGTCACCAGCCTGCTGGTGACCGGCGGCTTCGCACGCTGGCGCGACATAAAATGGCTGTTCTCCCATGCGGGCGGCACGATCCCGATGCTTGCCGGCCGCATCGACGCCTTCTATGCCCGCCGTCCCAACCGGGCGGAGTTCGCGCCCGACGGCATTTTCGCGGAGCTGCGCCGCCTCCATTACGACACCGCCAACGCGGCAAACGCGCCCGCCATCGCCGCGCTCACCAAACTGGTGCCGACGTCGCAGATCACCTACGGCAGCGACTATCCCTATTTTGCGCTCGACCAATGGAAGAGCTTGCGGGAGCTGGGTTTCAGCGAGACCGATCTCGCGGCGGTCGAGAGCGGCAACGCGATGCGGCTGGTCCCGCGGCTGCATGCGTGAATGGGCGAATAGCGAATAGTGAATGGCGAATAGTGAGTGGTGAATAGTGAGTGGTGAATAGTGAGTGGTGATGGGGAGCTTCTATACACCATTCACCATTCACCACTCACTATTCACTGTTGATCGTGAGGCTTGAGATGCAGTTCATGGTGATCGAGCGCTTTCGCAACCACGACGCCCGCGCGATCTATCGGCGACTGCGCGAGCGCGGTCGCATGATGCCCGAGGGGCTCACGTACGTGAGTAGTTGGGTCGCGGCCGACCTCGGTCGCTGTTTTCAGCTGATGGAAACGGACGACGTGACACTGCTGCAGCGCTGGATCGCCGGCTGGTCCGATTTGATGGAGTTTGAAGTCGTGCCGGTCGTGCCCGGCGCCAGCACCGCCGAGGCGCTCGCCGGGCAACTGGATTGAAGATCACGTGTGACTTGTGAATGGTGGTGAGTGGTGAATAGTGAGTGGTGCGTAGCGGGCCGTCACCAGCGCCACGCCATTCGCCACTCACCATTCGCTATTCGCTACTCACTATTCGCTTCACGAGCGCTTGAGGTCCGCGCCCTTTATGATCGGCTCCCAGCGGGCAATCTCCTCATGGACCAGTGCGGCAAGGGCCTGCTGTCCGCGCCTTGATTTGTCGGGAACGACGCCGCCCAGATCGAAAAACCGGCCGCGGACCTCCTGGTCGTCCAAAGCCTTGTCGAGGGCGTCGCTGAGATCGTCGAGGATCGGCTGCGGCGTGCCTTTGGGCGCAAACAGGCCGATCCACGGCGCGGACGTGAACTCGGGCAGTCCGGCCTCATTGGTAGTCGGCACATCCGGAAGCGCGGCGTTGCGTTCGTTGGCGGCAATGGCGAAGCCCTTGAGCGCGCCGGCGCGCACGTGCGGGCTCACGTCCGTGATCACGCTGCAGGTGTAGTCGATTTGGCCGCCCATCAGCGCCGTTGTCGCCGGCCCGCCCCCGTTGAACGGCACCAACGTCGGCTTCACGCCCAGCACCGAGTTCAACAGGAGGCCGAAGCTGAACATGATCGAGCCGACGCCCGCGTGTCCCATATTGAGGTTTTCCGCATCGGTCTTCACGTAGGAGACGAATTCCTTGAGGTTCGTCGCGGGAAAATCCTTACGCGCCGTGATCAAAATTGGGTTCTCCACCGCCAACCCGATCGGCGCGAAGTCGACGTCCGGCTTGTAGGCCAGGTGGGGATAAAGCCAGACCGAAATCGCGTGCGTTCCGATGTGGCCGACCTGAATGGTGTAGCCGTCGGGCGTGGCTCGCATTGCCCGGATCGAGCCCGTGGTGCCGCCGGCGCCGGGGAAATTCTCGATGATGAACTGCTGCCCGAGGGTGCGCGACACGTGCTCGCCGACGATGCGCCCGGTAACGTCGGCGCCACCGCCGGGAGCGAACGGCACGATCACCGTGACCGGCCGCGTCGGATAGGATCGCGCCCGGGAAACACGCGAGAGGCTCGGCAAGGCAGCGGCGCCCGCGGCGAGATGCAGAAATTTGCGGCGCGGAAGTCTCATGACTCGCCCCTCCGAGCTGTTCGACCGATAGGCTACATCAGGCGGCCCGGCCGGCGGAAGCGGCGGCCGCTCGATTCAGCGACGAGAACTGGCTACGTTCGAGCGGCAGCGTCGCGGATCAGCGGGGAGAGGACCACATGAAAATTTCAATTCTCGACGACTATTTCGACACGGTGCGCACGCTGGCCTGTTTCAAGAAGCTCGACGGCCATGACGTCACGGTCTGGAACGACCACGTGCAGGACACCGATGCGCTCGCTGCGCGCCTGAAGGACACCGAAGGCCTCGTGCTGATCCGCGAGCGCACGAAAATTCAAGCGCCGCTGCTGGAGCGCCTGCCCAAGCTCAAGCTGATAAGCCAGCGCAGCGTCTATCCGCACATCGACGTCGACGCTTGCACGCGCCACGGCGTGATCGTCTCGTCGGGCATGCACGCCGACACGCCGTCCTATGCCACCGCCGAACTCACATGGGCGCTCATTCTGGCCGCGGCGCGCCAGCTCCCCCAGCAGATGGCGTCGCTCAAGGCCGGCAAGTGGCAAATCGGCGTCGGCACGACCTTGCGCGGCAAGACGCTCGGAATTTACGGCTACGGCCGCATCGGCGCGACCGTCGCGGGCGTCGGCAAGGCGTTCGGACTGAACGTGCTGGTGTGGGCGCGTGAAGAATCCCTCGCGCGCGCCCGCGCCGACGGGTACGCCACGGCGGGCAGCAAGGCGGAGTTCTTCGCAAGCTGCGATATCATTTCGCTGCACATGCGGCTCGTGGCGGCTACGCGCCACATCGTCAAAGCCGAGGATCTGGCGCGCATGAAGCCGCACGCGATCCTCGTCAACACCAGCCGGGCGCCGCTGATAGAGGCGGGCGCGCTCGCGGCGGCGTTGCGCGGCGGCCGCCCTGGCTATGCGGCGGTCGACGTGTTCGAGGACGAGCCGATGCGCGATCCGAATTTCCCGCTGCTGCAGTTCGAGCAGGTCGTGGCAACGCCGCACATCGGTTACGTCACGCGCGAGGAATACGAGCTGCAGTTCACCGACATTTTCGACCAGATTCTCGCCTACGCGGCAGGCAAGCCGATCAACGTCGTCAATCCGGACGTGCTGCCACGGACGGCGCTGCGCGCCTGACGGTAAAACGCGTCAGGCAGGTTCCGGCGGTCGCGAAGAAAGCCACCATCCGTTGCCGACAAGAACGGCTGTTTCATCCGATCGATCATTGCGAACGAGCGATTGCGTCGCCCAGATTGCGCCGGAACGGAACGCCGCGGTGACACGGCTTGCTTCGTCCTGGTCAAAGGCGTCTTGGCACTGGATGAAAACGCAAAAGCCGATCACTCCGGCAGGGAACGAGTCCTTTGACCGTTTTATCAGCAGGCCCACGCCCGTGCTGCTCGCTGCAGTACCCGACAAAGGAAACACCACCCGGCCGCCATCGTTCAACGCGTCGAGCCAGGCGGCCACCGGACGCGTAGCGCCCGCATTGACATAAATGGCGTCGCACGGCGGCAGATCGCCGGCAACTCCCGACACGCAGCGCACCTCGACGTTTCCCCAAGGCGCGAGATTATCGACGGCACGGGCCGCGAGCTGAGGATCCACCTCGTAGCCGATGACCTTTCCGGTCGGTCCAACGAGTTCGGCAAGGATCGCCGTGTAATATCCCGTGCCGCAGCCGATCTGGAGCACGGTGTCGCCTTGGTGCGGGTTCAATGCCCCGAGCAATTGGCCGTGCAGGCAGGGCTCGCCGTTGTTGATGCCTTTTTCGTCACGCAAGGCGAACAGAAGGTTCTGATAAAGGTGAATCGGATCGTCCGTCGGCGTCTGGACATAGGTTGGCTCGTAAATCGACCGGGCAAGCCATGGGCCCGGGCCCAAGAAATTCTCCCGGCGGACGATGCCGAACGCTTGCTCGAGCCGATCCCGCAGCGGCCCGCCGGCTGCGGCGACGAGCTTGGCGTAGAACGCGCGACACGCCGTCAGACGAGCGGCATCAGCTTTTTCCATCGCGGAGCCTCACTCACTCGCCTCAGCAGCCGTCGTCGCGGTCTCCCGCACCTCCGCATCGATCGCGTCGAGCAGCGCTTCCGCAAACACGCGCGGTAGATCGCGAGCGATGAAGACGAGACGGCTGCGGCGGTCGTCGGACGGCCAGCGCTCGAGAAATCCGGGCGCGTGAAACATGTGCTGCACGCCGTGAATGACCGCCGGCCGCTCCGGGCTTTCCGCAATGGCGAGGATGCCCTTGAGACGCAACAGATCGGCGCCGCAATGCTCGGCCAGCACTTCGAGGAACAGCGTGAGAGCCACCGCGGGAATCGGCTGCTCGCGGATCAGCGCGAAGCAGGCGATGCGCTCGTCGTGACGGTTGCGGTCGTGGGCGCCGTGGTGCTTATGCAGATCGTGTTCGGGCACCAGCTTGCCGGCCGGATCCCAGATGCGCGCGTCGAACAGCCGCTCGGGGTCGAGGTCGCCGAATGACGTCGGCAGCAGCGGCGCGGACGGGTTGAGCGCCGCGAGGCGATCGGTCAAGGCGGCCGGCACCGCATCGACGAGATCGGTCTTGGTCAGCACCAGCCGGTCGGCGACGGCGACTTGTTTGATCGACTCCGGCTGCCGCGCCAGCGTCTCTTCTCCGTGGACCGCATCGACCGTGGTGACGACGCCCGAAAGCGTGAGGCGCTCGGCGAGCGCATCGTCGCTCATCACCGCGTGCAGGATTGGCGCCGGATCGGCAAGCCCGCTCGTCTCGATCACCACGCGCTCGAACGGCGCCACCGTGCCTTCGTCGCGGCGGCGCAGGATGTCGGCGAGCGTGAGCACGAGGTCGCCGCGAATGCTGCAGCACAGGCAGCCGGTCTGCAGCGTGACGAAACTCTCGTCGCTGGTCTCGATCAGATCGTGGTCGAGCCCGACCTCGCCAAACTCGTTGATGATTACCGCGGTGCGGGCGAACGCCGGACTCCTGAGCAGCTTTCCGAGCAGCGTGGTCTTGCCGCTGCCGAGAAATCCGGTGAGCACGGTGACCGGGATCATGGCGAGACCAGTGGGCCTGGTGCGATGCGCAGGCGGCTGGCCTGGTGATCCGGATCGACCACCCGGCGCGCCGTGCGCAACAGTCCGGCGATCGAGGTGACGCCGCGCGTGCGGCCGGCAAGCGTCACGGTCCAGCGAAACGGCGGGGCGCCGCGCGCAATCAGCAAGGTGTGCTCGCCTGCCGTCAGCGTGAGGTCATCAGCCTCGCGCTCGACGCGTCCGTCGACGTGCCAAGCGACGAGGCTCGCGGCGAGGAGCCGATGAATGAGAGCGACGGTATCGTGCGTCACAGTGGCGGTCCCAAGCTATCTTTCTGCCAATCCGATTTACCAGCCTCGGCAAAGCAACTTGCCAGGCGCTCGATGTCAACTCGGCCAAGCCCGGCCTCAGTCAAAGCAGCGTGCCATCGGTTATTGACGCGCTCGCGCAGGTCTTCCAGCAAAGCAGCGGCCTCTTCGCGCTTCAATCCGAAGTTTGCTGTGCCGCTCAATGCGTTTGCAAGCGTGGCATCATGGCCGCTGTCGCCGACGCCCAGAATGAGCCGCCCCCTTGAGCCCACATGTGGCCGAGGGACAACGTCATAAAGTGGTGAGAGGCGCCAATCACGACCGTCATACAAAAAGGCGTGATTGCGCAAATGGTCGTCGTCATTTCCGACGAGGATATTGAATGCCATTCGACGAAATAGCTCGCGCAAGTCTCGGCGAGGATCTGCCCCGTATCGACGCAGCACTTCGGCGATCTCGCGATACGAATACTCATGTGCTGCGATCTCATGCGCTTCCAGCATCGTCAGCGCCGAGGCAAATGGGATTCGCGCAAGTTGGCTGTCTTTGATGTTTCGATCGAAACGGCGAATGAGATAAATGTCCCGGTTTAGTAGAGTCTTGAAGTCGGTCTCAGGGATATCCAACTCGCATTCTTTTGCGAGTCGCATGACGGCAAATTCGGCCCGACACACCGCATACGTGTCGCTCTTCGCCGAGAATTTTGCGATCCAGGGCACACCGTCATGAATCATAGCCGCCTTGGGGCGCGCGCCGCCAAGGGACGAGCCTGCTTCCAATAGAAGCTTGAGATCGGGTTCCAGTTGCTCGACTGATTGGATGCGTTCGGCCGCCTCGGCAAGCTCAGCCAGGTCAAATTGCTCTCCAACGGCTCCCTCTTCTCCCCACGGGGCCATTCGTTTGGGACCGCCGACCGGATCGGGCCCGAACGCCAGCGCCCCAACGCGTTGGTTCCCAGATGCGATGAGATAATCGAATTCCGTGAGGTTCTGAGTACCGGCTGCCTTGTGCATGAGATAGCGGCCCCAGCCATCCGGCGCCGCGTCTCTAATTCCGTTAAAAAGCTCAAAGCCCTCGGCGGTTCGGAATGTCTGCGGGGTTGCGTCTGGATCAGGCAGCGGGAGAACCGCCGGATCAACGGCGACACGATTGGATCGGCCGAGATAGCGATTGCCATATTGAAATGTTGCGTAGCTGTTGCGGCCCTCCTCAGTCATGTCGAGGCGGCCGGCCGGAACCGGCCCCTCGCTCAGGTGCATGTAGACGTAGGTCGTGCGGGTGGGCACGGCTTATTCTCAGAAGTCGAGGTCGGGTTTCGGCGTGCGCGGCGCTCGCGTTCGCTTTGGCAGTCGTTTCAACTCCTCAGCCCTGCCGACCGTGTCATGGTCAGGGGAGGCGAGCGCGCCCAACCGATCAATCAATCCGAGCGCCCAGAGCGCGGTCGCGACGATTCCGAGGCTGACGCCAGGCTCGCCGCGCTCCAGCCGCTGCAGGGTATCGAGGCTGACCATCATGCGATCGGCAAGGAGCCGCTGAGGGATACGGCGCCGCTTTCGGGCGATGGAAATATCGCGGGCAAGAGCTTCCAGAGCTTTTGCTGCGGGGGCAGGAAGGGCGCGATGCGCCAGGGTGGATTTTGCCATAAACGTCGGCTCCTCTGACCCGATATAGCAGGTCAGATGGCGGATTCCCATATGATTTATCGGTTCAAACAGCCGAGAATCTTGGGAGAACCTACTCCCGCGAGGCTGTAAGCGGCCGACTGAACGAGCGCGACGGTATCCGCCGCCGTGTCGCCGTCACAGCGCTGGCCCGGCGATGATCTCGCTCGGGATCTTGCGTTTGAGATACTGCCCGCTGCCCGGCGCGCCGAAATATTTGCCGCCGTCGACCATCACCTTGCCGCGCAGGATCGTCGTTACCGGCCAAGCGAAAATGTCGTGGCCCTCCCACGGGGAATAATCGGTCTCGTGCAGGTCCTCCTTGCGGATCTTGCCGCGCCGGGTGGGATCGAGGATCGCGATGTCGGCGTCGCTCCCCGGCGCGATCGCGCCCTTGCGCGGATAAAGTCCCATGATCTTCGCCGCGTTGGTCGAGATGAGATCGACGTAGCGCGGCAGGCTGTAGCCGCGGCGCGTAACCATTTCGGTGTACATCACGGCGAGCCGCGGCTCGACGCCGGAGTTGCCGCCGGTAGTGTCGTCGATGCGGCGGCCCGCCGTCTTGAGCTGCAGCGAGCAGCACAGCTCGTCGGTGGCGACGCAATTGATCGCGCCCGACACCGTGCCGTCCCACAGCGCCTGCTGATCCTGTTTCGACTTGAGCGACGGATAGGTGTGATAAATCTGTCCGTTCGGCCGCCGGTAATCTTCCTGCGTATAGAGCATGTATTGATGCAGGCTCTCGCCGTAGACCGGCAGGCCCTTGGCGCGCGCCTCGGCGATCGCCGCAACGCCGGTCGCCGCGCTCACGTGCATCATGTAGATCGCGGTGCCGCGCACGCTCTCGGCGAGCCGGATCACGCGGCGGAAGCTCAAGTCCTCCGATAGCTGATTGTGCACCTCGGCGAGATTCTCGAAGCCGACCCGCTGCTCGGCGATCAGCTTGGCGTACATGTGCATGACGAGGTCGTTGTCCTCGGCGTGGATGACGCCGAGCCCGCCGCGCGCGGCGAGCACCTTGAAGATTTCCCAGATGTCGCCGTAGTCGACCATGCGGCCCTGCCGGCTCGGCAGGATGTTGGTGGTGAAAATCTTCACCGTCGGGTAGCCGGCCTCGATCGCCTCCGCGAGTTCGCCCATGTGGGCCGCCGGCGGATCGGACGACGCCATCAGGTGATAGGCCCAGTCGCACGAGCTTTTGCCGACGAAGTCCTTGTCGCGCGACTCGATCGCCGCGCGCACGCCGTCCGCCCGCCAGTAGGCGAAATCGATGAGTGTCGTGGTGCCGCCCCACAGCGCCGCCATACCGACGTGATCGGGCCCCTTGGTGGTGAGCGTCGTGCCGTCCGGGAGTATCCAGCCGTGATGCATGTGAACATGCGGATCGATGCCGCCCGGGATCACGATCTTGCCGGCCGCATCGATCGCCCGCGTTGCGGTGGCATCGAGCGTACCCGGCGCCGCCACCGCCGCAATGGTCTCGCCTTTGACCGCCACGTCGCAGCGCACCACGCCTTGCGGCGTCACCACGTCGCCGCCGCGAATGATGAGATCGAGCATGCGTCATCCTCCGTATGGGGTGGCGATACTACGGCCTCTAGGTGGACTACGCGAGCGGGACCGGATTGTCGGCCGGTGGGTCGATGCCGAACGTGCCCGCGGTCATGCAGGTCATCGAGAAGCTGCCGGTCAATGCCACCAGCGCTACGAGGCTTTCGAGGCCCATCGTCTTTTCCGCCGCCGCGTAGGTCGCGTCGCTCAAAACTTTGTTGGCGAGGATTTCGCCGGGCAAGAGGAAACAAGTGCCCTCGCGCGCGTCGCTAAGCGACGGCGTGCGGCGCGCGTTGATCGCGTCGATCACCGCGCGGTCGATGCCGACGGAAAGCGAACGGCGCACCTGCGCGAACCACGGATATTTGGAGTTCCAGTAGCGCGCGATCGTGAGGTGCGCGATCTGCTGCTCGCGCGGCGAGAGCGGCCCCGCCGCGATGCTCGAGCGCAGGTTCTGACAAGCGTCGAACACCTTCGGCAGGCGGATGTAGGCGTAATACGGCCCGCCGACGATGCCGCTCGTTTGTTTGGCGGCGTCGTAGACGCGCGCCTGTTCGTCATTCATGTCGGCGCGCTCGATAATCGGAATACGGGCCATGGGTCTTCTCCGCTGTGCGATGTCGTTGGCACCGGAAGCTAGCATCGAAGCGCTATACGCGGTGGTTTTTGCCTTGACTTCGTGTTCTCGTTTTGTTCTCCTATGCCTGTCAAAAGCGTTCAAAGGAGACCCGCGATGGCCTACACTTTCGACAGTTTGGGATACGCCAAAAAGCTGCGTGACCGTGGCGTGTCCCCGGATCAAGCCGAGGCTCACGCGGAAGCAGCCCGAGACTTCATCATGGCTGAGCTGGTAACCAAGGCCGACTTGGCAGAGCTTGCAACTAAGGCCAACTTGCTGGTGACCAAACAGGAGCTTCAAACCGATATCGCCGAAGTTCGTCACGATATGGAGACGCAAACCTTACGGCTCACGGTCCGGTTTGGCACAATGTTGGTGGTGGGATTCGGTGCCCTCGCGACGATCTTGACCATTTTGAAGCTGTCGTAGCGTTCAAGCCGAGGCGCACGCTCGTAGCAATCTGAGACTTCACCATGCCGGAGCTTGCAACCAAGGTCGATTTGCTGGCGATCCGGGACGACATACGGGCGATGAAGCAGAGGCTTCGCGCCAGTATTAGAGGGTCCCCCGAGCGTGGTGCCGGTTTCAGCGAGCTTAACGCCAGGATCGAGATTCTAATCCTGCGTCTTACTCTTCGGTTCGGCATCATGTGGGCGATCGGGATCTTGATCCTCCTGATCATCGTGAAGCACAAGTAGTGCTCGCTCCAAACCCGAACCGCCCTGCCCAGCCAAACGGAGACCGTGCACGATGAATCCCTGGGACGGCATCATTCCGCAGAGCGAGCAGGAATCTTATCGCGCCGCGGGCTTTGGCCGCCGCTCCGGTCTCGGCAAACATCCGGCGCTGCTGATCATCGACGTGCAATATCGCACCGTCGGCACGCAGCCGCGCCCGTTCATGGAAGCCATCAAGGAATTTCCGACCGCTTGCGGGCAGGTCGGCTGGGACGCCGTGCATCAGATCGCGCGCGTGCTGGCGCTGTTCCGCCAGAAGGGCTGGCCGGTGCTTTATCCCTACGTCTCGCAGAAGGAGACGTTCGACAAGGGGCGCCTCGCCGACAAGGTGCCGGCGCTCATGAGGGTCGCCAAGCGCGGCTACGATTTCGTCGCCGACGTGGCGCCCGAGGCGAACGACGTGCTGCTGCCGAAAAAGCATCCGAGCGCCTTCTTCGGCACGCCGCTTGCAAGCTATCTCATCGAGCGCGGCGTCAACACGCTGGTGGTCACCGGCTGCACCACGAGCGGCTGCGTGCGCGGCACCGTGGTCGATGGCTTTGCCTATAATTTCCGCATCCTCGTCCCGCACGAATGCGTCTACGATCGCAGCCGAGTCTCGCACGCGGTCAACCTGTTGACATGTCGGAAAAATACGCGGACGTGATGAGCACCGACGCCACGGTCGTCGCCCTGCAATCGCTCGAACGCGCGGCCGCGTGACATCTTCCACAAAAGGAGCCTGGGAATGAGCGAGGTGAGTCGCGCTTCGAGACGATGCTTTTTCGCTGCCGCCGTGGGCTTTGCCGCGGCCGTCGGAATAGCCGGTCCCGCCTCAGCGCAGGACGCGTTCAAATTTGGTCTCGCCATGCCGCTGACCGGCTCGCAGGCCCTCTACGGGCAGGATCAGGTCAAGGCGGCCGAATGGGCGGTCAGCGAGATCAACGCGAAAGGCGGCATCAACGGCAAGAAGCTCGAGATGATCGTGCTCGATACCCAGGCCGATCCGCAGCTCGGTATCCAGATGACCAACCGTCTGGTCAGCGTCGAGAAGGTACCGGTTTTCATCACCGCGTGGAGCAGCGTGGTCAAGGCGGTCGCGCCGATCGCCAACGACAACAAGGTGGTCGAGCTGAGCATCGGTGCAAGCTCGCCCGACGTCGCCAAGCTCGGCGACTACGTCTACACGACGTTCCCGCTCGCCGACATCGACATCACGGCGGTCGCGAAATACGCGGCGACCGTCATCGGCAAGAAAAAGGCCGCGGTCATCTACATCAACAATGAGACCGGCATCGTCCCAGCGGAAGTCTATCAGAAGGTATTCAAGGCGGCGGGCGGCCAGATCGTTGCGGTGGAGACCTACGACCCCAAGGCCACCGACTTCACCGGCCTGTTGCTCAAGGTGCGCGCCGCCAATCCGGACATCATCCACCTGCAGGGCCTGGTCGCCGATATCCCGCAGGTGATCGCGCAGATGCGCCAGCTCGGGTTGACGCAGCCGGTCACGTCTTACTCGGCGGCGTTCAATCCCAAGCTGATCCAGCAGCTCGGCGCCGCAGCCGAGGGCGTGATCGCGACCTCGCTCGCGCCAGGACCCGAGGATTCGGAGAAGGTGAAGGACTACGTCGCGCGCTGGCAGAAGGACGTCGGCCGCGAGCCGAACGGGTTGCCGTACACGGAATATCTCTATGACGCGCCGTACCTGGTCGCGGCGGTGCTCAAGGCGCTCGACGACAAGAAGGAGCCGGCGAGCGGCGAGAATTTCCGCAAGGAGATGCTGGCGATGCACAGCTTCGCGCTGCCGATCACTGGCAAGACCACGCTCAACGAAGACCATACCGTGGTCAAGCCGGTCTATCTGATGGAAGTCAAAGGCGGGAAGTGGACTCGCAGGGCCGTCATCGGCGAGTGATGGTCTGACGCCTTGCAGGCTGGTGATTTAAATTCCGCTTCGTCATGCCCCGCGAAAGCGGGGCATCCAGTAAACGGCGCCGTCCCAGTTTTATCTGAGCCATTGCCGATTACTGGATCGCCCGCTTTCGCGGGCGATGACGAGAAATTTTCCAGCCGGCAGACACGCAGCTGACAAAATGCTCGACCCAACCATCATCCTGCAGATTCTTTGGACGTCGCTCGCGACCGCGAGCTACTACGTGCTGTTCGCAGTGGCCTTTGCCCTGGTGCTCAAAGTCACGCGGCTCTTCAACTTCGCCCAGGCTGCGATCATGACGATCGCCTTCTACGCCGCTTTCGTCGCGGTGCAGTGGCTCGCCTGGCCGGCGTGGGCGGCGTTCGCCGCCATGACGGCAACGACGCTCACCGCCTCCTTCGCGCTCGAGCGGATCGGCTTCGAGGCGCTGCGCAAGCGCGGCGTCTCGGTGATGTTCGTGTTCGTCTTCACCTTCATGGTGTCGGAGTTCGTCGATTACCTGGCGATGCTCATCTTCGGCACCTGGCCGCAGACGATCTTTCCCACCATGTTCTGGCCGGTCACCTTGGTCGGCAACATCGCGGTCAGCGCCTGGGATCTGCCGGCGGTCGGCGCGACAATCGGCGCGCTCGCTCTGCTGTTCGCCTTCATGCGGTTTTCCCGCGTCGGCCAGTTCATGACCGGCGTCGCCGACAATCCCGACCTCGCCGAGCTTTACGGCATCAGCAAGCGGCGCATCTTTCTCGTGACGATGCTGATCGCCGGCGCCTTCTCCGCGCTCGGCATGTTCCTCTACGGCACGCGGGCGCAGGTACTGCCGCAGACCGGGCTCTCGCTGATGCTGTTTGCCGTAGCGGCGACCATCATCGGCGGCATCGGCAACGTCGCCGGCGCCGCCATCGCGGCGGTGATCCTCGGCGTGATCCAGAATGCGAGCATCCTGGTCATTTCCTCCGAATGGCAAGGCTTCTTGCTCTACATCTTCCTGTTCCTCGCGATCATCTTCTTCCCCAAAGGGCTGCGCCTGCCGCAGCGCCCCCGCTTCGTCACGGCCGCACGCGACGCATTGATCGAGCAGGACGCCCCCGCCGCTGAAAGCAAGGCCTGAGAGCCGATGGACTATCTCGACGGTCTCATCGTCATCGTCGGCCTCTACGTCATCCTGGCCGCGAGCTTCAATCTGATCATCGGCTACGGCGGGCTCGTCTCGATCGCGCATCCCGTGTTCTTCGCGCTCGGCGCCTACGCGTCGGCGATTCTCTCGCGCGATCTCGCCCTGCCGGTGCCGCTGGCGATGCTGGGCGGGACTGCCGTCGCGCTCGCCGCCTCGATCGCGCTCGCGCTGCCGTCGCTGCGCGTGTCCGGCGACTATCTGCTGATCGCGAGCATCGGCTTTCAGCTCGGCGTGCTGGAAGTAATCAAAAACGTTCGCTTCACCGGGGGGTCGAGCGGCTTTATCAACATTCCGCCGTTTCTCATCCGCGACTTCGGCCGCACGAGCTACGTCGTGCTCGTGCTGGCGGCGACGGCCGGCGTGATTTTTCTGGTACGCTGGATCGCGCGCAGCGACTACGGCCGCGCCATGAGCGCGATGCGCGATGACGAACTCGCCTTCGCGTCGGTCGGCCGCAACGCGATGTGGATGAAGATCGCGATCTTCGGCCTCGGCTCGGGGCTCGCCGGCCTCGCTGGCGCGCTCTATGCGCACTATTTCCGCTTCGTCACGCCGGAGCAGTTCGAGCTGCTCCAATCCGCCGCCATCCTCACCATGGTGGTGGTGGGCGGGATGCGTACCACCTGGGGGCCGGTGGTCGGCGCGCTGTTGTTGGAAGCGCTGCCGCAGGCGCTCGCCTTCCTGAATCTGCCGCCGAGCGTGCTCGGCCCCATCCAGGGCCTGCTGTTCACCGGGCTGGTGCTGGTGTTCATGTTCTTCCGGCCGCAGGGGCTGGTGCCGGCGCAGGACGCGTGGCGTGGCGCGCGTGCCGCCAAGGAGAGCCGCTGATGGGCGAAGTGCTCACGGTCCGCGGCCTCAACAAAAGCTTCGGCGGCATCGTCGTCGCGCGCAATGTCGATCTCACTTTGCAGAGCGGCCGTGTGGTCGGGCTGATCGGCCCGAACGGCGCCGGCAAGACCTCGCTGTTCAACCTGATCTCCGGCGTGGTGAAGCCGGACTCCGGCACCGTCTCGCTCGACGGCGCGCCGCTCGATCGCCTCAAGTTTCATCAGCGCATCCACCGAGGTCTCAGTCGCACTTGGCAGCACGTCCGGTTGTTTCCTTCGCTTTCCGTGCTCGACAATCTGTTGATCGCCACCCGCGAGTATCCGGGCGAGCGGATCGTCAACGTGCTGTTCGGCCGCCGCCGGCTCAAGGAGCACGATAAGGTCGCGCGCGAACAGGCGACGGACGTTCTCGGCCGGATGGGGCTCGCCAATGTTGCCGACGCGCTGGTGACGGATCTGCCCTACGGCCAACAAAAGCTCGTCGGCGTCGCGCGTGCCCTGATGGGCGAGGCCAAGTGCCTGCTGCTCGACGAGCCGATGGCCGGCGTCGAGGGTGCGTCCTACGCGGCGATGCAGCGCGTGGTGCGCGAAGTCGCCGATCGCGGCGCCGCCGTGTGCGTCGTCGAGCACAACGTCGCCTTCGTGCGCGACCTCTGCGACGAAGGCATCTTCATGTTCGCGGGCGCGATCATGGCCCGCGGCTCGGTCGCCGAGCTGATCGGCGATCCGCAGCTGACTGAACTCTACTTCGGACATTGAGCATGATCCCGAAAAGTGGGTACCGGTTTTCGGAAAAGATCATGCTCCAATAAAAGAAGTCAGCATGTTGCAAATTCACAACGTCACCGCCGGCTATGGCCCCCTCACCGTCCTCACCGATGTGTCGCTGTCCCTGCCGGCCGGCGCGCGGCTCGGCGTGTTCGGCCACAACGGCGCCGGCAAGACGACGCTTCTTCGCTGCATCGTCGGCGCGGTGCGGCCGCGCGCGGGCAACATCACCGTCGCGGGCGCCGACACCGGCACCGCGAGCGTCGTTGACAATGTGCGCCGCGGCATCGGCTTCGTGCCGCAGGGCCACAACGTATTTCCCAACCTCACCGTTGAGCAGAACCTGCGCATCGCCGGGCTGCTGTTCGATCCGTCGTTCGTCACGCAGGTGTACGAACTGTTCCCCGTGCTCGCCGAGCGGCGCCGGCAGCGCGCCGGCTCCATGAGCGGCGGCGAGCAGCAGATGCTCGCGCTCGGCATGGCGCTGATGACCAAACCGAAGTGGCTGCTGCTCGACGAGCCATCGACCGGGCTTGCGCCAGTGATCGTCGGCAACGTGATGCGGCGGCTCGCCGACATCAACGCGCGCATGGGCGTCGGCCTCATCCTGGTGGAGCAGAACGTGCCGGCGACGCTCAAGGTGGTCGAGCAAACAATCATTTTGCGCTCCGGCCGGATCGTGTTTCAGGGCTCGGCCGCGGAACTCGGCGCCAACGCCGACTTGTGGAAATGGTTCTGATGGCCGATCGGCAGGCCGACGTCGATGTCCTGGTGATCGGCGCCGGCGCCTGCGGCCTCGCCGCGGCGATCGCCGCCCATGACGCCGGCATTGCCGCAGCTAAAGAAGTAGCGAATAGCGAGTAGCGAATAGCGAATAGCGAATGGAAAAAAGCTCAGAGCAATTCTTACCATTCGCTATTCGCTATTCGCCACTATCCACCGGAGAACTCATGCCATTCGATCTCATAATCCGCGGCGGGACCGTCGTGCTGCCGCAGACCGACGGCGTCGCGGCGGACATCGGGATCAGCAGCGAGAAAATCGCTGCCGTTCTGGCGCCGGGAACCGTTGTCGAGGCCTCCGAAACACTCGATGCCGCCGGCAAGGTCGTGCTGCCGGGCGTCATCGACGTTCATCTCCAGCTCGGCCACGGCAAGGACATCGCGCGCCCGCGCGTGCCGGAGGACGCCGCAACCGAGACCGCGGCCGCGGCGGTCGTCATCGCGCCGGCACACATACGCGCGGTCGAGATCGACGATGGCGAGGTCGGCGTCGAGGCCGACGGCGATGCGGCCCTTGCGGTGGTTAAGCCCCATCGCGTCGGCGGGCGCGCCGGCGAGCAGCGCGGCGATGCGCCCGAGCGGCAGCCCGCGTTCGTGATGCGCGTCGGTGAGCACACGCTGGTGCGCGGCCGATTCGTGCTGCGCGACGGCGCTCTCGTCGACGGCGCGGTCGGCACCGGCCGCTACGTCAGCCGCGCGCTCTAAATCACGTATTAATGCGGCCTCTTTGGAACGGCATTCGTCCGGCTACGTTCTTCCCGCAGGATCACGCGCCGAAGGACGAGGTTCGTACATGTGCGATTACAGCCTTCATGCAGTTGCGTCGCGCCCGGCGAAGGTCGGCGACAGGCTCATCACCAGCAACTTCAAGGACACGCTCACGCGCGGGTTCGCGGCCGTGGGGGAGCCCGAAGTGGCGGTCTGTCTGCTGCCCGGCACCGAGCTGGCGTTCGAAGCCGAGGTGCGACGGGATTGGCTGCACACGCTGTTCTTCAACCGGGGCCGGTGGACCGTCGGTCACAACGTCGGCGTATTCCGGCAGATCAACAAGGACGATCCCCGCACCCATCATGACGCGATCGAGTTCCCCGACGGCCGCATCGTCCTGCTGACCTACCTGCGCGCGGGACAGCGCGCCACGGTGATTCAGTTGCCGGCGCGTCCTGTGCACGGGCCGAAGGGCGATGAAGCCTTCACCTCTCCCCGTTTGCGGGGAGAGGTCGGCGCCGAAGGCGCCGGGTGAGGGGGAGTCTCCACGGGCGTCGCGCTTCTGAGAGGTCCCCCTCACCCGCCCCGCCCTGTGGGCGGGGCACCCTCTCCCCGCAAGCGGGGAGAGGGAAGAAAGGGTCACGCCCTGACGTTCCGGTAAGCCTCCGAAGAAATATCCCGGCCGGTGAAGTCCGGCATCATCGCCGCCGACACCAGGCTGACGACGGCGCAGAAGGCGATGTAGATCGCGATCGGCCACACCGAATGGTAGGCGGCCAGCAACGCCGTGGCGATGATCGGCGCCGGGCCGCCGGCGATGATCGAGGCGAGCTGATAACCGAGCGAGCTGCCGCTGTAGCGCAGGTGCGGCGTGAAGGCCTCGGCGATCAGCGCCGCCTGCGGCCCGTACATCAGGTCGTGCGGAACGAGCGACAACACGATGGCCAGGAACACGATCGCGGGAATCGCGGTGCCGATCATCAGGAAATAGATGAAGCCGAACACCCCCGTGACCGCGGCGCCGATCAGGTACATGTTCCGGCGCCCGATGCGGTCGGAGAGGTAGCCGGCGAACGGGATGGTGAAGAGCGAGACGGCGGCCGCCACCATGACGGCCGTCAACACGAAGTCACGCGACATCTTCAACGTGCCGACCGCGTAGGTGAAGACGAAGGCGGTGAAGATATAGAACGGCGCCTGCTCGGCCATCCGCACGAAAGCCGAGAGGACGATCTCTCTCGGCTGCTTCTTGATGACCTCGAGGACCGGCGCTTTGTCGATCTTGTTCTCGTTGACCAACTGCTGGAAGACCGGTGTCTCGAGAATACCGAGCCGAATCCACAGGCCGACGCCGATAAGAACGATCGATATCCCGAACGGAACGCGCCAGCCCCAGTCGGCGAACTGGTCGCCCGACCACGCGCTGAATGCCAGGATCGCGATATTCGACAAGAACAGCCCGCAGGGAACGCCGAACTGCGGCCACGAGGCGACCAAGCCGCGATGGCCGTGGTGGCGCGCCCATTCCATCGACATGAGGACGGAGCCGCCCCACTCGCCGCCGACACCGATGCCTTGAACGGCGCGCAGGATCGTCAAAATGATCGCGCCCCAGATGCCGATGCTGTCGTAGGTCGGCACGAACGCAATTAAAAAAGTCCCGATGCCCATCAACAACAGTGTGGCGATGAGCGTGGCCTTGCGCCCGATGCGATCGCCGTAGTGACCGAAAATGGCGGCGCCGATCGGCCGCCCGACGAAGCCGACGAAATACGTGGCAAAGGCGAGCAGCGTACCCGTGAGCGCATCCTCGTTAGGAAAAAACAGCTTGCCGAACACCAGCCCCGCCGCGGTGCCGTAGATGAAGAAGTCGTACCACTCGATCGTGGTGCCGATCGTGGACGCGATGACGGCCTTGCGCAGTTGCGCGTTATGTTCGGCCTCGGGCAACGGCGCGTACGTGGTCGTCTGCATCGTCATGGCTTCTCTCCCACCAAGCGCGGGCTTCGACCGATTTACAAAGACCGGTACTTTCCTACTCCCACGCTGTACCGTGGAACGGATCGGCCGCCTCTTTGGTTCCAAGGAGTTTGCTGGCTTCGGCCGAAGATCGATCCCGCCGCAGCGGCGGCTAAAGTTCGCAACCCGACTTATGACAAGTTGTCACGCGAAGTTCCGGTTCTCGACACTGGCTTTATTTGTTTTTTGGCGCGACTTTCTGCCGGCAGGAGAGTTCCTGTCCCGGAGTGATGGATCAGGCGGAGACCCGCTTATGGCGGTGTCGGATTCGGCAGCCACGAGCGCGGCCGCGCTACAGCCATCCGCTGCTGGCCGAGGCCATTTTTGCCCTGGATGCACGGTTGCGTCGCCGGCACGCGGTCGTGGAATACACGCGCAATCCACTATGCGTTTTCCGCCTGCAGATCGTCCATTCGCAAAACGGCCTCGTCCTGCGCGACGGGACCCGGCTGCGACCCGGACAGCGCGTCGTGCAACTCCATTACTGGAACGAGCAAATCCCGCCGGCGCCGGAGGGTGGAATGACGATCGGCTGGGCCCGCCGGATGACTCACGGCATCGAGGCTTCGCTGCGCGAATTGGCGCGCTGTCTCGCCAGGCCCGATCTGAGCGACGTTGCTGTCATCCGCATTGATGCCGTGGCCACAATGGGCCGGGAGAGCGGCCTGCTCGCCCGCATCATGGCGCGCTACGGCTTCGAAGCCATTGCCCGGTCGGAACCGCCGCCGATCGGCGAACGCCTGCATTGTTTCGGCGAAAACATTCTGACCTCGTTGATGCTTTTTGCGCAAAATCCCCGCGCGCTGCGCTCCGGCAGCCTGACGCGCGGGCGCGTTCCGCTTTTCATCTCGCGCCGGACCTTGCAGCAGCGCTTCGGCGGTGCGGCGTAACAGCTCGATTGATGCACTGCCGGACCGGCGACGCCCGCCGCCGCGATTGCCGCCTTCACTGGCTTATTCTGTGGTACAACCGAGTAGCGCTCAAATACTGGAGCTGTCGTGACGGCTTAAGTGCTGGGCGCGGCACGTGAGAACCGCAACGGCGACAAGGGAGGCAGCCAATGATCGATTCGAGCCGACGCACCATTCTGACGACCGGCGCGGCGGCGGCGGCGACGGCCGCCGCATCGCGGGTATTCGCTCAGGCGCAGCCACCGGGAGCCCCGCAGGCGATGCCGGCCGGCACCAAGTTCGGCTTTTACGAGAAGGGCAATGTCCGCATCCGCTATGGCGAGATCGGCTCGGGCTTCCCGCTGCTGGCGACCCCCGGTGGCGGCTTGAACTCGTGCATGGCCGTGTGGGCGCGTGCGGTGATCAACATCCCGGAGGAGTTCAAGAACGATTTCCGCGTCATCACCATGGACCAGCGCAACGCCACGGGCGGCGAGTCCACCGGCCCGGTGCCGGTCGAGGATCCCTGGGGCGCCTTCGCGGACGACCAGCTCGGCGTGATGGATCATCTCGGCATCAGCAAGTTCTTTTTCTTCGGCAACTGCATCGGCGGTCCGTTCGCGATGAAGCTGATGGAGCGCGCGCCGGAGCGCGTCGTCGCGGCAATATTGAGCCAGCCGGTCGGACACAACCCGGCTCAGCCGGATTACATGTACGACGCCGGCAAGACCGTCTGGGCCAAGGAGCTGCGCGAGCGCAACCCCGACGTGTCGATGGAGACCATCGAGAAATATCTGCACAACCTCTACCGCGTCCGGCCCGATTTCGTGTATAGTGTATCGCGGGAGTTTGCGAAATCGTGCCAGACCCCGATGCTCGTGCTCCCCGACGATATCGTCGCACATCCGCTCGTGGCGTCGATCGACGTCGCCTCGCTCTGCCCGAACGCCGAGATCACCGTATTCCCCTGGAAAGAGCCGGCGGACCTGAAGGCGCGGACCATCAACCGCGCGCGGACGTTCCTGAAGCGGCAGCAGACGGCGTAGTGCCCCGATTCCGAAGTTCGCAATCGGACTCGCGGCAATTATGATGCGAACTTCGGGTTCGCGGCACTAGCGAAGCGGGCCTGCGGCCGAAGGAGGGTTTGACTCCGCCGAATGGCATTTCTCGGATGCCCCGGAGATATCCACCGCAACGTCCGTTATCGAGGCGATCGCGGACTACGGCCGCACAAGTATCAGCATCGCCGGCACACCGCCTCATGGCCGCAGCCACGGCGAACGATGGCGACGGTGTAAGCTGCCGCCATCGTTTCGATAATCGCGGAACTACGTGGTGGCGGCGATGCCTGGGATGGCCTGAACTGTCTTAGGCAACCGACGCACGAGCAGATAGAAAGCGGCGAAGTGTGTGATCATCAGTACCGGCACGTAGAGGATCGGGATCCAGTAGGTCGCACCCAACTCTCCGGCCACCGCCGGGAGGCCCAGCACGGTGGCGTTGTAATAGTCGACGATGAGGTCGAGCGTCCCCACGAGATTGAAGGCGACGACGAAGAGCCAAAAGAGCGAGCGCATCCTCACGGTCGCCAGCGACAGCATGGCGAGCAACGCGGTCGCGAAGTCGCCGTAGGCGGCGACGGTCGCGAAACCTGCAGGCAGATTGCCGACGATGCCTGGCAGAATGAAGACGAGTCCGAAGAAGCGGAAGCTGTGCAGAGTGGCGATAGCGCGTTGTGCTTCGACACGGTCCATCGACTTGAGCCAAGGCCAGATGTATGCACCGAAGCACAGCAGCCAAGCGGCATACCCGAGGACGAGATGTATTCGGAAGAGCGTTTCGGGCGACATGTAATGATCTCCTTATCACGTGTTTGTTGGGGCTGCTGAGTTGGTGCTTGGCCGGTTCCCCATTAGCAGGCGTAACGGCATCAGCGGACCGACTCGGATGTACTCGTGATCCAGCATGTTCTGTTTAGCAAGCGGCAAAGACTCCATGATGGATCTCGCCTCTGCGAGGTCTCCGGTGTTTAGGAGGAAAACACCTCCTTTGCCGTCTTCTCGCGAGTACCATTCGCGGATTCTCCCATCGAGATAGAGTTGAACCGTCGCGCGTATCTCGGCGGGCATGATGGCCATGACTTGGTCGCGCGTTACCTCGGGCTTTGCTTTCAGCAGGGCAAAGACACCGGTAACCGTTGGTGGGGAAGGTTAAGTTTGGGCGTGCGATTGCTCAGCCATGACGAAAACTCCTTTCAGGATCATCGTGAATGTGAGGTCAACTATTTGCTGATCCGGTGTGCGGTTGCGATCGGTCGAAGCGATGACTTGGACGCCGCCGACTTGCCAACCCGATATACGGCGCTTTCCGCCGGCGACTATGCTCGATAATATCGATGGGCTATGAAGCAGAACTTCACAGTCAGGCAGGGCGCACTCGACGGCGTGGAAGCATTCCTCAGCGTTGCGCAGCACCGCAATTTCCGTAAAGCGGCTGCCGAACTCGGGGTAACTCCATCGGCGATCAGCCAATCGGTACGCGCGCTGGAGGCGCGGATCGGCGCGGCGCTTTTTATCCGCACAACACGCAGTGTCGGCCTGACCGAAGCCGGCGAACGATTTTTTGCGCGCGCGAAGCCCGCCTTCGAGGAGCTCGTCACTGCCGGCGAGGCCGCGCGTGATTTAGGGCAGCGTCCCACCGGGCTCTTGCGCCTTTCCGTTCCCCGAGCGGTCGTGCCGCTGATCCTGGAGCCGGTGGTCGCCTCTTTCTGCCAAGCCTATCCCGAGATCGAATTGGAAATCGCCGCAAGCGAAGAGATGGTGGACCTCGCGGCCGGCCACTTCGATGCCGGCGTCCGCCTCGGCCATCTCATCGCGCCCGATATGATCGTCGTGCAGCTGACGCAGCCCTTTCCGTTCGTGGTCGTTGGCAGCCCCGATTATCTACGTGGGCGGCAGCGGCCGGAACGGATCGATGATCTGCGTGGCCATGCCTGCTTGCGCATGCGTCGCTCGAACGGGTCGATCGCCCCTTGGCCCTTTATCGACGGCAATAAGAAGGTCGAGGCAATCGTCTCGGGACCGCTGATCGCGCATGACTACCCGACGCTGCTCGGCGCGGCAATCCAAGGTCTGGGACTTGCGCAAGTGCCTGGCCCGCTCGCTCAGGACCCGGTTGCTCAGCGTCGATTGGAGGCCCTGCTCACGCCTTTTGCCCTCACGACGCCCGGCGTCTTCCTCTACTATCCGGGCAGGCGCCAAGCCTTGCCGAAATTGCGTGCCTTTATTGAGCACATCAAGGGCCGACGCTGGAGATCGGCTTGATGGGCCACGACCCGCTGGTCAACATCGTACAGCTCCGGGGCCCGGCAATCGTCAGGTCTCGCGCGAAATCTCATGCGATTCCGAAGTTCGCATCATTTTGCGGCACGCTCGTTTGCGAACTTCGGAATCGAAGGGCACTAGCAACTCTATGATTCTAGTGCCGCTTTGAACCCGAAGTTCGCAACCGGACTCGCGGCAATTATGATGCGAACTTCGGGTTCGCGGCACTAGCCGGCAGACGAACATCTGATACGGGGAAGAGCATGGCCATGAAGATCGACCGGATCCAGCCTGCGGGCATGAACGTCCGCATGCAGCAGGGAAAGCCCGCCTATTCGCACGTCGTCACGGTCACAGCGCCGGGCAAGACGATCTACATCGCCGGCCAACTGGCACGCGACGCCGAGGGCAAAATCGTCGGCCCGGGCGACATGCGGGCGCAGCTCGAACAGACCTTCAAGAATCTCGACGCCTGCCTCAAGGCCGCCGGCGCAACGTGGGCCGATGTTGTCAAGACAAACACCTTCGTCACCGACTACCAAGCGTTCTCGCAGTGCTCCGACGTGCGCATGCGCTACTTCGGGGTAGCCAGTCCGACCAGCACGACGATCCAGATCAGCGGTCTTGCTCAAGCCGAGGCGATGGTTGAGATCGAGTTGGTGGCGGTGGTCGCGTAAACTAAACGGCTCGCGAGGCGGCAGTTTCGACTCCTAACGCGTTGCCATTGATCTCGGAATCTTGAACGACGCTCGTCTCGAGCTCGCCTTTTGGAAGGAAGACCCATGAGCATGAAAACCATCCGCTCACCCAAGGTGGCCGATGCGCCGCCGCAGACTTGGTCCAACATGAAAGTGGTTAACGGTCATTTCCACATCGCGGGGATGACCGGCTCGGGGCCGAACGGGGAGCACCCCGGCGACAACATGTATGCCCAAGCCAAGTCGATCTTCCAGAAGTTCAAGGACCTGCTGGAGGCCGCGGGTGGCAAGATGAACGACATCATGTCTATCACGGTGTACGTAACCAACCTCGACGAAAACACCGAGGTGTGGCGCGCGCGGCGGGAGTTCTTCACTGGCGACTTTCCCTGCTCGACCTTGATCGAGGTGAAGCGAGTTGGCTCACCCAAGACCAACCCACTCCTCAAGGTTGAGATCAACGCGACCGGCGTGATCGGCGCGGGGGGACTCGAACAATACCGCGACAATTCGTAGGCAGGAACTTCCCGAGCTGGCACGAAAAGCAGAGGAAGTTCGTGAAGCGTACGAGCAGGTTAGATCTTCTGGAATAGAACGCCTGTATCTGATCTTAAAAACCGAGGTGTTTAAGCCCACCGTGTTTTCCACTCTGGCACAGAATGTTTCCGTGTAGCCATCTCACCGGCTAAGGTCATCTGACTTCGGTTATCAAAATCGACGCACGCGCGTCGTCACTTTGCTGTTTGACGCTCGTTACTGCGATTTGGAGCCCCGCCTAGGGTTGGATCCCGAGCAGGTTCGCCGCGGTACCGCCGAGCATCGCTATCTTGTCGGCGTCGCTGATCCCCGGGATCGACAGGATGTGGTCGACCGGCGCGGTATTCCACGGGAATGGGTAGTCGGTGCCCATGACCACATGTTCGATCCCGACCTCGGCGATCAGGTGCCGCATGGCCTCGCCGGTGAACATGATCGTATCGAAATAGAGCTGGCCGTTGCGCAGGTATTCCGTCGGGTTCTTCTTGGGTAATGGTCCGACCCGGTTGGGGAAAACCTTGATCACCGCGTCCGAGCGGTTGGCGTAGGACGGCAGGAAGCCGCCGCCGTGCGCGGCGCAAATCTTTAGCCCCGGAAAACGGTCGAGCGTTCCTTCGAAGATCAGGTGCGAAAGCGCGATCGTGGTCTCGAGTGGATTGCCGATCGTGTTGGTCAAGAGCCCACTGCCGGCGAGCCGACCGCTCGGCTCCAATTCGCGGGTGCCAAGTGGGTGCAGGAAAACCAGCACGCCCAATTCCTCGCACTTGGCCCAGAACGGGTGGAATTTCGGGTTTGCCAATTCCTCGCCGGCAACGCTGCCGGCAACGCCGACGCCGCGAAACCCGAGTTTCTTGACCGCGTGCTCGACTTGCTGCACGGCGAGGTCGGGAAACTGCAACGCCGCCGTCGCGAAGCCGACGAAACGATCCGGATGCCCGGCACAGAACTCGACCAGCGCCTCGTTTTGCACTTTGATCAGCTGTTCGGCCGCGTCGCGCTCGGCGCGGTACCAGAACGGGTTGATGCTCAGCGCCTCGACGTCGACACCCGACTTGTCCATCTGCGCGAGGCGGTCCCCGACGTTCGACCAAAGCAGCGCGGGTGCTTCGAGCGGGTGATTGATCAGCTTGGCGGCGTCGGGAACGATGCAGTGCGCGTGCACATCGACGGTCTTGATGCGCTTACGGGCGATGACGACCTCCCAGCGTCGATGCGCGTGAGCGTGGCTGCCCGCGCCCGAACCGGGGCCGGCCCCGGCGGAAATCTCGCAATCGACAAAGGCGATGCCGTGGCCACTGGTTAGCGCATCGGTGTTGATGGACACTTGTGTTTCCTCCCCTTGAGTAGACCTCGCGTTGAGCGCAACCCTACTATGGCTCGACTGATGTGTCGCCCCGCCGAGACGTGAGCCCCACCGCGTCCGCCCGCCACCACCGTCGAGAGTTTCAGCACAGGAGACTGCCCCATGGCCGACATGCCGACTTTCGGACGCTATGCCGAGATCCCCTACGATCAGATGACTCCGGAGCAGCAGGACGCCTACCGCTCGCTGATCGAGACGCGCGGGCGGCTGCCCGGCCCGAACAAGATCTACGTGCACAATCCGAAGCTCGCCAAGGTGATGGGGCCGCTCGGCGCCCACTTCCGCACCGGCTACTCGCTGAGCGAGCGTGAGCGCGAGATCGCCGTCAACATTATCCTCGCCAAATGGGGCTCGGCCTATCCGACCAACGCCCACGAGCGGGCGGGCAAGGCGGCCGGGCTGCCGGGCGACAAGGTCGAGGCCATTCTCGCCGGCCTGCCGACCTCTTTCACCGACACCCGCGAGCAGATCATCTACGAGATGGCGACGTGCCTCGCTAACGCGCGCTGGGTACCGAAGGGCATCTTCGACCGCGCCGTCGCCGCGCTGGGCCACGTCGGCATCACCGACGTCATCACGCTGATGGGCTTCTACACCAGCGTGGCGATGACGCTCGCCTTCTACGACGTCCCCGCCGATGCCCCGGGAATGGCCCGCTGACCGCAAGCGCCGTAGGGTGGGCTAAAGCGCGAAGCGCGTGCCCACCAGAATGTTTGCTTCAACTCTCAGCTGGCGGCCGATCGCGGCTCTTGCATGACAGACCGGGCGGCAAGGCCGCGATCGGCAACGAAAAAATGGTGGGCATGGGTCTTCGGCCCTTAGCCCACTCTAGGATCGTCGTACCCCGCCTCAAAACCAGGACGCCTTGTCCACCACGTTGCGCAACGAGCGCCCGGCTGCGAAAGCACGGCAATTGTCGACCATGATCTGGAACCGCCTGTCGTTGAGATGCGGCCCGTGCCCGGCCATATGCGGCGTCAGCAGCACGTTCGGCAGCGTCCACAGTGGATGCTCGCGCGGCAACGGCTCGTGCTCATAGACGTCGAGCGCCGCACCGGCGATCTCGCCCGCCTCCAGCGCCGCGACCAGATCGTCGAGCTTCGTCGTCATGCCGCGGCCGATATTGATAAAGAAGGCCGTGGGCTTCATGCGGCGAAAGCGGGCCCGGTTGAAGAAGCCCTCGGTCGCCGGCGTGTGCGGCACCGTCAGGATGACGAAATCCGCCCGCGGCAGCAGCTCGTCGAGCGCCTCCGGCCGGTGCAGCTCAGCTACGCCGTCGGGCGCCGTCGTGCGGCGTGCATCGGTGGCCAGCACGGTGACGCCGAATGCCGTCAGCAAACGAGCAGCCTCGGCGCCGATGCCGCCCACGCCGACGATCAGCGCCGTCGCCTCCGGGAGGTGCACGACGTCGCCGCTCTCGGCCGAGCTTTTCTTCCATTCGCGGCGGAGCTGTTGCGGGATGAAGACGTGCAGCCCCCGGGCGAAGGCCAGCACGAAGGCCAGGATGTGGGCGCCGATGTGATCGTTGAAGATTTCCCGGAAATTCGTCACCTCCACGGGATGCGCGATGAGCTCGGGGTAGTAATAGCCGGCAGCGGGGGCGGCCTGTGGCGCCTGCAGCCAGCGCAATTTCTTTGCCTTCGACAGCAGGTCCTTGCCGAGCCAACCGAACGCCGCTTCGGCGTCGACGATCTCACGCGCGGCGGTGTTCGCGTCCTCGGCCACGATCACGCGCGCTTCCGGCACCTCTTCCGCCAGACGTTTTCCCCAGTCGCGCGTGACGTCGGACTGCGGCGGCAGCAGGACGAATTTGAACGAATTTGTACCCGACATGTCACGGTTCCTTCGCGCGCCTTTTCAATTCAGCAAACGCGCGGCCGGCGAGACGGCCGAATTTGGTCGCAGCGGAGTGGGGCTCCTCGGAATGACCGCGGCTCGCCTCGAATGCGGTGAACCAGCGGCGGAAGCGAGCGAGTTCATCCGGCGGTAGTTTGACAACCGCTTCGGCGATTTCTTCGACTTTCATGCAGTGTCCCGATACGAACGCGGGGTTGGAGGTTTCGATGAAGTGCCTGCGGATTTACTGCACGCCGGATGGCGAGTCGCATTTCGATGAAATGGAAATGCCGACAAGCTCCCGGCAGGTTCACCGCGACGCCGCGGCTCACCGCGTCGTCGCGAGCCGCAGGGCGAGCGCACACGCCAAATCGTATTCGTCGAGATTGATCCACTCATCGATCGTGTGCGCCTCGTTCTGTCCCGCGCCGAAGGTCACGGTTGGAATACCGTGGCGGACCATCCAGTTCGCGTCGAGGCCGCCGTTGGCGGCACGGACGCGCGGGACGGCGTCGACAGCGGACACCGCCGCGACCGCGCGCTTGACGACGGGCAAGTTCTCTTTCATGCGAAACGGATAATAGTCGGTCTCGGCCTTGAACCGGACGCGGCCCGACTTGCCATCGCTGTTCTTGACGCGCTTTGCGGCCTTCTCGAACGCCGCCTTGTAGGCCCGGGTGATCTCCTTGAAGAACTTGCTGTCATGGCTGCGGCTCTCGCCGCGGACGTGCACATAGTCGGTGACGACGTTGGTGGCGTCTCCGGCCGGCCGACCCTCGCCGCCGGTGACCGGGCCGACATTGCTCGTGCCCGTTCGCTTGCCTTTCACCACCTTGCCGAACCAGCCGCCGGCCTTCACGTCGGCGAGCGCGAGCGCAAGAATCATGGTCGAGCTGATCCCGCGCTCCGGCGCGACGCCGGCATGCGAGGCCCGGCCGAAAATCTCGACCTGCCAGCGATCGGCGCCGACGGCGCCGATGGTGACGTTGGAAGCAGAGCTGCCGTCGTAGTTGAAGGCCATGACCGGCGAACCGAGATCACTGGTTTTGACGTGGCGCGCACCCCATAACCCGCTCTCCTCGCGTACGCAGAACAGAAGCGTGATCGGCGGATGATCGAGCCCCTGCTTCGCAAGCTCGGCCGCCAGAGTGACGAGAACGCCGCAGCCGGCGCGGTTGTCGCCGCCGAGCGCGGTCTTCGCTTCATTGACGATCTTCCGCCCGGCAAGCTTCGGCTTCGCACCCGCGCACAGCGGTACGGTGTCCATGTGCGTCATGAACATGATCCGCGGCTGGTTGTGCATCGCCCCGCGGCCGGGCAGATCGACAATCAGGTTGCCCGTTTCCGTCGGCACGGGAATGCGCGAGTTCGCGTCGTCGAGGCGAATCGCATCCGTCGGCACGCCGCCGTCGTTGAGCGCCGCGGCGATCTCGCGTCCGATCGCCGCCTCCTTCCCCGTCACCCCCTCGACGGCGAGGAAGCGCATGAGGCGGTCAGTGGCGGCTTGAGTGTCGACGGACATGATGCAGCCTTTGCTGAGGGAAGCTTGCAAGCATCGCTTTTAAACCAGACTGCAAATCAGTAATAGTGGGCGCCGCCATTGACGTGGATTGTCTGTCCGGTAATGAAGCCGGCATCCTCACTGACGAGGAACAGGCAGGTCGCAGCAATCTCCTCGACGCTGCCTTGCCGGCCGAGCGGGATGCCGGCGGCGTTCGGCAGGTGACCGTGATACCATTCCGGATTGTCGCGCCGTGTATCGATGCTGCCGGGCGAAACGACATTGACCCGGCTGTTATGCGGGGCGAATTCCGAGGCGAGCCCGCGCGCCATGCCGATCAGCCCCATTTTTGCTGCAGATAAAAGAGTGCGGCCATTGCCGCTCGCAGAAATCGAACCGTCGCCGACGAAGAACAGAATGCGCCCGTAGCGATCCTTGACCATGGGCTCGATCAGCGCGCGCGTCAGGTAGAGCGGACCGTCAAGAACCACGCTCCGGATCAACTCCCAATCCGCGTCGGTTGTTTTGGTGAACGGCATGTGCGGCCGGATCGCAGCATTGTTGATCAGGATGTCGACCCGGCCAAACTCGGACAGTGCCCTGGCGGCCAGCGCCTCGACCTCGGCCCTTTTGCCTACGTCGGCGAGTACCGGGACCGCCTTGACCCCGAGATCCCGGGCCTCACGCGCGACGGCCTCGGCTTCCTGCTGATTGGAGCGCGCGTTGACCACGACATGCGCGCCTTCGCGGGCGAGCTTCAGCACGGTCGCTCGGCCGATATTGCGCCCCGATCCGGTGACCAGCGCGACCTTCCCTTCGAGCTTGCCCATGCCCCTGTCACTCCTGCAATGCTTGCATCGGACGCCGCATCGTTTGACCCTGACCCGCCATCGCCAAGGGCGTCAAGACATAGCAGACTCTTATATACTCTTCATACTCTTCCGGAACCCGCTCTGCTAAAGTCGCGCGGATACGACGGGAAGGACGCCATGCGCCATTGTTTGGATATTCGCCGCCGCCCTCGGTTTCACCCTCGGTGCGCCGCCGTTATTGCGGTGCTGTGGACGATTGCGATCTTCCCCGGTCCGTCCTTTGCGCAAGAATGGAAGACGGTGACTTCGCAGGCCGACGGCTTTTCGGCCGAGTTTCCGGATGTGCCCGAGCAGGTCAACCAAGCCACCGATAAGCCCGGCCTCGTCAGCGATCGCCGTTGGTTGTTCGAGCGCGGCCCGAATCTCTGGGCGATCGGCGCTCTGCAATACAATTATAAGCTCGACGGCGAACAGGCGCTGACGCGGGCGGTGAACATCCTGAAGACCGATTGCACGCCGAGCGACGACCGGCGGCTCGCCTATCCGGGCGGCTTCAGCGCCGATATCACGCTCTCATGTCAAGGCGGCAGGATCCTGCGGGCCAGAATTTACGTGCAGGAGGAGCGGCTGTATCAGGTGATGGCAATCGGCCCCGGTGCGCTGGAGAACACCGGCGACGCCAAGCGTTTCTTCGATTCATTCAAACTTTTTCCGGTAGTCGCTCGCGCCGAGAGCGCTCCATCGGTTTATGTCCCGGCCGCCGTGCTTTGGCCGGGCGACAAGGTCCAGTTCTTCCTGAGCGACGGAACATACCTGCGCTACGATCTGCGGGCCGATCGGACCGAGGCCGGGTACCCGAAACCGATCGACGACCGGACCTGGCCCGGCCTCGGACCGTACGCGCGACTGATCATCGCTGCCTGCACCTGGCCCAATGGCAAGGTCTACTTCTTCCTCGCGAGCGGCCAATACCTTCGCTACGATATCCAGCAAGACAAGCTGGACCCGGGCTATCCCAAACCGGTCGACGACAGGAACTGGCCGGGACTCGGCCGATACGCCGGCGCGCTGGCTTCGGTGCTCACCTGGAAGGACGGTAAAATCCAATTCTTTCTCACAAACGGCCAGTACCTTCGCTTCGACATCGCCAACAACCGCGTCGACCCCGACTATCCGCAGGACGTGAGCGAAAGCACGTGGCCCGGCTTGGAAAAATACAAGAACATGCTCGCCGGGATGTTCAACCGGGAGAACGGCAAAGCCTATATTTTCCTCAAGGATGGCCGTTACATCCGTTATGACGTCGAGGCCGACAAAGCGGACGAGGGTTATCCCAAAGCGATCGACGACTCGACTTGGCCGGGTATGGGCGCTGCGCTCGGTGGACGCTGATAGGCGGCGCAAACCTATGATTCTAGTGCCGCTTTTGAACCCGAAGTTCGCAAACACCCCTGCCGCAAGATGATGCGAACTTCGGGTTCGCGGCACTAGTGCTGAAGGACCTCGCGATGTACCCGACGCCACGCAGCCACCGTCCGCTGATCATGGGCCGCAACGGTGCGGTCGGCGCCAATCATCCGATGGCGGCCCAAGCCGGGCTCGACATCCTGCGGGCGGGCGGCAATGCGGTCGACGCCTCGGTCGCCGTCGCGCTGGCCCTCGGCGTGTGCGAGCCGATGATGTCCGGGCTTGGCGGCGACGGCTTCTATCATGTGTTCATGGCCGGCAAGGGCGAAGCCGCCGTATTCAACGGCACCGGGCCGGCGCCCAAAGCCGCGACGCCCGAGCGCTACCGTGGCGGCATTCCGATCGACGGACCCTTGAGCGTGTCGGTGCCGGGCGGGCTCGCCGCGGTCGCATTGATGCACGAGAGGCACGGGCGTTTGCCGTGGGCGCAACTGGTAGAGCCCGCCATCGTGCTGGCCGCCGACGGCTTCGCCGCGACCCATGGCTATCGCAACTTCGCGGCCGAGAACCGCGCGCGCCTTGCCGCCGATCCGCGCAGCGGCAAGGTGTTTCTCGATCACGCGCTCGCCGGCCTCATCGTGCAGCCGGAACTCGCGCGCACGCTCGCCGAGATCGCCGCGGACGGCGCCGAGACGTTCTATCGCGGCAGGCTCGCGCAGCGCCTGGCGCGCGGCATGCGCGAGGCCGGCATCCTGGTCGCCGCGGAGGATCTGGCCGCATTCGCCGCCGAGGTGCAGGCACCGATCGCGATCGCCTATCGCGGCTTCGAGGTGCGCCAGACGCCGCCCAACTCCACCGGCTTCGTCATGCTCGAGATGCTGAAGATCGTCGAGCGTTTCGATCTGAGGAAACTTTCACCCGCCGAACGCGTCCACGTGCTGGTCGAAGCCAAGAAGGTCGCCTTCCACGACCGCGAGAGCTACGGCAGCGATCCCCGCTTCGCGACGGTGCCGCTCTACCGCCTGCTCTCCGACGACCACGCGTCCGCGCTCGCGGCCCGCATCGACCTTGATCGCGCGGCGCGGGCCGAGCCGCAGCCGATGGCGGCGGCCGGCGACACCACGTATTTCTGCGTCGTCGACCGCGACGGCAATGCGGTCTCCGGCATCCAGAGCATCAATTCGGCGTTCGGCTCCGGCGTGACCGCCGGCGACACCGGCGTGCTGATGAACAACCGCATGGCCTACTGGCATCTCGCCCCGGGCCACGCCAATCGCCTCGCGCCGGGCAAGCGGGTGCGCCACACCATGAACGCGCCGATGATTTTTCGCGACGGCAAGCTGTGGGGCGTGCTGGGCACGCCGGGGGCCGACAATCAGGTGCAGGTCAACCTGCAGGCGCTCGTTGCCATGCTCGACTTCGACGCCGATCCGCAGACCGCGCTGGAGCTGCCGCGCTGGACCAGCAGCCAGACCGGCCAGGGCGCCAACTGGCCGCACGATGGCGACGGCGCGTTGACCGTCGAGGCGGATTTCCCCGACGAGGTGCTGCGCGGTCTCGAACGCCGCGGCCACGTGCTCAAGCGCGTCGGCCACCTGGAAGGCCCGTGTGCCATGCAGGCGATCCGCCTGATGCCCAATGGCGTGCGCGTTGCCGGCTCGGACACCCGCCGCGACGGCTGGGCCTGCGCGTATTAGGGCAGTCGTAGCCCGGATGGAGCCCCGCGCAGCGGGGGCATAATCCGGGATTCCCGCATTCCGCTTCGCTCCATGCCGGCTACTCGCTATTTGACAGATCAACCCCGGTCCTCCAAAATGGAGGAAGAATGGAGGATATATGGCGACGCTGAACGTCAAGAACCTGCCGGATGCGCTCTATCGGCAACTCAAAGCGCGCGCGAAACGCGAGCGCCGCTCGGTCGCGCAGGAAGTAACGATCCTGCTCACTAAGGCCCTGGAGCCGCCGGCCGCTTTGTCGATTCTCGAGCTGCGCGGGCTCGGTAAGGAGCTGTGGCGCGATATCGATGCCGCCTCTCACGTCGCGAGCGAGCGGGCGGCTTGGCGCTGATCGACGATCTCGGTGCCGGGCCCGTCGGCGTCGACACCGCGGCATTCATTTATTTCATTGAGGAAAACAATCGGTATCTTCCCGCGATCGCGCCTTTGTTCGACGCAGCAAATGCCGGCAAGCTTGAGATCGTAGTCTCCGCGCTCACCTTGCTGGAAGTGCTTGTTGTCCCCTACCGCGCCGGAAACATCGAACTTGCCGAACGCTACGAAGCCGTGCTCACCCGCAGCCGCGGCATCCGGATGGTAGATCTTAGCCGCGATCATCTGCGTCTGGCGGCGCAACTGCGCGCGGCGAGCGGCGTTCCCACTCCCGACGCGCTGCAGCTTGCCGTTTCACTCGCAAGCAGATGCTCCGCATTTGTCACGAACGATCGGCGCTTGCCGGCTGTTCCGGGGCTGAGGATCATCCAACTCGGAGACTATGAGGCGTGAGTTGCGGGTAACGGGAGCTCAGGGCGAGACATCATTGAAAAGCTGGGTTTCGCACCGGCGCAACCCATCCTACGATGTTGAACGTCGCCCACGAGGGTCTTGGATTGACAAGGGGAGCCGCATGCATACGCGCGCCAATGAACGCGTCGCCTGGTTCAACGGAGAGTTCATGCCGGAGAGCGAGGTGCGCATTCCCTTCCGCGATTTGAGCTGGGTCTACGGCGACGGCGCCTTCGACATGACGCGCAGCTTCAATCACCGCCTGTTCAAGGTGAAGGAGCATGTGGACCGGCTCTATCGGTCGCTCAAATATCTGCGCATCGATCCGGGCTTCGGGCCGCAGCGCATGTGCGCGCTCACCGAGGAGGTGTTCGAGCGCAACCGTCACCTGCTCGGGCCCGATGACGACTACTGGATCGGCCAGCGCATCAGCCGTGGCGTCAAGGACGTGCCCGGCGACAATCTCGACCACCACGGCCCCAACGTGGTGCTCGAATGCGCGCCGCTGCCGCTCCAGCAGCGCGCCAAGCTGTTCAAGGACGGCATCCGCGTGGTCGTTCCCTCGCACCGGCGGGTACCGCCGGATTCGCTCACCCCGCGCGCCAAGACGCACAATTATCTCAATCTCATTGTCGCCAATCAGGAGGTGCAGAGCATCGATCCGGAGGCCTGGGCGGTGCTGCTCGACGTGAACGGCAATCTCTGCGAGGGCATGGGATCGAACATCTTCACGGTGCGCGACGGCGAAATCCTCACCCCGCGCGAAAAATTCGTGCTGCCCGGGGTCAGCCGCGCGACCGTGATCGATCTCGCGCGCGATGCGGGCTTGCCGGTGCGCGAGGCCGACATCGATCTTTACGACGCCTACAATGCCGACGAGATCTTCCTGACCTCCACGTCGCTCTGCATCTGCCCGGTCACGCGCCTGAACGGGCAGGAGATCGGCCCCAAGGGGCAGGTCTGGGGGCCGGTGACGAAGCAGCTTTGCGACGCCTACCGGCGCTTCGTCGACCACGACTTCGTGGGGCAATACCTCAAGCACTATATCGACGGCATGGAGGCACGTGCATTTTAGACGGGCCCATCCCGACGCGCGGACTGCGCTCTACTCGCGCGAGCCAGCTCGCCGAGCCTCACCGTCGCTTCATTCATCGCCCCATAGCACCTCTGTCGCGAGATATTCGTAGAGCACCGAACGAACGACGAGCTCCGCGCCTTGCGTTACCGAGTAACGGTAAATACCGTTTTGGACGACAACCCACCCATCGACCATGTCCTGGCCGAAGATCATGCGCGTCATCATGCGGCTTCCGACTTCCGGCCAAAATGCAGGCCCACGCGCATCGTCGCCGCGTTGGAATCGGTCCAATTCGGAGGGTGCCAACGCACCAAGCGGAACAGCCCAGACGTGATCGGGCTCGCCGAAGACCGGCTCGCCGAATTCGAAATACGCGTGGCCCCTCGCGTTCTTGACGATCACGCGATTGATGCGCTCCGTTTCTGGTCTCCATGCCATCCGCGTCTCGCCGCCGAGCGTCTGATAAACCGTCCTCGCCGCTTCGATCCTTTCGCGCAGCTTCGCGCTTTCGTTCAGCGCACGCGCGGCGCTCCCGTTCGAATGCTTCGCGGGGTCCGTCGACCCGACCAGCACCGACTGGATGAACGCCACGAAATATTGCTCATCCTTCGAGAAACTCGAATTGCAGTCACGACAAATCGTGACACTCGGCAAGTGATGCGGCCACGGCCTGTCGAGCAAGCTTTTCGACGGAACATGATCATTGTTCGCCGTCGCGGCCGTCAGACCCGCGCCGCAATGGATGCACACTGCTTTCAGCCGCTGGTCGACGAACTCTTCTATTCTTTCCATGCGCCAACATAGCACGAGGTCGCTCCCATCGGGAGAGATCACGCTTAGAACGCCTCGCGCTGCTCCCCACTTGGCCGCTTCACTCATCCGGGTCAGATGCCGGAATTCTGTAACTCAGGGCTCGCCGATCCAAGGTTGCCACCTTGTCTATCGTCCCAAGAACGGCGTGAAGTTCGGCGGATTCGCTGCCCGTTTCATCAACTTCGATGGAACCGATCCAAAACCACGGGAGCTTGCAGCCGCATTGATGTCCGACGTCATCGTCGCCTTCTGTCGGCACCGGCAGGATTTCGTCGCAGCGCGTGCACCAGACATGAAACATCCCGCAGCGGTCACATTTGCCGACGTAGTGCAGGATTCGCATGAGCAAGTCTTCGCCTTGGCCGCTGAGGGAGCGGAGTGGTACCAAGAGTTCGGGATAGCCATCCCAAAAGATGCGCCCCTGTTTGCAAGTCGCAACTTTGCAGTTCGGCCACGTCGAGGGGTCAAAGTTCTCCAGGCGGTCCACTGGAAGGATACGAATCGAGACCTTCCTCGCGCGCCTCTCCGCGGCCTTGGTATAGCCAGACGGGCTCACCAAATAGCCGTGCGTCGCGCCCACGTCCTCCATTACACCGAGCAGCGCCTCGACATCCGTCACGTCGATCTTGCGCCTCCTTCTCTTCGCATCGACGATGACCCGACGCGTGTTGTTCGTGTCGTGCCTCGCGTCCATCAATACGTCGATTTGCCTGCTGATACCGGTCTTCCCCACAATCCGGGCATTGGGCGTGACGCACATATCCGTCTCGGCTTGGTCCGCGACAACTCGCGCGACCATGCGTTCATAAATTTCCCAATTCTTCCTTGATCCCTTCATAGCCATCCCCACCCCGCGTTGCGGGCAACAGTAGAAATGTAGACGGATAGCTCAATTCGTTACAATTCTTGTGGGCGCGTCCTGCTTCACCGGACTAGGCTTTATATTGCTTGAGGTTCAAAGGTCCTTCAGCTTCACGCCGCGTCCGGCGCGCAGGCTGTTGCGCGCCTGCTCGATCCGGCGCAGGAAGTGCGGGTCCCGTTCGAGCCGGTATTCGAACCAGTCTTCCTCCGACTCGAACCCGATCAGCACGCCCGCGGGTTTTCCGTGACGTGTGATCACAATCTCCTGCGTCTCCGCCTCGCGGAGATAGCGCGATAGATCGTCCTTGACCTCGGACAAGGGAACTTCCCTCATTACGGGTTTCCGAACTGTGCGAGCCATGCCTCGGCCTCCGATTTTGGACGATCGCCAGGATCTCGCTGTTTGATTCTGAATCCGATTGCCAAGTTTTCCTCCTGCCAACACCTGATCATCAGGGCTTTGCCCGCTTCATCTTCATCTCCATGGCGTCAAGGGCTTCCTTGTAGTTGGGGGGAACGACGCCCTTGAAATATTCCTTGAGACCGAGCCCCTCCTTCCAGCGCAGACGCGCCGCGACGGCACGGGCGAGAATCGGCTCGACGCCGGCGTCCGCGACCGCCTCGGCGGACATCTCGAGTTCCTCGGCCCGGCGCTTGGCATGGATAACACCCGAGGGCGTCACGCTCGCCACCGTGTCCATCCACGGCCGCGCCAAGGCCTTCGCGGCGGAGGCGAGCACGATCTCATCAAGTCCGTAGTGACGGGCGGCGAGCAGCATCTCGTCGGTGAGCGTTTCTATGCCTTTCATCAGCACCGAACGAAGAATCTTGATGCCCGAGGCGGTGCCCAGCTTCTCGCCGACGAATTCGATCTGCATCCCCCACGGCACGAGCAGGTCGCAGACGCGCTGGCCTGCGGCGCCGCTCGACAGCATGCGCATGGAATATCCCTGCAGCGGCGATCCTTCGATCGATCCGTCCCCGATGAGTGCGCCGGTGCCCTTCAGCCGCTCGGCGACACCCATCTTGATCTTGGGCGTTGCCGACGCGAAGTCGGTGAAGACGTGGCGGCGCGTCAAGCAAGGCGCGAAGGCTTCCGCACTCCCCAATGAGGCGGAGCCCGGCGTCACGCTGAAGATCAAATCCGCCGCGTCCGCCAGTTCCTGGTTCGAGCGCACCAAGGTGACGCCGGCTTCCCGTGCCCGGCTCTGAATAAGGTCGGCATAGGGCCCGTCGAAAGCGTACTTGTCGTAGGACGAGACCGCCTCGAGCCCGGCGCCTCTGAGGCCGCGCCCGACCGTGCTGCCGATCTCGCCGTAGCCGACCAATCCCAGCCTGAATTGTTTTTTCTCTGCAGTCATTCCTCGCCTCCATGTATTTGGTCGCTGTGGAATGCGCGTTGCCGGCTCCGACACCCGCCGCGACGGCCGGGCCTGCGCCTATTAGATCCACGTCCAATTGGCATTGCCCTGATGTGCCCGCGCGCATGGCCTCGACGTGCGCGGCGCGTCGGCCCAATCTACTAGGTCACCCCCAGCGGCGCGAGGACGCGGCTGGACTGCGGAGCGCCGTCGCGATGGGAGAAGGTAGTCGATGAGACCAAATCTTATGAAGGCGAAGCTCAAAGCCGGCGAGCCGGCGCAACGCACGATCGCGAGCGGAAAATATTTACTCACTTGGCGCGTACCGTCATGACGAGGCGGGCGAGCGCGCGGGCGACCCGCCTACTTGTCGAGCCATACGTTGGCCAGATCCTGGTTGAGGTAATGGCTCGGGCTGATTTTCCAGCCCTTCACGTAGGAGCGCAGCGGGACGATGCGGTGCCAGTATGTCATCACCATCTCGTGCGCCTCGGTATCGAGTACGTGCTTCTCGTATTCGCGCATCAGCGCACGCTGCTTGGCGGCGTCCGTCTCGTGCAGCATCTTGTCGTACAGTTCGACCTCCAGCCGGTCGTCGTAGTTCCCGTAGTTCACGGCAGAGACCCAGTGCGGCAGGTATTTCTGCACGTCGAGCAGCGGGTTCACCACGCTGTGGCAGCTCGCCTCGACGACGACGTCGAAGTAGCCGCTGCGCATCGCCTCGAACCACGGACCGGTCGGCAGCACACGCTGTGTGGCTTGCAGCCCGACCTTGCGCCACTCGTCGATCAGCCAGGTGGCGACGAACTTGTAGGGCTGGTCGACGTTGCGGTTGAGCAGTTCGAACTTGAGGCCCTCCGCGCCCGCCTCTTTGAGCAGCCGGCGCGCCTCGACACGCGACTTCGCGATGTCCGGCCAGTAGCCGGCGATCGTCTCCAGCTCCGCCTTGGTGGCGGCGAGGGGCGAGCCCGGGAACACGACGCCGCCGACCGTCCTCACATTGGCAATCTTGGCGAGCGCCGGCGCGCCGTGCCATTGGTCGATCGCCAAGGTCAGCGCCCGGCGCACCCGCACGTCGTCGAACGGCTTGCGCTTGTGATTGGGCGTGATGACGTTGCCGCAGCTCCAATCGCTTTCCTGGATGACGACCTTGTCGCCCAACTCGCGCACGAGTTCGTCGCGCGCGGAGGGCGGCAAGCCGCGGAACTCGCCGGCCGCGCGATCGGCCCGGATGGCGTCGATGCGGACCGCCTGCTTGGGCGCATAGATGGCGGTAAACCCGTCAAGATAAGGCTGGCCCGGCTGGTAATAGTCGGGATTGCGCACGCCCTTGATCGACTGGCCGGCCTCGTAGCCGGCGAACTTGAAGGGGCCGGAGCCCATCACGTTTTTTTCGTACCAGCGCGGGTCCTTGTCGAGGATCGCCTTCCGGTAGATCCAGCTGTAGGGATTGGCCAGCGCCGGGAGAAATGCGTTGGTCGCGAACTTCAGGCGGAACACCACGGTGGTCGGATCGGGCGCCTCCACCTTGTCGACCATCATGTACTGGCCCTCGCGCGCGCTCAAAACGCCGTCGGGCGGGTCGATGATCTTCTGCCAGCTCGCCGCCACGTCGGCCGCGGTGAGCGGCGTGCCGTCGTGGAATTTCACGCCTTCGCGAATCTTGAACGTGTAGACCTTGCCATCGTCGGCCGGTGCGGGCATCGCGGTGCACAGATCGCACACGAAATCGGTCGTCGAGGAAGGGTCGTCGGGATTGACGCGGATCAACACGCTGTAGAACGGCGCCATCCCTTGAATCGTGGCAAACGTGGTCTCGCGGTGCCCGTCGAAGCCCGGCGGCGCGTCCGCCGGGATCATGAACGTCAGTATTCCGCCGCGCTTGGGCGTTTCGCCGGCGGCGGAGACCGTCATGGCCGCACCACAGAGAACGGCAAGAAAAGGGTGGTGAGTCTTCATGGCGTCCTCCTCCCGACTCGAAAGGGGGAAGGGTCCCTGCCGGGGCCCCGCAAAAACAGATCAATTCAATTTTCAGAGTCAGCCCGCCGACGGCACTAATTTAGCGCCGCCGCTCAAAATGGGGACCTGGCATGTCCCGCTGGCAGCTCGCTTATGAGACTACACCCATCCCGCCGGAATTTGGAAGCGCAACGCTGGCCTTCCAGCACGACGCGATAGGGTACCCGGCCACGCTGTCAAAAGCCGTGCTGCATCACATGCTTGATCTCTTCGGCATTCTTGCCGGCGAGCCCAAGGCGATCGAGCGTGCGCGCATGTTCCGCGAAGTCGCTGCCGGCCATGAGGCGCGCGATCGCGATGACTGCATCGATCGCCGGCGTCGGGACGTCGACCGCCTTGCCGATCGCGCTCATCGGGATGAGGCCTGCTGGAACGTCCTCCGACACGTATTTGTGCGCGAAGGACTTCGGCGTGCCGGTCGCCTGGTACGGGCCGTCGGCATTGAAGGTGAGCTTCCGGCAGGTTTCCGGCAACGTCTTCTCGCGCACCCCGTAGGTCAGCTCGAACCACGCCGCGAGGTCCGGCACCTTGGCGCCGAGCTTGTCGGCGACCGCGACGCGCTCCGCATTGATGGCCTCGTAAAGACGGCCGATCATCGGCGTCACGCCTTCGGCGTAGAATTTGTAGTTGCCGCCACGGTCGATCAGCCCGGCATTGCCGACGCAATTTGCGACATGCAGCATCGCGTTCGCATTGACGAACCCGGTGTAGACCACGTTCTTCGCCGCAACGGCGGTCGGGAACAGCGCCGCAAGCCGCGGAAACACCGCGTCGATCCGGCTGCCGGGGAACGTGGCGATTTGCACGCCCCGTTTCGTCACGATCGGCTCGATGCGCGCGGGCGCGCGCCGCCATGCCGAGATCGGATAGTTGTCCATCTCGGCAATGTCGACCACGGCCGTGCAGCCCGCCTTGTCGAGCGCGCGGCGTACGATCAGCGAGCCGCAAGTGTTTCCCTGCACCAACAGGATGATCTGGCCGTCCCGCAGCAACGGCGCGAGCGATTGCGCGACCTTCTCCTGGAAATTCCCGCCGGTGACGATGATGATGATGTCCGCGCCGTCGGTGGATGCCTTGAGATCCGTCGTCGCCATGTCGAGCGGCGCGAACCCGCCATGCGGGCCTTCGACCTCGATGCCCTTGGCTTCGCGCAGGTCCTTCAAACGCGCGTCGTCGATGTCATGCAGGCGGACCTTGCAGCCGATGAGCCCGAGCATCGCGACGAGATAGACGCCTCCGATGCCGGCGCCGATGATTGCGACTGTCGGTCGCGCATTGCCTTCCAATGCTGCCTGCATGGTTTTCATCCCGTCACGCTGTACGAAAAAGAAAAGACCCGTCGGGTGTGAACCCGGCGGGTCTTTTGCACCGCTTACATCCAACTCCAACTGCTCTCACAAAGGTCCGCTCGGCTAGCCGAGCATCCCGAGTGGAACGTTTGGACCCGAACGTCTGCGATACAGGACGAAGTATCGACGATGCGGTTTCATTGGCAATGGCAGATCACGGCGTTTGCGGGCCTTTCCCCGCAATCCACAGGCCGTCCGTCCGTGAACACGGCGGAAGCGCCGTCATGCAGATCAAACGGACGCTGCCCCGCACCCGCCAAATTGGCTGATATAAGGTGGGCTAACTCAGCAGCATCACGCCGATCACGCTTCAGCTGCTTCTCGCCTTCGGCGCTGCCGTCTTGGCGCTTTTCGTCTTGGCGTGATCGCTGCTCGCAGCCGCGCCGTGGTGCCGGGGTTCCAATCGCGCCTGTTTTGCATTCGGATGACCGCGCTTGTCGGCATATTCCTGCCCGTCGAGCGGTCCGACGTGCGGCGGATCCCGGTCGAGATAAGGCCGCGCAACCCCGTACTCCGGGCCGTGCGCATCGATCCACTTCCACAAAATCTCGCTCGAGACAAATCGCTGCGCGCGCGTCTCGCCCTTCACGCTGACAAGATCGGCCGCCTGCCCATGGCCGTAGCCGCCGCGCAGGCTCCCGCCATGATATGATCTGTTGTCCGCGGCTTTCTTGCCGCTCGCCAGCGACTGCCGATAGTCGTCGCGGAACGCGCTGGTAATCCCCGGCTCCAGACCGGCCTCGTCCATTGCGCGCAGCGCATGATAGAGCTTGACCTTGAAGCTCCGGTCCATGCCGCCGATGACGTAATCCATCATCGTCATCCCGGCTTTTTCCGCCGCCTTGGGATCCTTCCAGGCGAAGTCCTCATCGACGAGCTTGGCAACGGTCTTGGTGATGGTCCGTGTCTTGCCGTTCTTGGTGATTGTCACCTTCACCTGCTCGGATACCGTGACGGTATCCTGCTTGGGCGCGCGCTGATACGCCGACCAGAGATATTCATCGATGCAGGCATCCGTCGCGCATTCCCCCGCCGCTGCTACGGAGTTCGCCGCCTTGCCCGCGGCATCGGGCGCCATATCGGCCGGGTTGATGGACGCGAGCTTCACCGATGGCGTTTCAGGCGGCGGCAACGCCGGGGGCGAGGCGGCCTCGCCGGCGCTTGTCTTGGCGGCGATTGCCGCATCGGGCGCGGCAGTGTCGTCCTCGTTCTTTGCGACTTGCGTGGTGTCGATCGGCACGGAAGCCACGGCCACGGGCTTTGCCGGACTGCTCTCGACCGGCGGCACGGCCGTCATCTCGCTGCGCGGCGCGCGGTACTCCGTGGGACCGGCGGCAAGCAAAGCGGCGAGCGCGATCGTTCCGCACAACGCCGACCGTACCGCAAGCCGCCGCGAACTCATGGCCTCACTTCCTGTCCTGCCGGCTCCAGCTTTCCGCCTATCTCGCATTAACCATCGCCCGGAAGTGTGACCATGCAAGGAACAAATGCCGCAGGCATCATCTTTTCCAAAATGTGTTGCCAAATTGCAACGCGGTCATCCGTCGCGCCAGACAACATGCGCGCGTGCTCAATCGGCCGAATTTCCGATTTCCGCTTCGGGCTTTCTAAGTCTGTCGTCGTAGCTCAGCGCTCCCGCCGACACGACGGCCAAGCGGGCGATACCGTCTGGGGCGCCGGGGTTGTCTCACTTGGTTGGACGGCGACGCCGCGGTACCTCAGGGACCGCGAGCGCGATTTTTTCCACCAAGTACACGACCGATAGCCGCAGCGTGCTGTTGTCGATCGCCGCGAACGCCTGGGCGAGCCGGAATGCGCGCGCGTCGGAAACGAGCGCGAGCAGCGAGCGCGAAGGGTCGGTGTCAGCGCCATCGAACAGCGTGGCGATCGGAATGCGCAGGACCGCCGCGACTTTGACGAGACGGCCGGTCCCGATCCGATTGGCGCCCACCTCGTATTTCTGGAGTTGCTGAAAGGTGACGTCCAGTCGGCTGGCAAGCTGCGCCTGGGACATGCCCCGCGCCATACGCCAGATGCGCACGTTGCGACCGACGGCAACGTCGATGGGGCTCGGCCTTTTGGCGTCCCGCTTAGCTCTGGGCATCGCGCCCGCCGCGTTGCTGGGCGTGTGCAACTTTTCTAACGACCGGAAATGCGGAGAAGGACTTCATAGGTAGCAGCCGGGCTTCGAAAAGCCGGACAGCAGGGGAGTGAAGCTAACCTGCTGGCCGGCGGCACTCTCGCAATTTCTTTGCCGCGTCTGCGGCGGCCGGCTCCATCCAGGGCCGGCGACTTTCAGGTTACAGCGTCTCGGGTTGTGGGCTTCCGGCCCGTTGCAACTTTTCTCTAAAATCGCCTGCATCACGCAAGGAGGCTAATTTAGTGGTCCTTAGTTCCAAGCGCGCACAATACCTTGTGGTCCTCGGCAGGTTGAGGAGGTAGAATTACGGCTCAACCGAGGTTCGTAACGTTTTAACTATTCACCCGGCTCAAAAACCGATTTACGCTCTGCGTCATCAGAGGTTGCGCAAAGAGGCTGGGAAAACCAGCCCACGGCTGTAGCTGGGGAAGGACCAGGATGAGGACCACGGCGGTCGGCGGCCGAAGCGAGACCGTTGCGCCCATTGCAACTGACGCCGACGCTCAAGTCCGAACGCGTCCGATTGTGCGCATTCACCTGTTGGGCTCGTCAATGCGGGCGACGAGCTACCTTGGGGACGACGTGCTTCCGAAGTCGAAAAAAGCACGAGCGACCCTGGGATATCTTGGCCTCGCCTTCGGAACGCCCGTCCCGCGTTCGCGCATTGCATCCTTGCTGTGGAACCAAGTGAGCGCGTCGCAGGCGCGCACGAACTTTCGCCAAGTAGTTTCCGACCTAACGTCCGCGATGGGTCCGTTAGCTGAGGAACTGATTAAGGCGGGGCGCTTTACGGTTCGGCTTAACACCGATGCCTGCTGGATTGACGCCATCGCGCTGTTGAAGTCGCCATACTATTCCGATTCCGCACGCGCCGACCTCGCGGTCCTTTGTGAGGGAGAATTGCTTGAAGGTTTCGAGGACGTAAGCCCGTCGTTCCAAGAATGGTTGGTCAAACAGCGAGGCCAATTTAAGGAGAGAATCGCGAACTCGCTAAATCGGGCACTTCAACAAATCGATCTAGGAGACTTCGATCCTAAGCAGGTCTCGGCTATCGCCCGGCGATTGGTATCATTTGATCCAACTCACCAGGGCGCGTCCAATGCCTTGATGCGTGCGCTCGCCAAATTGGGGGAGCGGGAGGAAGCGCTAAGAGAATACGAGCGGTGTCGCGAAGCGCTATGGGAAGTCCATCGCCTGGAGCCGTGGGCGGAAACAGAGCGGCTTTACGAGGCGATACGCAAGGAACCCCCCAAGCGAAAGAGCGCCTCAGGCCCACCCGGAGTACAAGGCCAGCGGCATCCGCACGTATCGCTACCGGAACGCACCCGACTTCGCATCGGGGTCCTTCCGTTCCATGCCGATGATTCCAAAAATGAACGAAGTTTAGCGGTGTCGCTTAGCCATGAGATTGCAACCGCACTAGGGCGCTTTCGATGGTTCGACGTGATCACTCCGACGACGCTCCGGCGAACGGCCAGCCGCCAACATGAATACGTTCGACTGGACTACATGGTCGATGGCTCTATCTCCGGCAGCGGCAAAGTGTTTGAAATAAGCGTCTTGCTTCTGGATTTGGCCCGCCAAGGGCAGCAGGTCTGGACTGACCGATTCCACATCGCCTTGGACGAACTGCATCGCCTGGACGAACTGGTTACGACCCGTATCGTGGCGCGGATCGACCCGATCGTCTTGCACATCGAGGGCACGCCGAAACGACGCGAAAGCTACGGAGCGACAGGCCTTTTGTTGCTGGCGGTCCCGATGATCTTCAGCATGGAACGCAATCAGTATGAGGAGGCGGGCCGCCTGATACAGAACGCGCTTGCACTCGAACCCGACAACGCCGGCATTCATGCCTGGGCAGCACACTGGCACCTCTTCTACATTGGGCAAGGCTGGGCTAAAGACATCGACAAAGCGACCGAACAGGTGCAACAGCACGCCTCGAAGGCGGTAACTCTGGACCCCGAAAATGCTGAGGCGTTGGGTATCTACGCGCATCTGTGCTCGTATCGAGCCAGAGAATTTGATAACGCGCTGGTTTGTTTCGACCGCGCGCTTCGCCTTAACCCCGGCTTGGCGATCAATTGGGCTTTGAGCGCGGCAACATACTGCTACATCGGCGAGCCAGATGTCGCATTGCAGCGCTTGGAACGCTATGCCGAATTGGCATCGCCTGATCTTTATTTCTCATATTTCGAAACTGTGTACACCATGGCCTATACGTTTAGGCGGGATTATCAGTTGGCTGTCCTCGTTGGCCGCCGCGCGGTGAGGGCGAATCCCAACTTCGTAAACGGCTACAAACCGTTGATTGCTTCGCTCGGCCATTTAGGGCGGCGTGACGAAGCGCAAAGCTACGTTCGTAAACTTCTTTCCCTCGAACCCGACTTCACTGTCCAGAGGTTCGGACAAATATACCCCATCAAAAAGCCAAATGACCGCGACTGTTATATGACCGGACTCCGCCTCGCCGGCGTCCCCGAAGGGTGAACCGCCGAGTTTTCACGCCGCATTCCTTTGTCCGCTGCTGGAACAAGTCGCCCACGCGGGGCCAACCTACGGCGGCGCGGAATGTCGCCGCCGTCGGTTGCCAATCGTCTTTCTACCTCGTCCGAACGGTCGGAAAGGCAGGGCTGAGGGCGCCTATCCGAACCTTGGACGTGCCGGCCGCCTTGGGTGTGACCCGCGCAGGCGGGAATGGCGGGCTCAACGCGCCTGCCCGAACCTTCCCACTGTCAAAAATGACAGTAGCGCCGGAGCGACTGTCAGAATTGCTGGTGGGACATTCAAAAGTATCTGTCTTGTTCATCGCACGCTCCAAATGTAGTGCTGAGCCCTATTGCTCAGACCTACACGTAGTGAGCGAGTCGATGGCCGCGATCAAGAGACGGCGACGTTCGTAGGGCAATCGCGGTTAACGAAAGAGGGGTTGTGCCATCATTTACTGCGCGCAATGATTGCTTGGATATTGGATTAATTAGGAAAGGGGTATGGTTTGGCGAGCGAACAACTTGGACCGAGGGGAAACGGCACGGGCAGCTAAAACAAACGCGCCGGGCGCACGCGCGCACTACACCACTTTCGGCAGGTCCGGGCAGCGCGTTTGGTATTGGTCGCTGATACTTGCGGCCCCGCTCGCGCGGTCAGGAGGCCTATGCCGTGGTGTCCGCTCGGCGCTCGGTCACGCGCGAGGCTGGTAGGGAAATGCCTCGACAGGTGCGAGGCGTCTCATACAAAGGCTTCAAAAAGCCCATAGGCCTGTGATGCCGCTCACGCGGCAGCGCGGACTTCGCGCGGGGTCTTGCCGGTCCATCGCTTGAAAGCGTGGGTGAAGGCGCTGACCTCGCGATAGCCAAGCAGCCACGCAACCTGGGAAATCGTCAGGCTGGCGTCCCGCAATTCGCGCTTGGCAAGGTCGACCCGCAGCTGCGCCAGCACGCCCGCGAAGGTCAGCCCCTCCGAGGCGAGCCGCCGCGCGAGCGTGCGCCGGCTCATGCCGAGCTGCGCGGCGACTTCGCCGACATGCGCCTTGCCGTGCGGCAGCAGCAGGGCGATAGCGTCCTCCACGTTTCGCCGCAACGAGCCGCGCGCCGCGGCGTGGTCGGCAAGCGCCTCTTCGCAATATTTGATCAACAGCGCATTGAGATATGGATCGCCGGTCACGACCGGTATCTGCTCGACGCTCTCGGAAAACACGATCTCGTCGACATCGCTCCCGAACTCAACGTCGCAACCGAGAAACGCATTCAATTCCGTCGCCGCCGCGCTGTGGCGATGAACCATCCGCGCCCGGTGCGCCTGCAGATCACGGTTTGTCAGGTGCCGGCAGGTGCGAATGACCGCGGTCAGCAGATATTCGATCTGATGCCGGTCCGACTCGCGCTCGATACCGACGTATTGGAAGGCGATGGCCGTGACCGGTTCGTGGCGCAGGCGGAGCGAAATACCCTCGTTGTTGAGCGCGCTGTAGCGCTCGGCCCGCTCCAGCGACTCGCCGAGCATGTCCGAGGAAGCGAGCACATAATAAAGCAGTCCGCTCTCCCGCAAATCGGCGTCGCGCGCGAGGTGGAATCCAAGCAGGTCGTCTCCCAGCGCGTCGGCGGCGATTTGCAGGAAGTTGACCTGGCTTTGCGCGCGGAAACGGGCATCGCGATCTTCGATCAGTGCCATTGTCAGGCCGGCTTTCGCCAGCAACGGGGCGAGTTCGATCCCGGCGGCGGTGACCCGTGCACAGGCTTGGCGGGTCATGACGCCGGCCGTCAGCGGCGGCGGCTCGCGCCGCTTGCGGACTGAATTGCGCACGATCGTCGCGGCCACGTTCCGCTCCGCCGCTGGCGGCGATAAAGGCACCCAAAATCAAATATTTGGCCCGCAATCGCAAGACGCGCGGGCCTCATTCCTTGTAACAGTCCGCGGCGCGCCGGCCGTCGCGTTACCGCGGCCCGCGCCTTTCATCCTTGCTCGAGCATAGTGTAACGCGCTGCGATCATGAACGCAAAATGAACAACTATTCCGCAACCGGATTGGCGTCGGCAAGCGATCAGAGCGTCGATCATTTGCTTACCGCGAGCGCCAGCGACCCAGTCTACACGATCGGCGAGCTGTCAAAGCGGTTCGATCTCACCTATCGCGCGCTGAGGTTTTACGAGAGCCGGGGACTGCTCGAGCCCCGGCGGCGCGGCAGCAGCCGGCTCTACGGAATCAAGGACGTCGAGCGGCTGACTTTCATTGTCAAGGCCAAGAAGCTCGGCCTGACGCTGACCGCGATAGCGCAAACGCTGCGCGAGGCCGATTCCGGGCAAACGCTTCGCCTCAGCCGCGAGACGTGCCTGGCGCAGATTGCGGCGCTCGAGCGCAAGCTCGCGCAAACGCAGGAGGCACTGGCGGAGCTGCGCGCAATATGCGGGGTGTCCGACGACCGTCCATCGGATCGGTAATGATCGCCGCCGCGCGATTCATTGCCGTCATTGATAAAGATAGGGACGTTCGGAAAACGGTCCGCAGCCTGTTGCAGGCGCACGGCTTTCGCACACAGGCTTATGCCTCGGCCGAGGCGTTCCTCTTGCGCGGCCGCACGGATCAACCGGCCTGCATCGTGCTGGACGTCGACCCGGAAGGCATGTCCGGAATGGAGCTGCTGGATTGGCTCAGGGCGGATGCACCGTCCGTACCGGTCGTCGTCGTCACCGCCGCGAACGATGAGTCTACGCGGCAAAGCGTTCTCACGGCCGGCGGCGTCGCCTATCTGCAAAAGCCGTTTTCGGCCGACCTGTTGCTTGCGGAAATTACGAAAGCCATGACCGCCGAGCGATAACGCCACCGCCGCTCTACGGCTCCTGCGAATCCATCAGCACGAACAGGATGCGGCACGGCTCCTTGCCGCGGTTGACCCAGGCGTGGTTGGTCGCCTGCTGCACCACCGTGTCGCCCGGCTTGAGATGCACGCTCGTCTCGTCGAGCATCATGTCGATCTCGCCGGAGAGCACGACCGCATAATCAAGACTGCGGGTGCGGTGCATGAACGGATGCGTCACCTTGACCCCGCGCGCCGGCGCCTTGTCGCCCACTGTTTTCATCAGGAAGTCGGGCGGCATCTGCGCCTCGGTGGCGGCATCGAGCGGCGGGAACTCGACCACCCGGAACTTGGTGCCGTTGTCGGGCGGGGAAATGCCGATCGGCTTCTTGGCCGGGTCGTCCTGCGTGAACGACAGCGCCGGCGGGTAGGAGTCGGTGATCCACATGTTGGTGGAAGCGAGCCCGAACGGGCCGGGCGCGAGCGGCAGCCGGCTGTCGAACAGCACGACCGCTTTATTATTGGCGTCGAGGCCGGTGACGACTCTGCGGATGTCGGATGCCATGGCGGGGGATGCGGTGAGCGCCAGCGCGACGGCCGGCCAGACGATCTTGCTTAGCATTATTTCCTCCCGGTGTGCTGGAATCGACCTATTGAACGAAACCGCGGCGCGTTCGACAATGGGCCTATGATGCGGCTCGCTGAAATCAAGCGCGCGAGCGACCGCCTCGAAGACGCGATCAGCTGGCACCACCATGGGCAAGTGGCGCGTTGATGTAGCCCGCATGACGCGCAGCGCAATGCGGGGACTATTTTGTGCGATGTTTGTCGCGCTGCTCGGCACGCCCGCCGCCGCGCAATATCCGCAGCGTCCCGTCACTCTGGTGGTGCCGTTTCCGGCGGGCGGCGCCACCGACCTGATCGCGCGGCTGCTGGCGAACGAGCTGGCCGGCAAGCTCGGCCAGCCGTTCGTGGTCGAGAGCCGTCCCGGCGCCGGCACCACGCTCGCGGCGACCGCGGTCGCGCGCGCCGCCCCGGACGGCGCGACGCTGCTGCTCGCGACGACCTCCACGCTCGCGATCGCGCCCAGCGTCTACAAGGCGCTCGCCTACGATCCGGTGAAGGACTTCGCGCCGGTCGAACTCGTCGGCACCACCGATTTCGTCCTGGTCGGCGCGCCGATGCTCGAGGCCGCCGACCTGCCTGCGCTGATCGCGCTGCTGCGCGGCAAGGCCGGCGCCATGACCTACGCCAGCGCCGGGATCGGCACGCCGCATCATCTGACCATGGCAATGTTCCTGCGCGAGGCCGGCGCGGCCGCGCAGCACGTGCCCTACCGCGGCAGCCCGGCCGCGCTCACCGACATCGTCGCTGGGCGCGTGCCCCTGATGATGTGCGACTTGACCGCCGCGCTGCCGCTGATCCGCGCCGGCAAGCTCAAGGCGTACGGCGTCGCCACGGCGACGCGCTCGCCGCAGGCACCCGACATCCCGACCATCGCCGAGGCGGGACTGCCCGGTTTTGCCGCGAGCGGATGGTTCTCGATCGTCGCGCCCGCCGGCACGCCACGCGCGGCGATCGATGCGCTCAACAAGGTGATGACCGCCTTCCTCGTGCGCCCCGAGGCCGCCGAAAAACTCGCCGCCGCCGCCATGCGCCCGCTCACCAGCACGCCGGAGGAACTGGCGCGATTCATCGTCTCCGAACGCGCCAAATGGGCCGACGTGGCGGGCGCGGCGGGGATTGAGCCGCAGTGAAAATTATCCCGCATGACGCGCAAAGGTGGGAGGACCATGTGGAGGAGAGATTGCGTGCCTTGCCGTTCAGGGGGCTCCGCGTGAGTTTAAAAATGACGATCAGTTGCGAAACGCGTTGACCTTTGATATTTAATATGTCTGCCGAATTGCAGGGTCCAAGGAGCCGATGATGCAAAAAGGTACCGTCAAATGGTTTAACCCGACCAAAGGCTATGGGTTTATTAGGCCGTTGACCGGTGACAAGGATGTGTTCGTTCACATCTCAGCAGTTGAGCGCGCGGGCCTGCAAACACTCAATGAGGGCCAAATCGTCGAGTACGAGATTGTGACAAACCGGGGGGAACAAGCAGGCAATGTCAGACTCAAGGCCTCGTGAGCCTCTGCCTGGTCCTCGATTATCGGAGCTTTCGCTTTCATTCACCCGCCCGATTCCCCGCGCGGTCCGCGATTATGGGCGGGCCGTTGATCCAAAAATTCTGGAGCCCGGCGATCTACTGTTGTTCTCTCACAAAAGCGGTTGTTGGACTTCACGAAGAATAGTAAAGCAGCAAAGTCATCTCTTCCCGCCAGAGCATGCATGTTGGTACCATGCGGCGGTTTCGGGCGGAGGTTACGAAATTTGTGAGGCCACGTTTTCAGGTGTGAAAGCATACGAGTACTGGGACTATATGACCGGTACGTACGATATAAAGGTTCGGCGACTGATTGGCGCTGACGAAAAGACGAGAAGCTTGATAGCGTATTACGCAGCGACAGGAGTAAACACACAGTACGGTTTCTTTAATTTACCGGATTTAAAGAAATCACTCGCAGGTCAAAATCCTTGGAGTCGCAGATTTCGATTTTCATCGGGGGTTGTGTGTTCACAGTTGTATTTTGAAGCGTGCATGAGGGTCGGATTCCTTTTGGTCAATATCCCTCCAGAACGTGTCTGCCCCGCACATCTTAGTCAATCGAATCTCATGACGGACGTTGAATTGGCATGGGTTTCTGTTTGAGTTTGGTTATTTTTTATTGTCGATCGTTGAGCCATCATGCCGCCGCCTCCACCGCATCGAGCAGCCCGGCGTCTTCGTTGTCGGCCTTGTTGACGCGGGTGCTCACCGGCCATGCGGTCATCTCCTCGGCGGGATAGGAGCGGATGAGATCGGCCGGATCCTGTTCTTCGCCGAGCCATCGCTCATAATCGCCGGGCGAAAGGATCAGCGGCATGCGGTCGTGCAGCGGCGCGACCAATTCGTTCGGCCTGGTGGTGACGATCGAGAACGTGCGCACCCAGTCGCCGCTCGCCTTGTCCTTCCAGTTTTCCCACAGGCCCGCGAGCGCGAACGGCTGCCGGTCGCGCCGCGCGATGGCGTAGGGTTGCTTGATCTTGCCGACGGCCTTCCATTCATAGAACGCGTCCGCCGGCACGAGGCAGCGGCGCGCGGCGTAAGCGTCGCGGAACGCGGGCGTGGTCTTCACGCTCTCGCCGCGCGCGTTGATGCAGCGCCACGCGATCTTGCGGTCTTTCGCCCAATAAGGAATGAGGCCCCACAGCAGGGGACCAATCACGCGCTCCCCGGTTTTCGGATGACGCCGCACCACCGGTAGCTCGATCCCGGGCGCCGCGTTGTAGCGCGCCGCGAAGTTCGGCATCGGCCCGGCGATGCCGAACAAGCGCCGGATCGCCTCCGGCGCCGTGGTGATGGCGTAGCGCCCGCACATTTGCATTCATCCCTTCGCTGTTTTACCGCAGCGCCCAATGTAGCCAGCCCTGTCAAACAAGCCAGTTCTCCACTTTCAATCCTCGGATACGCGTGAATTCGTTTGTGTTGGCGGTAACGATCGTAGCTCCGGTCGCAGACGCGTGCGCAGCGATCAGCAGATCGTTCGGACCAATGGACGTGCCGGCCGCCTCCAGCTCGGAGCGGATGGTCCCATATTCGGCATCGGCGGGAACATCGAAGGGCAGCACGCTTATCTCGCTCAGCAAATCCTCGACAGCTTCGCGCAAACGATGCGACCCGCTCCGCGCGCATCCATAACGCAGCTCCGCCGCCACGATGATGCTGGTGCAAACCGTGTCCTCGCCAATCTTCTCGATCCGCTTCGCGGCGCTGCCGCGTGGGTTTCTGATGAGGTCGGACATTATGTTCGTGTCCAACATGTAGCGCGTCACAGCACGTCCTCCGGCGGCAGCACCGAGTCCTGGATTTCAGGAAATTCGTCATCCACCGGCTTCATGGTCTTGAGCAAGGCTACAAGGCCGCGCTTGCGCACCGGCTCGATGACCAAGCGATCGCCGTCGCGGCGCATGATCGCTTCGTTGCCTGGCAATTCGAACTCGACGGGTATCCGAACCGCCTGATTTCGGCCGTTGCGAAACAACCTAACGTGCCTCTGTTCGGTCATGCCTCGCTCCTTCGGCATATGCTCAAGACATATGCCAAGCGAAGCTCGGTCTCAAGCTCCTATTGGTCCTGGCTGACGAATTCTCACGCAAGCGTGAAGGAGGTATAAACACTATTATCTTGATCTTTAATTCGTAAAGGTATAGGTTGACACCCGCCGTCAACAGAGAGGCGATCTTCCCCTACTGCAATTCGATTGAGCGAGTATCGCCTATGTCAGGAAGCCGATTGGTCGCCGTAAATGCAATTGGTGTTGGCCCGTGTGGCTGGACTTTGCGCGCTACGGAGCCGTGCCGGCTTTGCGCACGGTGGGATAGCTCGGTCACGCGCGCCGGTGCCGACGCTTGCAGATCCTTGCTCATTCCTCTGTTTGCAAGCTCGCGCGTCCGGGCGAGGCGCGGAGCTTCGCATTGTAAATCCCTGCAGATCCCTGTTAATTTCACGTGTGTGGCGCGGCTCGTTTCCAGAAACCGCACGCCGGTCTCTTTGCAAAGCTTGCAGATCGTTGCTGATTCCACGGAAACCGCGCGTTTGTGCTGGATCGGGGAGCGAGGGTCCTCCGATGCAAAGACAAACGATGCTGCGAAGCAGCATTCCATTGTAAACAACAATGCAAATACAACGAAAATACAGTGGCGAAGCCTGCTGCGTGCGTCCGGTCGGAAGTCAGAAGCGATTGGATTGACGAGAGAAAAAGGATCTACCGGCGCAACGTGCATTGCAACACGGCACAGCAAAACAACAATGAGACAACAACCCGGAAACAATCCGGATCAAGACCCCATGGAACTTTGGTCGGCCACCCGACGCAGGAACCGTCGCCGGTTACCGCGCGTTGCCGAAGGCGGAATCACCCTGCCCCGAGGGTTTTCCTCATGACCTCCCGCCCCAGCCGGCGCGAAGTTCTGGCCGCGAGCGCCGCCGCGTTGTTGGTCGATCCCGCCGACGCCGCCGTCATCAAGGACGCGCTGCCGTGGAAATCGGGCACGGTCAACCCGCCCGCCGAGGCGACGCCCGGGCCGTGGCACTTCTTCACCGCCGAGGAGGCCGCGACCGTCGAGGCGTTCGTCGATCGGCTCATCCCGCCCGATCCGCACACGCCGGGCGGCAAGGACTCCGGCTGCGCCGTGTTCATCGACCGCCAGCTCGCCGGCCCGTACGGCAGTTTCGAGGGGCTCTACAACGAAGGCCCGTTTCACCCCGGCACGCCGCAGCAGGGGGCGCAGTCGGCGGTCACGCCGAAGCAGCACTATCGCAATTCGCTCGCCGCGCTCGACCGTTACTGCCGCGAGAAGTTCAACGCTCCTTTTGCTCAGTTGCCCGATGAGAAGAAGGACGAGGTGATCAATGGTATGGAAGACGACTCGATCAAGCTCGGCGACGCGGGCAACCCTTTCTTCAAGCTCATCCTCAACGACACGCAACAGGGCTTCTTCGCCGATCCGGTCTACGGCGGCAACAAAGACATGGTGGCGTGGAAGATGATCGGCTTTCCCGGCGCGCGCTACGACTACAGCGACTGGGTCGAGCGGCACAACGAACGCTATCCGTTCCCGCCGATCAGCGTCAAAGGCAATCCGGACTGGTCGAAACGGACGACAGAGGACAGATGACAGAGGACGGAAAATGCGCGCCTTGTGTGGTCCCTTCTCCGTCGTCCGTCCTCCGTCGTCCGTCGTCTATTATCTGAAGCAGACGTCACATGGCTGTTAAGCTGCCGCACAAAGACGCCGTGGTCATCGGGCTCGGATGGACAGGCGCGATCCTCTCTTATGAACTGTGCGATGCCGGGCTCGACGTGGTCGCGATCGAACGCGGCCCGTGGCGCGACACCGCGCTCGATTTTCAGCCCTACACCGCGCCGGACGAGCTGCGCTACCGCATCCGCCACGAATTGTTTCTTCGGCCCGCGCAGGTGTCGGTCACGTTTCGCAACAACGCGAACCAGGAGGCGCTGCCGGTGCGCACCTGGGGTGCCTTCATGCTCGGCAACGGCGCCGGTGGGGCGGGGCTGCATTGGAACGCCGAGACCTGGCGCTTTCTGCCGAGCGATTTCGTCCTCAAGACGCACCTGACCCAACGCTACGGCGCGAACTTCCTGCCGCAGGACATGACGATCCAGGACTACGGGATCACCTGGGACGACATCGAGCCGCATTACGACCGCTTCGAATATTTGTGCGGAACCTCGGGCACCGCCGGCAACGTCAAGGGCGCGATCCAGGACGGCGGCAATCCGTTCGAAGGCCCGCGCTCGCGGCCCTATCCGACGCCGGCGCAGAAGCAGCCGTTCAGCCACACGCTGTTCGGCAAGGCGGCGCGCGAACTTGGCTACAAGCCGTTCCCGCAGCCGTCCGGGAATCTCTCGCAGGCCTACACCAATCCGCTGGGCGTCACGATGGGCCCGTGCACCTACTGCGGCTTTTGCGAATGGTTCGGCTGCGCCAATTATTCCAAGGCGAGCCCGCAGACGACGATCCTGCCGGCGCTGGTGCGCAAGCCCAATTTCCAGGCGCGCACCGAATGCGAGGTGACGCGCATCAACCTCGACCGCTCGGGTAAGCGGGCGACCGGCGTGACCTACGTCGACACGTCGGGCCAGGAATATGAGCAGCCCGCCGATCTCGTGCTGCTGTGCGCGTTTCAGCTGTTCAACGTGCAGCTCCTGCTGCTCTCGGGCATCGGCAAGCCGTACAACCCGGCATCCGGCGAGGGCCAGATCGGCCGCAACTTCACTCATCAAACAGTATCGGGCGCGATCGGATTTTTCGACAAGGACAAATACAACTTCAATCCGTTCATCGCGTCGGGCGCGATCGGCATGTGCATCGACGAGTTCAACGGCGACAATTTCGATCACGGGCCGCTCGGCTTCGTGGGCGGCGGCTATCTAGGCCAGGTGCAGACCAATGGCCGGCCGATCGAGACGACGCCGCTGCCGCCCGGTACGCCGGCGTGGGGCCCGCAATGGAAACAGGCGATCCGCGACAATTATCTCAGCACCGTTTTCTCCGGCGCCGGAGTGCACGCGTCGTTTTACGCCTACCGCGACAATTATCTCGATCTCGACCCGACCTACAAAGATCGTTTCGGCCGGCCGCTCATGCGCATCACCATGGATTTCCATGACAACGAATTGAAGATGAGCGCCTGGCTCACCGACAAGTTCGGCGAAATCATCGAGCGCATGGGCGCCAAGCAGGTGGTCAAGCAGGTCCGCAAGGGGCCTTACGACGTGACCAAATACCAGACCTCGCACCTGTGCGGCGGCGCCATCATGGGCGACAACCCGTCGAACAGCGCGCTCAACAAATATTTGCAGAGCTGGGACGTGCCGAACCTGTTCGTGCAGGGCGCGACCGCCTTCCCGCAGAACGCGGGCTATAACCCGACCGGCACCGTCGGGGCACTCGCCTATTGGTCGGCCGCCGCGATCCGCTCGCAATACCTCAAGAGCCCGGGCCCGCTGGTCCATGCGTGAGCGCGCCACCATCGCACGGGCCGCGCTGCTCGCCATTCTGCTGACGCTCCCAGCCGCTGGCGCGCGCGCCGACAAACAGGACTTCAGCCAGATCGAACGCGGCCGCTATCTCACGATCGTGGGCGACTGTGCCGCCTGCCATACGCTGACCGAAAGCGGCAAGGCCTTCGCCGGCGGCCGCCCGATCGAGACGCCGTTCGGCAACCTGCTCGCGCCCAACATCACGCCCGACGTCGAGACCGGGATCGGCGCGTGGAGCGACGACGAGTTCGTCAATGCCCTCACCAAGGGCACCGGGCGCCACGGGACGCGACTCTATCCGGCGATGCCCTACACCTACATGACCAAAACCTCGCGCGAGGACGCGCTCGCGATCCGCGCCTATCTCAACACCGTGCCGGCGGTGCGCAATCCGGTGCGCTCGAACCAACTCTCGTTCCCCTTCAACATCCGGCTCGGCTTGGCGGCGTGGGATCAGCTGTACTTCTCGCCGGGAACGTTTCACCCCGATCCCACCAAAAGCCAGGAGTGGAATCGCGGCGCCTATCTGGTCGAGGGCCTGATGCATTGCGGGCTGTGCCATACGCCGAAGAACTTTGCCGGCGGCGACCACACCGGGCAGGCCCTGCAAGGGTATGCGCTGCAGGGCTGGTTCGCACCCAACATCACCAGCGACAAGCGGCGCGGCATCGGCGAATGGTCGATCGACGACATCGTGAGCTACCTGAAGACCGGACACAACCAGACGCAGGCGGCATCCGGCCCGATGGCCGAGGTGGTCATGGATTCGAGCTCCAAGCTGACCGACGCGGATCTGCGCGCCATCGCCGTTTATTTGAAGGATCAGCCGGCCGGCGGCGGCGGCGAGGCGTCGAATGCGCCGGATCAGGCGCTGATGAAATCGGGCGAGCAGATTTTTATCGACGAGTGCGCCGCCTGCCACCGGCAGAACGCGAAGGGAATCCCGGGCATGTTCCCGACCCTCGCCGGCTCGCCCGCGGTGCAGTCGACCGATCCGGCCTCGCTGCTGCGGGTCGTATTGCGCGGGGCGCGCAGCGCCGCGACCGACGCGGCGCCGACCGGCCCGGCAATGCCGGCGTTCGGCTGGCTGCTGAGCGACCAGGAAGTCGCCGCGGTCATTACCTATATCCGCAACGCCTGGGGCAACAGCGCGCCGGCGGTTTCCGCCGCCGATGTGGCGAAGGCGCGGGATGACTTGAGCAAACGCAGCGACTGAACGCGCATTAAACAAATGAAGCTCGGTATCGTCGGCACCGGGAATGTCGGCTGCGCCATTGCGCTGGCCGCGGTGACGCGCGGCAGCGCGCGCGAGATCGTGCTCGTCAACCGCACGCGCAAGACCGCCGAGGCGGTCGCGACCGACCTGCGCTATGGCACGCCGCTCGCGCCCAGGGTCGACATCCGGGACGGCGACTATGCCGACCTCGAAGGCTGCGGCGTCGTGCTCATCACATCGGGCGTCAACGAGAAGACCGGCGGCGCCACCGACCGCAACGATCCGCAGGGCCGCCTCAAGCTGCTCGACAAGAACGCCGGCATCTATAGAGACGTCGTCCCGCGCATCGTGCGCGCCGCGCCCGAGGCGGTACTCGTCGCGGTGACCGATCCGCCCGATCCGCTCGCCGACATCGCGCGCCAAGCGGCCGGTCACGAGCGCGTGCTCAGCGCCGGCACTTTCCTCGACAGCCTGCGCTTTCGCGTGCATCTCGGCCGCCATTTCGCCGTCAACCCCCGCCAGGTGGAGGCGCAGGTGATCGGCGATCACGGCACCTCGCAGGTTTTTCTATGGTCTTCGGCGCGCATCGGCGGCGTGCCGGTGGCGCACCTCCTTGCCCAACGCGGCGAGAAACTGAACGAGGTGCGGGCGCAGCTCGAAAAAGACGTGCGCTACGCCAACATCACGATCATCGAAGGCCACGATGCGAGCCAATACGGCATCGGCATCGTGTCGGCGCGCATCGCTGAAATTGTGTTGGGTAACGAACACGCCGCGATTCCGATCGGCAGTTATCACGGCGCCTTCGGCGTCACCTTGTCGCTGCCGACTATCGTCGGCCGCGCCGGCGTCGTCTCGGTGCTGGGGCCCGAGCTCAGTGAGGAAGAACGCGCCGGATTGGATAAAAGCGCGCAAACTTTGCGCGCCGCCATGGAAAGAGTGCGGGTTTAGGCCGAGCGAAGTCTGCCGACCGACTTAGTGCGCCATGCTTAACATTTGAGTCCGCGGCACGGCGCGTTGTTATGCCCGCCGCGCAGGCTCAAGATCACGACCCTGTGTTGCCTTACCGGAACCGGATTCTCAGCCTCGCGTTGTCGTCACATCCGATGCCGAACAGGAGTACCCAGGCATGTGTGACTATAGCCTCCACCATGTGGCGTCCCGGAGCGCGAAGGTGAGCGACAAGCTTGTGTCGACCAACTTCATCGGGACCATCACCCGCGGTTTCGCCGAGGTAGGCGCGCCTAACGTGGCCGTTTGCCTGCTGCCGGGGACCGAAATCGCATTCGACCGTGAAGTCGCTTACTACGACTTGCCGGGCCTGCCGACCGTGAAGCTGGCGCAAAATGTGGCGCGGTTCCGTCAGGTCGAGAAAGACAAGCCGCACGTCCATCACGACGCCCTCGAGTTCCCGGATGGGCGCATCGTGCTGCTCACCGCGCTGTGCGAAGGCCAGTATGCGACCGTGCTGCAGCTGCCGGCGACCCCGCGTCCGGAAGGAGCGGCGGAAGAGAGCATTCCGGAGCAGGCGGATCGTCCCGCCGAGCTGACGGTCTGACGACGGCTGAACTGCCTCTCACCCATCCCTCCCCCGCGTGCGGTGGAGGGATGGGAGGGAAATTTTTTTGTTAGTTACGCCGCGTCGGCGCGGCGTGCGATGAAAACGCCTTCGATCAGCTGGAACGTCAGCTCGCCCCCCTGGTCCTGAGGCGCGAGCGACGCGGCAACGTCGGGCGTGGTCTGCACCAGCATCGAGCGCAGCAGCCGCTGCATCGTCTGGTCGTGGCGGCCGGCCCAGCTGGAAAACTCCATCGTCTTTGCCATTTGTTCTTCGTGCGCCACGGCGAAGCCGTGCCGGCGCAAGGCGTCGCGCCACTCCTGCACGGTCCACGCGCGGATGTGGCTCGGGTCGCGGAAGCGGTCGAACGCGTTGATGTAATCGCCGACGCTTCCTTCCGGCACCACATTATCGACCAAGGCAAACATCCCCGAGCGCTTGAGCACCCGCCGCACCTCGTCGAGAAAACGCGGGATGCTCTCGAAATGGTGGGGCGCGATGCGGCAGGTGACGAGATCGAAAGTTTCGTCCTCGAATGGGAGTCCCTCCGCCTTGGCGTAGGCAACGCGCAGGTTGGCAAGCCCGCGCTTGCCGACTTGCTCGCGCACCAGATTGAGCATTTCCTCGGTGATGTCGGTCGCCCACACGCGGGCCACGTACGGCGCGAAGGCGTACGCCGTGTGGCCGGCGCCGGTCGCCACATCGAGCACCTGCCAGTCGGGCCGCGGCTGCGTCAGCTCGATGAGCCGGTCGAGGCTCTTGCCCTGCGCGTGCGGCTTGCTCGTGAGATAGCTGCGGGCGGTCGCGCCGAATTGTTCCTGCGCCAGCGATTTCGACATGATTTCCTCAGGCACCAACCGAATAGGCAGGCGCCTATAGCATGGGAGCCGGCCCGGTTGCGAATGGCTGATCCGATTGCCGGCCTGCCGCGAACCGGCTAAACGAACGCATCTGCCCCGGAGATGCCGTCGAGCCTATGTCCGTAATGCCCGCCTTCGGCCGCGAGGCCCGCGTCAATCTCCTGATCGGCACCGGCCACTTCTTCTCCCACTTCTACATCCTGTGCCTGCCGCTGATGTTCCTCCAGTGGCAGAAGACGTTCGGGGTGTCGTTCGCCGAACTCGGGCTGGCGATCACGCTCATGTCCGGCGCCACCGGCCTGCTGCAGACGCCGGTCGGGTTCCTGGTCGACCGCTACGGCGCCCGGCCGTTCCTGGTGGGCGGGGCGCTGCTGATGACCTTGTCGATGTCGGCGATGAGCTTCGCCACCGCCTATTGGCAAATCCTCATCCTCGCGACGGTCTCGGGCATCGGCAATTCGGTCATCCATCCGTCCGACTATGCGATCCTCGCCGGTTCGATCAACCGTCACCGCATGGGGCGCGCCTTCGCGTTCCACACCTTCACCGGCAACCTCGGCAACGTCTGCGCGCCGCCGCTCACGGCTGCGCTGGTGCTGACGATGGGTTGGCGCGACACACTGCTGATATACGGCCTGGTCGGCGTGCCCTTGGTGCTAACCATCCTGTGGCAGAGCGGCATCCTGCATGAGCAGGTGCGCGACGTTCAGGTCACGCGGCGGCCGGCGCTTTCCGGCGGCGCGTTCCTGCTCACGCCGACGATGCTGCTGTTCTTCGGATTCTTTCTGTTGTCGGCGATGGCGGGCTCCGGCATGCAGGCATGGCTGATCACCGTGCTGCACGAGGTGATCGGCATGGATCTCAAAACCGCATCGACGGCGCTGACCGCCTATATGGCCGGCGCGACGAGCGGCATCCTGCTCGGCGGCTGGGTCGCGGACCGCATCGAGCGGCTGCTCGCCTTCGCGGTCGTATCGACCATCGCGGCCTCCGGGCTGATCCTGCTGGTCGCGTGGCTGCCGATGGCGAAAGTCGCAACCATCGCGGTGCTGTTCGTCGGCGGCGCGCTGCTCGGCGCAAGCCGCACGCCGCGCGACCTGATGGTCAAGGACGCCGCGCCTCCGGGCCAGATCGGCAAGGTGTTCGGCTTCGTGAGTGCCGGACTGCCGCTCGGGCAGGCGCTCACGCCGGTTCCGTTCGGCTTCCTGATCGACATGGGCCGGGCGGATCTCGTGCTCGTGCTGGTCGCAATCATCTTGCTCGCGAGCCTGCTGTTCATGGGCAGCGCCCGCGCCAGCACGCAACCCGAGCCGGTGCCGGTCGCCGCCGAATAACGCCGTCATCAAATGCAACACAGGATGTTTGTGTCGTGATTGATCTCTACACCTGGACGACCCCGAACGGCCGCAAGGCTTCCATCATGCTGGAGGAAGTCGGCCTGCCCTACACCGCCCACGCGGTCGACATCAGCAAAGACGAGCAGTTCAAGCCGGACTTCCTCAAGATCAGCCCCAACAATCGCATCCCGGCCATTGTCGACCGCGACAACGGTTATCATCTGATGGAATCGGGCGCGATCCTGATCTACCTCGGGGATAAGACCGGCAAGCTCCTGCCCAAGGACTCCGACAAACGCTATCGCGTCATCGAGTGGCTGATGTGGCAGATGGGCGGTCCCGGGCCGATGCTGGGCCAGGTGCATCACTTCGTGAAATACAACAAGGGCAAAGCGCCCTACGCGGAGGAGCGCTATCTCAAAGAGGCGCACCGCCTCTACGGCGTGCTCGACCGGCGGCTTGCCGGCCGCGAGTTCGTGGCCGACGACTATTCGATCGCCGACATCGCCATTTGGCCGTGGATTTCCCGTTTCGAATGGCAGACGATCGATATGGGCCAATATGCCAACGTGAAGCGCTGGTATTTGGACATCGCCAAGCGACCGGCGGTGCAGCGCGGCTACGACGTGCCAAAGAAGGTCGGCGACATCCCGATGCCGTGACGCACCAAGTCAGCGGCGTAAAGCGGCCGGCAGGCGTTTGGTGAACAGGCGAGATAGCGCCAGTGGCACGTCGAGCATGCCGGGCAGCGGATCATCCGCCGTGTAGGCGGCGAATTGCAGCGGGCCGCGCAAGGACGCGAGATAATCGCGCGGCGCCAGATGCCCGGCCGCCATTTCCTGGCACGAGGCCACCACATCGCGCGAGACGTGCATCCATCCGACGCCGGGCGCGCCGCGCGCGGCCGGCAGCGTTTCGCCCATGGCGAGCCTCCAGAACAGGTGCGGGAAATCGACGCCGGCGCAGCCGCCGAGCGCGATCCACGTCCAGACGCGGGCGTTCACGTCGAGCAGCTTGAGGCGGCCGTCGCGCGCGTCGTGTTTGAACTCGACCTCGACGAGGCCGTCGTAGCCGAGCGACTCGAGGAAGCGGCACGCGGCCTGCTCCACGTCGGCCCGCGCGATCGTCTCGACGAATGTGCTGGTGTAGCCGAACTCGATCGGATACTGGCGCAAGCGCCGCGCCGTCAGCGAAGCGAGCGGCCGCCCGCGATCCCACAGCGCAGCATAAGAGAACTGCGCCGCACCGCGTCCCGGGATCAATTCCTGCACCACCACTGCATTGGCGCCGACCAGCGCCGCGGCGTCGTCGTAAAGCGAAAGCAAAGCCGCGCGGTCGTCGGCGCGCCACGCCTTGGCCAAGGTGAAGGCGTTGCCGTGATGCTTGACCGCTGGCTTGAGGATCACCGGGAACCGCAGGTCGGCGTTGAGAAGATCGGCCCGGCTTCCGGCGGAGAGACTGCGCGGGAGATCGAGACCGAGCGTGGCCGCGCGCTCGTTCATGCGATGTTTGTCGTAGGCCCAGCGCATCATCTCCCACGGCGGGGTCCGCACGCGAAACATCTGCGACAGCGCGGCGTGGTTTTGTGAGATCAGCCGTGCCTCTTCGTCGGCGCACGGAATCAGCACCCAGCCGCGGAGGTTATCGCGGCGACCGAGTTCGAGCAGGAAGTCCGCGGCCCCGGCCGCGTTCGGCCCCGGCCACGACAGGCCCTTGCGCACGAAGCGCGAGAGCCGGGCGAGCCTGTTGTCGTCGCTCGCGAACCAAACGGGAATGTCGTGCCGGCCCAGGCTGCGCGCCACCGCAAGCGCGCCATGGGAGCCGCCCAGGACCAGCGCGCCGCAACCAGTTTGCGGAAATGGTTCGTTTGTTTCTTCGATCGGCGCGATGCTCGGCGACGACCCGGCTGAACCGCCGGCGCCGGTCGGCACGGCGCCCGGAAGATCGAGGAGAGCGTCGGAGCCGTCGGGCCGCATCGGTGGAACTCGCCGTCGTCTCGCCCGTCACCGCCCGGCGGCAACAACCGCGCGGGTCAGCGCCGCTGCCGCGTAGCCGGTGCCGGCGACGAACCGCATCAGCGGGCCGAAGCTCATCACCGCGCTCGATCCGACGAAATGCAGGCCGGGCACCGACGATTCGAACCCGGCGGAGAGAACCGGCGAGCCGTCAACGCAATCGACGCGGTGGAGCAATTCGGGCGCGAGCATCCGGTATTTGGCGATATCGACGCGGTAACCGGTCGCGAGGAGCACGTGATCGACCTCGAGCCTCGCTCCGTCATCGAGCCGAAGCGACACGCCCGCGCCGGAAGGCTCAACGTCGCGCACACTGCGGCCGGCGGCGAAGCGAACGCCGCCCCAGCGCGGGCGGAGCCAGGCGGTGGCGGCCGGCCGCAGGCAGCGCGTGCCGATGCGCTCGCGCAACGTCGGCGGCAGCGCGTGCAGCAGGGCCGGCATCATCACCAGCCAGCTCAACGGAAACGGCCCGATGGTGAAATGCGGGTTCAACAAATCGTACAGGCGCCATTTCAAACCGGCGGAGCCGCGGCCCGGCGTTTCCGAGCCGATCCAGTGAACGGGTCCGCGCGCGACGAGGTCCACGTCGGCGCCGGCCTCATGCAGCAGCACGGCCGATTCGCAGCCGCTTTGCCCGCGGCCGATGACCGCAACGCGCTGGCCGCGGAAATGAGAAAAGTCGTCGTGCTCGCACGAATGGCTGACGAGCCGTTCGGGCAGACCGATGAATGGCGCTGGGCGAAAATCCTGATTCTTGAGCCCGAGTGCCACGACGACGCGCCCGGCTTCGATCACCTCGCCGCCTTCGAGCTGCAGGGCGAAACCGTCGGCGGCGGGGGTGACGCGCGTGACCTTGCGCCGGTCGAGGTCCGGCACCGCATGCTGCTGGAACCATTCGGCGTAGGCGATGAAGGTTTCGATCGGCAGCGGCCGGATCGCGGCCACCGCGTCTACGTTCGCGAATGCTTCGAGGGAGAAGGAATCGTGCGGATGCGAGATGCCGGTCGCGTGCCGCAGCTTCATGCCTTTCGGCATATTGCGGCGCCAGAACGCCATGGTGTGACCGAAGGTGCGCGTCGCCAAGCCGGCCCCGCGCAGGTGTGCCGCGGCCGCAAGGCCATACGGCCCGGCGCCGATCACCGCGACATCGCAGCGGGCGACGCGCTGCACGCGCTCCGCGACCGGAGCGCCGATCGTGGCGGTCGCCGGCGCCTCGGCCAAGCCAAGGCTCTCAAACCCCATGGGGATGTCTCCCGCGTCGTCGCCCGTGGGTTTTTCCCTAGGGGAAAATGGTCAATATCCGGTTTGGGCGCGCTTGCTTTCGTCGGCTCATGCCAGGGACCCGACTTTTGTCGGGCTGAAATGGTTACCAGCGTTAACGCATGGTAAAGGCGCCAGCGCCGCCGGGCCGGGTCTGCGCCTTTCGGAGAATTAATGCATCCGACAGGACACCGTAATGTGGGCTCCCCATTGATATCTCCAGGGCCTTCGGGCCGCGTTCAATCTGGAGACACATCGCATGAATCCCAACAACGCTTCTCGCCCTGCTTCGGGCAAAGTGCTTGCCGCCCGACGGCTCACATTGCTTGCTTCGGTCGCCGGTATCGGCCTTGCTGTCATGTTCGGCGGCCCGGGCTATAGCGCGCCCACGTCCCCGGCGGCGACGGCGCCGGCGCAGACCGCGGAGGCCGTGCAGCATCCAGCCGGCTTCGCCGATCTGGTCGCCAAGGTAAAACCCGCCGTCGTGTCCGTGCGCGTCAAGATCGACCGCACCAACATGAGCATGAACGAGAACGGCAACGAGAACAGCAGCGACAACGGCGACAACAAGACGCCGTTCGATCAATTCTTCCGTCAGTTCGGTTTCGAGAACGGCCAAGGTGCCATGCAGCCGCGCCATGAGGTCATCACCGGCGAGGGCTCGGGCTTCTTCATCAGCGCCGACGGTTATGCCGTTACCAATAATCACGTCGTCGATCATGCCAAGACGGTCGAAGTCACGACTGACGACGGCACCAAATACACCGCCAAGGTGGTGGGAACCGATCCCAAGACCGATCTCGCGCTGATCAAGGTCGATGGCAAGAACGATTTGCCCTACGTGAAGTTCGCCGACCATGCGCCGCGCGTCGGCGACTGGGTGGTTGCGGTCGGCAACCCATTCGGCCTCGGCGGCACCGTGACCGCCGGCATCGTGTCGGCGCGCGGGCGCGACATCGGCTCGGGGCCCTATGACGACTACATCCAGATCGACGCGCCCATCAACAAGGGCAACTCCGGCGGTCCGGCGTTCGACGTCGACGGCAACGTCATTGGCGTGAACACGGCGATTTTCTCGCCTTCGGGCGGCTCGGTCGGCATCGGTTTCGATATTCCGGCCGACACCGCGAAGCTGGTGGTCGCTCAGCTCGAGCACGAAGGCCACGTCACGCGCGGCTATATGGGCGTGAAGGTCCAACCCGTGACGCCGGATATCGCCGACAGTCTCGGCCTGAAGAAGGTCGAAGGTGCGCTGGTCGACGAGCCGACGCCGAACAGCCCGGCCGCCAAGGCGGGCATCGCGGCGGGCGACGTGATCACCGCCGTCAACGGCAAGCCGATCAAGGGCTCGCGCGAACTCGCCCGCGAAATCGGCACGCTGGCGCCCGGCACGGCGGTCAAGTTCGACGTGCTGCATCAGGGCGAGAGCAAGACCGTGACCCTGACTCTCGGCGAAATGCCGCGCGACCAGCAGGCGAACGCGAGCGAGCAGCAGAAGCCGGCGCAGAACGAGCCGCACCTCGGCTTGGCGCTGGCGCCGGCGAATGAAGTCACCGGCGCGGGCAGCGAGGGCGTCGCCGTCGTCGGCGTCGAACCGGGCAGCCCGGCGGCCGACCGCGGCTTCAAGACCGGCGACGTGATCCTCCAGGTCGGCGGCAAGTCCGTGTCGGACGTGAAGGACGTTCGCGGCGCGCTCAATGAGGCGCACACGAGCGGCAAGCACGACGTGCTGATGCGGGTGAAAACCGCGGACGGAACGCGCTTCGTCGCAGTGCCGATCGCAAAGAGCTGATAACAAGGCATCTGCGGACATACTGGAGCGGGACGATCTCGGTCGTCCCGCTCTTTTTTATTGCCTGTTCGGTCCCTAATGCGCGATGGCTTTTCTTCGAATCGCCATCCCACTTTAGATTATTGTTGGAGCATGATGTTTTTCCGACCTGCCTTCGCCCGCCGAAGCGTCAAGCCAAACGACGAACTGTGCCTCGGGCTTCGCGCAGGCGGGAAACCGGTTCCCACTTTTCGGCATCATGCTCTACGGGGCGCGCGCTGACGGCGTTTCCAAAACGGGCGGAGCGGCAGCAGAGGGCGGCGGCCAGCCCCGGCGATTGCTGTAGTCCGTCATGGTGATTCCATACAGGAACAACAGCCAGAAGAACCCGCTCGCGGCAAAGATCCATTTCAGCGACGGCGGGCCTTTCAGCCGCATGAACAGGACGTATACGATCACGGTTTGTATGAAAGACATCCCGAATTGAATGATCGGCGCCCATACACCTATTCCCAGGAAGGCTGTCCCTAAGCTCACGCCGCCGAGCACTATTACGGCAGCCCAGCCGACGGCGAAGGGCAGCGCCTTGGCGCGCCGCGGATCGACTTCGATCCTCATGAGCGCCCCACCAGGTAAATGCAGGGAAAGAGGAACAACCAAACCACGTCGACGAAGCTCCAGTAGATCCCGACCACCTCCAGCGGCGCGTAATAAGCCGGAGTTATCAACCCGCGCCGGATCCGCCACAGCAGCATGTAGAGAACGAGGCCGATTCCGGCCATCAGATGGATGGCGTGCAGGCCCGTCGCCACCCAATAGAAGGCCCAGAACAGGATTCCGGCGTTTCCCTCGCCCGGCTTGATCTCATAAGCGACGATTGGAACGCTTTTGTGCAGGAAGTCGAGGTAATACTCGTAACCTTTGACCAACAGGAAGGCGAACCCCAGTGCGCACGTGATGACAAGCCACAGGATCATCGCTTTGCGCTCGCCCTGCGCGGCTGCGTTGATGCTCAACACCATGGTAAGGCTGCTGGTGATCAGAATGAGGAAATTGAGAGTGCCGCACCACAGAACCGTGTCCTTTGCGGCCACGGCGAACTCGTGCGGATAGAAATTGCGGTAGAGGAAATAGGTGAAGATCAGCGCGCCGAAAAAGATCGTCTCGTTTATCAGAAAAGCCCAGATTCCGAGCTCCGCCGTGTCGCCCTGTTGAGCAATCGTGGCGAACTGAATCTCCGGGCGAGGGAGGGCGCTATCGGGCATGTGACCGGCCTTCCTGGGTCACGAAACTGCCGTGCTCCGGGTCGTAGGAATAAGGCTCGAGGGTGACGGTCGGAGTTCGCTCGAAGTTATGTTCGGGCGGCGGCGAAGCTATCGCCCATTCGAGGCCGGTCGCCCGCCATGGGTTGGGGCCCGCCTTGCGGCCCCAGATCAGAGACCAGCCGAGATAGAGCAGCGGCAAGGCGTAGGCGACGGCGAGGATCGAAGCGCCCGCGGAGGAGAGGAGATTCCACGACTGCCAGTCGGCCGGATAGGTATACGAGCGTCGCGCCATTCCCAGATAACCCAGAATGAACTGCGGAAAGAACGTGAAATTGAATCCCACATAGGTGAGAATTGCCGAAAATCGCGCCCATCCCTCGGGATAGTACCGGCCGGTGATCTTCGGCCACCAATAGTGCAAGGCGGCGAAATACGCGCTCACCGTGGCGCCGACCATGATGTAATGGAAGTGCGCGATGACGAAATAGGTTCCGTGCACGTCCACGTCGACGGGAAGCGTCGCCAGCATCAGTCCCGTGACCCCGCCGACCGTAAACAGAAGGACGAAGCCGAGCGCGTAGAGCATCGGCGCGTCGAAACTGATGCTTCCCTTGTGTAGGCTGACGGTCCAGTTGAAGACCTTGATGGCGGAGGGAACGGCGACGAAGAACGTCATCAAAGAGAAAAAGACGGCGGAATAGATCGAGATTCCGGCGACGAACATATGGTGCGCCCAGACGAAGAAGCTGAGGATCGCGATCGCCATGAGCGCGATGACCATTCCGGCGTAGCCGAAGATCGGCCGCCGCGCGTAGCAGGGGATGATTTCACTGATAACTCCCATCGCTGGCAGGATCATGATGTAGACGGCGGGATGGGAGTAAAACCAGAACATATGCTGCCATAGCAGCACATCGCCGCCGTGCGCCGGATCGAATAGTCCGGTACCGACGAAACGTTCGACCGCGAGCAGGAACGTGTCCATCGTGAGAACCGGCGTCGCCGTGAGCATGACGACGCTCACCGAGTAAATGCCCCAGACGAACAGCGGCAGCCGCATCCAGGTCATCCCCGGAGCGCGCAAGCGGTGTATGGTGACGACGAAATTGAGCGACGTCATGATCGATGAAAATCCATTGATGAACACCGCCATGGCCGCGGCGAAAACGTAACCATTGGCAAACGAGGTGGACAAAGGCGTATAGAACGTCCAGCCGGTGTCGGCACCTCCCATCACCAATGAATAAAGAACCACGAGACCGGAAAGATTGAACACGTACCAGCTGCCGAGATTGACGCGCGGGAAGGCGAGGTCGCGCGCCCCGATCATGAGCGGAATGAAAAAATTTCCGAACGTGGTCGGGATCGAGGGAATCAGGAAGAACCACACCATGATGATGCCGTGCATGGTGAACATGCGGTTGTACACGGAAGGCTGCAGTAGCCCCTCGGGAGTAGCGAGGTTCAGCCGCATCAAAGTGGCGGCCATTCCACCGACGAAGAAAAAGAAGGTGATGGAGGCGAAGAAGAGAAGCGCAATGCGCTTGTGGTCGCGCGTGAGCAGCCACGAGGAGATGGTGTTCTCGGCCGTGAGATAGCTCGGTTCCGTCTCGGGCGGCTCGTCGGCCGATGCGCGCTCGACCGTGGTGACGCTCATCTGCCGGTCTCCCGTTTCGAGCCGATGGATTTGATGTAGGCGATCACCTTCAGCAGCTCGTCCTCGCCGAGTTGTCCCGCATAATCCGGCATGACGGGCGGGTACCCCGCGACGGTGAACGAGCGCGGATTGACGATGCAATCGCGGAGGTAGGCTTCATCGGCAAACCGCACCGAACCGTCCTGCATGTGCACGAACGTGCCGTAGACGCCGTCGAGCAAAGGCGCATGAACGGTGCTGTTCTCACTGTGGCAGCCACTGCATCCATGCGCTCGAAACAGCTCGCTCCCCTGCTCGGCGAAAGACTCGCGCACGCCCTGGTCGCCCAGCCACCGCGCATAATCGGGGCCGCTCATGACGACGACCTCGCCGGCCATCGTCGCATGCTGAAGGCCGCAGAACTGCGTGCAGGCAAGCCGGAAAGTGCCGGTCTTGTTGGCCTTGAACCAGATCGTCTCCAGCGCGCCGGGAACGACGTCGTGTTTGATCCGGAACGCGGGCACGAAGAAGCTGTGGATCACGTCTTCCGACGCCAGAACCAGCCTGATCGTCTTGTCGATCGGCACGTGAAGTGCGTCGATCTCGCGCTGGCCGCCCGGATGCTCGGCCTTCCACATCCAGCGCTTGCCGACGACATAGATCTCCTCGTCGGCCGGCGGCGGGTTGTAGAGCCAGATGTACATGCTCGCGCCGTAGACGAACAAAATCAAAAACAGGCCGAGCGTGGCGGTCGTCCACCCAACCTCGAAGTGCCACGTCTTCTGGACCAGGTTGGCTCTCGACGCCGTGCTTCCGCGACGGTAGCGGATGCTGAATGTCAGCAGCATGAAAGCCACGGTCAATGTGATCAGGCTGGATAGCGCCAGCTCCGCAATGTAAATGTTGTTGACCGCGATCGCGTTGACGGCGGCTGTATCAGGCCAGAATGGGATCCAGCGATACATGGCGTCAGCTGTGGCGTCGTCGCCAGACGACGGTGAAGATTGCGATCAACACGCACCCGCCCACGATATTGGCGAGGGTGAAGGCGCCCAGCACCGGCACCGTGAGCCGGCCGAGCGCGATGCCCTGCACACGGCAGAGGATCAGCAGGCGGCTGAGCGGGCCCTGCGGATTATTTTGTTTGGCATCGGCAAGCGCAGCCACCAGCTCTTGTGGCGAGATCGCGATGCCTTCCACATAGCGGCTGATCGCGCCGTCGGGCGCGACGATGACGAAGCCGGCCGGATGAAGGTAGGCGTCAAGCCAACCGTCGTAGCGATAGGGAAATCCGACCGCGTCGGCGACTGCGCGCACGGCTGCTGTCGACGAGGTCGTGAGGAAATGCATGCTGCTCGCCGCGCCTTGAGGGCCCAGAAGGTCGGCATATTTGTCCCGCGCAGCCGCAGCCTCGGCCGGTTTATCGCGCGGGTCGATGCTGACGGCGACGAGCCGATAGTCGTGGCCAAGCTCGAGGGGAACGCGAGCGAGCGCCTCGACGAGGTTCTGCAAAGTAACGCCACATAATGATGTGCAGCGCAGATATTCGAGTACGAGGATCACGGGGACTTTGTCGAAATAGTCGCGCAGCGCGACGCTGCGGCCGTGCTCGTCGGTGAATGCCGTGCCCAGCGGCAGGCGGTCGCCCGGATGCGGTCGAAAGGCGAGATCCTCGACGTCGCTTGCCGCAAGCGCGCTACCCGGCGACAAAAAGGATGCGAGCAGCGCGAGAGACACAGCGCCGGCGAGCACGACAATCGTTCCGATCAGGGCGCGCGCGGCTCGTCTCATTGTTGTTGCGCCTTCGGAAAATCCGGGATGCCGGTGGTTACCAGCTTCTTCATCGCCTGCTCGATCGGAATGCGGACGACGCCCTTGTTTTTATCGATCCAGGAGTAGCCGTTGAGACGCTTCTCCTCGTCGGCGCGGAAGCTCCTTAACTTTCCCGCCGCATCGGTCTGGAGCCGCGGCCCGGGCGGCGCGATGCTCAGTTTTCGATCGACGTCGGGAAGCGAAGTCGGGTATGCGCCAATCAACACGAAAGCCGAGATCACGATGAGAATGAGAACCGCGATCGCGATCGCCGCCACTGGTTTGAGCGGCCAGTCGTTAGGTTCGAACGCGATCGCCGGGTTGGCGTATTGAGAGCCCGCCCCGTTCGGATGTTCCGGGGCGCCCGGCGTCGCAGGATGGACCGCTTCAGCCATGGTCCGCTCTCCACACCATGACGGCTGTCGGCGCGAGCCGGTGCGGATAGCGCAAGCCGAGCAGGAACAGCAGCACCATGGCGCCGCCGAGCGCGAGCAGCGCCGCAATGTTGAGCCCGAAGGGAGTGCCTTGTTTGAACTCGGGCATGATCAGCAGCCATACGTCGGCGACACGGCTGATCACGATGAGGCCGCAGATCGTTGCCACGACGCGGCGGCTGCGCTTGCTGGGCGTCCACAGCAGCACGAAAAATGGAACGAAGAATCCGAACCCGGCCGAGACATAGGCCGCGAAATGCCAATCCGATTGGAGGCGCGTGAGATACCAGGGAATCTCGGTCTTGAGGTTTTCCTCCCAGATCACCAGTAGCTGAATAAATTCGATGTAGGCCCAGAAAATCGTGGTCGCGAGCAGGATGCGCGCGAGGTCGGCCATATGATCGCGCCGCCCGGGAGCCGGAGAACCGTATAGGGCGGCGGCGAACAAAACGATCGCCATGCCGGTGTTGAACCAACTCGCCGGCTGCAAATAGGTGAAAGCGGACGACCAGAACGTCGACTCGAGCGACAAGATCCAGTCGATCGACGCAAAGGCCGCCGAAAAGGCGAGCACCACGAGGCCGATACCGCTGATCCAGGAAAACGCGGGCGCGATCGGCAGTTTTCCCTGACGCGGACCCCAAAGCGCGAAGGCCGCAAGCAGGTTCCAAACGATCACATATGCCGCATACCGAACGAAGAAGCCCGTGACGTTGAGATAGAACGCGTTGACGAGGTTCGCGTCCGGATGGGCCCACACATAAAGCGAGCTCAGGCCGACGAAAGATGGGATCCCCGCGAGGCTCGCGACCGGCATGGTCGCGATCGCCGCATCGAGAATGGGCCGCGCCGTTTCCATCCAGTCGCCACCGCTCAGATCGTGCACCAGGACGAGCGTGACGCCGGCAAGCGGCAGACCGAGCCAGAATACGAAGCTGCACAGCCACACTCGCTGAAAAGCCGCCGGGTCGATGAGCCCGCCAACAACACAGCCGACGATCCCCAGCGCCCACAGGGCGCCGGCGCTGGGCGCGAGCCATGTCGCACGGCCTCTCATTGCAGTGCCTTTTGTTTGTCGGGGGGCACGTCAGCAAGGGAGGCGCTCGCGCTCGCCTGCAGCGCGCGGATATAAGCAGCGACGGCCCAGCGGTCCGTCGGTTCGACGCGGTCGGCGTACGAATACATGATGCCGTAGCCGTGAGTGATCACGTCATAAAAGTGCTGGCTCGGAACGTTGCGGAGCCTGTCGATGTTGTACGAAGGGGGCCGCGGGAAGCCGCGCTGCACGATCATTCCGTCACCCTCGCCGAGTCGGCCGTGGCAAGGCGAGCAATTGATGTCGAAGCGCTGTCTTCCTCGCTCCAGCAACGCCATCGTAACCGGGGGCGGAGACGGCGGCTTCAGCGGCTCGTCGCGCGCAACCGCGGTGGCCAGTGGCATCACCGGCCAGTTCTCCTGAGAGCCGTACGGCAGCTCATAGGGATTGCGCCTCGCCTGATTGGCCATGTTGTCGCAAGCCGCGAGCGCGAGCGTCAGACCGACGAGCGCGATTGCCGAGCGCCGCTTCATGCGCGCACCTCCTCGATCCGCTCGGCGCCGAGAAGCGCGAACTCTCTCCGGATCAAGTCGGCATCGAAACGCGGATCGGTCGATTCCACACAAATCACAAACCGATCGCGCGAGGCGCGCTCGAACGCATCCGCCTCGAATATCGGATGATAGAGCTTGGGCAATCGCGAGGCCGCCAGCATGCCGACAAAGCCGGCCGCGACGGCAACGAGCAGCATGAACTCGAACGTTCCGACGACGAATGCCGGCCAGCTGTTGAACGGGCGGCCGCCGACGTTGAGGGGATAATTGAAGGCTTCGCCCCAGTACTGGATCCAGTAGCCCCAGGCCGCGCCCACGATCGCAGCCCCGAACATGAGGAGCGGCAGGAAGCGTTTTGGCCCGGGATGGATGATCTCGGCCAATCCTTCGACCGGGTAAGGCGTGTAGGCCTCAAATGCGCGGAACCCGGATTGGCGCAGCTGTCTTGCCGCGTCCCTGACGGCGTCGGGCGTATCGAAAGTGGCAATGATGCCGAAAAGGCTCTTCATTTTGACTTCTCTTGTTCGATTATCTCACGCACTTCCGCAATCGAGACGATCGGCGCAAAGCGCAGAAACAGGAAAAACAATGTGAGAAACAGACCGATCGTGCCGGCGAGCGCCGCCCAATCCCAGAAGGTGGGATAGAAAACGCCCCAAGAGGACGGCATGTAATTATGGGCGAGGCTGGAGATCACGAATACGTAGCGTTCCTGCCACATGCCGACGATGATCCCGCTGCAAATCAGGAGCAGCAGGAGCTGATTGCGGCGAACGAACGGGAACCACAGCAGCTGAGGGATGACGACGGTCAGGACCTTCTCGGCCCAGAACGCAGGAGAGGTGAAACCGAAAATGCGCTGGTAATATTCCGTCTTCTCCGCGACGCCGCTGCCGTACATCGGGCCGAAGGATTCCCACACGTAGGCATACATGAGCATCAAACTGCCAACGAGAATGAGCTTGGCCATCGCATTGAAGTGATACTCGGTGAGAACGTCCTGCAGGTTGTACCCCCAGCGCACCAGGATCGTCAGCATGACGATTACCGCCGTGCCGGAAACGATGGCGCCGAAGTAAAAGTAGGGCGAGAACTGGGTGTCGTGCCACCCGGGCGTAAGGCCGGCCGCAAAGTCGAGTCCGACGACGCTGTGGACCGAGACGACCATCGGCGCCATGATCGCCGACATAATCGCGTAGACGACGCGCTGGTTTTGCCATTCCGCTGCCGAGCCGCGCCAGCCGAGCGCCAAAATCCCGTAAAGGATGCGCTTTCGTTTGGTTTGCGCGAGATCGCGGACGGTCGCGAGGTCCGGGAGGATCCCGGTGTAATAATAAAAGACCGACATGATGATGTAGCAGATGAGGCAGATGAAATCCCACCACAGCGGGCTTCGCGGCTGCGGCCAGACGCCCATGACGTTCGAGTAGGGGAACAGCCAATAAAACAGCCCCGGGCGGCCGAGATGCATGATCGGCATCAGGCCGGCGCAGGGCGCGGCTGAGAGCAGCATGCTTTCGGCGATCCGGTTGGTGGCCGAGCGCCAGGGCGAGCGCGTCAAGAAGAAGAGGGCGGAGACGATCGTCCCGCCGCTCGCCAATGCGATCCACCAGACATATTCGGCGATGGCAAATCCCCAGGCGACCGGGATGTCGACGCCCCATACGCCGATGCCGTTGATGAACAGCCACGCCATTTGCACGACCAAGACGATCAACAGCGCGAAAGAAATTCCGAAACCCACCCACCACCACAGCGGCGCGCGGTCGATCAGCACGCGGCTGCTGACCTCCTCGCTTACTGAGGTCAGCGTGACGTGCGGCGCGATCACCGGCGCGTCAGGGGACAGTCCGCTTGGCAGCGTTATCGACATTGCTCATCCGTCGGCGTTCACGACTGATCTTCTTTGATCGCGGGGTTCGGATTTCTGATCAGCGCGCTGTAGCTGGTGCGCGGCCGCGTATTGAGCTCTTCGAGCAGGACGTAATCGATGGGGCTCGCCTTCCGTTTCGAGACCGCGCTGCTGGGATCGTTTCGATTGCCGAAAATGATCGCCTGCGTCGGGCAGGCCTGCTGGCACGCGGTGACTATTTCGCCGTCGCGAATGTCCCGCTCGTCCCTGTCGGCGGCGATCTGCGTCGTTCTAATCCGCTGAATGCAATACGAGCATTTTTCCATCACGCCGCGGCCGCGCACCGACACTTGCGGATTCCACGATTCGGGCGGCCGCTCGTTCTTCTCCGCAAAGGCGAAGAAATTGAACCGGCGCACCTTGTAGGGACAGTTGTTCGAGCAGAACCGCGTGCCGACGCAGCGGTTGTAGACCATCAGGTTGAGGCCTTCGTGATCGTGCACGGTCGCATGCACCGGGCACACCACTTCGCACGGCGCGTTCTCGCACTGCATGCAGGGCATCGGCTCGAACGCGACATCCGGCCTATCGACGGAACCCGAGTAATAGCGATCGATCCTGAGCCAATGCATGACGCGCTCGGCAAGGACCATGTCCTTGCCGACGATGGGCACGTTGTTTTCCGCCTGGCAGGCGATGGTGCACGCTTGGCAGCCGATGCAGGAATTGAGGTCGATCGCCATCGCCCAAGCACGGCCGGGATATTCAACCGGCGGATAGAGCGATTCCGGCGTCTGATCTTTTTTCACCAATGAAGTGGGGTTCCTGTTGAATTGGTCGAGGGTGCCCTCCTGAATGAGGTCGCGCCCGAGCACCCGATCCTGATGCTGCGTCGTCGCCAGCCGATATTGGTCGCCGGTCTTTTTGATCGAGTCGCTCTGAGCGTTCCAGGGGTCGTCTTTCCGCCGCACGCGATAGGCGTCGAACCCAGCGCCGGCTCCGAGGCCTCCCGCCGTGCGCCCCCAGCCCAGCGGCAGCGTGATGCAGCCCGGCGTTTGGCCTGGCAGGACATAGACCGGCGCCCGCACGGTCGCCCGGTCGATCGCGATCTCCACGACGTCGTGGGTGTCGATGCCGAGCCGCGTCGCCGTGCTCGGCGCCACGAGCACCGCGTTGTCCCAAGTCAGCCGCGTGAACGCGCGCGGCATCTCGAGGAGCCACGGATTATCGGCGTAGCGTCCGTCCCAGTTTCCCTCGTCCGAACGAAAGAGGACCCACGTCGCACCGGCGCGCGGAGGCGCCGGCGGCTGCAATCCGCTGATCGCATTCCTGTTGGGCGAAAGCGATGCGGGCGCCTCGGCCGTATCGGGAACGACGCCGGCGCGGACGGCCTCGTGCCAAAATGAATCGAAGTCTCCGCGATTCTCCTGCTCGGCTCGTTGCCTCCAGAATTGGCGCAGCAGGCTGTAATCGTTCGGCGTCGCGTGACCTTGCAACAGCGCGACAACCTCGTGTGCCGAATGGCCGCCGTAGAGAGCCCGCGCCTGCGGTTGCTGAATCGTGACGGTGCCGTCGAAAGCGCGAGCGTCGCTCCAGGCCTCGTATTCGTGCGCGCAGGGCAGGCGCCACGTGCTCGCACGCGCTGTCTCGTCGTTATAGAGCGCGAGCGAGACCGAGAACGGCACGTGTTTCAAGGCGCCGGCAAAGTCGAGGTCCGCGGGCGCGTCATAAACCGGATTCGCGCGGATGATGATCAGTGTATCGACGTTGCCGGTATTCATGTCGCCGACGAGTTCAGATAAAGACTGCAATTTCGGCCCGGCGTTCGCCTCGATCGGGGCGATCAGGCGCACGGTTTTCCCGAACGCGTCGAGCGTCGCGTTGATCGCGTCCGCCAGGATGTGAACGTCGGCCGGCTGCTCGCGTCCGGTGTGCACGAGCGCGTTGCCTTTGTGCTGCGCCAGATCGTCGGCGGCGGCTTTCAGCCAAGCCGCGTGCGCATTCTCCTGCTGGGACCATTCCGCCGGCCCCGCCCCGAGCAGTCCGGCGAGGTAACGCACCGACCCGCTGATCTCATCCGGCCGCATCTGGAGACGATGATCGGCTTTGGCGCCGAGCAGCGTCGGTGTGCTCTCGATCGCGTACACCCGGCTCATCTTCCCGCCGGTCTCACTCGGGCGCCGGTGCGCGGCGAAAGCGCGTGCGTAAGCCAACCAGCCGGGCGTCGCCGAGATGAGGTCGCTTTCGATTGCGAATATTCTCTCGACGGCGCTCAGGTCGAACGTCCGCTCGACTGGCCGCCCAAAGCTCGCGGTTGCGGCGGCGAACTCGTTGTCGCGATGGAGCGGTTCCCACTGATGCCAGCGCATGGCGGGAAACTGCTGCTGCAAACTTGCGAACTGCGCCGCGAGCAACGGCGAGGTCACGGTTCCGGTCAGGATACGCAGCCCGTCACCGTTGCGCGCTATGAGGGCGCCGCGCCGATCGTAGAGAGCAGCGACGAAAGCTTCCCACGTGCTGATCTGTCCGTTGCCGACGACGAGTTGCGCGCGGCGCGGGTCGTAGAACTCGAGAATGCTCGCCTGCATGATCGCGCTCGACCCGCCGAGGCTCGCCGGATGATCCGGATTGCCTTCGACCTTGATCGGCCGCGCCATCTGATGAGCAACAAGAACCCCGGTCGCATACCCTTCGTGCGTTGTCGCCGTGGCGTAGAAACGATTGCGTCCAGGAATGACGTTTTCTGGTTCTCGCACGTACGGAAGAAGCTGGCGCGGATTGGGCTCCGTTCCACAGCCCGCTAATCCGCCGAGCGCCATCGATGCCGCCATCAGCTGCAGAAAGCGGCGGCGGTCGAACGCATTGACGATGTCGCGGAAACGCGGAACCTCGCGTTCGACGATCGCGGCGAACTCCGTCGTCTCGGACAATTCTTCCAGCGTGCGCCAATACGTGCGAGCGGATTGCATCATCGGTGGCAAACCCCGCAATCGGATAGATTCTCGGTATGAACGTGATAGTCGGCCATCAGGGCTTCACCGGACGGCGTCGAAGGCGTGCGGCGCCAATCCGGAGTGGTGACCTGATCGCGCGGACGAAGATGCGGCGCGGGATCGCGGTGGCACGAGAGACACCAGCTCATGTAAAGCGTCCGCGCCTTCCAGGTCAGATCCATGTCGCCGATCGGACCATGACACTCGGTGCAGCCGACGCCTTTCGCGATGTGAATGCTGTGATCGAAAAAAACATAGTCCGGCAGCGTGTAGACGCGGTTCCAGCGGAGCGGAATGTTTTCGGCGAGGCTCTGACGGTCTGGCGCGAGCATCGCCGCGTTCCTCCACACCTGAGAGTGACAGGTCATACAGATCGCGGTGGAAGGCATTCCCGCGCTCGACGACGTCTCGACCTTGGTGTGACAATAGCGGCAGTCGAGTCCGAGGCCGCTGACGTGGTGCTTATGGCTGAACGGGATCGGCTGCTCCGGCGCAAATCGCTCCTGGGTATTGTAGCCGATCACAGGAACCACCCGGATCGCCAAAAGCAAACATGCGCCTAACAGGACAGCGCCTATGAGCGCGGCGTTCATGAACAAGTTTGCTCGCGGGGTGAAGATCGCCACCGGCGCGTCCTCGCGGCGAAGGATGAAGACCTGTGACCCGAGCGAGTCGCAGCGAATTGCTCATGGTAATTCTGTACGAGATGCGTTGGTTCCCGGCAGGAGCGTTCTTCGATTGGCGCATGCTCTCGGCTTGGCATTCTGAGCGATCGAACGGCCGAGCTGACAATTTGGACCATCCAAGTCGGGTTTCCGACTCGCGAGGGGGCGGACACAAACTAAAAAACCGCGCCGATGGGACGCGGCAACGCGTTCGTAAGCCGAAAATATCGGCGAAGCTGAGATGCTGGTTCAGTAAGGCCCGATGAGTTCCGAGACGCACCGTTGCGAGCCATCCGGCCGGCGGCAACTCCAATCAGCGCCGTCGAGACCGGGCCTTACATCCATCACAGGCGCGACCTGGTTCAAGCCGATAATGGCTTGGGTCTCGGAGGCTGAACTCGTTTCAATCGGCGGAAGTGGGGGAGTACCCACGCAGCACAATTCCGTGGGGCTGCGGGCTCCCTTATCCCGCGTCGAGTGATCGAGGGCGAATGCTGCGGAGCCAGCCCCGATAACGACAGCTACGGCAAAAGCAAAGGCGCGCACCACCATGGAAACCTCCCGGCACCGACACGTTACGCAACGCCAAGTCGGGTCGCAGGTTCCATTCCGGACATTCGGTTGATCATGATGTTTTTCCGATCATTCTCTGGCCGAGGGCGCGATAGGTAATTAGGTGAGGGGAACAGAACAAATAACAGTAGCGTTGGCCGTTCGAACCAATCAAACCGCCACGGAGGCGTGATGAATCGTAAACCCACACCGACGAGAGAGAAGCCGCCGCCCCACACCGATGAGGCAAGGTCGCCTGACCGGCGGCGGCCGCCTGAGCCGTTCGAAGAATGCGGCCCTTCGGGTGGCTATGGAGGCGCCGGGACGGACGAGGGGGAAGAGGACGATTAAGCGGCATTGGCGAGCGTCTCAGCGCAAATTTTCAAATCCGAGACGAAGCGGCGGTATTCGGCGGCCTTGTCGCGCGCATCCACGATCCGCAGCAGATAGGAGGGATGGATGGTGACGAGAAGCCGGGTGCCGTCCTCGCGCTCGACCACGTTTCCGCGCACCCGGGCAATGACCACCGGCCGCTCGAACAGGCTGCGCGCCGCAGTCGCCCCCAGCGCGACGATCAGCTCCGGTTTGACGATTGCGCGCTCGTGTTCGAGCCACCAGCGGCAGCGGTCGATCTCGTAGGTGTTCGGCTTCTTGTGCAGCCGGCGCTTGCCGCGTGGCTCGAATTTGAAATGCTTCACTGCATTGGTGACGAAGATGGTGGTGCGGTCGAGCCCGGCTTCGGCGATCGCGCGGTCGAGCACGCGGCCGGCCGGTCCCACGAACGGCTTCCCGGCGAGGTCTTCGTCATTGCCGGGCTGCTCGCCGACGAACATGACCTTCGCGCGGGAGGGTCCTTCGCCGGGAACCACCTGGGTGGCGTTGCGATAGAGCGGGCAACGGGTGCAGCCGGCTTCCGCCTCACGCAGGGTAGCGAGGGTCGTGATTTCCGCGTGCGGCATGCAGGCGCCCTTCGTCACAAATCTTAACGGCTGGCTGCATTTATTTGTTCCTGGGGCGGGCTGCGGAAACGGGGAACCAAACCGGCACGCCCGGATTGTCCCGGCGCACAAGGAGAGCTTCATGCCCCCGACCAGCGAGCCTGCTACTGCCCAAATAACGCTGAACAAACCGGACGTCGACTTGGCGGTCGTGGACAGCGCCGCGCCCATATTCGGCATCGCGCTCGGGATGGTCGTGATGATCGTGCTTGCCCTCAACGCGCTCGCGTACTGAGCCAGCGAGGCCACGGTGGCGGATCGGACACATCGGCGCGCGAGTTTGCCGCAGACCAAGGCGGCCACGGACCCGAGGACGGATTCTGCGGACATTCCTTTGGTCGGAGCCGGGATCGCGCCAGTTGCCGGTCACGATGAGCGATCTCCCCACGCCGATACCAGCGAAGGCGCTTCCGAACGCAAGCAAACTTTTAGAAAACGGCTGGCCGAGAAGGTCGAGCAGAGCGGCGCGGAGCATCCGGACGGCTCGGCGCCGCCGCTTGATCGGCTGACCGAGGACCTCGATCCCAACAAGGACCTGTGAAGGAACCGCCGCCGCGCGGCGGTGGTTAACCCGCAACTCGGCCCGCTTCTCGGGCCGAAAGCCGCGGGAGGTTCCATGGAAAAGAAGACCAGCGCGCCAACGGCGGAGCAAGCGCGCGTGCCGCTGAACCGGCGCGCCTTCCTCTCCGCCGGGGTGTCGTCCGCCGCCGTGCCGCTGTTTGCTCGTGGGGTGCATGCGGAAACGGTCGAGCTTGTTCGGCCGGCGGCCGATCCCCGCGATCCGGCAAACGTTACCCTCGAAGTCAACGGACGGACGCGACGCGTGGCTCTCGACGTGCGCGCGAGCCTGCTCGACGCCCTGCGCGAGCACCTCGGCCTCACTGGAGCAAAGAAAGGCTGCGATCACGGACAATGCGGCGCGTGCACGGTGCTCGTCGAAGGTCGCCGGGTGCTCTCGTGCCTGACATTGGCGGTCGCGGCCAACAACCGGCCGGTGACGACCATCGAAGGCTTGGCCGGCACGGACGGTTCGCTGCATCCGATGCAGCAAGCCTTCATCGATAACGACGCGTTCCAATGCGGCTATTGCACGCCGGGGCAGATCATGTCGGCGGTCGCCTGCGTGCATGAAGGCCACGCGCGCACCGATGCCGACATCCGCGAATACATGAGCGGCAACCTCTGCCGGTGCGCCGCCTATCCGAACATCGTCGCAGCGATCAAACAGGCCAAAACGACTATGCGCGAGGCGTGACATGCGGCCCTTCATTTACGAACGCGTCGACGGCCCCCAGGCCGCGCTTGCTGCTTTCGCAGCGGCGCCCGCCGACGCCGATCGACAGTATCTTGCCGGCGGCACGACGCTGGTCGACCTGATGAAACTCGAGGTGATGCGACCGCAGGTGGTGATCGACATCAACGCGCTCGATCGCACCGCGGCGGGGCGCATCGACGCAAGCCCGCGCGGGCTGCGGCTCGGCGCCATGATCCGCATGGGGGACGCTGCCGAGCATCCCGTTGTCGCGCGCGATTACCCTCTGATCGCCCAGACACTCAAGCTGGCGGCGAGTCAGCAGCTGCGCAACATGGCGCGCTTAGGCGGCAACGTGCTCCAGCGCACCCGCTGTCCCTATTTCCGCGATGTATCCTACCCGGCTTGTAACAAACGAAATCCGGGCTCCGGCTGCACGGCGCTCGAGAGCATTCACCGCGACCACGCCGTCCTTGGCGCGAGCGACGCGTGCATCGCCCTCTACCCAGGTGATTTCGCCCAGGCGCTGATCGCGCTTGACGCACTTGTGGAACTGGCGGGGCCCGAGGGCGAGCGCAGGATCTCATTCGGCGAACTGCACCGCATGCCGGGCGACTCGCCCCACCTCGAGACGACGCTTCAGCCGGGCGAGCTCATCACCGGGTTCCTTGTGCCAGCGGCGCCATGGACGCGGCGCTCGCTTTATCTGAAGGTGCGCCAGCGCGAGTCTTATGAGTTTGCGCTGGCGTCCGCGGCGGTGGCGCTCGACCTCGACGCGGACCGCATGGTGCGTGGCGCGCGAATTGCGCTCGGCGGCGTTGCGACAATTCCCTGGCGCGCTCAGGACGCCGAGGCGGCCGTCCTGGGCAAATCCCTCGACGAGCAGGCGGCAGCGGCGGCGGCCGACGCCGCCTTCGCTAATGCCAAGCCGCGCACCGACAACGCCTACAAGGTTGCGCTCGGCAAGCGCACGCTTGTGCGCGCGCTGCTGCAAGCCGCGACGATGGAGACGTGACATGGCAATCGCAGCCGCGCCCGCACCTCAGGCCAATATGGGCGAACCCGCCCCGCGGGTCGACGCGCGCCAGAAAGTGACCGGCGAAGCGCGCTACCCGTCGGATTTCCCAGTCGCCAATCCGGCCTATGCGGTGCTCGTCACCAGCGCGATCGCCAAGGGGCGCTTGGTCGACCTCGATATCGACGCCGCGAAAGCTGTGCCCGGCGTGCTCGATATTCTCACGCAGGACAATACCGGCGAGCTGAAAGAGTTGAAGTTCGGAGCCGGTGGCGGCGGTGCCTCAACCTCCATCCAGAAGCTCGGTCCGGAGATCGCCCATGACGGGCAGATCATCGCCATGGTGGTCGCCGACACCTTCGAGGCCGCGAGCGAGGCCGCATACAAAGTCAAGGCGAACTACGCGGCCGAAGCGCCGAGCGCTTCATTCGACTCCTCGGGGGTGACGGCAGAAGACGTCACCAAGGTTTCCGAACGGCACAAACATATGCCGCAGGCAGGCGACGCCGAGCAGGCGCTCGCCGCCGGCGATGTGGTACTTGACGCCGAATACGGAACGCCGACGCAACATCATAATCCGATCGAGCTGTTCACGACGACCTGTGTTTGGAACGGCGATCGCCTCACGGTCTATGAGCCGAGCCAGTTCGTCTACGGCATCAAGAATGGGCTTGCCAAAAAGATGGGGGTCGATGCGGAGAACGTGCGCGCGGTGAGCCCGTACGTCGGCGGTGCCTTCGGCTCCAAGGGGCAGTTCACGCCGCGCACCGGTCTCGTGGCACTTGCCGCGCGCAAACTCAATCGGCCGGTCAAGCTCGTCCCCACCCGGGCCCAGGGCTTCACCATCGCGACGTACCGGGCGGAAACGCGGCACCACGTGCGTCTCGGCGCCCAGCGCGACGGCAAGCTCGTCGCGTACAGCCACCAAGGCCGGGAAATCACCTCGCGTCCCGACCCTTACGCGGTCGCGGGCGTCGAGGATAGCGCGCATCTTTACGCCTTCGGCACGGTCGCTACGCACGTCGATATCGTGCACGCCGACCGCAACACGCCGGGGTTCATGCGCTCGCCGCCGGTGGTGCCCTACATCTATGCGCTGGAAAGCGCGATGGACGAGCTGGCGGTCAAGCTCAACATGGACCCGGTCGAGCTGCGCCGGATCAACGACACGACGCAGGATCCCGTCACCGGGAGGCCGTTCTCCAGCCGCTCGCTGATGAAGTGCTACGACGCGGCTGCGGAAAGCTTCGGCTGGTCGCGCCGCAATCCGCAGGTCGGCGCCATGCGCGATGACGATTGGCTTGTCGGCCTCGGTTGCGCGACAGCGGTTTATCCCACGCACGTCGGTGCCTGCACGGCGCGTGTGCGCCTGCTCCCGACCGGGGAAACACGGGTGCAGATCGCCGTACATGAAATCGGCAACGGCGCCCGTACGGTGATCGCGCAAATGGCGGCCGAGCGGCTGGGCGTACCGCTCTCTTCCGTCAGTGTCGAACTGGGTGACAGTAGCCTGCCGCCCGGACCGGTCGCCGGCGGCTCCAATACGACCGCGAGTTCGTGCTCGACCGTGCTCAAGGCCTGCGACGCGATTGTCACAAAGCTGGGCGGCGTGGCAGGCCAGACGCCGCGCAATCCGCAGGCGCTCGCCGATCAGTTCAAGCGGCTCGGTGTCGGCGCCATCGAGGAATACGCGGAGTTCATTCCCGCCGGCGTTTCGCCCGATGCGGTGCAGAAACTTTATAACGGAACGTCAACCCAGACCGGCGGCCACGCGGGCGAGAAGCTGATGTATGCGATGGGTGCGGAGTTCGTCGAAGTGCGCATCAACGAGCGCACGCGCGAAATCCGTGTGCCGCGCATCGTCGGTGCGTTTGCCGCCGGCCGCATCATGAACACGCGCACCGCGCGCAGCCAGCTGATGGGCGGCATGATCTGGGGCATCAGCTCGGCGCTGCACGAGGCGACCGAAGTCGACCCGCGCTCGGCGCGCTACGTGAATGACAATCTCGCCGACTATCTGATCCCGGTGAATGCGGACGTCGATCGGGTCGACGTGATCCTCGTTCCCGAGCAGGACGACTTCGTCAACCCGGCCGGCGTGAAAGGCCTGGGCGAGCTGGCCAACGTCGGGACCGCCGCCGCCGTCGCCAATGCGGTCTATCACGCGACCGGCATTCGCATCCGCCAGTTGCCGATCCGCATCGACAAGTTGTTGGAGGCTTGATTCCCCCGTCCTGTTCAGGCTTGTGCTGGGCTTCTACGTCTAAAAACACAACCTCTGCCAAAGACGTGGATGGCCGGGCCACCCGCGGGACGAAGTGCCCGCGGGGCCATGACCGCATGGAGAGCCCCCCAACCAAAGTTTAAGCATGAAACTTCCCGGGCACGGGTGCGTTTATATGGGCAACCCGCCTACGGCTTCTTCCCAGATAGGCGTGACGGAGGAAGAGATGCTCACGTGGTCGAGCTACACCTTGAGCGGCTCGCCGCAGCAGTGCGCGTTCTGCCGCCGTCCCTTTCCGTCCATCGACGGCCGCCGCGAGGCCTTTCATTCCCGTGCCGCCGGCGGCTATTTCTGCGATGCCGACTGCGCGCAGAGATTCATCGAAATCACCGCAGAGCACGCGGAACGGAGGGCGGCATGAAACGCTGCGCCCATTGTAACAACTCGCTGGGCCTGATCTCGCACCGCCACTGGTCGCTGCGATTCTGCTCGCTGGCACACAAGAAGGCCTATTTGCACAAGCTGCAACAACATAAGCGGCAGCACGAAGAGGCGCGCGCGATCGGGTATCTTCAGTGGCTGCACGCGAAGCCGCAGTGACCCCCTGGCTTGTCTCCCGAGCCGGCGCCTTCGTTAATTGGAACATTCCGGACATAGCGCGCTTTACTCTCCGGCGCTGCTCCCGCCCTGGGAACGGTGCAATGCGAGGCCGCGGGTACGCGCGTGAGTGACCTACAGCAAATTCCGAGCACATCGGCCGCACGCGGTGGCGCCAAGGCGCGGGCGGCCGCGCCCGTCCCGCTGGCAAAACTGGTGCGCGCCCACGGGCTGCATCTGGTGAAGCCCGATGCGCTGACGATTACGCGGCGGCGCCATGGCAAGGGCTTCGCCTATTACGACGCCGACGGCGGGCGTCTGCGCGACCCGGCAACGGTCGCGCGGCTCGCCAGCTTGGCGGTGCCGCCGGCCTACATCAACGTCCGCTATGCCGAGGACCCGGCGGCGCACCTGCAGGCGGTCGGCCAGGATGCCGCCGGGCGTCTGCAGTACCGCTACCATCCGGACTGGGAGAAGGTGCGCGAGTTGCGCAAGGCGCGCCGCCTGATGCGGCTCGTCGAGGTTCTGCCGCGCATCCGGCGCTGCGTCGCGCAGCACCTTGCGGCCGACGCAGTCACGCGGGAAGGCGTGCTCGCGGCGGTGATCGAACTGGTCGCGCGAAGCGGCATCCGGCCCGGCAGCGAAGACTATGCGCGCCTGCATGGCACGCGCGGCGCCGCGACTTTGCTCAAATCAAACGTCACGATCGAAGGCGACAGGGTGATTTTAAGTTTCCGCGCCAAGGGCGGCAAGGGGGTGCGCAAAGAGTTCGCCGCCCCATCGCTGGTTCCGATGCTGGCGTGTCTGCGTGAACTGCCCGGCCGCCGTCTGTTCCAATACCGCGACGAGGCCGGCGCGATTCACATGGCGACCGCGCGCGCCGTCAACGCCTTCCTGCGCGAGATCGCCGGCGGCGTGATGATCTCGCTCAAGGATTTTCGCACCCTGCTCGCGTCGGCCGCCGTGCTCGAAGCCCTGGCGCGGCAGGAGCCGGCCACGAGCCAGCGTCAGCGCCGCCGCCAAGTGCTCGCAGCCGTGCGCAACGCCGCCGAGGATCTCGCCAATACACCGGCGATCTGCCGCCGCAGCTACGTGCATGCGTCGGTCGTCACGGCCTTCGAGGAGGGCGTGCTGGAAAGCTTCGCCGACACGCTCAAACGCAGCCGCTCGGCAACGCGCCGGGAGCAACTGCTCGCCCGCATCATGACAATCGCCGCCTGAGTGCGCGATAGTTAAGAGGCTGCCGAAGTCCGCGTCATGCTGCTGGAAGAGTGTCGGCGGATAGTGTCGACGCGCCGGAACACCGCCTCGACCAGCTGAAACCCACCGAACGCTATAAAGCCGAGCGCGGTGACGCCCAAGGCGAGCCAGCCGTAGGGCTGCTGCTGGAGCGTCTGCAACGCGCCGTGCAGGCCCTTGGCGGCAGTGGCGCGATAATCGACCGCCGCCGTGACGACAAAAATTCCGATCAACAGGAACACCAAGCCGCGGGCGGCTTCGCCGAAACGGAACAGGGCATCGGCCAGGCGGCGCCGCCGCTGGGGCAGATCGAGATGCCGGTCGCTGCGGGACTCGAAGGCATGCGCGCCGATCGCGAAGCCGACAACGACGATGACGAGGCCCGTCGCCCCCACCAGCCAGCGGCCGAGCGGCATCGCCATCACCCACGCGGTCCAGGAATGGACCTCGCGTTCGCCGCCGGCATTGCGTGACAACCCGATGGCGACCGCCGCGGCCCAGGCGGCGAAGCCGAAATAGAACAGCGCGTTTGCGCCATGGACGGCGCGGCGCAGCAGGCCGCGCGTGCTGCGCCCGTGATGGTCCACGTCCACGATCGCTTGCAGGCCGCGCCAGGCCGCGAAGCACAACAGACCGGCGGCGAGCATCGCGACCAACACCGCGCCTATGGGCCGGGTGATCAGCACCAGGAATATGTCGCCGCTGCCGGCCGGCCGGGCGCGCGCGCCCGCGGCGGCCGCCAACGCGAAGCATCCGATGATCAGATAGACAACGCCGCGTGCGCCGTAACCGACGTGCGCCAGGACAGCATAGACGTCGCGCGGCCGGGCATGAAGCTTGCGCGATGAAGTTCGCTTGGGCACGGGACGCTCCGGCCGCGAGATCATTGACCCCTGCAGTAAACTGTGCGGACGGATGTTTTGTTCCCGACGTAACGCGAGCTTATGGCTGCGCGAACAATACTGCGGGCCTTACAGTCCGGAGCCTGGAATGAAGCAGCGGATTCTTTGCAGCTGATCGAGCCAGACGAGCGGACGACCGAACTTGTTGGGCTCGGTGACCAGGGCGTCATCGGGCACTTCGGTCCATGTGCCGTTGACCGGCACCCAATATTTGGAGTCGCGGATGTCATATTCAGTTTCGCGTCCGTCCGCCTCCGAGCAGCAAAAACCCTTTTTGCTTCTGAGCGAGTCGAACCACGGTTTGAGCGGATTGTTGGCATATCGCCCGTCGTCGCGGGCAAGGGCTTGAGAGGTCAGAAGAAGCAACAACACCAGCGCGGCGCGCATGACTCGGCGCTCCTTCACCGCCCTCGCGTCGGGTAAACATCCACCGTTGTGCTTGGTTCCACGCTACCGCGGAACCCACTAACACGTGTTGCAATGTCGGAAACCTGAAACAGCGAATGACCGCAAACGTGGCGGCGCGCTACGGTTGGCCCTTGGCGAAGCGCTTCTCGCATTGTTTGATAAGCCGGTTGGCGTGCTTGGGCCCGACCCAGCCTTCGAACTTCAATGTCTTGTCTTCGAGCTCGTCCGTCGCGACAAAGAATTTCTCAAGCTCGGTCCGCATCTCCGCGGGCAAGTCGCGCACGTGCTTCACCCCGTTCTCCATCCGGGCATAGGTCGGAACGGCGATCACGCGGTCGTTCCGCTCTTTCTTGCCTTTCTTGGTCTGCATGGTGAGCAGCGCGCCGATCACCTCGCATTTGAGGATAAGCCCCGGGGAGGTCGCCGCCTCGTGGATGACCATCACGTCGAGCGGATCGCCGTCGTCCGCCATGGTCGAGGGGATGAAGCCCCAGTCGTAGGGATAGGCAAGCCCCAGCAACAGCGACTTCGACAGGACGAAGGCGCCGAGACCCGGCTCGTATTTGAGCTTGGCGCGGGCGCCGCGCGGCGTCTCGACGATGGCGTGAATGTCGCCGTTGCCAGCCCGGGTAGGAAGCTTGAAGAAGTCCGGCATGCACAGGAAAAACGCTGGAGTTTCGCCCCGGTTCCTAAACGGGCGGCTGCTAAAGCGGATGACCGAGCGCTAACCCGAGGCTTTTACCTGGCGCTTACTCGCCCTGCCCCGGCGCAGCATGCGGCGCAACAGCCGTCCGCGCTCCGGCCTGCGAACGAGCTTGATGTCGCCCACGAGCTTGGCGCCGCCGCGCCGCCGTTCCAGCGTGATCTTGCGGCTATGGAAAGCTTCGAGCTCGGGCCGGTGGCCGACGCTCACCAAGGTGGTTTCCTCCGGCCGCTCGCTCAAATGCGCCATCAGCTCGTCCTGGCTCTTCGGATCGAGCGCGGCGGTCGCCTCGTCGAGCACGATGATGTCGGGCTTGTGCAGGAAGATGCGCGCGAACGCCAAGCGCTGTTTCTCGCCACCCGAGAGCGTCTGGTCCCACGGGGCGTCTTCATCCATGCGGTCGATCAGATGGTCGAGCCCCACGCGGCGGAACGCCTGCGCGACTTCCTCGACGCTGCGGCTCTCGGGCGGATCCGGATAGGTCGCGGCGCGGCGCAAGGTGCCGATCGGCACGTAAGGCCGCTGCGGCAGCAGCATCAGCTTCGCGTCTTTCTCGACCTCGATGGTGCCGCCGCCCCACGGCCATAGGCCGGCGATGGCGCGCACCAGCGTGCTCTTGCCCGTGCCGGACTCGCCCGCGATCAGCACCCGCTCGCCCGGCTTGATCGCCACGTCGGTGTCATCGACCACCGCCGTGCCGTCGTCGAGCGTCACGGATAGGTCGCGCAGGCGCAGCGCGGCGCCTTCGCCCTCATGGCTGCGCGTGATCCGCCCGATGTCACTCGCTTCCGCGGTTTCGAGCGCGTCGAGTGAAGCGATGAGCGAAGCCGCGCGCCGGGCGGACGCGGTCCAGTCGGCGAGCTTGGGATAATTGTCGACCAGCCAATTGAACGCGGTCTGCACGAACGTGAAGGCGGAAGCCGCCTGCATCACCTCGCCGAGGGACATCGTGCCGTTGAGGAACTTGGGCGCGCACAGGATGACGGGGAGCACGGGAGCGATGAAGCCGGAGGTTTGCGACACCACCGTCGTCTTCATGGTCTGAAAACAGATGTCGCGCCAAGTGCGCAGCACCTTGCGCAGCGCCCGCCCGACGCCGGCGCGCTCCTCATCCTCGCCCTGAATGAGCGCTATGCTTTCGCCGTTCTCGCGCAGACGGGTGAGCAGATAGCGCAACTCGGCTTCGGACTGGTTCTTGTTTTCGGAAACCGCCACGAAACGGCGGCCGATCAGGACCATCGAGCCGCTCGCGATGATCGCGTAGAGCACCGCCGCGACGACCAGGAAGCCCGGCACGTGGATCGGCACGCCGCCGACGGTCACGTCGAGCGCCCCGCCGATCGCCCACAGCACGCCAATGAAGGTCACGGCGGAGAGAAACGCCTGCAGCACGCCGGTAAAAAAATCGACCGGGGATTCCGTTGCCACCCGTACGTCGTCGGCGATGCGGTATTCCGGATTCTGGTGCTCGCCGCTCACCAGGTTGAGCTGATAATAATGCCCCCCGGTGAGCCAGCGGTCGATGATCGTGTCGGTGAGCCAGCGCCGCCAGGTGCGCTGCAGGGTCATGCGGCCGTAAACCTGCGCGACGTTGACGCCCACGCTCGCCGCCAGCAGCGCGAAGTAGAGCAGCGACAAAAACAGGACGGTTTGCCCATTCTTGTTCTGCAGCGCGTCGAATATCGCGCGGCTCCACCGATTCATCCCGTAGGATGCCGCAATATTGAGAAGAACGATGACGACGAGCCCGCCGGAAAGGCTCCATGCAACGACCCGCCGCTGTCCGCTCCAAAAACCGCGCGCAGTCTGCCAGAAGATGCGCAGCAGATACCCGCGCTTGAGCTGCTCGCCTTCTTCCTCAGACAGCTCCTCCGGCTCCTCCACCTCGACCTGATTGGATGGAACAGGTTTCTCCTCGTCGGCGGGCTCCATGTCTTTCTCCCTGGCCGCAGCGCGCCTTTCCGCGGGGCGCACGCCTTCATGTGCGAACTTAGCGCATGTTCCCGTGAAGTTGTGTGGTACGTTGGTGCTGACCGTGAGGAGATAGGTAAATGGCTTCGTCCACGGCTCGCCCGAGGCACACGTCCGCATGCTCAGGCGATTAGGCAACCTGGGCTGGATCGCGGCGTTCGTCGCGCTGTGCGCCTTCTATATTTCCCAAGTGGTTCGCGCGACGCATCGTTCCGGGTTGGCGAAGGAAACGACCGAAGGCGCCAGTTGGATATGCCCAATCGCGGGCAAGTGCGGACCGGCGGGAACACCCGGCCTCGGCCGCTGGTGATCGCATCGCTCAACCAAATTCCGCGACCGCCTGGGCCGCGCGTTCCGAATGCCAGCAGGCCGCGACGTGGCGCTGATGCCTGAGCATGAGCGGCGGGTCGTCGCGCCGGCAGCGCTCGGTGGCGATACGGCAGCGCGGCGCGAAGCTGCACCCGACCGTCTCGCGGTCGAGCGTCGGCACGGTACCCTCGATCTCGGCGAGCCTTACGCGTGCCGGCGCGCCGGTACGGCTGAGCCGCGGGACCGCCGCCAGCAGGCCCGCGGTGTAAGGATGCTGCGGGCGCGCGAACAGCGAGGCGACCGGTGCCTCTTCGATCTTGCGGCCTGCATACATCACGACGACGCGGTCGGCGATCTCGGCAATCACGCCGAGATCGTGGGTGATGAACACGATGGCAGTTGCCAGCTCGCGCCGCAGATCGAGCAGCAATTCCAGGATTTGCGCCTGGATCGTCACGTCGAGGGCCGTGGTCGGCTCGTCGGCGATTAGCACGGCCGGCCGGCACGCCAGCGCCATGGCGATCATGACGCGCTGGCGCATGCCGCCGGAGAGTTGATGCGGATATTCGTCGATCCGCCGCTCCGGTTCCGGAATGTGCGTCTTCCGCAGCAGCTCGACCGCGTGTCCACGCGCCGCCCGCCATGACAAGCCGCGATGAACCACCAACGGTTCGGCGATCTGCCGGCCGATGCGCATCACCGGATCGAGCGAGCTCATCGGCTCCTGAAAGATCATCGACACGGCGCTGCCGCGGATCGAGCGCAGCTCGCTTTCCGGCATTCCGACAAGCTCGCGCCCATGCAGCCGCACGCTGCCCTGAACGCGCCCGGGCGCGTCGGGCACGAGGCCCATGACGGCGAGGGCGGAAACGCTCTTGCCGCACCCGGACTCGCCGACGATGCCGAGGATTTCCCCCGGTCCGACGGACCAGCTCACGCCGTCGACGGCGCGCACGGTCGTGTCGGGCGTGCGGAAGGTGACGTGCAGACCCTCGACCGCGAGCACCGGCACCGCTTCTTGGAGCATGACCTTGTCCGAAAACCGGTTCCCACTTTTCGGGATCATGCTCTAGATCCGCTTGGCAAAGCGCGGATCGAGCATGTCGCGCACGCCGTCGCCGACAAGATTGATCGCCAGCACCGTCACGGCCAGCACGACGCCGGGGGCGAGAATAATCCACGGCGCCACCAGGAAATAGATGCGGCCCTCGGCCATGATATTGCCCCAGCTCGCGACTTCCGGCGGCGTGCCGGCGCCGAGGAAGGAAAGCAAAGATTCGATGAGAATGGCAGCGGAGCAGATATAGGTCGCCTGCACGACGACGGGCGCGAGCGTGTTTGGCAGGATGTGGCGCGCGAGTATCGTCCCAAAGCTGCTGCCGGCGACCACTGCCGCTTCCACATACGGCTGCTCGCGCACGGAGAGCACGACCCCACGAACGAGGCGCACGACGCGCGGCACTTCGACGACCGCGATGGCGACCACCACGGTCGCGAGGCTCGCTTTGACGACCGCCATCAGGGCGATCGCAAGCAGGATGGTCGGGATCGACATGAGCCCGTCCATGACGCGCATGAGCAGTGCGTCCGCGATCCGGCTGTAGCCGCTGACCAGCCCGATCAGCAGCCCGGCCCCGGTGGCGATGACGGCGGCCGCGACGCCGACCACGAGCGACACGCGCCCGCCGTAGACGGTGCGGCTCCAAACATCGCGACCGAGCGCATCGGTGCCGAGCCAGTGTTGCGGCGACGGCGGCAACAGCCGCGCCAGCGGATCGATGAACAGCGGGTCGTGGCCGGCGAGCCACGGCGCGAGCAATGTCGCGATCAGAATAACGGCGAGAATGACAACGCCGCCGGCGACCGCCGGATGGCGCCGCGCCAGCACCCGCACCCCGCGCCGGCGACGGGCTGGAGCATCGGTATGAGCTGTAGAAATGCTCGTCACGATCCGCCCCGGTAGCTGATACGGGGATCAATCGCGACGTAGATCAGATCGACGATGAGATTAACGACCACGTAAGTGAGCGAGAAAATGAGCAGCACGCCCTGAATTACCGGGTAGTCGCGCGCGAGGATCGCGTCGACCACAAGGCGGCCGACCCCCGGGATCGCAAAGACGCTTTCGGTCACCACCACGCCGCCGAGCAGCAGCGCGACCCCGACCCCGATGATGGTGACGATCGGCACCGCGGCGTTGGGGAGAGCGTGATGAAATAGCAACCGGCGGGTCGGCAGGCCCTTGGCGCGGGCGGTGCGAATGTGGTCCTGGCCGAGCACTTCGAGCACGCTCGCGCGCGTGATGCGCGCGATCAGCGCCATGAAGCTCAGGCCGAGCGCCAGGCTCGGCAAGACGAGATGCTGAAGGCACGGCCAGAACCCCTCCGCGATCGGCCGGTAGCCCTGAATCGGCATCAGTCTCAGCTTCATTGCAAACAGATAAATGAGGATATAGCCGACGACAAACACCGGAAATGCGAAGCCGAGCACGGCCGTGCCCATCACGGCGCGATCGACGAGCGAACCGGAGCGCCACGCCGCAAGCACGCCCGCCGGGACCGCGAGCAGGACCGCGACGATGGTGGTCGTCACCGTGAGGGCGACGGTCGGCTCCAAGCGCTGGAGGAACAGCGCTGCGACCGGCCGGTTGGAGAAGATCGAGGTGCCGAGGTCGCCGGCGAGCGCGTTGCCGAGCCACAAGCCGAACTGCTGATAGATCGGCAAATCGAGATGCAGCTTGGCGCGGATTGCCGCGATCTGTTCCGGCGTCGCCTGGTCGCCGGCGATCAGCGCGGCGGGATCGCCCGGCGCCACGTGCAGGATCGAGAACACGACCAGCGCCACGATCGCCACCACCGGAACGGTGGCGAGTACCCGCCGTGCGATGTAACCCCACATGTCCGTGGCGGACCCGGCCGCCGTTCTCTCAGTTCTGCTTTTTGATGTTCCAATAGAAGATGGCGGGCGCGGGAATGATCCCCGACAGCTCCTTGCGGTAAATGATGGTCGGCCGGTACATGCCGAGCGGCACGTTGGTGACATTCTCCATGTGGAGGCGCTGCAGCTCGTCGATCAACTGACGCTGCTTGGCCGGGTCGGTCGCCAGCGCCCACTGCCGCCCGGCGTCGACGATGCGAGGATCGCACGGCCAGCCGTACCAGGCCTGATCGCAGTTCTTCACGAAGTTGTTGGTGAGCGGATTGGCGGTGCCGGTCGCGGTCGCGTTGGTGACGAATATGTTCCAGCCGCCCTGCTCCGGCGGCGCCTTCGAGGCACGCCGCTGGATCAGCGTCGACCAGTCCATCGCCACCACGTCGACGACGAAGCCCATCCGGCGAAGCGTTTGCGCGGCGACCAGCGCGGCCGAGTGCAGGTCGTTGTCAGTCGGGTCCATCAGCGTGACCTTCGCGCCGAGCGCACCCGCCGCCTGCAGCATGCTCTTCGCCTTCTCGGGATCGGGATGCAGCAGCGGCACGGTGCCGGCCTTCGACTCGTTGGGCAATCCGCAGCCGTACACCGCCGCGCACACGGAGAAGCGCTCGGGATCGCCGGTCATGGCGGTGAGAAATTCTTCCTGCTTGATGCCCCACGCCAGCGCCTGCCGCACCGCCTTGTTGTTGAACGGCGGATGCAGATGGTTGAGCACCATGAACAGCTGATAGCCGAGCTTGTCGTTGGGGGTGATCACCACGTCCGGATTGCCTTCGACCAATTTCAGCAAGTCGGTCGCCGGCGACTCGTGCAGGTCGAGTTCGCCGCTGGCGAGCGCCGCCATGGCGACGCCGTGGTCCGGCATGTAGATCGACTCGACGCGGTCGACATAGACGACCTTGCCGCCGGCGGCCTGGCTCGCCGGCTCCTTGCGCGGCACATAGTCCTTGAACTTCTCGTACACGACTTTGCTGCCCGGGACCCATTCGTTGGCTACGAAACGGAACGGCCCCGAGCCGATCACCTCGGTGATCTGCTCGTTCGGATCGGTCTTGGCGATCCGTTCTGGCATCATGAACGGCACGTTGCTGTCGATCTTGGCGAGCGCCTCGATCACGAAGCCGACCGGCTCCTTGAGCACGAGCCGGAAGGTTTTCGCGTCCACCGGCTCGAGCGCGGCGGTGTAGCTCATCAGTGCCTGCCCCATGCCGTCGCGCGCGCCCCAGCGCCTGATCGAGGCAACGCAATCGGCCGCGGTGACGGCGCCGCCGTCGTGCCACTTGAGCCCGTCGCGCAAAGTGAAGGTATAGGTGAGCTTGTCGGGGCTCACGCTCCAGGTGTCGACCATCTGCGGCTGAGGCTTGTTGTCGGCATCGAGCGCGAACAGCGTGTCCCACACCATGTAGGCGTGGTTGCGCGTGATGTAGGCCGTGGTCCAGATCGGATCGACGACCTTGAGATTGCCGATCGGGACCGAGCGGATGACGATCTTGTTCTGCGCGTCGGCGGAACAAACGCTGCCGGTGAGACCAATGGCAACAATTGCTGCGAGCAGCCCGATACGCTTCATAAAGTCAGCTCCTCTATTCCCGGCGTCTGCATTGGCTGAATATCCGGCGGTCCTCATTGCGCGCCTTGCCGCGCCGGCTGCCATCCGGGCGGGCGGGCGAGCCCCGGCTGCTGTGCAAACAATCGCGCCCAGGCGGCTTCCGACACGCGCTGCGCCTCCGCGACGGTCGCGTCCTCGTCGATCGTGAGCACCGCGCCGTCGCGCATAAGCCAGCCTCCGTCCACCATGACGTCGGTCACGTCGCGACCCTGGCCCTGGTGCACGAAAGTCGAGACCACGCGCAGCCGCGGCACCAAATGGGCGCGGCGGAAATCGATCATGATGAGATCGGCCTTGTGGCCCGGCTCGATCGTTCCGCCATCCGGGATGCCCATCAGACGATAGCCGTTGACCGTCGCCCAGCGCAGCGCCTCTTCCGGCGAGGGCGCGCGACCGTCGTTGCGGCGCACTCGCTCCATGAACAGGCCGGTGCGCATCACCTCGACCATGTCTTCGGCCATGTTGTCGCTGCCCATGCCGATGGTGCAGCCGTAGGCTTCGAGATCGGCGATCCGCGGGCTCAAGCCCCGCCGCGCCGCAATCGCGGCGTTGAAGGCGACGTTGGCGCGGGCGCCGCCCAGCAACTTTTCTTCCTGCGGCACCATGCACCGGCAGTGGGCGCAAATCAGGCGGTCGCTGAGAAAGCCTATGTCGGCGAGATATTCCGTCGGCTTGCGGCCCCGCATCGCCTCGACCGCCGCCACCTCGCCCCAGATCTGGTTGAGATGGATGGTGGCGACGCAGCCGAGCCGATCCTGCAGCGCGCGCAGCCGGCGCAGCAATTCCGGCGAGCACATGTCGGGCGCCCAGGCGGCGACGCCGACCGTGATGCGCCCGTTCTCGGCGCCGTGCCATTTCGCATGCAGCGCCTCGATCGCCTGCACGCCGCGATCGCCGAGCGCCGGATCGACCTCGAACCCGCCCTGATCGCCGATGCCGCCCTTCGCCTTGTCCCAGGCGCGCTCGCACAGCAGCAGGCGCAGCCCAGTCTCGGCGAGCGCCTGCGCATAATCATCGAGGCCGCTGCCGTCTTCGAGCACCGCCGTGGTGCCGCTGCGGATCGCCTCGAGCGCGGCGAGGCGCACCATCGCGATCATTTCCTCGCGCGACAGGTCGGGGACGGGCAGCGGCGCAAGACCACTGGTGAACGGCGGCCGATTGGGCGGGGACAGGTCCTCGTAAATGCCTTTGGCGATGATGAGCGAGAAATGAGTATGGACGTTGGCAAAGCCGGGCATCACGACCTTGCCGGAACCGTCGACGACGGTGTCGCCGGCAAAGCGCGCGGCGAGTTCGTCGCTCGGCCCGACCGCGACGATGCGGTCGCCGTCGATTACGACCGCGGCGTCGTGGTGAATCGTGTCGCGGCGATCGACGGTGACGACCGTCGTGTCGCGGATCAAGATCGCCATGGCCAAGTTCCCCTTCCGGCCCGAGTGTTGCACACGATCCAGGGCAGGCAACAGTCGTAACCGGCTTGCAAATTCATTCGGACGGGAGCGAAGATCGTTCGCTGCGCGGGGCTTGGGAATCCATCGTGTTGAAAATCGGCGTTCTGCTCGGCGACGACATCGGCCTCGAAGTCGTCCCGGAATGCGTGAAGGTCATCAAGGCGGCGGCCGCCCGCACCGGTCTCGCGATCGACTGGCGCGCGCTGCCGATCGGACGGCGCGGGCACGAGGAGCACGGCGACACGCTCCCGGCAATCACCGAAGCGGCGCTGCACGAACTCGACGGCTGGATCATGGGGCCGATCGGCCATGCCGCCTATCCGCGCAACGATCGGACCTGGGTGATGCCGCCGGTGCGCAAGAAATTCGAATTGTTCGCGGCGGTGCGGCCGGCGCGGTCGTATGCGAACGTCAAGTCGCCGCATCGGGCCGTCGACATCGTCTTCGTGCGCGAGCTTACCGAAGGCATGCTCTATTCCGAGACGGTGGTCGCCGGCCTGCCCGAGTTCCGTCCCAACGACGACATCACCATCGCCATGCGCGTGATCACGCGCAAGGGTTCGAACCGCGTGGCGCGCGAGGCGTTCGAGATTGCGCGCACCCGGGCACGCCGGAAGGTGACGGCCGCGCACAAGGAGCCGATCTATCGCCTCGCCTGCGGCATGTTCGCGGAGGAATGTCGCAAGGTCGCGCGCGAGTATCCGGACGTGGCGTTCGATGAGGTGCTGATCGATACGATTTCGATGCGGCTGGTGATGGCGCCGCAGCAGTTCGACGTCGTGGTTACCACCAATCAGTTCGGCGACATCCTCACCGACATCGGCGCGGGGCTTGCGGGCGGCCTCGGGCTCGCGCCCGGGCTATGTGTCGGCGAGCGCCAGGCGATGGCGCAGGCGACTCATGGCTCGGCGCCCGACATCGCCGGCCGCAACATCGCCAATCCTTATGCGATGATCATGTCGGGCCAGATGCTCATGGCGTGGCTCGGCCGCAAGCGCAACGGGCCGCAGGCGACGGCAGCGGCTGAACACATTGCGGCCGCGGTGGAGCGCGTCATGGCGGAGGGGAAGCATCTCACGCCCGATCTCGGCGGCGCCGCCAGCACGCAGGAGATGGGCGACGCCATCGCGGCCGCCGTCTGATGATATGATATGGTTTGGATTGTAGCTCCCAGAGGAGACAGGTCGTGAACGAGCAACCCAGGTCCGTGAAGGGCGTACCGGCCAACATGGCGCCGGCCGAATGGCAGGTGCGGGTCGATCTCGCCGCCGCTTATCGGCTGATCGCCCATTACGGATGGGGCGACGTGATCTACAACCACTCGTCCATGCGGGTGCCGGGCGAGGAGCGAAAATTCCTGATCAAGCGGCATGACCTGCTCTACGAGGAGGTGACCGCGTCAAACCTCGTCAAGGTGAGCATGGACGACGACCTCGACGAGAAGGCCGGCGTCAACCGGCCGGGATTCACTCTGCACGGCGGGGTGCTGAGCGGGCGGCCCGACGTCAACAGCGCGGTGCACGTGCACACCGATCTCGGCATGGCGATCTCGGGTTTGAAGAGCGGCCTGCGCATGCTCTCGCAGCCGGCGGTGCGCTTCTATCAGCGCGTCGGCTATCACGCTTACGAAGGCATCACCGAGGATTTCGACGAGCGCGCGCGCATCAACCGCGACCTCGGCAAGAACCGCGCGATGATCCTGCACAACCACGGCTTGCTCACGGTCGGCCGGACGGTGCGCGAAGCCTTCGTGCTGATGAAATATTTGATCGAAGCGGCGCACATCCAGCTGACGATGGAGGCGACCGGCGGCGAGCTGATCGAAATTCCGCCGGAGGTGTGCGCGAAGACGGCCGCGCAATACGAGCATCACGACAGCGGCCGCGGCAGCGCCGACTGGCCCGCCTACCTGCGCATGCTCGACCGGGTGTCTCCCGGATACGACGCGTAGGACCGCGCAACAAACACAACCGTCATCCTGAGGGCGCGTGCGTTTGCGCGCGACCGTCTCGAAGGGTGGAAGCAAGCTCGGAGTTTGCGGCCATCCTTCGAGACGCTCGGCGCGGAAGACGCGCCGAGCTCCTTAGGATGACGCCGAGTTTGTTTCTACCACTCCCCCACCCTTAACGCTGCGCGCCCGGTAACCGCGCCGCGCTCGACGCGCTCGTGCAGGGCCTCGGCTTCGGCGAGTGGCCGCACGTCGGTGACGAGCGGCCACACCTCCCCGCGTGCGACGAGATCGAGCGCCGCGAAGATGTCCGTGCGGGTGACGTAGCGGCTGCCCAGCAAATCCTGTTCCTTGTTGAGCATGTCGCGCGCCGAAGCCGTGAACGGCTGGCCGGAGCCGCCGAGCGTTACCAGGCGCCCGCGCCGACCGAGCGCCTTGGCGCCGGCTTCGAGAGTCGCGGTCGAGGAGACGTAATCAATCACCACGTCGATCCCCTCCCCGTGCGTGATATCGAGGAGCGCCGCCGCCGCGTCGGCGTTGTGCGGGTCGATCACCTCGTCGGCACCGGCCTTGCGGCAGGCATCGAATTTCTCCGCCGCGATGTCGACGGCAATCACCCGCGCGTGCGCCCACTTCGCCATCATCACCTGATGGATGCCCAGCCCGCCGCCGGCGCCGAAAATCGCCACCGTCTCGCCCGGCGCGACCCGCGCCCGGCGCAACACCTTATAAGGCGTCGCCAGCGCGTCGGTGACGACGCCGATCTCGGCCGGGTGTTTCTTGTAGTCGAGAGGCTCGGGCAGCTTGATGAAGATGTGCGCCGGCAGCTTGATGTACTCGGCGTAGCCGCCGTCGCAGTCGAGCCCGACGTTGCCGCCGCTGTTGACGCACAGCGGCTCGAGCTGAGAAAGGCACCAGCGGCAGTGGCCGCAGTTGAGATAAAAATACGCGGTCACCGGATCGCCAACCTTGAGGCCGGTCACGCCCGCGCCGACGGCCACGATCTCGGCGGTGATCTCGTGACCGATTACGCGCGGGAACGGAATCGCGCGCCGGCCCGCCTTGGCGTGCTGGATGGTGAGTCCCGACCCGCAGGTGATGACCCGCGCCACCGCCTCGCCCGGCCCCGGGGTCGGATCGGGCAGTTCGACCGGCTCGAACGGCTGGCCGGCGGCGCGCAGCAACATCGCTTTCATGAGATTGCGTCCCCTGCCGTGGCACGATAACGGTGCCCGCGGTCGTTAGAACTTGGGGGCATATCGCATGAGCCGTCCGATTCCTATCCGCATGGGCGGCTACGGCCCGGCGACCACCTCGTTCAGCCGCGGCCTCAAGCTGATCGGCGACCGGCTCACCGCCGCCTTGGGCGACGAGGTCGATATCAAATACGTGTGGAACATCATGGACCTCGGCTACCGCGCCGAGGACATCCTGTGGCTGGTCGAGGACGGGCTGCTCACGCTGGGTTATCAGTCGTCGAGCTATCTCACCGATCGGGTGCCGGAACTCGGCATCGTCGATTATCCGTTCGTGTTTCAAACCACGCCGCAGGCGCGCGCCGCCATGGACGGCGCGCTCGGGCAGACGCTCGCGCGCGCGCTGGAAGACAAAGCCAATTATCGCATCCTCGGTTGGTTCGAGAACGGCTTCCGCCACATCTCGAACCGGCTGCGGCCGATCCGCAAGCCGGGCGATATGAGCGGCATGCGCATCCGCGTGCTGCCGAGCCAGGTGCACGAACGCACGTTCGAATTGCTCGGCGCGGTGCCGCTGCGCATGGATTTGACCGAAGCGATCGCGGGGATCAAGGCCTCAACCCTCGACGCGCAGGAGAACCCCTTCGCCAACACCGTGACCTACGGCGTGCACAAGTTCCACCGCTTCCAGAGCGTCACCAATCATTTTTATATTTCGCGGCCGATTTTCTTTCACCGGCCGACCTTCGATGCGTGGCCGGCGCGGCTGCAGCAGGAAATGCGCGCGGCCGTCGCCGCGGCGGTCGCGTTCCAGCGCGACCTCGCGCGCACCGAGGACGAGGAGGCGCGCGCCGCCATTGCCGCGGCGGGCTGTGAGATTGCTGGACTTACGCCGGACGAGCTTGCTGCGTTTGCGGCGGCCGTGGCGCCGATCTACGCCGAGGCGCGGGAACTTTATCCGCAGGAGATACTCAAGCTCGTGCCAGGCGGCATGTAGTTCGTAGCCCGCATGAGCGAGCGAAATGCGGGATTCCCGGATTTCGCGCTACGCGCATCCGGGCTACGGCACTGTCGCCATTCATACGTGTGCGGCGCCGCGCGACCTTGACAGAAGTCAAGAGAACGACCCACGCTGCTCGAATTCCAAGATGTTCACACCAGCTACGGCATGAGCCGGCTTGCCGTAGACGGCCGTGGGGCCGGAGAGCGGGATCAGGATGCCGAATGACAGAACCTGGCCGTAGATCACCGAACCCCAGAACGTCCCCCACCCGCACCGGCCACTGGACGATCAACGCGGTGTTTGATTTGTTTCCCGTGCTCGCCGGATTGCGCGATCGACAGGGCGGATATCTCTCGGGCGGCGAGCAGCAGATGCTCACGATCGCGCGCACGCTCATGGGCAATCCCGACCTGCTACTGCTCGATGAACCCTCCGAAGGATTGGCGCCGCTCGTGGTCAACGCGCTGTTGGCGAAGATCGCCGACTTGAAGGCGCACGGCCTGACCATCCTGTTGGCCGAACAGGGCGTCGAGTTTTCCCTCGCGCTGGCGGAGCGCGTCTATGTGCTCGAGAAGGGCGCGGTACGCTTCACCGGCGCCGCCGCCACGCTCAAATCCGATCGCGCGCTGCTCGACCGGCTGATGGCGGTGTAGCCCGCATGACGCCCGCGCAGGCGGCGGAAATGCAGGATCCCCGGATTTTCGCGCTACGCGCTCATCCGGGCTACAAGCTTATCCGGGATACAAGCCGTTCGAACCCGCGAGAAGCGAGTGGCGTGAAGCAGATACACATCTGGATTGCACCACCATTTTACGGGTACGATGCCGAGGTCGAGTTCGACCGAAGCCGGCGATTTGACGGGACGTATCCGCGGAACAGGGAGGATTTGTCATGGCAAGCACGATGGGAAAAGACGACGTTCGCTGCACCGCCTGTGGCGACGCAGTGCCACCTGGCGCGAAGTTCTGCCCGAAATGCGGCAAACCTCAGCCGGATGAAACAGATGGCCTTCCCTGGCAGGCCCGATACGCCTTCGCTGAATTTGGTGCGTACCTTGAGGCCAATCCCGATGTTACCCCGATTGCATCCTTTATGGCGCATGCCGTGCCCAAGGGAGTCGCTCATCGGTTCGCAGAGAGCAGGCCTCAGGGCATCTTCACAGTCGTTCCAAAATATCTCTGTTTTTTTACTTCCCTGCAGAAACCATATGGCAGCGAGACAATGGCAAAATTTGTCGGAGACAAGCTGCAATATGCTGACGCCGTCGCGGATGTGGCTGAGGACATCGGGGGTGCCTTGGGCGTCGACCCCGCCGCCATCGCCAGATTGTTCGGCCGTGGGGCCAGGCTGATTGGAAAGTTTGGCAAATTGTTATCCGACGGCGCATTTTCCGAGGAGGCGCGGTTTGCTGCCATGATCAACAGCCCCAACTCGTTCATCATACCCTTCCGCTCGGTCGCAGACATCGACCCCAAACCGAGGTTTGCAATCAGCTCCGAGGCACGGCCGGACCTGGAAATAGTGACCGCCGAACGCTCATTCTGGATCGACGAAATTCCAGATTATTCGCGCGATGTAGCGGCGCCACCTGTAATGATTTTCAGAGTCGTGCGTCACGCCATACGTGATGTGGTGCGCGAGTGGCGTCCCGATTTAGTGCGATTTATCCATGAGCAGATTGCGGCGGAGCACAAACAGGCGGAAGCGCAGACTGCGGTCGCCAAGTCCAACCCGCCACGAGGACGGCGGCGGGTCGACCGGGCAAAGCCGAGTTCGTGACCGAGCGCTCATCCGGGCTACAAGCTTCCGTGGCCTTCGTAGTCCGCATGAGCGAAGTGAAATGCGAGATCCCCGGATTTCGCGCTACGCGCTCATCCGGGCTACAATGACCATATGAAACTTCCCCGGCGAAAGTTCCTGCGTCTGGCGGGGAGCGCCGCCATGTTTCCGGTGGCCTCGCGGGTTGCCCGGGGGCAGGGTTATCCGAACCGTCCGGTGCGCATCCTCGTCGGTTTCGCGGCCGGCGGCGCGTCGGACATCGTTGCCCGCCTGTTGGCGCAGCAGCTGTCGGAACGGCTCGGCCAAACGTTCATCGTCGAGAACCGCACCGGCGCCGGCACGAACATCGCGACCGAGGCGGCCGTCCGCGCGACGCCGGATGGCTACACGCTGCTCCTGGTAACGCACACAAACGCGATCAACGCGACGCTCTACGCCAGCCTGCGATTTGACTTCATCCGCGATATCGCGCCAGTCGCGCGCATCGGCCGCGTCGCCGAAGTCATGTTGGTCAATCCGTCCGTCCCGGCCAAGTCGATCAATGAGTTCATCGCCTATGCCAAGGCCAATCCGAGCAAGATCAATTTCGCCTCGGCTGGTAATGGCAGCCTTACGCAAGTCGCCGGCGCGCTGTTCGATTTGCTGGCCGGCACGGAAATGGTTCACATCCCCTATCGCGGCGAGGCGCCCGGCGTCACCGGCCTTCTTGCCGGCGAGGTGCAGTTGATGTTTCCCAGCCTCGCCGTATCGATGGCGCACATAAGCGCGGGCACGCTGCGCCCGCTCGGCGTGACCACCGCAACGGCGATCGATGCCTTGCCGGGGGTTCCGACCGTGGCTCAATTCGTGCCCGGTTTCGAGGTCACCGCGTGGCACGGCATCGGCGCGCCCAGGGACACGCCCGCCGATATCGTCGATAAGCTCAACCGCGCGGCCAGCGCGGCACTTGCCGATCCCGATATGAAAAAGCGCCTTGCCGATGTTCTCTACGAGCCGGTGCCGATGACCTCTGCTGATTTTGGCCAGTTCATCGCCGACGAGATCGAGAAGTGGGGCAAGGTGGTCCGCGCGGCGCATATCCAGCCGGTGTGAGCGACTCTCCAGCACGACGTAAGTACTTTCGCGCGACAAACATCAGACATGAGGTGATCCTTGCTCGATAGCGCCGCCCCCGCAGCCTTGGCTGCGTCTCGTCGCGCCGGCACGTTGGCTCGCGTGCGTCTGCAGGACATTGCGAGCCGGGCCGACGCCGAAGCGTTTCAGGCGGAAGCCATCGAGGCGCTCGGCGGGGAGCCGTGCGGCTATAAGATCGGCGCCACCAGCAGCGAAGTACAGCAGCTGCTCAAATGCCGGGAGCCGATTGAGGCTCCCATTCTGCGCGAGCACGTGCTGGCGAGCAGCGCAACGTTTTCGATTCCGGCCGGGCTGCTCGGCATCGAATGCGAGTTCGGCTTCGTGATGGGGCGCGACTTTCCTGCTCCGGAAGACACGCCGGAACTCGGCGCCTTGAGATCGGCCGTCGCGGAATGCTTCGTCGGCCTCGAATTGGTGTGCCGAAGAGTGGCGCCCGAAGTGCCGCTCAACGAAATAACGGCGATCGCCGATTTCTCCCTCGACGTCGCCGTGGTTCGCGGCGCACCCATCCCGGATTGGCAGCGCCACGACCTCGCCGGCCTGCCGGTTCGGGCCGTGCTCGATGGCGTCACGATGGCAAGCGGCACCGGCGTCGCGGTTCTCGGTCACCCGTTGAATTCGCTGCTGTGGCTGGCCACGGCATTGAGCAAACGCGGACAACCACTTCGGAAAGGCGAAATTATTCTGACCGGTACTTGCACCGGCATCACAAAGGTCGCGCCGGGACAGCTGTTTCAGGGCCGCTTCGGCGATTTTCCGGCAGTCGAAATTCGCTTGGCCTGACGACCCTCGGCTTTCTTCGCGGGAATTGCAGGGGCAGTGAGTTTGGTAGCGGAGGAGGGACTCGAACCCCCGACACACGGATTATGATTCCGCCGCTCTAACCAGCTGAGCTACTCCGCCATACCCAAGCAAATCAGGGACTTACCCGGGGCTGCCCCTTTCAGCCAGGCCCAACGGGGAGCTAGCATCCGGGAGGCTTATCTAGAAGACCGCCGGGACGTTTCCAAGCCCCGACCGGAGCGGTATGCCTGCTCGCGGGCCGGTCGAGCGAGCTTCAGGGCCGACCACGGTGGGAAGGATTATCGTTGACCGACACGGCGGCCCAACACGGCGAAACGGCGGATCGGCGCTCGCCGACCGATGGCGACGGCGATCCGCTCGCGCTCGCTAAAGCCGAGCTTGCCGCCAAGGACCGCAAGATCATCGCGCTCGAAGGGAGCCTGGCGCAACGCGAGAGCGACATCCGCGGGCTCGAGGCGGCGCTCGCGGCGGTTTACGCCTCGACCACCTGGAAGCTCGGCGCCCCGCTGCGACTGGGAAAGAAGTTCCTGGGACGAATTGGGCGCGTTGCGCGCTCGGAGCAGCTCGCCCTCGACGAACCGGTCGTCCGCCCGCAAAGCGAAGCAAAACCCGCCAATTATCCGGAATGGCAACGCGCGCGGCTCGCGCAACGGCTGGTGGGGGCGAAGCCCGCCGTGTGGAATCATTTTTTCACCGTCGTGCTGTTTGCCGAAGACGCGAACGCCGTCACCGCGTTGGCGGCGACGCTCGCCTCGCTGCATCGGCAAACCTATCGCAACATCGAAGTGCTGATCGCGGGCGCGGCGACCGGCCTCCCGGACGAGCTTACCGATTTTGGCAGCCACCGCGGACTGTTTGTAGAACCCGCGCTGCATCCGCTCGACTTGTTGACCTCGCCGGCGGCCGACCGGCTGTGGCGCGGCAGCCAGCTCACCTTCGCGCGCGCCGGGACCGAGTTCGCACCCGACGCTTTCGCGCTGTTCAATGCCGCGCTCGATCATGGCGACGACGCTCCCGCCCCGGAACTCATCGTTTGCGACCACGACCGTCTCGACGGCGCCGGCGGCGTGACGGCGCCGAGCCTGGTCCCGGGCTGGGACCCCGATTTCATCGGCCAATTCGATTATCCGGAGACCGCCTTCGCGGCCTCGCGCACCCTGATTCTCGCACAACTCGCGGAGCGGCCGGCCTCACTGCACGAGTGGCTGTGCGGAATTGCACGGCGTGCGCGGCAACCGGTGACGCGGCACATCGCCGAGCCGCTCGTGCATATGCCTGCAAACGCGCCACAGCCGATCCTGCGGCCGGTACAGCCCGCCGTTCTTCCGGCGCGCGGCGGTGAGCTGCCGGCGCTCGCCATCGTCATTCCCAATCGCAACAAGCCGGAACTGCTGGAGCAAGCCGTCAGTTTTCTCAAATACGAAAATCGCTTCCGGCCGGAGTTGGTGATCGTCGACAACGCCTCTGACGAGGCCGCCGTGCGCACGCTCTATCGCGATCTGCGCACGCGCCACGACGCGCGCATCGTGCAAATGGACCGATCGTTCAATTTCTCCTGCATGATCAACGCCGGCGTCGCGGCAACCCGCGCCGAAATCCTGCTGCTGCTCAATAACGATGTCGAGATCACCGCGCCGGGTTTGCTCGAAACCGCGATCGCCCACGCCATGCGGCCGGAGGTCGGCGTGGTCGGCAGCCGGCTGATGTATCCCGACAACACGGTGCAGCATGCCGGCATGGTGCTGCGCCCCGGGCCAACCGAAGAAACCCGGGTCCGCTCGGAACACGTGCTGCGCGGCGCGCCGGCCGCGGCGGACGGATACCTTTATCAGCTGCGCACGATCCGCAACTACCAATGCGTCACCGGCGCGTTGCACGTGATGCGACGCGACGTATTTGATCAGCTCGGCGGGTTCGACGAGGTGGCATTCCCGGTGGAGTTCGGCGACGTGGACTTCTGCCTGCGCGCGCGGCTTGCCGGCTATCGGGTGATCGCGCTGCCGCTCGAAGGCGTGATCCACCACGAATCCTCGACGCGCGGCCGGGAGAGCCCGCCGGACGTGGTCGCGATGCGCACGGCCGCCATGAAGATCATCGCCGAACGCTGGCCCGATGCGGTCGCCAACGACCCGTGCCGCAATCCGTGGGTGGAGGCCGGCGAAGTGCCGGAGGCGCGCTTCCCCTGGTCGGATGAGGGCGCCGCGTGATTCGCGCTCTTGTGCGCCGCGCGATCCGGCGCGCGCTCGTTGCGGCGCCGCCTGTCGAGCGCAAGCCGCGGCCCGCCGCGGTGCCGCTGCGCCTCGAAGACGGGCTTTGCATCGCCGGCTATCTCTGTTCCGAAATCGGCCTCGGCGAGGCCGCGCGCATTCTCGCGCACGCCTGCGATTCGCAGCGGCTGCCGCTGTCGTTCCGCCGGCTGCCGCTGCCCGGGCGCGAGAACGAGCAGGAGTTCGCGACCAAATGCAACACCGTCAGCGACCGCAAGGCGCAGCTGATGGTCTTCGGCCTGGCGTCGCTCGACCGGTTCGTGAATGCCCTGACGCGCGGTGCCGTGAATATTCTCTATCCTTATTGGGAACTCGCGCGCGTGCCGCCGCAGTGGCTGCCGATGGTGCGACTGTTCGACGAGGTCTGGGCGCCCTCCACTTTCATCGCGTCCGCGTTCCCCGACACGCTCGGCCGCCCGGTGCGGCTGGTGCGCCAGCCGGTGCATTTGCCCGCCGCCGTGCCGCCGCCGCGCAGCGGGCGCGACACGCTGCGCCTGTTCACTTATCTCGACTTCGATTCCTTCGGCGCGCGCAAGAATCCGACCGCCGCGGTGAATGCGTTCCGGGCGGCCTTCGCGCCCGCGCAGCGCGACGTCGAACTGGTGGTCAAGATCCGCGGCACCCATGACCACGGCCTGCGGCGCTGGCTGATGCGCGCGGCTGCGGCCGACCACCGCATCAAGGTGATCGATCGCACGCTCGACCGCATGCGCATGCACGAGCTGATGGCCGGATGCGACGTGTTCGTCTCGCTGCACCGCTCGGAGGGCTTCGGCTTCGGCGCGGCCGAGGCCTTGGCGGCCGGTAAGGCGGTGGTGGCGACCGACTACGGCGGCACCACCGATTTCATCACGCCGGCGACGGGCTATCCGGTGGATTACGTGCTCGAGCCGGTGCGGCCGGGCGAATACGTCCAAACCGAAGGCCAGGCATGGGCGACCGCGCGCGAGGACGCGGCGGTGGCGGCGCTGCGCGCGATCCATGCCGATCCCGCCGAAGCGGATGCGCGCGCCCGGGCCGGCTTTGCGCTGCTCAAGAAACAACACGCGCCGGCGGTCGCGGGCGCGGAAATCGCGCGGCTGCTGCGCGAACTCGGCGCGATTGAGTAGGCAAGTTCAAAGTGGCTGAGGCCCGGATGACGTCTGAACTAGCCGAAGCTTCGATCACGCCGGCCGATCGCCTGGACGCGCTCGCGCGCCCCAAGGGAGGGCCAATCGTATCCGTTTGCCTGGGTCTGCTGGCCGTCCTCGCAACCTACTTCGTTGTGCGCTCGTTCGTCCTCGTGATGACCCAAACAAGTGTCCTGCCGATCGGAGACATTTATTTTTTCTATAGCGATTATTTCTCGTACCTCGATGGAAATTACTCATTCTGGCGCTTGCTGGGGCCGCATAACGAACATTTGATTTTGACCACCCGTCTCGCGCTCCTCGCCGATACCGCCTGGTTTGCCGCCTCGGGCAAGTTTGGCAGTCTAATCGCCTTCGTTCTGGTTTTTGTTACGTCGCTGATGATGGCCTATCTGGCCGCGACGCCGAACAAGTGGGAACGAGCGGGACTTGCCCTTGTGTTTGTCGGCTTGGGATGCTCGGCCATTCAACTCGACAATCTTTCATTGCCGTTTCAGCTCGGATTCTTTTTCGTCCATGCCTTCGCATTGGCGACGCTGATTGCACTATGGCGAGGCTTGCAGGGGAGATACCGGTGGTACATCGTGGCGTTCGCGTGCGATCTGGTCGCGACGTTTTCCCTCGGTTCCGGCGTACTTTCAGGTGTCGTTTGCTTAGGCCTGCCACTTTGGTCCCGACGATTTGACCGCTGGTTCGCGATCTTTTTGGCCTTCCACCTGCTGCTCGTCCTCCTCTATGTCGCGCTCATTGAGACCAATGCCGGCCCGGCATTCGATGCCTCGACCGCGAAGCGAGTGATCGCTTATTTTCTGGCCTTTCTGGGCAATTTCGCGGTCGAATGGCCGAAGTGGACAATACCCGTCGGGGCAGCCATCGCGGCCGTCTGCGCCGGACTGTTCGCCTGGCTGAGCTGGCGGGCGCTTTTTTGCGGAATAAAATACGGCAATGAAGCGGTGATCGCGGCCTTCGCGGGGTTTGTCATTCTCGAAGCCATGGCCGCCAGTGTGGAACGCGCTCACCTCGGCGTCGATTATGCGCTGTCGCTCAAATATACGACCGTTACCCTGCTTCTGGTGGCGAGCCTGTTTGCGTTCGTGTGGCGCACCCTTCCGCAAACGGCGGCGCGCGTAGCCGCGTTGTTGATCTTGAGTGCCGTTCTGTTGGTCGCGAACAGCCGCGTATTTGAAAATGGCTGGCGCGAGCGCAATCGCGCGATGGACGCAATCCTCGCCGAGATAAACGACGGAAGAATTGCTCCGGGCGCGCCGAGATATCTGGGCGTTCAGCCTGATCTGTTGGCAGCAGTGATCTCGCGGTTAAGGCAGGCGCACCTCGGGCCGTTCCGCGCGACAAATTAGGTTAGGCCAAAGGAGGTTTACACAACAGATACACGTCTTGACGCGGGTTTCCCGAGGCGCCTTGCTCGACGAAATCGACGAACTCCCATCCCCGTGCAAGCTCTTCGCGCACGTACTTGTCGGAATGGAACGCGGCGCAAATATTCTGACCGGCGCGGTCGGGTTCGACCACCACCAATTCGCCGGCACGGAAGCGGCCTCTCAGATGCTCCGGGATCTGGTCCTCGTAATGCTTTCCGTGCGTCGTCAAAAAGAGGTATCCGCCCGGCCGGAGAATACGCCGGAGCTCGTCGATCCAGAACCTGTGCTGCGCCTGCGTAAAATGGGTAAAAACCGACAGCGCATAAATGAGGTCGAATGAGTTGTCCTTGTATTCAAGCCTTTCCTCCGCCTTGCTGATCGAAAACGCGGCAAACGGCAGATTCGCACGACACCAGGCAATCAGTTTTCTGTTGTAGTCGCAGCCGTAGAGGCGCGTCCCCGTCAACGCCGGCAAATGGCGCAGGACGCGGCCAACACCGCAGCCGAAGTCGAGAATCGATGCGAACCCGGCGATGTCGACGCCGTTCTTGCTCAAAGTGTCCCGCAGCGACTCGGCGCCGAGCTTGCCGGAACTGAGAAACCAATCGAGGTCATGGCGACCGCTGACAAGAAAGACCAAGTGCGGAGGCGGAATGCGAACGCCGTGTTCGTCGTACCTGACCCGTATTCTTCCGGCCACACGCGCACGCAGTCGCGCCACTCTGTGACGCGACGATTGCACCCAAGCCGGCAACCGCATTTCGCTCCGCCCCCCCGCATTCGCTTGCAGGATAGCATCTCAGCGGAAGCAACGCGTAACCGCCACGGTCACCATTGCAACGCCGTCCGGTTGTGGCAAGCTTCGACGACCTGGGGGCGCATAACTCAAGCACAATGGGAGGTAATGCCATGCGCACGGGTCTTTTGGCGGCGGTGACGGCGACCTTGCTCACGACCACCGCGGCGTTCGCGCAGAATCCGTCGGACAATCTCGAACGGCTCGGCCAATTCAAGACCACGGGCGCCGCGCCCAACATCCCGGTCGTTCCCCAGGGCGGCGCCAAGGCCGACGCGCTCAAGCGCAATCTCGAGAAAATCAAACTGCCGCAAGGCTTCCACATCGGCCTCTACGCGCTGGTGCCGGACGCGCGCCACATGGCGGTCGGGCCGCAGGGCGTCGTGACATTCGTCGGCACCCGCAAGAACCGTGTTTACGCCGTGACCGACCGTACGAAGTCCGGCGTCGCCGACGAGGTCAAGCCGTTCGCCTCGACCATCGACCTCGTAATTCCCAACGGGCCGTGCTTCTCGCGCGACGGGTTCCTGTTCATCGTCGAGCAGAACCGCGTGCTGATGTATCCGGCGGCCGAGTTCTTCTACGAGAGCCCCGACGTGGTGGCGGTGCCGATCGTGCCGCAAGGCGAACTCATCCCGAAGGACGAGGAGAGCTACAACCACACCGCCCGCGTCTGCCGCGTCGGTCCCGACAACAAGCTCTACATCGCGCTCGGCCAGCCGTTCAACGTGCCGGCACCGGCGAAGCTCGACCTTTATCACAAGTGGGGAATCGGCGGCATCATCCGCATGGACCGCGACGGCAAGAACCGCGAGGTCTACGCCTACGGCATCCGCAACTCGGTCGGCATGGACTTCAGTCCGAAGGACAAGTCGCTCTGGTTCACCGACAACCAGGTTGACGGCATGGGCGACGATCAGCCGCCCGGCGAGATCAACCGCGCGGTCAAGGCCGGCCAGAACTTCGGCTTCCCGTGGTACGGCGGCGGCCACACCCGCACCGACGAATACAAAAACGAGACGCCCCCGGCCGACGTCGTCTTCCCGCAGGAAGAGGAAGTCGCCCATGCGGCCGACCTCGGCATGACGTTCTACTCGGGCAAGATGTTTCCGCAGAAATACCAGGGCGCGATCTTCTCGGCGCAGCACGGCTCGTGGAACCGCACCGTGCCGGTCGGCGCAAGGGTGATGGTCACCTATCTCAAGGAGGACGGCACCGCCGATGGCAAGTCCGAGCCGTTCGCCGAAGGCTGGCTGACGGAGAATAACGAATACATGGGCCGGCCGGTGGACGTGGCGCAGCTCCACGACGGCTCATTGCTGGTGTCGGACGACTTCGCCGGCGCGCTCTATCGCATCTGGTACGACGGCAAGTGACAGGCGTGTAGCCCGCATGAGCGCAGCGAAATGCGGGAGCGATAATCCCGGATGTCGCCTCGTTTGCACGAGGCTCATCCGGGCTACCGCACTCATCGCCGCGATTGTCTTAACGGCGGCGACGGCCGCGCCTGCGCTCGCGGCCGGTGACGTGAAAGCCGGCCGCCAGAAGGCTCTGCAGTGCCAGACCTGCCACGGCATGGACGGCACGGCGAAAATCCCCGAGGCTCCGAACCTCGCCGGCCAGAGCGAAATCTATCTGACCAAATCGTTGCAGGATTATCGCAGCGGCGCGCGCAAGAACGAGATGATGTCGATCGTCGCCCAGACCCTCAAGGACCAGGACATCGCCGACCTCGCCGGCTATTTTGCCGCGATTCCTGTCACGCTGGGCGAACCGCCGAAATAGCTGATACCTTTTGCACCGACTCTCCACCGCGTCATGGCCGGGCTTGTCCGGCCATCCACGTCTTTGCATTCGTTTGTTTCAAAACGTGGATGCCCGGCACAAGGTCGGCATGGATGAGAGTTAGCAGCGATTGATATAACAGCCGAATTTCGACCGGAGCTAAACCCGTCCGGCGCGCACTTCGCGGATAGTTGTTTTCTCTGAACTATCAAGTTTCCGGAACCGCACCAGGGAAAAATGCCCGAGCGGCGGCATCGGGCGGCGCTCGATCAGTTCGACGCCGCCGTGGCGTTCGGCCCAGCGCGCGATGCGCCCCCAGGGAAACTCGGGCCGCCAGCCGAGCCGGCGCGCCACCGGCGCGAACCACTGCTCGAACGCACGGCGCAGCCCGGCCTCGGCGCCGATGTGGTTGACGAGGATGATTTCGCCGCCCGGCCGCGCCACGCGGGCGAACTCATCGAGGGTGGCGTCAGGGTCCGGTACCACGGTGATCACATATTGCGCGACCACCGCGTCGAACGAGGCGTCCGTGAAGCCGAGCCGCTGCGCGTCCATCACCGCGACGCCGTCGACGTGAGCGAGCCGTTCGTTGACGACGCGCTCCTGCGCCCTGCGCAGCATCGGCTCGGAGAGGTCGACGCCGATCAGGCGATTGCTGTGGCGATAATCGGGGAGCGAAATGCCGGTGCCGACGCCCACTTCAAGGATGCGCCCGCCGATCGCTTCCGCCGCCGCGATCGCCGCCATGCGGCCGCGCTCGAATACGGCGCCGAATACAAGATCGTAGACCGGCGCCCAGCGCGCATACGCCTTCGCGATCGTGTGATTGTCGAGTCCGTCCCCCATATCCCCCAGCCGCATCAAAAATTCAGCCGCGCACCGTCGCGAGCGCGGGCGCCGATAGGGCGTCTCCCGCCGGTACCGCCTGGACCGCCGATGCCGCGCGCCGGATGAAGCCGCCGCCGAGCACGCGCGCCTGCCCGTCCGGCGCATCGTAGAACACGCAAGCCTGTCCGGGCGAGACCCCGTCCTCGCCGTCGACCAATTCGACCTCGACGCCGTCGATCCCGGTGCGCAGCCAGGCCGGCTGTGGCGGCCGCGTCGAGCGCACCTTGACGAACACTTCGCGGCGGCCCTGTGCGAGCACGTCGTCGATCGTTCCTTCGCCGATCCAGTTGATGTCGCGAAGCGCCATGCGCCGCGTGGTTAGCGCCTGGCGCGGACCGACCACGACGCGGCGCGTCGCCGCGTCGAGCCGCACCACGTAGAGCGGCACGCCGGCCGCAATCCCAAGGCCGCGCCGCTGCCCGACGGTGAAACGGATGATGCCGTCGTGGCGCCCGAGGACGCGGCCGTCGAGATCGACGATGTCGCCGGGCGCGGCCGCACCCGGCCGCAGCCGTTCGATCACGTCGGTGTAGCGGCCGGAGGGAACGAAACAAATGTCTTGGCTGTCATGCTTCTCAGCCACCGGCAAATCAAAGCGGCGGGCGAGCGCGCGTGTCTCCGGCTTGGTCATGTCGCCGAGGGGAAAGCGCGCTGCGGCAAGCTGCTCGCGCGTGGTGGCGAACAGAAAATAACTCTGGTCGCGGTCCTCGTCGCGAGCGCGATAGAGCCCGCGCGAGCCGTCCGGGAGCGCGCGCGAGGCGACGTAGTGGCCGGTGGCCAGGACACGCGCGCCCAGATCCTGCGCCGTGCGCAGCAGATCGTGGAACTTGATCGCCTGGTTGCAGTCGATGCAGGGGACCGGCGTCTCGCCCGCCACATAGCTGTCGGCGAAGCGATCGATCACCCTTTCCTTGAAGCGCGTTTCATAGTCGAGCACGTAGTGGGGAATGCCGATGCGGTCGGCCACCATGCGCGCGTCGTAAATATCCTGGCCGGCGCAGCACGCGCCCTTGCGGTGGGTCGCCGCGCCGTGGTCGTAAAGCTGCAACGTCACGCCGACGACGTCGTAGCCCTCGTCCTTGAGCAGTGCCGCCGTGACGGAGGAATCGACGCCGCCGGACATGGCGACGACCACCCGCGTATCCTGCGGCCGGGCATCGATATCGAGGCTGTTGCGCATGACTTTATAATAGGGTGCGGGGCGACCAGCGCAATGCGGCGCATACCTCGGCAGTTGTTGCCGGGCTTCTGCAAAGGCTGCCGGGAACGCCGTCCTGCGGGCGTCGCTTCATCTCAATAAGGTGTTGATATCACAGTGCTTTTTATGACCGACCGCATGGCCCGTCGCTTGCAGACGAATGCCTGAACCTAGTGCCGCGAACCCGAAGTTCGCATCATAATTGCCGCGAGTCCGATTGCGAACTTCGGGTTCAAAGCGGCACTAGAATCATAGAGTTGCTAGTGCCCTTCGATTCCGAAGTTCGCAAACGAACGTGCCGCAAAATGATTCGAACTTCGGAATCGGGGCACTAGTGCGCATCCGAAAGGCCTGCCGTGGCGAGCGTCGCCGCCGATACAAGCGCCATCGCGCCGCCTCCACCGCTGCCGAGCCGGCCTGACGCGGGCCCGCCCGCCGGCCCGGCGGGTGCTTTTGCCGACCTGCTCGACGCGTCGGCCGCACCGACGACGGCGCCTCAACCGCAGGGACCTCCCGGCGCGCGCATGGACGACGGCTCGAGCGCGGCGCAAACCAACGCAGCGGCGGGGAGCGGGCCGAGCGGCACCGCCCCCGCAAGCGCCGGCGCGGCGACCGCCAGCACGCGCAACAGCAAGGATCCGGCGAGCAGCAAATCGGGCGACGACCGCACGGACGACGGCACGAGCGGCGGCAACCCCGCCGATCTAACCGTTGTGACCGGGCTTCCCCTCCCGCCGTTTGCGTTTGCTCCCCTGCCCTCGGCGAATCAAACACCGGCGCCTTCACCGGATACGCCGACAGCCTCCGTTGATCCCGTCACGCCGACGCAAGACGGTACGAGCGCCCCGCCAGCCGATCGCAAGGGTTCCGACGCGCCCAGCGATTCGATTGCTGCGGGTCTTGCTGCTGCGCTGCCGGTCCTCGTGCCCGTCGTACCTGTGGTTGCTCCGACCTCGTCAGCGTTAGCCGGAAACGGTCCTGTCGCCGCGTTGCAGTCGGCGCCGACTGCCGGCGTGATCTCATCGAGGCCGAGCGCCGGCGGGCCTGCCACTGGATCCGATGAAGCGGACATTGCCGCGCTGCCGGCGCAGCAGCCGGATGGAACGGGACAGAGTAGTCGACCGGCATCGAACTCGATTTTGGATCTGCTCACGGCCATGCCGTCGGCGACGGCGACTCTGCCCGGGGCCGACAGCTTACAAACGGGCGACCTGCCGGGGCTGACATCGGCCGCAGCAAACAATGCGGCGCCCGATCGGAATGCACCGTCGGCGCCCGCCACGCCAGCACTCATCACAGCCAACGCGCCTTCCGGCACCGGGACGCCGGCCGCGGTTGCCGCCGCGCTCAATCCGCCGGCTGGGGTGCCGTCGGCGGCGCAGATTCAGCTCGCGGCCGAAACCAGCAACACGAGCCCGCGTGATGCGGGAGCCGCTCCGGTCGCGCTGCCGCCTCAGGTCGCCGTGCGATTTGCGGCGCCCGCCCACACCGATGCCGATGCGAGTTCGGACGACGGAACGGATGTGCTGCGCGGCGGAAGCATCGGCGCAACGGCGCCGACCGAGAGCGGCCAGCCCGGCGCCGCAATCACGCCGGCCTTTACGGGTATTTTGTCCACCCTGCAGGCGGCGCCCGGCGCGCCGACAGCGCCGCAACATGCCGCCGTGACGACCGACGCGGTGACGCTCGCGGCGGTCCCGATCGCGATCGTGGCGCGCGCGGAGGCCGGCGAGAGGAAATTCGAGATTCGCCTCGACCCGCCGGATCTCGGCCGCATCGACGTGCAGCTCAATGTCGACAGCAGCGGCCGCGCCACCTCGCATCTCGTCGTCGATCGCGCCGCGACGCTCGATCTGCTGCGCCGCGACGCGCCCGCCCTCGAGCGGGCGCTCCAGTCCGCCGGGCTTACGACTGATAGCGGCTCGTTGCAGTTCTCCTTGCGGGACCAGTCGTTCGCCGGCCGCGATCAGGGAACCCCTGCGCCGCTCGCGGCACCCGCACCGGTGGCCGCAGTAGAGAGCGATAGTGCCCCGCTCGACACGGCGTTGCGCCGCTACAGCGCCGCCGCCGGGCTGGGCGGCGGGATCGACATCCGGGTGTAATCACCAATTCGATCAGTATCGTTTCCTTTTACTGCCACCGCTTAGGCAAATTTTAAGCGCCGGCACGTATTGTCCGTCGAGTAACCGTTGAGTGTGTGAGTGTTACATATGAGCGAGCCCCATCGTCCGCGGGCCAAGTATGTGATCGGGCCGGACGGAAGTCCGCTCACCATTGCCGACCTGCCGGCACCCGGCACCAAGCGCTGGGTCATTCGCCGCAAGGCCGAGGTGGTGGCTGCCGTGCGCGGCGGACTGCTTTCCCTCGAGGAAGCTTGCAGCCGCTACACGCTGACGGTCGAAGAATTCCTCGCCTGGCAGTATTCGATCGACCGCCACGGGCTCGCCGGCCTGCGCACCACGCGGATACAGCAGTATCGGCAGTAGCGCGGGCTGTCGCCCGCGCGCGAGTAGCGAATGCGCGCCTGCGGCGCGCCAGCGAATAGCCAATAGCGAATCGGACGGGTGCCCGCGCGGCGCCCGTGAACTATTCGCTATTCGCTATTCGCTATTCGCTATTCGCCTTTCTCCGCCGTTAACCGATTGGAAACCATGCACCGGGCAAATTTTGCCCAGCAGGCGCCCGCGCGCCTGGCGGGGGCTCTTCGGTGCAGGGATTGCTCGGGTTCTTCAGGACGCTCGGGGCGGCGCGACTGGGCGCCATGGCGGCCGTCACCGTGACGCTCGTCGGCGTGTTCGGCTTTTTGATCCTGCGGGTGACCGCGCCGCAGATGACGCCGCTGTTCACCGATCTCACGGTCGAGGATTCGACCGCGATCGTGAAGGACCTGGAGCGCCAGGGCATCGTCTACGAACTCAAGAACGACGGCGCCATCATCATGGTCGCGCGCGACCAGGTGGCGCGCGTGCGCATGCGCCTCGCCGAGGGCGGCCTGCCGAAGGGCGGCGGCATCGGCTACGAAATCTTCGACAAATCCGACGCCCTCGGCGCCACCAGCTTCGTGCAGAACATCAATCATCTGCGGGCGATGGAGGGCGAACTCTCGCGCACCATCCGCTCGCTCGACCGCGTGCAGGCGGCGCGCGTGCATCTGGTGCTGCCGGAGCGGCCGCTGTTCTCGCGCGAAAAAGTCGAGCCCTCCGCCTCGATCGTACTCAAGGTGCGCGGGACGCTGGAGAGCCAGCAGGTGCGCGCGATTCGCCATTTGGTCGCGAGCGCGGTCAACGGGCTCAAGCCGGAACGGGTCTCGATCGTCGACGAGGCCGGGCGTCTGCTCGCCGACGGCGCTTCCGGCGAGGGCGACGGCGAGCCCGTCGCTCACGCGGACGAGCGGCAGGCCGCCTACGAGCGGCGGCTGCGCCAGGAAGTCGAGTCGATCGTCACGTCGGTGGTGGGGCCGGGGCGCGCCCGCGTGCAGCTCACCGCCGAGTTCGATTTCAACCGCATCACGCAGACTTCCGACCAGTTCGATCCCGAGGGCCGCGTGCTGCGCTCGAGCCAGACGCGCGAGGAACAGAGCACGACGAGTGACGGCCGCGACGGCCAGGTGACGGTCGGCAACGAGCTTCCCGGCGGCCAGCGGCCGCCGGCCGGTGCACCGGCCCCGGAAGGCCAAGCGCCGGTCCAGCACGACCAGAGCAAAAAGTCCGAGGAGATCGCGAACTACGAAATCTCACGCACCACCAAGACCGAGGTGATCGAAGGCGCGCGCGTCAAGCGGGTGTCGGTCGCCGTGCTGGTCGACGGCAGCTATGCCAAGGGGGAGAACGGCGAGGTCAGCTACCAGGCGCGGAGCGCCGAAGAAATCCAGCGCATCGGCGCGCTGGTGCGCTCGGCCATCGGCTTCGATCAGAAGCGCGGCGACCAGGTCGAGGTGGTCAACCTGCGCTTTGCCGAAGCGCCGGTGACGCCGATTTCCGAGGCGACCGGCTGGTCGTCATATTTGCAGTTCACCAAGGACGACATCCTGCGTGCGATCGAATGGACGGTGATGGGGCTGCTCGGTCTCGTCGTGGTGCTCGTCGTGGTGCGGCCGCTGGTACGGCGAATCCTCGCCCCCGACGAGCAAGCTCCTCTGTTGGGCGCTCCGGCCCTGGTGCCCGCCGTCGCCGGCAACGCGCCGGCGCTCGCCGACGGCATGCCGCCGATCAGCAACCAGACGTCCAAGATGATCGACATCGCCCAAGTGCAAGGCCAAGTGCACGCGCAGTCGATTCAGAAAGTCGGCGATCTCGCGCAGAAGAATCCGCATGAAGCCGTGGCGATCATCCGCCAATGGCTGCACGAAAGCCCGCTGTAACAGAACCCGCCATGGCCGCCGCGAAGCAAGCCCAAGCCGAAATCGCCGATCTGGTTGCGACCCTCGCCGGCCGGCAACCCGCCGCTCCCGGGAAAGCGCGCGTGCTCACCGGTCCGGAACGCGCGGCCGTGCTGATGCTGGCGCTCGGAGATACGTACGGCGAGAAGGTATGGAAGCTCCTCGATGACGACGAGCTGCGTACGCTCTCGGTCACCATGTCGAGCCTCGGCACGGTGGAATCGGAGGCGGTCGAGGGCCTGCTGCTCGAGTTCGTCGGCCGGCTCTCCGCCTCCGGCGCGCTGCTCGGCAACTACGACGCGACCGAGCGATTGCTGCAGCAGTATCTGCCGCCCGATCGGGTGAGCAACATCATGGAGGAAATCCGCGGGCCGGCCGGACGCAACATGTGGGAGAAGCTCTCCAACGTCCAGGAGCAGGTGCTCGCAAACTATCTCAAGAACGAATATCCGCAGACGGTCGCCGTCGTCCTGTCCAAGCTCAAGCCGGAGCACGCCGCGCGCGTGCTTGCCATCCTGCCGGAGGAGACCGCGCTCGACGTGGTCATGCGCATGCTGCGCATGGAGGCGGTGCAGAAGGACGTGCTGGAGCGGGTGGAAAGCACGCTGCGCACCGAGTTCATGTCGAACCTGTCACAGACGCGCCGGCGCGACGCCCACGAGGTGATGGCGGAAATCTTCAACAATTTCGACCGCCAGACCGAGACGCGCTTCCTCACCACGCTGGAGGAGCAGAACCGCGAGAGTGCCGAACGCATCAAGCAGCTGATGTTCACCTTCGACGACCTGGTCAAGCTCGACACCGGTTCGGCACAGACGCTGATGCGCCACGTCGACAAGGACAAGCTCGGCATCGCCCTCAAAGGCGCCACCGACTCGGTGCGCCAGTTTTTCCTCAGCAACATGTCGACGCGCGCCGCCAAGATGCTGGTTGATGAGATGAAGGCGATCGGCCCGGTGCGGCTGCGCGACGTCGACGAGGCGCAGGCGCTGCTCGTCAACCTCGCCAAGGACCTCGCCGCCAAGGGCGAGATCATGATTTCGAAGAATCGCGCCGACGAGGAGTTGATCTATTGAGCGCGCGCGCGAAATTCATGTTCGACGTGGACTTCGCCGCCGCGAGCGATCCAGCGCGGCGAGCGATCACGCCGGCCGTGCATGAGGCGGCGCTCGCGGAAGCCCGCGCGAACGCTTACCGCGACGGCGTTGCCGCCGCCGTCGCCGAAGCCGAAGCGCGCGCCGCGGTCGCGCTCGAACGCGTCGCCGCCGGACTCGATCAACTGGCGCGCAAACTTGAGGCCGTCGAAGCGCGGCTCGAGGTCGAGGCGATCGAGGTCGCGGTGGCGGTCGCCCGCAAGCTCGCTCCCGAACTTATCGCGCGCGAGCCGCTCGCGGAAATCGCCGCGCTCGCACGCGGATGCTTTGCCCAGCTGATCAATGCGCCGCATGTCGTCGTGCGCGTGAGCGACGCGCTGCACGCGCAGGCGCGCGAAGAACTCGAGCGCACGGCCCGGATGCATGGGTTCGAAGGCCGCCTGGTGGTGCTGGGCGAGCCGGAGATCGCCCCCGGCGACTGCCGGGTCGAATGGGCGGACGGCGGCATGGTGCGCGAGCGCGCCGCAACCGAAGCCGCCATCGCCGAGGCGGTCAATCGCTACGCGGCGGCGCGCCGCGCCGCCTTCGAGGGATAATGCGAGGTCACCGCGATGACTGATAACGAGCCCAAAGTGCCGCTCCCCGATCTTGAGGATGGCGGCGAGACGAGCCTGCACATGCGGCCCGACCTCGCGGCCGCCGCCGACCTCGAAACGGTCAACAAGACCGCGGCCGATCTCGAAGCGGTGTTCGACGTGCCGGTGCAGGTCTCCGCCGTGCTCGGGCGCTCGCGCATGGATGTCGCCGACCTGCTCAAGCTCGGCCCCGGCACCGTGCTCGAACTCGACCGCAAGGTCGGCGAGGCGATCGACATCTACGTCAACAACCGCCTGGTGGCGCGCGGCGAAGTGGTCCTGGTCGAGGACAAGCTCGGCGTGACCATGACGGAAATCATCAAGGCGGAGAGATGAAAGTGAAGAACGCGAATAGTGAATGGCAAATGGCGAGTAGTGAGTGGTGAATGGTGAATGGCAAGTGGTGAATGATCGAGTCACTACTCACTACTCACTACTCACCGCTCACCGCTAAAAAATGGCTGCGCGCGGAACCAACGGAGCTAACACATGCGCCTCCTGATCGTCGGCACGCTGGAAGGACAGCTCACCCTCGCGACCAAGCTCGCGATGGACAGGGGCGCGGCCGTCACTCACGCCGAAGACATCGAGCAGGCCCTGCGAGTCTTGCGCTCGGGGCGCGGCGCCGACCTGCTGATGGTCGATGTGGCGGTCAATATCCGCGATCTCGTGGCGAGGCTGGAGAACGAACTCATCCACGTGCCGATCGTCGCCTGCGGAACCGGCACCGACGCGCGCGCCGCGGTCGCGGCGATCCACGCCGGCGCCAAGGAATACATACCGCTGCCGCCGGATCCCGAGCTGATCGCGGCGGTGCTGGCAGCGGTCGCCGACGACCACCGGGAGCTCGTCTATCGCGACGAGGCGATGGCGCAGGTGGTCAAGCTCGCGCAACAGATCGCGCCGAGCGACGCCTCGGTGCTGATCACCGGCGAATCCGGCACCGGCAAGGAAGTGCTGGCGCGCTATGTGCATGGGCGATCGAACCGCGGCCGCGCGCCGTTCATCTGCGTCAACTGCGCGGCCATCCCCGAGAATTTGCTGGAGTCCGAGCTGTTCGGCCACGAGAAAGGCGCCTTCACCGGCGCCGTCGCGCGGCGCATCGGCAAGTTCGAGGAGGCAACCGGCGGCACGCTGCTGCTCGACGAGATTTCCGAGATGGACGTGCGCCTGCAGGCGAAACTCCTGCGCGCGATCCAGGAGCGGGTAATCGACCGCGTCGGCGGCAGTCGCCCGGTGCCGGTGGACATCCGCATCATCGCCACGTCGAACCGCAATCTCACCGACGCAGTGCGCGAGGGACGCTTCCGCGATGACCTGCTCTATCGCCTCAACGTGGTCAACTTGAAGATCCCGCCGCTGCGCGAGCGGCCCGCCGACGTGCTCGAACTAGCGCAGCATTTCGCGCGCATCTACTCCCAAGGCAACGGGATGCCGCTGCGGCCGCTTTCGGCCGAAGCGCGGCGCCAGCTCGTCGTCAACCGCTGGCCCGGCAACGTGCGCGAGCTGGAAAACACGATCCATCGCGCGGTGCTGCTCGCGAGCGGACCGGAGATCGGCGCCGAGGCGATCCAGGCGCCGGACGGCGGACGCCTCGATGATCCGCGTCACGTCTCGCCGGCGGTCGCGCACGCCGCTTTCGCGGCCGAGCAAGTGACGCGCGCGCTCGTCGGCCGCACGGTCGCCGACGTCGAGCGCGACCTGATTCTCGAAACGCTCAAGCATTGCCTCGGCAACCGCACCCACGCGGCCAATATTCTGGGCATCTCGATCCGCACCTTGCGCAACAAGCTCAACGAATATTCCGGCGATGGCATGCCGATCCCACCACCGGGCGGCGGCGAGGTGCGCAACGTGGCGTGAGCTCGGTGCCTCTTACCTCCCCCTGGAGGGGGGAGGTCGGCGCCCGCAGGGCGCCGGGTGGGGGTGAACGGCGCGCCAGCGCCGGCTGCTTCGCATTCACCCCACCTCCCCCTCCAGGGCCCTCCAGGGGAGGGTAAGCTGTGGCACCCTCGTGCCCGACAAACACACCCATCGTTCCTCCTTTCTCCTTCGTGTTAACCGGACGCTAACCATAAACCGGGCAATTTTTGCCTAGTCCGCGCAGACAGCTGCGGACTTCGGGAGCGCATTCGCATGACCGACGTCACCGCAGGGCAAGGCACGATCCTGGGTCTCACCCGCCTGCGGCTCGGCAATGTCGTCGATGTGCTCAAGCGCGGCGACATCGCGCTCGCCATCGGGGTGATGACCATCCTAGTGGTGCTGATCCTGCCGCTGCCGCCGGTCCTGCTCGATCTCTTCCTCGCTGTCTCGATCATTCTCTCGGTGCTGATCCTGATGACGGCGTTGTTCATCCATGCGCCGCTCGAGTTTTCCGCGTTTCCGACGGTGCTGCTGATCGCAACCATGCTGCGTCTCGCGCTCAACCTCGCTTCGACGCGCCTCATCCTCGCGCACGGGCACGAGGGGACCGCCGCCGCCGGTCATGTGATCCAGGCGTTCGGCAACTTCGTGATGGGCGGCAATTTCGTCATCGGCATCATCGTTTTCACCATCCTGGCGATCGTCAATTTCGTGGTGATCACAAAGGGCTCCGGTCGCATCGCCGAGGTGGCCGCGCGGTTCAACCTCGACGCCATGCCGGGCAAACAGATGGCGATCGACGCGGATCTGTCGGCCGGACTGGTCGACGAAAAAGAGGCGCGCCGTCGCCGCAAGCAGCTCGAGGACGAAAGCGCGTTCTATGGCGCGATGGACGGCGCCTCGAAATTCGTCCGCGGCGACGCTATTGCCGGGTTGCTCGTCGTGCTCATCAATATCATCGGCGGGATGATCGTCGGCATCGTGCAGCAGAGCATGGCGTTCATCGAGGCCGGCCACACCTACACCGTTCTGACCGTGGGCGACGGCCTGGTAACGCAAGTCCCCGCGCTCATTGTTTCGACCGCCGCCGGCTTGCTGGTGTCGAAGGCCGGCGTCGCGGGTGCCGCCGACCAAGCGCTGCTGCGCCAGCTCTCCGGCTATCCCAAGGCGCTCGGCATGTCGGCCGCCGCCATGCTGGTGATGGCGCTGCTGCCCGGCATCCCAATGATCCCGTTTGCGCTGCTCGGCGGCGGCGCCGGGGCGCTGGCGTATGTGATTGAAAAACGCTCGCGCGCGGAAGCGACGGCAGCCGCGAAGAAGGCCGAAGCCGAGGTCAAAGCGGCGCCCGCCGACGAGCCGATCGCGGCCGCACTCAAGATCGACGACCTCAAGATCGAGCTGGGCTACGCGCTGCTGCCGCTCGTCAATTCGCCCGACGGGACCGACCGCCTCACCGAGCAGATCAAGGCGCTGCGCCGTTCGCTCGCCGCCGAAATGGGCTTCGTGATGCCGGCGGTGCGTATCCTCGACAACGTGCAGCTCGAGGCCAACAGCTACGTCATCAAGGTCAAAGAGGTGGAAGCCGGCACCGGCAAAATCTGGCCCGGCCAGTACATGGTGATGGACCCGACCGGCGCGCAGGTGACCTTGCCCGGCATGCACACGGTCGAGCCAACGTTCGGCCTACCGGCCACTTGGCTCGATCCCATGCTCAAGGAGGAAGCGGCGATCAAGGGCTACACGGTGGTCGATGCCGCGACCGTGCTCTCGACGCATCTCACCGAAGTGCTCAAGGCCAACGTGTCCGAGCTTCTCTCCTATGGCGAAGTGCAAAAACTCATCAAGGAACTGCCGAAAGAGCAAGGCGAACTCGTCAAAGACATAGTGCCGTCGCTGATTACGACTTCCGGCATCCAGCGCGTGCTCCAGCTTCTGCTCGCCGAGCGCATCTCGATCCGCGACCTCGGCACGATCCTCGAAGGCATCGCCGACGCGCTTGCCTACACGCGCAACCCGACCATCCTGGTCGAGCACGTGCGCGCACGGCTCGCGCGCCAGATTTGCGCCCAGTACACCTCGCCCGCCGGCTATCTGCCGCTGATCGCGCTCTCGGCCAAATGGGAGCAGGCGTTCGCCGAATCGATCGTCGGCCAAGGCGAGGAGCGCAGCCTTGCGATGCAGCCCTCCAAACTCTCCGAGTTCATTTCGCTCGTGCGCGAGCGCTTCGAGCATGCGGGGCGGGAGGGCGAAGCGCCGGTGCTGGTGACCTCGCCGGGCATCCGGCCGTTCGTGCGCGGCATCGTCGAGCGCTTCCGGGCGCAAACGCCGGTGCTCTCTCAAGCCGAGATTCACCCGCGCGCGCGGCTGCGGACCGTGGGCAGCATCGGATGATTTGGCGATGTCTCCCGATCGCAATGAACCTTTTTCCCGGCAGCGGCGACCAATAGGCGAACACGGGGGATCGCCATGAACTCTTCGCTCGCCACGGCCGACCGCACCACCCACCTCAAGGTCGTCGTTGTCGCGCTCGTCGCGGCGATCCTCGTCGTCGCCGGCTGCATTGCCGCGCGGGTCACCGCCATGGACACCGAGATCGCGCGGGTGCGCACGCAGGGCGTGGTGGTGGTCAAGGCCGGCACACCGACCGCCTACACCCGCACCGAGACGCCGGCTCGTGGTGAATAGTGAGTAGTGAATGGTGAGTGGATCACCACTCACCATTCACCATTCACCACTCACCTTTTTATGGCGACGGAGCCGCGAAAGTGGGCGGCGTCACCTGCAGGAGCCTGCCGCTGTAGAGCACCGGCCCGGTCGGCGCGCCGGTGGGCGAGCCGCCCTCGGGCTCGAGCGACACGGCGTAGGTAGCGCGGTTGATGGTGACGGCGTCGTAGTTGGCGAGCTGCGTCCGCTGGGTGAACTCTTCGTCGTTGATCACTCCGAGCGAGCGCGGCGACTTGAAGCGATCCGACACCAACCACAGCTCATAGTTCTTGCCGGGCTGACGCTCGGCGCGGACGGTGCGTACCGTCAACGAGCGCTTGTCGAGATCGAAGGTGAGAAGAAACGCGGGCGAGGCGGCGTCGCGCTGCAGCACCGCCACGTATTGCGCCGGTCGGGGTGACGGCACTTCCACCGTTTTGACGACCTCAACCTGCTTCTCGACCACGCGCGGCTTGAGCGGGTCCGGCATCAGCTCCGGCCGCACTTCGCGCATGATCACGATGCCGGCGAACACTGCCGCCAACGCGGCGATCGCAAGCGCGGCGCCGCGCCAACGATTAGCGCGGCGCGACAGCGCGATGACCTGTGCGACGGATTCGATGTCTTGTTCTGGCGGCGGCGACGGCCGCGCCTGTGGGGGCGGCGGCAATGGCTCAATCGAGGGCGACTCGATCGCCGGCGGCACCACCTCGACAGCAGCCGTAGGTGCCGCAGGCTCAACCGGTGGCGGGACGATGGCGGGTGCGGGTTCGGCCGGCACCGACGGAGGCGGCTCTTCGGCCATCACATCGCGGATCGGATCGCCGCTGGCGTGGCGCGCCTTGATGCGGCCGAGGATCGCGGGCGGCGGCTCGACCGGCGTCACCAGCACGTTGAGCTCGCCAAGCCGCCGTTCCCAATCGCGCACGAGCGACGCGAACACCGGGTCCGACGCGATCATCTGCTGCACCTGGACGCGCTCGGTGAGACCCAGCGTGCCGAGCACGTATTCGGCGGCCAGCACTTCCTTATCCGGGCTCTCGATCATGACCCGAGGCACTCCCGAATCTGCAGCAGGCTGCGCCGCAGCCACGTCTTCACCGTGTTCGCCGGCGTCTCGAATTTTTCCGCCAGCTGCTCCCGGCTCCAGCCGCTGTAGTAGGCCAGCAGCACGAGCCGGCGGCGTTCTTCTTCCAGGTCGCCCAGGCAGGCGAGCAGGCGGCGCAGCTGATCGGTCATCTCATGCCGTGCAAGCGGCGTGGGCTCTTCCGATGCCGGTTCGTTAGCCGGCGATTCGTCCTCGATCGAGGCTTCGCCTTTCTTGCGCACCACGTCGAGGGCCCGATTGCGCGCGATTGCAACCATCCAGGTGATCGGCGTCGCCCGGCTGGGATCGAACTCTCCGGCGCTGCGCCAGATGCGCAGATACGCGTCTTGCATCACCTCGTCGGCGAGATCGGCCCGACGCAAGATACGCAACACGACCCCGTAGAGTTTCGCGCGGGTGGCGGCATAGAGGCGGTCGAATGCCGCATCATCGCCCTTCGCGACGGCGGCGATCAACGCAACCAAATCGGCCGGCGTGAGAACCTCGGCTTGCGCCCCCGCCATACTTGCCCCCAGCCCACGCCGGCGTGCACCGGCGACCGCAGCTTATGAGCGAGCATTATCGCCGGGCCGGGCGGGCCGCGTCGAGTCCGTCGCGGTGGGGAAAATCGTATTTGGAAAGAAGTGCCGGCTCAGGCGCCGATGCCGTCGCGGTGACGCATCAGGCCGATGCGGTCGAGCTCGGCCTGCTCGCGCATTTGCTCGCCAGCGCGTTCGCGCATCTGGTCCCGTTCGTCGAGCAGCTCGACCTTCTTGAGTTCCTCGAAGGCTTCGGCCAGCGCCGCGCGCGCGTCTTCGAGCTGGCTCTTGAGGTCGTCGGCGGAGCGCTTGAGGTTGTCGCGCCGGTTCAAGGCCGCCTTGGCGTAGGTCGGATAAGCAAAATGCCCCGGATCGTGGATGCCGGCGCGCTCCTGCTCGGCCAGGATCTCGCGGTCGAGATCGGCGGCCATGCGATCGAACTCGGCGATCATGCCTTCGATCTGCATGACCTTGCGGCGTTTCTCATCGACCTGAAATTTCTTCAGGCGGATGAGCGTGTCACGCGACTTCATCGACTCGTACTCCCCGAAGCCTCGATGGCCTCGTGCTTCGCCCTAACCCGAAACGGTGATGGTAATAATGCACCGCAGCACCTTGGGCATCCTGACACGACAACGTTAGTTTTCGGTTTCCACGGTGGCTAAAGTATTGGCCCATGATCTTTTCCGAAAACCGGTCCCCACTTTTCGGGATCATGCGCCGAGGATTTGCTCCAGCCACGCGTATCCCTGTGCGAGGCCGGTCGACTCGTCCTTGCCCTGAGCGAGGAATTGCTCGAGCGGCTCATGCAGCCGGATCGCTTCGTCGACCTCGGGGCTCGAGCCGGCCCGGTAGGCGCCAAGCCGGATCAACTCCTCCATGTCGGCGTAAGTCGCCATGACGCGCCGTGCGCGATTGATAGTTGCAAGATGCGCCGGATCGGCGGCCCGCGGCATCGTGCGCGAGACCGACTTGAGGATGTTGATCGCCGGGTAACGGCCGCGCTCAGCGATAGCGCGCTCCATGACGATGTGGCCGTCGAGCGTGCTACGCACGGCGTCCGCCACCGGCTCGTTGTGGTCGTCGCCATCGACCAGGACGGTGAATATGCCCGTGATCGTGCCTTGCTGCGTGCCGGGGCCGGCGCGCTCCAACAGACGCGGCAGCTCAGTGAACACTGTCGGCGTGTAGCCCTTGGCGGTGGGCGGCTCGCCGGCCGAGAGGCCGATCTCGCGCTGCGCCATGGCAAAGCGCGTAATCGAATCCATCAGCACCAGCACGTCCTTGCCTTCGTCGCGAAAGTATTCGGCGATCGCGAGCGTCACGTACGCAGCCTGCCGTCGCATCAGCGCCGGCTCGTCGGAGGTGGAGACGACCACGACGGAGCGCGCGAGGCCGGCCGGGCCCAGGTCATCCTGCAGGAACTCCTGCACTTCGCGTCCTCGCTCGCCGACGAGGCCGATGACCGAAATGTCGGCCACCACATTGCGTGCGAGCATCGAGAGCAGCACCGACTTGCCGACGCCGGAGCCGGCGAAGATGCCCATGCGCTGCCCGCGGCAGCAGGTGAGGAACGTATTGAGCGCGCGCACGCCGAGATCGAGCGGCGCGCCGACGCGGCGGCGGGCGTGCGCCGGCGGCGGCGCGTTGCGGAACGGCGCCGGCGAGGGACCGGGCGGCAGCGGGCCTTTGCCGTCGATCGGCTCGCCCATGGCGTTGACCACGCGGCCGAGCCAGTCGTCGGAGGGACGCACCGCCGCCGGCACAGATGTGACGACGGCACGGCAGCCGCGCCGCACGCCCTCGAGCGCCGCGAAGGGCATCAGCAGCGCGTTGGCGCCGGCGAAGCCGACGACCTCGCACGGAATGATCGGACCGGCGCCGGTCTCGACGAGCACGCGCGCGCCGACCGACATGGCGTGGATGGGCCCCGCCACTTCGACCAGCAATCCGCGCACGCCCACGACGCGGCCGTAGACCTCGACCGCGTCGAGTTCGGAAATCTGCTCGGCGAGCGCCTTCATCACCGCCAACCCGCGCCTGAATTATTACCGGAGCGTTTGCCCTTAACCCGACATTTACCCGTCTCATTAATCATTAGCGCCGGGTCCTTGGGGGAAAAGCTGCCGTGTCCTATCTGGGACGGATGGGACCCGGCAGCGAGAGTCGGCTCCGACCGACTCTTAACGTGACGCATGAACCGGAACGTGGCGAAAAACTCGATCCCGCGCAATATTTTACGGCGATTCGCAATGAAACGCCCAGAGAATGCTTGCGCATTGGAATCAGGTTTTGTTAACCATTGGGCCGTAGCGTGCCGAATCAAAGTGTCCCAAGGCGTTAACCGGGGCCGCCGCTACGGCGTGCCGACCTGAGCCCCAAACGGCGAGGAAGGGGACTGGCATGCGCGTCTTATTGATCGAGGACGACAGCGCGACGGCGCAATCCATCGAGCTGATGCTCAAATCCGAGAGCTTCAACGTCTACACGACAGACCTTGGCGAAGAAGGCGTCGATCTCGGGAAGCTGTACGACTACGACATCATCCTGCTCGACCTGAACCTGCCCGACATGTCGGGGTTCGAGGTGCTCCGGTCGCTGCGGGTCTCGAAGGTCAAGACCCCGATCCTCATCCTCTCCGGCCTCGCCGGCATCGAGGACAAGGTCAAAGGTCTCGGCTTCGGCGCCGACGACTACATGACCAAGCCGTTCCACAAGGACGAGCTGGTGGCGCGCATCCACGCGATCGTGCGCCGCTCCAAGGGCCATGCCCAATCGGTGATCCAGACGGGCGACCTCGTCGTCAATCTCGACACCAAGACCGTCGAGGTCTCATCGCAGCGGGTGCATCTGACCGGCAAGGAATATCAGATGCTGGAGCTCTTGAGCCTGCGCAAGGGCACGACGCTGACCAAGGAGATGTTCCTCAACCACCTCTACGGCGGCATGGACGAGCCCGAGCTCAAGATCATCGACGTGTTCATCTGCAAGCTGCGCAAGAAGCTCGCCAACGCCTCGAGCGGCAAGAACTACATCGAGACGGTGTGGGGGCGCGGCTACGTCCTGCGCGAACCGACCGAGGACGAGGCCCGGATACCGGCCTGAGGGCCTGGCAAATTCTGGTTACCGAACCCCGCCGCAAGGCGGGGTTTTCGTTTTTGGCAGGAGATGAACCTGATTACTTCGCGCCGACCAAGGTCGCCGGGCGCGGGGCCATGGCGGCGACGCGGGCGGCGAGCCCGGGCGCGCTCGCCGGCATCGCCGGGGCGTAAAGTCCGCGCCGCTCGGGCACCGGCTTGAAGGCGTCGGTGAGGCCGACCACCGTTTCGGCGGCGCCGAGCACCAGGAAGCCGTGCGGGGCGGTCACGCGCGCGAGACGGCCGAGCACGTCGACCTTGGTCTCCTGATCGAAATAGATCAGCACGTTGCGGCAGAACACCAGATCGAACGGGCCGAGATAGGAGAAGTCGGAGAGCAGATTGAGCGGGCGATACTGCACCATTCCGCGGATGTCCGCCCCGATCTGCCACATCTCGCCGATCTGGGCGAAATACTTGACCAGCAGCTGGATCGGCAGCCCGCGCTGCACCTCGAATTGCGTGTAGAGGCCGGCCTTCGCCTTATCCAGCACCGCCGTCGCCAGGTCCGTGCCGAGGATCTCGATGCGCCAGTCGGCGATCTTGTCCTTCATTTCCTTGAGCAGGATGGCGAGCGAATAGGGCTCCTGTCCGGTGGAGGCGGCCGCGCACCAGATGCGGATGCGCCGCTCGGCCGCGCGCGACTGGAGCAGCGCAGGCATGATCGTGTCGCGGAAGTGGTCGAACGGAATCTTGTCGCGGAAGAAGAACGATTCGTTCGTGGTCATTGCATGAACCACTTCGACGGCCAGCCGGTCGTCGCGCTCCTTGAGCTTCGCGACCAGGTCGGCAAGGCTCGCAATCCCGGCCTTGCGGGCGAGCGGCAACAGTCGGCTTTCGACCAAATATTGCTTGTCGCCGGCGAGCGCGAGGCCCGAGCGCTGCTTGAGTAATTTGCACAGAAAGTCGTAATCGTGCGGGCTCACGTGCGTTCTCCCGCGCAAATCCGCAGCAGCTTGGGCGCAATTTCGTCGAGCGGGAGCACTGCCGAGCACACGCCCGCGTGTGCGGCCGAGCCCGGCATGCCCCAGACCACGCTTGTTGCTTCGTCCTGGGCGATCACGCTGCCGCCGGCGGCGGCGATATCGCTGGCGCCCAGCGCTCCGTCCGTGCCCATCCCGGTGAGAATCACGGCAAGCGCGCCGCAGCCGTAGACGCGCGCCGCTGACTCAAACAGCGGATCGACGGCGGGCCGGCAGAAATGCACAAGCGGCCCATCGTCGAGCGTGATCACCGCCCCGCCATTGTGCTGGAGAATGCGCATGTGGCGTCCGCCCGGCGCGACGTAGATAGTGCCGGCGCGGATCGGCTCGCCGTCGACGGCTTCGTGCGCCGGCCGCTGCGCGGAACGCCCGAGGTGCTCGGCGAGGATCGTCGTGAACATCGGCGGCATGTGCTGAGTGATCAGCACCGGGACCGTGTCGATGACCGGGGCGAGGCGCGACACGACGGTGTTGAGCGCCTGCGGGCCGCCGGTCGATGAACCGATCAGCAAGACGCGCGGCAGCAGCGCCGAGAACGGGCGCAGCTTGATGAGTGCGGCTTGGCCAGAGGGAGGACGCTCGACGGCGGGGCGCGCCGACGCACCCGGCGTACCGGCCGGCCCACGCGCGGAAGGCGGCACCTGACCTTTGCGCCGCCCGCCGAGATGACGGATTTTCTCGATCAGTTCGCGGCGGAACTCGAGCGACGTGGTGACGCCGCGGTTCGTTTCCGGCTTGGGTACATAGTCGGCCGCCCCCAGCGCCAGCGCACGCAAGCTGATCTCGGCGTGGCGGCGCGTGACCGCGGAGGCCATGATCACGACGACGTCGCGCTTCTTCTCGAGCAGCAGCGGCAGGGCCGAGATGCCGTCGAGTTCCGGCATCTCCACATCGAGAACCACGACGTCGGGGTTGGCGCGTTCGATCTGGTTGACCGCGTCGCGCCCGGTGCGAACCGACGCGACGACCTGAAAACCCTCCTCCTCCACCCAGCGCGACACGAGCCCGCGCACGACCACCGCGTCATCGACGATCATGACGCGCAACGGCGGCGGGCTGGCGACGGAGGCGGCCGCAAAGGCGGGCGCGGCGACGGCGACGCTCATGAAACGCGGTACTCGTTACGCAACGCAACTAACTAGAAAGCCGGTCAGATCAGCCCGACCTCGTGGAACTTGGCTTCGACGATGTCCTTGTCGAACGGCTTCATGATGTACTCGTTGGCGCCGGCGTGAAGCGCACGCGCGATGTGCACCACGTCGTTCTCGGTGGTGCAGAACACCACCTTGGGGGCATCACCTCCCGGCAGCCGGCGCAGCGCCTTGAGGAACTCGTAGCCGTCCATCACCGGCATGTTCCAATCGAGCAGCACCGCGTCGGGCAGCTGGCGCTGGCACTGCGCCAACGCCTGCTGGCCGTCCTCGGCCTCGGTGATCTGAAAATCCAAGCCTTCGAGAATGCGCCGCGCCACCTTGCGGATCACGCTCGAGTCGTCAACGACCAAACACGTCTTCATCGCATCACCCGTTGCTTCGGCCACCGCGGCCGAGGTTTACTTCAATTAACAACCGGCCTCACTCACGCGGCGAGCGGATCGGCAACCGTCATGTCGAGAACCCGGTCGACGTCGAGGATCACCAACAACTGGCCCTCGAGCCGATGCACCCCAGCCGAGACCCGCGCCAGGCGGGCATCGAGATTGACCGGATTGGCTTCGCGGGTGCCGTTCGAGAGCTTCATCACTTCGCCGACCGCATCGATCAGCAACCCGTAGGACTCGCCCTTAAGCTCGATGCCAACCGCCATCGGCGGGCGGCCGTCGGTGCGCGGCGCCAAACCGAGGCGCAGGCGCAGATCGACCGCGGTGACGATGCGGCCGCGCAGGTTGAGCACGCCCGCGATTTCCGGCGGCGCCAGCGGAACCCGGGTGAGCCGGTCGGGCATGAACACGTCCTGCACCCGCGAGATCGGCAAACCGAACAGCTGCCCGTCGAGCATGACGGTCACGTATTCGATGACGCTCTCGTCGAATTTTCCGTTCGCCTTCATGACTTCAGCTCACGCCGCCTCATTCCAATCGACGGTCGATTCCTTGAGCGCCGCGATAAGGCCGGGGCGATCGAACTTGGCGACGAACTCGTGGAACCCGGCCTGGCGTCCGCGCTCGACCGTCGCCGGCGAGGCGACCGCGGAAAGTGCGATGATCGGCACCCGCGCGGTGCGCACGTCGCGCCGCACCGCCTCGGCGAACTCGAAGCCATTCATGCCAGGCATCTCGATGTCGGAGACAATCACGTCGAAACGCTCGCCCGCCTTGAGCCGCGTCAGCGCGTCGTCGGCCCCGGTGGCGGTGGTGACCTCGTAGCCCGCGGCCTTGAGCACGGGCGCGAGCATGTTGCGGAAGAAATGCGAGTCGTCGACCAGCAGCAGGTTGCGGGTCAGCGCGTCGGCGCGCAGCTCCTTGCGGGTGAGCCAATCCCCGAACGCGAGCGGCAGGTAATGGCCGACATCGACGATCTCAGTAGCCTGACCCTTGACCACGGCCGATCCGAGCACGCCCGGCACGCTGGTGCTCACCACCTCGATATCGAGCTTGTCTTCGACGATGTCGACGATCTCATCGACCGCGAGCCCCATCGATCGGCCGCCGTCGGAAAACACGAGAAGGGGCTGCGTGCCTTCGCTGCGAATGCGCGCCGTCTCGTCCACCCGCACCAGCGGCATCAGCTGCCCGCGATACTGAACGAGATGGCGGCCGTTGGAGAACTCGATCTTCTTGCAGTCGATCTCCTCGAGCCGCGTCACGAGCGACAGCGGGACGGCCTTTAACTCGGGCGAGCCGGCGCGGAACACGAGCATCGACACCATCTTGCCGGCCGATGCGCTGCGCGCCTCAGCTTCGTCCTCGCTCTCCTCGCCTTCGAGCGTGCCGATCGCTTCGGCGATGCCGTTGGGATCGATGATCATGATCACCGAACCGTCGCCGAGAATCGTGTTGCCGGAAAACATTGCGATGTGGCGCAGCTTGGTCGACATCGGCTTGACGACGATTTCCTCGGTGTGAAACACGCTGTCGACCACGATGCCGAAGGTGTGGCTGCCGACCTGGGTAACGACGATGAAGCCGTCCGCGGGCTCGCCCGTGTCGCCCATGCGCAGCAGCTTTTTGAGATGCACCAGCGGCAGCAGCTTGTGGCGCAGCCGCAGTACCGGCGTGTCCTTGATCCGCTCGATGCGGTGTTCGGAATTGCTCTGCGCCCGCACCAGCTCCACGACCGATAGCTGCGGAATGGCAAAGCGCTCGCCTGCCGCCTCGACGATCAAGGCCGAAACGATCGCGAGCGTGAGCGGAATTTTGATGGTGAAGCTGGATCCCTCGCCAACCACCGACTTCACGTCGATGGTGCCGCCGATCTGGTCGATGTTGTTGCGCACCACGTCCATGCCGACGCCACGGCCGGAGACGCTCGTGACCTTCGCGGCGGTCGAGAACCCGGGGGCGAAGATGAACTTCTGAACCTGCGCTTCGCTCATCTTCTCGACGTCGGCTTCGCTGGCGAGCCCGTTCGCCACCGCCTTCGCCTTGATGCGTTCGACGTCGAGGCCGTGGCCGTCGTCGGCAATTTCGATGATGATGTAACCGCCCTGGTGATAGGCCGAGAGCCGGATGGTGCCCTTTTCGGGCTTGCCGGCGCGCCGGCGCTCTTCCGGACTTTCGAGTCCATGGTCGGCCGAGTTGCGCACCATGTGGGTGAGCGGATCCTTGATCAGGTCGAGCACTTGGCGGTCCAGCTCGGTCTCGGCGCCGTGCATTTCGAGCTCGATCTCCTTGCCCAGCTCGGTCGCAAGGTCACGCACCACCCGCGGAAGCTTCTGCCAGGCGTTGCCGATCGGCTGCATGCGCGTCTTCATCACGCCTTCCTGCAGCTCGGCCGTCACGTTCGAGAGGCGTTGCAGCGGCACCTTGAACTCGGAATCCTCGTGGCGCCGGACGATTTCCAGGAGCTGATTGCGGCTGAGCACCAGCTCGGACACCATCGTCATGAGGTGCTCGAGCGTTTCGACGTTCACGCGGATCGATTGGTTCGCGACTTTGCCGTCCGCCTTGCCGCCGTCGTCAGCGGCTTCCTCTTTGTTTTCGCGCCGCGCGGGCGGCGGCGCGGGTATCGCCTTGGCCGGAGCGGGCGCGGGCGTCGGTTGCGGGCCGGGCGTTTCCCTGAAGGCGCGCTCGAGTTCATCGAGCGAGACCTCGCCGGGGCGCAGCGGTCGCTCCAGCACCTGATAAACCAGCGAGCCGGTGCTCACCGCGGGCGCCGCCTCGACCGCGCCCTGCATCGCCATGTGCTCGAGCTGCGCAATCAGGTCCCGGTCGTCGCCGGCGGGCTCGCGCTGGTTGCGCTCGAGGTCGCCGAGGATTTGCTTGATGCGGTCAATGGTGGACAGGACCAGCGTGACCGCGGCGCCGGTGACCGCCATCCCGTCGCGGAACTTGCCCATGAGGGTCTCGGCGGCGTGCGCGAGCGCCTCGAGACGCGGCAGGCCGAGAAACCCGCAGGTGCCCTTGATCGTGTGGACGAGGCGGAAAACGTTATCGAGAATTTTCGCGTTGTTTGGCTCCTGCTCGAAACGAACCAGCTCGACGTCGACAACGTCGAGACTCTCGTTCGTTTCAGTGAGGAACTCGCGCAGCAGATCGTCCATCGACTGGACCTCGACGTGCAGTTACGCGCAAACAACGAAAAGGCCTGCGCAAGCGCATTGCGCCGCACAGTGTGTCGGCAAACCCTTTAATTTTGGTTGCCTAAGGGCCGGTAAACGGACCGATCGCCGATGCTGAGGCCGCGCAATTTTGCTGGATTTTTCGCGGTGTCACGTAGCCGCGACGACGATCCCCTCGCCTTCGGGCGTAAGCGTGACGGTGAGCCCGCAACTGCGCGCCAACAGCCCCGTATAGAACGGCTGAATGGCGTGGGAATCGACCGCATGTGCCTCCGGCTCGCCCGCGACGAGGCTGGGGACGGCCTGCGGGACCCGGGCGTTCTGGCCGGTCGCGCTGATGCGAAAGCCCATCACCTGGCCCTCGCCGACCGGATCGACCTTCAGGGTCCCGCCGCGCGGGATCGTCTGGCCGGCCAACAGGAGGAGATTGAGCAGCAGCTTGACCCGGTTCTTGGGCAGGAGCTCGCGGGGCAGATTCCATTCCAGCCGCGTCTTGCCGTCTTCGAGAAAGCCGCGCGCGACCCCCTGGGCATCGCCGAGATCGATCGCCGCTCCCGCCGAGCCGGCGGCACCGAAGGCCAACCGGCAGAATTGCAGGCGGGCGGACGCCTGCTGCGAGCTTTTCTTGATGAGGTCCATCGCGAAAGTTTGCGTTTCCTCGTCCTTGGCTTCCTCGAGAACCTCGAGGCCGTTGACCACGGCGCCGACCGGACTGATCAGATCGTGGCAGACGCGCGAGCACAGGAGCGCGGCAAGATCGAGGGCTTCGAGGGTGACCGGGCCGGCCATGACAAAGTCTCCGACAAACGCATGACAGCTGGGCAGCGCGGGCGCCGTGTCCAGGCTCACCGGCCGTGATACACCGCACCGATTCGACCGGCCAACGCAATCAGGACCATAGTGCCGCGAACCCGAAGTTCGCACTACAATTGCCGCGAGTCCGACTGCGAACTTCGGGTTCAAAGCGGCACTAGAATCATAGCGTTGCTAGTGTCCTTCGATTCCGAAGTTCGCTTCGGAACGTGCGGCAAGCTCGGGCGAACTTCGGAATCGGGACACTAGCTGTGAGCGGCGATCGGAATGTTGACGGCCTGACTGTTCCGGCAGTTTCGTTGATGGACGACCTCACCGCGCTGGTCTCGGAGGCCGCAGCGGTAGTCCGGCGCATCGGCCCCCAAGCGGCGCGCATGAAGGCCGATCATACCCCGGTCTGCGATGCCGATGAGGCCGCGGAAATCCTCTTGCTCGAAGGATTGGCGCGGCTCGCCCCCGGCGTGCCGGTGGTTTCGGAGGAGGCCTGCGCGCGCGGCGTGCGTCCACGACCAGGCACGCGGTTTTTTCTGGTCGACCCGCTCGATGGCACGCGCGAGTTTCTCGCCGGCCTCGACGAATACACCGTGAACGTCGCACTCGTCGCCGACGGCGTTCCGCAAATCGGGATCATTGCGGCCCCGGCGCAAGGCCGCGTCTGGCGCGGCGCTGCCGGTCGCGGGGCCGAGCGGTTCGATCTCGCCCCCGGCGCGGCACCGGCGGCCGCGCGCAATGTGACGCCGCTGCGTCCCCGGCCCCAACCGGCGCACGGCCTCATCGCCGCCGTGAGCCGGTCGCATCTCGACCCGCGCACGGCAGCCTTCGTTGCTGCCCTGCCGGGAGCGGACCAACTGGCGTGCGGCTCGTCCCTTAAATTTTGCCGGCTCGCCGAGGGGCAAGCGGACGTCTACCCGCGCCTTGCGCCCACCTCCGAATGGGACATTGCCGCCGGCCATGCGGTTCTGACGGCCAGCGGCGGCGTAATCAGAGCCCCGGACGGCGCTCCCGTTGCTTACGGACGCGCCGAGGAATTTTTCCGGGTTCCGGGGTTCGTGGCCTGGGCAGACCCGGCTGCCGCTACCCCCATCACGGCACGAGGACCTTGAGCAGCTCGGCCATTGCGCCTGCGCGGCCGCAACCAACTTGCCCGGATCGACCAGGAAGCCCCAGGCCGAGCGCTGCAAGGCCGGTTGACGGCTTATTGCCGCGGTGCCGTCATAGTTGCTGCCCAGGATTGATTCGGATGTGGGGTGGGGGCCGCTATTGCCTGCGGGTCCTACGCCCTCCCGGTATGCAATGAGTTGAGCGGCATACCATCCACGAGGGGGGTTCCATGCGCGCCGTCTTACGCAGCTTCGCTGTGCTGCTGTTCTTGCTCGGGCTCAACGCCTCACCCGCCCTGGCCCAACCGGCACCGGTCCAGCCCGCGCCCGCCCAGCCGGCGCCCCCTCCGGAAGCGGGCCCACCAACCTTCGCGCCGGGAGAACTGGTGGCGGCCGGCCACCGCTTCTTCGGCGGCGTCTCGCGCGGGCTTGCCACCATCATCGAGAAGGCGGTGAGCCAATGGGGCCTGCCCAACGGCTACGTGCTGGGTCAAGAGGGCGGCGGCGCGGTGGTTGTCGGTCTGCGCTACGGCGAGGGCGTGCTCTACACGAAGAATGCCGGCGACCTGAAGGTATTCTGGCAAGGGCCGTCGATCGGATGGGACGTGGGCGGCGAAGGTGCCCGCACCATGATGCTGGTCTACAATCTGCCGGCCACCACCGCGATTTATCAGCACTTTGCCGGTGTCGACGGCTCCGCTTACTTCGTCGGCGGGTTCGGCATGACGGTGCTCACCGCCAACCGCGTCGTCGTCATTCCGATCCGGGCAGGGGTCGGCGTGCGTCTCGGCGCCAATGTCGGCTATCTGAAGTTTACCGACCGGGCCACTTGGAACCCATTCTGACGCTCCAATCGTGCTTGCGCGACACTCAACGGCTGGCACTCGCGCCGGCCGCATGGCATCTTATCTTCAAAGCGCGATGACTTATCGTCATCCCGCTTTGCCTTATGTTTGGAGCATGATGTTTTCCGAAAACCGGTACCCACCCCGCATCAAGTGCGGGGCAGGCTTTTTCGGCATCATGCTCTAGCAATCCGGTCGGAGGCGTTCGTCCATGATCGAGCCGATCATGTATTTCGGGCTCGGCTTTCTCGCCGCGACCCTGCTTGCGCTCATCATCATGCCGTTCGTGCACGGCCGCGCCGAGCGCCTCACCACGCGCCGGCTGGAAGCGGCGATCCCGGTTTCGATGGCGGAAATTCAGGCGGACAAGGACCAGCTGCGCGCCGAGTTCGCCATGTCGACGCGGCGGCTCGAGATGAGCGTCGATCAGCTCAAGCGCAAGACCACGAGCCAGCTCGCCGAACTGGGCAAGAAGGCTGACGCCATCAACCAGCTCAAAGCCGAGGTGGGCGAGAAGACCGCAACCATTTTCGCCCTAGAGGCGCGCGAGAAGACCTTCAAGGATCAGCTCAAGGCGACCGAGGACGAACTCGCGGCCAAGACCGACGCATTGCGGCAAGGCGAGCGCACGCTCGCCGACAAACAGGCTGACCTCGCGCGCCTGACCGGCAACCTCGACGAGCACTCTGTCACGTCGGACAGCCGGCGTGTGGAAATCGTGGCGCTCAAGACGCAGATCGATGCGCTCACGCATGAGGTCGCCGACCTGCGGAAGGCGGTCAAGGACGCCGAGGGACGCGTCGAGCAGGAGCGTCGCGGCGCCGAAGCCGCCACGAAGGAACTGGCGCTTGAACGCGGACAAGTCGAGAGACTGGGCGAGCGGGTCGGCCAACTCGAACGCCAGCTGGCGGTGCAAACGACCGAGGCGGAGATCCTCGGCCGCCGCGTCGCCGAATTGGAAACGCGTCTCGGGGAGCAAGCGCGCATGCTGGGCGAACGCGAACGCGAGCGCGATCAGCTGCGACTCGATCTCGAGGCGGGCCGCCGTCTCGAAAACGATCTGCGCCAGGAACTCGCGAGCGTCGACCGCCGCCACGGCGCCGCTACCGACGCGCTCGCCTCGGAGAAAGCCTCGCTCGAAGCTCAGCTCGACCGGACGCGCGAGGAGCGAGCGAAGCTGCAGCGTGAGATTTCCACGATGAAGCGCGATGCCGAGGCTTCGTGGGCGGCCGAGCGCGTCGAGAACGCGCTGCTGCGCGAACGCATCAACGACGTGGCGGCCGAGGTGGTCCGGCTCACGTCGGTGATCGAGGGTCCCGGCTCCCGCATCGAAACCATCCTGGCGGAGACGCCCGCGCCGGCCACCGCCGTGAACGGCGCGCCGCAGGCTTCAAGCGATGAACCTCGCGGAAGCCTCGCCGAGCGCATCAGGGCGCTGCAAAACCGCGCCTCCCGCCTGTCGCCCGCGCGCTAAGCGGCGGCCCTTTTGCTCGGCCTTATCCGCCTGTTTGCAGCAGTCCTCGTTTTGTTAGTCTGCGGCGCGGCGCTCGACTTTGCGCGCGCCGAAAATGCGCAAATCGCCAAGCTACGCGCGGCCGAGCAAAAAATATTCACGGACGCGCAGATCGCCGACGGGTTCTTCAAGATCGCATTCGGCGCGGAGCTTGCCGTCGCCGGGCGCGTCGACCGCATCCGCAAGTACGACGGGCCGGTGCGCGTTTTTGTCGAAAGCCGCGCCAAGCCCGACCGCCGCCGGCAGGTCGCCGCTGCGGTGGCCGACATTGCGACGCGAGTCGATCATCTCGACATCGCCATGACCGACGATCGCGCTGCCGCCAACGTCACGGTCACGCTGGTGCGCAACCGCAATCTCGCCGCGACCATTCGCGCCTTCTACGGGCGCGACCGTGCGCGCCGCATCGAGCGCTCGCTCGAGCCGCAATGCCTGTCCGGGTTCAGCAAGGACGAGCAGTACCGCATTCTCCATTCCGACGTCATTCTCGTGGCCGATTCCGGGGAGTTCATTTTCTACGACTGCGTCTATGAGGAACTGCTGCAGGCGCTGGGGCCGATCAACGATGATCCGTCGGTACCTTGGAGCATGTTCAACGACGACGTCCAGAAAGGTTTTTTCGACGTCTACGATCAATATCTGCTCAATATCCTCTACGACCCGCGCATCCGCCCCGGAATGACGCGCGACGAAGTCCGGGCGCTGCTGCCGCAGGTGCTGCCAAGCGTGCGCGCGTTCGTGGCGCGGGCGAACGGGCTGAATCGGTGACAACGCCGGCTTTGCGGTCGGCAGGTGTTAAAGAGAATCCGGCGCCGCTGCTTCCGAGCGCCGACCTGTGAGGTTCCAGCATGCGCGTATGGTTGATCCTAGTCGTCGTCGTTGCCGCGGCGAGCCTGACCGGCGGCTGCGGCAGCGCCAGGCCGGCGCCCTACTGCGCCTGGACGCCCGCATACAACAGCTGCGATTTCCCCACGCTTGAGGCCTGTCGCGCCAATATCAAAAACACCGACCGCGGCATCTGCGGCCCCAATCCCGCTTACAAAGGGCCGCCGCCCGAATAATCGTCTTTGCAGGATTGAATGTGATTGCCCTGATTGCCTAGGATTTGTGCAGCGCACAATTCGCGGGCGAACTGCGGCTGATTTGGGCAGCAATGCTTACCGAATCGTTAAAGGCCGGCCCGCCATCCTTCAACTATCCTCTTGCAATTACAGGGGTAATCCAAAGCCACGGGAGTGGCATAGCGCTTGAATAGTGATCTGTGAAAACGGCCCCAACCGAGGAGACCGAGATTGGATTACGCGGAGCCGTCCGCGCTGGCCGTGCCCGCCGAATAGGATGAAGCGCGCATTCATGTCCGGAGACTTCGCGCCCGAGCAGAAACGTTACCTGGAAGGATTCGTGTCCGGCCTGCAGGCGGCGCGCGCCGCGCGTGGTCTGCTCACCGGCAACGGCGCCGCCGCTATACCCGGCAGCGGCGGCGCCGAGCCGGTTGGCCCCGATGCCGCGGCGATCAAGGCGCAGGATCGGTTCGTCGGCGCCGGGCAGAAACTTTCCGATCAGGAGAGATTCAAGCGCGAGCTGCATCCGTTCGACGGCTACGAGCGCCTCAAGGCACAAGCTGCCGCGAACGAGCCCCCCAAGCCTCCAGATAATTTCCGCTGGCGGTTCTACGGGCTGTTTTACGTGGCCCCGGCCCAGAACGCCTACATGTGCCGGCTGCGTATCCCCAACGGGATCCTCAAACATTGGCAGTTCGCCGGCGTCGCCGATCTCGCCGAGCGCTACGGCGGCGGCTACGCGCACGTGACCACCCGCGCCAACCTGCAGATGCGCGAAATCGAGCCGAAGAACGCCGTCGCCATCATCGAAGCGATTCAGGATCTGGGCTTAAGCTCGCGCGGTTCCGGCGCGGACAACATCCGCAACGTGACCGGCACGCCCACGGCCGGCATCGATCCGCAGGAACTCATCGATACGCGTCCCTACGCGCGCGAATGGCACTTTCACATCCTCAACGATCGCTCGCTTTACGGCATCCCGCGCAAATTCAACGTCGCCTTCGACGGCGCCGGCACGATCCCGGTGGTCGAGGAAACAAACGACATCGGTTTCCAGGCGGTCGAAGTGAAGGACGGCTTTGGCCCCGAAAGCGGCGTGTGGTTTCGCCTGATGCTCGGCGGCATCACCGGCCATCGCGACTTTGCGCGCGACACCGGCGTGATCGTCAAACCGGACGACGCAACCCTCGTCGCCGATGCGATCGTGCGCGTCTTCATCGATCACGGCGACCGCACCAATCGCCTCAAGGCGCGCCTTAAATACGTGCTCGATGCCTGGGGGTTCGAAAAATTCCTCGGCGCGGTGGAAGAGAAACTCGGCCGCAAGCTCACGCGGGCGGCGGCTGAGGCAATCGCGCCGCGGCCGCCGTTCGACCGCACGGCGCATATCGGCGTGCATGCGCAGAAACAGCCGGGCCTCAACTGGATCGGCGTTGCGCTTCCGGTCGGCAAGCACACGGCGGAGCAGATGCGCGGCCTCGCGGAGATCGCGCGCGATTGCGGCGACGGCGATATTCGCCTGACGGTTTGGCAGAACCTGCTGATTTCGGGCGTGCCGGATGATCGCGTGGCGGAGGCGCGAGACGCAATCGCGGCGCTCGGTCTCTCGACCGAAGCGAGCCCATTGCGCGCCGGCCTTGTCGCCTGCACCGGCAACAAGGGCTGCAAATTCGCACTTGCCGACACCAAGGGGCACGCGGCGGCGATCGCCGACTGGTGCGAACCACGCGTCGCCCTCGATCAGCCGGTCAACATCCATCTCACCGGCTGCCATCACTCCTGCGCGCAACACTTCATCAGCGAGATCGGCCTGCTCGCCGCGAAAGTGGAAGAAGGCGAAAGCGACGCGATCGAGGGTTATCACATCCATATCGGCGGCGCCTTCGGGCCCGACGCGACGCTGGGGCGCGAAATCTACCGCGACGTGAAGGCGCAGGACGCGCCGGCGACGGTCGGGCGCATGCTCGCGGCCTACATCAAGCACCGCGCTTCGCCCGCCGAGACCTTCCTCGCCTTCGCCAATCGCCACGACCTCGACGCGCTCAAGACGCTCGTCGCCGCGGAGGCCGCATGAGCCTTTCGACGCGCCCGCCGTTCCCCACCCTGATCGCGGAAAACGCGCCGTTCACGCCCGAGCAACGCGAGTGGCTCAACGGCTTCTTCGCCGGGCTGCTCTCGCTCGACGGCGGCGTGATCCCGCTGTCGGCGGAGCAGACGGCGGCGCTGATGCCGAGCGGCCTTGCGCCGGCCCCCGTCGCCAAGGGACCGCTCGACGATGGCGACGATGGCGAGACCCCGTGGCACGACCAGACAATTCCGCTTCCGGAGCGCATGACGCTGGCGGAGGGGCGGCCACTGCGCCGGCGCATGATGGCTGCCATGGGCCAGCAGGATTGCGGGCAATGCGGCTACAACTGCGAGGATTATTCCAACGCGATCTTTCAGAAAAAAGAAGAACGGCTCAACCTGTGCGTTCCGGGCGGCAAGGAAACCGCCCGCATGCTCAAGAAACTCTACGAGGGTCTCGACGGCGCCGCGCCCGCCGCACCCGCAGTCGTGTTGCCAGCGCCGGCGGCGGAACCGCAGGCGGACCGGACCGCGGTCTCGCGTGACGCTCCGGTCGAAGCGACTTTCCTCTCCCGCACGCTTCTCAACAAACCGGGCTCGGGCAAGGAAACCTGGCACATCGAGTTCGACATTGCCGGCACCGGGCTCGACTATGCGGTCGGCGACTCCTTCGGACTGTTTCCTCGCAACGATCCGGCGCTGGTTGAGGCGGTGCTCAAGGCGGTCGATGCGCCGCCGGATTTTCCCATCGGCGGGCGCACGTTGCATGATGTGCTCACTGACGGCGTCTCGCTCAATCCGGCGCCCGACATGCTGTTCCAGCTCATCTCCTATCTCATCGGCGGCGAGCGCCGGCAGAAGGCGCAGGCGCTTGCCGCCGGCGACGATCCGGATGGCGACGCCGAAACCCTCGATGTGCTCGCGGCATTGGAAAAATTTCGCGGCGTCCGGCCGGATCCCGAAGCCTTCATCGAAGCGCTCGATCCGCTGCAGCCGCGGCTTTATTCGATCGCTTCCTCGCCCAAGGTCGATCCAGGGCGCATCGCGCTCACGGTCGACACGGTGCGTTATGCGGTGGGCAAGCGCACGCGGCTCGGCGTCGCGTCCACCTTCCTCGCGAGTCGCATCGCGCCGCACAGCAAAGTGAGAGCCTACGTCCAAAAGGCGCAAGGCTTCGGCCTGCCTGCGGACCCCGCGGTGCCCATTATCATGATCGGCCCGGGCACCGGCGTCGCGCCGTTCCGCGCATTCCTGCACGAGCGCATGGCCGTTAAGGCGCCCGGACGCAATTGGCTGTTCTTCGGCCATCGCAACAGCCGCCAGGACTTCTTCTACGAGGACGAGCTTGCCGGCATGAAGGCGGCCGGCGCACTCACCCGCCTCACCCTCGCCTGGTCGCGCGACAGCGAGGAGAAAATCTACGTTCAGCATCGCATCCGGGAAGTCGGGCGCGACCTGTGGTCCTGGATCGTCGATGGCGCGCACGTCTATGTGTGCGGCGACGCCAAACACATGGCGAAGGACGTGGAGCGGGCGCTGGTCGACGTTGTCGCGACCTTCGGCGCGCGCAGCACCGACCAGGCGATTGCCTTCCTGTCCGATCTCAAGAAGGCCGGTCGCTACCAGCCGGACGTGTACTGAGCGGCGCATGAGCCTGTCGTTGATCCCCGCCGAGCCGCAGCCCGCGCGTATCGCGCCGCTCGCGCGGCTGCCGGTGTTTCTCAAACTCGAGGGGCGCCGCGCGATCGTCGCGGGCGCGAGCGCGGCGGCGGCGTGGAAGGCGGAGCTCCTCGCGGCGGCCGGCGCGACGGTGGATGTGTATGCGCCCGAGCCGAGTGCCGAGTTGCTGGCGATCGCCGGCGCGACGCGCGGCATCGTTGCCTTTCATGCGCGGCCGTGGACTGCCGCCGATTTCGCCGACGCCGCGATTGCGATCGGCGCATGCGATAACGACGCCGAAGCCGCACGGTTTTCCGCGGCGTCGCGCGCGGCGGGCGTGCCGGTCAACGTGATCGACCGGCCCGCGTACTGCGACTTCGCCTTCGGGGCGATCGTCAACCGCTCACCCCTCGTCATCGGCATATCGACCGACGGCGCCGCCCCGGTCTTTGCGCAGGCAATTCGTGCGCGGATCGAAACGCTGCTCCCCCACGGTTTCGCGCGCTGGGCCGAAGCGGCGGCGCACTGGCGCCCGCGAGTGCAGGCGTTGGGGCGGGCGGTCGCGGCGCGATTCTGGGAAAGCTTCGCGGCGCGCGCCGTGACGCGCGCGCACGAGGCGCCCGATGAAGGCGACTTCCAGGCTCTGTTAGCTGAGAGCAACGGCGATCGCGCCGCCGCAACGGCGATCCTGATCGTCGCGCCGGACGATCCGGAATTGCTCACGTTGCGCGCGGTGCGCGCGCTGCAATCGGCCGACGTGATCCTCTTCGACGGCGAGGTGGCTCCGGCGATCCTCGACTTCGCGCGACGCGAAGCGCGCCGGATGCTGATCGCCGCGCGTGGAGGCGACACATACGGAGAGAGCGCAGCCACGCTGATCGCGCTGGCCAAAGCCGGGCGACACGTCGTGCGACTCACCGGCCCGGGCGTCGCCCGCGCCGAAGCGGAGATCGCGGCTTGTCGAACGGCCGGGGTTACAGTCGAGATCGTGCCGACCGTTGTTTCGCCTCCGCCAAGTGCCGTTATGGAGTCGGGAAAGAGCATGCTATCATCGCGGCATGAACGCTGAACTCAGGACAATGCTCGCGCGGATCGAGCGCTGGCCGGAAGAGGACCAGGAGGAACTCGCTCACATCGCGCTCGAAATCGAGGCGCGTCGGCACGGCGTCTATCACGCAACAGGCGACGAAGTTCGAGCGATCGATGAAGCTCTGGCGGCAGTCGATCGGGGCGAGGTGGCGAGCGACAAGGAAGTCGAGGCGGTCTTCGCGAAATACCGCCGCGCATGAAGGCCACATACTCCCGGCTTGCTCTGGCGGAGCTTGAGGACATTCTGGAACGGATCGCCGTGGAAAATCCCGCGGCTGCCGCCCGCGTCGTGCGCGTGTCGAGCGCGTGATCGAACGCATCGAACAGTTCCCCGAAGGTGCTCAGGAAGTGGCGGAGCATCCGGGCGTACGTCGGGTCCCGCTCGTACGATACCCGTACGTGATTCACTATCGGCTGACAGAAAACGAAATCGTCATCCTTCGGATCATACATGGTGCACGGCGTAGCCCGTGGGAGTACTCATAGAAGCGTCACGGGCAAATGTACGCGGCGGCTCCGGGCGGCCGGAAGCAGCCGACGGACTCGGGGATCACCTGCTTGGGCAGCCACAGGACGACGTTGGGGAAAAAGATGGTGAACCCGATCGTGATCAGAAAAACCACATAGATCGGCAGCGATGCGCGCAAGGCGTGCGAGAAGCGTACGCCGACGAATTTCGACGCCATCAACAGCACCAGGCCGTAGGGCGGCGTGATCAGTCCGAACGCGAGCGTGGCGATCAGCACGACGCCCATGTGCACGGGATTGATGTCCGCCGATTGAGTGAGCGCGAAGACGAGCGGCATGAAGATGATGATGGTCGGCACCGGCTCGATGAAGTCGCCGATGATGGTGAACAGCAGCACCAGCAACATCATGATGAGGTGCGGGTCGTTGCCCGCAAGGCTGGTGATCCATTCCGAGATCACGATTGCGCCGCGCAGGTACGCGAGCATCCAGCCGAATGCCGAAGCCGCGGCGATCGTGATGAGCGGCAGGGAGAAGATCAGCCCGGCCTGACAGAAATCATAGGGCAGTCGCTTGATGTGCTTGCGATTGAGGAACGGGATCACCACCAAAAGGATCCACACCACGGCAACCACGCCCGCTTCGGTCGGCGTGAACCAGCCGGTGAGAATGCCGCCGAGCAGGATCACCGGGATCATCAGCGGTAGTGCGGCGTCCTTGGTGACGAGGGCGAGCTCGCGGAACGTGGCGCGCGGACGCCGCATGCCGGCGGGGCCGAACAGATAGCAATAGATCATCAGCCCGAAACCGATCATGAAGCCGGGAACGACGCCGGCCATGAATAGGCCGGCGATGGAGACGTTGCCGACCGCGCCGTAGACCACGGCGGTGATGCTCGGCGGCACCAGCGCGGCGATGGTGGACGCGGCGGCGATGAGCGCGGCGATGAACGGCGGTTCATAGCCTTCCCGCTTCATCGGCCCGCCGAGCGCCCGGCTCATGACCGCGACGTCGGCGGTGGTGGACCCCGACATTTCGGAAAAGAACATGCTGAAGACCGCGACTGTTTGCGACAGCCCGCCGCGGATATGGCCGACGAGCGCGAGCGAGAGGTTGGAAACGCGCACCACGACATTCGCCGAACTCATCAACTCGCCGACCAGCAGAAAGAAGGGAATGGCCAGCAGCGCCTCGGAGTCGACGCCGTCGAACATTTTTTGCACGATTGCCGCGAGCGTAACATCGGTGAAAAGAGTCCCGACGATCACGCCCGCGAGTAGCGAAAAGGCGACCGGCACGCCCATATAGCCGAACAGCAGGAACAGGAAGGTCATCAACGCGAGGATAAGGGGCGCGCTCAAGCTGCGCCGCCCGTGCGTTCGATGAGTTCCGGCACATCGGCCTCGGCTTCAACCAACTCGGTCGGGTGATCGAAGCCGTTGCGCCAGCCGTTGACCAGTTGCTCCACCGCGAACAGGGCGATCAGCACCCCGGACAACGGGATTGCCGCATAGAGCGACGCGATCGGCGTCATCGATGGCATGCGGAAGCTGCCGAAACCACGAAGAAAATTGATGTAGCCGAAATAGATCATCCATAGCGCAACCGCGATCACCACCAGCCGGATGACTGTCTCCACCACGAGACGCGGCCATCCATGCAGGGATTCCGAAACGGCGGTGAGATAGAGATGATCGTTGCGGCGCGTCGCAACGGCGGCACCGATGAAGATGCCGTAGACGAAAAACGTTGACGTGACCTCCTGCAGCCACAGCCAGGGATGGCCGATGGTGCGCGTGACGATGTCGCAGACCACCGAGGTCGAAAACCCCAGCAGGGTCACGCCGCAAAGAACCATCAAATATCGTTCAAGACCGTCGAGCGCCGGCCATTTGAGGTGGCGCTGGCGCTGGAGAACCAGGCGGCTGACGGCCGTCATGCCGGCGCGCTGCGGCACTACTGGATAGCGCCGATCAGTTTCTGGATCTTGACCGCGTGCGGGCCGAGGTCGTTGGCGAGCTTGTCGAGATACGGCGCCGCCACTTTGACGAACCCCGACTTGTCGACGTCGCGTACCACCTTGACGCCGATCGACTTGAGCTTGGTCTCCGATTGGTGCTCCAAGTCGAGCGCCTTCGCGGGCTGTACGCGATTGACCTCGTCGGCGGCTGCCTGCACCCACTGCTTCTGCTCCGGCGTCAGGCTCGACCACAGCTTGTCGCTGATCCACACCAGGCTGTTGTTGGCCTCGTGCTCGGTGATCGAGAGGACCGGCGCCACCTCGTAATGCTTGTTGACCAGATAAACATTGATGCCGTTCTCGCCGAAATCGACGACGCCGGTCTGCAGCGAGGTGTAGACGCTCCCGAACGGCATGTGCACGGTCTGCGCGCCGTAAGCCGGGAACATCGTGTCCTCGGTGGCGGTCGCTTGCACGCGCACCTTCTTGCCCTTGATGTCATCGATTTTGTGCACCTCGGCGCGGCCGTACATGCTGCGCAGGCCGAGCGTTGCGAGCCCTATGACGTGCGCGCCCTGCACGGTCTCTTCGATCATCTCGCGCACGGCCTTGGCGACATTCGGGTCGGCGATCGCCTTGCGCAGGTGATCTTCCGAGCGAAACAGGAAGTGCAGCGACATGACGCCCGCCTGCGGCGACACGGTCGCCGCGTTGGCCGAGGCGGAAATGCAGAAATCGACGTCACCGGACTTGATCATCTGCAGCACTTGCGGCTCCTGACCGAGCTGCGCGCCGGGATATTGGTCGATCAGCATCGTGCCCTTGCTCAGCTCCTTGAGCTTGTCAGAAAAAACATCGCCGACGACACCATACCCTGTAGTGCGCGGCTGATCGTAGGCGAAGCGATAACGCTTCACCTCCTGTGCCGACGCTACCGTCGCCACCAGCACCGCGCCCAACACCACTGCCGTCAACGTTCGCAGAATCATGCCGTCCTCCCGCTTTGCGGCATCGCCGCACGGGGCGCCGCCGCTCAATACCCTTATTGGGGAGCGCGAATTGCGCGAAAGTGCGTCTTGCCTTCCCCTCGACCGCTTTGTTGGGTGGCGGCCTTTGTAAAAGCTTCGACTTGGGCGCCGCCATTGTCAACACGGGCGCGCCCGCGGGGAATTTCCGTGATGCAGCACGAGGGCGAAGCCCAGCGGAGGGGCCGGAACATTGCGCCGCGCCGACCGTTTTTTACCTCAGCGGAAAGGCAGGACCGAATGGGCAATAATGAGAAATCCGGCGGTAAGCCGGCCCGCTCAGAGCGGGAGAAAGAGGCCGAGCGTCGCGCGCAGGAGAAGGCTCTCGACAAAGCGCTGGAAGATAGTTTTCCCGCATCCGACCCGATCGCACCGAGTCAGCCCACGCCGAAGCTGGACTAAATCAGGATTTTGGGCCGGTCGGCGTCAGGCGACCGGCACGGAGACGAAACGGCTCGCCCCGGCCGACTGCACGTGCATCATCACGCTGCGTTTTCCACCGCGCCGCGCATTGGTCACGGCCGAGCGCACGTCCCCGGCTGAATTAACCGGCTTACCCGAGATTTCCAGAATGACGTCGCCGGGCGCGATGGCCTGATCGCCGCTGCCGCGGCGTTTGGCATCGATGACGACGACGCCGCGACCGCCGACGCCGCGCACCTGACTTGCGGGCGCCAGCGTCAGCCCGAGATCGGGCGGTGTTTCCGCACTGGGCGGCAGCTCCGCTGCCTTGCGCGCTTTCGCGCTGGGAAGCTCGCCAAGCGTGATTTCTACCGAGCGCTCCTTGCCGTCGTGCAACAGACCGAATGTCATCTGCGAACCGGGTGCTGCTTCGGCAACCGCGCGGAACAGGGCCCGGCTGTCCTTGAGCGGCATGGCGTTTACCGAAGTGATGACGTCGCCCGCCGCGATACCCGCTTTGGCCGCAGGTCCGCTGGGGATAGTTTCCGCGACCAGCGCGCCATGCGGTTGCGCGAGGCCGAGGCTCTCGGCGAGATCGGGCGTCATGCTTTGTATCTGCAAGCCGGCCCAGCCGCGCGTCACCGTTCCCTTCTCCTTGAGCTGAGGCACGACTTCCTTGGCAATGTCGGCCGGAACCGCGAAGGCAATGCCGACCGAACCGCCGGTCGGCGAATAGATCGCCGTGTTCACGCCGATCACGTTGCCGTCGATGTCGAAAGCCGGTCCGCCCGAGTTGCCCTGGTTCACCGGGGCGTCGATCTGAACGAACTCATCGTACGAACTCGAGCCGATATCGCGGCCGCGCGCCGAAACGATGCCGGCCGTGACAGTGCCGCTGAGCCCGTAGGGACTGCCGATCGCAAGCACCCAATCGCCGATGCGGGGTTGACGATCGGAGAGCCGCACATAAGGAAAATCGGCACGGCCGTCGACTTTGATGACAGCGAGGTCACTCTGCGCGTCCGAGCCGACAAGGTGCGCGGTGTAAGTCGCGCCGTCGTCGGTCGTGATTTCGGCGCGCGAACTGCGCTCCACCACGTGATTGCTGGTGACGCCGTAACCGTCCGGCGAAATGAAGAACCCCGCGCCTTGTGCCGTCTCGGCGGGCAGGCCCTTGCTGCCGCCATTACCGGGCACGTGCTTGGGATTGGTGCCCATGCGCGGCAACGATCCGTCGCCGAAAGACTCCGGCGTGATCGCGCCATCGCCCTGCTCAATCTTTACTTTGATCCCGAAAACCGCCGGCTTGACCTTCTCCACCACGTCGGCAAATCCGGCCGGCCGCGAGGCGGGCTGGCTCACTTCAGCGGCAAGCGCGGGCGTGACCTGCGCGACGCGCGAGCCCGAATAACCGGCGCCGTAGGCAAGCGCGGCCGCCCATCCGGCGATCGCCGCGACGATGACGACGGCAGGCCGTGCCGGACCGCGGTTCGATTGTTCTTCTTGAGCCGCACGCATCGCCATTCACCTTCTGCCAGCCGCCCTCTGGCGAGTGAACGCCGGCGCGGGAGAGCCGGTTCCCGGCTGCACCGACCGTGATAGGTCAGAAAAAAGGGGTTGGCTCAGGACGGCTGGGATTCGGCGCGGCCCGACGCCTGCACGGCTTGCTGGTCGAGCCACAAGGTCTCGATATCGACCGCGCGCAGGGTGTGGCCGCCGCTCGTGAGGATCCAGGCAACGCCCGCCGACGGGTCGGGATCGCTCGCCGCCGCCGCGATTGCCTCCCGTAAGGTGGGGAAGAGGCGCGGCTTGTCCCAGGAGCCAGGGCCCGTCGGGTGCACGTGCGCAGGCCAATATTGCAGATGGGCCGGCGCCTCGAACTCCCACTCTTCAACCTGATCGACGGCAGCGACCTCGGACATCACGCAGATTTCCTGCCTGCCTTCCCCGGTTGGCGATTGTGAAATGCACGCGCGGCGATTTTGTTCCGCCGGCAGCCTGGTGTGGCGGTTCAGAGGTCCGCATCTGAGGATCACTCGCGTGCCGTTTGAACGGCCGCGACACGGTTTGTTAGTTGTCGCGCGCCGACGCCTCGCCGGCGTATTTGCCGCGCGCAAGCGCGAGGCCTTCATCGGCGGCGATATCTTCTTCCTCGTGATGGGCGGCTTTGGCCTGCGCCGCTGCGCGGTTACGCGCCGCGATCAAATCGGCGACTGCCCGGGTCTGCTCCTCGGCCGTCAACGCAGGCTCCGCGCGCGGCGCGACCGGCGCATTGACCGCTGGATAGGCCGGCGGCGTCGTGGATCGTGCCCGCATGGTCATGGGCTCGCCGCCCGCCCATTTGGGAATGCTGTCAGTGACCAGGTTCGAGGCGCGGTCCTGGCTCGTTTCGAACGAGCTTGCGCATGCGCCTAGCAAAATGGCGGATGCCGCCAGCGCAATCATTGCGCGCGTTGAAAGGCTCAACGTCCTCACCCTGAACAGATGCCGGATGACAGAGGACAGATGACAGATGACAGATGAAGAAAGAATTAAGTAGCGATTGTAGCCCGCATGAGCGCAGCGAAATGCGGGAGTGAGCTCCCGGATATCGCCCGGCAAGCGCCGGGCTCATCCGGGCTACAAGCTACAGGCGCCGCAATTTCTCGATCAGTTCCGGCGTTGGATAGGAATCCGCCGGAAGGCCGACTTTGATTTGCGCGAGGCGTACGGCCGTGCGGGTGGTCAGGCCGAGCTTGCCGTCCGGCTTTGCGGTCAAGAAGCCGTGCCGCACGAGGAGTTGCTGCAAATCCATAACCTGCGCGGCGCTGAGCATCGGGATGTTGGGAGCGCCGCGATGGAGCGCCGGAGCGCCGGCGATGCGGGTGGCGAGGTAAGCCGCCGTCGTCGAATAAACCAGCGAGGCGTTCCACCCGAGGTACGCCTGGAAATTATCATAAGCGAGGAACGCCGGGCCGAGCCGGCCCATGGGCAGCAGCAGCGAGGCGGGTAATTCGTCGGCGGGCAATGGCCGGCCGTCGGCGTAGGTCACGCCCCAGCGCGACCATTGCGAACGCGGATGTTTGATCGAGAGGTCCGCCTGCTCCCACGGCACGTTGGTTCCAGCGCGCACTTCCTGGAGCCACGGCTCGCCGCGTTTCCATCCGAGGCCGACAAGGAAATTCGCGCCCGAGGCGAGCAGATCAGGCACACTGTGGATGAGGTCACGCCTGCCGTCACCGTCGTAATCGACCGCGTATTTGTAGTAGTCCGATGGCGTGAACTGCAGCGGACCGAGTTCGCCCGCCCAGTCGCCGATCATTTCGCTCGCGCGCAGGTCGCCGCGCTGGACGATGCGCAAAGCGTCGATGAGCTGCGTGCGAAAGAATTGCGGCCGGCGGCAATCGTACGCCAGCGTCGCGACCGCGCGCAGGATCGGGTATTTGCCGTTATTGCTGCCGAAGTCGCTCTCGAGCGCCCAGAAGGCCGTGATCACCGGCGCCGGCACGCCGTATTGTTTCTCGATGCGCGCGAACAGGTCGGCATGCCGCTTGATCATCGCGCTGCCGCCCTGGATGCGATAACCCGCCGCCATGCGGTCGGAGAACTGCAGGAAGCTCTGCTGGAATACGCCCTGTCCGTGATCGCGCCGCACGACCGCCGGATCGAACGCGAGGCCGTTGAGTGCCGCGAGCGCCGAAGGCGACACGCCCTCCCCGGCCGCCTCCTGGCGAACCCCGTCGAGCCAGCGCTCGAAGCTTTGCGTTTGACAGTTCGCCGCTTCGCTTGGAGCCGCTGCCGCACACAGCAGCGCGCCCACCAACAGGCTTGCGAAGCATCGCGCTCGAATCATCCGGATCGCTCCTTCCCGTGACGGGAATGCGCGCACGTGGAGGCGCGGTCAAGGGGCGATACGTCTCAGCGGGAGCGAGTTCGCCGGTGCGAGCGAGTTTGCTTGCGCCCGGGCGTGCGGCCGAACTGACGGCGCAGTTCGTCCTTCGCACGCATAAGGGTCCGGCGCCGCGCCGCCGGCAGATTCCTGCCCGCGCGATTGAGGTAAAACGTCAGCATCGACAGCGCCGAGCGGAACGCATCGGCCTTCCGGCGCCGGCTCCGTTCCGCCGAGCGCTTGAGCGAGGACGCGATCCGTTTCGGATCCTTCCAGGTGAACACGCCTTTGCTCAGATCGAGCGCGTCGCTCTCGCGCGTCACGCGTTGGGACCAGCGCTTTGCGCTCTTGGCCATCATGTGCTCCAAACATTAGAGGAACGCGGGCAATACAGCGCGGTTCCGGCGCGGGAACACGGTCAGGCGGCAGGGCGTTGATCCGCGACATCCAACCACAAGGAGATAGTCATGCGACCCACACTGATCCCGGCGGCGCTCGCCGCTATTATCGCCGCCGCAGCGGCGGCGCCCGCCGCCGCGCTGACGCCACCGACCGCTTCGCCGGCAACCGCCGCCGCATCCGCGGCGACACCGGTGCAATATTACTACGGCCCGGGCGACCGCGATTACTATGGGCCGCGCTACCACCGCAGGGGCGGCTGGGTGCCCCATCCGCTGCGCGGGTTCGAAGATCCGGGGTATGCCTATCACGGCAACGTCAACGGCTGCGCCGAAGACCTCGGCTATGGCCGCTGGGAGCCGTGCGATCGGGGACGGTGAGATTCGCAATTGTCATTGCGAGCGTGGCAAAGCAATCCAGACTCGACGCCGGCACAGGAAGTAAGTCCTGGATTGCTTCGTCGCCCTTCGGGCGCCTCGCAATGACGGATGTATTTATTGGCTCTCGTCGGGAACCACGTCCGCGAGGCGGGTCAGCAAGTCGCGAAATTGCTCGGGTATTTCGAGGTCGAGAATGTCGTTATCGGCCTTAGCCATTTCCTTGCCGAGCTGAAGCTGCACTTTGAAGTCGAGGCGGCCGGCGAAATCGGTGCGGCCGTTGACGGTCCGGCACCCCGCGCCGAGCTTTACCGCCTCGCAGAAGGGAATGACCGCAACTTCGTGCCGTTCGGCATCGAGCAGTTGCATGCTCCATCGCTCGGGATTCTCACGAAACAGGCGGGTGCGGCGCATCAATGCCTGCGCCAGTTCGATCGCGTGCAGACGCGCCGTGGCCTCGTCGGCAAGGTCGAGGCCGTCGAGATCGTCCACGGAATGCTCGCCGATGAGATTGAAATAGTAACGAGACATGTCCGCTCCTGCAGTGTGAAGCAGTTGCGGAAGCGCCCGGCCCCTTTCCCGCCCGGCGTCTGAAACCTGCACGGCTTCGCGCAATTAAACGCGTTTATTTCGCTTTTGTTCCCCTTGGCGTCGCTACCCCCACTGAAACTCTTGCGGGAAGTCGCGCCTTCGCTATATCCAAACCCTCCTCCGCCCATGCAAATACCGAGCGGCCACATGAGCACCGAAGAAGATACCGTTAGCGCCGAAGCTGATACCGTCGCCCAGACCCATCCTTTCCAGGCCGAAGTAACCGAGCTGCTGCGCCTGATGGTCAACGCGGTCTATTCCGAAGCCGATGTCTTTTTGCGCGAATTGATCTCGAATGCATCCGATGCGTGCGACCGGTTGCGCTACGAGGCGATCGCCAAGCCCGAGTTGCTGAAGGCCGGCGGCGCGCTCACGATCCGCATCACCCCCGACGCCAAGGCCGGCACCCTGACGGTCGCCGATACCGGCATCGGCATGGACCGGCAGGAGCTGATCGACAACCTGGGCACCGTCGCGCGCTCGGGCACGCGCGCCTTCATGAGCCGTCTCGCCGAAGGCAAGGACGGGGCCGGGCTGATCGGCCAATTCGGTGTCGGCTTCTACTCGGCCTTCATGGTGGCGGATCGCATCGAGGTCACGAGCCGTCATGCGGGCGCGGACGAAGTTTGGGTGTGGCGCTCGACCGGCAGTTCCGAGTTCGAGATCGCGCCCGCGGATGCCGAGGCCGCCGCGCGCGTCATCCGCGGGACAGAGATCGTCCTGCACCTCAAGGAGGACGCCAAGCGCTACCTCGAGCCGTTCGAGATCGAGCGCGTGGTCACCACTTATTCCGATCACATCCAGTTCCCGATCGAGCTAAAGGCCGCCGATGCCGAGCCGCGCCAGATCAATGCGGCGAGCGCGCTGTGGCAGCGGTCGAAATCCGAGCTCACGCCCGAGGACTACAAACAAGCCTATCGCTCCCTCACCGGCGCGTTCGACGAACCAGCCATGACGCTGCATTACAAGGCGGAGGGGCGGCAGTCCTACGCGGTGCTGCTGTTCGTACCCTCGACCCCGCCGTTCGATCTGTTCGATCCCTCGCGCAAAGGCCGCGCCAAACTTTACGTGCGCCGGGTCTACATCACCGACGATGCCGATCTGCTGCCGTCCTATCTGCGGTTCATGCGCGGCGTCATCGACAGCGACGACCTGCCGCTCAACATCTCGCGCGAGATGCTGCAGAACAACCCGCAGGTCGGACAGATGCGCAAGGCGGTCACCGGCCGCGTGCTGGGCGAACTCGAGGCGCTCGCAAACAACGAAGCGGAAAACTACGCCAAGGTTTGGGAGGGATTTGGCCGCGTCCTCAAGGAGGGCATCTACGAGGACCACGAGCGGCGCGACCGCCTGCTGGCGCTCGCGCGTTTCACCACGACCGCCGGCGCGGCCCGCTCGCTCAAACAATACGTGGCCGACTTCAAGCCCAATCAGACCGCCATCTATTATCTCGTCGGCGACAGCCCTGAGCGGCTCAAGTCCAATCCAAAGCTCGAGGCGGCGCGCGCCCGCGGCATCGAGGTGCTGCTGCTGACCGATCCGGTCGACGCGTTCTGGACCGCGATGCCGTTGGGCTACGAAGGCAAGCCCCTGAAATCGCTGAGCCAAGGCGAGGTCGATTTCGGGCTGGTGCCGAAGCTAGAGCCCGAGGCGAAGGCGGAAGACGCGCCGCAGCCGGAGGCGGCCGACGAGGCGACCGTCATTGCCGTCGTAAAGACTGCGCTCGGCGAGCGTGTTTCCGACGTGCGCGCCTCGCAACGCCTGACGGACAGCGCCGCCTGCCTGGTGGCGGGCGGGGCCGGTCCCGACCGGGAACTGGAGCGGCTGCTGGCGCAGCACAAAGGCGGCGCCGGCTCGAAGCCGATCCTCGAATTGAACATGCGCCACCCGCTGGTCACCGCGCTCGGTTCCGCCCACAAGCAGTCCCGTGCGGAGGACGCCAGCGACTTGGCCGCGCTGCTGTTCGAGGAGGCGTGCATCCTCGACGGCGAAGTGCCCGACGACCCCGCCGCCTTTGCCAGCCGGCTCAATCGGTTGGTGGTGCGCGGGTTGGCGGCGACGTAGCGCCTGTCATTGCGAGGAGCTTAGCGACGAAGCAATCCAGTTACAGTCTGCGGCCCCTGGATTGCTTCGGCCCTGCGGGCCTCGCAATGACGTGCTCCTGCGTTCAGCTACGCTTCATGCAGCCTCGAACATTGTGGGCGCATGAAGCTTGAGCTCACCGAGGACGCGCTGACCATCACGCTCGAGGGGTGGGAACGCCTGTGGGTGCTGCGCCGGCGGGTGATCATCCCGCGCGGCAAGGTCGTGCACGCGGAATGGCATCGCGAGCCGTTCGAGCTTCATGCCGGGCTGCGACTTGCCGGAACGGCGCTCCCCGGCGTGCTCGCGGCCGGGACGTTCTTCGGCCAGGGCATGAAACAATTCCTTTACATACGCCGGCCGCAGGGCTGGCGCCGCGCGACCGCCGCGAATGTTCTCGTCCTCGACCTGCACGACATGTTTTACGGCCGCGTCCTGCTGAGTTGCCAGGAAACCGACGCCGCGCGCGTCATCGCCTGGGCAAAGACGCCTCTTCCGAGCAAGCCGCCGATCCAGCCGCGCCCGCTTACTTGACGGAGCGAGGCGAGGCGGAGGAGGCTCGTGCTGCACCGGCTGAGCCGCCAACTGCTGAATCAGCAACGATCTGCAAGCAACAAAGAGTAATAATCGCCCCCTCCTTGTCCCTCCCCTCGCGCCAGCGCCGGGTTGCTTCGCAATTCATCCCACCCCGCTCGCCTTCGGCGATAGCCGATGCGGAGCATCGGCGTTCTTCCCTACTAAGAACGCCGGCCGGAGGCCGCCTATGCCTCCCCCTCCAGGTCCCCTCCAGGGGAGGGTAAGAGGCGCGCGCTGCACCGGCTGAGGCTCCAACGGCCGAATCAGCAACGTTCTGCAAGCAACAAAAAGTAATCAGCGCCCCCACCCGCCCCTGGGATAGAGAGGGGCGCTGAAGCGGCGCGCGAAAAGTTCCATGGGGTATTGTTCCGTATTGTTGTTCGATTGCTTTGCCATTGTTGTTTTCGCACAATCCATTGTTCTTGCTGCGGTGCACTTTCCGCCGCGCGCCCACTTTTTCTTCAACGATTTCAAACAACTCGCGCGTTGCTTGTCGCAAACGCGCGCCGTCAGCGCCATTGCATTTTCATTGTTGTTTACAATGGCGCTCCGCTTTCTCGCTGCGCCGCAGCGGAAGCGCGTCGTCCTCCGTCTCGACCGCCGTCATCCTCGTCCGCGTTCATCCGGTCCATCGGTCGCGCGTAGGCATTCGGGCCCGGGTCGAAGTGGTCGATGCCGAGCGTTTGGGCGGCCTTCGCCACCTCGCGCCGCGCGATTTTCTGGATGTAATCGATCGTGCCGGTCAGACGCGTGAGCGCTGTGACCACCTTGATGAGGTCGACCGCCTCGCGCGCGGAGAGCGCGCCTTGCTTGAGCGCGTCCATGATCGTGCCGACGGCGACCTGCGCGTCGTCGCTGGAGCGTACTGGCGGCAGCTCGATCGGCAGCGGCCGACCGCGCCCGGCGGGGAGGATGCGGTCCATGGCGAGGCGCATCGCCGCGGGCTCGCCGTTCTTCGCGCGCGTGACGAGGTTCTCGACCAGCTCCTGAGCGTGCGCGAACAGCGCCGCCTCGGCCGCGAGCATCGGCTTGTTGCGGCTGCCGACCGCCCGGCCGGCTTGATCGCCGCCCTGCCCCGGCGTGAAGGTCATGCGGTTCCTCCCTTTCTAAATTCCATTGGTAGAATCTTATATACTACTGCGACTTGGCAGTGTCAAGTATTTTGCCCTCACCCCCTTGAATATTACGCGGGGATATAACGTTTGATTTTATTATGAATACCGACGATAACAAGACTGCCAGCGAGCACGAGTGGCGCGGCCCGGCGGCGGCGGGACCGTCAAATACGACTAATCACGGTGTAGGACAGGTAAACGAACAGGACGGCCCCCAGAACCGCGAGCAACACCGCGAGCGCGATGTCCATTTGCTCGCCGGTTCCCGGCTGGCGTTCGTCGCTGTCGATGGCAAGCGACGTCTTGCGGAAGCGCACGATCGCAAGGACCATCGTCGCCCCGCCGAGCGCAATCAGCGCCAGGCCAGCCACATTGGCGAGGAGCTGTCCGCCCGCCGGCGCGCGCGTTCCGGCCGATCTGGCCGCGATTTCGAGGAACAGATCGAATTTCTCGACCAGAAAACCGAACGCCATGACGGCGATCGCCGTGCGCACCCAGGCCAGGAAGGTCCGCTCGTTGGCGGCATGGTCGCTGTATCGCTCGATCATGGCTGCTCCTTGCGAAAACCCGCTGGCTGGACAATCCGGATCGTGCACTTGCGTTCGACGCCATGTGATGCTATTTATAGCACCAAATGATGAAGAACCCAAATCAGGGATTCCAGGAGGCGAGCCCAGGCTTTGCCGGCTTTCCGGGGACCTTTGCCGACGAGGCGGGTCGCGCTCGGCTTAGTCCCGTCGCCATCAAGGCGATGAAAGGGATCGCGGCGCATTGGCATTTGCGCGGCCACGAGACCGCAGCATTGCTGGGCGTTTCGCCGAGCACGTGGGACCGGATGGCGGCCGGAAAATGGGAGCAGGCGCTCTCGCAGGATCAACTCACCCGCGTCTCGGCCGTCGTCGGTGTGTTCAAGGGCCTGCATCTCTTGTTTGCCAACGACATGGCCGACCGATGGGGGCGGCTGCGCAACAAGGGGCCCCTGTTCGACAACCGCACGCCGATCGAGACGATGATCGAAGGCGGAATCCCGGCCATGCTGGACGTGCGGCGCCACGTCGATGCGTTGCGCGGCGGGCTCTAGGGTTTTGGAATATTCCGCCTACGTCCGCAGGATTACCCAGGATCGCACGATCCGGCTGGTTGCCACGGCGCGGCTACGCGATCCGGTGCTGCGCAAGCTGGTCGAGGAAGCAGACCTGGCCGCACTCGCCGAAATCGAGGGCGCTACTAGCGCGAGGCTAAGGGCGCAGGCGGCGGGAGCGGAGCGGCTCGACCGGCGCGAACTGGTCTACGGCGTCGCCCACGCGCATTTCATCAACGCCGCGTTTGCTTATTTCATGCCGCGCTCGCTCAACCGGTTCAACGGTCCCGGCCGCGGCGCGTGGTACGCGGCGCTTGCGCTTGATACGTGCGTGGCCGAGGTCGCCTTCCACATGGAGCGCGAACTTGCAAACATCGCGGACTTCAACGCCACCGTCGATTACGCGGAACTCTACGCGAGCTTCATCGGCGATTTCGTCGATTTGCGCGAGGCGAAGCCGCGGCCGGAATTTCTCGATGCCGATCCCAACAAAAGCTACGCGGCGGGGAATGCTTTTGCCGATGCGGTTCGCACCGCCGGATATTACGGCATCGTCTATCCCTCGGCGCGGCATAGCGGCGGAACGTGCCTCGTCGCGCTGGTGCCGCATGCGGTTCAGTCGGTGGCGCAAGGCGCAGCGATTCGTTTGGCCTGGACCGGAAGACCGGGGCCGCGCGTGTCGCAACTCGGGGCGGGATTTACGGAGTAAAGATCGCGGGCGCCGCCAGCGCAGTGTTCAGGAAGCGGCCGCCGTGAATCGCCACGGACATCGCGCCGACCGCGACGACGAGCAGCGCCTGCGAGGCAACGGCCAGCACGACGCGATCCTTGAGTTCCGTGCCGGTGTGGACCCAGCGATGGAATCGTTGCAGCGTCCGCAACGGCTCGTGTGGGAATCGCAGATAAAGGAACTGGAACGCGTCGGGAAGCATGGCGCCGCATGCGCCGAGTAGGATCGCCCATTGGTTCTCGGCCGACGCGAAGAAAACGAAAGCAAACACAAGCCCCAGCATGCCGTCGGCGCCGATCGTGATGGCGTCCTGCAACAGCGCGCGGTCGAAGCGCAATGGCGCGCCGATCTTCGGATCAATCGACGCCGAACGGATCGGATAATCGGCGTGCGGAATTGCGTCCAGCGCGAAATGACTGGCAAAGCCGACGGCGAAGGCCACCCCCGGATGCGAGGGGAACATGTTGGCGAGCGCCGCGCCGACAAGCGCGTGGGTGCTGAGGATCATGTTACGGGGCCATTGCTCAGCTCCACATAGCTGGACGCGGCTTAAGAATCCATTGCCTGCGCCCGCCTCCGCCTAACGCTTTATCCGCGGAAATATTCGCCTGACATTGTCGCAGGCGATGGCCTGTGTTTGCGCACTGTCGAGATCCGCTGCACGCAGGCTGCCGAGGGGATCGAGATCGGCCGGCGGGAACGAATAATCCGTCCCGAGCAGCAGCCGGTCGATGCCGACGAGGTCGGCCAGGAATCGCAGCGACTTCGCCGAGTGCACGATCGAATCGTACGCGAGGAGTGACAAATACTCCGACGGGGCACGCGCGGCGACATCACCCTGCGCCTGCCGGTCCATCCGGGCATGCATGATGTCGAGCCGGCCGGCGAGATAGGGGTAGGCGCCGCCGCCGTGCGCAAGCACCAGCTCCAGGTGCGGGAAACGGTCGAGCACGCCGGCGAACAGCAGCGAGCCGATGCCGAGCGTGGTGTCGAACGTGTAGTGGACGCTCTGGGCGAGGGCGAATTTCATCGCGCGCGGCGCGGGTCCCGACATCACCGGATGCACGATCACCGGCAGGCGCAGCGCTTCGGCCCTGGCCCAGAAAGCATCGAGCTTCAACTCGCCGAGATTTACGCCTTCCACATTGGCCGGCACCATCACGCCGACGGCGCCGCTGTCGGCAACGCGTGCGAGTTCCGCCGCGGCGTCCTCCGCCGCCGGCAGCGGCACCGAGGCGATGAAGCCGAACCGGGCGGCGTTATCCGCGCACCACGCCGCCAAGGTGTCGTTGAGCGCGCGATGCCAGGCGGCGCATTGCTCGGGCGGCAGGCCGTAGCCGTAGATATCGGGCCACGTCGCCACGAGCTGATAATCGATTTTCTTTTCGTCGAGCCACGCCGTTCGCTGCACGACGGTTTCGATCAGTTTGGGGAAGAACGGCCGCACCTTTGAAGCCGTAATCGAAATGCAGCGCCGGCGTCGCCGCATCCTCGATGAGCCGGACGCCGAGCTGCGCGCGATTGCTGCGCGCGAGCGAAATCAACTCGGCCGGCACGTAATGCGCGTGAATGTCGATCACCGTCCCCATTCGGCAAGGGTAACCCATGGGGCATCTCTGGCACAACGCGAGCAGGCGCGACACTAGACATCTGGTCTCCATCGGAGTCTGTGAGTGGCAGCGTATTTGCCACAGCCCGCCCGCCTTTCCGCGTGCCCACGTTTTGGGGCACTACCGCGATGATCGCGGCCTCGTCCCTCCGGTAGGCTAAGCCCGCCAAATTTCAGATTAGATCAAGGGGTTCACCCCCGTGACCTGGAGGTGAAAGTTTGGCTGGCAATTCGCTCTCAAAAGTTTTCGTTGACTGATTCTGCACGCTGAATATGCTTTGAGTTTGGCAAACTCTTATATCTTGTCATCTTTTCGGAGGTTGTTGTGGTTACTGTAAGAGCCGCATTCCTCGCGTTGCTGTTTGGATTGACGGTTACCGGTGCAGCTGCGCAATCCCCGTTACCGGCCGAACGCTGCAAAGTGGCTGATCCATCTGGGACGCCACTGAACTTGAGATCCGGCCCAAACGGCAGAATCCTTGGTGCACTTCAGAACGGACTGCCGGTCGGGATAGTCGAACAAACGATGGACGATAGAGGCCGACCTTGGGTCTTGATAGCCGGGTCCGATGGTATGACGCTCGGCTGGGTTTTTCGCGAGTATCTGTCCTGCCCCAGTGATATTTCCGTCGCAGAGAGCAGTTCGGCTGCGGCAGTGTATTACGTCGACAACACCAGACCGCCCGACGCCTTCTTGGCCCTTCGAACTCAGCCGTCCGCCACAGTCGGCGTGAAGATTATGGAAATGCCAAATGGCACCCGCTTGCAGGTTCTGCAACGGCGTGACGACGGATGGTGGTACGTGCGAGTTGTGCCGACCGGACAGACAGGTTGGGCCAGAAGCAGGGTAGGCAGGATAGTATGGATATACTGTTGCATTTCGCGCGGTGCGGAAGCCAAGGTAGACGCTCCGACTCGTCCGCCAACGAATCCGGAACAATCCCCGAAGCAGCCACATGCGAACCAATCATCGTCGGGAACAGGTTTCTTCATCAGTTCGGAGCATGTGCTCACCAATAATCACGTGATTAAAGATTGCGGTGCCAATCCGATCTTCATTTCATATCCCGAGCGTCGGCCAGAGCGGGTCTATATTTGGGCACAAGATGACACTAATGACCTCGCGGTCCTCAAGTCGTCAGCGCCTAACGCGGCGTTCGCGGCTTTCCGCGTGGCTCCTCGGCTCGGAGAGCCTGTCGCGACGTATGGCTTTCCTCTTCCCGGTCTGCTTTCATCTAGTGGCAACTTTAGCCTGGGCAACATTACCTCGCTCGCTGGGCTCGGTGACGACACACGCGTACTCCAAACGTCAACCCCGATTCAGCCGGGTAACAGCGGCGGGCCGCTGTTGGACATGACTGGAAGCGTGGTAGGCGTGGTGGAATTTCAACTGAATGCCCTAAAAATGGTTGAGATCGCCAACAACGTACCCCAAAATGTCAATTTTGCTATTCAATCCCCCATCGTCATGAATTTTCTCGGTGTGAAAGGCGTGCCAATGACCATCGCCGATAAAGCACGCAAAACCGTCGATGCCGCAGTGGTCGCTGAAATGGCAAAATCTTTCACGGTGCAGGTCCGCTGCGAATAGACAGAAGCTGCCAAGGGACCTTCTACTTATCGGGAACGTATCACCATTAGGCAGCGCAAAACGAAAACAGCCACCGGCGCACTTGTGAGCCTTGCGGCACTCGCAGCAGGCGCATGGGCAGGCGAGAACTCGGGCAGCGTTTTACCTGCGCCGCTCGTATATTTGCGTGGTATCGATCCGACCATTGTGCAAGACATAAGGTACGCGACCTCCGCTAATTTCACTGGGCATGTTGTCCCAGGGTATAAAGCAGCGGAATGCATTCTGGTTCGTCCAGCGGCCGAAGCCCTCGCGAAAGTTCAAGCGGACCTTCGGGCATCCAAACTCGGGCTGAAGGTGTATGACTGCTTCCGCCCGCGGCAAGCCGTTCGAGCATTTGTCGCCTGGAGCGAAAAGCCAGGCGGCAAGGACAACTTCCACCCGCGCGTTAATAAGAGTCAACTTTTTGCGTTGGGATATATTGCAAGGGCCTCAAGCCACTCCCGCGGAGTGGCGGTTGATCTTACGCTTGTGACCGTTCCTGGACCGGAAATAAGTAAGCCGAATGCGAATATTAAGTTAGGCCCGTGCAATGGTCCGGCTGAGAACAGGCTGCTCGACACCGAAGTCGATATGGGCACTGCATTCGATTGTTTCGATCCTATGAGCCATACGCGCAGCAACGAAATATCGTCCGCCCAACGCCATCAGCGTCAGTTTCTGGTCGATGTAATGCAAAAACATGGCTTTAGAAATTACCCAAATGAGTGGTGGCACTTCACATTCGAAATGACCAACGCTCTTCAATCTTTCGATTTTCCTATTGAGGATCGGCCTGCTGAACAGAAGTCACTCCCCACGCCTAAAGTTCGCTGATACTGCTAATCCCCCCGTCGAAATGCAGCGCCGGCGTTGCCGCATCCTCGATCAGCCGAATGCCGAGTTGCGCGCCCGTGCTGCGCGCGAGCGAAATCAGCTCGGCCGGCACGTAATGCGCGTGAATGTCGATCACCGTCCCCATGGCGCTATGGTAACGTACGGCCGGCGCCAAGCGCTAGACTTCGCCGGCCGGATAGGGGAGCTTTGGCCAAGCACGGCGGGGGCAAACAGATGACTTCAACGACACCTGATGCCGAGGTGGGAACCGCGCTCGCGCAGGAAAGCGCACGGGCCGGCGTCACCATGCTCGAGCTGCGCTACGGCCTCGAGGACAAGCCGGGGCCCGTCCCGGCTGTGTTGTTCGGGCTGCAGCACGTGCTGGTGATGTTCACGGCGATGATCGCCTCGCCGCTCGTCATCGGCCAGCTGTTGAACCTGTCGCCGGAGCTGCGCGCCACCATGGTGACCGGCGTGATGCTCGGTTGCGGCATCGGCACCGTGATCTCGGCGCTCGGGCTCGGCTTCGTCGGCGCGCGGCTGCCGCTGCTGCTCGGCGCCTACGCGGTCTACATCGGCCCGGTGGTGGCGATGGCGAAGGCCACGAGCCTCGGCGCCGCGACCACCGCGATGATCATCGGCGGCCTGGTGCTGTTCGCGTTGAGCCCGGTGATCGGCAAGCTGCGCAACCTGTTTCCGCCGGTGGTGGTGGGAGCGCTGCTGGTGATCACCGGCGTGACCTTGATCCGGATCGCGGTCAACATCGCGGCCGGCACCAACACGCCTTACGCCGGCCATCCCCTGACGATCTGGCTGGTCGTCGGCAGCATCCTGCTCATTCTCGCCATCAACCGGCTCACCACGGGCTTCCTGCGCGCGCTCTCCGTGTTCATCGCGCTGGTGTGCCTTTATCTGATCGCGATACCGCTGGGGCTCGCCGATTTCACCGCGGTCGCCAACGCGCCGTGGTTCCGGCTGCCGAGCATCATCCCGTACGGAGGGCTACAACGGCCCGACACTGGCGCTCTGGTCACCGTCATCGTTTATCACCTGGTCGCCGCCATCTACACGATGAGCATCACGCTCGCACTGTGCAAGATGCTCGCGATCGAGGGCAGCGAGCGGCGCATCCGCGGCGCGGTCGCGGCGGACGGCCTCGGCTCCGCGCTCGCGGCGCTGTTCGGCGGCGTGCCGTTGATCTCCTACGATCAGAACGTCGGCGCCATTTCCCTCACCGGCGTCGGCAGCCGCTTCGTCGTCGCGGTGGCCGGCGCGATCCTCATCGCGATGGCGCTGCTGCCGAAGATCGGCGCCATCATCGCCATCGTGCCGCCGTTCGTGCTCGGCGGAACGCTGATCTTCATGTTCGCCATGATCGCCGCGGTCGGCGTCGGCATCCTCGCCGACAGCATGCGCACCCAGCGGGATCTTCTTTTACTCGCCGCTTCGCTGGGCCTGAGCACCGCGGTGAATTTCGCCCCGCCGGCAATCTTCGAGGCGGTGCCGCAGGCGCTCCGCATCCTCGCCTCGGACGGCATCGTGGTCGGTACGGTGATGGCGGTGGTGCTCAACCTGGTGCTGCCGGGGAGGGATTAGGGCCGACCAGCATTTCCGTTCTGTATGGCCTCGCTTCCGCATAAGGCGTACAGTCGCGGCATGAGCAATCTGACCCGACGTAGCACCAGCGAAGAATTGGCTGATCCGAAGACTGTGACGCGCGAAGATGTTCTGTCACGGCTCACGGAATGGCGGCAGCGAGTTCACGAGCTTTACGACGATATCGAGCAGGCACTCCAGGGGCATGGGTTTCAATTCGACCGCGAGGGTAAACACACGACATCCGAGGGGCTCGTACAGGCCGCAGGCGTCACCCCAGAGGAACAGCCGAAAATTGACATCCTGCGGATCGTACGACCGGACGGCACGAATGCAGCCAACTTTTTTCCACGCGGACCGTGGGTTATCGGCGCCAACGGACAGGTTGATCTGCGACTGTCGCCGAGCGCGGGGCGAAGCCATGCGTTCACACTGATGGACCAGTCGGGTCCATTTTCAAATCCATTTTGGATCCGGATGCCCGTCGGATCTCCGTTCGAGCGCGAGCCATTTGATCCCGCGTGGTTACTTTCGAAGATCGATGAACAGCGATCTCGATAGTTTGAGCCGCTCATACACCCGCCTTTCAAGAGATGTCGGCGGCCGCATTGAATTCGCATGTGACCTCAACAGCGCCGACGCCCTTAGCGTTGCAGAGCAGGAAAAAGCGCATCTCGATCAAGCATTTTTTGTGCTCGGCTTTTCGGCTTTAGAGAAGAAGGTCACGTCACTAGCGTCTACTCGACAATCTACAACAGAGCGACGTGCCGCCATGCGCGGCGCGGGCTTTGACGAACGGCTTGAGGCCGCAATCAAGATCGTCCGGGAGGTTCTGGGGGAGGAACCCGAATGGGCCTCCCAGACAGAGTTGCTGACGATTCGAAACTGGTATGCGATCCGCAACGAAATTGCGCATGGCGATCCACCGACACAACTCTTTGACGTGCCGCCCGTCATCTATCTTGCGGATGCAATCGGGACGGCACTTGAACGAGTCCTTGGCGCCATACAGTCGTAAGGTCAGGGATCGGACAACTCTGTTGGCGCCTAACAAGTCGGCTCATCCTCCATTGGCCGGAGATTCGAGCGGATCGTAGCGCGGCCGCATCCGGTCGCAGGCAGGTGGAACCCGCGGGGCGGCCCGCACGTTGCGATGTCATGACGTCGCTTCCTGTCGATCGGGTGTGGGATGTCGTCGACAAAGTCGGCATTGCGATGCTGACGACGCAGTTCGCCGGCGGCTTGCGGGCGCGCCCGCTCGAAGCACGGCCCGACCGGGAAGCCGGCATCATCTGGTTCCTGACCGATGTCCGCAGTGGAAAGGATGACGAGGTCGCGGCTTCGCCGGACGTTTGTCTGGTGTTCATAGATGCCGGCGACAAAGCCTACCTCTCGATCACCGGCCGCGCCGAGATCGTGCGCGATCCCGCCAAGGCGGCCGACATCTGGAAGAGCACGGACAAGGTCTGGTGGCCGGGCGGGCCTGACGATCCGACCTTGCGGGTGCTTCGGGTCGAACCTTGGACTGCCGAACTATGGGATGGACCGTCGAGTTCGGCCGTTGCGGCTTTCGAATTCGCCAAAGCGAGAATCACCGGGACAAAGCCAAATCTGGGTGAGAACCGCAAGGTCACGGTGCCGATGCGGTAGTGCGGGGCACCTGCACCGAGATCTATGGTCCGCAGAACGCGCATGACTCTTCCGAACTTTTTCTATCTGGAGCCCTTTCCCCATTCTCATCGAGAACAGCGATGCGGGAGGTCACCTTTGTGAAGTGCCCTTCGGCCGCGACCGGGCATGGGATTCCTTGCCGGGAAGGAGACGCCGGCGGAACTAAAGCCGTTGTGCTCGTAATCTGCCCATCGGCGACCAGATCGTCCCAGCGACAAGCTTCGAGCAAATCAACCCGGTAATGGGATGACGCGTGTGCCCTTCCGATCGCCGGCGAGGCTGAGGGCGTCTGCTGGCCGGTTGCGCCCCGATCGAAGCAACTACCGCGCCCGCTCGCGGGGCAGACCCAGCTCATATCCATCCCATCCGCGATGGCCAACAGGAACACTGCCGCGGACGCTACCATGAGGGCTCGTTCCAAATGATTGAACTTCATGGCAGCGAGCCCCGCGACGAGACTGGCGAACCTCGCTGTTAAAAGCCGTTGGTGTTCCTGGGATCGTGACGGCCACCGTAGTAGCCGAACCCGTACGAATAGAAATAGGGACCATAGCCGTAGCCGCTCACCCATTCCTGGGCGACGGCCGCCACCGTGGTGGCCAGGAAAGCCGTGAGAGCCACGGCGGCGATGGTCTTGCTGAACATGTCGCATCTCCTTTGTGGTGTACCGAATTGTCATTCGGCGCAATGGAGCAGCGGGACTGCCGCCCTTGTTGTCACTACGTACCCTGTGCCGCGCGCCCGGCCGAGTTAAGCGATGAAAGCTCGGACAAATCCTTGCTAATCCAGACGCGCGGCACCCGATTAAAAATCTCCGGATGGATGCGGTGAGCCGACTCGCAGAACAGCATCCGATCAGGTTTTCGACGGAAACATCAGCTCGAGCCTGCGCTCGATGACACCGGCCGGTTGACGTTTTTCCAAGGGAACGCCGGCCAGCAGCCGGATCGCGCATACTGCCGCCGCTACGGCGAACGCGTTGGTGATCAGGAGGAAAATCACCGCCGCCTGCAGGAAATTGATGGTCTGCTCGCGCAACATCGATGCCTCCACGGCCGGCCTCTGGCCTTCTGCGTACGGAACGGTTGCGTTATGCAACAACTATACGGAGCCGCGCATCTTGTTCGAGTTAAGAGATGAAAGACGATGCAAACGATCGCAAACGGGGAGGTTGTCGCAACAAGGTTCTTTGGATCCGCCGCGGTATCTCAATATTTGAGGGCAGCCAACTCATCGCGCGCGGCGCTGCTGAAGTCGCGCAGGAGATCCAGCTTGTCGCGATTGATCTCCTCATGCAGCTCCGCGACGGTCTTGTTGGGCGAAAAGTACATATCGACGATCGCCCGCAGAGCGATTTCGGCTTTATCGACGATTCGCGCGGACGAAATGACGCGCATCCGGCCGATGAGCGCGTAGATGCCGATGAGCATCGGCATCTCGACCGCGCTGTGCACCAGGGCGTCACCATAGAGCTTCGAGGCCTCTTCGATGAATTGTTTGTATAACTTTTGTCTGGTGGCGCGATCTTTCGCTCTGAGCGCTACCTGGACCTGCGTCCTCTGGGCCATCCACGACACCGCCAAGGTGGTCAGGCCCCCGATCATGGAGCCGGCGAGCGCGGCCAGCGTCGATGATTGAAAGCCGCTTATCATGGCATGCTCGCCGAATCGGAAAGGCGGGTCATCGATCGCACATTCGCGCGATCACGCCGTTGGCGTCATCGAGGACACCCTCGAGTTGCTGCAGATCGGCGTCCCGTTTGGCGCCCGACAGGCAACGCTCGAACACCTCGCGAACTTTGCTCACGGTGGCGACGTGCTGGCGATACACAGCGCACTGCTGGTCTTCCGGCGCGTGCACAACTCCGCGCAGGTGCAGAACGGACTTGATCAAAGTGATGTCGGTGGTGCCGAGTTCGCGCTGGCACGATGGGGCGGCTGCCGCCGGAAGGCTGGACAGCAAAAATGCCGCGACCGCAGCACACGCCGCAACTCGTCGCCGCCGGTTTCTCTCTTGCCACGTCATGACAGGGTAAACAGACGGTCGGCGCGGCGCTCGAAGGCGGCGAGGATTTCGTCGAACATGGCGGCGAATGCGCGCGAGGCGACAGCCGACAGGATCGCGCTGTCGAACGCGTAGTCGACGGAAAAACCGACGCTCGTCCACTCGTCGCCGTCGGGCTCGAAACTCCACAGCGCGTCGAGCCGGCGCAACGGCCCGTCGAGCGCCTTGACTTCGATGCGCCGCCCGACGGCGTCGCCGGTGACGCGGCTGGCGTAGCTCACGTCGAAGCCGGCAACGCCGACCGTCATGCGTGAAACGATGACCGTCCGGCCCGCCGGCGCGGCCGCGCGCGAATAGACCTTGACGGCGCGGCAGCCGGGCACGAATGCCGGATAGCGTTCGATATCGAGCACCAGGTCGTAAAGGTCATTCCAGCGATGATGAAGGCGCCGGGTCGCCGCCACCCGCGGAGCCGGCAGGTCGTCCCGCGCGTTAAGCCCCGCAGCCGCCGGGCGCGACCAGCCCACGCGCGCAATTGTGCGCGTGGGATGGTCATCAACGATGTCAGCTTGCGTTGCCATTGCCACGGCCCGGTCAGTGCCGCATCTGCATATTCATCATCTCGGGCGGCATCAGGTTGTCGTTGAGGTTGGTCATGATCCACACCGACCCCGCAATCACCAGGAACACGACGAGCAGGCCGAACGCGAGCGCCAGCACGTTGTTGGTATTGTCCGGGCCGGTGGTGACGTGCAGGAAGAAAACCAGGTGAACGCCCATCTGGGCGATTGCGAGCACGATGAGCCCGATGGACACGCCCGGCCCCCACAGCAGCGTGGTATTGGCGACCCAGAAGGACGTCGCCGTCAGGAGGACGGCAAGCGCCAATCCGGTCGTATAGACGAGGACGCCGGATGGCTCGGCCGCAGCCGACGCATCTCCCGGCGCGCGATCGTAGCGGATATCCGTCATGATGCGACTCCCATCAGATAAACGACCGTGAACAGCCCGACCCAGATGATGTCGAGCGCGTGCCAGAACAGGGCGAAGCACCACAGCCGGCGCTGCACCGTGGCGCGGAAGCCTCTGACGGCGATCTGCGCCATCATCACGGCCAGCCAGATCAGGCCGGCGGTGACATGCAGCCCGTGGCAGCCGACCAGCGCAAAGAACGCGGAAAGGAACGCGCTGCGTTGCGGGGTTGCGCCCTGGGCGATCATGTTGGCGAACTCGCGCAGTTCCAGGGCGAGGAAGGCGGCCCCGAGCACGAAGGTCGCCAGAGCGCGCACGTAGACGGCGGCACGCTCCCGCGAGGCGACCGCCAGCGACATCAGTCCGCACGTGTAGCTCGAAACAAGAAGACAGGCGGTTTCGAGCGCAACGCTGACCTGGTTGAACAGCTGGGCGCCGCTCGGGCCGCCCGCCGTGTTGCGCACGAGCACGGCGTAGGCGGCAAACAGCGCCGAGAACATGATGATGTCGCTCAGCAGGAAGATCCAGAAGCCGTAAGCGACCACGATACGCTTGGGAGCCGGGCCGGCTTCGCTGGCAGGAACAAATGCTTCCTGCCTGACGTCGTAAATGGCGACAGCGTCGTTCATAGGGCGACCTCCAAGGGGTGAGCGCGATCGAACTGAGCGATCGTCTCGGCCGGAATCTCGACCTCCTCCACGTCACGGAATGCGAACACCAGCAGAGCCGCAAACGCGCCGAGGATTCCAAAGGCGGCCATCCACCAGATGTGCCAGATCGCCGCAAAGCCGAAGACGACAGCGAAGAACGCGTTGACGAAGCCGATGGGGGTGCTTTTCGGCGTTTCGATCGGCTCGTACTTGCGCGGCTCCGCCGCCTGGCCCTTCTTCAAGGGCGCGAGCTTCTTCTCGAACCAGAAGGCGTCCCGCGCGGAGACGTGCGGCTGGAAGGCAAAGTTCCAGGCCGGCGGCGGCGAAGCGGTGGACCATTCGAGCGTGAGGCCGTTCCAGGGATCACCGGTCACGTCACGCAACGCCTCGCGATTTCGGATCGAGACGACGAACTGCATGATCTGACAGACGATGCCCGCCAAGATAATGACAGCACCGGCCTCGGCGACCAGTAGCCACGGCTGCCAGGCGAGAACGTCGTAATGCTGCAGGCGCCGCGTCATGCCCATCAGGCCGACCACGTAGAGGGGCATGAACGCGAGATGGAAGCCGATGAACCAGCACCAGAACGCGCGCCGGCCCCAGGCTTCATCGAGCTTGAAGCCGAACGCCTTGGGGAACCAATATGTGTAGCCGGCGAAGCAACCGAACACGACGCCCGGGATGATGACGTGATGGAAGTGCGCGACCAGGAACAGGCTGTTGTGTACCGTCCAATCGACCGCAGGCACCGCCAGCAGCACGCCGGTCAGGCCGCCGAGGACGAAGGTCACCATGAAGCCGATCAGCCACAGGATCGGCACCGAGAAGCGGACGCGGCCGCCGTACATGGTGAACATCCAGTTGAAGATTTTGACGCCGGTCGGCACCCCGATGATCATGCTCATCATGCCGAAGAAGGCATTGACGTTGGCGCTGGCTCCCATGGTGAAGAAGTGATGCAGCCAGACCAGCATGGAGAGAACGCAAATCGCCATGGTGGCCGCGACCATCGAGCGATAACCAAACAGCGGCTTGCCGGAGAAGGTTGCGGCCACTTCCGAGAAGACGCCGAACGCCGGCAGAACGAGGATGTAGACCTCGGGATGGCCCCACACCCAGAACAGGTTCACGTACATCATCGGGTTGCCGCCGGCGTCGATCGTAAAGAAGTGGAAGCCGAGGTAACGATCGAGCAGCAGCATCGCGAGGGTAGCCGTGAGAACGGGAAACACCGCGACGATGGACAGGCTCGAGCCTAGCGCCGTCCAGCAGAACACCGGCATGCGCATGTAGCCCATGCCCGGTGCCCGCGTTTTGAGAATCGTGGTGACGAAATTTATCCCCGTCAGCAAGGTGCCGACGCCGGCGATCTGCAGCGACCATAGGTAATAATCGACGCCGACGCCGGGCGAGAACTGCAGCTCGCTGAGCGGCGGATACGCCATCCAGCCCGTGCGCGCGAACTCCCCGACCACCAGCGAAACATTGATCAACAGAATGCCCGACGCGGTGAGCCACAGGCTTACCGAATTCAACGTCGGGAAGGCCACGTCGCGGATACCGAGTTGCAGCGGGACTGCGAAGTTCATCAATCCGATGATCAGCGGCATCGCCACGAAAAAGATCATGATGGTGCCGTGCGCCGAGAAGATCTGGTCGTAGTGCTCGGGCGGCAGATAGCCCTGCGCGCCGCCGGCCGCGATCGCCTGCTGCGAGCGCATCATGATCGCGTCGGAGAAGCCGCGCAGCAGCATGATCAGCGCCAGCACGAGGTACATGACGCCGATGCGCTTATGGTCGACGGAGGTGATCCACTCGCGCCACAGATACGGCACGTACCCCTTCAGTACGACCCATCCAAGGATCGCCCCGATGATCAGGACCACCCCGCCCCCGGCGCCCATGATGATCGGCTGGTCGAACGGGACCGCGCTCCAGTCGAGTTTGCCAAGCAGGTTCATTGGTCTGCCCTCTGTGCGGCGTGGTGGGTGTGTGGGGACGAGTCGCTGTGCGGGGACGGGTCAGTCGAGTCAGTCGATACGAATTCCAATTTGGTGATTCCGCTAAACAGGCCCGTCGCGACGGCGCGATAGGTGTAGGGCGCGACCGCCTGGCTGGGCTTGACGAGATCGGCGTAGGCCTGCGCGTCGAGCACCGGGCCTGCGGTGCGCGTCGCCGCCACCCATCCGGCAAATTTCTCGGCCGGAACCGCATCGACGTTGAACACCATGTCGGAAAAGCCAGCCCCGCTGTAATTCGACGACATGCCCCGATAGGTCCCGGTATGGTCGGCCTGCAGATGAAGGCGCGTCACCATTCCGGCCATCGTGTAGATTTGGCCGGCGAGCTGCGGCACGAAGAAGCTGTTCATCACGCCCGCGGAGGTCAGCTCGAAGCTGATAGGCGTGCCCACGGGGACTGTCAGATGATTGACGCTGGCGACGCCCTCATCGGGGTAGATGAACAGCCACTTCCAATCGAGAGAGACGACCTGAATCCTGATCGGCTTGACCACGGACGCGAGCGGCTTGGGCGGATCGAGGTCGTATGAGCTGAGCCAGGCGACGCCGCCCGTCAGAAGGATGGTCATGATCGGGATCGACCAGACGAGCATTTCCAGCCGGCCGGAATAATCGAACTCGGGCATGTAGCGCGCCCGCAAATTGGAGGCGCGAAACCAATAGGCCATGCCAAGCGTGGCGAGGATCGTGGGGACCACGATCGCCAGCATGATTCCGGTCGAGTTGAGCATGATCAGCCGCTCGGCCGCGGCGACCGGCCCTTTAGGATCGAGGACGCCTTCGGAGCAGCCGCCGAGCGCGGCGGCGCTGATAAAGAGAACGGCGCGTGCGAGATAGCGCATGTCAGATCCCCTCCGGTTTGGCCGAGGCGGAACCGCGTGTGATGCAGAGAGGAGCATCCAGCGGCGCGACCGCGGCCGGAGCCGCGCGCCCGGACGTCGTGAGCGACCATCGCTCCCCGCCCGTGCCGGCCAAGAGAGCCGCGAACAGCACAAACAGGTAGAGGATGGAAAACGCGAACAGGCGATGGGCAGGCCGCCGATAGAACGCCTTGCTCCTGGCGAGCTGCAGCGCGAGCGCAATGAAGATCGCTCCGCCGACGGCAGCAGCCGCGCCATATATTGCGCCGGCAAAGCCAAGCGCCCATGGCAGCAGTGAAACGGGGAACAGCAGAATGCTGTAGATCAGGATTTGCCGGGTTGTCTCCGCTCTGCCGGCGACGACCGGCAGCATGGGGACGCCGGCACGGGCATATTCTTCGGCACGATTGAGCGACAGCGCCCAGAAATGCGGCGGCGTCCACAGGAACACGATCAGGAACAACACGAACGGCGCGAGCGCGATCTCGCCGCTTGCCGCCGCCCAACCGATCATCGGCGGAAGCGCGCCGGCGGCGCCGCCGATCACGATGTTCTGCGGCGTGCTGCGCTTGAGCCACATCGTGTAAACGGCGACGTAGAAGAAGATCGTGAAGGCGAGCAGCGCCGCGGCCGTGAGATTGATCGCGAGAGCAAGAACCGCGACTGCGCCGCCGGCAAGGATGAGTCCGAATGCCAGCGCTTCGCGGCGCGATACCATCCCGCGGGGAATTGGACGCCCGGCGGTGCGGGCCATCAATGCATCGATGTCGGCCTCGTACCACATGTTGAGCACGCCGGCGGCGCCGGCGCCCGCCGCGATGGCGAGAATGGCAATGAAGCCGGGGAGCGGATCGAGACGAGCCGGCGCGATCATCAATCCGACCAACGCGGTGAAGACCGCGAGCGCCATCACGCGCGGCTTCATCAAGCTGATGAAGTGGGACAGCCGCACCGCCGAACCTGGCCGTACAGCCAAACGTAGGCGCGATACGGCAATCGCTGCAGTCTTCATGGTCGATTCCTCAACCCGGAGATTTGTTTGCGTGAAGTCCACTGTCTCGCGTTCGCAATGGGTGTTGCGACTTCTCGATAAACTACGCGGCGGGGGCCAAAGACGTGAGTGAATGCTGGTAAATCGTTGCAAATTTTGCCTAAGGAGCGAACCCGTTCCTAGTGTCCCGATTCCGAAGTTCGCCTGAGTTTGCCGCACGTTCCGGAGCGAACTTCGGAATCGAAGGACACTAGCAACTCTATGATTCTAGTGCCGCTTTGAACCCGAAGTTCGCAATCGAACTCGCGGCAAATACAGTGCGAACTTCGGGTTCGCGGCACTAGGCGCAGCCGGTCCCGCCGCGCCACCGTGAAATCCAACAATCGCAATAAACGAAGGGCGCCGCGGTGCGACGGTGCGGCGGCTTTGAGCAAAGCCGCCGCTGTCGCGATGGCAGCCTTACCAGACGTAGTAGCGGTCGGTCTGGTACCAGGGCCGATATGCCCGGTAACCACCGTAGCCCCAGTACGAGTAGCGGGGGTAACCCCAGTACGAATAGCCGGGATAACCCCAGGACGAATAGCCGGGGTAACCCCAACTCCAGTACTGTACTTCCGTCGTGAGACTCGGCGAGGCCGCTGTGATAGCGCGGCCGCTCACCGGTGCGGCGGAGGCCTCGGTGGCGGCGATGCCTGCAAGTGCACCGGCAAGGATCGTTGCCATCGTAAGGTTCCGAAGCTTGGTCATCCGTTTTCTCCTTATCAGGTCGAGTTGACGACTATTTTCTGACAGCGTCGGCACTAACTGGAGCCTCCGCGTGTCAGACTCGATATAGTCCCGTGCGTCTTCTGGGCCAGTCAAACTTTGCAAAAGGATGCAAAACTCCGGGAACGATGGTGCCCGCCATTCGCCACGATTTGCTGAGATTTGCACGACTTCACTCGCGCCGGCCCGCACCATCGCGTACCGTTTGCCCGCACGGAGACAGGCGGCATTGGCAATTGCTTGGCACCCCGGCGCACTCCCCCCGCTTCCTCCCCACGCCGGGATCGCCTGCGGCCGGTCCCTTCCCCCCGAGGACCGGCCGCCCTTCCGCCCGGACGATGAACCGACGGCGCCCGACGCGAGTGCGAGCATCATCAAAACAAATTTTGGCTCGGCGCTGAAATCAGCTAATATCAACGGCCCCTTGCACCGACTCTCCGCCTCGTTATGGCCGCCCCCGGGCACTTCGTCCCCGGGGTGTCCCGGCCATCCACGCCCTCGGGCTTTCCGTTGCACGGGCCGAGCAGTTGATGGCCCGAGGGCACGTCTTTGAGTTTGTTCGTGTTTCAAGACGTGGATGCCCGGCACAAGGCCGGGCATGACGGGTGAGAGGCAGCGGCCGTTGGTATTACGCCCGGCCCGTGGCTAATCGGGATATTCACCGCGCCGTCGAGCCCAGTCTGGTGTCGCTTGCTGTGCGTCTGCGATCATCTATCTGGACGGTGGCGGTCATGCCGGCCGAAAGCACGACGCCGGCCGGCACCTCATCGATATGCACGCGAACCGGGATGCGCTGCGCGAGACGCACCCAGGTAAAGATGGGGTTGACATTGGCGACCCCTTGACTCGCGGGCTGAGCGTTCGCGACGTTGATCGCGCGCGCGATGCTGTCGACGTGACCGCGCATGATCTGACTGTATCCCATCAGCTTGACCTGGGCCGGATCTCCGACGCGAATGGGAGCAAGGTTTGTTTCCTCGAAGTATCCGTCGACCCAGAACGAATTGGCGTCAACCAGCGAGATGGTGTTCGCGCCCGCATTGACGAAGTTGCCGAGCTGCGCCAGCAGATTGGTCACGTAGCCGTCGACGGGAGAGAGAATACGGGTGCGTTCGAGGTTCACTTGCGCCTGACTGAGCTGGGCCCTGGCTTGCGCAAGGGTCGCCTCGGCGCTCTTGCGCTGAGCCTTGAGCGTTTCGACTTGCCGTTTCGCCAAATTGTGGCTTTCCTGGGCAGAGTGTACCGCGGCCTCCTGCTGATGCAGCTGCGACGTGAACTGCTGGGCGTTCTGAATACTGCCATAACCGCTTTTCGCCAGAGTTTGATAGCGTGTCGCCTGCTGCTGTGCAAAAACCAGCACGGCCTCCGCCTGACCCAATGTTGCCCGACTGGCGTTGATCTGTGCCTCCTGGACGGCGAGCTGCGCGTCGACGTTCTGCACGCTCGCCTGCGCCTGCTGCACAGCCGCCTCGGCCTGGCTGACCGCAATGGTGTAGTTGGTCGGGTCGATGACCATCAGCAAATCGCCCTTGTGCACAAACTTGTTGTCGACGACGGGCAGTTCGACGATCCGTCCCGCGACCTCGGGCGCCATCGTGACGACATAGGCCCGCACGGTGGCGTCGCGCGTCCATGGTGTCCCCATATAGACGTCCCACATCGCCCAACCGAGCAGCCCGGCCAACGCCGTCGTCACCAGGGTGATCCCGAACGGCATGATTCGCATGCGAGCCTTAGCGGGAGTGCGGGCTTCCGGCAGCAGCGCCGGCTCGGCGGCGCGCTCGTCGGGCGTCTTGTCCGCGGGGGCGCGGGCTTCCGGCACGGGCAGCCCGGCGGGGCCGTGGTCAACGGCTGCCTCGCCACGTTTTGATGTGATTTCCGTAACAGCCATGACGGATTACCTCGCAACCATCAGGATCCAGGATGAGAGAACGATGACGTAGATGGCAAAGGTGAACAGCGCGGGATGCCACACGTGGTGCAGCACGCCGGCACGGTTGGCGATTCGGCGCAGCGCGAGCGTGATGAGCCAAGCGCCGACCAGCATGAGCGAGATGGGAGCGACGTAGACACCAAACAGATCGATCTCGGTGAATCTCATGCGGCCGCTCCTGTGTCGAAGTAAGAGCGATGCTCGGAAAGGGCCTCGGTGACGACGCCGATACGAGCACGCATCCGAAGAGCGATCGCCGCTTCCGGCTCGGCGTCGGTGCTGCGAGCGAGGCGACGGTCGAGTTGACCCAGCAGCGCGACTGCGGTCGCGCTGTGTCCTTGCGCCAATGCCTCGAATGCAGTGGCGACCTCTTTGGTAGTCCCAAGGCCGGGCGCCAGGTCGCGAAGTTGAAAGATCTCGTTGCCGACCGATAATGCCGCCAACAATCGCGCGCGCTGCAATGGCTCGGCCTGATCCGGCACCGCCGCGAGCCGACCGATCATGCGGCCGCCCCAATCCTTCAATCCCGGTGGCAGGGTCGCGGACGCGAGCCGGCGCAGGTCACGCAAGGTGAGGGCAAGCAAACGGCGCGTCCGCAGCGCCGGGGACAACTGCGGGAGCAGGCGAAATCCCAGCGCTCCGACTGCAACCCCTGCAAGGATTCCTAGCGAGGTATTGTAGAATTGCGTCGTGTCGTAGCTCATCACATTGGTGGGAGCGAGCACAGCTACAAAGTTGAAGGCGAGCAGGGCGAAGACAGGGGCTAGCTGCTTGCTCCGGGCCGTGGCAAAGCCGACGGGCACGAGGATAAGGCCGATGGCGCCGCAAAAGGCCGGGAACGTGTCGAAGGCCGGCAGCACCGCGAATTTAACGATTGCCGCGAGAATGACGCAGCCGACGGTGGCGACCACGCCTCCGATGGCAGCGAGGTAGGCCTGATCGCCTAATGGTGAAATCAACACGAGCACGATCGCGACGAACTCCATCGCCAAAGCGCCGCTCGGCCATGCGGTGCCAACCCAGAAAAGCGCGGCCGCGCTGGTCATGACGAACGCGCGTGCCGAATTGACGAGAGCCGGCAGAAAGTCCGGAACGCTTAGCCGGAAGCCGCGATTGTCGGGGAGCGCCTGGCCGGGAGCGTCGACGAGCAACGCCAGAGCGTCGAGCACTTGCAACATGCCGGACAGCACCTTGACCGTCTCGTCTACGAGCAGCTGGAGCGATGGCGTTGCGACTGGCTGAGCGAGCAGCCTACGCACCGCTCCTGCGCAAGCGGCGCGCAGAGCGATGGGATCATCCATCCAGAGCGCCGGCGAGCCCGGCTCCTGCGCCAATCGCAGCTCGGGCGGAACGATGCGCAGGATGGCCTCCACATCGTGTCGATCCATGTCGCCGGAAGAACGCTCCAGATGGGTCGCAACTCCACGCCACCCATCCAGCGCTCTGAACAGGCCGAGAACTGCCGTCTGCAATGTCGGCGAGCGATAGTGCAGATGGCTGGATTCACCGATTGCCTGGTCGATCATCGGGTCGAGTGCGATGACGCGCTTTATGAACTCGCGTCGCTCGATTTGTGCGTCCGGCGATCCCGGTCCGGCGAGTGCCAGCATGCGGGAAAATCGCCCCATGATCCCGGTGGCGAGGTCGGCCAATGTCGCCGCAAGCCGCCGCTGAGCACCGCCGAGATCGGTCCCGGCGAGGACGATTCCGGCAGACACGATGCCGATGCAGATCTCGGTAGTGCGCGTAATCGCCAGCATGAAGACGTCGGGGCTCGCGCCTCCGGTCGCACCCAGCGTGCCAACGCCCACGATCGCCGCCGTATAGCCGGAGAGGGCCGCCGCATATGACGCGAAGTTGCGCAGCACCGAGGCGCCGAAAGCGCAGATGCTGCACCAGAGGGCCAGGAACCCGAGATACGCGATCCGATCCTGCGGAAAGAATGCGGTCAGCACCACGATCACGATGGCGCCCACGACCGTTCCGACCATTCGGAACCAACCCTTGCGCAGCGAAGCGCCGAGCTGCGGCTGGCTCACGATTGCCGCGGAGGTGCCGGCCCAAAAAGGATCGTCCAGCTGGAGCCAGAAGGCGACGAACAGCGCCAGACAAACGGAAGCCCAAAGCCGCAGGCCAAAAAGCAGCGGCTCGCCATTGGCGCTGAGACTTTCCGTCAGGCGCTTGCTGAGTGGAATCGCCGCGGCGTTCGCATGCATTTGACTTTTCTCAGATCATCGCGCGGGGATGCCCGATTCCGGCGGGTCGGTGCTGCAAGCGTAAGTTCATGAGCTCGGCGGGTACCCCAGCGCGATTGCGAGAAATCGCGACGGCCCCAGGTAGTGCATCGAGGTCGCCCATGGGGCTTTAGTTGAGCTGCATGCGCGGCCGGCGCGAGTGAAACCCGGCAAATCGCGCCAAATCGTTGCTAACGAGCCGGTGGATCCGCGCGCGTCGGATCAGATCAGGTGAAGCTGACCTCGCTGATATCGATGGTGACCATCAGCATGTTGACGCGGCGTTCGCATGCATTTGACTTTTCTCAGATCATCGCGCGAATCGCAGCGGTTTTTCATGAGTAATTCGCTCAGGGGCCGAGGTCGGCGGCGATCAATGACCCGGTTCATTGGTTTCCGGAATCAGGCGCGAGCTGCGCTGGCCGGTGAAATACGACCACAGCCACTGACGCTGCACGCGCATGCGATTCTGATGCTGCGGCAGCGAGAGAATGTGAACGAACGCCCACACCAGCCAGGTCAAAAATCCGCTCGTGCGCAGCCGACCCCGCTCCAGCACCGCGTAATTCTTGCCGACGACGGCCATGTTGCCCTTGTCGAAATAGTTGAACGGATGTTTGACCTTCCGCCCCGTCAGCTCGTGCGCGATCAGCCGCCCGACGTACCGGCCTTCCTGGATTGCTCCCTGCGCGACGCCCGGCACGGGATGGCCGTTTTTCTGCAAGAGTGAGGCTGCGTCGCCGACAACGAACACGCCGGGCGCGTCCACGACCCTGAGGAACGGATCAACGAGCGCCCGGCCTGCCCGGTCGGTCTTGCCGCCGAGCAACTTGGGAAGCGGCGAAGCCGCGACGCCCGCGGTCCACAGCACGGTCGCGCTCGGAATCCTGGTTCCGCCGGCGATCACGCCCTGTTCGTCGACCTTCTCGACCTTGACGCCGGTCTGGATCTTGACGCCAAGTTTTGCGAGGTGCTTGGCCGCGCGGCGGGATAGAGATTCGGCAAAGCTCGGAAGGACCCGGGGGCCGGCATCGAGCAGAATGATGGTGGCCTTTGCCGGATCGATGCGGCGGAAGTTGTGGCGCAAGGTGACCTTCACCATGAGCGCAAGGGACGCCGCAAGTTCCACGCCGCTCGGGCCCGCGCCGACCAGCACGAACGTCATCTGGCGCGCGCGCTCGGCTACGTCCTCGGTCGTCGCGGCGATTTCGAACGCGCCCAGGATTTTGGCCCGGATCGTCTCGGCATCGTTGAGGCTTTTGAGTCCCGGCGCATAGCGCGCGAACTCGTCGTGGCCGAAATAGCTCGGGCGCATGCCGGTCGCGACGATCAGATAATCGAACGCGATCTTGCGGACGCCGACGCCTGGGGCGGATGCCTCGATCGTGCGGTCAGCGAGATTGACGCCCGTGACCTCCGCCAGGAGCACGCTGAGGTTTGGCTGCCTCGCCTCGAGTTGACGGATCGGTGCGGCGATCTCCGCGGAAGAGAGGACCGCCGTCGCCACCTGATAAAGCAGTGGCTGAAAGATGTGGTGGTTGCGGCGGTCGATCAGCACGACGTCGGCGTCGGCATCCCGCAGCGCGTGCGCCGCGGCGAGGCCGGCAAAGCCGCCGCCGACGATGACGATGCGCTTGCCTTCCGGGCGCGGCGTCTCCAAGACGGTGGTGGCCTCGTTCGGGCGAGTTTCAGCAAGCATCGCGCTCATTGTGTCACCTTTCTTCGTTTACCTCTGGCTCGTCATGCCCCGCGAAAGCGGGGCATCCAGTAAACACCGGTCACATTTTTATTTGAAACGGCGGTGGTTACTGGATTGCCCGCTTTCGCGGGCAATGACGAACTGATGGATCATGCCTCATCGTGCCAGCCACTCGGGTTTGCTCGAGCCGCGCGGCATGAGCACCGTCCTGAAGGAGCCGGGAGTCCGCGACAGGACCACCTGGTCGGTCATCCCTTGATAGGTGCCCAACGGCGTCTCCGCCGTGAACAGATCGGGAGCGACGTAGGCGTGCTCGTCGGAAGATCCGGCCGTCGCCTGGGCGTAGGCCCTGTCGAAAATGCCGAGCGAAAGCAGCCACAGCACGGTGCGGGTCAAAGAAACGGTGACCCGATAGCTGCCGCCCTCGACCGCGCGCCGCCGCAGCGCCGCGAGAGTGCCGACCGTGCCGAGCCAGCCCACGACATTGTCGCAAATCGGAATGATCGGCGGCGATTTGGGATGCGCAGGCGTCCCTTCGATGCAGAACAGCCCTGATACGGCGGCACCGACTTCATCGAATCCGGGACGATTCTTCCAAGGGCCCTTGTCGCCATGGAGAAGGACGGTTGCATGGATCAGCCCCGGCTTCTTCGCGCTTAGCTCTTCCGCACCAAGCCCGTTCCGCTCCAGATAGCCCGGGCGCTTGTTGGCGAAGAAGATGTCGGCATCCTTGAGCAGGCGGTTGAATTTCGCGCGATCCTCTTTGGAGTAATCCAGGATTGTTGACCGCATTCCCACCTGGACGTCCCAGAAAAACGATTCGATCTCGGTGTCGTCGGGCCGCCAGATGTTGAGAACATCGGCCCCGTAGTAGGCGAGATCTCTGCCCATACCGCCTCCGGCAATCACGTGCCCCATTCCGAACGCGCGAATGCCGTCGAGCGGGCTCTTTCCATCCTTTTTGAAAGGGATCGGGTCGCTTTCGCCGATCTTCTCCACCGTGATCAATGGCATTCTGGAGAGGACTTCGGTGTATTGAAGCTCCTTGCGGAATTCCTCGTTGGTGCGCACCATGGCGATGACAAGCCCGGCCTCTGCAGCCGCGTTCTCCAAGTCTTCGGCGCGCCATTGCAGGATAGCGTTGTTCACGGATTCGGCGCTGGGGCTGCACCTGAGGAAATTAAGAGCGCGGACAGCCAGCTTGGGGTAGACGTTCAGGGCCACGACGTACCGCCCATCCCGCGTTTCGCGAAACATCGGGAAATCGTAGAAGGGGTTACTGGCAGTCGCGCCCATGGCCGGGGGACGTCCATTGACGGTTTCCCATTTCCCCTCGAAGAAACCGGAGAAGCGCCGGAAAGCCTTGCGGACATCCACCGCGATATCCTGTCCCTCGCCGGTGCGATGTTGCCACAGCGCCGCGACGGCAACGGACCTGGCGGCGAGACCGAGAGCGGCCATGGTGCCAAATCGATGGGGGCTGGGGATGATCGGGTCCCCGCCGTAGAAGGTAAGTTTGCCGCCGCTATCCGCGGTCGACATCCCAACGTCTTTGAGAACCTGATTGGTGGCGGCGTGCAGGTCGATAGCCGAACTGCGCTCCGGGTTCGCGAGCTTGGACCGAATTGCCTCGGTGAGCAGAACCGGTTGGGGCTTTTCCGTCCACAGTGTCGTCGCGTCGTTCACTTGCAAACTCCTTTTCGATCGAAGGTGTGGTGCAGCGTTACTCAGCTGCGACTTGGCGCGAGGCGACGGCCTCCGAGCGCTTGCGCAGTTCGATCAAGCCGAGCAGAACCTCGTCCCGCGCCGCTTCCAGCTCCGCGATGGTGCGCGAGCCGACCTCGGCATGAACGCTCTCGATCAGCTTCTTCTGCGTCTCCGGGTTGAGTACAGGTGCGCCGAGGGTCTTCCACCAAGCCGTCATCGCAGGAGCGAATTGTTGGAAGAAGTGTTCGATGCCGCCGGGCCCGCCGCCCAGGTGATTGAGCATCATGTTGCCCATGATGCCCCAACGCAGGCCGGGCCCCCAGCTTAGCGCGGTGTCGATGTCGGCGGCGCTCACCACACCCTCGGAAACGAGGTAATAAACCTCGCGCGCGAGTGCGCCCTGCAGGCGGTTGGCGACGTGGCCCGGCATTTCCTTGTTGAGGCGCACCGGCCGCTGCCCGATCGATGTATAGAATTCCGTTGCGCGCCGGATCGTCTCTTCCGACGTCTTCGCTCCGCCGACGATCTCGACCAGCGGGATCAAGTGCGGCGGATTGAACGGATGGCCGATGACGCAGCGCTCGGGATGCGACTTGGCGCCCTTTTGGATCTCGCTCATGGTGAGCCCCGAGGAGCTCGACGCGATGATCACGTCAGGAGCCAGCATCTCGTCGAGCTGCCCATAAAGCTTCTGCTTGAAATCGATGCGCTCGGGCCCGTTCTCCTGGACGAGGTCGGCGCCGGCGACCGCCTGCGCGAGGTCGGGCGTGAACTTCAGGTTCGACTGCGACGCTCCGGGAGAGAGGCCCAATCGCTTAAGCGCCGGCCAGGCGGTCTCCACGAACTTCCGCAGCGCGGTTTCCGCGTTCGGCGCAACGTCGGTCGCGACAACATCGAGTCCCTTGGCGAGATACAGCGCGGTCCAGCTCGCGCCGATCACGCCGGTGCCGATGATGCCAATGCGGCGAATGGGTTTGTCGGTCATGTCATTTCTCCGATGTGTTTGTGCTTAGACCTCGGCGTAGGCGATGCCGGTGAGGTTGCCTTGAGCGTAGAGGAAGTTGCGCTCGTTCTTGCCGTCGAGATCGGCCGAATAGATCGAGCCGGCGAAGTCGGTGACGAACATCCGGTTGCCCGACACGTCGAGGGCGATGCCGATGCCCTCCATCAGATGCGTAATCAAAATCTCGGGCTCGGCCTTTTGGTCGATCGGCGCGCGATTAACCGTGTTGCCGCGCGGAGGATCGCCGCGGTCGGTCCAATAGAGGACGCGATTCTTCAGATCGAGTTCAAGGTCGATCGGCTCCGGCAGCCGATCGAACAGCAACTCGATATCGGAACGGTTCGCCGGGCTCTCGCCCTTCGGGAGGTCGATGTTGGCGCGGAAGATGCGGCCCACGTCCCCGTTGTCGGGGCCTTTTTGCGTCCAGTAGATTTTCCCAAGCTTCGGATCGACCGTGATGCCGACGCAGTGCCGCGTCTGATCGCGCCGGTTCTCATCACCACGGCCGGCTTCGACCAATGTTTCGACCTGTGAGCCGTCGAGGTTTGCGCGCATCACCCGCATGCCCTCGCGGTCGCACCAGTAAAGCTTGCCGCTCGCCTTCTCGAGGTGCATCTGCTTCGGCGTGTAGGTGCCGCCTGGCGGGACGATGACCTTGCGGTTCCCCCCATCGAGGTCGGCGCGCTCGATCGAGCCGTCGTTTAGGTTGGGGACGCCCATGTTGGTCCAAAAGATATGCCCCGCCGCCACATCCACGGCGATGCCGTCGGGCAGCCTGCAATTGCTCACGATGGTCTTTTTCTCGGACCCGTCGGGATTCATCGTGTGAATGAGACCGGCGTTCAGTTCGAGAACGAACAGCCGGCCGGAGCGGGTCGCACCGGATGAAGCTTTTGTTTTCGTCGCCTCGAGTACGGTCATGGTCTGTCCTTTCTTTTCACAGTTGCGCTTCGATGCCCCGCGGCCGCCTGCGCGGCGCTATTCCGCTGCGACAGGGGTCGCGATCTTGTTGAAATTGGGCGGACGCTTCTCGAGGAATGCCGACAGCGCCTCCTTGGCTTCTGCCGAGCGCACGCGCTCGAAGAACACCTGGTCCTCCGCTTTCATGGCCGCTTTGACTTGCTCGATGAAACCCTGCTTGAGGAGCCGCTTGCTCGCCCGCAAGGCGCCGCCCGGTTTTGCCGCGAGCTTCTGCGCAGTTTGGGTGGCGGTTGCGAGCAGCTCCCGGTCGGGCACCACACGGGTCACGATGCCCAGCTCCGCCGCCCGCGCGGCGCCGAAGGGCTCTCCCAGCAGATACAAATCCGCCGCCCGCAGATACCCGATGCGCGACGGCAGCGAGTAGCTCGAACCGAACTCCGGCACGAGCGCCAGATTGATGAACGGCAGCTGGAACCTCGCGCTCGGGCCCGCGTAGACGAAATCGCAGTGCGTCAGCATCGTGGTTCCACCGCCGATCGCAGCGCCTTGCACGGCCGCGACGATCGGCTTTTCGAACGTGACGAACGCATCCATCAGGGCGCCCTGCGGAAACGCGTCCGGACCGGGCGGATTGTGGAGAAAATCTCCCACGTCGTTGCCGGCGGAGAAGGTGTCGCCAGCGCTATGCCAGAGGACGACGCGGACTTCCTCGTCCTCGTCGGCCTCATTGAAGATATCCGCCAGGCTCGTGTACATGGCGCCGGTCATGGCGTTCTTCTTCTCGGGACGATTGAATTGGACCCGCAAGATGCCGCTGGAACGTTCAGTGACGATATCGCTCATTTGCTTTCTCTCTCGCTTGTCGTTCCGCCGGAGCGGGATGATCAGGCCGCGCGTTCCTTTGCTTTCGGCACGGCGCCGCCTGCACGCAGCCCGTCGATCTCCTTCGCGTCAAATCCCAGCTCTTTGAGGATCTCGTCGGTGTGCTCGCCGAGGCCGGGGCCGCGGCGCGCCGGCACCTTGGCGACGCCGTGCACCTGAATTGGGCTGCTGATTGTCGAGGTCAGCTTGCCGCCCGCGCCTTCGAGCGGAACGACGATGTCGTTTGCCCGAAGCTGCGGATCGTCGATCACCTCTTGCGGGCCGCGCACGGCGCCGAAGGTGACGTGCACGCCGCCGAAAACCTCATACCAATGCGCCATTGGCTGCGCGGAGAAAAGTTCGTCGAGGATGGCGGTGAGCTGCGGCATGTTCGCCATCAGCTTCGCCGGATCGGAGAACCGTGGATCGGTTAGGAGATCCGGCCGGCCGATGGCTTTCGCCACAGCGGCCACCTTGTCGGGCGTGACGATGAGAACGAACCAGATGTCGTCGGCAGAGCGATACACGTTAAGCGCCGCGCTCGCGGGGTTCTTGCGATCGTGCAGCCCGTAGAACTTCGCACCGGCGAGCGCGGCCTGGATCGAAACGCTCGCCGACCAGACACCCTCGGCAAGCAGCGACGTCGTGACATACGCCCCTTGGCCCGTGCGCTCGCGGCGGTAGAGCGCCGTGACGATTGAGGAATAGATTCCGACCGCCGTGGCATTGTCGCCGCTGCCGCCCACCGGCCAGGTCGGCGGCGCACCGGCATCGCGCGTCATCGACAGCAAACCGCTACGAGCCCAGTATGACGTGATGTCGAAGCCGGGCAGATCGGCATCCGGCCCCTTTTCGCCGAAGCCGGTGAGGTCCGCGTAGATCAGGCGCGGGTTCCACAGCACCACGTCATCATATTCGAGCTTTAGTTTCTTGCGGGCGGGATGCGGCGTATTGACGATGAGCACGTCGGCCCAGGTGACCAGCTCCTGAAGCACCTGCTGGGCGCTCGGCGATTTCAGATCGAGCGCGATGCTGCGCTTGTTGCGGTTGGCAAGATGAAACTGATAGGGCTCATCTGCCAGCGGTTGCGGCGCGATCTTATGCCCAATTCTCCAGGGGTCGCCGTTCGGCGGCTCGACTTTGATGACGTCGGCGCCGAAATCGGACAGGATCACGGCAGCGGCAGGACCCGCAACGTAGGTCGAGAAGTCGACGACTTTGAGTCCGGAAAAAATGTTGTCGGTTGCCATCGGAGTTCTCCTGCATGTGCCCGTCGGGTTTCTTCACCGTCCGTGGAACTGGGCCGGACGTTTTTGCAGAAAGGCCGACGTGCCCTCCTTCTTGTCCTCCGTCCCGGCGCAAAGACCGAAGTAGGACGCTTCCAGCGCGAAGCCTTCGCTCTGGCTCGTGTCCATTCCTTTGTTGACCGCCTCGAGCGAATATTTGATGCCGAGCGGCGCGTTGACGGCGATCTCTTTGAGGATTGCTTCCGCGCGCGGGATCAGGTCCGCAGCCGGCACGACCTCGTTGACGAGCCCGATGCGCCATGCCTCCTGCGCGCTGATCATGCCTCCGGACAGAATGAGCGCAAGCGCGCGGCCCTTGCCGACCAGCCGCGGCAGCCGTTGGGTGCCGCCGCCGCCGGGAAGCAATCCCAGCTTGACCTCGGGCTGCCCAAGCTTCGCGTGCTCGACGGCAATGCGGATGGTGCAGGCCATCGCAGTCTCGCAGCCGCCGCCCAGCGCAAAGCCGTTGATCGCCGCGATCACCGGCTTGCCGAGATTTTCGATGAGATCGAGCACGCCTTGTCCGAAGCGGCTGGACCGTTCGGCGTCGATCGCGCTCGCATGCGCAAGTTCGCCGATGTCGGCGCCGGCGATGAATGCCTTGTCGCCCGCGCCGGTGAGAATGACGCCGCGCACCGCCGCGTCATCACGCGCATCCTCGAAGGCCGTGCGCAGGTCGCTCCAGGTGGCGGCACTGAGCGCGTTGAGCACCTTCGGACGGTTGAGCGTCACATAGGCGATTGCGCCGCGTTTCTCGTAGAGGACATTCGCGAGCGTGAGTGCCGTCGTTGCGGCAGTGGGCGCCGTTGCGGGCGAAGGCGTGAGAGTTGCTGTTGCCGAGGACATGTTGATATCTCCTGCCTGAGTGGCGAGCCGACGCAACGGCTCGCTTGCGGCGTCAGACGAACGCGCTGAACCCGGTGACCGCCTTGCCGACGATCAGGTGTTGCATCTGATAGGTGCCTTCGTAGGAATAAAGCGCCTCGGCGTCCGCGAAGAAACGCGCAACGCCGTAGTCGACGACGATGCCGTTGCCGCCGAGCAGCTCTCGCGCCCAGGAAACCGTCTCGCGCATCTTGGCCGTGGTGAACGCCTTGGAAAGCGCTGCTTGCTGGTCGGTAAGCTTGCTTTCATCGGCGAGCTGTGCCGTCCGAACCACCATGCATTGGCATGCCGTGATGTTGCTGAGCATCTTGGCAAGGAGGTCCTGAATGAGCTGGAACGAGCCGATCGGCTTTCCGAACTGCAATCGCTCTTGTGCGTACTTGAGCGCGTGCTCGTAAGCGCCCATCTGACATCCAGTCGACTCCCACCCAACGTAATGCCGCGTCCCGCGCAGCACACGCGCGGTGTCGCGGAAGGACTGAGCGCGGGCCAGCCGATTTGCTTCCGGCACCCGGACATCCTTCAGCGTGATCTGGCCGTTCTGGACCACCTTGAGCGCGATCTTGTTCTGGATTTTCTCGACGCTGTAGCCGGGCGTGGTCTTGTTTTCGACGATGAAGCCTTTGACCTGGTTGTCGGCCAAGTCGCGCGCCCAGATGATCGAGATATCGCACCAGGGCGCGTTGCCGATCCACCTTTTCTGGCCGTTGAGGACCCATGTGTCGCCTTCGCGCTTTGCCGTCGTGGTGAGGCCGCCGCCGGTTCCCGAGCCGACCAGTGGCTCGGTCAGGCCGAAGCAGCCGATCTTTTCCATGCGCGCCATCGGCGGCAGCCACTTTTGTTTTTGCTCCTCCGATCCAGTGAGCGCGATCGAGCCCATCGCCAGGCCGCTGTGGACGCCGAAGAAGGTCGCGATCGAGGAATCGAACCGAGCCATCTCCATCGCAACGAGGCCGACCAGCAATTGACTTCCGCCGGCGCAACCGTAGCCCTCGATGCCGAGGCCACCGATGTTCAGCTCCTTGAAGGCGGGGAGCACTTCGAACGGAAATGCGTCTTCGATCCAATACTTGTCGATAATGGGCGCGACCTTGCTGTCCATGAAGTCGCGCACCTTTTTGAGAACCGCCAATTCATCGGCGCTCAAAGTCTCCGCGAACTGATAGAAATCGACGTTCGGCGGCGGCAGCGGTTTCGGTGTTGAAGGCTTGAGTGCAGTGGCTGCGGCGGTGGCCATTGGGATCTCCATCCTTTTCACATTGCCCGCGTTGACCTCTAGTTGACCCACATGCGCGGCCGAAGCGAGTGAAGGCCGGCAAATCGCGGCAAATAGTTGCAAACGAGCCGGCGCATCCGCGCGCGCCGGATCGGGTCAGCTGAAGCTGACCTCGCTGATGTCGATGGAGACCATCAGCATATCCAGGATCGGCCGGCGCCCCGGGCCGCGCGTATAGGCGCGCCGTTTGCTCGGCAGATGAATGCCGTCCGCCACGATGTAGTCGGACGTGAGTTGCGCCGCGTTGAAACCGCCGGCAATGTTGACGTTGTAATCGTGACGCCGCAGTTGGAGATCGCGATCGAAGAAGAAATCCTGAACCAGGCTGTGGGTTTCGACCGAGCCCGGAAAGTGCGCGCGCAGCACGCGCCACGTCTCGTTGCCCTCGCTCCAGGGCGCGGTTTCCTCCACGGCAACTCCTTGCAGGGCCAGCAGGAACGGCGTCGTCAGGTAGGTCCACAGAGCTTCGCCATTGAAATAGGCCCGGTGCAGCTCATCCCACGGTGTGCTCATCTGATGACCGGCAAACGAATCCTTTGGGTCGCGCCGCTCGGCGACGAGCGTTCCGTCGAGTTTCTCAATGGCAATCCTGTCGGGCGTGAACATCGTGCGCTGATCGGGAGCTCCGTAAGGCAATACAGATGAGCGCTCCTCGTGCAGCCACACGGCCATGCGCCGAGGCTCGGAATCTTGCAGTACTCCCTTAAGCGGAAAAAACCCGCCCCCGCTCACGATCGTCGCTTCCACCTTTTCGCGTTCACGCCACCGCGCCATGCCGCCATGCGCATCGAGGACCGCCGTAAGCAGTCCGTTCGCCTTCGTGGCGGTCGCCATTTGCATCTCCGTTCATCCAACCGTGCCCGCGTCCGCATCTAATTGACCCGCATGCGCCTTCCGCGCGAGTGAAGCCCGGCAAATCGCGCCAATTTGTTGCTAACGAGCGGGTGAATCCGCGCACGTCTGATGAGGGGTTCGCCAAACCTCGCATCGCTCTATCTTATTTTGTCTGAATTTTGACTGTTTTACTGGCAGCCAAGGAACGCCGCTGTAACGTTTGCCGAGCGAAAGATCCTGAACGTGGAGCAACTACGATGAGCAAATTCCTCTCAATCGCAATTCTGTTTGGGGCGCTCGGCGCCGGCATGTTGTCTGCGCCGGCTTTGGCGCGCGTCGACTCCAGCGACCTCGGCGCGCAGTGCCGGGAGCGGGCCTACTCCATGTGGCAACGCGGCCGCAACGGAGACGGACTCGATCGCCAGCGCGAGTACATCACCAACTCGTGCATGGCGGACGGCCGCTGAGGATTGCCGCTCCAGGAATTTCCCGAGCGGAGGATTATGACAGTGGCCGACCGGCGGGCGCTAACAAGAGTGGGACTGAGCTTCGGCGTCCTGACGGTCGTCGTTACGCTGATAGGCGCCGCTGTCGTGAAACAGCATATTGACAGCCAACCGGGCGCCATACCGTCGGACATCGCGGAGAACAGCGAAGTGCCATAGCCGACGTTCTGCGGCATATGTTAGATTGGCTCCGGCGAGACACATTTGAAAAAGGGGCTGGCGATGCGTGTCACGACGTTCGCAGCTTTGTCGTTACTTCTCTCAGCCGCCGTCGCCATCCCGCTTGGGCACGCCGGAGCCCAAGACGCGCCACCACCCGCGTCCGAGGCCGCACCGCCGCCACCCGCACAGGACGCAACGCCGCCCGCGACCCAGGGCGCAACGCCGCCCGCGCCCCAGAGCGCGCCGTCGCCGGCAGGGTCGGCAACCGCAGCAGCGCCGCCGACCGTCACGCACAGCAAGGTCAATCTGCGGGGCGGGCCTGGCACGAACTACGCCCTCGTCAAGCTCATTCCTGCCGGCTCACCCGTCGAGGTGAAGGAATGCAAACACGGCTGGTGCCAAGTGGTGTTCCAGGGCGCTGACGGCTACATCATCGAGAGCCGCCTCGCGCCGCACGCTCCCGGAACTTCCGCGAAACGCCGCTTCACGCCAATGCCTGGCTACGTCGGCCCGCCGCCGGTCCACGTCATGCGGCTGCCCGGCTACTACCCGCGCTATTACTACTATGGTCCGTATTACCACGCGTACTGGGCGTGGCGGCGCGCGTACTGGCGAGTGTGGTGACATCCGCAACCCCGGATCACGCCGGACACATTCGGCTCGCGTCAGCGTCCGCTTCTCTGAGGTACGAGCGCCTGGCGCACGGCGGCCGGCCGGATGGGCAGGTGGCGCAATCTCACCCCGATCGCCGCGAAGATGGCGTTGCCGATGGCCGGGGCAACCGCCGTCGTGCCAGGCTCGCCCAGCCCGACTGCATTCTCGGTGCTCTCGATGAACTCGATGTCGAGCTCCGGCACGTCGCCGATGCGCAACGGTGTGTAGGTGTCGAAATTCGTGTCCTTCACCTGGCCATTGACGAACTCGGTTCCCTCATAGAGCGCCATGCTCAGGCCCCATAAGGCACTCCCTTCGACTTGCGCGAGCGCGCCGTCGGGATGAATGAGTGTGCCCGCGTCGACGACAATCGTGAGCTTTTCGACTGAAACGGCGCCGCTGCTGCGGTCGACACGAACGCGCGCGACGCAAGCGACCCACGTGGGCATGGCGCGTTCCTGACCGAACGTGGTGGCGACGCCGAGGCCCGTGTCCTTGGGCATTGTGGCGCCCCACCCTGCCTTCTCTGCCGCACGCTTGAGCGCTGCGGCCTGGCGCTTTGCTCCGCCCACCGCGTTGGGCGCCGAGCCGGCGTTGCGCCCGGTGCCGTCGAGCAGCCCGATGCGGAACGCGACAGGATCCGCGCGGGCCATGAGCGCCGCTTCGTCCATGAAGGTCTCGACCGCCCAGTTGGTCCAGCCCGGGCCGACGGAACGCAGATAACCGGGGCGAAACGCGCTGTTGGCAAGCTCATTCGACAGCGCGCGGACGCGTTGCGCACCGACGCTGTACCAATGGTCGGCGCCGTCGATGGCAAATTGATCGTACGGAGTTCCATCGGCCGTCTTCGGCATCCCGGCTGGCGCCACAACGGCGGTCGGCCAGCCCGCGGACGCGTGGTGCTCCATCGCCGTCACTCTGCCCTGCCGATCGAATGCCAGCCGCAGTTGCTGGATCGATGGCGAACGAAACGAGTCGAAGCGCATATCATCGGGGCGCGTCAGCACCAGCTTCACGGGCTTGCCGAGGGCCTTGGCAGCGAGTGCGGCGGGGACCGCATAGTCGGTATTGAGCCGGCGTCCGAACGCACCGCCGAGCGAATAGGTGCGCATGACGATGCGCTCCTGCGGCAGCTGAAGCGCCTGCGCGAGCACGGGCAGGATCAGACTCTGCCATTGGCTGCCGGTGTGGATCTCGAAGCGGCCATCCTTTTCGAACGCGAGCGCGTTCACCGGCTCGAGCTGGCCGTGCAGGACGCTGGCGGTGGTGTAGGTTCGCTCGAGCGTGGAAGAGGCCGCGCGGAAGGCGGAATCGATTCCCGAGTCATTGACCAACAGCGCGCCGCCGCTTGGTTCGGCGATCTGCTTGGCGCCGTAATCGAGGATGTCCTGCTCGGAGACCCGGGCGGCGTCGCCCGCGGCCCAATCGACCTTGACGAGGTCGGCGGCACGGATCGCCGCCGGATAAGACGTCGCGCACACGACGACCCACCCGGGCACCGTGTTGGAGGGATCCTCGAGCACGAGGCTCGCGAGATATCCCTTGACCCGCTTCGCCGCGGAATCGTCGACCGCGCGGACGACCGACCCGTTGCGCGTCGGGGGAATCTTCGGTCGGGCATAGACCATGCCCGCGACGACCGCGTCGATGCCGTAGCGCGCCGTGCCGTTGATCTTCGCCGGGATGTCGAGCGCATCGGTCTTTTTTCCGATCAGACGACGCTCCGAGGCCTGCTTGATCGGCAGCTGCGCGAGTTCGTCCGGTGTGAATTTGCGCGTCGGCTCCCCGCGTTTGACGATCTCGCCGTAGGAGATGGATTGGTTGGCGGCGACCACGGCGCCCTTGCGCGCGAGGCATTGCGACGGACTCGCGCCGAGCAGCCGGGCACCTGCCTCGATGAGAGCAATTCGGCCGGCGGCGCCGGCGCGGCTGTAACGCGGGAAATCGGCCCATACCGAATTGCTGCCGCCCGTGATCATGACACCCCACTTCGGATCGGTATCGACCGCCGAAATGCGCACGTTGCTCCAGTCGACTTCCAACTCGTCAGCGACGATGCGGGCGATGGCCGTGCCGATATGCTGGCCCATTTCCGCGCGGGTGATGTTCACCGTCACGATCCCATCGCGGTCGACGCTGTACCAAATAGTGGGCTCGAACGGGCCCGACTCGGGCGCCTGTGCGGCGTCTTCTCCCGACGCGAAGCCGAACGTGACGGCGGCGCCGGCCAGACCGACCAGAAAGGCGCGGCGCGACAGCGCGAGCTGGTGCTGAAGTTTACTCATCGGCGGCGACCTTCCGTGATTGCGCGGCAGCCTGTTTGATGGCGTTGCGGATGCGCACGTAGGTCATGCAGCGGCACAGGTTGCCGGCCATGACGGCATCGATGTCCCCATCGGTCGGCGCGGGAAAGTCGTTGATGAGCGACGCCGCCTGCATGATCTGGCCCGACTGGCAGTAGCCGCATTGCGGAACCTGAAGGTCGGCCCAGGCCTGCTGCACCGGATGCTTACCTTCGGGATCGAGCCCCTCGATGGTGGTCACCTTGGCGCCGGCGACACTGGCAAGCGGCGTTATGCACGAGCGCGTCGGCCGGCCGCCGACATGGACCGTACAGGCGCCGCACATGCCGATGCCGCAACCGAACTTCGTTCCGGTGAGGCCGACGACGTCGCGGATCACCCACAACAGCGGCGTGTCGTCGTCGGCATCGACCGTCACCGCGCGGCCGTTGATGTGAAACGAGGTCATGTTCGATCTCCGATGAATCAATCGGCCGCGCCGTTCTGCCGGCGGATCGCCGCGATCTTCATTGTGAGGTCCGGCCAGGGTGGAAGGTCGGTGCGCGTGCGCCGCAGGTACGCGGCGATGCGGGCGACGTCGTCATCGCTGAGCGCGCCGCCGAAAGCCGGCATGACGACGCCCGGCATTCCCTCCTCGGCGCTGATGCCGCGCAGGATGACCTGGATCAGATTGCTCGGATCGGACAGATGCGCCGCGCTGTTGAGAGCGAGGTCGGGCCGCGCCGCGAGCGGCGCATTGTCTCTGTTGTAGTGACAGGAGGCGCAGGCGGCCGTGTAAAGCCGCGCGTCGGAATCGAACTGATCGCCCTCCTTGGCCAATGCGTCGGACATCGCAAGGCTCACCGCGCCGGAGACGTACGGCAGCCGCTCCGCCGCCTTGTCGACATCGGCAAAATAAGTCGCGATCGCGCGTACGTCGGAGTCAGGTAACGCGCCAAGCCCCTGCACGACGGGGAACATCGGGCCGGCCGCGGTTCCATGCAGCTTGCTCACGCCGGTGCGCAGGTAGTCGTAGAGTTCTTCGCGCGTCCACGGCGCCGGCGCGGGATTGGCGGCCGTCAACGGCGGTGCGACCCAGTTGTCGACCACTGCGCCGCCATACACGTCGCCCGGCTTCTCCGCTCCCAACAGGTTGCGCGGCGTATGGCAGGCGCCGCAGTGGCTCAGGCCGAGCGCGAGATACGCGCCGCGGTTCCATTCCGCGCTCTTTTCGGCCTCGGGCTCGAAGCGGCCCGGCCGGAAGAACAGCAGTTTCCACCCCGCCTGCAAATAACGGATGTTGAACGGGAACGGGATGCCGTTCGGCCGCGCCGGCGCGTGAATGGGCTTCCGGGTCATGAAGTAGGCGTAGAGCGCGCGCACGTCGTCGTCGGAAAGCTTGGTGAAATGGTCGAAGGAGAACACCGGAAGGAGGTGCGAGCCGTCGCGCGAGACACCTTCGCGCGTGGCGCGCGCAAAGGCCGTCTCCGACCAGGTACCGATGCCGGTCTCCGGATCGGGCGTGATGTTGGTCGAGTAAATCACGCCGAACGGAGTCGCCATGGCGTAGCCGCCGGCGAACCGCTGCCCGCCCTTCGTCGTGTGGCAGGCGGCGCAATAGCCACCGCCCGCAAGCGCTTCGCCCTTCGCGACCAGTTCCGGCGCGAAACTTCCCGCTGCCGGCGGGGCGATCGGAGCAATGGCCGGCTCCCACGCCAACACGCCAAAGCCTACGAGCCCGAGGCATCCGAGAGCGACGACCGCGATGAGCAGCTTCTTGACCACGACGACGGCCTCCTAAAGCCTCGCTTGCGTTCACGGCACGCGGATGAATCTCCAATAGGCGATCAACGCAACGACGAGCGCGAGCAGCGCGCATATGACGACGTCGATCCCCGGCAACATGCTCAATCCGTGCGGATGCGCATGAGGCATTAGTGATTCATGTGCCTGCGCCGACGTACTGAATGCGGACAGAAGCGCGATGATCTTCTTCATCGAGACACCTGATCGGACATGTGTGGCAACGAGTGTTGATCGACCGGGCCTCGATGCGGCCCACCAGCGACGCCGATCGAGGAGTTCTCGACCACCACCTGGCTGATCTGATGGATCGGTGTCGCGTCAGTGAAATTGGCTATGTCTTCCCTGATTTCCTGCGCATGCGGTCCAAACGACGACTGGTACTCTTCGACCGAGTCACACAGCAGGTGGCACATGGCGACATCGGGGTTCAGAGGCCTTCCCTCCTTATCCGCAAGCCCCTTGTCAATGGTGTAGTACTTCAAGCCCGCTCCCATCCTGCTCTTGATGAGCGGCAGGTGTTTCGTGCGGTAGTACTCGTGGTCAAACCGCACGCCCGGTTTGTTGGGATACATGACGCTAACTTTGATCATTGCGTCCTCTGGGAATTGGCCTGCGTGCCGCAATGATTACGTCAACGAAGTTCGCCGCGTGAATGAAAACTGCCAAAGAACAGCAAATTTCTCATAAGCGGCGGCTGATCGGATCGCGGGCCGTATAGGCCGCGGCCGCGAGCGCCGGGAAGAAAGCCGTCAAACCGGCAGCGAAATTTTCAGCGCTTTGTACGGCTTTACAACTCTTTAGTCGCGTTGCCCGAGTGCAATGCGCAGACAACCGACGCTGATCGCGACGTGACGCGGGAAGCGCCGCGCCGCGTGCATCAGTCGAAGAGGAGAACACAGTTATGGCAACGCAAACACTGACAAGACCGAAACAGAACCAGACCGTCGAAGACAAGATCCAGAAGCTGCGGCAGCTTTACGCTGACTCGCCGGTGGGGAAAACCGCGCTGGAGAACTCGATCTCATCGCTCAGGGAGCAGTTAGCGGGGGGATTGCACTATGAGAGCGCGGGCCGGGTCGGCCTTCGTCAAGGTAAGGTCTCGGAGCTCACCCTGATCTTCAAGTTCGTGCCAGGCGGAGCGAAGCGACTTCGCGGCCTGCTGCAGGCGCTGGAAGCCAACTTCAGCGCGGAGAAGGTAGCCACCGTCCACGATATGCGTTTTGTATTCCTGGACAATGACACGAAGCTGCTCTTCGCCACCGCCTACGACGGCGATTCGTGGGACAGCTATCTCGACGAGTTCGCAACGAAGATTCCCGACGAGCTGGATCTGCTGTTCTCCGAACTCGAGGAGTTTCCGGGGTTTCGCGACCCCTCGGTGAAAGACTGGATCGCTAAGTACGAGATCGCGGCAGAAGGTTGGTACGTCGCCCATTCGGATCTTTCGGTACGGGATATGACCCGCATGAAGCGCGTCAGCAAGGCCGTTGAGGAATTCCTCGACAAGATTGGATAGCCGACGCTCATCGTTCGTTCGGGGACTAGTGCCGCGAACCCGAAGTTCGCATGACAACTGCCGCGGGTCCGATTGCAAACTTCGGGTTCAAAGCGGCACTAGAATCATAGGAGCTGGGAGACCTTCTTCACCTTCGACGCGGGGGCGGTCTATGGCGAGGACACGATCGAGGACGAGTGCGCCGCTCATTCGACATCTGGCGTATCCAAATCATTCTTGGTGAAGAACTCGACGAGACCGGCGCCGACGGCGGCGGGATTCCTGCCCGGCAAGTCGTGGCTCGCACCCGGTATCGACACCGTGTCGATTTCCGGAATCCACTGCTGCAGTAGATTGGCGACCTCAAAGAACACCGGCAATGTATCGCTGCCGCGCATCGACAGCGCCGGGTGTCGAATATCTTTCAAGCCTTCGGTTGTGATATTCCAGCGTTGCATGGCTCCGAGTTCGACTTGAAAGAACGTGTCGACATCGGATACCGCGCGGTCGAACGCACCCGCAGGCAGGGCGCCGTCGGTGAATCGCCGATAGTCTTGTCCGTACACGCCTGCCAGGCTGATATCCGTAGCCGCAGTTTTGTCTCCCGAGTCGTAGATCTCGCGGACGGATGCCGCCCATTCCGCGAACTGCTCGCCGGACGGCACCAACGACCCGAGCGGCGGTTCCAGCAATGCCAGCTTCCGCACTCTGTCGGGGGCATCGATCGCCATCTGCAATGCGATGCCTGCGCCGAAGGAATGCCCGGCCACGTGCGCCGACGCAATGCCCAGGTGATTCAACAACGCGATGCAGTCATCGGCCCACCCTTGCATCGTCATGCCCGCCGGAGCGCGTGAGCTACCGGCGTAGCCGCGGCGCCGGTGATGGACGATCTGAAAATTCTCCGCGATTCCGGTCTGCTCGATGACTGGCACGAACCCATCCGACAGAATCGCTCCGTGGATAAATACCACCGGTTCCCCGGACCCGCGGACATCATACTCGATGTCCGCCCCGTTCAGCTGTACTCGCTGCATTCGTGGTGCTCCAGTCATTTTCCCAGAGCTTGTGCGATGACAAGGGTGTCGCCGGTCTGCTGCAGGCGCCCGATCTTGCCGTCTCGCAATGTCCAGAAATGGGCGAATCGGGCTTGCACCCTCCGCCCCTTCTTCGTAACGCCGAAATAGCGTCCGAGAACGATCACGTGATCGCCCGACTCGAAGTACTCGTCCCCTTTCGCGTAGAACTCGTCGAAGTCGGCCGAGAATGTGAAGAAATCAAAGACCCCGTCGATACCACGATAGACGCCCCCGTTGGGGAATCCTTCCGCAATATCCCACTCGACGTCATCAGCCAGGAGCGATTTGAAAGTATTCACGTCTCCCATGGCGTCGTACAATTTTCGGATGAGAGCGATCTGCGACGTATCCGACATGCGAACCTTCTTTAGGTTGATGTTGATGGCCCACTCGAGAAATTCTTCCCTGCCGGCGCTGGCGTCTACTTGACGCGCATGCGCTGCCGCCGCCAGTAAAGCCCGCGTGAATGCTGGCAAAGCCCAGCAAATTTTCATAAGCGATGATCGATCGGATCGCAGGTCGTGCAGGCCGCGGCGCGAGCGCCGAGAGATTTTCACCGCTTTGTACGGCTTTGCGACTCTTTAGTCGCATTGCCCGGGTGCGATGCAGAAATAACGGGCCTTGATCGCATCGTGACGCGGGGGCGCGTCGTACCGGTGCATCAGCCGGACAGGAGAACACAGTCATGGCAACGCAAACACTGACAAGACCGAAACAGAACCAGACCGCCGAGGACAAGATCCAGCAGCTGCGGCAGGCCTTCGCCGACGCGCCGGAGTTCGCGAAAACGGCACTCGAGAACACGCTCCGAGACTTGGCGTCGGCAGCGGCGCAGCCGCGATCGCGGATGGAAAGCGCCGGTCGGACCGGCAGCCGTCAGGGCACCGTCTCGGAGTTGACGCTGATCGCCCCGTTCGCGCGTGGCGGAGCCGCGCGGCTGCGCGCCGTGCTGCAGGCGCGGAACGGCAACTACGACGACACGGACAAGGTTGGCACCGTCCACGACATGCGTTTCGTGTTTCTAGACAACGACACGAAGCTGCTCTTTGCGACCGCCTTCGACGGCGACTGGGACGCCTACATCGACGACTTCGTGGCCAAGATCCCCAACGAATTGGACGTTTTCTTTTCGGCCTGCGAAGGCTGGCCGGGAACTCACAATCCCGCGGTGAGAGACTGGATCGCCAACCATCAGGTCACGGCAGAAGGTTGGTACGTCGCCCATCCGGATCTGACGGTTCGGGACATCACCCGCGTCAAGCGCGTCGGCAAGGCCGTTGAGGAATTCCTCGACAAGATTGGGTAGCCGACGCTCATCGTTCGTTCGGGGTCCGGTCGGAATGGATCCGGACCCCAGATCGGAATGGATCCGGACCCCAGAAAGGATGCTTGCATGTTGTCCGTCACGGAATCCGTCGGCCAGACTCTTTCGACGCGCTCACCGGCGCTCGAAACGAGCGACATTCAGGCCACGGTCCTGCGCCCGCGCCCCTCACCCTACCTGGGAGAATACGTCGTTTTCCGCATCGGCGACGTCGGGCAAGGACGCGAGATGCTGCGGCGGATCCTTCCTCACGTCGCGCCCGCCGACGAATGGTGGGTGCCGTCGTTGCCCGGCTGGTTGGGGATCGCCTTTACGTTCGAGGGCCTCAAGGCGTTGCGCGTCCCGCAAGCGTCCTTGGACAGTTTCCCGATCGAGTTCAGACAGGGCATGGCGGCTCGCGCTGCGATCCTGCATGACTTCGGCGCCAACGCGCCGGGTAACTGGGAATACCCGTTCGGCACCGCCGACATGCACGTCGCGCTCGCGATCTACGCCCAAGACGAGCAAAACCTGCAGCGGGTCCTGGAACTCGCCCGCAAGACGCATCACGACCTCCCGGATATCTCGCTCGTCTACCGCCTGCCATTCGGCTCACTGCCGGAAGGACGCAATCCATTCGGCTTCAAGGATGGACTGCACAATCCCCAGGTCGAAGGAAGCAGTCCTGCCGGACCGGCCGGCAATGAAGCGCCGATCAAAGCCGGCGAGTTCGTCATGGGCTATCCGGACGAAAAGGGCGAGACGGCGCAAACTCCTATCCCTGAGGAATTGCGGCACAACGGCACGTTCCTGACCTTTCGCAAGTTCCACATGGACGTCGCGGCGTTCCGCCAATACCTGCGCGCGCAGGCGTCCTCGCCCGAGGAAGAGGAGCTCCTCGCCGCCAAGATGGTGGGCCGCTGGCGCAGCGGCGCGCCCCTTGTGCTCGCGCCCGACCACGACGATCCCGCGCTCGGCGCCGATGCCACCCGCAACAATGATTTCGGCTACGCCGACGACATGAAGGGATTGAAGTGCCCGTTCAGCGCGCACATCCGCCGTGTCAATCCGCGCGATGCGCTGAAAAACGACATCGTCGCCGTCAATCTCCACCACTTCCTGCGGCGCGGCACGAACTTCGGACCGCCCTTGCCGGAGGGAGTACTCGAAGACGACGGCGCCGAGCGCGGCGGCGTCTTCCTCCTGATCGGCGCACATCAGCAGCGGCAGTTTGAGTTCATTCAGTCGCAGTGGGTGACCGACGGCAATTTCATCAGTCACGGAACCGAGCAGGATCCCATCATCGGCAACGGTGAAGGCGACGGCGTCTTCACCATTCCCAAGCGGCCGGTCCGGCGCCGGCTGCAAGGCCTGCCCGCGTTTGTGACCGTACGCGGCGGCGAATACTGCTTCATGCCCGGGCTGAGGGCTCTGCGCTGGCTCGCTGATCTCAGCTCCTAGAGCATTTTCCAACTGGAGCGGCTCGATCGTGTGACGTCATCTCTCGTCGTCACCCCGGGGCATAGGCGGCCTTCGGCCGCCGTTTTTACTATTAAAGGACGCCGGCGCGAAGCGCCGGCTATGCGAAGCGAGAGAGCCCGGGGTCCATGAACACGGACTGAGTGGATCTTTGCACGGTCCGGTGTTCATGGGTTCCGGGCATAGGCCGCCTCCGGCGGCCGTTCTTGGTCTTAAAGAACGCCGACGCGAAGCGTCGGCTATGGCTTCGCGGCGCCCCGGAATGACGACCGCGGTACACGTCAGGTCAGATGGAAAATGCTCAAGGGCCGCATGCGTTCGCGGCTCTTTATCAGGATTTGCATCGCTTAGGCAGCATTCATTCGATCCGCTCGGCGTAATCCCCTAACTAAGGTGCACGGCATTCGGGAAAAGGGAGTCTCATGTGATCGTCGATGTGCGCACCTATCGCGTCAAGCCGGGCAAGATGCCGCAGGAGCTTGACCTCTACGCCAAGCGCGGGCTCGCAGCACAGATGCGTCATCTCGGCCCTCCGCTCGCTTATTTGTACGGCGAGAGTGGGGACATCAACGCGATCGTACATCTATGGGTGTTCGAGGATGCAGCCGACCGCGCGCGCAAGCGGAACGCCATGATGTCCGATCCGGAGTGGCAAACGTACCTCAAGCTCGCCGACGAAGCAGGCTTCCTGGTCGACCAACATAACAGCCTGATGGTGCCGGCGGCCTTTGCACCGATCAAACGGTGAGCGTAATCGTCGATCCGGTTCATCAAGGAACCAGCCAGCCATGTCAGACCACTTCTCCGGCCCCCGGGCACTCTCCGATCCGGCCGCCGACATATCGGACGTGTTCGCCTTTCCGGCGCCGGACAGCCCGCAGCATCTTGTCCTGGTCATGGACGTCTTCGGCAGGTCCGGCCCAACGGCGGTCTTCTCCGACGCCATCATCTATCGGTTTCGCATACGGCCAGTTGAACTCGCCGCAACAGGCCCGGAGGCCGCGTTCGTGCCAAGCAAAAGCGAGTTCACATTCGACTGCACGTTTGACGTTCCGAGCGGCCGGACCGATTCCGGGCGCCCGGTCCAGCGTGGCCGCTGTGTCACGCCCGGCGGGCGTATCATTTCGTTTCGCGCCGACGACGAGAACGGCGGCGGGGACGACGGCGTCCAGGTATTCGCGGGCCAGCGCTCCGAGCCCTTCTTCCTCGACCCGCGGATGATCGAGAAGACCGTGGCGACCGGCAAGCTGTCTTTCAAGCCGAACGGGTCCAACACTCTCTATGGCACCAACATCCTGGCGATCGTGATCAAGCTCGAATGGCGCAAGGTGCTCGGAGGCGGCCCGCTCTTCGCCATCGTGTGCGAAACGCTCACGGCCAGCAAGCGGCCGGTTCGCATAGAGCGGGTCGGCCGTCCGGAAATCAAAAATGTCACTTTGAGCTGGAAGCAGTTCGATCAAATCAACAAAGACCTCGAAATCCGCGATCTCTACAACAGCGAGGACGCGTTCGGCGTGAAGTCCGACTATTTTGACGCTTATCGAGCGCGGTTTAACGCCAATCTTGCATTTTACGACGGGCTCGACGGCAAAATCGATTGGCCCTTAGACGCGCACGGCAACCATCCCCTGACCAAGCTGCTGCTGGCGGATTTCCTGGTCATCGATGCCTCGAAGCCCTTTGCCGAAACGAGCTATTTCGACATCGAGCGTTCGATGCGTGCGGGCCGCGCGCACGCCACGCCCGGCGGGCGATGGCTCAACGAAGACATCATAGACTTCCTTTTGACGCTCTACGTCAACGGCGGGAACGGCCCGCCGGTCAACGACGGTGTCGACGGGCCGATCACCTGGTCGTCGAAGACATTTCCGTATCTCGCGCCGCGCAACCCGGCGAAAGCCGTGGCCGCATGATCGGCTTGTCGGCAGTCTCCGCGCCGGCCGTTCGGCCCGTCTCCAGCCCGTCCAGGCTGACGGACGGGACAATCGCTCTGCTCAATCTGCAGGCGCAAATCGATGGCCTCGAAGGTCCCGGCACCTGCGCGGAAGCAGCAACCCTGATCGACCTGCTCATTCTTCGCGGGCTCATCCTCGGGCGCATCAGCGATTACGAGCGGGCCGCACAACTCGCCGATCGCCTGGTCCGCGACGCAGTCAGCGACGCTGCCGCCTACATGGCGCGCGCGAGGACCCACGCGGTATTCCATCGTTTCAGCGAGGCGCTCGACGACCTTGATCACGCCGATCGGATTTCGCCGCAAGATACTCTCGCAAAGCACGAGCGTGCGGGAATCCTGCAGGCGCTCGGGCGTTACGACGAAGCCCTGGCGGCGTACGAGGAGGCTGCCGATCGCCGGGGGCAATTTGAACAAGCCGGCGCCTTGGCCGGCTTGTGGGCCGACTGCGGCGAAACCGACGCAGCAGAGCGCGCTTACCTCGAGAGCCTGCGCAGCTACCGCGGCGTCTCTCCGTTTCCGCTGGCGTTGCTCGACTTTCAGCTGGGCACGATGTGGATGCGGCACGGCCGGCTGGATCAGGCGCGCACGTGCCTCGAGGCGGCGATACGTCGTGTGTCCGCCTTTGCCGCGGCTCAAGGCCATCTTGCAGAGGTCGAGGCTGAGCTGGGCGACCCCGAAACCGCGATTGCCCGGCTCTACCCGTTAGCGGCCGCTTCCGACGATCCCGACTACGCGGCGCAGCTCGCGCGCATACTCGGCGAAATGGGGCGCAACGACGAGGCCAGTGGTTGGTGCCGGCTGGCGGCGGATCGTTACGACGCATTGACCACGGATTATCCCGAGGCGTTCGCCGATCATGCGGCGGAGTTCTGGCTCTCGGCTGGAAACGATCCGGAGAAAGCGCTCCGCCTCGCAAGGCTCAATATTCGCGTTCGCAGCACGCCACGGGCGCGCGACCTGTTGGCGCAAGCGCTCGACGCTAAAACCGCTGGAGCAGCATCTGCTCGTTGCTTCGGCGTGCAGCTAACCCAGAGAGCAGCAAACCAGCTGGAAGGAGAAATACCATGGACGCGAAAGTGATCGAGAACGAACGCACGGCTATGTCGCAGCACATGACCCGTCAGCCCGACGGGCCGGGCAAGCGCATCGGGAAAAAGGGAGAAATTTCCTTCCTCGGTAAGCTTGCCCCCGGCGGAGCAAAATTGTTCCGCGAGCGCATACCGCAGATTAACGCCGAGGCGGCATATTGGGAGGGTAAAGTTGGCACCCTGCACGACTTCCGCGCGGCGCTGATCGACAACGATACCCGGATGTTGGTAACGATCGTCTACGATGGCGATTTCAAGCAATACATCGAGGATGTCCTGAGAGAAGCCGGCCCGTGGCTCGAGCAGATCTTTAACGTGTGGGAAGGTTTCCCCCCCAAAGGCGTGAAAGATCGCAAAGCCGTTGACGAGTTCGTCGCTCACAATTTGTTTGAGTGCGACGTTTTCTTTATTTCCAATCCGGACGTCACTGCTCGCGACGTCGCGAAAACGCAGCGGCTGAGCAAAGCGGTCGGCGAACTGCTCGACGCCGCAACTTGACGGTCCGCGTCTCGACGGCCGTGCCGGTCGCGCTTCGTGCGGGTTCGTGGCCCGCACGGCGTGGATCGCATGGCCGCGGAGGCTCTCTGAATCGGCCGAGTGCTGGAAGTCCCGATTGTTGAGCAAGACCCGGACGGAGGTTGCGCCCGATGGCCTATGATCATTTCTTTTCCGCAGCGCTTGCCCGCCTGCGGGACGAACGGCGCTACCGCGTGTTCGCCGATCTCGAGCGCATCGCCGGGCGCTTCCCGCACGCGACCTGGCATTCCCCGGACGGCGCGCGGCCGGTCGTGCTGTGGTGCTCCAACGACTACCTCGGCATGGGCCAGCACCCGAAGGTGATCGGCGCCATGGTCGAGAGTGCAACCCGCATGGGCGCCGGCGCCGGCGGCACCCGCAACATTTCCGGCACCAACCATCCGCTGGTCGAGTTGGAGCGGGAGCTTGCCGACTTGCACGGCAAGGAAGCGGCGCTGGTGTTCACCTCCGGCTACGTGTCGAACCAGACCGGCATCGCTACGATCGCCAAGCTCATTCCCGATTGTCTCATTCTCTCCGACTCGCTCAATCACAACTCGATGATCGAAGGCGCCCGGCATTCGCGAGCGGAGAAGAAGATCTGGTGGCACAACGACCTTACTCATCTCGAGGAATTGCTGGTCGAAGCGGGGAACGATCGGCCGAAGCTCATTGTTTTCGAAAGCCTCTATTCGATGGACGGCGACACGGCGCCGATCGCCGCCATCTGCGATCTTGCCGAGCGCCATAACGCCATGACCTATTGCGACGAAGTGCACGCGGTCGGCATGTACGGGCCGCGCGGCGCCGGCGTTGCCGCCCGCGACGGCGCGATGCAACGCATCGACGTGATCGAAGGAACGCTGGCGAAGGCGTTCGGCTGCCTCGGCGGGTACATCGCGGCAAGCGCCGATGTGATCGACGCGGTGCGCTCCTACGCGCCCGGGTTCATTTTCACCACCGCATTGCCGCCGGCGGTCTGCGCGGCCGCCACCGCGGCGATCCGGCACCTGAAGACCTCGCAATGGGAGCGCGACCGCCACCAGGACCGCGCCGCACGCGTGAAGGCGGTGATCACCACCGCCGGCCTGCCGGTGATGGCGAACGATACGCACATCGTGCCGGTGATGGTCGGCGACCCGGAGAAGTGCAAACAGGCGAGCGATCTCCTGCTCGCCGAGCACGGGATCTATATCCAGCCGATCAACTATCCGACGGTGCCGCGCGGGACCGAGCGCCTTCGCATCACGCCGACGCCCTATCACGACGATGCGCTGATCGACGCTCTCGCCGAGGCGCTGCTCGACGTGTGGGAGCGCCTCGGGTTGCCGCTGCAGTATCGCGCGCTCGCGGCCGAGTGACTGCGTTGCACGGCGGCGGCATCCGTGGAGAGGATGGCGCCGGGTCGACGCGCGCCGTTTCCAACTCAGACCTACATAAGCAGGTAGCTGACTTCGCCGCACAGCGGCTGGCTATCTCTGAAGTGCTGCGCGCTATTGCCAATTCACCACACGACTTGCAGCCCATATTCGATACCATTCTCGACAACGCAGTCCATCTCTGCCGAGTAGAGTGGGGCGCCTTCCGTCTTGTCGAGGAAGCAGGCTTTCGTCTCGTTTGCTATAGAGAAAGCCCCGCGTTGTCAGGGTTGTGGTCACGGCCGATGCTTCGGGGACCCGACAGCTTTGTAGGTCGCCTTTTCGGAAGCAAGTCGCCGGTCCACATCCCGGACATAGCCACACATCTTGAACGCAATTATCCTGAAGAAGCTGAACGAGAGCCTATATCCAAAATTGGCTTTCGGACGATCCTCATCGTGCCGATGCTCATAAACGATGAGCTAATCGGATCGCTTAGTCTTGCGCGGTGGCGCGTAGAGCCCTTTACACAGAAAGAGATCGAACTGCTCACGGACTTCGCCGCGGAGGCTGCCATTGCCCTGGCGATTACCCGCCGCGAGCGGCAACTTCGCGAGTTGCAGATGCAGCTGGCGCACACGAACCGCATCGTATCAATGGGGGAACTCAGCGCCTCCATTACCCATGAGGTCAATCAGCCGGCTGCGGCGGCTCGGAACAACGTCGTTGCGGCGCTGCATTTTTTGGACAGAAGCCCTCCGGATTTGCAGGAGGTCAGAGAAGCGCTCGTCGCTGCTGCCAAGGACACCGACCGAGTCGGTGCCATCGTCAGCCGAATGCGCGCGCTCATGCAGAAAGCGTCGCCCCGATCGGATCGGGTAGACATGAACGAGGCTCTGCAGGAAGTGATCGAGCTTACCCGAGGAGAAGCACTCAAGAACGGGGCCTCGGTGAAGACTCAATTCGCGAAAGGCCTCCCCATCATTACCGGTGATCGGGTCCAACTTCAGCAAGTCGTCCTTAACCTCATTCTCAACGCCGTGCAGGCGATGGCCGCAGTGAGCGACCGCGCCCGACAGGTGGTGATCACGACCCGTCAGATCGAATTGAACAATCTGTACGTCGGGGTTCAGGATACCGGCTCTGGGCTGAGTCCGGAGACCCTCTCACGTCTGTTTGAACCATTCTACACGACCAAGCCCAACGGCATGGGGATGGGACTGACAATCTGCCGTTCAATCGTCGAATCCCATGGCGGGCGCCTGTGGGCCAGCGCGTGTCAACCGCATGGAGCTCTCTTTCAGTTTGCAATCCCCGCGCGGCCGTAGCGGGGGCAACCCATATGTTGCGCCGACGTAAGTGCGTGATTCCGAAGCCGCAATCAAAGGGCCAATTGACTCCAAAAGAGCGTGAGAGTAGCGTTTTCGGATGACCCTTCGATACGCGCCTCGTAAGGGTGACTCGCCCGCGGCCCACGTGAATTGGCTTGAACTGGACCGCTCGCCGCACGCAGTTCACTTTTACGCCAACGAGGACTTTCTCGTCGATTCTCTCAGCCGGTTCGTGGGCACAGCCCTCGAAGCGGGCGATTCCTCCTTTGTTTTCGCCACGCCTGCGCACCTGGATGGGCTCGCAGAACAGCTGAAAGCGCAGGGAGTGGATGCGGACGGGGCAGCCAAAAAAGGCCGGTATCGCACCTTTGACGCCGCCCAAGCCCTGGCACAGTTGTCGGTCGGGGGCGACCTTAACAGGAGCGCCTTCGACGAGTTCGTCAACGGCGTCGTCCTGCCCCTCAAAGCCGCGGCGGAACGGACGCCAAAACGCGTTGCGGCGTGTGGGGAGATCGTGGCCCTGCTATGGGCAGAGGGAAAGCCGGATGCCGCGATCGCGCTCGAACATCTTTGGAACGAATTGTCGAAACAGGGTGGCTTCTCTTTCCGTTGCTTCTACCCGATAGCCTGCTTTTCCGACCGTGGACAGAGCGACTTGTTCTTGAAACTGTGCGCCGAGCACGCCTCCTGTATTCCAGACGAGAGTCGTTGGGCTGCGTCGGCGGTCGAAGAGTTCCATCCCAACCTTGCAGCGCGTGTCAGGGAATTCGAGACGCCTATGACGGCGTAGCGGCTACATCCCGGTGGCCTTCCGGACCCACGCGATATAAATCTTCGCCAGCCTATCGATAATCTCCGTTTCGCGCTCCGAACGTTGTGCATCCGGCAGCTTCTTCACAAGTTCAAGCGCGTGTTGAAGAATATCTCCGGCTTGTCGAGGTTCATACCGCCGCCCGGCAGTGTCGGCGGCGTGCTGCAAGTACTTAATGGCACGCAGCCAATCTCCCCCCTTTTCGAAGTGCTGCGCCAATTCTGAAGCAGCTTCACTCGGCCGCAGTGCATATAGCGCTTCCAGCCGCTCGGCGACGTGCAGGTGGAGCTTCGCTCTGCGAGAATGCGGTTGGCGGTTATAGAGAACCTCGCGGTACAGCGAGTGGACAAATTCGTAGCTTGCGGACGTGGTCCCGTCGGGAAATTCCTGAGCATCCGCCGAGCGCACTATCTGGTGCCGGCGAGCCAAACCTTCGCAGAGATCTTCAAACTTTTCTTCGTCAATGTTTGCCGCTCCGGCGCGAACCGCGGTGCTGAACAAAGCCCCGGTGACGCTGGCCACTTCCAAAACGCGAAGCTCGTCCTCAGCCAGCCGATCGATCTGCAGTTCGATCATTTGCCGCAAACTCTCCGGCACTTCCAGTTCGACCATGTCCAGGGGGACCTTGACTCGCCAGCTTCCTTTCTCAACGTCGATCAGACCTTGAGCTTTCATGTGCTCTAAGGCGGCCACGATAAACAGCGGATTGCCTTCCGTATGCCGATAGATCAGCTGAACCAAGCCGCCGGGCACGGCGATCCCCGCCGAGTCGATGGAGAGATATTCGGCCACTTCCGATTCCCTCAGCGGTTCCAGAGCGATCGCGCGGCATAGGCGATGCATCAGAAGATCTTGCCTGACGCTCTTCAACGGATGCTCCGCAAGCGCCGGGTCCGCGGGTCGATATGTGCCAATAACCATCAACTTGGCAGGCGCGCGGCGGCGCGCCACGGCCGAGATGAGATCGACCGTAGAGGGGTCCACCCAATGGAGATCCTCAAGCACCAGAACGAAGGGCTCTGCGGACGCAATTGCCTCCAGCGCATCACCGATCTCGCGCAACATGCGCTCGCGCGTGGCGCCCACAATCTCCTGAAGAAGCATCTGCCGCTGTTTGCTGTCTACGAGCGCGGGAAACTGTACCAGCCATGTGGGCGCCTGCGTCGCCAATATCCGGACAACGGACTCTCCTTCCGATCCTTTGCACAAATGCCCCAGCGCTTCCAGGATCGGGTAGTAGGCTTCCTTGCCTCCGTATCCTTCGATGCACTGACCGCGTGCGACGCGGACGCCGTCATTTCTTGCCCGACGCTGAAGTTCGTCGGCCAGCGCGGTTTTGCCTATCCCTGGCTCCCCGGTGATGAACACAACCTGCCGCTCGTTGCGTCGGGCTTGGCTGAGGTAACCGCTCAACTCGGCCAGCGCCGGTTCGCGGCCTACGAGTCTTTTCGTTCCCTCTGCGGGTAATCTCCCGGGAGCGCTCTCGTCGATGACGGGAGCAACAAATTGATATCCCCGCTTAGGCCGGGTCTCAATGAACGCCGGCTCCTCAGGCCGGTCTCCCAACACTTTGCGAATTTCCAGAACGTACTTCCTGAGGACCTCCGGGTTCACATAAGTGTCCGCCCAGAGAGCCTCGAGGAGCTCCTCTTGGCTGACCAACCGCCCGGCGTGTTCCACCAGGTAACGCAACACACCAAACGCTTTGGGAGTGAGCGCAACCCGGATGTCTCCGTGCCAGAGAGCCTGGTTCGGGACATCGAGCCGGAATGAGTGAAACCGCTTCATCGCCGACCGAGCTTCGATTTCTACTCTGTAGAGATGCAGTGCCGCGCTAGTGCCCCGATTCCGAAGTTCGCATCATTTTGTGGCACGCTCGTTTGCGAACTTCGGAATCGAAGGGCACTAGCAACCTATTGATCTAGTGTGGCTTTGGTTCAGAAGTCCGCATCTCGGACTCGCTGCAAGAATGATGCGGACTTCTGAACCGCCACACTAGTGTCCCGATTCCGAAGTTCGCCCGAGTTTGCAGCACGCTCTGATGCGAACTTCGGAATCGTAGGACACTAGCAACGTCATTATTCTAGTGCCGCTTTGAACCCGAAGTTCGCAACCGGACTCGCGGCAATTGTGGTGCGAACTTCGGGTTCGCGGCACTAGCGAAACGGGCGATCATACACTGGAATCCGCACGGAACCCTGGGGCTACTGTTCATCAGGTAATATCATACCAGTGAGGGAGGCCTCTCAACTGTAGCCTCCTCCCCGGCCGTCAGCCGACAAAATCGCGCGAGGACCTAAACGTCACGACAATTCAACGGAAACGACACACCTTGCTTTCGCAGACATCCCAGTCTCGGCTCGATACGCAGCGCCCGTCCGAACGACCCTGTTCATCCGACCGCATGTGCGATGGATGGGAACATCTGGTGAGGGCCCTATGCTCGAATCTGCCAAGCGATCACGCAGGTTGTTGCGACCGACCATTATTCCCGACCGGGTTGACCCTGCCGCGGCGCGCACCGTCGAAATGTCGCCAGCAGTGTTTGCCCTCGTGATGAGCCTGGTCATGCGAGGGCGAGACGAGCTTGAAGCCAGAGTTGCGGAGCGAACGGCGGAGCTGACAAGAATTAATGAGGACCTGACGCTGGAGATCGCGAGGCACAGACGAGCGGACGAGGAGCTGCATAAGGCTCAGGCGGACTTGGCTCATATTGCCCGGGTGACGACTTTGGGCGGATTGGCCGCCTCGCTGGCCCACGAAATCACGCAGCCGATCGCCAGCGCGCGCAACAACGCTCGTGCGGCGCTAAATTTCCTAGACCAGGAACCGCCGAACCTCGGTGATGTCAGGGAGGCGCTCAGTTGCATCGTGGGCGATGCCGACCGAGCCGGAGACATCATCGACCGCATCCGTGAGCACATCAAGAAAACGCCGCCGCGAAAGATTCGTTTCGATCTTAATCAGGCTATCGATGAGGCGACTGTATTGGCGCGAAGCGCCATCATTAGGAATGGCGTCTCGGTGCAGACCCGGCTGGCGGATGGCTTGCTTCCCGTTCACGCAGATCGTGTTCAGCTGCAACAGGTGGTCCTGAACCTGATCCTCAACGCGGTCGAAGCCATGGGCTCGGTTGAAGCTGGGACACGAGAACTGTCCATCAGCACCGCGCAAGAGCCGACGGGCGTTCGCGTGACCGTGCGCGATTGCGGACCCGGAATCGACCCGACGCATCTGGAGCGCGTTTTCGAGGCTTTCTACACCACCAAATCCAACGGGACGGGGATGGGGTTGTCGATCTGCCGGTCCATCATCGCCAACCACGGGGGCCGGATCTGGGCAGCGGCGAACAAACCTCGCGGCGCCGTATTCCGATTCACCTTGCCCGGTGCTTGACGTAATCTAGACGGGGCGAAGGAGGTAGCCATGGCCGCCTCTACGGCAATTCTATCCAACGCTGATATCGAGTCGTTCTTCCACGAATACTATGACGTGTGGGGAGGCACTGATGAGGATCTCATCATGTCTTACTACGCGGAAAACGTGACAATTCAGATTCCCGGCAGCCTCATCCAGGGGAATTCGGCCGTCCGCGAGCAGTTCGTTCGGCCGTTTATCACCGCCTTCCCTGGAAATCGCCACATCGTGAAGAACATGATTTTTGGACGAGGCGTTGTACTCATTGAATTTACTTTTGAAGCCACGCACAAGGGTCCATTCGATGGCCGTGCGGCGACCCATGCTCCCATTGAGCTGCCCGGTTGCGGAGTTTACGAGTACGATTCGGCGAAGCGGCAGATCACTGCGGGACGCATCTACTTCGATGTGGGGACGTTACATAGGCAGTTAATCGATCAGCATCAGCTACACCGGAGAACCGAAGAAGCGGCAGCCCCTGCGACCGGCACGATTGCCGAACACCTCGACCTTGCCACCGTGATCGCCATATCGCAGACCGTTTCGGGCGAGATGGTGCTCGAAAATCTGCTCGATACTCTGATGCGTACAGCGGTCGAGCATGCAGGAGCGGAGCGTGCGCTCTTGATACTTTGGCGAGAGGGCGGGCAACGGATTGCGGCGGAAGCCACGACCGGCAACGACGCAGTGCTGGTTCGCCTGTGCGACGACCCCGTGACTGGTTCCCTGCTGCCGGAAACGATCCTCCGCCACGTCGTGCACACGCGCGAGAGCGTGATTCTGGATGATGCCGCCGCGCCGAATCCTTTTTCAGCGGATCCCTATATCGCTCGGCGGCAGGCTCGTTCAGTGTTTTGTCTGCCGCTCATGAGTCAGGCCAAATTCATAGGAGCGCTCTATCTGGAGACCAAGTTTGCTGCTCGCGCCTTCGCGCCGGCACGCAGCGTGGTGTTGAAGGTGCTTGCGTCGCAGGCGGCAGTCTCGCTGGAGAATTCGCGCCTCTATCGCGATCTCGCAGATCGCGAAGGGAGGATTCGGCGATTGGTCGATGCCAACATTCTGGGGATCTGCATTTGGCATCTCGACGGCGCTGTCGTCGAGGCCAACGAAGCGTTTCTGCGCATGTTGCAATACGATCGCGCCGATGTCGTTTCGGGCCGCTTGCGCTGGACCGATCTGACGCCGACCGAATGGCGCGAGCAGGACGAACGCGCCGTGGAGGAACTGCTCGCAAGCGGCGCTTTTCAGCCGGTCGAGAAGGAGTATTTCCGCAAAGATGGCAGCCGGTTGCCGGTGCTGATCGGCGGCGCACTATTCGAAGAAAGCGGCAACGAGGGTGTCGCGTTCGTACTCGATTTGACGGAGCGCAAGCGGGCGGAAGAGGCGCTACGTGAGCTGGAGTCGGATTTAGCCCACATGAACCGCGTGAGCATGATGGGAGAATTGGCCGCCTCCCTGTCTCACGAAATCACGCAGCCGATCGCGAGCGCACGCAACAACACTCGCGCAGCCCTGAATTTTCTAAAGCAGCAGCCGCCCGATCTGGGCGAGGTCCGGGAGGCGCTCGACTGTGTCGTCGGCGACGTCGATCGAACCGAAAACATTATCGACCGCATCCGGGATCACATCAAAAAAGCGCCGCCACGCAAAGCCCGCTTCGATCTCAATGAGGCGATCGATGAGGTGATCGTATTGGCGCGAAGCGCCATCATCAGGAATGGCGTCTCGGTCCAGACCCGGCTTGCGGATGGCTTGCTTCCCGTTCACGGAGATCGTGTTCAAATGCAACAGGTGGTCCTGAACCTGACCCTGAACGCGGTCGAAGCCATGGGCTCGGTTAAAGCTGGGACACGGGAACTGTCCATCAGCACCGCGCAAGAGCAGACGGGCATTCGCGTGACCGTGCGCGATTGCGGACCGGGAATCGCCCCGACGCATTTGGAGCGCGTATTCGAGGCTTTCTACACCACCAAATCCAGCGGAACGGGCATGGGATTGTCGATCTGCCGGTCCATCATCGCCAACCATGGGGGTCGGCTGTGGGCAGAAGCGAACGACCCTCATGGCGCGATCTTTCAGTTCACGCTGCCGGGCGCTGAAGGGAGCGGAGGCAGCGCGAGCTGAGCAACCGCTCGCGGGGCATGACGACTCAGAGTCTAGTGCAACTGGTATTATCTCACACGCATGAGGGGCGTTCCATCCAGCGCCAGGCCTGCCTGTTCGAGAACGTTTTGCAGGTTCTCCGCGTGACGTTGAGTAACACGCCTACGCTCGCCACTTTCGGCAAGCTTTCCACGCGCATAAACGCGAGTTGTCTCCAGCAGCCGATAGTGGACGATGTCGCCCCCAATATCCGCTATGATAAGCGAGTTGGCTACCAGGTTTGCCAGCGCATTGACGACGTCCAACATGGCGATTTTGGAATCCTCCGCTACTGCAATTGCCGACTCTAAGGTGAAGTAGGAATCGAACACCGCAAGGCGGCGTAAAATTATGCGCTCGCACTCCTGGAGGAATTCGTAGCTCCAGTCGAGTGCGGCGTTCAGCGTCTGATGACGCCGCAGAGCCGTTCTGCGGCCGCGCATCAGCAAGCGGAAGCGGTCGTTCAGGAGCGTCGCCAGTTCTCGAAGCCCGAAGGCGTCGACGCGACCGGCGGCCAATTCGATAGCGAGCGCAATCCCGTCCAGTTTGCGGCAAATTTCGGCGACGATCGGTGCGTCCGCGTCGGTCAGCTCGAATGTGTCCAGGCGCTCTATTGCGCGCTCTACGAAAAGCTGGACGGCCGGATACGCGAGTGCTTCGGTGGCGGAGAGCTTGCGCGTGGCGGCGGGAACTTTCAAAGGCATGAGACGGCGCACGCATTCACCTTCCGCAGATAATGGCTCGCGACAAGTTGCCAGGATGTTCAGTCCGGGAGCGCTCTTGAGCAGCTCAACCGCCAGAGCAGCGGCACTTTCAACGACGTGCTCGCAGCTGTCCAGGACGATGAGCACCCTTTTGTTGCCGAGAAAAGCAACCAATTCGTGAGCCCGATTACCAGGGCCGGACGCGAGTCCAAACACGGACGCCAGCATGGTTGGCACAAGCAAAGGGTCCGTGAGAGGGGCAAGATCGACGTACCGAACTCCGTCGCGATAGGCCGCGATCCTTCTATCGGCCACAGCGAGTGCGACGGTGGTCTTGCCGATTCCCCCCGGTCCGACAATCGTAATGAAACGCCGACGCGGCAACTCTGCCGAAAGCGTGTTAGTGACGGCGTCGCGTCCGACCATTCTTGTGAGCGATGCCGGGAGGTTGTGTGCCGGTGCCGCGGTTGGTGACTTCGGCGCGGGGCGATCTGTCTGTTCCGAAACCGCCACCGGCGCTACAAACCGGTAGCCCCGCCCGGGAATATTGGCCACGTAACGCTTGCCTGCGTGACCGTCGCCCAGGACCCTGCGCAGTCCGGCGATATGGACCCTGAGACTGCTCTCTTCGACGAAAGTGTCCGGCCAAACCCGGGCGGTCAGCTCGTCCCTGCTGACGAGTTCACCTGCATGTTCGACGAGCATCGTCAGGATGTCGAGCGCCCGGCTTCCCAGGCGCACGGGCTTCTCGTCTTCCAGCAGAATTTGTTCCCCTGGAAGCAAGCGGAAGCGCCCGAACGAGAATGAGAATTCGGCTGGAATACCCGTGAAAGAAGCCACACTTGGCGCCTTAAAAGGATCGAGTTGCCAATTCTAAGGCGTCAAAAAGCGGCTGTCCACGCGGGTTAACGCGTCAGCCGATTCGGCAATCACGCGGATTCACAGCGATTCACTTGCCCCTGGGCATCGACGCGCAAACGCTAAGCCTTGACCAGCTATGATCATATCCATCCTGATAGCAGATGGAACATGGTTAATGGGGATTCAGCCCAGTGCGCCGGAAGTGCTCTCGGCGAGCACCGGCGCAAACGCGGCCCGGAAGAGCCGAAAGGCTGCGTCAGCGAAGAGCGGATCTCACGCAAAGGAGCCGCCTGAGCATCATGGGAGAACTGGCTGCCGCATTGGCTCACGAACTCACGCAACCGATCGCCGCGGCGCGCAACAACGCGCAGGCGGCCCTAAACTTTTTGGCCAAGAGCCCGCCAGACTTGGCTGAAGTCCGGGAAGCACTCGCCTGCGTCGTGGGCGATGTTGATCGGGCCGGAGACATCATCAACCGGGCCCGTGACCACATCAAGAAGACGCGTCCGCGGAAGGATCGTTTCGATCTCAATGCCGCGATCGGCGAAGCAGTCGGATTGGCGCGAGGTTCAATTATCAAGAACGGAGTCTCGGTCCGGACCCGCCTCACCGATGGGTTGCTTCCAGTTTCGGGGGATCATGTTCAATTGCAGCAGGTCCTCCTGAACTTGATCGTGAACGCGGTCGAAGCGATGGCATCGGTTGAAGCTGGGGCACGAGAATTATTGATCAGCACTGCGCAAAATCAGGCCGATAGCGTCCTCGTGGCAGTGCGCGATACGGGGCCAGGCATCGATCCGGGCCATGTCGAACGCGTATTCGAGGCTTTCTACACCACCAAATCCAGCGGAACGGGCATGGGATTGTCGATCTGCCGGTCCATCATCGCCAACCACGGGGGCCGGCTGTGGGCAGAAGCCAACGAGCCTCGTGGCGCCGTATTCCAATTCACCTTGCCCGGCAGATAATTGCCAAGTCCCCTATTGTCATATCGGCGGGCAGCGTAAAATTGATCGACCGCAACGAAATCTCCCGACCATCGAGACGCGTGTGAACTACTCAAGTGGAGAAGTCCTGTGGGAGGACGGCGAACGCGTCTTCCGCCGCGGCTGGCGGCTGGACGACGACGGCAAGCGATGCGCGGTGCTGATGGTCGCTCCTGCCGCGGAGCACCCGTCGCGCTCGAGCCTCGATCGCCTCACGCACGAATACAAACTAAAGGATGAGCTCGACCGGGCGTGGGCGGTACGGCCGCTCGACCTCGTGCGCGACGCCGGTCGGACCACGCTGGTGCTCCAGGATGCGGGCGGCGAGCCGCTCGACGCGTGGTCCGGCATACCCGTGGAGATGGGACGCTTCTTGCGCCTCGCCGTCGCCGTTGCCGCGGTGCTCGGCAAGGTTCACCAACGTGGCATCATCCACAAGGATATAAAGCCGAGCAATGTCTTCATCAACGAAGCGACTGGCGAGGTGCGGTTGACCGGGTTCGGCATCGCCTCACGACTGGCGCGCGAGCGCCAGTCGCCGCACCCTCCCGAGACGATCGCCGGCACGCTCGCCTACATGGCGCCCGAGCAGACCGGGCGGATGAACCGATCGATCGATTCCCGCAGCGATCTCTACGCGCTCGGCGTCACGTTCTACCAAATACTCACCGGTGCTTTGCCGTTTAACGCCGCCGACCCGATGGAATGGGTGCACTGTCACCTCGCCAGGCGGCCGGTGCGGCCCGCCGAGCGGCGCACGGAAATCCCTAACGCCGTCTCGGCGATCGTCACGAAGCTGCTCGCGAAGCGGGCTGAAGATCGCTACCAGACCGCCGCCGGTCTCGAGCGCGATCTTCGCAAGTGCCAGACCGAATGGGAGGCGCGGCAACAGATTGATGACTTCTCACCCGGCGAACGCGACACGCCCGACCGTCTGCTGATCCCGGAGAAACTCTACGGTCGGCAGCGCGAGGTCGAGACCTTGCTCGCTGCCTTCGACCGCGTCGTCAAGGGCGGCGCACCGGAGCTGATACTGGTTTCGGGCTATTCCGGCATCGGCAAATCCTCGGTCGTCAATGAACTGCAGCCGGTTCTGGTACCGCCGCGCGGCCTGTTCGCGTCCGGCAAGTTCGATCAGTACAAACGCGACATCCCCTATTCGACGCTGGCGCAGGCCTTTGCGAACCTGATTCTGCGGCTGCTCGGTACAAGCGAAGCGGATCTTGCGCCCTGGCGCGACGCGTTGCGGGAGGCGCTGGGGTCGAACGCAGGACTGATTGTCGATCTTGTTCCTGAAGTGAAGCTCATCATCGGCGAGCCGCCGCCGGTCTCCGAGCTTCCGCCGCAGGACGCGCAACGGCGCTTCCAGCTGGTGGTCCAACAGTTCCTCGGTGTGTTCGCTCGCCCGGAACATCCGCTCGCGCTCTTTCTCGATGACTTGCAATGGCTCGACGCGGCGACGCTCGACCTTATGGAAGCCCTGTTGCGGCGGTCCGATCTCCGCAATCTTCTCTTGATCGGCGCCTATCGCGATAACGAAGTCACTGCCTCGCATCCTCTGATGCGAAAGCTGGAGGCGATCCGGGCAACCGGAAGGGTGCAGGATATCAATCTGGCGCCCCTGACGACCAATGACCTCGGAAATCTTGTTGCGGACTCGCTCCGCTGCGACGCGGAGCAGGCCGCCCCGCTCGCAGGGCTCGTGCACGCAAAGACCGACGGCAATCCGTTCTTCGTGATCCAATTTCTTCACCTGCTTGCCGACGAGGGTCTCCTGGCCTTCGATCACGAGCAGGCGCGATGGACCTGGGACCTCGGCGGCATCCATGCCAAACGGTACACGGACAATGTCGTGGAGCTGCTGGTCGGGAAGCTGACGCGGCTGCCGCTCGACACGCAGGGTGCATTACGGCAGCTCGCTTGCCTCGGCAACGTTGCCGACGTCGCGATGCTTTCGCTGGTCCTGGGAACGCCCGAGGAACAGGTGCACGCGACTCTCTGGGAGGCCCGGCGCCAGCAATTGATCGACCGTCTCGAGCGCTCCTACAAGTTCGTTCACGACCGGGTGCAGGAAGCCGCCTACGCGCTGGTCCCGGAAAAGTCGCGCGCGGAGGCGCATCTGACGATCGGCCGGCTGCTCGCGGCGCACACGCCACCGGAAAAACGCGACGAGGTAATCTTCGAGATCGTCAACCAGCTCAACCGCGGCGCATCGCTGATCACGTCACGCGACGAACGCGAGCAGCTCGCCGAGCTGAACCTGGCCGCCGGCATGCGCGCCAAGGCTTCGTCGGCCTATACCTCCGCGCTGACCTATCTCGCCGCCGGCGCGGCGCTGTTGCCGGAGGACACGTGGGAGCGCCGGCAGGAACTAGCCTTTGAGTTGGAGCTGCACCCGGCCGACTGCGAGGTCTGTACGGGCGCGCTGCAGGCAGCCGAGGCCCGTCTGGCGGCGCTCGCAACGCGCACCCTCGGTACGGTCCAACAATGCTCCGTGGCACAGCGCCGCGTGGATCTGTACACGATTCTTGGGGCGGGCGAGCGCGCGGTCGCGGTGGCCCTGGAATGTTTGCGGCACAGGGGCATCGACTGGCCTGCGCATCCCACCGAGGCGGACGCGCGCGCCGAGTACGAGCGCATCTGGTCCCGGCTCGGAAATCGCGCGATCGAGGATCTCGTTGACCTGCCCCCGATGCAGGATCCGGAGGTTATGGCAACGCTCGGCGTGCTCAGCAGCCTGACCGTATCTGCCATGTACACCGATGCGAACCTGCACGCCCTCAACGTCAGCAGAGCGGTCAATCTCAGCCTGGAGCACTCCAATAACAACGCCGCACCAGCGTACCAGTCGCTAGGAATGATCGCCGGCCCCCGCTTCGGCCACTACCAGGAAGGTTATCGATTCGGAAAGATGGCCTGTGATCTGCTCGAACGTCGCGGACTGACTCACCGTGGGGGACAGACCTACTTCGGATTCGCGGCTCTCGTCCCGTGGACACGACCGCTCGAGGAAGCGATCGATCCGGCGCGTCGTGCCTTCCAGCTGGCGAAAGAGCACGGCCATCCGGCATTTGCCGCACTCGCCTGCCGCGCTCTCAATTCCATTCTTCTTGCCTTGGGCCACCCGCTCGATCAAGTCGAACGCGAGGCCGAGCACGGATTGGAGTTCGTGCAGCAATTCGGGTTCTTCCTGGACAGAATTTCGGCACCGCTCGCGTTCGTTCGAACGCTGCGCGGATTGACCACGAACTTCGGCTCGCTCGACGATGGTCGGTTCATCGAGCGCTCCTTCGAGGAGCGCATGACGGGTCAACCCGCCGTCACCTTCCTGGAATGTTACTACTGGATCCGAAAACTCCAGGCGCGCTTCTTCGCCGGCGATTACGCATCGGCGATCGACGCGGCGGACAAGGCGGAGGCGTGGTACGCGACGTCTGCATCGCTGTCGCTCTTTCCGTTGGAGAAGGCGGAATATCACTTCTATGCCGCGCTGTCTCGCGCCGCACAGTGCGAGCCCCCGGGGCCCGATCCATACGCGAGGTATCGCGAAGCGCTTGGGAGACATGAGCGAGAACTTCGGGCCTGGGCGGCGAACTGCCCGGAGAATTTCGAGGATCGCGCAACGCTGGTCGGTGCTGAGATTGCCCGTATCGAGGGGCGTCCGCTCGAGGCCATGGAACTCTATGAGCGGGCCATCGCATCGGCACGCGCAAACGGCTTTGTCCATAACGAGGCGCTTGCCTACGAGCTGGCTGCCCGCTTTTACGTGGCGCGCGGTCTTGAGGATTTTGCCGATGTCTATCTGCATAAGGCGCGTGACTGTTATTCACGCTGGGGAGCCGACGGCAAGGTGCGGCAACTCGAACAGCTCCATCCCCGCCTGAGGCAGGACGCGCGTGCGCCGGGTGCAACGGGCACGATCGAAACACCGGTCGAACAGCTCGATTTCGCGACAGTAATCCAGGTTTCGCAAGCCGTCTCCAGCGAGATGGTGCTGGATAAACTGATTGACCGGCTCATGCGCACGGCGATCGAGCACGCTGGCGCCGAGCGAGGTCTGCTGATTACACCCCGAAGCGAAGAGCTGCAGATAGACGCGGAAGCAATCATGCGCACGGACGATGTGATCGTGCAGCTGCGAGACGGCGCCCACGTGGCGGCGGCGCTGCCGGAGGCGCTCGTTCGCTATGTGATGCGAACGCATGAAAGCGTGATTCTGGATGATGCATCATCATCTCAGAATCCGTTTGTCGCCGCCTACATCGTTGGGCGCCGCGCCCGTTCCATTCTCTGTTTGCCGCTGATCAATCAGGGAAAGCTCATCGGCATTCTCTATCTTGAGAACAATCTGGCGCCGCGCGTCTTCACACCTGAACGCGTCACGGTGTTAAAGGTGCTTGCGTCGCAGGCGGCGATCTCGCTGGAAAATTCGCGACTTTATCGCGACCTCGCGGATCGCGAAGGAAAGATTCGACGCCTGGTCGACGCCAACATCATCGGGGTTTACGTTGCCGACATCGAAGGTCGGATGCTTGAGGCCAATGACGCGTTTCTCCGAATCGTAGGTTATGACCGTGCGGACCTGGTTTCGGGCCGCCTGCGCCGGACCGAGCTGACCCCGCCGGAATGGGGCGAGCACGATGAACGTAACCTGGCGGAGCTGCGCTCAACCGGGAGTTTTCAACCGTTCGAGAAGGAGTATTTTCGCAAGGACGGCAGCCGCGTTCCCGTGCTTGTCGGCGCCGCGCTGTTGAAACAAGGCGGCGGCGAGGGCGTCGCCTTCGTGCTCGATTTGACCGAGCAAAAACGCGCAGAGGAGGCACTGCGCGAAAGCGAGCGAGCTTTGCGCTCGGCAATTGACGGGATACCTGGTTTCGTTGGGATCCTGGCCCCCAATGGTAAGGTCGAGGCCGTCAATCGCCAAATCCTCGAGTATTATGGCCGGCCGATGGAAGAGCTGAACAACTTCGGAGCGATTCATCCCGATGATCTTCCCCATTTCGCTGATGATTTCACAAAATCAATTTCTGCCGGTGTTCCCTTCGAGACCGAAGCACGTCTGCGACGCTTCGACGGTGAATATCGGTGGTTTGACATCCGCTGCGTCCCAATTCGCGATAACTCTGGGCGCATTACTCGCTGGTATAATTTAAACACGGACATCGAGGATCGCACACAAGCGCTGGCGCGATTGCACCAGATGCAAGCGGATTTCGCCCACATCAACCGCGTGAGCATGATGGGAGAATTGGCGGCCTCGCTGTCGCACGAAATCACGCAGCCGATCGCCAGCGCGCGCAACAACGCTCGTGCGGCCCTGAATTTCTTGGACCAGCAACCGTCCGACCTGGGCGAGGTCAGGGAAGCGCTCGCCTGCATCGTCGGCGATGCCGATCGAGCCGGAGCCATCGTCGAGCGGATCCGGGAGCAGATCAAGAAAGAGCCGCCGCGAAAGGATCACTTTGACCTTAATGCGGCGATCAATGAGGTGATTGTGCTGGCGCGAACCGTAATCGTCAGGAATGACGTCTCGGTCCAGACTCGCCTCGCCGAAGGCTTGCTTCCCCTTCAGGGGGATCGCGTTCAATTGCAACAGGTCGTCCTCAACCTGGTCCTGAACGCGGTCGAAGCAATGGCCTCAATCGAGACGGGAGCACGAGAGTTGTCGATCAGCACCGAACAAGACCACACAGGCGTCCGCGTGGCAGTACACGATTCCGGACCAGGCATCGATCCGGAGCATCGCGAGCGCATTTTCGAAGCGTTCTACACCACAAAGCCGAGTGGAACGGGGATGGGGCTGTCGATCTGCCGGTCGATCATCAACGCCCACGGCGGCCGGCTGTGGGCGGAGGCAAACGAGCCTCGTGGCGCCGTGTTTCAGTTCAGTTTGCCAGAAGGGTGACTACCAGCGGAATTAGCTAATGAACTACTCCGACGGCGACTCTCAAGTCCTCTGGGAGGACGGCGAACGCGTCTTCCGCCGGGGCTGGCGACTGGACGATGACGGCCAGCGGCGCGCCGTGCTGATGATCGTTCCTACCGCCGAGCATCCGTCCCGCTCGAGCCTCGATCGCCTCACCCATGAATACGAATTGAAGGATCAGCTCGACGGAGCGTGGGCGGTGCGGCCGCTCGACCTCGTGCGCGACGCCGGCCGGACCACGCTGGTGCTCGAGGACGCGGGCGGCGAACCGCTCAACGTGCGGTCCGGCGTACCCATGGAGATGGGACGCTTCTTACGCCTCGCCGTCGCTGTTGCCGCGGCGCTCGGCAAGCTCCACCGGCACGGGCTCGTCCACAAGGACATCAAGCCCGCCAACATCCTGGTCAACGGCACGACCGGCGAGGTGCGGTTGACCGGGTTCGGCATCGCCTCACGCTTGGCACGCGAACGGCCGTCGCCTCATCCTCCCGAGATGATCGCCGGCACGCTCGCCTACATGGCGCCCGAGCAGACCGGACGGATGAACCGGTCGATCGATTCCCGCAGCGATCTCTACGCCCTCGGCGTCACGTTCTACCAAATACTCGCCGGTGCTTTGCCGTTTACGGCCACGGACCCCATGGAATGGGTACATTGCCACCTCGCCCGGCAGCCGGTAGCGCCCGCCGAGCGGCTGAACGAAATTCCCGCCGCCGTCTCGGCGATCATCATGAAGCTGCTCGCGAAGAGGTCCGAAGACCGCTATCAGACCGCCGCCGGCCTCGAGAGCGACCTTCGCCGCTGCCAGACCGAATGGGATGCGCAGCGCCGGATCGACGACTTTCCACTCGGCGAACACGACACGCCCGATCGTCTGCTGATTCCGGAGAAACTCTACGGTCGGCAGCGCGAGGTCGAGACCTTGCTCGCCGCCTTCGACCGCGTCGTCAAGGGCGGCGCACCGGAATTGGTCCTCGTCTCGGGCGATCCGGGCGTCGGTAAATCGTCAATCGTGAATGAGCTGCAGAAGGCGCTGCTCCCGCGGCGGGGCCTGTTTGCGTCAGGGAAGTTCGATCAGAACAAACGAGACATTCCGTATACGACTTTCGCCCAGGCCTTCCAGCGGCTGGTCGGAATGATCTTGGCCGAGCCGGAGGCAGAGCATGCACGCTATCGCGACGCAATCCTGGCCGCCGTCGAACCCTACGGTCAATTCATCATTAACCTGACGCCCGAGCTCGAACGGGTGATCGGCAAGCAACCGCCGATTTCGGAGCTCGCGCCCCAGGACGCTCTGCGCGTATTCCACCAGGTGCTGCGGCGCTTCATCGGCGTTTTCGCTCGACCAGACTGCCCGTTGGTCATTTTCGTGGACGACTTGCAATGGCTCGACACAGCAACGCTGGAGGCGCTTCAGCACTTATTGCTGCAGGAAGACGTCAAGTCCCTGTTACTTGTCGGAGCGTACCGCGACAATGAGGTCGGCCCGGATCACCCGCTCTTACGTTGTGTGGATGCGATTCGCCGCGCCGGCGTGCCGATCAGCGATATCAAGCTCGTGCCGCTTGATTTGACCGACTTGCACGCGATGATCGCCGAAACGCTGCACGACAACGACGTCCTCCCTCTGACCGAACTCGTGCACGAAAAGACAGCGGGCAATCCGCTCTTCGCGAGCCAATTTTTCACCGCGCTCGCGGACGACGGTCTCATCGCCTTCGAGCCCGGCTCGCGACGCTGGCTATGGGATGCGTCGCGCATTGCGTCGCGCCGCTTCACCGACAACGTCGTGGAGCTGATGATCAAGAAGATCATGCGGCTGCCGGCGCCGTGTCGCGAGGCGCTACGGGTGATGGCGTGCATCGGCAACACCGTGCGCGTGGACGCGCTGGCTGCGGCCCTGGACGTAAGCGTGTCCGACCTCCACGCTAGCGTCCGCCATGCGATCGACGCTGGTCTGGTGACGTTGCAAAGCGGGGCATACACCGTCCTCCACGATCGAATTCAGGAGGCCTGCTACGCGCTGATCGCGGAAGCCGAGCGCCCCAGCGTACACCTCCGGGTGGGCCGGCAGATTCTCACCCGGACGCCAGCCGAAAAGCTCGACGAAAACCTGTTCGAGATCGTCAATCAGCTCAATCGCGGCATCGAACTCGTCAGCGATCGCGATGAGCTCGATCGTATTGCCGAGCTCAATGCAAAGGCGGGTCAGCGTGCGAAGGCTGCGACCGCAAATGTCACCGCGCTCGCGTTGTTGCGCACCGGAGCCGCCGTGCTCGGCGAGGCAGGATGGCAGCGGAATCGCGCGGTGGCTTTCACACTCGCCTTCGAGCAGGCCGAGTGCGAGTTTTTGATGGGCGACCTGGAGCAGGCCGAAGCGCGACTTTCGGCGCTGGTCGCGCGCGCCGAGGGGCCGCGTGAGCTTGCTGCCGTCGCGTGCTTGCGGATCATGCTGTATGTCACGCGGGGTGAGCCCGCCCGGTCGGTCGAGGTGTGCCTCGAGTACCTCAAAAACGAGGGCATCCGTTTCACGCCCCATCCGTCGCGTGAAGACGTCGAGAGCGAGCTCGAACGCATGTGGCGAGCGCTCGGCGCCCGCTCCATCGAAGATCTCGCACAGCTTCCCGAGACCGCCGACCCGGCCACACTCGCCACGCTCGACGTGCTGGCGGCGGTGGCCTCACCCGCCTGGTTCACGGACCAGCTGCTGCCCGCCCTGATCGGTGCGCGCATCGCCAATGTCTCCATCGAACGCGGCAACGGCCCCGCCTCGAGCTTCGGTTACTCGATGCTGGGTATGAAGTTGGGACCGTTCTCCGGCGACTATCGAACCGCATACCGCTTCGGAAAGCTCGCGCTCGAGCTCGCCGAGCGCGTCGGCAACCCGCGCACGCTGGCCCGCGTGCTGTTCGGCTACGCCGGTTTTACGCGTCCGTGGGCCGACGATGTTAGCGGCTGCCGGGAGCTTCTGGAACGCGGGTTCGAAGCGGCCGAGCGCGCGGGTGACGTGACTTACGCAACGTATCTTCTCTACCACGTCGAAGAGTTGATGCTTATCGCGGGCTCACCCCTCGATGAGACCGAAGCGGCCTGCCGACGCGCGCTGAGTTACGCGCGTAAGCTCAACTTCGATTTCGCCGTACTCCAGGTTCAGCCGCAACTGGCTTTGGCTAGGATGCTGCGGGGGGACTCGGTGCGTTTCGGGTCGTTCGACAGCCCCGAGTTCGATCAAGACGATTTTGAGCGCATATGCAGGGGGGTACCGGCACTCACCTCGCCCCTTTGTCGGTACTGGTTCCGCCGCCAGCAGGCGCAGTTTCTCGCCGGTGACGCCAGGGGCTCCGTCGCTGCGGCGGAGGCCGCTGGGCCATTGCTATGGTGCGCCGATGTCTTCCCCCAGTTCGCAGAGTATCACTTCTATGGGGCGCTTGCTCGTGCCGAGTGTCTGGACAGCGCCGATGAAGCCGCACGACCGAACTTGCGCGAACAGCTCAAGGCACACGTGACGAAGCTGGCTCAGTTCGGCGAAAACTCGCCGGTCACCTTCGGCAGTCGCGCCGCGCTCGCCGCCGCGGAGTTTGCGCGCATCGAGGGCCGGGAGCAGGACGCAATGACGCTTTACGAGCGGGCCATCCATTCAGCCCGCGCGGCCGGCTTTACCCATGTCGAGGCTCTGAGTTTCGAGCTTGCCGCGCGCTCCTACGCCGCGCGCGGCTTCGAGACAATCGCAAACACTTATCTGCGAGAGGCCCGGTTCTGCTATCAGCGTTGGGGCGCCGACGGCAAGGTCCGGCAGCTTGAAACGATGTACCCCCGTTTGCGCGAGCCGGAACCGGGCTCGCGCGCGGACGCGACCATCGCAGCGCCGGTCGAGCAGCTCGACCTCGCGACCGTCATCAAGGTGTCGCAATCCGTTTCTGGCGAGATGGTTCTGGAAAAACTGATCGACGGGCTCATGCGCGCGGCAATCGAGCACGCCGGCGCCGAGCGAGGTCTCCTGATTACCCCGCGAAGCGAAGAGCTGCACATAGATGCGGAGGCGACCGCGCGTGGAGAGGATGTGATCGTGCAACTGCGCGATGGCGACCGTACCGCCGCCGTGCTGCCGGAGTCACTCGTTCGCTATGCAATGCGCACGCGAGAGACCCTGATTCTCGATGATGCATCGTCCCAGAATGCGTTCAGTGCCGATCCATACATCGTTGGGCGCCGCGCCCGTTCCATTCTCTGTTTGCCATTGATCAACCAGGGAAAACTCACCGGCATTCTCTACCTTGAAAACAATCTGACGCCGCGGGTTTTCACGGCCGACCGCGTCACCGTGTTGAAGGTGCTTGCGTCGCAGGCGGCGATCTCGCTCGAGAATACGCGGCTCTATCGCGACCTTGCAGATCGCGAAGGGAAGATCCGGCGCCTGGTCGACGCCAACATCGTCGGGATCCTCATGGCCGACGTAGACGGTAGAGTTTTTGAGGCCAATGACGAATTCCTCCGTATTATCGGGTATGACCGTGAGGACTTGATTTCGGGCCGCATAAGGCGAAGCGACCTCACGCCGCCGGAATGGCGCGGCCAGAGCGAACGCGCCGTGGCGGAACTGCGCTCCACCGGGAGGGTTCAGCCATTCGAGAAGGAGTATTTTCGCAAAGACGGCAGCCGCGTCCCCGTGCTCGTCGGCCTCGCGCTGTTCGAAGAAAGCGCTAACGAGGGCTTTGCGTTCGTGCTCGATTTGACGGAGCGCAAACAGGCGGAAGAGGCGCTGCGTGAAAGCGAGCGAAGTCTGCGCTCGACCATTGACGGAATACCGGGTCATGTTGGGATCTTGGCTCCGAATGGTGACATCGAAGCGGTCAATCGCCAAATCCTCGAGTATTGCGGCCAGTCATTGGAAGAGCTGAAGAACTGGGGAGCAAATGGAACGGTGCATCCCGAAGACCTTCCCTATGTCATCGAAGTTTTCACGAAATCGATCGCCTCCGGCATTCCCTACCAAATCGAACAACGCTTGCGTCGCTTTGACGGCCAATATCGATGGTTTGACAACCGCGGAATCCCAATTCGCGATGACTCCGGGCGTGTTACTCGCTGGTACGTATTGCTGACGGAAATTGAGGATCGTGTACAAGCCCTGGCGCGATTGCACCAGATACAATCGGATTTCGCCCACATCAACCGCGTGAGCACGATGGGAGAATTGGCGGCCTCGCTGTCGCACGAAATCACCCAGCCGATCGCCAGCGCGCGCAACAACGCTCGTGCGGCTCTGAATTTCTTGGACCAGCAGCCGTCCGACCTGGCCGAGGTCAGGGAAGCGCTCGCCTGCATCGTCGGCGATGCCGATCGTGCCGGCGCCATCGTCGAGCGGATCCGGGAGCAGATCAAGAAAGCGCCGCCGCGAAAGGAGCGTTTTGACCTCAACGCGGCGATCGATGAGGTGATTGTGCTGGCGCGAAGCGCAATCATGAAGAATGGTGTCTTGGTCCAGACTCGCCTCGCACACGGCTTGCTTCCGGTTCAGGGGGATCGCGTTCAACTGCAACAGGTCGTTCTGAACCTGGTCCTGAATGCGGTCGAAGCAATGGCCTCAATCGAGGCGGAGCCACGAGAGCTGTCGATCAGCACCGAGCAAGACGAGACAGGCGTCGGCGTGGCTGTGAGCGATACCGGGCCGGGCGTCGATCCGGAGCATCACGAGCGCGTGTTCGAAGCGTTCTACACCACGAAGTCGAGCGGCGTGGGGATGGGCCTGTCGATCTGCCGGTCGATCATCAACGCCCATGGCGGCCGGCTGTGGGCAGAGGCGAACGAACCTCGCGGCGCCACGTTTCAATTTACGCTTCCGGCGAATGCGGACGTCACGTCCTGATCGGGCGTGCACGCATCGTCGGGTCGGGCCACCGCCCTGATCAGGTGGATTTTCCGGAACTCCCCATCCGCCCACCTCACTGCATCCTCAGCCGCCATGCCCTGGACGGCCTTGACGACTATGCCGCAATGTCCAGTTTACCCGCGAAAGCGTTCAAATAGCCGGACATTCCGCAATGACCGAGATGTGCCAAAAGGCGACATGCTCGCTCGTATTTTATCCTCAACCCCGATGGTCATCGGTCACGTCGTCCGCAACAAGCAGAAACTCGCGGCTAATCGTCAGCCTCAACTGACGTTGTATCGGGGGGCCGGGATGGCGCTCGAGAGCTTGCCGAACATGGCGCGGCGCGCTGCCTCATAGCGGTCCCAGTCGGACTTGTTGACGAGCGACGGAATGGTGACGACCTCGCCCTGGTCGAGACCGGCCAGCGCGGCGTCGACCATGTCATCCGCCGACATAACGATTGCGGTGGGAAGCTCATGGAGCGGCTTGCCCGCGCGGTCCCACAGTCCGGTCGCGGTCGCGCCGGGCAGGACGACCTGGACGCGCACGCCCTTGTCGGCGAGTTCGTGATGCAGCGAATGGCTCAACGCCAGGACGAAGGCTTTGCTTGCCCCATAAACGCCGTTGAGCGTTTCCGGAGTGATCGCCACGATCGAGGCGATGTTGATGATGGTTCCCCCGCCGCGCGCGACGAAGCCCGGGACCGCCGCATAGGTCAATCGGGTCAGCGCGCCGACGTTGAGCCGGATCATGTCGTCCATTTTCTCGATGTCCGCATTGAGCAGCGGTGCCGTCGCGGCGACACCGGCGTTGTTGACCAGCAGCATGATCCTCGCGTTCGCGCGCAGGATGGCCTCGACGCGCGCCAGGTCCGTTTTGTCGCCGAGATCGGCCGCAACCGTCTCGACCGATCGGCCGGTCGCGCTTTTCAACCGCTGCGCCAGGACGGCGAGACGGGTCTTGTCGCGGGCGACAAGTATCAGGTCGTAACCGCGTCGCGCCAGACGGTCGGCATAGACCGCGCCGATGCCGGCGGACGCGCCGGTGATGAGGGCGGTGCCCTTGCTCGTGATGTTCATGGCGTACCTCCTGTGTACGGCCCTTGGGGTACGCTCTCCGAAATCGATGAAACTAGATACGAATTTATACGCCCTCGACTACGAAGCCACGGGCGGTTGAGTTGTTGGTCCGGTCGATCATCAACGCCCATGGCGGCCGGCTGTGGGCAGAGGCGAACGAACCTCGCGGCGCGGTATTTCAGTTCACTTTGCCAGGCGCTGAAAAAGAGCTCACGAACTCTGGCGAGTCGTGAGAGCCTCCCGGAGGCACTCCGCTAGAAGCTGTTCATCAACCGGTTTTCGAAGATAACATAGAACCCCGTCGTTCAAGGCGCGGGCTTGGTCGATCTCGTTGGGATATGCAGTCACGAGGATCGTCGGAATCGCGTGTCCCGCATCGAGAAGGTTTCGGTAGAGTTCTATTCCGGTCATCCCAGGCATGTGGACATCGGCGATCAGGCAGGCCGTTTCGCCGAGACGAGGGGATGCGAGGAAATCGGCCGCCGAGGGAAAAGCCTCGACGGGATAGCCCAACGACCGCATGAGCCTTCCCATGGACTCGCGAAAGAACCGATCATCTTCAACGATCGAAACCAATGGCTTCTCCATCATGCCGCCCCTGGCAGTCCCCTCGAACCCGCCGTGCCGGCGGCCCAACAATGCCGTCGCTCCGCATCGGGATTACCCGATATGTGCGGAGAATGTCACCGATGCAACGCCAATGCTGCGTAAACTTTAGCTTACATCGGCGCGACAATTTCGTAGACAGGAAGCCAAAGAAGCCCGCAGAGCTTGCGTTCCGGCGGGTAAACGTTGGTCTAAGCCGCGCGTGTGCTGTGGAAAAGAATTCGGCTGTTCAGGTTCAAGGATTGGGACTAGAACGGCGGTGTCAAGACTGCGAACCGAGATAGAGGCTCATTTCCGCGATCCTTTAATCCGAGTGGCGGCGATGCCTGAGACACACTCCACCGTCCTCGTCATCGACGACGATCCGGATCTCCGCGTCTCGATCGGGCGGCTGTTGCGATCGCTCGGCATCGGTGTTCAGCTATTCGCGTCCATTGCCGACTTCCTCAAGTCCGATCCGCCCGACGGGCCCACCTGCCTGGTGCTCGACGTCAGGTTGCCGGGGAAGGGCGGCCTCGATTTCCAGCGCGAGCTTGCCGCGGCCAACCGGGAACTCCCGATCATCTTCATCACCGGGCACGGCGACATCCCGATGTCGGTGCAAGCGATGAAGGGGGGCGCGATCGAGTTCCTCACCAAGCCGTTCCGCGATCAGGACCTCATCGATGCCATTCAGCTCGGCCTCGAGCGCGATCGTGCCCGGCGGGAGAATGAGAAGGACCTGGGCGCGCTGCGGGAGCGCTTCGAGTCGTTAAGCCCCCGGGAGCGCGAGATCGTGATTGCGGTCGCGCGAGGCCGTCTGAACAAACAGATTGCCTACGAAATTGGGATTGCCGAAGCCACGGTGAAGGTGCACCGCAGCCGGGCGATGCAGAAGATGAAGGCCGGTTCGCTTCCCGAGCTTGGCCGCATGGCCGCCCGGCTCAAGCTGCTGCCTGACACCCCGCACCGCGCCTAGTGCCGCGAACCCGAAGTTCGCATCATAATTGCCGCGAGTCCGATTGCGAACTTCGGGTTCAAAGCGGCACGAGAATCATAGAGTTGCTAGTGCCCTTCGATTCCGAAGTTCGCAAACGAACGTGCCGCCAAATGATGCGAACTTCGGAATCGGGGCACTAGACCTAGGTATGTGCCCTTCACCAAGAGTCCTATGCGGCGATACCTGCGTAGGACTGCATCGAACTGCCACGAACCGTTATCTCTCTGGGAAGGCCGGTCGTTCCCGGCAAGAGCGCAATACCACGCCGTGGAGTCGCGCAAGGAGAGTGTCATGAAATGCTCTCATCCCATGTGCAATCGCGGAATTGGCCTCGTCTCGCATCGGCGCGCGTTTGGCAAAGGGCTCTACTGCTCGCGCCAGTGCCGCGACAACTACGCGACCGCGCGCCCACGGTCGAAGCCGCGGCAGCCCGCCGATAGCAGGCTCTTTGCGTGGCTGTTCGTGCCGATAAACGCTCCGGCCCAGCGACGGCTCGCTCCCGCGACCGTGCAGGCGCGACGGGCAGCAAATTCGTTTTGATCGTGCCTGATAGGGAGAGAATGCCATGACCCGATCGGCTTATGCTTTAACGCTGAGCGCAAAGGTTATCGAAGCGGCGCGGAGTGGAGTTGCGGAGCAATTGCACCGCGACCTTCCTCCCATGCAGGAGCCGCCCGCCGAACTCAGCGAACTGATTGCCCGACTCGCTGCCCTCGACAGCGTCGAGCAGCGCGCGGCCGAGCGACTGGCCCTCGCGTCCTTACCGCTCCAACTGCCGCTGCCCAAAGGAACCCCTCCGCGCAGTTGATGGAGTCACTTGGATGAGAAGCCTCACCATATCGAGAGGCGTTACGATCCCGGTGGAGGCAGGTCTCGTTGCCGCCTGCCGCTGGCTTGCGGGCGAGATTGCTCGAATGGTGACTGCGCAGCTCTTGCGCCGCCTTGAGGCCTACGAGAGGAGCGAGCGCTACTACTTTTAGCGCCAAGTTCCCCCAACCCGAGCTCGGCCGGATGGTCGACAAGACTCAAGCTAGTTTCCGACAAGCTGCAACGCACCTGATATTCGCGACCCTGGCACTAACTTTCACCTCGTCATGGCCGGCCTCGAGCGCTTAGTCCCCGGGGGTGGCCCGGACATAGACGAAATGCAGAGTCGGCCTGGGCAAGCCAGTACGCGCCGGGGCTTGTAAACTTAGGTTTACGTAGCGCAGCCCCAGCGGTCATTGCGCGCCACCCGCGTGCAATAGCTCGCGCCAACCCAAACCATCAAATTGCGTCTCACCAGGATCGTTGCCGCGAAATTAGCCCTCACGCCCCCGAGGTCACCATGCGCGCATCAGGATCGACGACGGCTTTCGGCCGCTTGCCATGGGTTCAGGCGCCAGCGCCGGCGCGGGCTCAAAATCCGGACACGGACAAGCCTTTCCTTGCGAAACGAACCGAAGCGGCGGGCGCCGCGCCAACCGAAGTTTCATTCGGACCGTTTCGGCTGTTTCCGGCACAGTTCCTTCTGCTGGAAAACGAGAGGCCGGTGCCGCTCGGAAGTCGTGCTCTGGAAATCCTGATTGTCTTGCTGGAGCGCCCATGTGAGCTGGTCAGCAAGCAAGAATTGATGGCTCGCGTATGGCCTAATGTTTTTGTCGAGCCTGCCAATCTGACAGTCCATATCTCCGCGTTGCGCCGCGTGCTGCGCGACGGGCGGGACGGAAATCGGTTCATTATCAATATTCCCGGGCGAGGCTACAGCTTCGTCGCCCCAGCAGTTTGTGCTGATGCCACCCAGAACTGAAAAGTGACCAGAAATGGAGATGACGCCATGACCCGATCGCGTTATGAGTTGCGCCTAACCGCAACCCTCGTCGAAGCGGCGCGAACAGCAGTTGGGGAGGAATTGCCGCGCTGCCGTCCTGCTGTGCAGGCGCCGCCCCCCGAAATCAGCGAACTGATTGCCTGGCTCGTTGCGCTCGACAGCGTGAAGCAGCGCACCACCGAGCGCAGCGCCCTCGCATCCTTACCGCTCCACCCGCCGCTGCCCTGAGCAACGCCTCAAGGAAACTGGATCATGGTGCCCATGGATGCAGCGAATGGGTCGGACGGCCGCCTCCCCGTCTACGACGCGCGTACGCGGCGCCTGCTCGAGGGGCCGATCGCCGCAACGCTCGTGCGCCTCGCCGCGCCCAACGTGCTGGTGATGGTGGCGCAGGCGTCGGTGGGCCTGATCGAGACTTACTTCGTCGCCAAGCTCGGGAGCGCGGCGCTCGCAGGCGTGGCGCTGGTCTTCCCCGCGCTGATGCTGATGCAGATGATGTCGGGGGGCGCCATGGGGGGCGGGATCTCGTCGGCCATCGCGCGTGCACTCGGCGCCGGACGGCGCGCCGACGCCGACGCCTTGGCCGTGCATGCCGTCGCCATCGCAGTGATTTTCGGCCTCGCGTTCTCGCTCGGCGGGCTCACCGGCGGCCGGGCGCTCTATGCGGCGATGGGCGGAAGCGGCCGCTCGCTCGATGCGGCACTGACGTATTCGAACGTGATCTTCGCCGGCGCTATCCTTGTCTGGTCGTTCAACTCGCTCGCCAACGTGATCCGCGGCACCGGCAACATGGCGGTGCCCGCGGTAGTGACGTGCGTTGGCACCGCGGTGCTCATCCCACTGTCGCCCGCACTCATTTTCGGATGGGGCCCATTCCCGCAGCTCGGCATCAGCGGCGGCGCCACTGCCGTCGTCGCCTTTTACGCGCTGGGCACCCTCGCGTTGCTGACATATCTCGCGGCGGGACGCAGCGTCGTGCGCCTCTCGCTGCACGGCAACGGCATTCGCCGGACCTTGTTCTGGGACATCTTGCGTGTCGGTGCGATCGCGGCGCTGGTCACCCTCGGCACCAACCTGACGATCGCCATTTCGACCGGACTCGTCGGCCAACTCGGTTCCGCCGCCATCGCCGGCTACGGGACCGGGGCGCGGCTTGAATATTTGCTCATTCCGTTGGTCTTCGGCTTGGGAGCGCCGCTGGTCGCCATGGTCGGCACCTGTATCGGTGCCGGAGACCGCGAGCGCGCCTTGCGCGCGGCCTGGATCGGCGCCGCTATTGCGGCGGGCCTTTGCGAAGCCATCGGCGTGTGCGCCGCCCTCTTCCCAACGGCCTGGCTCGGTCTGTTCGACAGCGACCCGGCCATGCTCGAAATCGGCGCCCGTTATCTGCGCATCGTCGGTCCTGTCTATGGCCTGTTCGGGCTCGGCTTGGCGCTTTATTTCGCCTCGCAGGGGGCCGGCCGGCTGCTGTGGCCGGTGCTCGCCAATCTGACGCGGTTGACGCTTGCGGCTGTTGGCGGATGGCTCGCGCTGCGCTGGCACGGCGACATCTCTGCCGTGTTCATCGCACAAGCCGTGGCGCTTGCGGCGTTCGGCGCTATCGTTGCCGCCGCCGTGGCGAGCGGCGCATGGTTCGTCCGACGGCAACGCAATGAATGCTTCTCCCCCAAGCGCGCCCACCGCCGTGACCGTCGATGCGGACAAGTCTTTGCTTGCGAAACAAACCGAACCGGCCGCCGCCGCGCCGACCGCCGTTTCATTCGGACCGTTTCGGCTGCTTCCGCCACAGTTCCTTCTACTGGAAAACGAGGCGCCGGTGGCGCTCGGAAGTCGTGCTCTGGAAATCCTGATTGTCTTGCTTGAGCGCCCGGGTGAGATGGTCAGCAAGCAAGAATTGATGGCTCGCGTCTGGCCTAATATTTTTGTCGAGCTGGCCCGATCTTACGGTCCATCTCCGCATTGCGTCGCATGGATGAGAGGCCCTTCCAGATGCCAGACTCATTAGGCGGTTTTACGCGGGCTTCGACAAAGCTTCATCGCGGGATCAGAGCGACCGCCGACGCGATCGGGACACTGCTGGTTGATGCATTTCATCATTTGGCTCTATTCGCCATCGGCGCGACGACCGTCTGGTCGGCCGCTACCGCATTCTTTGGCATGGTGAGCAGGGGGCGGGCCGAGCTTTCGGACATCCTTCTGTTATTCATCTACCTCGAAATCGGAGCGATGGTCGGCATTTATTTTAGGACCACGAGACTTCCGGTGCGCTACCTGATCTATATTGCTATCACGGCTCTGGCGCGGGTGCTGATCGAAATCGTGAGCGCGGAGCACCGAACCGGGACTGACCTTCTGATCGTGGCAGGCGCCATTTTGGCCTTGTCGTTTGCTGTATTGGTACTGCGGTTCGCCTCTTACAGATTTCCCTCCGATGGGCTCGCGACCGACGTCGCTGCAAAAACTGACGAGTGATCCACGCGAGCGATCGACATCAATATTCTGCTGCGCGCCGCGAATGAAGCCGCGTCATGCCGGCTTCTTTGCAGCAATTAGCGTTACGTTGCGCCTCTTAGTTCACCGGGGTGAACGAGTTCGTATAGGATTGAGTTATCAATATCGAAGGAGCTAGGTGATGCTGAGAAAGACCATTCTGACGCTGTCCACGAGCGCGATGCTCGCCGCTGCCGTGATCGCGCCAAATGCCGCACTCGCATTCGGCCTTCTTCCTCTCCCCCACCTCGGGCTTGGTGTTCCTCACCTTGGGCTTGGTGGTCCTCACCTAGGGCTTGGCGGGCCTCACCTCGGCCTCGGTGGTCCGCATCAGCCGCCTCACTTGGGTGGTCCCGCGGGTCACCTCGGGCGCGGTGGTTTTTCCGGCCTCGAGCGTTCCGGCATTCCCTCCGGTGTGCGTGGCAGTGCCCGCTATGGGCGCGGTGCTTACGCCCACAGCGGCTCGCGACATCACGGCCGGGGACGTTATGCCAACTATGGCTCTGGCGGCTATGGCTACGGCAGCGGGGGCTCCTCCGCCGATGACGGCTGCTCTTACACCTACACGTCGAACGGCAGGCGCGTTTTAGTTTGCTCGGACAACTGAGTAGGACGCGGTCCCGCGTGCACCGGAATGCGACGCACCTTGTCGCAGCTTGAACGCGCGCCGCCCGCCGTGAGCCGCGCCTGCCAGCTCCGCATCCGCCCGACGTAGAGATACGCGGCAGTGCAGCCACATCCGATACTTAAGTATGCACCTGCGGAACAAAGAGCCTATGCCGCGCTACCTGCGTAGGAATGTATCGAATGCTGCCATGGGGATATTTGTTTGGGCGAGGGGGTCGCCCGTAAATCGCACAAGGAGAGTGTCATGAAATGTTCGCATCCCATGTGCAATCGCGGAATCGGCCTTGTCTCGCATCGACGCTGGCACGGCAAGGGACTCTACTGCTCGCGCAGATGCCGCGACAACTACGCAACCGCACCGACGAGGCCGCAGCGGCCGCTATCCGCCGACGCCAAGCTCTTTGCCTTGCTGTTCGCGCCGCTCGATGCGCATGCGCGTCGGCCGCTTACTCCGGCGACCGTGCGGATACGCGCGCGGTAGTTCTGCTGACCTCTTTCGTGCGGAGGATGACGTGACCGAGCACGCCGCCTGGCCAGTACTGCCACTTCAGGAGCAGCTGGCGCCCTGGCTGCCCATGTTCATCGGATTAGCCATCCTGGTCGCGTTCTTGCTCCTGGGGGTGGATAGAGTCGAGAGACTGTGACGGATCGATTGGATCGAGGCAGAAGCCCGCCTCGCTTTCGTCAGCGGTCAGATAGTTCCGGCCCCATGGGGCCATGACCCGATACGCGGGGCGCAAAATCTCGGGGCTAATATTGAAAATCACTGGCGCTCCCTAGGGGACTCGAACCCCTGTTTTCGCCGTGAGAGGGCGACGTCCTGGGCCGCTAGACGAAGGGAGCGGCGCGAACCGTCCAGATAGCCTCTATCCCCATTGCCTGCAAGGCAATCGTCCGATCTGCCGAGCCTTACGGCACGATCCCGAAGCTCAGGCGGCCGGTCGGCCGGTCAAGCCAGGGCCGCCCGCGGATTTGCCGGCGCCAGCGCTCCGGCCTTGATGCAGGCGGCGAAATGGCCCGGCGCCACGGCGACCGGCGCCGGCACCGCCGCGGTGCACGGCGCAACCGCGTGCCCGCAACGCGCCGCAAAGCTGCACCCGGGCGGCAGCCGGCGCAAATCCGGCGGGCTCCCTGAGATCGCCTCGATGTCCTTATCGCGCATGTCGCCGTGCACCGTCGAGGCAAGCATGCCGATCGTATAGGGATGACGCGGGCCGAGCAGCACGTCGCGCGCGCTGCCGTATTCGACAATGCGGCCGGCGTACATCACCGCGATGGTGTCGGCAACCTGTGCCGCGACGCCGAGGTCGTGGGTGACGAAAACGACGCTGGTGCCGAACTCCTTCTGCAGGTCGCGCAGAAGGACCAGCACCTGGATCTGCACGGTGGCATCGAGGGCGGTGGTGGGCTCGTCGGCGAGCAACAGCGCGGGCCGGCACGAGAGCGCGACCGCGATCATGGCACGCTGGCGCAGGCCGCCGGAGAGTTCGTGCGGGTAAGCCTTCAGCCGCCGCTCCGGCGACGGCACCTTGACCCGTTGCAGCAAATCGACCGCACGCTCGAGCGCTGCCTGGCGCGAGCAGCGTTCGTGCCGCATCACCGTCTCGGCGATCTGCTCGCCGATGGTGTAGACCGGATCGAGCGCGGTCATCGGTTCCTGGAAGATCATCGCGATCTGCGAACCGCGGACCTCGGTGAGCTGGCGCTCACTAAGCGCCATGATGTCGTGGTCGCCGACGCGTATGTGCCCTGAGATCACCGCGCGCCGACGCGGCAGCAGCCGGATCAGCGCCCGCATGGTCACCGATTTGCCCGAGCCCGACTCGCCGATGATGCACAGGACCTCGCCGGGGTTCATGGCGAAGGACACGCCGTTGACCGCCTGAACGGTCGCGTCGCGGCTGACGAACTTCACCCGCAGGTCCTTGACCTCAACGAGCGGCCGCGGAGCGGAACCGTCGGCGTTCATGCGGCCCCCATGGTTGGGCAAGCCGCCTCGCGTCCAAGCGGCGATCGTCCGGCAAGGGTATGACCGGAACCGGCGTCCTCCATGTGGCAAGCGGCAATATGCGAGTCGCGGTCGGTCCAGGCACCGAGCGCCGGCGCGCGTTCGGCGCAAACAGGTTCCGCGAACGGGCAGCGGGTGCGGAAGCGGCATCCCGACGGCGGATTAGTCGGGTTGGGCGGATCGCCGGTGATCGGCGCCTCCTCGACGCGGTCGTCGGGATTCATCGTGAGCCGCGAATCGAGCAGCGCGCGCGTGTAGGGATGGCGCGGGCCGCGGTAGATTTCCTCCACCGGCCCGATCTCGACGATCTGGCCGAGATACATCACCAGCACGCGGTCGGAAATGTATTGCACTACGTTGAGGTCGTGCGAGATGAAAACATACGTGAGATTAAAGTGGCGCTTGAGCTGGCGCAGCAGATTGAGCACCTGCGCCTCGACCGACTTGTCGAGGGCGGAGACGGCCTCGTCGAGAATGAGCATGCGCGGGTGCAGCGCGAGCGCGCGCGCGACGTTGACGCGCTGCTTCTGTCCTCCGGACAGCTCATGCGGATAACGGGCTCCGAACAGATCCGGATCGAGGCCGACCTTGTCGAGCAGCTCGCGCGCGACCGCGCGTGCCTCCGCGCGCGGCATGCCGTGCACGCGCGGGCCGTAGGCGATCGAGTCCTGCACCGGCAACCGCGGATTGAGCGAGGAATAGCTGTCCTGGAAAACCATCTGCAGGTTGCGGCGCAGGTCGCGCAGCGAGAGGCCGCCGCTTTCGCCGACGCCGTCGCCGTCGAAAATCAGCTCGCCGGAATCCATCGGGAGGAGATGCATCAGCAGGCGTGCGAGAGTCGACTTGCCGCAACCGGATTCGCCGACGATGCCGAGCGTCTCGCCCTTGAGCACGCAGAAGGAAACGTCGTCGACCGCACGCACCTTGGCGATCGGCCGGTTGAGCACGCCGCCGAGAATATCAAAATGTTTGGTGACGCCGGCGGCGATCAGCATCGGCTGCGCCTTGCCGCCGCGGTCGCGCGGATCGCCCGGCGGCACGGTCCCGAGCTTCGGCCGGCCGGATGCGTGTGCGCTCATGAGATCCCAATGGCTCATGCAACAAACTCAACCTCATCCTGAGGAGACCGCTCGCGTAAGCGAGCGGTCGTCTCGAAGGATGGCAGCAAGCACCGAGTGAGTTTCCATCCTTCGAGACGCGCGCCTTCGATAGCCGCCGCTCCGCGGCGGCGTTCTTCCCTACTAAGAACGGCGGCCGAAGGCCGCCTACGCTCCTCAGGATGACGGCGGAGATGTTTCATATCCGCACATCCATGGCGTGTCGCAGGCCGTCGCTCACCAGGTTGAACGAGAGCGAGGTGATGAAAATCGCGGCTCCCGGCAGCGCGCACACCAGCGGCTGGACGTAGATCGCCTGGCGCAGGGTCGAGAGCATCAGGCCCCAGTCGGGCGTAGGCGGCTCGACACCGAGGCCGAGGAAAGAAAGGCCGGCCGAGAGCAGCACCGATACCGAAATGAGGCTCGAAGCATAGATGAGCACCGGCGCCAGCACATTGCCGACCACGTGGTGCAGGATGATGGAGCCGCTCGAGGCGCCGCTCGCGCGCGCGGCTTCGACAAAATCGAGGTGGCGCACCTGCGTGGTCGCGGTCTCGGCGATGCGGCAGAGCGGCGGGATGAACACCATGCTCAGCGCGATCAGCCCGTTGTACATGCCGCCGCCCATCATGCCGGAGATGGCGATCGCGAGCAGCACCGATGGGAAGGCGTAGAAAATATCCATCGTGCGCATGATCAGCATGTTGAGCTTGCCGCCGACGAAGCCCGCGATCACGCCGAGCGTGCCGCCGATCGCCGTGGCGACGACGACCGGCACAAGGCCCATCAGCAGCGACATGCGGCCGCCCCAGATCAGGCGCGAGAGCATGTCGCGGCCGAGTTCGTCGGTGCCGAGCCGGAAGTCGCGGAAGCCGATTGGCTTGAGGCGGAACGCCATGCTGGTCTTGTTGGGATCGAACGGCGCGATCAGCGGCGCCGCGATCGCCGCGAACACGATCATCAGAATGACGGCGAGAAAGAACAGGGTGACGTAATCGTAGCGCAGGCGGCGGCCGACCGTTCCCCAATAGCCGCGAACGCGAATGGCAGCAGGTTGTGCTGCAAATTCCACGCGGAGTGTCGCGTCGGTCATTTCAGGCGCGCCTAATCCGCGGATCGATGGCGGTCTGCAGCAAATCAACCGCGAGGTTGGTGGCGACGAAACACATCGCGAGCACGAGGATCGCACCCTGCAGCACCGGGATATCGCGCGTGAGGATCGCCTTGCTCAGCAAAAAGCCGGTGCCCGGCCAGGTGAAGATGGTCTCGATCAGGATCGAACCGCCGACCAGATAACCGAACTGCAGGCCCATGACCGCGAGCACCTGCGGAAATGCATTGCGCACCGCGTGGCGGATCACCATCGTCTCGGGCAGCCCCTTGGCGCGCAGGGTCTGCACGAAATCATTCGCCAGCACCTCGGCGATCGCCGCGCGCGTGTTGCGCATGATGATGCCGAGCGGCACCATCGAAAGCGTGATCACCGGCAGGATCGCGTATTTCGCCTGCTCCCAATTAAAGAGACTGAAGGTGTCGGAGCCGGCCGAGCCCATGCCGGTCGCCGGCAGCACGCCCAGCTCGACCGAGAAGACGATGATCAGGACCATGCCGAGCCAATAGTTCGGCACGCTCACGCCGACGACCGACACCGCGGTGAGCGCGCGGTCGGCAGGGCGGCCGGCGTAGTAGCCGGCGAGCGTGCCGAGCACGAAGGCGAGCGAGAACGCGAGCAGGACCGCGCCGAGGGAGATCACGATGGTGTTCGAGAGGGCGCGCCCGACTTCGCTGATCACCGGCCGGCCGGTCTGCAGCGAGGTGCCGAGGTCGCCGGTGACCGCGCGCAAGAGCCACTTGGCATATTGAACCGGCACCGGCTGGTCGAAGCCGTAGAGCTTGCGCAGGTAAGCGGCGTCGGCGGGCGACGCGTCCGGCGGCAGCAGGTTCACCATCGGATCGCCCGGCGCCAGGAACACCAGACCGAAGCAGATCACGGTGACCCCGATCGCGATCGGCACCGCGTAGATGATTCGCCGCCCGGCATACGCCCACATGAGTTTTTTGAACTCCGCGTGCCAGCAACTCGACGTCATCCTGAGGAGATCGCGCGACGAAGTCGCGCGATCGTCTCGAGGGATGGAAGCAATCTCGGTGCGCGTGGCCATCCTTCGAGACGGTCGCGCGCAAGTGCGCACGCCGTCCTCAGGATGACGGTTTGGAGTTTCACTTCCCGCCTTCCACAATCGTGATCGGCGTGAGGTCCTGGAACCAGCTCTGCGCCTGGACGAAGCCGTGCACGCGCGGCGAGAGCGCGCGTGGGTTCAAATCGTGGGTGACGAACAGCATGATCGCCTCGCGGCTTGCGATCTCGTGCACCTTGGTCATCAGGATGTCGCGTATTTCGTCGTCGAACGTGCGCATCGCCTCCGCGACGATGTCCTCGATTTCCTGATTTTCGTACCAGCCCCAATTGCCGCCGTTTGGGGACCATTGCTGCTTCATCACGAAGCGCAGCAGGCCGTTGGGCGGATCTTGCGTCGCGCGGCTGATGTTGATGCCGTTGTACTGCGGATATTTCTCGCGGCCCTTGAAGCTTACATCGAGCAGCGTGTTCCAGTCCATCACGTCGAGCTTGACCTTGAAGCCGACCGCCTCGAGTTGCGCCTTCACGAGTTCGTTCATCGGCAGCGGCTGCATCTGACCGGAACCCGATGTCGAAATCGCGAAGGTGATGGCGCAGGGATGGCAACCGGCCTCCTTGAGCAGTGCCGTCGCCTTGGCCGGGTCGTATTCGTATTTGACCGGATTGCCGTAGAGCTTTGCGTTGGGCGGATAGGTCGCGTAGCCCTCCTGCGCGATGCCGCCGAGCATTTCCACCATCTCGGCACGGTTGAGCGCGTGGTTGGCGGCGCGGCGCACGCGCACGTCGTTGAACGGCGGCTCGACGAAGTTAAGCTGATAGTGCCAGTTGTGCGGATAGGGCAGCGTGATCACTCGCATGCCCGAACTCTTGAGGCGCGGGATCGTATCGGGTGACGGCGCTTCGATGAAGTCCACTTGGCCGGCGAGCAGCGCCGCCGCCCGCGTGGTCGCCTCCGGCATGGGAATAAGCACCAGCCGGTCGTGCTTCGGCACGCGCTTGGGATTCCAATAGTCCGCGTTCTTCGTGAGCTCGAGGCGCTCGCGCGGCACCACCTTGTCGAATTTGTAGGGACCAGTGCCGGCCGGCGCCTTGGCATAGAGGGCGTTGTCGAAGTTCGCCTTCTCCATGGCGCACTTCGAAATCATGTACCAGACGCTGACGTTGTAGGGCAGGAACGAGTCCGGCGTCTTGGTGTAGATCGCGACTTTGCCGTCGTCGATCTTCTCGGCGCGTTCCACGTTGATCGAGCGCGAGCGATGGCGCGAGTACTGCACCGGGTTGAAGCCCGGCGTCTTGTCGTCGATCAGGCGCTGGATGTTCCACACGACGAGGTCGGCATCGAGCTTGCAGTCATCATGGAACTTCACGTCCTTGCGCAGCTCGAACACCCAGCGCTTGTTGTTGGCTGGATCGATGCCCCATTTGACCGCGAGGCCCGGCGTCAGTCCCGCCTCGACGTCGGAGCGCGACAGGTCCCAGTTGATCAGCGCGTCGTAGAGCGACCAGCCGACGAAGCGATAGCCCTCGAAGCCCTGGTCCGGCTGGCCGGTCCAGTCCGGAATGTCGCCGGCGGTCATGGCAACGCGCAGCACGGTCTCGGCCTTCGCCGGCAGGGCGACGGTCGAGGCAGCAAGGACCACCGCCGCAGCAACAAACTCCGCCGTCATCCTGAGGAGCGAGGCGCGAAGCGCCGAGCGTCTCGAAGGATGGCAGCAGGCTCCGTGCGGGTGGCCATCCTTCGAGACGGCCGCGCGCAAGCGCCATAGCCGACGCTCCGCGTCGGCGTTCTTTAGGTCAAGAACGGCGGCCGAAGGCCGCCTATGCTCCTCAGGATGACGGCGGAGAGTGACGTGAGCAAACATTGGTGCACCGTTTGCGTTTGGCTGCGTGTTCAATTCGTCGGACCGGCGATCGTGATCGGCGTGAGGTCCTGGAACCAGCTCTGTGCCTGCACGAATCCCTTCACGCGCGGCGAGAGCGCGCGCGGGTTGAGGTCGTGCACGATGAACACGCGACCGCCGTCCTCGACCACGATCTCATGCATGCGCTGGAGGATTTTCGTGCGCGCCGCCTCATCGAACGTCGCCTGCGCCTCCTCGGCGAGGCGATCGACTTCCTTGTTCTCGTACCAGCCCCAGTTGAGCCCGACCGGGCCGCGGTTCGCCGTGGTGAAATGCTTGACGAAGCCCGACACGGGATCGCCCACCTGGAGGCTGACGTTGAGCGCGTCGACGTTGGGCAGCTTCTCCCAGCCGCGGAAGAAAGACTCGAGCAGCGTGTTCCAGTCCATCACCTCGAGCTTGACCTTGAAGCCCGCCGCCTCGAGCTGCGCCTTGGCGAGTTCGTTCATCGGCAGCGGCTGCATCTGGCCGGAGCCGGAGGTCGAGATGCCGATCGTGATGCTGCATGGATAGCAGCCGGCTTCTCTCAGCAGCGCCTCGGCTTTCTTAGGATCGTAGGTGTATTTCTTCGGGTTGCCGTAGAACGCTTGCGACGGGATGAAGACGCCGTAGCCTTCCATGGCGACGCCGCCCAGCATGTCGACCATCTCGGCGCGGTTGATCGCGTAGTTCGCCGCATGGCGCACGCGCGCGTCCTTGAATGGGCCCTTCACGAAATTGAGTTGATAGGTCCAGTTGTGCGGATACTGCAGCGTGACGATAGTCATGCCGGCGTCGCGCAGGCGCGGGATCGTGTCGGGCGAGGGCGCCTCGATGAAATCGACCTGGCCAGAGAGCAGGGCGGCGGCACGCGTCGTCGCCTCCGGCATCGGGATCAGCACCAGGCGGTCGTGTTTGGGAATGCGATCCTTGTCCCAATAGTCCGCGTTCTTCACCAGGTCGAGCCGCTCGCGCGGCACCACCTTGTCGAATTTGTAGGGGCCGGTGCCGGCCGGCGCCTTGGCGTAGACTTTGTAATCGTAGTTCGCCGCCTCGACCGCGCACTTCGAGATCATCATCCAGTAGGCCATGCTGTAATAGAACATGGCCTCCGGCGCTTTTGTTTGAATGGCGATCTTATAGTCGTCGATCTTCTCAGCCTTTACGATGGTGTTGGAGCGCGCGCGCTGGCGCGCGAAGTGCAGCGGGTGGAACTGCGGCGCCTTGTCGTTGGTCAGCCGCTCGATGTTCCAGATCGCCGCGTCCGCGTTCCACGGGCAGCCATCGTGGAACTTCACGCCCTGACGCAGCTCGAAGATCCATTTCGTCTTGTCCGCCTCGTCGATGTACCACCTGGTCGCTAGCCCGGGCTTGAGCACGGCCTCGCGGTCGCTGCGCGAAAGGTCCCAGTTGATCAGCGAGTCGTGCAGCGACCAGCCGACGAAGCGCAGGCCCTCGAACCCCTGGTCGGGTTGACCCGTCCAGTCGGGAATGTCGCCGGCGGTCATCGCCACGCGCAGCACCGACTCGGCGTGCGCCGCAGCCGTCATTGTCGTGCCGAGCAGGAGCGCAAGGCCCGCTGCACGCAAGAATTTCCGGATTGGGATCGGCATGCGAAATCCTCCGCGTGCGACCCGGCCTGTTCATTGGTGCAAGGGCGATGCCAACCCGCTACCCGTCACCCCGGGGCCCGAGCGAAGCGAGGGAGCCCGGGGTCCATGAACACCGGCAGAGCCCAGTTCCGCGCAGTCCGGTGTTCATGGGTTCCGGGCTCGCCGCTGCGCGGCGCCCCGGAATGACAATCGAGGTGGGGAGCGAAGGGAGCCCTGCTCAATTCTTCCCTGCGCACTGCACAAAGAGTGAGCGTTTACCCTGCTTCGTTCCGGCGTAAGGTGGGCCGCCGGTCCCCGCCTCCCTCACCTCAGCAAACCGCCATGACCCATCATCATCTCGCCGCCAGCGTACTGAACTGTCACTGGGGCTATTTCGACGCGACACGCGCCCCTGTGCTCACGATCAAGAGCGGCGATCGTGTCACCATCGACACGGTGTCCGGCGCTCCGGGCTTCTATCCCAAATCCGGCTTTCACGTGCCGCCCGAACTGTTGGAAATCCACAAGGCGCATCCCGGCTATCAGCTCGGGCCGCACATCCTCACCGGCCCGGTGGCGGTCGACGGCGCCAAGTCCGGCCAGGTGCTCGAGGTGCGTATCATCGACATCAAGTTGCGCCAGGATTGGGGCTACAACCTGATCCGCCCGCTCGCCGGCACGTTGCCGGACGACTTTCCCGAGCCGCGCCTGCTCAACATCGCGCTCGATCTCGAACGCAACGTCGGCAAGCTGCCGTGGGGCCTCGAGCTTCAGCTCGCGCCGTTCTACGGCATTCTCGCGGTGGCGCCGCCGAAATCATGGGGCCGCATCACCTCGATCGTGCCGCGCGCGCACGGCGGCAACCTCGACAACAAAGAATTGATCCCCGGCGCGACGCTCTATCTGCCGATCTTCAACGACGGCGCTCTGTTCTCCTGCGGCGACGGGCACGGTGTGCAGGGCGACGGCGAGGTCTGCGTCACGGCGATCGAGACCGCTCTGCAAGGCACGTTCGAGCTGATCGTGCGAGACGACCTCTGTTTCACCTACCCGCGCGCCGAGACGCCGACGCATTTTATTACGATGGGCATGGACCCCGACCTCGACCAATGCGCCGTGATGGCGCTGCGCGATATGATCCGTTTAATCCGCGAGCGCACCAATCTCACCGCCGAGGACGCCTATACGCTATGCAGCCTCGCCGCTGACCTGCGCGTGACCCAGACGGTCAACGGCTCGAAGGGCATCCACGTGATGCTGGCAAAATTTTTGTTGAGCGCATAGGGCGCGCCGTACCCCCTCCTGCAGTCGCGGCGTCCGAGCGGGTCTGGATTGAGGATCGACGTTCCTCATGGCGCGTCTTTGGTAGAGAACATTGGCGCGGCGATTAGTTTTTTGGCAGCGGCCCGGAACACCACCCCAAAATTGAGCATCAGCGCGTCCCGGCGGACAGGAAGCGCGCCAGGGCGAAGCCCCACCGGAGCGCCGATAAACGGCTGACAATGCATAGGTTTGTCGGCCAAGCGAAAAGCCGCGCCGGACCCGCCGCGGCGCGGGTCGCCGTTTGGCACACGGCTTGCTCAATCTCCACCTCAGCGCGGGGCGGTTGCCCGTCGACGGCGCAGGTCATCATGACTCCAGCTTCTGCACCCGGTTTCCGACGCCAATCATCGGTACCAGCAGCCGTCATCGACGCCGAGCCAGAGCCGATCGCGGTCGACCTCGACCGCACGGCGCTCGTCATCATCGACATGCAGCGCGATTTCCTCGAGCCCGGCGGGTTCGGCGAGACGCTCGGCAATGACGTATCGCGGCTCGCCGCCGCGGTCGAGCCGTGCCGCGCGGTGATCGAGGCCGCGCGCAACCGCGGCATGCTCGTCGTTCACACCCGCGAGGGCCACCTGCCGGATCTCTCCGATGCGCCCCCGGCCAAGGTCGAGCGCGGGCAGCCCAACTTGCGCATCGGGGCGCCCGGGCCCATGGGCCGGATTCTCATCCGCGGCGAGCCCGGCCACGACATCATCCCGGCGCTCTACCCGGTGCCCGGCGAGCCGATCATCGACAAGCCGGGCAAGGGCGCGTTCTACGCCACGGGCCTGGGTCAGCTCCTCGCCGACAAAGGCATCGAGAATCTTTTGGTGTGCGGCGTCACCACCGAGGTGTGCGTCAACACCACCGTGCGCGAAGCCAACGACCGCGGCTACCGCTGCATCGTGCTCGCCGACTGCTGCGCGTCTTATTTTCCCGAGTTTCACGCCGCCGGCCTCGCGATGATCAAGGCGCAGGGCGGCATCTTCGGCTGGGTGTCGGGCTCAAAGCCGGTGATCACCGCAATGGCAACCGGGTGACGAAGCAAACAAACGTGCGCCTGAGCAAACCCGAACAGGAGAGCGTGCGATGACCGCGACCGCGAAGAAGCCGGCCCTGTGGACCCCCGGCGACTGGAACGCCTTCTTCGGCTTCGGCACCAACATCCTGGTCAACATGCTGGTGCTGACCACGCTCCTGCGCTTCGTGCTGAAAATGCCGGACAGCATCGTATTCGGGCGCATCCTGCCGGCGCTCGGCCTGATGATGTGCCTGAGCACGCTCTATTACGCGTGGCTCGCCTATCGTCTGGCGGAGAAGAGCGGACGCAGCGACGTGTGCGCGCTGCCCTCGGGCGTGAGCGTCCCGCACATGTTCGTCGTGACTTTCGTGATCATGCTGCCGATCGGCCTCAAGACCGGCGATCCGATCAAAGCCTGGGAAGCGGGGATCGTCTGGGTGTTCTTCCAGAGCTTCATCCTCATGGCGGGCGGCTTCATCGCGCCCTACATCCGCCGCATCACCCCGCGCGCCGCGTTGCTCGGCACGCTCGCCGGCGTGTCGATCACGTTCATCTCGATGCGGCCGGCGCTGGAAATGTACCAGACGCCGCAGATCGGCATCGTCTGCTTCGCCATCATCCTGTTGAGCTGGTTCGGCGGCGTGAGATACCCGAAGGGCATTCCCGCCGGCCTGGTCGCGATCGCGGTCGGCATGGTGATCGCTTGGGGCTCTAACCTGTTCGGCTTGAACCTCGGCGGCATGAGCCTCGAGAAAGTAAGTGCCGCCGTGTCGAGCTTCGGCTTCGCGGTGCCGCTGCCGGCGGTCGATCACGTGTTCTCCGGTTTCGAGTTTCTCGGCGTCATCCTGGTGACGGCAATTCCCTTCGGCATCTACGATCTGGTCGAGGCGATGGACAACGTCGAGAGCGCGGAAGCGGCCGGCGATGCCTTCCCGACCACGCGCGTCCTTACTGCCGACGGCGTGGTGAGCCTGATCGGCTGCCTGATGGGCAACCCGTTCATCAACGCGGTCTACATCGGCCATCCAGGCTGGAAGGCGATGGGCGGGCGCATCGGCTATTCCGCCGCCACCGGCATCATGGTGATCGTGCTCTCCTGGTTCGGCATCATCGCGCTGTTGCTCGCGGTCGTGCCGGTGGTCGCGATCTCGCCGATCCTGCTTTACATCGGCATGCTGATCGGTGCGCAGGCGTTCCAGACGACGCCGCGCAGCCACGCGCCGGCGATCGTCCTCGCGCTGACCCCGCATCTCGCCGCTTGGGCGAAGACCCTGATGGACGGCGCGCTGGGTGCGGCCGGCACCAGCGCGGCCGCGATCGGCCTCGACAAACTCGGTGCCGTCGGCGTGCTCTACCAAGGTATGGGGGTGATGGGCGGCGGTTCGATCCTCACCGGGCTCGTGCTTGGCGCCATCGGCGTGTTCGTGATCGAGCGCAAACTCGCCGAGGCGGCGGCATTTGCGGCGGCGGGAGCGGTGCTGACATACTTCGGCTTCATGCATGGCGAAGCGGTCGGCGTCGGTGGCGGCGCCGGCGTGACGCCGTCGGTCGCGCTTGCCTACGCGGTCGTTGCTGCGCTGCTGTTCGCGTTCAGCCGCGTGCCGGACGCGCAGCCGGAGACGATCGCAGGGGAGGCGACGGCGGTTCCTGCCGAATAGGGCAAATAACAGAATCCACTTGCCGTGACGTCTGTTCGAGGTGCCGACACGTCGGCCGCGGGCGCTCGGGCTGCGGATACTAAAAACCGGGGCTCAAAATTCTACGTCCAATTCTTCCAAGTCGTCGGGTTCGGTTTTAGCCGCACCGACCCATTCCGCAACGAACGGCATCCTCAAGATAGTGCGGCAGTAGGCGGCGCAGTCGGCGTCGAGCTTGACGTCGTAGGTCATAAAGCGCGTGCACACCGGCGCGTACATGGCATCGGCCATGCTCGGCGCCGCGCCGAATAAATACGGCCCGCCGTAGGTTTTCAGGCACTCGCGCCAGATAGCGACGATGCGGTCGACGTCGGCTTGCGCACCCGCCCATATCTTGAAGCCGGGATAATGCGCCTTGATGTGCATGGGCAGCGCCGAGCGCAGGTTGGCAAAACCGGAATGCATCTCACCGCTCACCGCGCGACAATGGGCGCGCGCCGCCCGATCCGCGGGGAGCAGGCCGGCCTGCGGATGAAACTCGTGCAGATATTCGGCGATGGCGAGCGTGTCCCACACCTTCACGCCGTTGTGGGTGAGGCAGGGGACCAGGAACGAGGGGGAGAGCAGCAGCAGCTCGGCCCTGATCGACGGATCGTCGCTTGGAATCGCCTTTTCCTCGAACACGAGGCCGGCGAGCTTGCATAAGAGCCAGCCGCGCAGCGACCACGAGCCGTAGTTCTTGCTACCGATGGTGAGCGTCGCGCCAGCCATGTCGTGCCCTCGCGTTCACGGCCGGCCGCCCTCGCCTGCGCGGGGCAGGCTCAGCGGCATGCCGGGTAGGTTGCAATGCCCGCAGTTGCGCTGATCCGGTTAGGCCGCAACCGCGCCATCCTGCCTTCTGTCATCCCGGCAGCGGCGATTGTCCCCAGAGTGGCGGCGCCCAGCAACAATTTTCTCGCAGCGCAGCACCAAATCCACTAGCTTTCCTCCGCCGGGGTTAGGGGGACGGCGCGGGAAGCCGCGCCGGTCACCGCTGATGCTCTACGAGGCCTATCAGGCCCATACCGACGTGGTGGGCTGGGTTCGCACGTTTGCCGACGCGGCGCTCGGCACGCTGGGCAAGCCGCCAGCCGGCCCTGGGCCCGGCGCAAACGCGCTTCGCAACCTCACGGCCGCCTACGAGCTGATGGCGCGCGCCGGGCTCACCCACGTGCGCCCGCCATTCGGCATCGATCGCGTGCCGGTCGGCAACCGCGAGGTCAGGGTGCGCGAGATGAGCGAACGCGTCACCCCGTTCGGCACGCTCCTGCATTTCAAGAAGGACATCGACGCACACCAGCCGCGCGTGCTGCTGGTGGCGCCGCTCTCGGGCCATTTCGCGACCCTGCTGCGCAACACCGTGCGCACCATGCTGCCCGAGCACGACGTCTACATCACCGACTGGCACAACGCGCGCGACGTGAACCTCGGTCACGGGCGGTTCGGCTTCGACGACTACATCGAGCACCTGATTACGTTTCTCGAGGCGATCGGGACGGGCGCCCACCTCATCGCCGTTTGCCAGCCGTGCGTCGCCGCCCTCGTCGCGGTCGCGGTGATGGCGCAGGCGGGAAATCCAGCGCAGCCGCGCAGCATGACCCTGATGGCCGGGCCGATCGACGCGCGGATCAATCCGACCCGCGTCAACGAGCTTGCCAGCGGGAAGCCGATCGAATGGTTCGAGCAGAACCTCATCGCGAGCGTGCCGCTTCGCTACGGTGGCGCGCTGCGGCGCGTCTATCCCGGCTTCGTGCAGCTTGCCGCCTTCATGAGCATGAATCTGGAACGGCACCTCAAGGCGCACCGCGACCTCTACGACAATCTCGCCAACGGCGAATACGAGAAGGCGCAGGTGACCAAGGCGTTCTACGACGAATATTTCGCGGTACTCGATCTCACCGCCGAGTTTTATCTCGAAACGGTGGAGCGCGTGTTCCAGCAGCATGAACTGCCCAAGGGCGAGCTTTCCTTCCGCGGCGGCAAGGTCGAGCCGGCTGCGATCCGGCGGACCATGCTGCTCACGGTCGAGGGCGAGAAGGACGACGTATGCGCGGTCGGCCAGACGGTCGCGGCGCACGACCTATGCAGCAAGCTCCGGCCCTATCGGAAGCGCCACCATATGCAGCCGGGCGTCGGGCACTACGGCGTGTTCAGCGGCAAACGCTGGGAGAACCAGATCTATCCGTTGGTGAAGAACGTGATCCTGGCGAGCGATTAAACTTCTGACTTGCAGTCTGACTTGTGATCACCCGCGAAAGCGAGTGCTTTGCACAAGTACGCTGCTCGGACATTCAGCTCCAGTTATGGGGGGAGGCGGGGAGCCGGACCGGATTGCTTATTCGCCGATCAATCGGAGGCCGCGGCTGCAATGGCCGCACGGGGCGCGCGGGGCGCTGCGGGTCGTGCCCAATGTCGAATATTACGAGCGAAATCTGGGTGAGAACCGCAAGGTTACTGCGCCGATGCTAGTACCGGCGACACTTCAGTCAAAGAACATGCACGAGTAAGAAAGGCTCAGGCTGGGATTAAAGCGACGGTCCTCGCAGGAGTGCTTGATACCCACTCTGCTCGAAGTGATGATCAGAGGTCAGGGCTTCCATAATCCCACGCTGCCTCATGATCACCAAAGAGGCACAGTCGGTCAAACTCCAATCTTTATCAGCACGACTAGAGTACAGATTGAAAGCTTCCCTAAACAGGTTGCTCGTCTGCGGCACGACTTCAACGGATGGTGTAGCGCAAATGGATTGAACCGTTGCCACGGCGATGGCTCGAACCTGGGAGCCGTAGTCCGCCAGCGCGTTAAGAACCTCTGTTAGGATCATCTCCGATGTGACAAGAAGGCTCCCGCTAAGCTGTGACGAGACACTTATTGCGCGCTCGTGCAAATTGTCGCGAGGATTGATAAGCGCGATCCAGTACGCGGTGTCCGCAAACAGTTCTCGCATCAACGCTTGTCTTTGCGGCCATGCAGGTAATGATCAACACTTTCTGCAAGGTCAGGGGGCACCGCCTCCCAAGTTGCGTCCGGCTCATTTTTGCCGAGAGCGATAATGCGCTCCCAAATCGGGACCTCGTCGCTTAGTTCCGGTTCCAACGGGACCAATTTTGCTTCGCTAACTTGAACAATCTGCTCCAGGTTCCCGTCTTCACCGAATTGACCTACTCCGATCACCTGCAACCGGCGACTAAGGTGACCGCTTAATGCCTCCAGGATGAGCGGCTCTTGCTCGGGGTGGAACCGCCCAGAGACTTTGCGACCGCTGTCTAACCGAAGGACGAATTTTTGCCCGTCAAGTTCCGTCCCCCGGACCTCTCCAATAAGATCGACTTTCTTCCGATGCTGATCCATCAGAGCATCCTAAACCCACGTGGTAAACGTTGGCATTAAGTTTGTTCTTTCGTCCAGCCACGGCCCTTCAGCCGGCTTGGACCATTGAAGCCTACCGAGAGAAGCCCCGCAGCTTGATTATCACGGCATCCTACCGATCGATACCACGGACCGATGAGTAAGTGATTGGACCATGAGGAAGTTGCGGCGTTCAGGCCCCTTGCGGCCCTGCCGCTCCCTAGGGGACTCGAACCGCTGTTTTCGCCGTGAGAGGGCGACGTCCTGGGCCGCTAGACGAAGGGAGCGGGCGATGTCCAGATAGCCTCTATCCCGATGGCCCGCGAGGCAATCGGCCAGTCCGCCGGTCTTACGGCACGATCCCGAAGCTCAGGCGGCCGGTCGGCTGCAAGGTCGTGATGTCGAAGGTGCGGATTTCGGTTGCGCCGTCGATCTCAAGCGTGATGACGAGCCGATCGCCGGAGACCGCGGTCTGCACGATGCGCGCGCCGCGCGGCAAGGTGAGCGTCATGTCGTTGGGGATATTGGCGAGAACCGGCTTGGGCGTCGGCGGCGGAGGCGGCGGAGCCGGCTCGCTGTGGAAGATCCGGTAGCCGACGACGGTGAGCACCGCCCCAATCGCGATCACCGTGCAAAGGCTGGAAATGAGCATCAGGCGGCGGATATTGCCGAGCGTCCGCGCCGCATCCGGATCGAGCGGCCGCGCGGGCGGCGGCGCAGATTGCGCCGCGGCGGCGGGCGGCGCGCGCGGCGGTTCCGGCGCGACAAGGGGTTCGGGCGGAGCGCCCAATTCGGCGCGCGGTTCCGGTGCGGCTTCGGGCGCACGCTCGAGCGCCGACGGCCATGCCCATTCGGGCACACGCTCAGGCGCGCGCGGCGAAATCGGTTCATCCAGATCCCGGGGCGGCTCGCGTCGCCCGAACAAATCATCATCGTGTGCGGGCTCAATCTCACGCGGCTCATCATGCGCGACGGGAGCCTCGGTCAATGGCGCCGTCTCACCTCCGCTGCGCGATAGCTCCGGCGCGGGCACGGGCTCGGCCGGCGGCGACTGCGCCGGCGGATCGAACCAAGGCAAATCCGGTTCGTCGGGGGGAACCACGGGAGGTGGGGCCGCAGCGGATGCGGTATCATGCGGCAGCTCGGGCGCAGGCGCAGGCGGCGCCGAACGGACGGCGCGCGGGACGTAAGGTTCGCCCGCTTCTCCCGGCCCCGCGGGCGTGCCGAGCGGCCGCGCCAGAAGTTGTGAGAGCCGCCGCCCGGCGTCGATCGAGCGGGTCGGCCGGCGCGCGGCGGGAGCTGGCGGGTTGTCCTGGTCCGAATCACTCATGACGCAACGGGATCGCAACGAAACGGTCGAGGTCAACGAGGCGGAAGCAGGCGAGCGGCTCGACCGCGTGCTCGCCACCCGCGTGGAAGGCTTGTCGCGCTCGCGCCTCAAGACCCTGGTGCTCGAAGGGCGCGTCGCGCTTTCCGGCCGCACGATCCGCGATCCGGGCCACCGCGTCAACGCAGGAGATGTCTTCGTCGTCGAGGTTCCCGCTCCGGTCGCGGCCGAGCCCCAGGCCGAGCCGATTGCGCTCGACGTCGTCTACGAGGACGCCGACCTCATTGTGATCGACAAGCCCCCGGGCCTGGTGGTGCATCCGGCCGCCGGCAATTGGACCGGCACCCTCGTGAACGCCTTGATCGCCCACTGCGGCGAGAGCCTGTCCGGCGTCGGGGGCGTACGGCGTCCCGGCATCGTCCACCGACTCGACAAGGACACCAGCGGGCTCATGGTGGTGGCGAAGAACGACCGCGCCCATCAGGCGCTTGCCGCGCAGTTCGCCGACCACGGCCGCACCGGGCCGCTCACCCGCGGGTATCTCGCCTTCGCCTGGGGCGTGCCGGACCGCCCGAAGGGCACGATCGATGCGCCGCTCGGCCGTCACCCGCGCGCTCGCGAGCGCATGGCGGTGCGTCCGGACGGCCGCCCGGCGATAACGCACTGGAGCGTCGCGGAAACCTACGCGGGGCGTGACGGGACGCCAGCTGCGAGCCTGATCGCCTGCCGGCTGGAGACCGGGCGGACCCATCAGATCCGGGTCCACCTCGCCCATATCGGCCATCCGCTGCTCGGCGACGCGACCTATGGGCGCGGCTTCAAGACCAAGTCGGCGCTGCTCGGGCCGGCCGGGCGGGCAGCGGTGGCGCATCTTGAACGGCAGGCCTTGCACGCCCATTTATTGGGCTTCGACCACCCGGCGACCCGCCGATTCCTGGAGTTCCGCTCGGAACTGCCGGGCGATTTATCACGTTTACATCACGGACTGCGACAGGCCGCGTTGCGAGGCGCGCCGGATCCTGCTGAATAATCGCGGTTGTTCAAAGGGTTGGCGCGGCGGCGCGGCGACCCGGGGCGGTCACTCGGACTTGAGCAGGCTTGTTTTTGCGTTAGGCCCCTCGGTCCGGTATGCTGCAACTGCGAATAAGCGCCGTCGGCTCGGGGAGCGGCGGCGCATCCGCCCGCCGAATCTCTCGGGGGCATAACGTCTGGAGGGCGCTGTATGGCCCACGCTGCAAGTTTGCCGATCCTGACGGCTGAATCAGGGCTTACTCGATATCTCGAGGAAATCCGGCGGTTCCCGATGCTGGAACCGCAGGAGGAATACATGCTGGCCAAGCGCTGGCGCGAGCACGGCGACCGCGACGCCGCGCACCGGCTCGTCACCAGCCATTTGCGCCTCGTCGCCAAGATCGCCATGGGCTACCGCGGCTACGGCCTGCCGATCGCCGAGGTGATCTCGGAAGGCAACGTCGGGCTGATGCAGGCGGTCAAGCGGTTCGAGCCCGAGAAGGGCTTCCGCCTCGCCACCTACGCCATGTGGTGGATCAAGGCATCGATCCAGGAGTACATCCTGCGCTCGTGGTCGCTCGTGAAAATGGGCACGACCGCGAACCAGAAGAAGTTGTTCTTCAACCTGCGCAAGGCGAAGAGCAAGATTTCCGCGCTGGAAGAAGGCGACATGCGGCCCGATCAGGTCAAGCTGATCGCCAAGCGCCTGGGCGTCACCGAGCAGGACGTGATCGACATGAACCGCCGGCTCGGCGGCGATGCCTCGCTCAACGCGCCGATCCGCGACGACGGCGATTCCGGCGAATGGCAGGATTGGCTCGTCGACGATGCGCCGAGCGCCGAACGGGTGATGGAGGAGAACGAGGAGCTCGACAACCGGCGCAAGGCGCTGGGCGAAGCGCTCACCGTGCTCAACGACCGCGAACGGCGCATCTTCGAGGCGCGCCGGCTTGCCGAAGATCCGATCACCCTCGAGGAACTCGCCGACGAGTTCGGCGTCTCACGCGAGCGCGTGCGCCAGATCGAGGTGCGCGCGTTCGAGAAGGTGCAGAGCGCGGTCAAGCACCGCGTCGCCGCAATGGAGCATCCGGCCGCGATGGCGGCGGCCCATTGATCAGTGATCAGTAATCAGAGATCAGTGACCAGAATCGAAAGGGCTCCGCTTCGGGGAGCCCTTTTTTGTTTGTGAGCGCGTGAAACAGAAGTCGCCGTCATCCTGAGGAAGTCGTGCGCACTTGCGCGCGACTGTCTCGAAGGATGCCTCCACGCACGGAGCTTGCTTCCATCCTTCGAGACGCGAGCCGACTGCGTCGCGCTCGCTCTCAGGATGACGGCTGAGTTTGTCTCACAGGAAGCGCGTCGGCCAATTGATCGTGCGCCACATGTGGGCGGAAGGGCTCGAGTCGAAGCCCAGGCCCTCCTTGGGCTGGCGGAAGTTGCGGCCGATGATGTCGGTGAATTCCTCCAGCTCGACCCGCGCGTTGGGATCGAACGAGTAGAGGTCGTTCACGCAAATCATGCGCGCCGACATGTACCATTTGTGCTCCCGCGCGCGTTTGTATTCTTCGACGATGTGCGGCTCCGGCCGATAGTCCGGGCCGAAATATTTCACGTAAGCCTCGGGATAGGCGTAGCCGACCGACTCGTCGGGAAAGAAGCGCAACGCCTGGTGCATGCGCACCGCCCAGCTCACCTCCTCGTCCACATACGGCTCGATCAGCTGCGCGCCCCAGTAGCCGTGGTCGGCGCGGATGAAACTCGCCACCCCGATGTCGTGCAGCAGGCAGGCGAGAATGATCTTCTCGCTCATGCCGTTCTTGCGCGCGAGGTTGGCGCTTTGCAGCAAGTGCGCCGTGGTGGCGAACCGGTTCTTGAAGAAGTCAATCAAGGTGGGCTTTTCCGGCAGCGGCGGCAGGCGCGGGTCCGGGCCCATCAGCATGTATTTGCCGGGGTATTTCTTCTGCAGCGCCGGCCCGCTCTCCATCTCGACCTTGCCGTCGGCAAGCGTGAACAGTACCGATTTCGTGACGATGCGCTCGAGTTCCTGCGCCATCTGCTCCTCGAGCTCGTCGGCTCGTTCGGATAGCGTCATTGCGGCGTGCGGTCCCATGGGGTGCTCCGATCGGGGTTTGCCGGCAGGCTATTGCAACCCGGCGCCTTGTCAACGCACGGCGCTAGACGTTTGCCGGCATCATCGCGAATCTTCCCTGCGCCGCAAGTCGGAATTTTTGACACCGGGTGCGAAGTCATACGGGATCCGGATGATCTCTTCGGTCGTCGTTCCGGGGCGCCGCGAAGCGGCGAGCGCGGAATCCATGAACACCATACCGTTCAGAAGCGGCTTGGCCGGTGTTCATGGGTTCCGGGTTCCCTCGCTTCGCTCGGGCCCCGGAATGACGGGTGCAGAGGAATGACTGCGAAGCAATCAGCCGGAGAACGTATCAGATGTCTGACCTCGGATGTCGGATGTCTGCTGTCTGAAGCGGTCGGATATCTGAACCGCTGACATCTGACATCCGACCTCTGACCTCTGACCTCTGCTATTGCCCCCACGCCTTGAACGCCTCGGCGAAGGCGCGCTCGCCCGGCGTGCCCTTCTCGACCGCCAGGATGGCGCGGCGGCCGTTGGTGTAGACGATCGGGATATCAAACCACGGCCGCTCCTTGAGCAGCTCGATGTTATGCGCCGCTTCGCCCTCGCCCGACTGCAGGCCGACCAGGAAGAAGGTGGGCGTCACCTTGACCACCAATCCGGCCAGCGGCGCGCCGCGCGCCTGCTCGGCCTGTTTCATCAGGACCGTCGGCACGTTGCTGATGCCGCCGAACGGGAAGTCCGCCGGGATGTTGAACATCAGCTCGATGGTGTGACTGGCCGGCAGCGCCTGATCGGTGTTGCGGCGGATCGACATGCTGGCGGTGAGATTGCGCTCCGGAATTTCGAAATCGGCGCGGATCGCGAGTTCCGGCGGCTGGCCGGCGCCGGGCGATACGGTCTCGGTGCGCCAGACCGCGGTGCCGACGAAGCGCTTGCCCTGTGGTTCGGACGGATCCTCCTCATAGAGGACGACCTTCTGGGCGACCGCCGCGAGCACGTTCTTGCCGGCGGGCGCCGCAGCGGCTGCCGCCACCTGGTCAGGTTGGCCGGGCTGACCGACGCGGTCGGGAATCTTCGGGCGGCTCGGGCTTTGCTCCGACTGCCCCTGCAAAGGCAGACGCACCGCAGCGAACCAGCCCTTGATCGGTTCGCGCCACCAGTAGAGGCCGCCGGCGATCGAGACGATCACCAGCACGGCAAACAAAGCGGCGATGACCGCGACGGGCGACTGTTGCGGCTTGTCCTCGCCCAACACCGACACGTGGCGCGCTCCCATCGAGCGGGGCGGGCGCGATTCCGCACGCGGCGCTTCGGGCAGGCGCGCAGAACGCTCCTCCGGCATGCGTGCCACCGGCTCGGGCCCGCGCGGCGGAATGGGCTCGCGCAATCCCATCGGCTCGAGCCGTGGCTCCATGCGGTCGAGTTCGGGATCGTCGGAAGGCACCGCCGCATAGGCTTCGCGCGCGGATCGCGCTGCATGGGCGGTCGCCTCGCCCAAAGTCTCGGCCTCGGCGACGACGTCGCGGAAGCCTTTGAGCCCCTGATCGGTCAGCGGCGGCGGACGCGTCCGGCCGCGACCGCGAGGCGCGGTCGTGTCGGGCGCGGGGTCGGAGCGGCGCGCCTCCGCCGGATCGGCGGGCGGCTCCGGCATGAAGCCGCGGCGCGGCGGCTGGTCGTTGCTCGCCCGGTCCGCCTGCTCTCGCTTGGACGCCGGCGGCTCGCGTGGCGGCGCTTTATCGCGGTTTTGGGTCAACGCCTCCCGCAGGCCCGCCGCGGCAGCGCGCACGCCGGCCGAATTGTCGCGCGGCGGACTGGCGGTATCGCGCGCGGGCGCATCGCGTACGGCAGGCTCGCGGGCAGCAGCCGGCTCGCGCGCGGGCGGCGCCGGCGGCTGCGCAAACAACGAAGAGAACGGTTTGTCATCGCGCTTCGGCGCATCGAGCGGGCGCGTCACCGTCACCGGATCGATGCGGGGCATGTCGATGCGCGCCTTGCGGGCCGCCTCGGCCTCCACCTTGCGGATTGATTCTTCCAGCGCGAGCCGCTCGCGCGTGATCTCCGACTCGGTCAACGGCGGATCGAGCCCGCGCAGCTGCGCGACCAGGGCCGTGCGCGCGCGCTCGTACAGGGCGCGCCGCTGGTCGCCGGTGTTTTTCTCCAGCCCGGCAACCGCTTTGGCGATCAGCGGGTAGTAGTCGGTCATCGCGTTTCCGGCGGTCACGGCCACGCGGCGAACTCCCCTCGCTCGATAAGGTGTGACGTTCTCTGCATCGTCACCCCGTTCTATTTGGTTGTTGGCGCACGATCATTTTCCGACGCGGTGCCATGCTCTAAGCTTCGAACGGATTCTGCACAAGGATCGTGTCCTCGCGCTCGGGGCTCGTCGACATCAGCGCCACCGGGCAGCCAACCAGCTCCTCGATCCGGCGCACGTATTTGATGGCCTGAGCCGGCAACTCGCCCCACGAGCGCGCGCCCGCGGTGGAATCGCCCCAGCCCTCCACTGTTTCGTAGACCGGGCTGACTTCCGCCTGCGCCCGCTCGGCGGCGGGAAGATAGTCGATCTCGCGACCGTTGAGGCGGTACCCGACGCACACGTCGATGCGCTCGAAACCGTCGAGGATATCGAGCTTGGTCAACGCAAGGCCGTCGATGCCGCTGGTGCGGACAGTCTGGCGCACCAGCACCGCGTCGAACCATCCGCAACGGCGCTTGCGGCCGGTGTTCACGCCATATTCGCGCCCGCGCTCGCCCAGCGTGCGGCCGATATCGTTGTCCTGCTCGGTCGGGAACGGCCCCTCCCCCACCCGCGTCGTGTACGCCTTGCAGATGCCGAGCACGTAACCAATCGCGCGCGGGCCGAGGCCGGATCCCGTGGCAGCCTGACCGGCGACCGTGTTGGACGATGTCACGAACGGATAGGTGCCGTGGTCGATGTCGAGCAGCACCGCCTGCGCGCCTTCAAACAAAATACGTTTGCCCTCGCGGCGCTTGTCGTCGAGCAGCGACCAGACCCGGTCCATATAGGGCAGCACGCGCGGCGCGACCTTTGCCAAATCGGCATAGAGGCGCTGCGGGTCGACCTCCTCGATGCCGAGGCCGCGGCGCAGCGCGTTGTGATGCGCGAGCAGGCGGTCGATCTTGCCGCCGAGTGCGTCGAGGTCATCGAGGTCCATGAGCCGGATCGCGCGACGCCCCACCTTGTCCTCGTAGGCCGGGCCGATGCCGCGCTTGGTGGTGCCGATGCGGGTGAGTGCGTTCGAGCGTTCGCGCAATTCGTCGAGTTCGCGATGCAGCGACAGGATCAGCGTCGCATTGTCGGCGATGCGCAGGTTCTCGGGCGTGACCGCGATGCCCTGCGCGCCGACCCGCTCGATCTCCTCGATCAGCGCGTGGGGATCGAGCACGACGCCGTTGCCGATCACCGACAGCTTGCCGGGCCGGATGATTCCCGAGGGCAGCAGCGACAGCTTGAACGTGGTCCCGTCGACGACCAGCGTGTGGCCGGCGTTGTGGCCGCCCTGGAAACGCACGACGATGTCGGCCTGCTCGGAGAGCCAGTCGACAATCTTGCCCTTGCCCTCGTCTCCCCATTGGGAGCCGACCACGACGACGTTCGCCATCAAGTGTCCCCGAGCAGCTAGTGTCCCGATTCCTAAGTTCGCCTAACCTTGGGGCTCGCTCTGAAGCGAACTTCGGAATCGAAGGACACTAGCAACCCCTATTCATCCTAGTGCCGCTTTGAACCCGAAGTTCGCAAACGAACCTTGCCGCGATGCTGTGCGAACTTCGGGTTCGCGGCACTAGCCGCCTCGCGCCCGCCACCGTGCACGCCAAGTCCGCGAAACCGCCGGAAACTCAGAGACTTATACCACCGGCCACGGCCCCACCCAACGCCTGTCTGTCTTGAAATTATGTTTTGACCGAGGCGCGGCGGAAGCGCGGCGGCGACGGGCCGGTATTACGTCAAAATCGCAGCGGCATTTCGCTTTAGCCTACGGCCGGCCGCCATCGAACACGACGGCCTTGTCGGCCGGCCAACGAACACGCCAGGCAAGCTTGATTTCGTGCAGCTCCGCCGGCGCTGCGTCGAATGTCCAAGCCAAGACCCCGCGCCGGTCGCCGGCGTCGCGCTCGGTTGGCGGAGTCGTCGCCGGCAACAGCTCCACCGTGACCTCCGCCACCTCACTCACCGGCAATCGATCCTCGACCGCAACGCGCACTGGAGCGTCGTGGCCGTTGCGCACGGTGATCTTGAACTCGCGTTCGTCGGTCTTCGACGACGAGATGAGGCCGGCCGAGCCTTCGTTGCGACGCACGACGGCGCGCACCACCTTGACCCGATCGTCGGCGCCGAAACCGAGGCGCACCATCTCCTCTTTGGCGGCGCCGGGCATGTCGCCACGGCCGACATAGATGCCGTCGCGATAGAGCGAGACCCGGCCGGGGAGCAGCGGTGCATCCTCGCCGTGCTTGAACGACGCCTGCAGGTAAGCGGTCGTTTCGAGCGCAGGCGCCGTCCGCACCAGCAGGTCCGGCGTCAGCGCGGCGGCGGCAATGCGGAAGCTCTTGGCGCCCGCGTCGGCGGCGATGCCGATGCGCCCGGGAATGCGGAACGTGGCCTGGATACCGTCGGCCGCGAGCGCGGCGTCGGCAAAGCTCACGTTCTCCCTCTGCCGAAGCGCCGACTCGCCAGCGGGCGGTGCCGGCGACTGCGCCACACGATCCGATTGTGTGGCGTGCCCGCCAAGGATGACCGGCGCCTCGAAGCGCACCAGTATGGGCCGGAGCTCCGGAGCGTTTCCGCCCTTGGCGGTGCGGACGGTCGAAACCGAGAGGGCCACGTTGGTCCAGTCCTCGCCCGTCTGCTGCACGATCTCGGCACGACGCACCAGCTCAAGGGCGGGCTTGCCGTCGCGCCCGCCGCTATCGAGGCGCGCGTCGTAGAGCGGCACCCAACGCGCTCCGCGCACCGTGTAGCTGACCCGCAACCTCGCAGCCGCCGCGGCCTCGGCGGCGAGGTCGATGCGCACTTCCTGTTTGCGCGCGGGGTTGGCCGGAATCTGCGCATTGAGGCGCGCGAGCTCGCGCTCGATGCCACGCTGCTTGAGCTTGCTTTCGCGAATGGATCCGTCGGCGGCGGATATTTCCTCGGCAACCGCCGAAAATGCCTCGCGCCACTCGGCGACCGGCCGCGTGACGCCCTTCTCCCCGCCCGCAACCGGCGCCTGCTCGGCATAGCGTTGGACGAAGGACTTGCGGGCCGACTGAGCAGCGATGTCGTCATTGAGTACAGCCAGCTGGTCGCGCAGCGCCTCGATGCGTTTCTCGATCTCGGGCGCGTCGGCCGGCCGCTCCGGGCGCGGCGTCCGCGCATCAATCGCGCCGATGACCACGCGCGCCGACGTCTCCCCTTCGACTCGCAACGAGGCCGGATCCAGACCGGGCGGGAAGTCCCGGCTGATCAGGGTGCTGTCGCCCTGGGGAAGATCGACCCGGATCACCCGCGTGACGGTCGCGCCGTCGGGATAGACGGTCACGGCATCGATCGTCGAGCCCACTTCAATCTCGCCTGCGGCGGCCGGAGCGGCGGCCAGCAGGGCGAGAACTATCATCGGCAATCCGCGCATGACCTCCTCCTCGCCGACGTCGCCCCCCAGATCCCCGGTGGTATGAATTTCCGCTTGGGCAGGCGGACGGCGACGCCGCGGCACTAACACGCCGCTATTACGTCAAAATCGCAGCGGCTGGACGCGCTGGACGTTGGGAATGCGCTTGACCCGTTCGACCACCTCGGCCGGAACCGGCCCGTCCACCTCGACCAGCGCGATGGCGTTGCCGCCAGGCGATTCCCGTCCGACATGGAAGGTCGCGATGTTGATGCCGGCGTCGCCGAGCGTCGTGGCGAAGCGGCCGATGAAGCCCGGCTTGTCCAAGTTGGTGATGTAAAGCATGGACGGACCGAACTCGGCATCGACCCGGATACCCTTGATAGAGACGACGCGCGGGCGTCCGTCGGCGAACACGGTGCCCTGAATCGAACGCTCCTGCCGCTCGGAGACGATCGTGAGGGTGAGCAGACTGTCGTAATCGCTTTGCGCGTCGCGCTTCGTTTCCTCGACCGCAATGCCGCGCTCGCGCGCAACGATGGGGGCCGATACCATGTTGACGTCCTGGAGCAAGGGCTTGAGCAGGCCGGCAATCGCAGCCGAGGTGAGCGCCTTGGTGTTCATCGCGGCGATGTGGCCTTCGTAGACCAGCTTGACCGCTTTGAGACCGCTCTCGGTCTGCTGACCGGCAAACGAGCCGAGCTGCTCGGCGAGTTTGACGAAGGGACGCAGGCGCGGCGCTTCCTCGGCCGTGATGGAAGGGAAATTGACCGCGTTGGAAATGGCGCCCTGGAGCAAATAGTCGGACATCTGCTCGGCGATCTGCAGCGCGACGTTCTCCTGCGCTTCCATGGTGGCGGCGCCGAGATGCGGCGTGCACACCACGTTGGGATGCCCGAACAGCGGGTTGGCGACGGCGGGTTCTTCGGTGAAAACGTCGAAGGCGGCGCCGGCGACGTGACCTGAATCGAGCGCTTCGCGCAACGCCGCCTCGTCGACGAGACCGCCACGCGCGCAATTGATGATGCGCACGCCGCGCCGGGTGAGCCCAAGCGCCCGCGCGTCGATGATGTTGCGGGTGCGCTCGGTCATCGGCGTGTGCAGCGTGATGAAATCCGCGCGCCGCAGCAGTTCGTCGAGCTCGACTTTGTGGACGCCGAGATCGACCGCACGCTCGGGCGACAGGTAAGGATCGTACGCCAGCACCTTCATCTTCAGGCCGTGCGCGCGATCGACCACGATTGAACCGATATTGCCGCAGCCGATCACGCCGAGCGTCTTGCCGGTGATCTCGACGCCCATGAACTTGTTTTTTTCCCACTTGCCGGACTGGGTTGATGCGTCCGCGGCGGGAATCTGGCGGGCGAGCGCCAGCATCAGGCTGATCGCGTGCTCGGCGGTGGTGATGGAATTGCCGTAGGGCGTATTCATAACGATCACGCCCTTCGAGGTCGCGGCCGCGAGATCGACGTTGTCGACGCCGATGCCCGCGCGGCCGACGACCTTGAGCTGCTTGGCGCGGTCGAGCAGCTTGGCGGTGACCTTGGTGGCCGAGCGGATGGCGAGCCCGTCGAACTCGCCGATGATTTCAGCGAGTTGGTCCTTGTCGAGGCCGGGCTTGACCACGGTCTCAAGCCCGCGGTCGGCGAAGATCTGCACCGCGGCGGGCGAGAGCTTGTCGGAGATGAGAACGCGCGGGACCATGGCCGCCTCACGCCGCCTTGCGCAAAGCGTCCTTGCCCTGCGCAAACGCCCAATCGAGCCAGGGCGTGAGTGCCTCGACGTCGGCGGCCTCGATGGTCGAACCGCACCAGATGCGCAACCCGGGCGGTGCATCGCGATAGAACGCAATGTCGTAGGCGATGCCTTCTTTTTCGAGTGCAGCCGCCATGCCGCGCGCGAAGGCCGCCTGCGCGTCGACCGGGAGCGCGGTGACCGCCGGGTCCACCACCTTCAGGCAGACCGAGGTGTTGGAGCGCGTGCGCGGATCGCGCCCGAGAAAATCGACCCACGGCGTGCGCGCGACCCAATCGGCGATCGCCTTGGCATTGGCGTCCGCGCGGGCGATGAGCGTCGGCAGGCCGCCAATTCCCTTCGCCCAGGTGAGCGTGTCGATCCAGTCCTCGACGCACAACATCGACGGCGTGTTGATGGTCTCACCTTCGAAGATCGCCTCGTTGAACTTGCCGCCCTTGGTCATCCGGAACAGCTTCGGCAACGGCCACGCAGGCGTGTGAGTCTCGAGCCGCTCGATCGCGCGCGGAGACAGCACGAGCATCCCGTGCGCGGCTTCGCCGCCGAGCACCTTCTGCCAGGAGAAGCTCGCCACATCGAGCTTGTCCCAGTCGATGCGCTGAGCGAACACCGCCGACGTGGCGTCGCAAAGCGTCAGCCCCGCGCGGTCGGCCGCGATCCAACCCCCGTCGATGACGCGCACGCCCGAGGTGGTGCCGTTCCAGGTGAACACGACGTCGGTTGCGGGATCGACCTTGGAGAGATCGGGCAAGTCGCCGTACTCGGCGCGCAGCACCGTCGTGTTCTTGAGCTTGAGATGTTTGGTGACGTCCGTAACCCAGCCTTCACCGAAGGATTCCCAGGTGAGCAAAGTCACCGGGCGGGCGCCCAGCATCGACCACATGGCCATTTCGATCGCGCCGGTGTCGGAAGCCGGCACGATGCCGACGCGGTAGCCCGCCGGAATGCCGAGGACGTCGCGGGTGAGGTCGATGGCGCGCTTGAGCTTGGCGCGTCCCACCTTCGATCGGTGGGAACGTCCGGTCAGCGCGTCGGTGAGGGCTTGGAGGCTCCAGCCGGGGCGTTTGGCGCAGGGACCGGAGGAGAAGTGCGGAACGACCGGCCGCACGCCCGGCTTCGGGCTGGTCATGGTCTATCCTTCCAGATAGGCGCCCCTCGTTGGGGAGGGGTGTCCCGCCGTGGGGGATAAGGAAGACCGCAACGCCCGTCAAGGACCTGGTTTAACAGTCGCTTTACGTTAATTCTTCACCACGAGGACGCGGGGGCGTTAACGGGTGATGCAAAAGCAAAAACGGCGCGGGGAGGTCCCCGCGCCGTCGCAACTCGACGATGTTGTAACGCGTCAGCCTTTACGCACCAGCGGGTAGGACACCGGCGGCGCCTCCGGCTGGAGCATCCAGCGCACGCCCAAGGTAAGGTCTTGCGAGGTGATGTTGTCGATGTGGAACACGGTGTTCTGCGGGTTGTTGAGGAAGCCAACGATGGCTCCGCTCTGCCCGCTGCCCATGTTGAGGTAACGATAGGCGAGCTCGACCGAGAAGCCGGGCGTCACCTTGTAGGAAAGGCCGGCGTGGAGCGCCCAGGCGAAGTTCCACTGGGTGTTATCGTCAGCAAAGTTGTTGGCGTTGATCAGGAAGCCGCCCTGGGTCGGAGAAAGCCCCGCGATCGCCGTCTCCTGGAAGTTGGCGAATTTGACTCCGGCGAAGCCGGCGCCGGCACCGATGAACGGCGTCACGCACCACCAGGTGCCGAGATCCGCATAGACGTTGGCGAGCGCCACCACTTCGGACTTGTGGACCGTGATGTGCTCGGGGATCAGTGTGCCGTTGAAGTTGGCGATGTCAAACGAGTCCCAGGTCGCCGGCGAGCGGTACTCACCGGTGATGTCGGCGCGCAGCCAGGGCGTGAACTGATAGCCCACGCCGAGGCGGAAGATGCCGCCGGTTTCGAAGCCGCCGGCGGCGTTCTGCACGCTGGTCGGGGCCGGATTGAGATTCTCCCAGAAGTTCCCGCCCCTCTCGCTGCTGAAGCCGATGTCGCCGCGCAGATACCAGCCGCTGCCGCAGCATTCGACCGGCGGCGGAGCAGGTGGCGGCATGAGTGGCATGTCGGCGGCAAGCGCCGCCGGAGCGGTGATGATGACGGCCGCGCCCGCAAGCGCCAGCTTCTTCAGGCTACCCATGACTAAGTCCCTCTTACTCGGCGGGACCGACGCACGGTGGACCCGCATGTTGAACCAATGCGGCCACGATGGCAGCAAATCCTTAAATGGGACTTAACCTTACTTTTTAACCGTGACGATTAACGATCGTCCGGCGCAATTTGGTCCGCCGTGACCAGAAAGCCGCGCCGATGTTAACCATGCGTTGACGTTTACGACACGTCTTCGATCGGCATGTCGGATAGCAAACAAATCCTTGCCTGATTGATGCCGCAGAAATTTACGCGGCGGCTTGCGCCAGCGCCTCGACCACCCCGTCGACCACTTCCTCGACCAGCAATTTGTCGTCGCCCTCGGCCATGACGCGAATCACCGGCTCGGTTCCGGACGGCCGCACCACCAGCCGGCCTTGGCCGTCGAGCCGCTTATGCGCCACGGCGATGGCCGATTGCACGCCGGCGTTCTCCAGCGGCTTGCCGGTTTTATAACGCACGTTCTTCATGATCTGCGGCAGCGGTTCGAAACGATGACACACCTGCGACACCGGCCGGTTCTGGCGCTTGACCACGGCGAGCACCTGCAGCGCGGTGACAAGTCCGTCGCCGGTCGTGGTGTAGTCGGACAGGATGACATGGCCGGACGGCTCGCCGCCGACGTTGAAGCCGTGCTCACGCATGTGCTCGAGCACGTAGCGATCGCCGACGGCGGTGCGCGCCAGCGAGAGGCCGAGACCAGCGAGGTGGCGTTCCAGCCCGAGGTTCGACATCACCGTGGCGACGACGCCGGGTTTCGCCAGCCGGCCGTCCTCCTTCCAGCTCTCGGCAACCACCGCCAGCAACTGATCGCCGTCAACCAGATGGCCTTTTTCATCGACCAGCACGACGCGGTCGGCATCGCCGTCGAGCGCGATGCCGATATCGGCGCGCATCTCACGCACTTTCTGAGACAGGGTTTCCGGCGCAACCGAGCCGCATTCTTTGTTGATGTTGAAGCCGTTGGGTTCGACGCCGATCGAGATCACCTCGGCGCCCAATTCCCACAACGCCGATGGCGCGACGCGGTAGCCCGCACCATTGGCGCAATCGACGACCACGCGCAGCCCGTCGAGATCGAGGCGGCGCGGCAAGGTGCGCTTGGCGGCCTCGATATATCGGTCGTGTACGCCGTCGATGCGCCGCGCGCGCCCGAGATCGCCGCTCTTGGCGAGGCGTTTGGTTACGTCGGCATCGAGCAGCTGCTCGATGCTATGCTCGCGGTCGTCGGAGAGTTTGTAGCCGTCCGGACCGAACAGCTTGATCCCGTTGTCGTCATACGGATTGTGCGAAGCGGAGATCATCACGCCGAGATCGGCCCGCATGGAACGCACGAGCATGGCTACCGCCGGCGTCGGAATCGGGCCGAGCAGGAGCACGTCCATGCCGACCGACGTGAAGCCGGCGACGAGAGCGTTCTCGATCATGTAACCGGAGAGCCGGGTGTCCTTGCCGATGACGACGCGGTGGCGATGCTCGCCGCGCTGGAACATCAGGCCGGCGGCCTGACCCACCTTGAGCGCGAGTTCCGGCGTGATCGTGCCGTTCGCCCGGCCGCGAATGCCGTCGGTGCCAAAATATTTGCGAACCATCGGTCCCCCTCAGATACCGTTGGTCGTGGATACCCCCGCGCGGTCAAAGCCGACGCGGATGCCGATATTAAGGCAATCCGGCACAGAAAAGCTTCAAAAAATGTGAGTAAAGGTTACATGGCGGGGCTCTCCCCGGCCATCCACGTTCTTTGCTTTCCAAGATGTGGATGCCCGGCAAGGCCGGGCATGACGACTAAGCCTGCGGCTGCGGCTCAAGGCCGGTCTCCGGCCGCGGGCGGCCCTTGCCGGCGGTGGGCACGGCGGAGGAACGCGGCGCGACCGGCTCGCTCACGCCTTCGCGCATGGGCGGCTTGCCGTCCAGCAAATCCTTGATCTCGTCGCCGGAGAGAGTCTCGTATTCGAGCAGGCCCTTGGCAAGCGTTTCGAGGTCGACGCGCTTGTCGGTAAGAATTGTCGTCGCCTCGGTGAAGCCGTCCTCGACCAGGCGCTTGATCTCCGCATCGATCTTCTGGACGGTGGCCTCGGAAATATTCTGTTGCCGCGCCACGGAATAACCGAGGAAGACTTCTTCCTGGTTCTCGCCATAGGCGACGGTGCCGAGTTCGTCGGAGAGGCCCCAGCGCGTGACCATCATGCGCGCGAGCCGCGTCGCCTGCTCGATGTCGGAGGCGGCGCCGGACGTCACTTTCTCGCGGCCGAACACCATCTCCTCGGCGACGCGTCCGCCCATCATGATGGCGAGGCGCGAGGTCATCTGCTCGCGGCTCATCGAGAGCTTGTCGCGCTCCGGCAGTTGCATGACCATGCCAAGCGCGCGCCCGCGCGGGATGATGGTCGCCTTGTGCACCGGATCGGCGGCCTTGACGTTGAGCGCGACGATCGCGTGCCCGCCCTCATGATAAGCGGTCAGCATCTTTTCTTCTTCGGTCATGATGAGCGACTTGCGCTCCGCGCCCATCATCACCTTGTCCTTGGCGTCCTCGAACTCTTGCTGGGTCACCATGCGCTTGTTGCGCCGCGCCGCCATAAGCGCCGCCTCATTGACGAGGTTGGCGAGGTCGGCGCCGGAGAAACCGGGGGTTCCGCGCGCGGTCGTCTTGAGATTCACGTCGGGGGCGAGCGGCACCTTGCGCACGTGAACTTTGAGGATTTGTTCGCGCCCGACCACGTCCGGGTTGGGCACGATCACCTGGCGATCGAAACGGCCGGGGCGCAGCAGCGCCGGGTCGAGCACGTCGGGGCGGTTGGTCGCCGCGATCAGGATGATGCCCTCGTTGGCCTCGAATCCATCCATCTCGACGAGCAGCTGATTGAGCGTCTGCTCGCGTTCGTCGTTGCCGCCGCCGAGGCCGGCGCCGCGATGGCGTCCGACGGCATCGATTTCATCGATGAAGATGATGCACGGCGCATTCTTCTTGGCCTGCTCGAACATGTCGCGCACGCGCGAGGCACCGACGCCGACGAACATTTCGACGAAGTCGGAGCCCGAGATGGTGAAGAATGGCACGTTGGCTTCGCCGGCGATGGCGCGCGCCAACAGCGTCTTGCCGGTGCCAGGAGGGCCGACGAGGAGCACGCCGCGCGGAATGCGGCCGCCGAGCCGCTGGAACTTGCCCGGGTCGCGCAGGAACTCGACGATTTCCTGCAAGTCCTGCTTAGCTTCGTCGACGCCGGCCACGTCCTCGAACGTCACACGCCCGTGCGCCTCGGTCAAAAGCTTGGCGCGCGACTTGCCGAAACCCAGCGCCTTGCCGCCGGCGCCCTGCATCTGCCGCGACAGGAAGATCCACACGCCGATGAGCGCGATGAACGGCAGCCACGAGATGAGGAGCTGCACGAACCACGGAACGTTGTCCTGCAACGGCCGCGCGCTGAATGCGACTTCTTTGCTGCGCAGCAGCGGCACGAGACCGGGGTCATTCGGCGCGTAGGTCTGGAAGCTGCCGCCGCCGATGTAGGTGCCGTGAATTTCCGGCCCTTGGATGACAAGATCGCGCACGCGCCCCTGCTCGACATCCTTGAGCAGCTGCGAATAGGGGATGTCCTGGGAACTGGTGTGTTGGCCGGGATTCTGGAACAGCGTGAACAACGCCAGCAGCAACAGGACGATAATGACCCACAGGGCGAGATTGCGCAGATTGGCGTTCATCCGATGTCCTTTACGGCGCGCCGCATGCATCCCGCATGGAGATCGGCGGCCGGTGGGGTCCGTGGCGACTCGCCGGAACCGTCCCACCAGCGTCCAATGTAGGTCCCGCCCGGCCTCCTGCCAAGGGAACCGCCAGTAGAGAGCCGAGCTTAGCGCGGCTTCGTGAACGGATGTTTGGCGGCATTGCGGCGACCCCGCGATGCCGCTGTCGTTTGCCTCTGCGGCGAGCGTCTCGGCGGCGCGACGGTGATTGAGACGGTCCCGTCGCGATCGACCGCAATCAGCGCGTCCGCCAAGGTGCGTCTCGTCGCACGCCCTTCGGCAATAGCCGCCCGCAGGTCGCACCACATTGCTTCAAGCCGCTGGAGGCGCGGGGGCTTTTCCATCGTGCAGGGCGCGCCGGCGCCGAGGATTGCATCCGTGAGCAGGCGCAATGCGACTTCCTCCGGGGCGGCCGCGAGCGCACGCCCGTCGAGGCGGCCGGGCCGCTGTGGATCGGCGATGTGCGCGCGAGCCGCTTCGACGGCGGCGGCGACCGCGTCCTCGTAACGCGCCATCCGCGCGGCAAGGCGGCCCACGCGTTCGGCTGTGAGGCCCTCACGGGCGAGGACGGCGGCGGCGGCGCGCAGCCGCGGCCGCGCGAACGCCGGGTCAGCGTTCATCGGGTCCTCGACCCAGGCGATCCCGGCACGCGTCAGGGTCGCCACCAGCCGTGCCTTACGCACCCCCAGGAAGGGGCGCAGCAGAACGAGACCGTCGCGCGCGTCGCGCGGCCGCATGCCGGCGAGACCCGCCGGGCCCGACCCGGAAGCAAGCCGCATCAGCACGGTCTCGGCCTGGTCGTCGAGCGTGTGGGCGGTGGCGATCGCCTCCGCGCCCACCTGCCGCGCCAACTCGGTCAACAGGCGATAGCGGGCGGCACGGGCAGTCGCCTCGATGCCGGTCTTCGGCTTGGTGCCTCGCCAGGACAGGATCTTGTGCTGCACCCCGAGGCGCCGCGCCAGTGCGCCGACCGCTTTAGCCTCCGAGCCAGAGCCCGGCCGCAGCCCATGGTCGACGGTCGCCGCGATCAGCTCCGGGCCGCGCGTACGGCGTTGACGCCAGCGCTGTGCCAGCACCAAAAGGGCGGTCGAGTCGGCGCCGCCCGAGACGGCAAGGATTACGCGGCCGGAGTTTGGAAACGACGCAAACAGTTCGGCGGTCTCCCGAACGGAGATCGCCGTCGCTGCGTCAGCAATGGACACGCTTCTGTTCCCGCTCGACCGCCTGCCTCACGGTGAGGGCGGCGCGGGGATATTTGCGGCCCACTTCCGCGAGCGTGCCGCAGGCGGCGTCCTTCTCGCCCATCTGCGCGAGCGATTGGCCGAGCCGCAGCAATGAATCCGGCGCCTTCGCAGTGGTCGGGTGGTCGCGCGAAACAAGCAGGAACAGCTCGGCGGCGTCGCGATATTTCTGGCGCTGGAACAGGGTTTCGCCCAGCCAATAATTCGCGTCCGCCGCGCGCGGGTCGCCCGGGTATTTCTTCAGGAAATCGCGGAAGCCTTGCTCGGCGAGGCCGTAATCCTTGTGCAGCACGTAGCCGTGGGCGAGATCGAACTCGTCACGCGGGGTTGCCGACGGCGGGAGCGTCGCCAATGCGCCGCCAGTGCCGTTGGGATTGCGCGGCGGTGGCGGGGGCAATGCGCCGCTCGGCGGCGGCAACGCGCCGGCAGCAGGCGGGGCAGCCGGCGCAGGCGACCCATAGGGCGGCGCGGCCGCATAGGCGGACTCACTGCTTTGCCCGGCGGGGGCGGACAGATCGAGAGGGGCACCCGCAGGGCGCGGTTCGGGGACGCCCGGAGGCGCCGTTGAGGCATAGGAGCCGAGTGCGCGCGGTGCGCCGGGGGCGTTCGGATTCTGCGAGGGATCGAAGGCATCGCCGCGGCGGCCCGGCGCGACAGGCGCAGCCTCGATGGGCGGCGCTGTCGCGACCGGCGGTGGAGGTGCCCCCGAGGCAGCCGGCGGCATCGGTCGCGGCGCTGCTGCCGGCGGCGCCGCACGGGCGTCGACCGGCTGGGTATGCCGCAACTGTTCCTCGAGCTGCTGGTTCCGATACTGGAGCTGTTCGATAGTTCCGGTGAGCTGGCGGATCTGGTTCTCGAGACGCTCGATCCGCACGACCAGATCGGCCTCGGAGAGTTGCGCGCGGGCGGGAGAAAACAGTGCGAACCACGCGGCCGCGAGCGCGGCCGCCGTTCGAATGGTGCGAGAGAAGTCGATCATGAACGTGCGCTCGAAATTATGCGAACCAATGCAGCATATCGAGCGCAGTGCGACCAAAATGTGTCGGGGCGGCTCAACCGGCTACCCGCGACACTCGATCAAGAACTCGCGTTGAGCACCGTGACGGCGCGGCGGTTCTGCGACCAGCAGGAAATGTCGTCACACACCGCGACCGGCCGTTCCTTGCCGTAGGAAATCGTGCGCATGCGATTGGCATCGATGCCGCGCGAGGCGAGATAGTCACGGACCGCCTGAGCGCGCCGTGCCCCGAGCGCGATGTTGTACTCGCGGGTGCCGCGTTCGTCGGCGTGACCTTCGATCGTGAACGCATAGCGATTGTACGTCTGCAGCCACTGCACCTGCTTATCGAGGGTGCCGCGCGACTGCGCCGTAAGCTCGCTGGAATCCGATTCGAAGAAGACGCGATCGCCGACGTTGACCACGAAATCCTGCTGGCTGCCGGGCGCCGCCGCGCCCGCGGCGCCAACCGCGGCCGGATTTGGATTGCTGGCGCAGGCCGCAAGCGCGAGCCCTGCCGCCAACGCCACAGCAAGCTTCAACCGACGCAATAGACCCATCGCAACGGTCATCTTGTGACTCCCTTTTCACGCCTGACCGGATACCTGTCCGCCGGTCTAGCAGCCGGTTCGTTAAGCCAAGGTTCCGTCAACCTTGACGGCCCCTTGCAACGATCCGTCGAAAGCGCGAAAGCCTCCGAAAGCTTTCGTAATGGTTAACCTTCCCTCAACACGCCGCGGCATTTGCAAAATCACGAGAGCAGCGGCGACCACGCGGGATCCGACGCAAAGCTCGGCGTCGGCACTTTTTGCTCGTTTCGGCCGGTGAGGTCGATCGTGTAGAGCGACGGCCCGCCGGCGCCGGCGTTGTCGCGGAAGAACATCAGCACGCGCCCGTTCGGCGCCCAGGTGGGGCCCTCGTTGTGAAAGCCCGAGGTGAGGATGCGTTCGTTCCGACCGTCAATGCCCATGATCCCGATCGCGAACTGCCCCTGATATTGTTTGGTAAACGCGATGGCGTCGCCGCGTGGCGACCAGACCGGCGTCGAATAGGATCCCTCGCCGAAGCTCACGCGTTGCGCCGGGCCGCCGTCCCGGCCCATGACATAGATCTGCGGTCTTCCGCCGCGATCGGACTCGAAACAGATGCGCCCGCCGTCGGGCGAATAGCACGGCGCGGTGTCGATCGCCGCGGTGTCGGTCAGGCGCGTGGTCGCGCGCGAGCGCAGGTCCATGGCGAACAGATTTGAGTTGCCGCCCTGCTGCAAACTCATGATGACCATATCGCCGTTAGGAGAGAACCGTGGCGAGAAACTCATGCCCGGAAAGTTGCCGACCACGTCGCGTTGCCGCGTTTTCGTGTTGTAGAGGTAAACCTTGGGATCGCCCTGTCCGTAGGACATGTAGGTGATCACCTGATCGTTGGTGCTAAAGCGCGGGGTGAGCACCAGATCGTCGCCACGCGTGATGTAACCCACGTTGGCGCCGTCCTGATCCATGATGGCGAGCCGTTTGATGCGCCGCTCCTTCGGACCGGTTTCGTCGACGAAGACGATGCGCGTATCGAAATAGCCCTTCTCGCCGGTGAGACGTTCATAGACCCCGTCGGCGATGATGTGAGCGACGCGCCGCCACATGTCCGGCGTAGTGAAATATTGCTGGCCGGTGAGCTGCTGGCCCGCGAACACGTCCCACAGACGGAATTCGCCCTTGAGCCGCCCGTCGGGCTGGCGCGTGAGACGTCCGGTGAGGAGGGCCTGGGCGTTGATGGCGCGCCAGTCCTCGAACCGCGGCACGGCGTCGGTGTTGACGATCTTTTCGATGTAGGCGGCCGGGTCAATCGGCGCGAACAGACCGGAGCGTTTGAGATCGCCGGCGATGATTTGCGTGACGCTGCGCGCCGCTTCGGTATCCCCCGGAGTGCCGCCGACAAAATCCGGAATTGCGATCGGCATCGGCTGCACGTCGCCGGATGTGATCTCGACGCGTACCGCGGCCAGCGCTGAGCGCGGCCACCCCAGGCCCAAGGCTCCGGCTCCGGCGCCGAGCGCCAGCAGGCGACGCCGCGTGATGAGGGGACGGGGAACTAACAGATCGTTCTCGCGCATATCGGCCTCAAGTCAGAATCAGCCGCCGTACAAATCGTCGAGGCGGAAACCGAGATCGATGTCCTTCCACACTTCGTATTTGGCCACCGGCAGGCTGTAGGGCTGGCACCGTTCCACCGCACGCAACGCGCTCTCCGCGAACACCTGGAAATAAGGACTGCTGCCGCGCTCGAGCAGCACCGGCGCCGCGGCCAGAGAGCCGTCGATGCGGAGCTTGACGTTCATATCGACGCGGAGGTCTTGCGCATTGGCCGCGCCCGCCGGCGGGTTCCAGCAGCGCCTGATCTGCGCGCGCAATGCGTCGATTTCATTTTGCGAGAGCGTCGGCGCCGAGCCCTTGGGCGAGCCGAGCGTCGGCGTGTGATTGATGATTTCGCCCAGCGACGTCTGCCGCTGCGCGTCACGCTTATCGAGCAGCGCGGCGATGCGCACCGCGTCGAATTTCGGCTGCGGTTTCGGCGGGTCGGGCCGATGGGGCGGCGTCGGCACCTTCGCCTCTTCCTTCTTCGGCTCCGGTTTTGCCTGTTCCTTCTTCAAGGCCTCAGCGATCGGATCGGTCTTAGGCGGCGTCGGCTTGGCTTCGCGCTTCGGCTCGGGCTTGGCTTCCGGCGGCGCTTCCTTCTCGGCTGTTTTGATGACTTCCGGCTTCTCGACCACCTTCGGCGCGGAATTGTCGGTGAGCTTCGTCTCGCCGACTTTGTCGACCACGGGCTTGGGCGCCGGCGCCTTCGGGGCGCTGCGGCTGCCGGCGACCATGCGCGAGAAGTCGCTTGCCGAAATGATATCGACCGGCACCGAGTCGACAGGCTTCTCAAACGCCTTGGGCGCGAACGCAATGAGGCTCCACAGCAGCACCATCGCGTGCACCACGGCCGATATGGTGAGGCTCTTGCGCATCGCCCCGGCGATCAGCTCCCCTGCTCCACCTCGGTGACCAGCGCGACCCGCCGGAACCCGGCAGCGGAAAGACGTCCCATGACGCGCATCACCGTGCCGTAATCGACCTTGCGGTCGCCGCGCACGTAGATGCGCTCGTCGAGGCCGCCGCGCGCTTGCGTGATCGCCTGCAGTTTCGGGACCAGTTCATCGACCTTGATCTCGGAGTTCTGCAGGAACACCTCGCCGTCCAGTTTGACGGAGACGGTCAGCGGCTCCTTGTCCTGATCGAGCGATTTCGCCTGGGTTTGCGGCAGATCGATCGGCACCCCGACCGTGAGCAGCGGCGCCGACACCATGAAGATGATGAGCAGCACCAGCATCACGTCCACCATGGGCGTGACGTTGATCTCGCTCATGACCGGGCGGCGCCGGTGGCGGCGTTTGCCGACCTGCACTGTCGGGACAGCGCCCGCCATTGCTTCCCCCTTACCCCCTCTCGTCGATCTGGCGCGACAAAATCGCCGCGAACTCGTCGGCAAAGCCTTCGAGACGCTGCGATTGCTTGTTCACCTCGGAAATGAACTTGTTATAGAAAATCGTCGCCGGGATGGCGGCAACAAGGCCGATTGCAGTCGCAAACAGCGCCTCGGCGATGCCGGGCGCGACCACCGCGAGCGAGGTGTTTTTCGACGCGGCGATCGACTGGAAGCTCGTCATGATGCCCCAAACGGTGCCGAACAGGCCGACGAAGGGGCCGGCCGAGCCGACGGTGGCCAGCACAAGCAGATGGCGTTCAAGCCGTTCGACCTCGCGCGCGATGGTCACGTCCATGACCTTCTCGATGCGCATTTGCAGGCCGGCGAACGAGCGCACGTGGCCCTCGAAGCTGCGCTTCCATTCGCGCATGGCGGCGACGAACAGGGCTGCCATGGAATGGCTCGGGCGCGTCGATACGGTGCGGTAAAGCTCTTCGAGCGACTGGCCGGACCAGAACGTCTTTTCGAACCGGTCCATTGAACTGCGGGTACGCCGGTAAAGGACAATCTTCTCGACCGCGATGGCCCACACCCAGATCGAGCAGGCCAGCAGGCCCAGCATCACGCCCTTGACGATCCAATGGGCGTTCGAAAACAGGCTGAGAAACGATACGTCGGTTGAACTAGCCGCGGGGCTCGCAGCGGCGAGCGTCGATTGGGCCACGTCAGCGAGAATCATGGCATGTCCCCTCGGCCGTCCCGCCCCCAGGACGCCGGTGCCGGTGCGCAATGACCGGGCCGGAGCGGCACGCCGGGGCGCAGCCCCCCGGGCACGCCGCCGAACGCTTCACAAGTCACGAGAATTCGCGCCGCCTGCCACCCTCGGCCTACGAATTTGTCGCGGAATTTGGCCAAACTAGGGCACCCGACCACTCGCTTCCCGGCCAACCACAACCTGCCGGGGTTAACATCGGGTTAGCGCTAAGGCCGGGTTACCGCGCCGGGCTCAGCGCGGCGTCGCGGTCGGTCCGCATGGCGAGCCGCAGCGGTTTGGGGATGGGCCGGGCACGGCCGCCGGACACGGCGACCTTGTAGTTGGTGCGCCCATGCTCCATGAACCGCAGGCAACTCTCGTGATAGACCACGCCGGAAAACCCTGGTTTGGCAAAATCGCTATACTGGCCCTCTCGGGAGCTGGGAATTGGAGGGTTAGATTTTCCTCCGCAATGATAGGTAGCGTCAAAAATCAATAGCCCGCCTGGGCTGAACCAGGCCACGAAGGTCCATTCTTCCGCCGCGGTTGCAGTTGGGTACTATTACTTTGGGTGACCGCCAGAACGCCCGCCGCCCCGGGCCAAAAATCGCCGGCCGAGCGCACCTTGGAACAGCCGCGATTGAAGACCGCTCCATTGCGAGCTTAGTATCCAGAGGCCGCCATGAACGAAAATCAGGAAGAACATCTCAAACACAAGATGACAGTCACGGCAGCCTGCCGCTTCAATGCTTCGAAACGATTGCAGGGTCGCGACCGGCGCATGCAACTGATCATCGCGCTCGCATCAGCATTTGTGATCGCTTTGACCGTGATGCCCTATCTCTATCACCTTTCGGCTCTTGTTGTGAGCGATCTCAGTGTTATAACGCTCATCATGTCCATCTTGATTTTGACGATATCTCTAATCCAGTACAGCAACAATGACGCAGTCAATGCGGAACAACATCATCGGTCTGGGCTGGAAATAAATGAGCTTAAGAATGAGTTGTACGCGAAGTCAGGCAATGTAACTCCTCATGATTTGGAAGAATTTGGCCAGAAGTACGGTCATATTCTGCAAAAATACAGTATCAATCACGAAGACGTAGATTGGTACAAATTTCAATTAGAGAACCCGTCGATTTATCCCTTAGGACCGATAAGGCGTGCAATGATCTACGTTCGTGTGCTGGCGGCCGCATATTGGATGCAAGCCTTGACATGGTTGCTCATCTTGTCGTTCGCGTTTGTGATCATTTGGCACATTCTGCCTGCACGGTTTTCTTCCTGATTACCGAGGTCTTGGTATTATAGCCGCCAGAATTCTGAGTTTCTGACGCAATTACGTTTCCTAGTTGCGGAAGAACCGATTCAGATTCGAGTGCTCGACGAGATTATCGTTGAAAGTCGAAGACAAGGGGACTTGCGAGATCCCGATTAGGCGGCGAGGGATCTGCAACATAAGTTCGCCTGGACGATCAGAGATGGAAGCGCGCCTATCCCGCTTGTCGAGAACTTTCTCGCCAGCAGGGTCGACCAGGAAGATTTTAGCGTGTGCCGCGTCGAGAACAGTCTGATTGATGTGCGCATCGCTGAAGCTGTAGCCAATAATCATTAACCTCGCGTCCGAACGCATCAGATGCCGCCTAAACTCATCGTGGTACCACGTTAGGAGCGGAAACCGGTTGATAGTGATAGCCTTCTGGCCACATGACCAAGATTCGATCGCCGCGCGGCCCGTCAATCCAATTGGAGGAGCCATGGAGCTTGATGTAGGACTGTACACCGGGCCCGAGCTTGAAATCGCTCGGATTCGGCTCCATCTGCGCAACGCGGTCGTGAGCAGTACCAGTAGCTGTCCACCCGGTTAGGTATTTTACCCCAGGTAGATGAGCTCGGCCCCACCTCGGAGGACCGACAAAAGGGAGATACTTCTGCTCAAGCAGCGTGTCCTGGTTCAACGTGAAGATGACATCAAAGCGCTGCAGGAATGCGTTGAGAGAGTTCCGCGTATCTGGTGGGCGCCTAAACTCGAACTCAGATTGTTGCATGAATGCGAGTCCCATGCCGTTGAACATACCAGCGAGCGCACTCGTCAGATCGTGATGTCTTTTTTTGCTGGCAGCATCGGCGGCTAGTTGTAGGACTGCGAGAACCTCTTCGAACCCTCCACCATTGTTTCGCTCCCGCCACAGCAGACCTCGAGTCTCCTCATCGAGTTCGTCACAACCGAGCAAATAGGAGAATACGCCATCGGCGAGCATGCCACCCCAATTGTGAGTGAACCCTGCTCCGGTCAAAAGAATGTGTGTCATTCGTCTTCAACTATCAGGCACGCCGCGTCGCGTCCTGATCGGCGCGCATGGCGAGCCGCAGCGGTTTGGGGATGGGCCGGGCGCGGCCGCCGGACACGAAGGCAACCTTCACCTGGGCATCTATGAGGATTTCGCCCACGCGAGTGACCTGCTGGTGCAGGATCACAGAGGCGCCTTTGACCTCCGCGGGCGAGGTGACGATCTCAAGCACATCGTCCATACGGGCGGGCTTGAGGAACTCGATCGTCATCGAGCGCACCACGAAGGCGAAGCCCGGGGCTTCCCGCTCCGCCGCCTCGAACAACGCGCGGTGGTCCGCCCCGATCAGCCGCAAATAGTCGGTACGGCCGCGCTCCATGAAGCGCAGATAGCTCGCGTGATAGACAATCTGAGTGAAGTCGGTGTCTTCGTAATACACGCGCACCGTCAGAACGTGCCGGCCGTCGCGAATTTCCCCACCCAACGGAATGCGCTTTGCGGCATTCACCTCCACGGCACGGTCCCGGACATGGCCTGCTCCCAATGCTGGCCGTCGAAGAATTTCGGCTTCAGCGCGCCGAGATCGATTCCGTCGAGGCAGCGCGCGTTGACGTCGATCTTGTCCGGATCGGAGCGCGGCACGTAGAACGGATGGATGCCGCAGACCTTGCAGAACGTGTGCTTGGCGACGCCGGTGTTGAACGTGTAGGTCGCGAGATCGTCCCTGCCGCTGATGAGCTCGAACTGCTCAGGCGCCACGATCAGATGCAGAATGCCTTTCTTGGTGCAGACCGAGCAGTTGCAGATCGTCACGCTGTCGAGATCGGCCGTGACGCGGAAGCGCACCCGCCCGCAGTGACAAGCGCCTTCGTACGTTTTTGAAGTCATCGGGCGCTCGCCTGCGGATGCTTGGAAACTTCCATCTTCCATTCCTTAGCGGTTTCAATCCAGCTGATGATCGCCTCTTGCACGTTTTCCAACGCTTCTTCCGGCGTTTCGCCGTCCGACATGCACTCAGGCAGATCGGGCACGGTTGCGAGATCACCCCCGCCGTCACTTTCCGCTAAACGCTCGATGCGCACCGAATATTCAAGAGTCATTTACCGCCTCCGACGCGCAATATAGCGCACCAGCAAAAGATGTAGCCAATCGTCAATCGTTCTCATCCGCCGCAAACAATCCGAACTGCGCCGGGTCGCGCGCCGGCTCGGCAAGGCCGAGGTGGCGGAACGCGTGCGAAGTGAGCAGGCGCCCGCGCGGCGTGCGCTGAAGGAAGCCGCGCTGGATCAGGAACGGCTCGATGATGTCCTCGATGGCGTCGCGCGGCTCGGACAGCGCGGCCGCGAGCGTCTCGACCCCGACCGGTCCGCCGCCGTAGTTCATCGCGATCGTCTCGAGATAGCGCCGGTCCATCGCGTCGAGCCCGGCCGCATCGACCTCAAGCGCGACGAGCGCGCGGTCGGCGGCACCGCGGTCGATCGAGCTAGCGCCGGCCACGTGGGCAAAGTCGCGCACCCGGCGCAGCAGGCGCCCGGCGATACGCGGCGTGCCGCGCGCGCGGCGTGCGATCTCGTTGGCGCCGTCCGCCGTGATCTCGATGCCGAGCACGCGCGCGCCGCGATTGACGATCAGCTCAAGCTCGGCCTCGGTATAGAAGTTGAGCCGGATAGGAATGCCGAAGCGGTCGCGTAGCGGCGTCGTGAGGAGGCCGGCGCGAGTCGTGGCGCCCACGAGGGTGAAACGCGCGAGATCGATCTTCACCGAGCGCGCAGCCGGGCCTTCGCCGATGATGAGGTCGAGCTGAAAATCCTCCATGGCCGGATAAAGGATTTCCTCAACCGCCGGGTTGAGCCGATGAATCTCATCGATGAAGAGGACATCGCGGTCCTCGAGATTTGTCAGCAGCGCCGCGAGGTCGCCGGCCTTGGCGATGACCGGGCCGGAAGTGGCGCGGAAGTTGACGCCCAGTTCGCGCGCGAGAATTTGCGCGAGCGTCGTCTTACCGAGCCCGGGCGGGCCGACGAACAGCACGTGATCGAGCGCTTCGCGCCGCGCCCGCGCCGCCGCGATGAAGACTTCGAGGTTCGAGCGCGCCTGCTGCTGCCCGATGAACTCGGAAAAAAATTGCGGCCGCAGCGGCGCTTCGGTCGCGTCATCCTCGCGGCGCTCGGCGGTGACGAGGCGGGGCGCAGTCGTCATCGCGCCAGCTCCTTCAGGCCGCGCCGGATTAGTTCGGCGGCGTTCGCGCCCTCACCGGCGACGCGATTGGCCGCCGCGATCGCGGCCGCCGCCTGCGGCTGACCGTAGCCGAGGTTGACGAGCGCCGAGATCGCATCGAGCACCGGCTGCGGCGCACGCTTTTCCTCGACCTCTCCGGTGAGCCGCACGATCGCCGGATCGACCGACGTGTAGGCCGGCGCCTTGTCCTTGAGTTCGGTGACGATGCGCTCGGCCACCTTGGGCCCGACGCCGGGCGAGCGGGCGATCGCCGCCTTGTCGCGCATGGCGACCGCGTTGGCGAGGTCGGCGGGCTTGAGCGTGCCGAGCACCGAGAGCGCGACCTTGGTGCCGACACCCTGCACGGTCTGCAGCAGGCGAAACCATTCCCGCTCGACGTCGCTCAAGAAACCGAACAGGCGAATCTGATCTTCGCGCACGTGCGTCTCGATCGAGAGCACCACCGGTTCGCCGGTCGCGGGCAACACTTGCAGCGTGCGGGCCGAGCAATGGACCACATAGCCGACGCCGCCCACGTCGACGATGAGCGAGTCCTCGCCGTAGCTGTCGATCACGCCTTTGAGCTTGCCGATCATTGGGCCGCGATCCTCGTGAGCGCGCTTTGCCGGTGGTGCGCGTGAGTCACCGCGACCGCGAGCGCATCGGCCGCGTCCTCACTTTCGGGAGCGGCCTTGGGCAACAGCACGCCGATCATCATGCGGATTTGCGCCTTGTCACCATGGCCGGCGCCGACGATGGTTTTCTTCACCAGGTTGGGCGCGTATTCGGCGACCGGCACCCCTGCTTTCGCCGGAACCAGAAGCGCGACGCCGCGCGCCTGGCCGAGTTTCAGTGTCGCCGAGGCATCACGGTTGACAAAGGTTGCTTCCGCGGCCGCCTCGTGCGGAGCGAAGTCCGCGACGACGCGCACGAGCCCGTCGTGGATGGTGACGAGGCGCATGGCGAGCGTCGCCTTGTCGTCCGTCGCCAACGACCCGCAGGCGACGAAGCTCAACCGGTTGCCGTCGACTTCGACGACCCCCCACCCGGTGCGGCGAAGCCCCGGGTCGATGCCGAGAATGCGAATCGCTTGGCGCATTGCCCACCGGTGATAACCCCGGCCCGGCTTGCCGCCTAGAACGCAATGCGCTCAATGGCAGCCCGTATCCTTTCCCCCTTTGCCACCGTGAGCGATCTCCTCGATCCGACCTTCTTTGCCGTCGTTTCCGACCGCCGGTTTGCCGTCGCCGCGGCGATTGCGCTCGTGTCCGGAGCGGCACGCGGCTTTTCGGGCTTCGGTTCGGCGATGATCTACATCCCGCTGGTGGCCGCGGTTTATGAGCCGCGCATCGCCGCCGCCACCATGGTGCTGATCGACCTCGTCTGCGCTTTCCCGCTGGCGGTCCGGGCCGTCCCGCATTGCAACCCGCGCGAGGTGGTCCCGATCTCGATCGCAGCCGCCGCGGCAGTGCCGATCGGCACCTGGGTGCTGCTGGTGGCGGATCCGGTGATGCTGCGCTGGATCATCGCCGGCGTGGTGATCGTGCTCCTCGGCGTGCTCGCCTCGGGCTGGCGCTATCACGGGCGGCCGCGTCTGCCCGCAACGGTCGGGGTCGGTTTCCTGTCGGGCCTCGGCAGCGGCGCGGTACAGATCGCCGGCCCGCCGGTGATCCTTTATTGGCTCGGCGGCGCCGGAAAGGCCGCGTTCGTGCGCGCCAACCTGATGGTCTACTTCACCTTCATCGATGTGATCGGGTGCATCGCTTACTTCCGCGAGGGCCTGTTCACGCGCGAGGTGGCCGTGCTCTCGCTTCTGCTCGCGCTGCCGTTCATTATCGCGATGGTGGCCGGCGTGCGCTGGTTCGGCATCGCCTCGGAGCGCTCCTTCCGCCGTGTCGCCTACGCGATCATCGCAGTCTCGGCGCTGATTAGCTTGCCGGTGTTCGACCGCCTCCTGCGATGAGGGGGTGCTCGCTGACTTGCGGGCTTTCGGATGCCCCCATAGAATCTGCTGCATGCTGGATTGGAGCACATGCCCGGCCGTTGAGCGGATCCCGGGGAAGGTCAGCGGCGAGTGGTTGTTCAAGAACACGCGCGTCCCGGTACGGGCTCTGTTTGAGAACCTGGAAGGGGGCGCTCGGGTAGATGATTTTCTCGAATGGTTTCCCGGAGTGACACGCGAACAGGTGGAGCTTGTGCTCCGCCATGCCGAACAAAGTGTGGCTTGAAAGTGCGGATATTAACTAGTGAACCAAATGTTTTTGGAAGAAAGGTGAAGAAACTTGTTGACTTGCCGAGTTCCTGCCACCAATAGGGGAATTATTTTATGTCATCGTTGGTACAGCTTCCTGACCTAGTAGGCTTTTTTAGTTATTCCCGCCTTGATGACGCACACTCTGAAGGCGCCTTGTCGAATCTGAGATTTCGAATTTTTCGCGAACTCTCACTCCAGCTCGGGCGTAATTTGAAGCTATGGCAAGACGTCTCAGCCATTCCCGAGGGTACGCTTTGGGAAAGCGAAATGCAGAAGGCCATAACCGAATCAGTATTCTTTATTCCCATTGTTACGCCACGAGCGGTAACAAGTAAATACTGTCGATTCGAGTTCGATGCTTTTCTGCGTCGAGAGGCTGCACTAGGCAGAAGCAATCTTGTTTTCCCCCTGCTCTACATATCTGTCCCCTCTCTTGAGGACGAAGTCGACTGGCGCCAAGATCATCTGCTTCGAATTATTGCGACGCGACAATACATCGATTGGCAAAGGTTTCGGCATCGTCCGTTCACTGACCCCGAGGTTGCGGAGAAGATTGCCCACTTTTGCAGCTCGATTGCCGGAGCACTGAGACAACCATGGTCTTCGCCGGAACGAGTGCTTAATCACGGCGAGCCAACGGTCCAACTAAGGTCCCGCCTAAATCATGACACGGATCTCGCCGCCGTTCCATCTGAACATTCGCGAGCGCGAAGTTCGGAACTCAACATGGGGCGCGAAAAAGTATTGAAAGGGATTGATATAGTTGCGAGGGCGATCCGCATCGCGCTCGGGCCCAAGGGCCGCGGTGTACTACTCGCTAAGTCTTCCGACAGTCCGCGGATGACCAGGGACGGAGCGACGATTGTCAATCAAGTCGCATTGGATGACCCATTCGAAAGACTGGGGTCACAAATTATGCGCGATCTTGCATCGAAAGTCGCCATGGTCAGCGGTGACGGAACAAAGACGGCCGTGATTCTTGCGGAAGCACTTATATCGAGTGGCCAACGAGCAGTTACAGCTGGCGCAAACGCTTTCCGCATCAAGCGCGGCATCGAGCTCGCCGCCCAGGCAGTGGTTGCGGAACTGGAAAGACAAGCACGGAAAATCAACGGCTTAGACGACATTACCGCGCTGGCCGCCAACGCTGCGTATAGTGACAATATGGCCGGCAAATTCATGGCGGCAACCGTTCAAAAAATTGGAACACAAGGCGTTGCGGTGATCGAAGAGGGCAGCTCAGTTGAGACAGAGCTGGAGATTGTGGAAGGTTTACGCTTCGAGCGGGGCTATGTTTCGCATCATTTCATCACTAATTTGACCAAGATGGACGTCGACCTGAGAAATCCATACGTTCTTATCTATGAGGAAGTTCTATCGCACGCTCAATGGCTTGTACCGTGGATCAGGGCGATCGCAGAGTCGAGTACGTCGGTGCTTATCATAGCCAAAGATTTTGAAGCAGAGGTGATTGGTTTATTAATCAAACCCAGTGAGGATGGTTTGAAAATCGCGGCTGTGAAAGCGCCAGGCTTTTCTGCTCACCGCGCGGGAATGCTTCATGATATCGCAATCCTTACTGGGGGTCAGTTGATCTCGGAACAATCAAACATCGCTTTAGAGTTACTTGGAAAAGCCAAGAGGATCGTGGTCACTAAGGACCATACGACAATAATCGACGGTGGCGGTGACCGAAATGCCATCCAAGCACGCGTGCAAGAAATAAAGCAGCAACTGGATCAAACTACCTCAAGTTACGAGGGCGACAAACTGCGCGACCGCCTCGAGAGGCTCGCAAGCGGAGTTGCGGTGATCCGTTGCGGAGGAAATTCCGCGGTTGAGATCAGAGAATTACAGGAGCATTGGGAAAAGGCACTACGCGCAACGGAAGCAGCGATAGAAGAGGGGATCGTGCTGGGAGGCGGCGTCGCGCTCCTACGCAGTGCACACGTTTTAGATAATCTTCGGCCAGAGAACGGCGACGAAGCGGCCGCCCTCGCAATGATGCGCAATGCGTTGTTACAACCAACCTACCAAATCGCACGTAATGCCGGTGAGGACGGGTCAGTTGTAGTTGAGAAGGTTTTGAACAATACGTCGTATTCTTTCGGCTTCGACGCGCAGCTCGGGGAATATGGCGACATGACCGCGAAGGGCCTGATCGATCCAACCAGAATAGTGCGCGTGGCTTTTGAAAATGCTGTTTCAACCGCCGTACAGTTCATAGTTTCCGAACCGCCTGTTGCCAACAGATAATCTACTCACGCGCTCATCTTCGCGACTAGCGCGTCGGAGACTTCGAAGTTGGCGTAGACGTGCTGCACGTCGTCGTGGTCTTCGAGCGACTCGATGAGCCGCAGCAGCCTCTCGCCTTCGAGATCCTGCAGCGGCAGCGTGGTCTGCGGCTTCCACACCAGCGCCGCCTTGCGCGGCTCGCCGAATTTTGTTTCGAGCGCCTTCGCTACTTCGCCCAGCCGGTCCTGCGACACGTAAATCTCATGCCCGCCTTCGCTCGACACGACGTCGTCGGCGCCGGCGTCGAGCGCCGCCTCGAACATGGTCTCGGCATCGGCGACCTCGGGCGCGAACTCGACTAGGCCGACGTGATCGAACATGAACGAGACCGCGCCGGTCTCGGCGAGATTGCCGCCGTTCTTCGAAAACACCGAACGCACATCCGAGGCCGTGCGATTGCGGTTGTCGGTCAATGCCTCGACGATGACGGCGATGCCGCCCGGGCCATAGCCCTCGTATCGCACCTCGTCGTAGTTCTCGCCGTCGCCGCCCTGCGCCTTCTTGATGGCGCGCTCGATGTTGTCCTTCGGCATGTTTTCCGCCCGTGCCGCGAGGATTGCGGCGCGCAGCCGCGGGTTCATGTCCGGATCGGGCAGGCCGAGCTTGGCCGACACCGTAATTTCGCGCGCGAGCTTGCCGAACAGCTTGGAGCGCACCGCATCCTGGCGCCCCTTGCGATGCATGATGTTCTTGAATTGCGAATGGCCGGCCATGTCGTCGTCTCCGCAGCTCACGTATGAAGTTACGCACCAAGCGCGCGTTGCCGTGAACCGCCCAATGATCCCGTGATGGCGGGCGTTATAGGTCGCGGCAGCGGTAAAATCCACAACGCCGGGCGTGCGATCTCTCATTCCCAAAACTGCGGGCGCGCCTCTTCCAATCGGCCGCCGCACCGAACAGCTGCCACCCGCGTGGCGAGCCCGGTGGAATCGTCGGTCTCGACCGCAATGGCGCAGAGCGTCGCCGGCCCCATCGCCGGCTCGAATTTGCCGGATGGGATGCGGCGCACGAACCGGCCGAGCGGCTCTTCCTTCGCCATGCCGATGATCGAATCGTAATCGCCCGTCATGCCTACATCCGAGACGAACGCGGTGCCGCCCGGGAGGATGCGGTGGTCCGCCGTGGGCACATGGGTATGGGTGCCGACCACGAGCGTCGCCCGGCCATCGGCGAAAAAACCCATGCCCTGCTTTTCGCTGGTCGCCTCGGCGTGCATGTCGATGACCGCCGCGTCGGCGCCGCTGCCGAGCGGACACGCATGCAGCTCGCGGTCGATCGTCGCGAACGGATCGTCGAGCGGGTCCATGAACACGCGCCCCATCACGTTGACGATCAGCACGCGCGCGCCATTCTTCGCCGTGATGACGGACGTGCCGCGCCCGGGCGTGCCGGGCGGATAATTGGCCGGCCGTATGAGGCGCGGCGCGCGTTCGATGAACACGAGCGCCTCGCGCTGATCCCAGGCGTGATTGCCGAGCGTAATGGCGTCGGCACCGGCGTCGATGAGATCCTGATAAATCGGCTCGGTGATGCCGAACCCGCCGGCGGCGTTCTCGCCGTTGACCACCACGAAATCGAGCTTCCAGTCGGCGACCAGTCGCGGCAACCGCTCGACGACGATAGCGCGCCCGCTGCGGCCGACCACGTCTCCGACGAAAAGCAGCCGCATCAGAGCATGATCCCGAAAAGTCGGAACCGGTTTTCGGAAAAGATCATGCTCCAATAATAACCTAAAGCGGGATGACGTTTCATCCCGCTTTAGGCCTTGCGAAAATCGATGACCTCGCGCTCCGTTAGCACGAGATCGAGCCGCGCGTCGCGGGCGGTCGCCGGAACGGCGGCGATTTCCTGGGCCGCATAGGCAAGCCCGACGGCGATGATCGGCTTGCGCGCGCGCAAGCCCGTGAGGGTGAGGTCGTAATAGCCGGCCCCGTAGCCGATGCGATGGCCCGTGCGATCGAACGCCGCGAGAGGCATCAGCACAATGTCCGGATCGACCTCGGGGGCATCAGGCCGCGGCTCGCGAATGCCCCATTGGCCCTTGTTGAGCGGTTCGCCGAAGGCCCACGCCCGAAGCGCGAGCGGCCGCCCGCGGCCGACGACGACCGGCAACGCGAGTCGCGCGCCGCGATCGGCAAGCCGGCGCATCAGCGGGAGCGGATTGATTTCGCTGCCGATGGAAGAAAAGCCGGACACCAGCATGCCCGGACGCACCTCGACCGGAAATTCCCGGCGCGCAATCGTTTCGGCCGCCGCCTGGCGCAGTTCAGCCGGCAGGGTGTCCCGGTGCGCGAGCGCTTCACGCCGTAAGTCGGCCTTGGCGTCTATGAGCGTGGCGTCGGACATCCGATCGGGTTCAACCACCATTCCTCTGCGATGAACCCCGGACCGGCAAAAGTGCGGAGCCGCGCTGGCCGTCGGAGCGCTCGATCCCGGGTACCTACAGCGTAGGTGGGCGCCATATGTCCGAGCCCACGAGCCCGGTCAGGGACAGCTCCCTTCAGGATCGATAAGGCCCCGGGGATTGAAACTCCGTCGCACCCCACAGCCCCGCGCCACCAATCTAATGGGCGGCCTGCACCGGCGCCACTGGCACCGCGGGCGTGTCACCCGATGGCGACGTTTTCGCCGAGGCCGCGGTTTAGTCCCTTGATTACGCGCTCGATCCGTTCCGCCGCGGAATTGAGCGCGGCGGCGACGGCCGCCTGGGTCGCCTGCGCACGCTCGGTTGCTACCGCTCGAGCGTCCTGCAGCCCGGCGAGTTCTTCTTCGAGGCGGCGCAGGCGCTTGCCGGCCTCGACCAGTTCGTCGCCGACCGTGAGTGCCGCCATCATGGTCAGCCGCATGTCGCCGATCTCACCGAACTGCGCCCGCAACTGACCGATTCGACGGTCGAGATCGCCGGAGAGCCAGATCAGATGGTTCTCCTGACCATCCTCGCAGGCCATGCGGTATTGCCGTCCGTTGATGGTGACGCTCACATGAGCCATGACGCGCTCCCGGGCGGCTGTCGTCTGTTCTCAGCGTTCGTGCGAGTCGAGGACGGTGCGAATCGTATCGATGGCGAGATCGAGCCGGCGCGCAACTTCGCGGTTGGTGGTCTCGAGGCGGTTGCAGCGCGCGGCCTGCGCATCGAGGTCGGCGGCAAGCTTGGACCGGTCAGTGCCGAGCGCCTGAACCTGGGCGGCGAGCTTGTCTTCGCCGTGGTCGGATTGGCGCCGGCGTTCGGCCGCCGCCTCGAGCGCGTCCAGCGCCGCCGACAGGCGGCGGCTCGCGGCATCAATGGCGCTCGCGTCGCTCATGATTGTCTCCCCGCCCCCCGCGGCCGCCGCGCATCGGGAAATATTGGCCTCAGCAAGGAGTTGCCGCAGAAACCTACGGTGTGTGACGGTTCGGCGTCAACGCCTCGACGCGCTATCGGGTAAATTCCCGCCGCGATTTTTCCGGATAGATTTTCCGCGAGCTCTGCGCAGGCTTCGCGGCTGAAATTTGTCGAGTGTTTGACGTAAGCCCGCGTTGCGCGGTAAGCCGGCCGCCCGCGAGCGGCCTCGCCAAGGCCGCGTCCCGCAAACAGGACGCCCCAACAGCACGCCTATGATGTCGCGCGCCCAACATGACCGCATGGCGAACGCCATCCGTGCCCTCGCCATGGATGCGGTCGAACAGGCGAAGTCCGGTCACCCAGGTCTGCCCATGGGAGCGGCCGACATCGCGACCGTGCTGTTCGGGCGCTTCCTCAAATTCGATCCGGCGGATCCGCGCTGGCCCGATCGCGACCGGTTCGTGCTCTCGGCCGGCCATGGCTCGATGCTCATTTACGCCGTGCTGCATCTCCTCGGTTATCCGGTGAGCATCGAGGAGATCAAACGCTTCCGTCAGCTCGGCTCGATCACCCCAGGCCATCCGGAGCACGGCCACACGCCCGGCGTCGAGACCACGACCGGTCCGCTCGGACAGGGTCTCGCCAACGCGGTCGGAATGGCGATTGCCGAGCGGCACTTGGCGGCATGCTTCGGCGAAAGCGTGGTTGACCACCGCACTTATGTGCTCGCCTCCGACGGCGATCTCATGGAGGGCATCAGTCACGAGGCGATTGCGCTCGCGGGACACCTCAAACTCGCCAAGCTGATCGTTCTCTACGACGATAATGGCATTTCGATCGACGGCCCGGTGGCACTCTCGGATTCAGTCGACCAGGTCGCGCGGTTCAAGGCGGCCGGCTGGGTGGCGAGCCGCATCGACGGCCACGATCCCGAGGCAATCGCGGCGGCGCTCACGGCCGCGCGAGGCAACGACCGCCCCACGATGATCGCCTGCCGCACCACCATCGGCTTCGGCGCACCCACGAAGGCGGGAACCGAGAAGGCGCACGGCTCGCCATTGGGAGCGGCGGAAATCGAGGCGGCGCGCAAGGCGCTGGGGTGGAGCGAGCCGCCGTTCGTTATTCCGGCCGACATTCGTGAAGCTTGGCAGCAGGCGGGCTTGCGTTCGCAACCGGCCCACGCCGCCTGGAAGGAGCGCGTCGCGGCGCTCGCGCCCGACGTGCGGGCCGAATTTGCGCGGCGATTGCACGGTGATGCCGCCGAGAGCCGGCTCGGCGCAACCGTGCGCGAACTCAAACAGAAGCTTGCCGCTTCGCCGCAGGAAGTCGCGACCCGCCGTGCCTCGGAAATCGCGCTCGAAAGCCTGGTGCCGGCGCTGCCGGAACTCCTCGGCGGATCGGCAGATTTGACGGGATCGAATAATACACGGCCGAAGGGGATGACTATCCTGACGGCCTCGGACTACGCCGGCCGCTTCATCCATTACGGCGTACGCGAGCATGGTATGGCAGCCGCCATGAACGGCCTCGCGCTGCACGGCGGCATCATTCCGTATTCGGGAACCTTCCTGGTGTTCGCCGACTACTGCCGCCCGGCGATCCGGCTCGCCGCGCTCATGGGGCAGCGGGTGATCCACGTGATGACCCACGACTCGATCGGCTTGGGCGAGGATGGCCCGACCCACCAGCCGGTCGAGCATCTCGCGGCGTTGCGTGCGATCCCGAACCTTTTGGTCTTCCGTCCGTGCGACATCGTCGAAACGGTCGAATGCTGGCAGCTTGCGATCGAAAGCGCCGGCCGCCCGAGCGTGCTGGCACTTACGCGGCAAAATCTCCCGCAGCTGCGCGGCGGGTTCGATGCCGACAATCGCTGTGCGGCAGGGGCCTACGAGCTGATCCCCGCCGAGGGCAAAGCCGCCGTCTCCCTGTTCGCCTCGGGATCCGAGGTGGTGATCGCGGCCGAGGCCCGTAAGCTCCTGGCCGAGCGGGGCATTCCGGCGCGCGTTGTGTCGGTGCCCTGTGTCGAATTGTTCCTGACGGCCTCGGCCGAACAGCGGCAAGCCGTGGTCGGTACGGCGCCGGTCCGGGTGGCGGTAGAAGCCGCGGTGCGTCAGGGCTGGGACGAAATCATCGGCAGCGACGGCATCTTCGTCGGTATGACTGGATTTGGCGCCAGCGGGCCGTACAAGGAGCTTTATGCCCATTTCGGCATCACCGCCGCCGCCGCGGCCAATGCCGCGTCAACCAAGCTCGGGAGAGCATGATCCCGAAAAGTGGGTACCGGTTTTCGGATTAAGATCATGCTCCGAAAAGGACCGGAACCCGGTTGCAGCGCCGTGACTTAGTGTTACTTCCTAGGCACGGGATTTGCGGGAGCCTTTAGGCTGTACGCGAAAGAGGAGTGGAACATGTCCATTCGGGTCGGGATCAACGGCTTCGGCCGCATCGGCCGCAACGTCTTGCGCGCAATCGCCGAGGCCGGGCGGAGCGATATCGAGGTCGTCGGCATCAACGATCTCGGTCCAGTCGAGACCAACGCGCATTTGCTCCGCTACGATTCCGTGCACGGCCGTTTCCCCGGCGAGGTCACCGTCAAGGGTGACACTATCAGCGTCGGCAATGGCGCCATCAAAGTCACCGCGGTCAGGGATCCGTCCCAGCTGCCGTGGAGCGACCTCGGCGTCGACGTGGCGCTCGAATGCACCGGCATCTTCACCTCGAAGGACAAAGCCTCGGCGCATCTCACAGCGGGCGCGAAGCGTGTGCTCGTATCCGCTCCGGCGGACGGGGTCGACTTGACCGTGGTTTACGGCGTCAATCACGACAAGCTCGCCAAGGACCACAAGGTGGTCTCCAACGCGTCATGCACCACCAACTGCCTCGCACCCGTCGCCAAGGTGCTCAACGATGCAGTCGGTATCGACAAAGGTTTCATGACGACGATCCACTCCTACACCGGCGACCAGCCGACCCTCGATACGTTACACAAAGACCTCTACCGGGCGCGCGCCGCGGCCCTGAATATGATCCCGACCTCGACCGGCGCGGCCAAGGCGGTTGGCTTGGTGCTGCCCGAGCTCAACGGCAAGCTCGACGGCGTCTCTATCAGGGTGCCGACGCCCAATGTCTCGGTCATCGATTTCAAATTCGTGGCCAAGCGCGCAACCAACAAGGATGAGATCAATGGCGCAGTGAAACGCGCCGCCGAGCAGCAGCTCAAGGGCATCCTCAGCTACACCACCGCCCCGAATGTTTCGATGGACTTCAATCACGATCCACACAGCTCAATTTTCCACATGGATCAAACGAAGGTTATGGACGGAAACTTTGTACGGGTGATGTCCTGGTATGACAACGAGTGGGGCTTCTCCAACCGCATGGCCGACACGGCGGTCGCGATGGGGAAACTGATCTGACGAGGACGTCCCGAGCTTGAGAGCACGGGCATGAGCATATCTCAAGTTATCGCCTTCGCGGTGCTGGTCCTGCTCATCGGCGGCCTCGCGTTCAGCTTCTTCGGTCAGGCTCCAAAGCTGAAGCTCGACGACAGACGCGACAACTGGGGTCGACACACGGCGGGGAGCGACGGGCACACACCCGGTGATGGAGCGAGCCCGTCGGCATGAGCGCCGCATTCCGCACCCTCGATGAGGCCGACCTCGGCGGCAAACGCGTGTTGGTGCGCGTCGACCTCAACGTGCCGATGGAGAACGGCACGGTCACGGACGCGACCCGCATCGAGCGCGTCGCACCGACCATCACGGAGATCGCGGACAAGGGCGGCAAGGTCATCCTGCTCTCTCATCTCGGACGCCCGAAGGGACCGGACCCGGCGCAGTCGCTGCGCCCGGTGGCGGAGGCGCTTGCGCGAGTCATTGACCGTCCGGTCGCGTTCTCGCCCGACTGCATCGGGCCGGCGGCGGAAGCGGCGGTCGCGGCGCTCAGGCCCGGCGACGTCCTGTGCCTGGAGAATACCCGCTTCCATCGCGGCGAAGAAAAAAACGAACCGGGCTTCGTCGAGGCGTTAGCCAAGCTCGGCGACCTCTGGGTCAACGACGCGTTCTCAGCCGCGCACCGTGCCCATGCCTCGACTGAGGGCCTCGGGCATCATCTGCCCGCCTATGCCGGACGCGCGATGCAGGCCGAACTCGCCGCGCTCACGCGCGCGCTCGAGTCGCCGGAGCGTCCGGTCGCGGCGATCGTCGGCGGCGCAAAGATTTCCACCAAGCTCGACCTGCTCGGCAACCTCCTCGCCAAAGTCGATGCCCTGATCATCGGCGGCGGCATGGCGAACACGTTCCTCGCGGCCGAAGGCAAGCGGGTCGGCAAGTCGCTCGCCGAGCACGATCTCGTCACGACCGCGCGCGACATCATGATGAAGGCGGCGGAGCGCCGGCGCGAAATCGTGCTCCCGGTCGATGCGGTCGTGGCGCACGAGTTTGCCGCGCGGGCGCCTTCGCGTGTGGTTTCGATCGACGCGGTCAACGGCGACGATATGATCCTCGACATCGGCCCACGAAGCATCGAGCATGTGGTCTCGGTGCTCGCGCGCACGAAGACGCTGGTCTGGAACGGGCCGTTCGGCGCCTTCGAACTGGAGCCTTTCGATACCGGCACGGTCGAGGCCGCGGAAGCCGCGGCCGAGCTGAGCGAGGCCGGCAAGCTCGTAACGGTCGCCGGCGGAGGCGATACCGTCGCGGCGCTCAACAAGGCGGGCGTGACCGATCGTTTCACCTACGTGTCGACCGCTGGCGGGGCGTTCCTCGAATGGCTCGAGGGCAAGGCGCTGCCCGGCGTCGAAGTGCTGAGAATAAAATAACCGCTTCAACCCGCGGGACGGGCGAAGCAACAAGGAGGGTCCGATGAACCTCGCGGAACTTAACAAAGTCGCCGAGGCGATGACCGCGCCCGGCAAAGGAATCCTGGCGGCCGACGAATCGACCGGCACCATCAAGAGACGCTTCGACTCGATCGGGGTGGAATCGACTGCGGACACGCGCCGCGATTATCGCGAGCTGCTGTTCCGCTCGACGGACGCCATGTCGAAGTACATCTCGGGCGTGATCCTCTACGACGAGACCATCCGTCAGAAAGCGCGCGACGGCGCGCCGCTTGTCAAACTGATCGCCGACGCCGGCTCGATACCGGGCATTAAGGTCGACAAGGGCACGAAACCGCTGCCGTTCTGCCCAGGCGAGGTAATCACCGAGGGGCTTGATGGGTTGCGTGAGCGGCTCGCCGAATACCGCGAGCTTGGCGCCAAATTCGCCAAATGGCGCGCGGTGATTGACATCGGCGCAGGTATCCCGAGCTACAACTGCATCAAAGCAAATGCCCAGGCGCTCGCCCGCTATGCCGCGCTTTGCCAGGAGGAAGACATCGTTCCTATCGTCGAGCCCGAGGTGCTGATGGATGGCGATCACGACATCGATCGGTGTGAAACAATTACCGAATGGGTGCTCAAGACGGTGTACGAAGATCTCTATTACGCGCGCGTCAAGCTCGAAGGCACCGTGCTCAAGCCCAACATGGTCGTGCCGGGCAAGAAGTGCCCGAAGCGCGCGTCGGTCGAGGAAGTGGCGGAAAAGACCGTGCGCGTTCTCAAGAACTGCGTGCCGGGAGCGGTGCCCGGGATCGCGTTCCTGTCCGGCGGCCAGTCGGACGAGGAGGCGACCGCGCATCTCGACGCGATCAACCGGATCGGCGGATTGCCCTGGCGGCTCACGTTCTCCTACGGGCGCGCGCTCCAGGCAGCCCCGCAAAAGGCGTGGTCGGGAAAATCCGAGAACACCGCGGCCGCCCAGCGCGCCTTTTCTCATCGCGCGCGCATGAATGGCCTGGCGACACTCGGACAGTGGAAAGCCGATCTGGAGAAAAAGGCGGCATAATTTCGCCTGCGCCGGTGACGAGGGAGTGCATCTCCCCGTCGGGCGCAAAGGCTCGCAGGATGACGACTCCTCGACGACCGGCCGCGGATCAGGGGCGATCGGCCACGCGTCTTTATCTGGTCGCGCCGCCGCTCGACGCAACGGCCCTGGGCGCGAAGCTCGCGGAGGCTCTCGAAGCCGCGGACGTGGCAGCGGTCCTCGTGCGCGCTTCGGCCGCCGGCGAGGCGAACTTGGTCGAGCACGTGCGAGCGATCGCGCCGGCCATTCAGGACCGTGGTCTTGCGCTTCTGATCGACGGCCACCCTGCGGCGGTTGGGGATGCCGCGGCCGATGGTGCCCATGTCACCGGGCTTGCCGCATTCGATGCGGCTTTGCCGGTTCTCAAGCCCCGTTACATCGTCGGCTGCGGCGGGCTGAGCAGCCGGCACGACGCGATGGTGGCTGCCGAACGCGGCGCCGACTACGTCATGTTTGGAGAACCTGATCCCGACGGTCGTCGCCCTGCTTTTGCTGCAATTCTCGACCGGGTAGCGTGGTGGGCGGAGGTGTTCGAGGTCCCATGCGTAGGATGGGCCATGACCCTCGACGAAGTCGCCGGGTTCGCCGGCGCCGGTGCCGATTTCGTCGCCATCGGGGATGCGGTGTGGCTCGATCCGCGCGGTCCCGCCTCGGCCATGGCAGCGGCAGCGGCGCAGCTGAAAAGATCCGAGCCCGTTTCATGAAGCGAGCGCGCCTCATCGGTTTTGCGTTCGTACTTGCGCTCCTCGCTGCCCATCTCACCGCCACCGCGCAGGCGCCGATCCGGATCGGCCCGCCCATCCAGATTACGCCGCAGAAGGCCAAAAAGCCGGCAGCCAAACCGAAAACGGTGGTGCACGAGAAAAATCCCGCTGCCAGACCGCCGGCCCCAAAGGCGCCGACGGCCAAAGCGCCAGCCCGCAAGACGCCGGCCGCCAAGGCCCACCCCGCCCAAACGCCGGCCGCCGAGGCGCCCCCGGCCCCCCCTGCCGACAACGCGACGAGCTATGCCCCCGCGCCTCCGCCTCAAGCACCTGCGCCGCCTGCGACGGTGTTTGGCGAGCCGACCGATCGCCCGGTAACGCCGGCGGACCTGCCCGCGCCGGACGCCAACACGGCTTACGTCGCGTTCCAGGCCGGACGTTTCCTGACGGCGTACGCGGCCGCGACCCGCCGCGTCGAAGAGAAGGGAGACCCGAAGGCGATGACGTTGCTCGGCGAACTCTACGCCGACGGATACGGGGTCCCGCATGACGATGCCAAGGCGGTCGCGTGGTACTCGCTCGCCGCCGACCGTGGCGATCCGGAGGCCATGTTCGCGCTGGCGATGTTCCGCTTTGCCGGACGCGGCGGCCCGCGCGACCGCGATGCGGCAGCCGATCTACTCGCCCGCGCCGCCAAGCTCGGCCACGTCGGCGCCGCCTACAACCTCGGCCTCCTTTATCTCGAAGGCCAGCAATTCCCGCAGGATTTCAAGCACGCCGCCGAGCTGTTCCGTTCCGCCGCCGACGCGGGCAATCCCGAGGCGGAGTACGCCCTCGCCACGCTTTATAAGGAAGGGCGCGGCGTGCAAAAGGACCCCGTCGAGGCCGCGCGGTGGCTTGCCGCCGCGGCGCGCGCCGGCAACGTGGACGGCGAGGTCGAATACGCCATCGCGCTCTACAATGGCACCGGTGTCGCGCGTGATGAGGCCGGCGCCGCCGCGCTGCTGCGCAAGGCGGCTCGGCAGGGTAGCCCGATTGCGCAGAACCGGCTCGCCCGCATCCTCGCCACCGGCAAGGGCCTTCCCGCTGACCCCGCCGCGGCCACCAAATGGCATCTCGTTGCCAAGGCCGGTGGCGCCGGCGACCCCTGGCTCGATACCTTTGTGCAGGGACTTAAACCGGCCGACCGCGAGGCCGGGGAAAAAGCCGCCAAGGCTTGGCTTGACGCGCTGCAGCCGCCGCGCTCTTAACGCTGCAGATTACTCCTTCCACCACAAACCGGGACCGTCGGCGTGGCCAAGCTCAACGGCAGTGAAATCCGTCCCGGCATGGTGATCGAGCACCTCGGCTCGCTCTGGGTCGCGGTCAAGACCATGGCGGTCAAGCCCGGCAAGGGGCCAGCGTATAATCAGGTCGAGCTGAAAAACCTGATCGACGGGCGCAAGCTCAATAACCGCTTCGGCGCCGACGAGCGGGTCGAAGAAACCCACCTCGAGCGCCGCAATTTCCAGTTTCTCTACCGCCAGGGCGACAGCCTCGTATTCATGGATACCGATAGCTACGAGCAGATCGAATTGGCCGAGGATTTCGTCGGCGAGTGTGCCGCCTTCCTGCAGGACGGCATGACGGTGTCGGTGTCGCTTCATGGCGGCCGGCCGATCGGGATTCGCTTGCCCGAACACGTCGTGCTGAAGATCATCGAGGCCGACGCAGTCATCAAAGGACAAACCGCCGCGTCGTCATACAAACCGGCGCGACTGGAGAACGGGTTGCGGCTGATGGTGCCGCCGTTCGTCACCGCGGGCGAGAAGGTTGTTGTCGATACCAACGAAGTCGTCTACGTGCGCCGCGCCGATTCTTGATCGAGACTGTGTACGAAGACAGCGCGCCGCAATGCTCCGATCCGCTCTCCTCAACGTGATGGTGCAGGCCTCCCGCAAGGCGGCGCGCAGCCTCAAGCGCGACTTCGGCGAGGTCGAGCGCCTGCAGGTGTCGCTCAAGGGCCCGGCAAACTTTGTCTCCGCGGCGGACCGGCGCGCCGAGGAAATCCTCTACGAAGAGCTGAGCAAGGCCCGCCCCGGTTATGGGTTTCTCGGTGAGGAAGGCGGGCGCCGCGACGGCACGGACAAAACCAACACCTGGATCGTCGATCCGCTCGACGGCACCACCAACTTCCTGCACGGCATCCCGCAATTCGCCATCTCGATCGCGCTCGAACGCGACGGCGTCGTCGTGGCCGGCCTTATCTACAATCCGGCGACCGACGAACTCTTCACCGCCGAACGCGGCAAGGGCGCCTTCCTCAACGACCGGCGCCTGCGCGTGGCCGCGCGCAGCCGGCTCGAGGATGCGGTCGTCGCCTGCGCGCTGCCGCACCGGGGACGCGGCGGATTAGCCGAGTTCCGCAAGGAATTCGTCCACGTGCAGGAGAAAGTCGTCGGCCTGCGCCGCTTCGGCGCCGCCGCCCTCGACCTTGCCTGGATTGCGGCGGGCCGCGTCGATGCCTACTGGGAGCGCAACCTGTCTCCGTGGGACATGGCGGCGGGCATCGTTCTTGTGCGCGAGGCGGGCGGCTACGTCAGCGACCTCCACGGCGGCGACGCGATGTTCGCCAAGGGTCATATCGCCGCCGGTAACGAGGCGATGCATCGCGACCTGCTGCGGGTGCTGCAACAGGCCGCAATGGGTTGATTGCCGCCGTTTGCTTTCGCCGCGGCTGTGCCATATTGGGAGCCGACTTTTCCGGCAGAATTGGCCATGGCGCGCGACCTCGACCCCTTCAAGCTGTCCTCGCCCCGCATCTTTCTTTTCCGGATGCTGGTGTTCCTCGTCCTTTGCGCGCTGCTCGTGGTCGTCCTCTACAAACAAATCTGGGCCGCGTTCCTGGCCAATCCCGGGCTCAACTCCGTCATCATCCTGGTGGCGCTGGTCGGCATCCTGCTGTCGTTCCGCCAGGTCATCCGTCTGTTTCCCGAGGTCAACTGGGTCAACGGCTTCCGCATCGCCGACCCCGGCCTCGCGGTTGCGCGTCCGCCCGTGCTGCTGGCTCCGATGGCGACGATCCTCGGCGACCGCGTCGGCCGCATGGCGATATCCGCGCAGATCATGCGCAGCCTGCTCGACTCGATCGCGACGCGGCTCGACGAAGCGCGCGATTTGTCGCGCTACATGACGAGCCTGCTGATCTTTCTCGGCCTGCTCGGCACCTTCTGGGGCCTCATCGAAACGGTCGGCTCGGTCGGGAAGGTGATCGACGGCCTCAAAGTAGGCGGCGACGCCGGCGCGATTTTCGATTCGCTCAGGGAAGGCCTCGCCGCCCCGCTCGGCGGCATGGGCATTTCATTCTCCTCCTCGCTGTTCGGGCTTGCCGGCTCGCTCATCCTCGGCTTCCTCGATCTGCAGATGAGCCAGGCGCAGAACCGCTTCTACATCGACCTTGAAGACTGGCTCTCCTCGACGGTGCGCGATCTCGGCGTCGAGGGCGACCTGCGCAACGTCGGCGCGCCGGCCGGCGAGTTTCGGGTCGCGATCGAGCGGCTCAAGGACTCGATCGGCGAGGCCGGCGGCGGCAAGGCCGCGACCGCCGCGATGGCCAATCTCGCCGAGGCGATTCACGGCCTCGTCAATCACATGCGCACCGAGCAGCAGATGATCCGCGATTGGGCCGAGTCTCAGGCGGAGCAGCAGCAGGACATCAAACGCCTGCTCGAGCGGATCGGTCGCCAGGACGTGCATAAAGTCTAAGAGCATGATCCCGAAAAGTGGGTACCGGTTTTCGGAAAAGATCATGCTCAAAGGATAAACGAGGTGGATCATGGCGCTGGCGCGAGCCCGCCGCGAACGCAGCGTCGAATACTGGCCCGGGTTCGTCGATGCCTTGTCGACGCTCGTGCTCGGCATCGTCTTCCTGCTGTCCACTTTCGTGGTCGTGCAGTTTTATTTGTCCCAGGAGGTCACCGGCAAGGACCAGGCGTTGGCACGGCTTAACGCGCAAATCGCGGAGCTGACGCAGCTCCTGTCGATGGAGAAAACCGGCAAGGCGAGCCTCGAGGAGATGCTCTCGACGTTACGGGCGGGCTTGGCGAACGCCGAAGGCGAACGGGACCGCTTCAAGGGCCTGTATGAAGGCCTCGGCGCGGGCGCGGCCGACGCCCAAGGCAAGGCGACCGCACTGAGCGGTGAACTCGACGCACAGAAACAAATCTCGTCGCGCGCGCTGGCACAGGTCGAACTGCTCAACCAGCAGATCGCAGCACTGCGCCGGCAGTTGGCCGCGCTGGAAGATGCGCTCGAGGCTTCGGAGAAGAAGGACAAAGAGGCGCAGGGGCGCATCGCCGACCTCGGCCAGCGGCTCAACGTCGCGCTCGCCCAGCGGGTGCAGGAATTGTCGCGCTATCGCTCGGAGTTCTTCGGACGGCTGCGCGCGATTCTCGGCAACCGGCAGGACATCCGAGTCGTTGGCGATCGCTTCGTGTTCCAGTCGGAAGTGCTGTTCGACACCGGCTCCGCCGCCCTCCGCCCGGAGGGCAAGGTCGAGCTCGACAAGCTCGCGACCGCGCTCGCCGAACTCGAGAAGCAAATTCCACCGGAAATCGCCTGGGTGCTGCGCATCGACGGCCACACCGACGTGCGGCCGATCTCGAGTCCGCAATTTCCCTCGAATTGGGAATTGTCGTCGGCGCGCGCGATCTCGGTCGTGCAGTATCTCATCAGCAAAGGCATCTCTCCGCAGCGCCTCGTCGCAGCCGGGTTCGGCGAGTTTCAGCCGCTCGATGCGGCGCAGACGGAAGACGCGTATCGCCGCAATCGGCGCATCGAGCTGAAGCTGACCGAACGGTGACGATCCCGCCGCTGCCCGAGCTGAAGTTTGCCGAAATCCCGGCCGCGGCGCGCGACAGATACACGGGTGACCGGTGGAGCTACATGGAGGCCGGCCGGCCGGAAGGACCGCCGATCGTGCTGCTGCACGGGGTCGGCGCCAATTCCATGCACTGGCGCTTTCAGTTCGCCGGGCTCGCGGATCGGTTTCGCCTGATTGCCTGGAATGCGCCGGGCTATCTGCTTTCCGACGCGCTGGTGAAGGACTGGCCCGACTGCCGCGACTACGCCGATGCCTTTGCCGATTTTCTCGCGGCGCTTGGCCTCGATCGCGTCAATCTCATCGGCAACTCGTTCGGCACGCGCGTTGCGCAGTGCTTTGCTGTTCACCATCCGGGCCGCGTCATCAAGGCGGCGTTCACCGGGACCGGGATCGGCCAACGCACCATGCCGAAGGAAGACAAGCGCCGTATCGTCGCGACGCGCGAGGCGCAAATCACCAATGGCGGATTTGCGTTTGGGGAGCGCGTAGCGGCGCTGCTGGCTCGAAGGCCCCCCCGGAAACGGCCGCAATCGTGCAGCACACGTTGCGCGCCACCAATCCGCGCGGCTTCATGCAGGCGGTGAAGCTCAGCTTGAGCGATTTCTACGGGCCCGACGTCGCCGATAAATTCACCTTTCCGGTCCTCCTCATTCAGGGCAGCGAGGACAAGATCAATCCGCTGGAAAAGAACGCCGCGATTCTCGCCAAGGATTTACCGCAAGCGCGCCTCGAGGTGCTCGAAGGCTACGGCCATCTGCCCGAGATCGAAGCGCCCGATCTCGTCAATCGCATGCTCAGGCAGTTCTTCGCCGGGTAATGTCGATGTCGTCCGCGACGTTGCGCCCCTACAAGAGCGCCGACGAGGCGGCCGCGATCGAGCTGTGGCAGCAAACGTGGCAGGAAGCTTATCCGGCGATCGATTTTTCCGCGCGGCTCGCCTGGTGGCGCGAGCGCTGGCGCAACGAGTTGGTGCCGAGCGCCACGATCACAGTGGCCGAGACAGCCGGCGCCATCGTCGGCTTCGTAACCGTTGACCCGACGACGGGTTATCTCGACCAGATCGTGGTGGCGCCGGCTCATTGGGGAGCCGGGACCGCGGAAATGCTGCTCGACGAAGCTAAGCGCCTGTCGCCGGGCCAACTTGAGCTGCACGTCAATCAGGACAATGTTCGCGCCGTCCGCTTTTATCAGAAGCACGGATTCACCGTCGCCGGCGAGGATGTGAACCCGCGCTCGGGCGCTGCCGTGTATGTGATGAAATGGGAAAAAGGCGAATAGTGAGTAGCGAATAGCGAATAGTAAGAAAAAGAACAGCAATCAGGGCTTCCTTTCTCGCTATTCGCTATTCGCTATTCGCTATTCGCTATTCGCTATTCGCCCTCCATCCGTAAACTGCAACCTCGCCAGCCGAGCATAAAGCCCGCCCGCGGCCGCGAGGCGCGCGTGGGTGCCTTCTTCGACGACGCGGCCTTTATCCATCACCAGGATGCGGTCGCAGGTGAGCACGGTGGCGAGGCGGTGGGCGATCACGAGCGTGGTGCGCGCCTGCATGAGCCGTTCGAGCGCGGTCTGAACCAGACTCTCGCTTTCGGCATCGAGCGACGATGTGGCCTCGTCGAGCAACAACAGCGGCGCGTCGCGCAGGATCGCGCGGGCGATGGCGATGCGCTGGCGCTGGCCGCCGGACAAGGTGACGCCGCGTTCGCCGACGGGCGTGTCGTAGCCCTGCGGCAGCCGGGCGATAAACTCGTCGGCGAGCGCCAATTCCGCCGCGCGTTTGACCTCGGCGTCGCTCGCGCCGGCGCGCCCGAACCGAATGTTGTCGGCAATAGTGGTCGCGAAAATCGCGACGTCCTGCGGCACGAGCGCGATGCGCGCGCGCAGTTCAGCCGGATCGGCCTCGGTGAGGCGCACGCCGTCGAAGGTCACGTGCCCGGACTGCGGATCATAGAAGCGCAGGAGCAGATTGAAGATCGTGCTCTTGCCGGCGCCGGACGGGCCGACGATCGCAACCTTCTCGCCGGGCGAGACCCGCATCGTCACGCGGTCGAGCACGCCGGCATCCGTGCGCGTCGGGTAGGCAAAGCGGACGTCCGCCAACGCGACCTCGCCGCGCGCCGGTACCGGCAGCGGCACCGGATGCGCCGGGACCTTGATCGCCGGCGCAATGGCGAGGATTTCGGCGATCCGTTCCGCAGCGCCCGCCGCGAGCGAAATCTCTCCCCACACTTGGCTGAGTTCGCTCAAGCCGCCGGCGGCGAACGCCGCGTAGAGTATGAATTGGCCGAGCCGCCCGCCGGTGATGCGGTCAGCGGCCACGTCCTGCGCGCCGACCCAGAGAACGACCGCGATGCTGCCAAAGGCCAGGAAGATGACGATGGCGGTCAGCACCGCGCGCGCCCGCGTCGATGAACGCGCCGCCGCAAACGCGCGCTCGACCGCCGCCTTGAAGCGGGACGCCGCGGAGCGTTCGTTAGTGAAAGCCTGCAGCGTGCGCACCGCGCCGATGAGCTCGGCCGCATAGGCGGTGGCATCGGCGAGCGTGTCCTGCGCCGCGCGCGAGCGCCGCCGCACCGCGCGACCGAAGCCGACCAGCGGCAGCACGATGACCGGTATCGCGGCAAGGACGAAACAGGAAAGACGCGGGCTCGTCACCACCATCATGGCGCCCGCGCCGACGAACAGCAGCAGGTTGCGCAGCGCGATCGAGACCGAAGCGCCGACCGTCGCCTTGATCTGTGTGGTGTCGGCGGTTAGCCGCGACACCATCTCACCCGTCTTGGCGCTATCGAAGAAAGCGGCTGAGAGCGCCGTGAGATGCGCGAAAACATCGGCGCGCAGGTCGGCGACGACGCGCTCGCCCAGCACGGTGACGAGGTAGTAGCGCAGCGCACTCGCCACCGCGAGCGCAGCGACGATGCCGATCATCACGGTGAAATACTGGTCGATCAGTCCGATGCGCTCGGCGGAAAAACCGAAGTCGATGATGCGCCGAACCGCGAGCGGTACCGCCAGCGTGGCGAGCGCGGCGATAACCAACGCGACGCAGGCGCCGGCCACCAGGCCGGGGTAGCGGCGGACGTAGGGCCACAGGCCGGCGAGCGGCTTTAAGCTCGCCCGCCCGCGCGGCGCGGCCCCGGCCGGCGCGGCCGCGTCGGCCGGCGACCAGCCGCGTCCATCGGCAACTGAACTCATCCGTGCGTGCCTCTAAGGCTCGGGCGGCCCTCCTCCGGACCGCAGAGCCGGGACCATGGCGCGCCGGCAAGCCGGTGACAATTGCGTCATCGTCGCTGCATCGTCGAGGGACGTGCCTTCCGCCGCCCGCCTATGCCCGCCTACGCGCGGGTGTACACATGATCTTCGCCGAGCCTGCCCTTGAAGATGTACCCGTTGCCGGCAAGAAGACTCTGAAGTTCCGGGACGGGCCGCTCGATCGTCAAACAGCCAAATTCGTACTCACCGAATGGAAAAAGCCGCAGGATTTCAAACTCGAACCCTTCGACGTCGAGGCTGAGATAATCGATGCGCCTGGGTGCGCGATGAGCCCTCAGCACGTCGGCCAGCGGCCGCGCTCTTATCAGATACTGCCGCTTCGCCACTCCCCAATAGGAGTTCATCGTGTCGAGATCGACCTGATTCGCCTCTTTGGTCGAGCGAGAGAGAAGCAGATTATCTTTGGCCGCGGGAGAAATCGCAGCCTGGCCGCGATCAAAAATCTCGACCATCGTAATCATGCGCTCTTCGCTCGCGAGGCCGCAATTCTCGCAAATGCAGCCAGCTCGATTACGCTGCAAAGCCGCGAATGCGCTGGTCGGCTCGATCAGAATCCCGGTCCATCCGTACCGCCGCTCCAACAGCAGCGTATTCGAGATCCACAGCCCGTCGCCCGCTCCTGCCTCGACGAAGTACCCGCCGCGTTTGCCGGGGTAGACGATTTCAGCGACGTATCGATCCTGCCCGAATTGACTGTATGATTCCGGTTTGATCATTCTCGACCGTTTCCTTGTGCAGACCGACAGTCGCTGCTGCTATGGTTCAAAAGATACCTTGGCTCGGGACAGCGAATGCGTGCCAGACAAATGAGCGTCGGGGAGGCAATCGACCTCGCGGCCGCACACATCGCCAAAGGTAACTACCCTGCGGCGGATTTTATCTGCCGCGACGTTCTCGCGGTCGCGCCGGGTCATGCGGTTGCCCTCAATCTCATCGGCGTGATCGCCGCACAGCTCGGGCTGCACGATTGCGCGATAGCCCACTTCGAAATGGCACTCGCGGGCGCGCGCCCATTTCTACCCGCAAAGGACAATCTCCAGAAGGTCAGGAACGCGCAAGCCAGGGCGCCCCATCCGCGCGCCAGGACAGACCAGCAATTCCTCCTCATCAAGGCCTGGGGGTTCGGCTTCTGGTCCGACGTCAGCCACGTCATTGGCTGCCTCCTGCTGGCTGAGATCACCGGCCGTATCCCGGTCACCCATTGGGGCCGAAACAGCCTGTTCAGGGACGAATCGGGTCAGGACGCGTTCCGCCTGTACTTCGAACCACTCTCAGCCTTCACGCTCGACACGATCGTCAGCGGTGACGCGCCGAGCTTTTTCCCGACCAAATGGTCGAGTGCCAACTTGCGCGAGGAAGACGTCGCCAAGTGGCAAGGAGCGAGCTCCCGCATGGGAGGGCTCTATTTTCTCAATCGGCCGGAGACGGTCGCGGTAAGCGATTTCTATATTGGTGTGGTCGACTTGCTGCCTTGGATCCCGCCGGGCCACAAACTCCACGGCAAACCTCTCGATGAGGTCTACTATTACTTGGCGACGACGTGGCTGAAGCCGAGGGAGGCCATCTGGGCGCAAGTGGAGGAGCTTTTCCAGCGGCATATCCGCGGAAAGCCCACCCTGGCGGTGCACGTCCGCGGGTCGGACAAGAAGATCGAAATGGCGGATCTTGATCGGATCAACAGCCTTTATTTCGGTGTGATCGACCGCGAAGATCCATCCTGGCAAATCTTGTTGCTCACTGACGACACCCGCTGCGCCGAAATGTTTCAGAATAGATATGCCGATCGCATCGTCCTGACCGACAGCATGCGGACCGATAATGATCTCGGCATCCACTACACCCCGTCCGTGGACCGCGTTCGCCTCGGCATTGAAGTCATGCGGGATACCTTTTTGGCGCTCCGCTGCCAAAAATTCATCGGCAATGGCCACTCAAACCTTTCGGCGATGGCGGCCATGCTCAAACGATGGGGTCCCGGCGACTGTGTGCTGGTTGCGCCCTCGCAGCTGCACAAGAGCTACCGCCCGATGGTGACGTAAGTCGCCGTCGCACAACGCGCCTTCTCGTCGATTTATCCAAGCCCTGGCCGGGGTGGCAACGCGGCCTTGTCGCGGAACCCTGCAACCGGTATAGAGCGCCGACTTTTCGACAATTTGTGCCAGAGGGCGCCGGCGGGCCGGCGTGGCGACAATGAAACCCGACATCCACCCGAAGTATCACACCATCAAGGTGGTGATGACCGACGGTACCGAGTTCGAGACCCGCACCACCTGGGGCAAGCCGGGCGATACGATGCATCTCGACATCGACCCGAAGTCGCATCCGGCCTGGACCGGCGGCCAGCAGCATCTGGTCGACCGCGGCGGCCGCGTGTCGCGCTTCCAGAAGAAGTTCTCGGGTTTCCTGAAAACCTGATGCGGATTTATCTCGGGTCGCGTTCGAAGGCGGCCCGCAGCAATCCCACCTGACGCTCGACCGGATTGACCGACGACTTCGGCAGCGAGCCGGCGTGAATCGTCGCGTCGAGCCGGCGCACCCGTTCCGACAGCTTAAGCGAACGCGCGATCAGGTCGCGCAGCTTCTGCGGCAGCAGCCGCGCCATCTCCTCGTCCGGCGGCTCTGCCGGGGACAGCTTCGCCTTGGTCTTTTCCTGGCTCGCCTGAATGAGCGACATCTCGCCTTCGTTTACCGCGCGATGCAGCAGCAGCCAGGATGCAAGCTGCATCAGGCGCGTGGTCAGCCGCATGCTCTCGGTCGCATAGGCGAGCGCCGCGTTGCGCTGCAGACTTTTCGATTCCTTGCGGCCCGGACCGTCGAGATAAGCGGCGGTCTCCTCGACGAGCGCCATTCCCTCGCGGAAAAGGCCGGCGAAAGATTGCGAACCGGCGAGTTTCGCTCCGAACGACACCGGAACGGTATCGTGAGCCAACTTGTCGGACATGACTGGCCCCCACTCACGCAACAGGGAACTATGCTGCCCGTCGCCGACCGGCCTGTCCAGGACGGAATTGTGGCTTTCGGGTCCTAAAAGGTGCTGCAACCCTCGCGCCATGACCCTGTCCCCGAATGGCACAGGAGGGCAGCGCAAAGTATTAAAACCCATCGCGGCTAAAAAAAGGAGCCGCCGTCGCCGGCGGCTCTAAGGTGATAACAGGGAGGCGTCAAACAGAGTGGACAGGAGCCACTCGACGTCCAGAAGCTGGACGATCCGAGTAATGGTGGAGAAAGCTTAACAACGTCTTAAGTCGGCGGATTTTTTCTATCCGATGGATCCGGATGACTGCCTTTGACCCCTAAGCGGCTTGGGTATTGGTCTGGTTCTCCACGGCCAATCTACTTTCACCGGTTCGAGGTTGCTCGGTCGTCAATGCGATCGCCGGAATGTAAGGTAGCTCGGGATCGAGTTCCTCCTGCTCGAGCGTCTTCGCTTTGTCGCTCGCGAGGTATTGAACCAAAGCAGCTATTCCCGAATTTTGCGGACACTCGCGCCGTCCGCTTTTTGATGTTGCTCGCCGGCCGAACCGCTCCGCAATTTCTGGGGACATGAGGTGGGGAAGCAAGGGACGGCCAATAGCCTTCTCGATTGTCTGAAAAATCCAGGTACCGTCCGCGTCAATATCCGACCAATGGAAAAAGGGGATGCTGCGAGGCAGCTTGCCGGCCAGGACTCCCAGAGCGTGCTGCGTAGCCAGTGATGGATATCCACCGACGTAGATCGTCAGGCCCACGCCGCTATGGTCAGCCTCAATGATATGTCGGTTGAAGGAAGCATAGTTCTCGACAGTCAGCACGTAGGTGGGTGTTCCACGGAATCGAATGCGTTCGGCTTCGTTCGGCGGAATTCCGAAGTAGAGCGGCCTCGTCTGCGACAGGTCCGTATCCGCAAAATCCAGTTGTCCGGACATCAGGAGAGGCGGCGCGAATTTTTCCAGACCAAGCGTCCGCAGCGCCTCGCGCGGTTTCGCATCCGGGGGGAGGTCCAGAATAGCTGCGATAAGCCTTACGACTGGGCCTTCGAGGCGTTCGAGCGTCTTGCTGTCACCGGACACCCGCCGGGAAAACGTGCGGTAGTCCATGCCTGCGTGCCGCCCGTCGAGTACCGCTTGAGCAAGTATGAATACGATGCGCACTGTGTCGGCGTCGCCGGGAGAAAACCCGTTGCAGGTCTTGGCGCGTGACCATATCGACGCGATCTGGGAAGCTGCTACAACAAGTCCGGAATGAAGCGCCAGTCCATCGACGATCTTCCGGTGCGCTTCGCCAGCGATGCCGCCGATCGGATGCCGTCCCAGATGGCGATATCCCGCGATCGGAGATTCCAGTCTGACGTGCGCGACATGGCCGCGGTGAGCCCCTTGCCCCTTCACCAAACGAACAGCCCCGGCCTCTTCGGCTAGTTTGAGCTCCTTGATGAAGGTGTCCGCTTCCCTCACGGAGGGAAAGCCTCCGTAGTCTGGATACGCGATTGGGTTTGAGGCACCGGCTTCGTGTCGGTCGAGCAAGTCGCCGAGAAGTTCTTTAGCATCTGTGAAGCGCCGTGGCATCGTCATTCCGCCGCTATGCGGGTCTGAAGGTCAGCGTCCGACATTAGGTCGGGATCAATGGCACGCAGCTCATGACGCGCGCGTTCCTTGATCTGCACAACGCTCGTGCGAGCACCATCACCGATCCGGTCCACCTCGACGACAGTGTCGATGTGCTCCAAGATGGCGACACGCTTCTCGTTTGGCGCGGCGATGACAATCTGCAGCCCAAGTTTCTTGTAAAAGCTCATCATCTGACGTTGGTTCTTGCCGTCCAATTTGGAGAATACCTCGTCGAAAATCGCAAGCGCTGCCCCGGCCGGCTGCCCTGGTCGCAGCTCAGCACTACCGTACACCGAGGCTAGGGAGGCGCCGATCGCGACGTAGATTGGCACCTGTTGCTCGGCACCAGAGCCAATGCCCCGCCTCGTTTCCCAGCGCGTCGTGCGACCCGTCGTGATGTCCTCCATGTGGATCTCGAACGTGTAGAAGTTCCGGTAATCCTCAAACTGCGTAAAATCCTTGTCGGGATCTTCGAGCAAAGCTTCAAGTTCCGCGATCGTATCTTTGTAGGGGAAATCGATCGGCACTTGATCGCCGCGGAACAGCATATCGAGCGCATCCGGTGATGTTCTCGCGATCTCTATAATTTTCAGAATTGATTGGAATTCGACGACCCTCGTGTGGTGGAAGGAGTACCGTTCGTTGTGAAATGGGTGATCGTGCAGGCTGCGCTTCATAGCCTGCAAATCCCGTTCCATTTTGTTGATACGAGAGGTCAGCCCATTGATGAATTCGCCGCGCAGCAACGTCGCCGCTTTCTCGGCGGCCTCCCGCGCTTGTCGTTCATAACGCCGCAATTCGTTAGTTTCGATCTCACTGATGAGCTGCTCCGTCCAGGGTTTCACCTCCTGGAGCGGTTCGCTCTCCGTGCCGATCTGGGAACTTACGCCGAAGGCCTCGAAGTAGTCCCCAATCGCCTCACGCACGCGGCGCTCGATCCTTTGCCGCTCGTCGTTCGCGGCTGTTTGGCCGCTCGCAGCCTTTAACGCAATTGCACGATGTCGTTCGGTGTAGCTCCTTTGTGTAATTTCGGAGAGTCGCGCGCGATACGCCATCCTGCCTTTAGCGCGGTCGTAGAGTCGTCGGTTCTGCTTCCAAATAAACCAAACTATACGGAGGTTAGAATCTGATCCGGGAGCATTTTCGCCTTTGGCGAGGTCCCGTTCACAAACCTTTACTTCAACGACATTATTGTTAAACAGTTTCTGCTGCTCCCCTCGCTCCTCTCCGCGTTTTTCCTTGAGTTCCTCTTGGGCTTTCCGCTTGGTCCTCAATCCCCCGTCGCCCAGACCATCCAGCGCCCTAATTCGCTCCTCAGCTTCTGTTCGCTGCCTCATCGCGTTTCCATGCAGCGCCGAAAGAGTCGCAGTGGAGGCTACCGAATCTTCACACAACGTCTTCAGTGCGCCATGAGCGGTATCCACGATGCGCGCTTCTCGGACGGCGGTATCTACCAAATCGTCAAGGTCCTGCAGCTTTTGTTCAAGGTCCCTTAGGGCATTCGCCTGCGCTGCCTTGCCTATCTTGTGATCGGCCCCTTCGGCGGCCCTGTGGGTACGGACGAGCCCGTCGTCATAGAGTCCGTCCTTCATCAGCGCTCGTCCGGGTAGGTTGAACTGGTCCATTGTATCGGCGAGCCGGACGTTGCCGTACCGGCGCACGAGGAAGGCCATGGCGTCCGGATCTTGTGTGCGGAAGATCGAGGGGAAACGGCCGGCCTCCGCCGGGCCGCGGTGCGTGTCGAGCTTATTGAGGCTGACCAGTGATGCTCCTCTGAACTCGCGACGCCCAGCCTTGAAAACTTCAGTAGCCTTCCTGATGTGCGGCCGGTCTACGAAAACAGCCTCCCGATCACGGCCGAGTAGCCCTTCAGCGGCTACCGCCCACTGAGGGTCCACAACTTCAACGAGGTCACAAAGGACACGGGGTGCCATCCCCTCCTGCCGCAGCTTGCGGCAGAGTTCCTGCGTGGCGAGCGAAAGATGCGCGTTTGGCACGCCGCTCTGGTGTGCGCCCAAACGTTCGCGAAGCGCGTCGCGCTCCGTCCGGAAAGCACCCGCATCAGCGAATAGCCTTTGCCGTATCTCGTCCGTCCGTTTTGTCAGTTCGGGAGCGGCGGCTACAAGCTCCTTCTCAGCAGACACGAGATCGTCGGACACGCTTCCGATTTTAGCGCCACCAACGGCAAACATCACCCGCACCAGCATTGGTAGATGTACGTCGAAACCCTGTCCCCTCATTGCAGATAGCGGTTCTAGAACCTTGATAGCGTCGATATGCTTACGGAACTCGACCATTGCCCGCTCCGCGGCCTGCTCCGCTGCGCGAGCGGCTTCCGCAGCGTGGCGACGTCCTGACTTAGTATCGTGTTCGACGATGGCAGCACTCAGGCGGTCGATTTCTTTTTGCGTTGCCTTGATGTCCTCGTCGATGTTCTTCAGTTCTTCCTCTGCGGCTTCGCGTCGCGCGCCGGCTTCGCGCAGCTTACGTTTGAGTTCACGATTAATGGCCCTCGCGGTGAGCCAATCCGCACGTCGGGCAATCCAGAGTTCGCGATAGCTCCTTTCGTGCGCATCTTCGAGATTCGCAAGGATGGTTCGGAGCGCCTTGAGCGCGTCTAACTTCTCCCGCATCTTACGGATAGTCTCATTTATGTTGCGGTAAGTCTGAATTGACTCGCGCAACTCGCCCACCCGCATATTGTTCTTTTCAAGGATGTAGTTGCGAACGAACTCCGTCGCGGTCTGGTCGTGGTCAAGCGTAATCGCGTTAACAATGGCTTTCTGCAGCGAAATCGCGTTCTGTTCGCCAACAAAAGACGCGTGCGGCACCAGGTGGCGCATGTACTCGCGCACGAAATCGATGGCTTTGTCGCGGTGGTTCACGAAGTTGCCTGCGCCGACAACTTTCACCATACGCTCGCGGACGTCGTCCCAATCTGCGGGGAAGCGACCCTCCTTTTTGATTTCGATGAAGTCCTGCGCGGTAAATATCTTGCCGACGGCAACGAACCGACCGAGCACCGTTTCGTTACTTTCGGACTTTCGCGCCTCGATCGCCATGCCGATTGTAATGGGAGGGCGCTTGCCTTCATCATCCGCAAAACCGAGCGCGATATACGTGCGAGCCTGCTCGCGACGCCACTCATCCTCCCGGAGCTTCCCAAGACAATAGTCGACCACATTACGCTTGGAGCCGCCGCGAGTTTTGCCCTTGTCGCCCGCTACTGCGTTGAGACGATAAATGTTGCGGTTGCCGCCAGTCAGTACGATCTGAGCCATATCGAGAATGGTAGATTTGCCGGAGCGGTTTTCACCGAAAACGGCAGTGTGGCCACCGATTTCAATGTCCTCCAAATCAAACAAATGCCAGTTCACCATCGCCAAGTGACGAAGTTCCATCATAGTTGCCCCCTGTCATGCGGGGATGAACGGCTTTCTTCGTGGCGGACGTAACGCTCGATCCTTTGCAGCGCATCACCACCACTGATCAGCTTGATCATCGGTCTGATCGCAACCTCGCAATCCTGCTCGTCGGGATCAAATTCCCCGATATTAACTAGGCTGCGCTGGGAAGCTTCCTTGAGAAGATCGCGGAAACGTGTCGTCGATATTGCATTTGACCCGCTCGGCTGCACCATATGCCGGTAGCGGTCATAGAGTGTGTTCAACGTCGTCACGACAATGGCACGGTCCTCGACTGCCCCAGTATTGACCTCGTCCTGCCAGTGCGCGGCGAGTACCAGGGCCACGATAGTCTCGTCGAGCTTCATCCTTGGCAACGGCACGTCTTCGTCGATCGCCGTAATACCCGCCCACTGTGCCTCGGGGTCGCGATGGACGCGGTAGCCACAACTGTCAAAGAATTCGTCAATGATATTTCGAAAACGGCCGTCCATTATGACGCTGTACACAGTCCCAGTTCTGGCGTCGCCCGCAAATACGAACTGCCGCCGCAAGAGGAAATGCAGCGCCTTGCGGATGTTAGACGCCTCTTCCGCGCCAGCAGACCTCTCGATCCCCTCGAACTCGCTAAGCACGGGCGCCTCTCCTGGGACGTTCGGCCGCGCGCCGAACGATAAAGTTCGAGCAGCGCAGCCAATCGCTATCGTGTGGCGGCTTGTCCGGCGCAAATTCCAAGTCGAAACTTTCTGCAATTTCGGGCGGGACTTCCCGTATCATGGCAAACCGCCGGGCGGTATCAAACGCGAGGAAATCGTCGACCGACTTGATATCCATAAACCGCGCCTCTTTGGTCCCTGCTGGTGGCACTTGCCGCTCCAGAAAGCGGCGAACGTCTTCGGGTTTTGGCGTGATCCGCATGATGTACTGCAGGCGCAGTCGCTTCCGAATCTCGTATAACGGATCAAACGGGCATTCCCCGAGCGGCTGAGCTTCGACAGGTTTCCGAGGCTCGCGTCCAGGCGCGTGATGATGCTCGGACCAAGGCGAGCGCAGCGGCTCGAGACTCCATTCGACCGTGGCATCCGTATAACGCCCGTCACCCAACAGCGCGTCCAGCCGTCGCACTAGATCACCAGCGCGGCCGACGAGTCCCTGAGACCCATGCTCGGCGTATTTGATCGTGTTCCGTACCCGCGCTTCGAGGTGTCTGCGGAACGCCTCGATGCGCTCGAACATCGCACCAATCTGGTCGAAGGTGCTTTCAATCGCGAGCAAGTCGGCTTCGGCTTCCAGACGGCCCTCCTCGAGGCTGGGCGCCATACTGGCGGAGACGTACTCCTCGGCTAGCACCTGCATCGTGTCAGGGGTGTACGCGATGCGCCGCGCCAGATCGACAATGGCGTCGCGGAAACGATAGGGATGGTTGAATGTCAGGATCGATTCAAAATCCTTGAGCAGCAGCTGCTCGACAAATTCTTCGAAGAAGGCTTCAAGACGGTCGCCGACGGTCTTGGACTCCATAACAGTGCGGCGGATGCGCTTGAGGTCCGAGAGAATGGCGCGCAGACTCTTCGTGAACTGGTCGGCCTGATTTCGTGCCTCGCGTAGGGCCAGCGCGGCTTCGCGCTGCTTGCGGTCGGTGACCTGCGGATTGAGCTTTTCTACTGCCTCCAAATTCAAACGAATCTGCACGATGAGTCCACCGAAGCGTTGCGAGACATCCTTGTTGAGGCTTGCGAGACGCTGGATAACGAGCAGCGGTCCCATTGCCATATCGACGGTAACGCGGAGGCCATACTCCTCTTCCTCAAGCCAGCCCCAGGCCAGCAGTCGTGCATAGAGCTGGCGTGCGATCAAAAGCGCCTTATCGCCAGTCGCAGAGAGCCTACTGAGATCAGCTTTGCGCATTCGGCGTCGGCCGGCGGACACCATTTCGGGGAGAACTTCCCCGAAGTCGTCGTTCTCATTCCATAACGCGGGGTTCGCACGCATGACGTCGTAAATCGCGTGCACAACTTGTTGCGGGCCGGGGAACGCCGGCGCTCCAGTGAAGAAACGCTCGTGCAGGTCCAGCAAGCATGCAGCGTAGAGATGCTTGTGTTCCCGAGAGAACACGAGAAAGGCGTCGTCGTGGAGGTACCGAAACAGAGCCATAGCGCTTCGAAGTCCCTCTGGGCGCCCACATTGTCCTCCGGCGCCGGCTCGGCACGCGGAAGGCGCTGTGTTGGGATGCTGTCGTTCCCCGGCTCAGGCGCACAATGCCGGCCCGGGATGGGCGCGCAAATGTTCCCGTTACGTTCTTACGCCAGTAATTGGAAATTGTCTACTCTGGATTCCCGGAAAATGGTCGCGTGGCTCTGCTATCCCCTGAAATCTGCTCAGCGCTTGAAGAAGGCATCGGCGGCCGTGCGCGTCGCGCTCTTGCTTGCCTTGGCAGCTTCGAGGCGCGCGATCTCCTCCTTGAGCAGCGTGATGCGTTCGGTCAACTCGCCGATCGAGAGCAGGCTGAGGTCCTGGCCGATTTCGTGCGTGGTTTTCTTTTTGACCGGCAGATCGTCTTCCATGTCGCGCCTCCCGGGAACGTCCGCTAAATGTACGTGTGCTTGCCGACAAATAGCCGCCGGCGCGCCGGTTGTCACATCGCCGCGCCGTCGTTTATACCGCCGCGCCCATTGGTCTGTCGTTGAAGGACGTGCCATGAATTCCATTCCCGCCCGCATGACCGCGATCGCGATCCGCGCCCCCGGCGCTCCCGACGTTCTGGTTCCGGAGGAGCGCCCGATTCCGGCGCCGGGCGAAGGGGAGATCCTGGTCAAAGTGAAGGCCGCTGGCGTCAACCGCCCCGACGTGATGCAGCGCCAAGGGCTTTACCCGCCGCCGCCCGGGGCTTCCGATATTCCCGGTCTCGAAATCGCCGGCGAGGTGGCGGCGCTCGGACCCGGCGCCACGCGTTTCAAAACCGGCGACAAAGTCACGGCGCTCGTCGCGGGCGGGGGCTATGCCGAATATTGCCCGGTGCATCAGACGAATGCGCTGCCCGCGCCGGGCTCGCTGTCGCTGATCGAGGCCGCCGCAATCCCTGAGACGTTCTTCACTGTTTGGTACAACGCCTTCGAGCGCGGGAAACTCGAGAGTGGCGAGACGCTGCTCGTGCACGGCGGCAGTTCCGGCATCGGCACCACGGCGATCCAGCTCGCCAAGGCATTCGGGGCCCGCGTGATCACCACCGCCGGCTCGGCGGAAAAATGCGAGGCCTGCCGCAAGCTCGGCGCCGACGTCGCGGTGAATTACCACGATGAGGATTTCGTCGCGGCGACGAAATCGGCGACCGAGGGCAAGGGCGCCGATGTGATCCTCGATATGGTCGGCGGCGATTACATCGAACGCAATTATGAGGCCGCCGCGGTCGAGGGCCGCATCGTGCAGATCGCGTTTCAGGGCAGCTCGCGCGCGACCGTCAACTTCCTCCGCCTCATGCTCAAGCGCCTCACCCACACCGGCTCGACCTTGCGCGCACGCGCGGTCGCCGACAAAGCCGCGATCGCCAAGGCGATCGAGACCAACGTCTGGCCGCTGATCGCCGCCGGCAAGGTCAAGCCGGTGATCTACCGTACCTTCCCGCTGCGCGAGGCGGCCGCTGCCCACGCGCTGATGGAGACGAGCACGCACATCGGCAAGATCGTGCTCACGCTCTGATCGGCAGCTAGTGTCCCGATTCCGAAGTTCGTCAGAGTTTCCGGCACGCTCCGTACGAACTTCGGAATCGAAAGGACACTAGCAACTCTATAATTCTAGTGCCGCTTTGAACCCGAAGTTCGCAACGAGATTGCCGCCTGGTGTGAGCGAACTTCGGGTTCGCGGCACTAGCATGCGAACGCGCGTCGCATCGGGGATCGTCCGGCTTGCGCTTGCGGCATTGCTGCTGCCGTTCGCGCTCGACTGGCGCTCGCCGCTCCTGGCCTCGGTTCGGTCATTGGCGCTCGCGTTCTTCATCATCGTGCCGTCGGCATTGATCATCGCCGGCATTCTTGCGCTTCGACCTTCGGCGCGTCCCTTGCTGCGAACGCTCGAATGGCTCGCGCTGCTCACCGCCGCGCTGGCGCTCGTCTTCGCGGTGACGCCGGAAGTTCGTTTTCACCTGCTGCGGCATCAGGTGCTCGATGCCGATGCGGCCGCGCTGCAAAAGTTGGGGCGCCATTTGATCGTCGGTTATCGCGATATCGGCGAGCTCCAAGAGCTGATCCGTCGCGGCGCCATCGCAGGTGTGTTCATCTCGGCGACAAACGTGCGTGGGCTCTCGGCCGACGGGGTGGGGCAGCAGATCGCTGAAATGCAGGAAATCCGTCGCGATCAGCACCTGCCGCCGCTATGGATTGCAACCGATCAGGAAGGCGGCGACGTCGCGCGCCTCTCGCCGCCGTTGCCGCGGCCGCCGCGCATCTCCGAGATCCTCGCGCATTATCAGGATCGCACGCACGGCATCGCGGCGGTGCGGCAATCCGCGCGCGAGCAGGGCCGTGCGCTTGCCGACCTCGGCGTCAATTTGAACTTCGCACCCGTCGTCGATGTCGATCATGGCCTGATAAATCCAGAAGATTGGTTCACGCACATACACCAGCGCGCCATTTCGAATGATCCCGCGGTCGTCACCGCGGCGGCAGGAGCGTATTGCGACGGGCTGCGCGACGCCGGCGTCCACTGCACGCTCAAACATTTTCCCGGGCTCGGGCGCGTGCTCGCCGACACCCATCGCGGCGCCGCGAGCCTCGACGTTGCAGTTCGCGAACTAGAGCAAAGCGATTGGGTGCCGTTCCGGGCGCTGATGGAGCGGCCAGATTCCTTCACCATGCTCGGCCATGTCACCCTCTCTGAACTCGACCGCGCGCACCCGGTTTCGTTTTCGCAGGCCGCGGTGACGACGCTGCTGCGCGGCGACTGGCACTACGGCGGCGTCCTCGTCACCGACGACTTCAGCATGGACGCGGTCTACCGCAGCCGCGACGGCATCGCCGAAGCCGCGGTGGCGGCACTCAATGCCGGCGTCGATCTCGTTCTGGTGAGCTACGACACCGACCAGTTCTACGCGGTGATGCATGGGCTGCTCGCGGCGCAACGCGACGGCCGCCTGCAGCCGGAAGCGCTGCGGCAGAGCGAGGAGCGTCTGAGCCGCCCGGCCGGAAACCTCACCGATACGCACCAAAGCAAGCCGGACGGCGGTTAACAAATGGGGCGGCAACAAGGCGCGCTGCTCCCCCCGTCACGCAGAACCCAATTCTCGCGGATCGAATCGAGAACGTAGAATCGTTATTTGGTCGCAATTCTGCGGAAAACCGCTGCCGCCGGTTTCCGGAAAATGCTTTAATATCCCGCTGCCAGCTGGGAGGGGTCGTTTGCGTCAGTGGCGCGCCGTAGTCTGGGCCGCGATTTTCATCGCGACGCTCGCCCCCTCGGCCGTGCGCGCCGTCGACGCCGTCAACGTCAACGTCGACGCGCCGGCAATCGACCTCACCGACGCGCTCGAACGTCCCAAGGGCGACGGCGACCGCGTGCAGGTGTCCACCGCCGCCGACGCCGAGGGCATCGTTCGCCGCATCGAAGTGCGCTCGCGCGAGCCCGGTCCGCATTGGGTGGTGTTCGCGCTCGCCAACAACGGCACCGACCAGATCGACCGCTTGCTAGTCGCACCGCGTTACCGCATGGTCGGCTCCGGGTTGTTGTGGCCCGACCTCGGCTCCTTGCGCCTCGTCAATCTCACGCCCTCGACCGGGGACCCGCCCGAACGCCAGGACAGCGCCACCGCCGACATCTTCCGCATCACGCTCGATCCCGGCGCGGTCATCACCTTCGTGGCCGAGACGCGCACGGAAAAGCTGCCGCAGCTCTATTTGTGGGAACCGGACGCCTACAAGGACAAGGTCAACAGTTTCACGCTGTACTTCGGCATCGTCATCGGCATCGCCGGCCTCTTGGCATTGTTTCTCACCATTCTGTTCGTGGTGAAGAGCAGCGTGATGTTCCCGGCCTCGGCGGCGTTGAGCTGGGCGGTGCTCGCCTACATCGGCACCGACTTCGGCTTCTGGGGCAAGGTATTCAACCTCTCGATCGACGCCGAGCGGGTGTGGCGCGCCTCGGGTGAAGCGATTCTCGCCGCGACCTTGCTGGTGTTCCTGTTCGCCTATCTCAACCTCAACCGCTGGCACGTGCGCTACGCCCACATCACGGCCGGCTGGCTCGTGTTCCTCGGCGCGCTGGTCGGGCTCGCGCTGTTCGATCCGCCGGTCGCCTCCGGCATCGCGCGCATATCGCTGGCGCTGATCGCCGTCGCCGGCTTGGCGCTCGTGGTTTACCTCGCGACGCACGGCTTCGACCGCGCGGTTCTCCTGATCCCGACCTGGCTGCTGCTCGTGACCTGGGTGTTCGCGGCGGGACTCGCCGTGTTCGGCATCGCCACCAACGACATCATCGCGCCGGCGCTGCTCGGCGGCCTCGTGCTGATCGTAATGCTGATCGGCTTCACCGTAATGCAGCACGCTTTCGCAGGCGGCATCACGACGGCGATCATGTCCGACGTGGAGCGGCGCGCGCTCGCGCTCACCGGCGCCGGCGACCTGATCTGGGATTGGGACGTCGATGCCGACAAGGTTTTCACCAGCCCCGAAACCGAGCATCTCCTCGGCCTCAAACGCGGGACGCTGGAAAGCTCCGCCGCGCGCTGGCTCGACGTGCTCCATCCGCACGACCGCGACCGCTTCCGTGCGGCGCTCGACGGCATCATCGACCAGCGGCGCGGGCGGCTCTCGCTCGACCTGCGCCTGCGCACCCACGACGGCCATTATTTGTGGTTCGCGCTCAAAGCCCGGCCGGTGGTCGGCTCGGACGGCGAGGTGGTGCGCATGGTCGGCACGCTCACCGACGTGACTGACGTGAAGAACGCGGAGGAGCGCCTGCTCCACGACGCGGTGCACGACAATCTGACTGGCTTGCCCAATCGCGAATTGTTCCTCGATCGGCTGGAAGCGGCGCTCTCATTTGCCAAGGGCGACCCGGCGATCCGCCCGACCGTCGTGGTGATCGACCTCGACGGCTTCAAGAAGGTCAACGACTCGGTCGGCGTCGCGGTCGGCGATTCGATCCTGCTCACCTTGGCGCGCCGCCTCGGCCGGCTGCTCAAGCCGCAGGACACGCTCGCCCGCCTCGCCGGCGATCAATACGGACTGCTGCTGCTCTCCGAGCGCGAGCCCGACCGCATCACGGCCTTCGCTGATACGATCCGTAAGACGTTGCGGGCGCCGATCGCTTTCAACGATCGCGAGATCCTGCTCACCGCCTCGATCGGCCTCATCCTCTTCGACGGGGAGGTACGCGCGCGCGACGAGGTGCTCAAGGACGCGGAACTCGCGATGTATCACGCCAAGCGCATCGGCGGCGACCGCATCGAGGTGTTCAAGCCGGCGATGCGCGCGCGCAAGAGCGACCGCCTCGCGGTCGAAACCGAGTTGCGCCGCGCGCTGGAGCGGCGGGAAATCTCGCTCGTCTATCAGCCGATCGTGTGGCTCGAGGACCGCACCGTCGCCGGTTTCGAAGCGCTGATGCGCTGGGAGCATCCCAAGCTCGGCCGCATGGCGCCGTCAGATTTCATTCCGATTGCCGAGGAGATCGGCATCATCGTCGAACTCGGCCTGTTCGCGCTGACCGAGACGGCGCGCCAGCTCGCCACCTGGCAGCGCTCCACGCGGCGGCGTTATCCGGTGTTTGCCAGCGTCAACGTCTCATCGCGCCAATTGCTGCGGCACGATCTCATTCAAGATGTGCGCTCGGTCATGACGCGCTCGGCGCTTGCGCGCGGCACGCTCAAGCTGGAGCTGACCGAGTCGATGGTGATGGAAAATCCCGAGTACGCCGCGCAGATGCTCACCCGCATGCGCGAGCTGGGCGCAGGCCTGGCGCTCGACGATTTCGGCACCGGCCATTCCTCGCTCGCCTATTTGCAGCGCTTCCCCTTCGATACCATCAAGATCGATCAGTCATTCGTGCGCGCCACCGGCAAGAACAAACAACGGCCGGTGATCCTGCGCTCGATCATCGCGCTCGCCCACGACCTCAACATGGACGTGGTGGCGGAAGGAGCGGAGACCGAGGCGGACGCCGCGGAGCTTTATCAGCTCGGGTGCGAATACGCGCAGGGCTTCGCATTCGGCGAGCCGATGACGGCGGCCGAAGCGCAGAAGCGGTTGTCCACGGACGGGTTGGAGTCGACGGCATAAGCAAGTTGTAGATACCATGGGGCGATGGGCGCGCATCCGATAGGTTTGGGTTTGCAACAACTCGAACCATCGGAGACATCAGATGCAAGCATCCAACGTTAACGCGCCCATCGCGAGCCATAGTGACACG